>ERZ1023423.4-NODE-4-length-487655-cov-97.432621_pt1 | contig 487655 bp, 448 predicted proteins | sample MGYA00380513_ERZ1023423 | MGnify/ENA primary metagenome ERZ1023423 (study PRJEB33173, sample SAMEA4830333) | metagenome | study: EMG produced TPA metagenomics assembly of the PRJEB25223 data set...
GTAATATTTGTTAAAAAAATTTAAGAAATTCTCATTTTTCTATTGACACACTGCCAATTGATAATTTGGCAGATAGTGCGGAAGGAAAATTTTTACCACAATTAAATTACGGTATTATTGATGAAGTGGACTCAATCATTTTAGATGCTGCTCAAACACCATTAGTTATTTCGGGCGCACCAAGATTACAATCAAATCTATTTCATATTGTGAAAGAGTTTGTAGATACATTGATTGAAGACGTGCATTTTAAAATGAAGAAGACCAAAAAAGAAATATGGCTGTTAAATCAAGGTATTGAAGCGGCACAATCATACTTTAATGTTGAAGATTTATATAGCGAAAAAGCGATGGTCCTAGTGCGTAATATTAATCTAGCACTGCGCGCGCAATATTTGTTTGAATCTAATGTCGATTATTTCGTATATAATGGTGATATTGTTTTAATTGACCGTATTACAGGTCGTATGTTACCGGGAACTAAGTTGCAAGCTGGACTTCACCAAGCTATTGAAGCGAAAGAAGGTATGGAGGTTTCAACAGATAAAAGTGTTATGGCAACAATTACCTTCCAGAATTTATTTAAACTTTTTGGATCATTTTCAGGTATGACAGCTACAGGAAAATTAGGCGAATCAGAGTTCTTTGATTTGTATTCAAAAATAGTCGTACAAGTACCAACTGATAAAGCGATTCAACGTATCGATGAACCAGATAAAGTGTTTCGTTCAGTTGATGAGAAAAACATCGCGATGATTCATGATATAGTTGAACTTCATGAAACGGGGCGACCGGTTTTACTCATAACGAGAACTGCTGAAGCGGCTGAATACTTTTCGAAAGTATTATTCCAAATGGATATTCCTAATAATTTACTCATTGCGCAAAATGTTGCAAAAGAAGCGCAGATGATAGCTGAAGCAGGGCAAATTGGTTCCATGACTGTTGCGACTAGTATGGCAGGTCGAGGCACAGATATTAAACTTGGTGAAGGTGTCGAAGCATTAGGTGGATTAGCTGTTATTATTCATGAGCATATGGAAAATAGCCGTGTAGACAGGCAATTACGTGGTCGTTCTGGTAGACAAGGGGATCCAGGATCATCTTGTATATATATTTCACTAGATGATTATTTAGTTAAGCGATGGAGCGATAGTAATTTAGCGGAAAATAATCAATTATATTCATTAGATGCACAACGATTATCGCAAAGTAGTTTGTTTAATCGCAAAGTTAAGCAAATTGTAGTTAAAGCGCAGCGTATCTCGGAAGAACAAGGGGTTAAAGCTCGTGAAATGGCTAATGAATTTGAAAAAAGCATTAGTATACAGCGAGATCTTGTATACGAGGAACGCAATCGAGTTTTAGAAATAGATGATGCTGAGAATCGAGATTTTAAAGCGTTAGCTAAAGATGTATTTGAAATGTTTGTAAATGAGGAAAAGGTGCTAACAAAATCGCGTGTTGTCGAGTATATTTATCAAAATTTAAGTTTCCAATTTAATAAAGATGTGGCTTGTGTTAATTTTAAAGATAAGCAAGCAGTAGTGACATTTTTATTAGAGCAATTTGAAAAGCAAGTAGCTTTGAATCGTAAAAACATGCAAAGTGCATATTATTATAATATTTTCGTTCAAAAAGTCTTTTTGAAAGCAATTGATTCATGTTGGTTAGAACAAGTCGACTATTTACAACAATTAAAAGCAAGCGTTAATCAACGACAAAATGGGCAACGTAACGCTATTTTTGAATACCATAGAGTTGCATTAGATTCATTTGAAGTTATGACACGAAATATCAAAAAAAGAATGGTGAAAAATATTTGTCAAAGCATGATTACATTTGATAAAGGGGGTATGCCAGTTATACATTTTCCATAAATGAAAAGGGGTAGCGCATGACAATATATAATATAAACTTTGGTATAGGCTGGGCGAGTAGCGGTGTTGAATATGCACAAGCTTACCGTGCTAAATTATTGAGACGTACAAATCAAGACACTAAATTTGTGTTTTTAGATTTTATACAGTCAGAGAACATACAGACATTAACGCAAAACATTGGGTTTGAAGATCAAGAAGTTATTTGGTTGTATCAGTATTTTAGTGATATTTCTATAGCGCCAACAACGTACACGTTAGATGACATTGAACGTGAGCTTGGTCATGATATTAGTTTTAGAGAAAGAAATGGTAAGATAGTCCGCCTATATTTTAATGGGAAATCATCATTTGTAACATGTTATCTGCAAAATGAACAAAAAGACATTGTGGATCGTGCAGAATTTGTAATTAATAGTATGTTAGTACGTAAAGATTTTTATAGTTATACACGCATATTTTCTGAGTATTATGCACCAGCTGATAATAAAGCGAAATTATATATGCGACAATTCTATAATGAAAATGGCTCCATCGCTTATAACGAATATATTGATGGAGACAGCTCTATATATGTGTTTGAAGATGCGGTGTTGTATAACAAAACGGAATTTATTGCATACTTTTTACAACGATTGAATTTAACCCGAGACGATATTGTCATATTAGACCGCGCTTCTGATATTGGTCAGGCTGTTTTGCAGCATAAAGGTGATAGTAAAGTTGGTGTTGTGATTCATGCTGATCATTATAGTAATAATATGATGAGTGAGCAGCATATACTATGGAACAATTATTATGAATATCAATTTTCAAAAGCTAAATACATTGATTTCTTTATTACAGCAACAGATATTCAAAATCATATGGTTTGTCGACAATTTGAGCAATATCAAGGTTATCGTCCACGTGTTTATACTATTCCTGTGGGAAGCATTGATGCATTATCATATCCAACGTTATCAAGAAAGCCATATGCGATGATTAGTGCATCTCGTTTAGCAAATGAGAAACATATTGATTGGCTTGTCAAAGCAGTCATCGTGGCTAAACGACAAGTGCCAGAATTAACATTTGATATTTATGGAGAAGGTAGCGAGAAGACGCGACTGCGTAAAATTATTGATACACACCGCGCGCAAGATTATATTCGTTTACTAGGGCATGTTAAACTTGATGAAATTTATACTGATTATGAGTTATTTCTTTCTGCATCAACTAGCGAAGGTTTTGGATTAACACTAATGGAAGCGGTAGGCTCAGGACTAGGTATGATTGGATTAAATGTGAATTATGGTAACCCAACCTTTATTCGAGATGGGGAAAATGGCTACTTGGTACCTTTTGATACCGATGAAGATAGTGTGGATGATGTTGTCGCAAAACTAGCTCATGCCATTGTAATGTATTTTAACAATGGTCCTCAGACACCACATGACATCTCTTATGAAGTGGCACAGCAATTTATGACTCAAGATATTATTTTAAAATGGGAAACATTAGTTCAAGAGGTGCTGCATGATTAAATTATTTGATTACTTTAACAATCATTCACGAAAGTTATATGAGTCTTTTAAAGCCAGTAAGTTAGAGGAAGATTTAACAATTGTACTCAATGACAATGGCTTTTTACCGGACGATGTTATATCAACGTATCAATTTTTTGCAGATAATCATAATTCAGAAAATATGAAACCATGATTTTTTAATCAGGTTACTGTACCAGCTTTTTGGGAAATTAAAGGTAACAACAATTCGGCTACAATTAATGATATGGGACGTCTACGAGGCAAAATATTTTATCAAAGTGGAGAGCGCCCTAGAATTGTTAGTCGTGTCGAATGGTTTGATGACCAACAACGTGTCCGATTTGTCGATTATTATTCTAAGAATGGTATTAAATTTGCACAAACTGTTTACGATTTAAATCGTAAAGCGATCTTGAAGAAATATATGACAGCAGAAGGTAAAGAAGTGATTTATGAAAATTTTGTAACATCTGATGTCATATTGGATTGGCAAGGGAAGTCTTACTTTTTCCCTTCAAAGCTCGCATTCGTATTATTTTTTATCAAGCAACTTGAAATTACGGAACATCATTTCGTTATTAACTCACTAGCCCTACCATTTTCAGTGTTATATAATTTGCCATCAAATGGTAGTGATGTTTTGGTATGGCAAGAACAGTGCGATGGTAATGTCCCAGGAAATATGCAATTGATGTGTAAAGGTGATATGAAACGACATTGTAATATTATTATTCCAGATAAAAACGAATATGAAACGATGCTCAATATAGCAGACGCAAAGGTTAAATCTCGTATTTTACAAGGCGGATATCTATATAATTATCGTAGTCGTAATAGATATACTAAAGAAATTGTAATATTAACTAACTCGGATCAACTTCGTAACATCAAGGTATTGATTGAAACTTTACCAGATTTTAAGTTTCACATCGCTGCTATTACAGAGATGTCTGATAAGCTAATGCAACTTGATCAATATGCTAATGTGCACTTATACCCATCTATTAATATAGACAGGGTAAATGAACTATACCAGTTATGTGATATTTATCTTGATATCAATGAGGGTAATGAAATTTTAAATGCGGTGGAACAAGCGTTTGACTATGAGTTGTTGATTTTAGGTTATCGTCAAACAGCACACCATGCTAAAGTAACACTATCAGAGCACTTATTTGAGCATAATGATGAGATAACAATGGAAAGTAAAGACCAATTAATACAAATGTTAGAAAGTTTGAAAGATCAACAACAGTTTCGAGATGCTTTATTAGCACAAAAAGCACATGCACACGAAATCTCGCGTGAACAATTCGAGCAAGTTTTTAAACAGGCGCTCGAAAGCTAAAAAGAAAAAGCAGTCTAAAATAAAGCATCATTTAATATAAAAGATTTGACGTAATATGATGTTAGCGACATGGACAATATGATATTACGTCATGCTTTTTTGTTTACTTAAATATAAGCTAAGTAATAAGTGGATATTTACTAACAACAATAACTAGTTAGATAAGTGTAAATTTCTTGTAAACAGGTATATAATAGTATGTAATTCTTTTAAGGAAGTAAGTGAGAAAGGAGTAAGTTGATGGCTAAATATCGAGGGAAACCGTTCCAATTATATGTAAAGTTATCGTGTTCGACAATGATGGCGACTAGTATCATTTTAACGAATATCTTGCCGTACGATGCCCAAGCTGCATCTGAGAAGGATACTGAAATTTCAACAGAGATATTATCTAAGCAAGATTTATTAGACAAAGTTGACAAAGCAAATCGTCAAATTGAGCAATTAAAACAGTTATCGGCTTCATCTAAAGCACATTATAAAGCACAACTTAATGAAGCGAAAACAGCATCGCAAATAGATGAAATCATTAAACGAGCTAATGAGTTGGATAGCAAAGACAATAAAGGCTCTCAAATTGAATTGAACGGTGAAAGTGATATAGACAGTAAATTAGATCAATTGCTTAAAGATTTAAATGAGGTTTCTTCAAAGGTTGATAGGGGTCAACAAAGTGGCGAGGACGATCTTAATGCAATGAAAAATGATATGTCACAAACGGCTACAACAAAACATGGAGAAAAAGATGATAAAAATGATGAAGTAATGGTAGATAAGGCGTTAGAAGACTTAGACCATTTGAATCAACAAATACGCAAATCGAAAGATGCATCGAAAGATACATCGGAAGATCCAGCAGTGTCTACAACAGATAATAATCATGAAGTAGCTAAAACGCCAAATAATGATGGTTCTGGACATGTTGTGTTAAATAAATTTCTTTCAAATGAAGAGAATCAAAGCCATAGTAATCGACTCACTGATAAATTACAAGGAAGCGATAAAATTAATCATGCTATGATTGAAAAAATGGCTAAAAGTAATGCCTCAACGCAACATTACACATATCATAAACTGAATACGTTACAATCTTTAGATCAACGTATTGCAAATACGCAACTTCCTAAAAATCAAAAATCAGACTTAATGAGCGAAGTAAATAAGACGAAAGAGCGTATAAAAAGTCAACGAAATATTATTTTGGAAGAACTTGCACGTACTGATGATAAAAAGCATGCTACACAAAGCATTTTAGAAAGTATATTTAATAAAGACGAGGCAGATAAAATTCTAAAAGATATACGTGTTGATGGCAAAACAGATCAACAAATTGCAGATCAAATTACTCGTCATATTGATCAACTATCTCTGACAACGAGTGATGATTTATTAACGTCATTGATTGATCAATCACAAGATAAGTCGCTATTGATTTCTCAAATTTTACAAACGAAATTAGGAAAAGCTGAAGCAGATAAATTGGCTAAAGATTGGACGAATAAAGGATTATCAAATCGCCAAATCGTTGACCAATTGAAGAAACATTTTGCATCAACTGGCGACACGTCTTCAGATGATATATTAAAAGCAATTTTGAATAATGCCAAAGATAAAAAACAAGCAATTGAAACGATTTTAGCAACACGTATAGAAAGACAAAAGGCAAAATTACTGGCAGATTTAATTACTAAAATAGAAACAGATCAAAATAAAATTTTTAATTTAGTTAAATCGGCATTGAATGGTAAAGCGGATGATTTATTGAATTTACAAAAGAGACTCAATCAAACAAAAAAAGATATAGACTATGTTTTATCACCAATAGTAAATCGTCCAAGTTTACTAGATAGATTGAATAAAAATGGGAAAACAACAGATTTAAATAAGTTAGCAAATTTAATGAATCAAGGATCAAATTTATTAGACAGCATTCCAGATATACCCACACCAAAGCCAGAAAAGACGTTAACACTTGGTAAAGGTAATGGATTGTTAAGTGGATTATTAAATGCTGATGGTAATGTATCTTTGCCTAAAGCGGGGGAAACGATAAAAGAACATTGGTTGCCGATATCTGTAATTGTTGGTGCAATGGGTGTACTAATGATTTGGTTATCACGACGCAATAAGTTAAAAAATAAAGCATAATTATATTGGGGGAAGAGCATCTATATATTTTTTTAAGTATATAAGACGTCTTATTTCCCCCTTAATTTATTGTGAAGTATATGCAAAATGCAATGAATAGATTGTCCATCATTTTAACGTTATAATGAATTTAATGACTTAGAACTACACAAGTAAAGGAGAATGAAGATGTCTCGAAAAACGGCGATATTAGTTTTGGATATGCAAGAAGGTATAGCGAGTAGTGTACCTAGAATAAAAAATATTATTAAAGCGAATCAGAGAGCAATTGAAGCAGCAAGACAACATCGAATACCAGTCATTTTCATACGTTTAGTGTTAGATAAGCATTTTAATGATGTCTCCTCGAGTAATAAAGTGTTTTCAACAATTAAAGCTCAAGGATATGCGATTACTGAAGCAGATGCATCTACACGAATACTTGAAGACTTAGCACCACTAGAAGATGAGCCGATTATTTCTAAGCGACGCTTTAGCGCATTTACAGGTAGTTACTTGGAAGTTTATTTACGTGCAAATGATATTAATCATTTAGTATTAACGGGTGTCTCTACAAGTGGAGCTGTATTGAGCACGGCATTAGAAAGTGTAGATAAAGACTATTATATTACTGTTTTAGAAGATGCTGTTGGTGATAGATCAGATGATAAACATGACTTTATTATTGAACAAATTTTATCACGCTCATGTGACATTGAATCCGTAGAGTCATGGAAAAGTAGTTTATAGTTAATATAACGTCAATTAAAGCTCGGCAGTAATGTTTGAGAATAAGTACATTTGCTCATATTTATAAAATGTGTGAGATGGCAATTGAAACGGATATGATGAGGAACATTTGAACATAAAATAATATATTTATATAAAATGACCCGAGGCGTTCGAACTGAATGCCTCGGGTTTAATTGAATAAGAAATCGGACTTATGAACAGAAATATGTTTAAGTCCGAACTCCTTGTTTATACTTATAAATTTTACGGGTTTAATATAATACTTATTTACCTGTAATATATGATAATTCTTCAGCGGCAGATGCGTTGATAGTTCTATGAGAAATGATACCTAATCCTTTAACATTGGATTCTGAAATAACGATAGAACCATCACTGTTAACTTTTTCAACAAATGCTACATGACCGTAATGTTGATCTGCACCAAATTGTCCAGCCTCAAATACAACAGCAGCATGACGTTTTGGTGTATGACTTACTTGATAATCACGGTATTGAGCTCGATTATTCCAATTATGTGCATCACCTAAATCACCTGAGATAGATGTACCAAATTGTTTCATACGGTTATATACGTACCAAGTACATTGGCCATGTGGATATGGCATACTATCAGATACCTCGCGGAAAGGTTTGAATTCATCTGATGAATCATCATAATCCTTGATAGAACGTTCATATTTATCTAAATCTGGCATGCGTTCATCGTCAAACTGAGTTAATTGATAGTGTTTAATAATACTGTTTAATTTCTTAGCATAGTTTGGATCTGTAGCATATGTTTTAGATAAGTGTGATGTTGCATCTTTATAAGAATCGGCTTCCGATTTCCATGTTGGTTTATAAATTGTTCGATTGCCATCAATACCATTTTTAATAAGGTCAGAGTAATCTTTTAGTGATTCTTTCGTGCTTGGATATTTTCGGAATCCAGCATTAATACTATACAATTGATTACCATCAGCTTCTAATGTGTTAAAAGGAACAGAATTCCCTTCAAAAGCACCTTTGATACCGAATAAATTATGGTTTGGTGACTTAGCTAAAGCACTACGACCTGAGTCAGATTCTAAGATTGCTTGGGCAATCATGACAGACGCATAAATATCGTTATCTTGACCAATGCGATGTGCATCTTTAGCAATTGATTTTACAAATTGACGTGTATCTTTTGAGTCAACAACGTTAAATTGTCCACTATCATCATTGTTAGATATACTAGGATCTGTTTCGAATAATGATGTTGCACGTGTATCCTTTTGATTAACATCGTTATTGAATGATTGAGCAGGTTTAGATTTATGTTTCAATTCATCTTGTGTTGGTAACTGTGGATTCTTTGTATTAGATTTTTCATTTTTGTCTTTTTTAGATTGAGATGCGTAATCTTTTTGTGTTTTCTTTGCATCTTCACTGTATTGATCCAAAATAGAGTCTAAAGCCGAATCTGACATTGATTGATTATCTTTCGATGAAGATTTTTGATTTGCTTTATCGTCACTTGCTGGTTGACTATTTGATTGATTTGGTTGCTTGTTAGATGTACTTGGTTTTGTATTGTTTGATTTAGGTGCTTTTTGATTGTCTGCTTTATCTTGTTTAGATGATTGCGTATCAGTGTCATTTTTGATGCTATTGTCACTGTTTTTATTCGAATCATTTGTTGACTTTTCACCATTACGAGGTTGTTCGTAATCAGAAATATCCGAATTTAAATTGAATAAGTTTTGGATTAAAGTTGTTAATGAGTAATTATCATCGTATTTATTTTTGGTTAGCAATTGGTTTATATTGGTTTGTGGTAAATTCTTATAAATAAAATCAATGATATTGTTAGAGTCTGAAGTGCTGTCGTCTATAGTTTTAAATTTTTTGTCGTTATTGTCTTGGTTACTTGTATTATTGTTGTCTGCTTTATCAATATCTTTACTTGTAGTATCCTTAGAAGTTTCATCGTCATTAGATTTTTTTGAATCATGAGATGTTGTCTTAGCTGTAGTATCTTTTTGAGGTGTATCAGCATAAGCGGTAGGTGAAACTAAAGTAGGTAATACGAGCGTAGTTGATAGCAAATAAATTAAAATTTTATTTTTAGGCATATTTCGTATTCTCCCTTGAAAAATATAATAATTAAGTGTGATAATAAACTATGATTTGTTATAATTTATCGTATGCTGAAAATAGTTGATAGGTATCAATCGACTAAATATCTTCCAGTAAATTGATTATACTAATTCACAACGCAAAAATAAATTAATTTACAAAAAATATATAAAAAATATGAATAATTCCTACATAGGAGTGTGACAATGAAGAACGCATTTAAATTATTTAAAATGGATCTGAAGAAAGTAGCTAAGACGCCAGCTGTGTGGATTATCTTAGCAGGCTTAGCTATTTTACCATCGTTCTACGCTTGGTTTAACTTATGGGCAATGTGGGATCCATATGGCAACACGGGACACATCAAGGTCGCAGTCGTTAATGAAGATAAAGGCGACACAATCAGAGGGAAAAAAGTTAATGTCGGTAATACGATGGTTAATACACTCAAGAAAAATAAAAGCTTTGATTGGCAGTTTGTAAGTAGAGAGAAAGCTGATCATGAGATAAAAATGGGTAAATATTTTGCAGGTATTTACATCCCATCTAAGTTTACACATGAAATTACCGGGACACTACGTAAGCAGCCTCAAAAAGCAGATGTAGAATTTAAGGTGAATCAGAAGATTAACGCTGTTGCGTCTAAGCTAACAGATACTGGTTCGTCAGTTGTCGTTGAAAAAGCGAATGAACAATTTAATAAAACAGTAACTCGAGCATTATTAGAAGAAGCTAACAAAGCAGGTTTAACTATTGAAGAAAATGTGCCGACAATTAACAAGATAAAAAATGCGGTATATTCAGCAGATAAAGCTTTACCTAAGATTAATGACTTTGCGAATAAAATTGTATATTTGAATAACCACCAAGCGGATTTAGATAAATATGCGAATGATTTTAGAAAACTAGGAAATTATAAAGGTGATATTTTAGATGCTCAGAAAAAATTAAACGAAGTCAATGGTGCTATTCCGCAACTTAATGAAAAGGCTAAGTTGATATTAGCTTTAAATAATTATATGCCGAAAATTGAAAAAGCGTTAAATTTTGCAGCTGATGACGTGCCAGCGCAGTTCCCTAAAATTAATCAAGGACTTAACATTGCGAGTCAAGGTATTGATCAAGCTAATGGACAGTTAAATGATGCCAAAGGCTTCGTCACACAAGTTAGAAGTAGAGTCGGTGATTATCAAGATGCAATTCGACGCGCGCAAGATTTAAATCGAAGAAATCAGCAACAGATTCCTCAAAATAGCGCGGCGAACAACGAAACATCAAATAGTGCACCTGCAGCTGGTAATGGTGTAGCATCAACGCCACCAAGTGCACCAAGTGGCGATACTGCACCAAATAATAATGTTACGCAAAATACCGCACCAAATAGTAATAATGCGCCTGTATCGACTACACCACAAAGTACAAGCGGGAAAAAAGATGGTCAAAGTTTTGCAAATATAACAACAACACAAGTCAGCACAGCTAACGAGAACACACAAAACATTACAGATAAAGATGTTAAATCAATGGAAGCGGCATTAACGGGCTCTTTATTATCATTATCAAATAATTTAGATACCCAAGCGAAAGCCGCACAAAAAGATAGTCAGGCATTACGTAATATTTCGTATGGCATTTTAGCATCGGACAAGCCTTCTGATTTTAGAGAGTCTTTAGATAATGTTAAGTCCGGTTTAGAATACACAACTCAATATAATCAACAATTTATCGATACATTAAAAGAGATTGAGAAGAATGAAAATGTTGATTTATCAAAAGAAATTGATAAGGTAAAGGCAGCTAATAATCGAATTAATGAATCATTAAGGTTAGTTAATCAATTAAGCAATGCATTAAAGAATGGTAGTTCAGGAACTGCTGAAGCTACTAAATTACTAGATCAACTGTCAAAACTAGATTCATCATTATCATCATTTAGAGATTATGTTAAAAAAGATCTTAACAGCTCTTTAGTATCAATATCACAACGTATTATGGATGAATTGAATAAAGGGCAAACGGCATTGTCTAATGTTCAGTCTAAGCTAAATACAATTGATCAAGTCATCAACAGTGGTCAATCTATTTTAAAAAATGGTAAAACACGTATCGATCGTTTACAAACAGTATTACCAAGTATTGAACAACAATACATTAGTGCTGTTAAAAATGCTCAAGCAAACTTCCCTAAAGTGAAAAGTGATGTAGCGAAAGCAGCTAACTTTGTACGTAACGATTTACCACAGTTGGAGCAACGTTTAACCAATGCGACAGCAAGTGTGAATAAAAATTTACCAACGTTATTAAATGGTTATGATCAAGCGGTAGGATTACTAAATAAAAATCAGCCACAAGCGAAAAAGGCTTTATCAGATTTAGCTGATTTTTCTCAAAATAAGTTGCCTGATGTTGAAAAAGATTTGAAAAAAGCGAATAAAATTTTCAAGAAATTAGACAAAGATGATGCAGTCGACAAATTAATCGACACGCTTAAGAATGATTTGAAGAAGCAAGCGGGTATTATTGCAAATCCTATTAATAAGAAGACTGTTGATGTTTTCCCAGTTAAGGATTATGGTTCAGGTATGACACCATTCTATACTGCACTGTCAGTATGGGTAGGTGCACTCTTGATGGTAAGTTTATTAACGGTTGATAATAAACATAAGAGTCTAGAGTCAGTCTTAACGACAAGACAAGTGTTCTTAGGTAAGGCAGGATTCTTTATAATGCTTGGTATGTTGCAAGCACTCATTGTATCGGTTGGAGATTTGTTAATCCTAAAAGCAGGGGTTGAGTCACCTGTATTATTCGTACTTATAACGATTTTCTGTTCGATTATTTTCAACTCAATCGTATATACGTGCGTATCATTACTTGGTAACCCAGGTAAAGCCATTGCAATCGTATTGCTTGTATTACAAATTGCAGGTGGTGGAGGAACATTCCCAATTCAAACTACGCCACAATTTTTCCAAAACATTTCGCCATACTTACCATTTACGTATGCCATTGATTCATTACGTGAAACAGTAGGCGGTATTGTTCCGGAAATCTTAATTACAAAATTAATTATATTAACGTTATTTGGCATAGGATTCTTCGTTGTAGGTTTAATTTTAAAACCTGTAACAGATCCATTGATGAAGCGCGTATCTGAAAAAGTTGACCAAAGTAACGTTACAGAATAAAAATGAAATCCACACACTAGGGTTCTATCACCTTAATGTGTGGATTTTTATGTTTTTAGACAGAAGAGATAGTAATTTCTGTCTTTTATGGGACGGGTGTTATCATTGCTATTATCCAGGATGACTTACTATAGCACTAATATTACCGACAAAGTGAATATCCTCGTCTTCCGTAGTTAAAATAAAGCTAGAACCTTTTTGGATGTCATAGTGCTTATCGTTTACTGCTAAAGTGCCAGTACCATCGATAATTGTAACTAAGCAATAAGCATGTGGTTTATTGAATTTTAAATCTCCATGAATATCCCATTTATATACTGCAAAATATTGATTATCTACAAATTGAGTTACAGTGTGTGTGTCGATGTGAGTTGTTATAGGAGTAGTATTTGGTTCATGATTGCCTAATTCAATCACATCTTTACTTTGCTCTAAGTGCAAATCACGCAATTGACCATTTTGATCTCGTCTATCATAGTCATAAATACGGTATGTCGTATCGGATGATTGTTGTGTCTCTAAAATTAAAATACCCGAACCAATGGCATGGACAGTGCCAGCAGGAACATAATAAAAGTCACCGGGCTTAACAGGTATACGTTTGAAAAGACTGTCAAATTCATGATTATCAATCATGTCGATTAACGTCTGTTTATTATGTGCATGTACGCCATATATAATTTCAGCACCTGGGGCTGCATCTAAAATATACCAACATTCTGTTTTACCTAGTTCGCCTTCGTGTTTTAAAGCGTAATCATCATCCGGATGAACTTGAACAGATAATTTATCATTGGCATCTAATACTTTAGTTAGCAGAGGGAAACTATCTCGTGAATCATTATCGAATAATTCACGATGTTGTGACCAAAGTTGATCTAGGGTCATATCCTTGTATGGACCATTGATAATTGTATTAGGACCATTTGGATGTGCAGAAATTGCCCAGCATTCACCAGTTGTTTTATTAGGGATATCATAGTTAAATGCTTTTAATGCATGACCGCCCCAAATTCTGTCTTTAAAAACGGGTTGTAAAAATAATGCCATATTTAAAACTCCTCTATATTTTCATTAATAAGTTGTAAATTTCTGTAGTACTGTTTGCATTAATTAGTGATTGGCGTGTCTCATCATTCATTAACGCTTTAGATAAGCGCTGAAGTATTTTTAAATGTGTATCCTGACTGTTGTTTGGTACGGCAATTAAGAATATCAATTGAGGTAGACTACCATCTAGGCTCTCCCATTTAACTCCATGATTATTTTTCATAACAGCTACAATCGGTTGTTTTACAACATCAGACTTTGCATGTGGAATGGCCACGTTCATGCCAATAGCTGTCGTAGACTCCATTTCACGTTCTAGGATTGCATTTTTTAAATGCGATGTGTGCTCTACATAACGGCAAATTTTAAGTTTATGAATCAACATATCAATTGCTTCGTTTCGAGACATGTCGTGATCAGTAATTACCATAGTTTGTTGATCAAAAACATGAGAAGGTTTATTGGGATGTGAATGTTTCGCGGTGTTATCTACATTGTCAACCTCTGTATCATGTTGTGTTATATCTGTATCATGAAGTTGCGTGTGTTGCGCTGGTGCATCTACTGCTATAACTGGTGTATTGCGTTTTAATAATAGTACAGTAATCATTGTGACAAGACTACCTACTATCACTGCAAAGGTAAACCATAATATATGATCAATACCACCTAATACAGCCACAATTGGACCTCCATGTGCGACTCTATCGCCGACACCACCGATGGCTGCAATGACTGATGCAATCATTGCACCAATGATGTTTGCAGGTATAATGCGCAATGGATCTTGCGCTGCGAAAGGAATAGCACCTTCAGTAATACCAAATAGTCCCATAGTGAAGGAAGCCTTACCCATTTCTCTTTCGGAATGATTGAATTTATACTTTTGAACAAACGTTGCTAAACCTAAACCGATTGGTGGTGTACATACAGCAACTGCGACCATACCCATAACGGCGTAATTACCTTCAGCAATAAGTGCTGAGCCAAATAAAAATGCTACTTTGTTTACTGGACCGCCCATATCGAAGGCGATCATCGCACCTATAATCATCGCAAGTATAATAATATTAGCACCTTGCATACTTTTTAACCAGGTTGTTAATGCCTCAAAAATATTAGAAATTGGTGCACCGATTAAAAATATAAATATCAATCCTACAACGACCGATGAAATAATGGGAATAATAATGATAGGCATAATTGGTGCCATTGCTTTTGGAACTTTAATATCTTTAATCCACTTTGCGATATAACCTGCTAAGAAACCAGCAACAATACCACCTAAAAATCCTGCGCCTGCATCACTGCCATAAAAACTACCGTCAGCAGCGATAGCGCCGCCAATCATACCAGGAACGAGACCGGGCTTGTCAGCGATACTAACAGCGATATATCCAGCTAGTATTGGGACCATAAATTTAAAGGCTAAACTACCAATGTTTTCAATGGATTTCCAAAATGAATCATCTGGGATGACTAATCCTTTTGATGTCGTTTCACCGCCTAGAGTCAGCGCGATGGCGATAAGGAGTCCACCAACTACGATAAAAGGAACCATAAACGATACACCGTTCATTAAATGTTGATACACCATTTGAATACCACTTTTAGACTTATCGCGATCTTTCGAATGATAATTTGTTTCATAAATAGGCGCATCTTGATTAATGATACGTTGAATTAGATCTCTCGGATTATGAATCCCTTCGCGAACATTTTCATTAATCAACCGTTTACCAACAAATCGGGACAGATCAACTTGTTTATCAGCTGCAATTATGACACCGTCAGCTTCTTCGATGTCTTGCGTAGTTAAAACATTTTCAGTACCAACACCGCCCTGTGTCTCTACTTTAATATCAACACCCATTTCTTTTGCTACCTGCTCAAGTTTTTCTTGAGCCATATATGTATGTGCAATGCCATTTGGGCATGAGGTAATAGCTACAATTTTCATAAAATCATCTCCTTTTCTATATTGTAAGCGCATTCTCGATACTAAAAAAAAGAATAATTACCGTTACTAGTGGCAATTATTCTTGTAAGTATTCAAATAACTGTTGCTTTAAACTATGATCATCTAAACTACATAAATGGTTCACTGAATCATCATCCAAGTTAGCAATTAATTGCATCATTTGTTTTGTAAAAGCTTTGTCTTTATGCGAAATCGCTAAGAAAAAGACAAGTTTGACATCGTGTTGTCGCCAAGGAAAAACATCTTTTGTACGAAAAATAAGCACATGTGATTGTAAAACTTTTTCAGGATCTCCATGAGGAATCGCCATAAAATTACCTATGTATGTAGAAGATGATTTCTCACGCTCTAAAGCTGATTCGATATATCCTTCTACAATCGCATGATGTGCTTGTAATATTTTTTGAGCTTCTTCAAAAATTTGCACAGTATGTCGTGGTTTTTGTTCAGTATTTACGACAAGGAAATTGACAGTGTCCATATGATGATGTGCTTGAACCGGATTTTGCTTTTGCTTCACAACGTGTCTGATTTTGTGACGGTCATCTTCAGAAAATAATGGTGCAACCTTGATAATCGTTAGGTGCTTAGGAAGTATGTTTAGCGTTTGTTTTGGAATATCATGGGTCGTTATTAATAAATCTACATTGTCAAAGTGATAGTGTGTTATATTTTCTAGTTTAATCGTATTTATCACTGACAACTCTTCGGATAAGTTATTTATTTTAGTTTCTAAAAAATTCGACACACCTAGACCATAATAACAAGCGATGACTACATTTAATTGTGTTTTGGTACGACGCTCGATGGCAGCTTGAAAATGAATTGTTAAAAAGGCAATTTCATCTTCGCTCATCTCTATATCAGTATCAATTGCTAATTTATCAATCGCTTCAAAAAGTGTGTTAAACACAAAGGGATAGAGTTTTTTAATCTCTATAACTAAAGGATTGTTTAAATAAATGTTTTGAGTGATACGTAAATATGCTTTACTAAAATGATTATATAAATTTTGTTGTAAAATCGAATCTTCATTGAAAGGTACATGAATATGTTGCTGCATCAATTCGATTAAGCGATCAATATAACTTTGTATAAATATACGTTCTATGCCAATATCGAGTTTATTAAAATGATAACCAATAAAGAATGAAAACATATTGATTACTTTTTCGTTCAAGTCATAACCTAATCTTTCGTTGATTTGCTTAATGCAAGATTGAGATATCAATTTTGCATCGTGGTTTAACGTGTCTAGCTCACTTAAAGATTGCTTACGTTTAATGATTAAAATGAGATGAATTAAAAGCTGTTGTATTTGAATATCAGTTGTTTCAATACTATGTTGTTGAAGTGTCTCTTGTATAATATGCGAAATCATCCTTTGGTGTGAATCAGGTAATTCATTTAAAATTAGGTCTTCAACATGTACATGCCCTGATGATAATTGATTTAAATGGATGATGGCATTAGTGATATCATTATCTGTTCCATCGACCACAATACCTTGTTTTTTCTTGATTGTTAAAGCGATATTAAATTTTTGACACCATTGTTGAATTCGAACGAAATAGTCGTTGAGCACAGTTTTAGATAATAGATAATCTTGCTCTAGTTGTTGCAATGTCTGCGATTTATTGTGCATTAGCAGTTGATACGCCATAGATAATAATAGTTTTTCTTTATATGATTGAATATGCGTGTAACGTTCAGTTATCGTTTCTAAGGTATACTGCGATGTATTTAATTGATATCCTTTAGATTTAATACTTACGATGATATCATCCATAAAATTGCTATTGATAACATGGATATCATTGCGAACTGTGCGGTTTGAAACATTGACATGTTCAGCAATTTCATTAGAACTAATGTGCTTTGATGGATTTTTAATAAAAAACTGGAGTAGTTTTAAGTGTCTATCAAGCATTTAACATGTACCTCCTTTCTAAATTTTCCGTGTAAGCGTTTTTAAAGGTGTATTAATATTATTAAACATGAGAGCTTATACATACGTCAATGACATTAAAGCGAACTTTTATATGAATTTAACAGAGTGCGAATTATGCAAATAAAGAACAGCAGTAAGATATTTCAAATAGAAGAATATCTTACTGCTGTTTTTCTGAATTTATTTACCTGATACTTGTGGACGTATCAGGTAAATGATTAATTTTTAGGTGATTGTGCTTGAGGTGTTTGTTTAGAAGGCGTATTGGTATTATTTGATTTATTAGCAGGTGGTGTGTTCTGTTGTTGATTATTTTGGTTGTTTGTTGACGATTGACTGCCACCATCGTGAGTATTATTTTTATTTGAATTTGAGTCTTTTGGCTGAGCTGGTTGCGTATTCGATGGTGCTGTTGAATGATTGTTAGGAACATTTGACGGTAAAGATGGTTGATTGTCATTAGTAACGTTATTGCCATTATTTTGATTTTTATCTGCTTTGTCTGCACTATCATCTTGTTGATTATTTTCTTCGGTGTCTGTCTTTTTATGCGTAGCTTTATTTTCTTGTTCTTGGTTATTACTTGATGATGTAGAATGATTTATTGCAGCATAAATTGCGAACCCAAGTGCTCCGATTAATACGATAATTACGATGGTAATAAGAAGTTTTTTCAAATATAACGCCTCCATGTTAATGAAAAGTAGTCGATACGTGAAGCTAAATAATTTATTTCAATATTGCCATAATCATTTTAAAAAATAAATATTAGAAAATTAGACGATATTAATATTTTCATTGTTTTTTGTGTACTTCAATTAGTATAACAAAACTGTTATGTATTTATAAATATAATCATTAGTATTTTTATGGCTGGAAAAGTTATAATAAAAGTGTAAGGAATAAAATATTTGTATGGAAAAGAGAGATAATTATGAATAAAACCAGTAAAGTTTGTGTAGCAGCAACATTAGCATTGGGCACACTGATTGGAGTAACAGTTGTTGAACATTCGGCGCCAACAAGTAATCAGGCACAGGCAGCAATAACCCCATATTATACTTACAATGGTTATATTGGTAATAATGCTAATTTTATTCTGGATAAGAATTTTATTAACGCGATTAAGTATGATAACGTGAAATTCAATGGTATTAAATTAGCTAAAACGAATACGATAAAAAAAGTAGAGAAATATGATCAAACTTTTAAAGGTGTTTCCGCAAAAGGAAACGAAGCAAGTCAATTGCAATTTGTAGTTAAAAATAATATTTCATTAAAAGATATCCAAAAAGCTTATGGCAAGGACTTGAAAAAAGAAAATGGTAAAACAAAGGAAGCTGATAGCGGTATTTTTTACTATCAAAATGCTAAAAAGACATTAGGCATCTGGTTTGTCGTTGATCATAATAGAGTTGTCGAAGTAACAGTTGGACATACACCATACAAAACAAGTAAATAAAACAATAACATATTAAGGCTAGAGTGTGAGGAGTGATACCGCATTCTAGTCTTTTTTATTAAATAATAACGATTATTGCGTCTTACATAGTTGTTTGAAATTGATAAAAATGTTTATTTGATCATGCTTATTTAAATAGTTATCTCACATATTTCAAGCATTGATTAAGTATATAGAGCACTATTTTGTATTTGTTAATATTTTCACAAAAATAAAGCCTTGATAAATTTTAAAATATAATTAAGCTCAATTTTTAAAATTTTATTTAGTCACAGATAACATTTTTAAAAAAGAAAAGAATCAATAAATAAAATCAACGAACAAAAAGTATCGAAATAAATAGAAATAATCATTTACTTTTCTGAAAAATTAAATTAATATTTTATTTATAAGCTGTTTTTAAGATTTCAGGAGGAATGAAATGTGAGGAAATTTTCAAGATATGCATTTACAAGTATGGCAGCAGTAACCTTGTTGAGCACTTTATCACCAGCAGCATTAGCGATTGATTCAAACAATAAACCAGCTAATTCTGATATTAAATTTGAGGTGACTCAAAAGAGTGATGCGGTCAAAGCATTAAAAGAATTGCCTAAATCCGAAAATGTAAAAAATATTTATCAAGATTACGCTGTTACTGATGTAAAAACTGATAAAAAAGGATTTACGCATTACACATTGCAACCGAGTGTTGATGGTGTTCATGCACCTGACAAAGAAGTGAAAGTACACGCAGACAAATCAGGAAAAGTCGTTTTAATCAATGGGGATACTGATGCGAAGAAAGTAAAGCCAACGAATAAAGTGACATTAAGTAAAGATGACGCAGCCGACAAAGCATTTAAAGCAGTTAAGATTGATAAGAATAAAGCGAAAAATCTTAAAGATAAAGTCATTAAAGAAAACAAAGTTGAAATCGATGGTGACAGTAATAAATACGTTTATAATGTTGAGTTAATTACAGTGACACCAGAAATTTCACATTGGAAAGTTAAAATTGATGCTCAAACTGGCGAAATTTTAGAAAAAATGAACTTAGTTAAAGAAGCTGCAGAAACTGGTAAAGGAAAAGGTGTACTTGGCGATACAAAAGATATTAATATCAATAGTATTGACGGTGGATTTAGCCTAGAAGATTTAACGCATCAAGGTAAATTATCAGCATTTAGCTTTAATGATCAAACAGGTCAAGCAACATTGATTACTAATGAAGATGAAAACTTCGTAAAAGATGAGCAACGTGCTGGCGTAGATGCAAATTATTACGCTAAACAAACATATGATTATTACAAAGACACATTTGGTCGTGAATCATATGACAACCAAGGTAGTCCAATTGTTTCATTAACGCATGTTAATAACTACGGTGGTCAAGATAACAGAAATAATGCCGCATGGATTGGTGACAAAATGATCTATGGTGATGGTCGCACATTCACAAGTTTATCGGGTGCAAATGACGTAGTGGCACACGAATTAACACACGGTGTGACACAAGAGACTGCGAACTTAGAATATAAGGACCAGTCAGGCGCTCTAAACGAAAGCTTTTCAGATGTTTTTGGATACTTTGTAGATGACGAGGATTTCTTAATGGGTGAAGATGTCTACACACCTGGAAAAGAGGGAGACGCTTTACGCAGCATGTCAAACCCAGAACAATTTGGTCAACCAGCTCATATGAAAGACTATGTATTCACTGAAAAAGATAATGGTGGCGTACATACGAATTCTGGAATTCCAAATAAAGCAGCTTATAACGTGATTCAAGCAATAGGGAAATCTAAATCAGAACAAATTTACTACCGAGCATTAACGGAATACTTAACAAGTAATTCAAACTTCAAAGATTGTAAAGATGCATTATACCAAGCGGCTAAAGATTTATATGACGAGCAAACAGCTGAACAGGTGTATGAAGCATGGAATGAAGTAGGCGTGGAGTAAAAATATATAAACAAGAAGAAGTAATGTTAAACACTTATAAATAATTAAATTTTAAATACAGCTTATATATAGGGTATACCTACATTGATAATTGACTTTGTAGGTGTACCCTCTTTTTGTAATTAGATGAGAGGAGTGTGAGGGTTGTCTGCCGAAAGACTACTCGGCAGTCTAAAATCATTACTAGTAGTAAATATGTGATAATTAAATGCTGACTTAGAATACAAAATTCATTTTAAAAGTTGTCACAAAAAATTTACATGTATTTTTATTATCTTTTGCAAAACAAAGTGTTAAATTATAAATGAAACATGCATGAATTTATTTTTTAATACAAGAAACGTAACTACCAAAGGAGTTTACAATATGAAGAAAAGTAAACGATTAGAAATTGTTTCTACAATAGTTAAAAAGCATAAGATTTATGAAAAAGAACAAATCATTTCATATATTGAAGAATATTTTGGTGTAAGATATAGTGCAACAACAATTGCTAAAGACTTGAAAGAACTTAATATATATCGTGTCCCTATCGATTGTGAGACATGGATTTATAAAGCTATTAATAATCAAACAGAACAAGAGATGAGAGAAAAGTTTAGACACTATTGTGAACATGAAGTTCTAAGTTCAATCATCAATGGTTCATACATTATCGTCAAAACCTCACCTGGTTTCGCCCAAGGCATAAACTATTTTATCGATCAGCTAAATATAGAAGAGATATTAGGTACGGTGAGTGGAAATGACACTACATTAATCTTAACTGCCTCAAATGATATGGCAGAATACGTATACGCAAAATTATTTAAATAGACATGTATCAAATGAATAATAAAAATTTGTTTCGTATCACGTGTACTCAAGTTAGTTTTCGAATATTAACTTGTGTACGCGTTTTTTTATGGAAAGAAAGAATTCATAGTCATTCATTTGACTGTATAAAAAACTTTATACAACATGTTTTTGTGGGTATTTTTGAATAAAAAATGTATATTTCGACCCAAAACACCTTTATTTATGTATAAAAATCCATTATTATGTATTGTATAACAAAAAGATATGAAATTTTCGACTTTCTTTATGTGAATATAATCACATGTAAGCGTTTGAAGATTGTCTATACTCTAAATGAATTCAAAGATAAAAGGAGGAAATAGACATGACAGATGGTCCAATTAAAGTAAATAGCGAAATTGGAGCTTTAAAAACTGTGTTACTTAAGCGTCCTGGAAAAGAATTAGAAAATTTAGTGCCTGATTATTTAGATGGATTACTATTCGATGATATTCCATATTTAGAAGTAGCTCAAAAAGAGCATGACCATTTTGCACAGGTGCTAAGAGAAGAGGGTGTTGAAGTACTTTACCTTGAGAAGTTAGCAGCTGAAAGTATTGAAAATCCTCAAGTAAGAAGTGAATTTATTGATGATGTATTAGCAGAGTCTAAAAAAACAATATTAGGTCATGAAGAAGAAATTAAGGCATTATTTGCGACACTTTCTAATCAAGAACTTGTAGATAAAATAATGTCAGGGGTACGTAAGGAAGAAATTAATCCGAAATGTACACATCTAGTAGAGTATATGGATGATAAGTATCCATTCTATTTAGATCCAATGCCAAACCTTTATTTTACTAGAGATCCACAAGCCTCAATAGGACACGGTATAACAATCAATCGGATGTTCTGGAGAGCACGACGACGAGAATCAATATTTATTCAATATATTGTAAAGCATCATCCTAGATTTAAAGATGCGAATATTCCAATCTGGTTAGATCGAGATTGCCCATTCAATATTGAAGGCGGCGATGAACTTGTTTTATCTAAAGATGTCTTGGCTATAGGCGTTTCAGAACGTACATCTGCACAAGCTATTGAAAAGTTAGCGCGACGTATTTTTGAAAATCCGCAGGCGACGTTTAAAAAAGTAGTAGCAATTGAAATTCCAACTAGTCGAACATTTATGCACTTAGATACAGTATTTACAATGATAGATTATGACAAATTTACAATGCATTCAGCCATTTTAAAGACAGAAGGCAATATGAATATATTTATTATTGAATATGATGACGTAAATAAAGATATTGCCATCAAACAATCTAGTCATTTAAAAGATACTTTAGAAGACGTACTAGGTATAGATGATATCCAATTCATTCCAACAGGAAATGGTGATGTCATTGATGGTGCTAGAGAGCAATGGAATGATGGCTCAAATACATTATGTATAAGACCAGGTGTTGTAGTGACTTACGATAGAAACTATGTATCGAATGATTTATTGAGACAGAAAGGCATTAAAGTCATTGAAATATCTGGTAGCGAGTTGGTACGTGGACGTGGGGGTCCTAGATGTATGAGTCAACCACTATTCAGAGAAGATATTTAACGTAATAAATTATAGAAACGAGGGTGAAAATAATGACAGAAATTCAAAAACCGTATGATTTAAAAGGCAGATCATTATTAAAAGAAAGTGATTTTACCAAAGCAGAATTCGAAGGACTTATTGATTTTGCAATTACATTAAAAGAGTATAAGAAAAACGGTATTAAGCATCACTACTTATCTGGAAAAAATATTGCACTACTATTCGAAAAGAATTCGACGAGAACGCGTGCAGCGTTTACAGTTGCGTCTATTGATTTAGGTGCGCATCCAGAATTTTTAGGGAAAAATGATATTCAATTAGGCAAAAAAGAATCTGTAGAGGATACTGCGAAAGTATTAGGTAGAATGTTCGATGGTATTGAATTCCGTGGTTTTTCACAACAAGCTGTTGAAGATTTAGCGAAGTTCTCTGGTGTACCGGTGTGGAATGGATTAACAGACGATTGGCATCCTACACAAATGTTAGCTGATTTTATGACAATAAAAGAGAATTTTGGATATCTAGAAGGAATAAACTTAACTTACGTTGGAGATGGACGTAATAATATTGCGCATTCATTAATGGTAGCAGGTGCTATGTTAGGTGTTAATGTAAGAATTTGTACACCTAAATCATTAAATCCAAAAGAGGCATATGTTGATATTGCAAAAGAAAAAGCGAGTCAATATGGTGGTTCAGTCATGATTACGGATAATATTGCAGAAGCAGTTGAAAATACAGATGCTATATATACAGATGTTTGGGTATCGATGGGTGAAGAAAGTGAATTTGAACAACGTATTAATTTATTAAAAGACTATCAAGTGAATCAACAGATGTTTGATTTAACAGGTAAAGATTCAACGATATTCTTACATTGTTTACCAGCATTCCATGATACAAATACACTTTATGGACAAGAAATTTATGAAAAATATGGATTAGCTGAAATGGAAGTTACAGACCAAATCTTTAGAAGTGAACATTCAAAAGTGTTTGATCAAGCTGAAAATAGAATGCATACAATTAAGGCAGTAATGGCAGCAACATTGGGGAGTTAATCACTAAATGGAACGATATGAATATGATGTGTCTGATGATATAAGTGTCATGTACAGACACCTCATATTGGTATTAAAGGAGAAATGAATATGAACGAATCAGGAGATAACAAACTCAGTAAATCTTCTTTAATTGGACTAGTTATAGGATCCATGATTGGTGGCGGTGCGTTCAATATAATGTCTGATATGGGCGGTAAAGCCGGTGGATTAGCCATTATTATTGGTTGGATTATTACAGCTATAGGAATGATTTCATTAGCGTTCGTATTTCAAAATTTAACCAATGAACGGCCGGAGCTAGACGGTGGTATTTATAGTTATGCTCAAGCAGGATTTGGCGATTTTGTAGGCTTTATCAGTGCTTGGGGATATTGGTTCTCAGCGTTTTTAGGCAATGTTGCCTATGCAACACTATTGATGTCAGCAGTAGGTAACTTTTTCCCGATTTTTAAAGGAGGCAACACATTACCAAGTATTATTGTCGCCTCGTTACTACTCTGGGGTGTCCATTTCTTGATTTTAAAAGGCGTTGAAACAGCAGCATTTATCAATAGTATTGTTACTGTTGCAAAGTTAATACCGATTTTACTTGTAATCATATGCATGATAATTGCATTCAATTTTGACACTTTTAAAACAGGCTTTTTCGGTATGACGTCAGAGGGTGTATTGCCATTTAGTTGGGCGAGCACAATGAGCCAAGTTAAAAGTACGATGCTAGTGACAGTATGGGTGTTTATCGGTATCGAAGGTGCAGTAATTTTTTCTAGTAGAGCTAAAAATAAAAAAGATGTAGGTAGTGCCACGGTTATAGGACTTATATCAGTTTTAATTATCTATTTCTTATTAACTGTATTAGCTCAAGGCGTGATTTTGCAAAATCATATTTCTCAATTAGATTCGCCAAGTATGGCACAGGTGCTTGCAACTATTGTAGGTGGTTGGGGATCTACACTTGTAAATATTGGTTTAATTATTTCGGTACTAGGTGCATGGTTAGGATGGACACTGCTTGCTGGTGAATTACCTTTCATTGTTGCAAAAGATGGATTATTTCCAAAATGGTTTGCTAAAGAAAATAAAAATGGAGCACCTGTAAATGCACTGCTTATTACCAATATATTAGTACAATTATTTTTAATAAGTATGCTATTTACACAGAGTGCGTATCAATTTGCATTTTCACTAGCATCAAGTGCTATTTTATACCCTTATATGTTCAGTGCATTTTACCAAGTTAAATACACTTTAGAGCATAGACAGCAAGCAACTACTAAACAATGGACGATTGGTATCATAGCCTCAATTTATGCTATATGGCTTATATATGCAGCAGGTATCAATTACTTATTATTGACGATGTTACTTTATATTCCAGCTCTTCTTGTTTATTCAATCGTTCAAAAGAATAATCAGACACGTTTGATTAAATCAGACTATATTCTTTTTATGATTATTATCGTACTTGCAGTTATCGGGTTAATTAAGTTATTGATGGGAACGATAAATGTTTTTTAAAAGGAGCGACAAAAATATGAAAGAGAAAATTGTCATTGCATTAGGCGGTAATGCGATACAGACAAAAGAAGCAACAGCTGAAGCACAACAAACAGCTATTAGACGTGCGATGCAAAACCTTAAACCTTTATTTGATTCACCAGCGCGTATTGTCATTTCACATGGTAATGGCCCACAAATTGGAAGTTTATTAATCCAACAAGCTAAATCGAACAGTGACACAACGCCGGCAATGCCATTGGATACTTGTGGTGCAATGTCACAGGGTATGATAGGCTATTGGTTGGAAACTGAAATCAATCGCATTTTAACTGAAATGAATAGTGATAGAACTGTAGGCACAATCGTTACACGTGTGGAAGTAGACAAAAATGATCCACGATTTGATAACCCAACTAAACCAATTGGTCCTTTTTATACGAAAGAAGAAGTTGAAGAATTACAAAAAGAACAGCCAGACTCAGTCTTTAAAGAAGATGCAGGACGTGGTTATAGAAAAGTAGTTGCGTCACCACTACCTCAATCTATACTAGAACACCAGTTAATTCGAACTTTAGCAGACGGTAAAAATATTGTCATTGCATGCGGTGGTGGCGGTATTCCAGTTATAAAAAAAGAAAATACCTATGAAGGTGTTGAAGCGGTTATAGATAAAGATTTTGCTAGTGAGAAATTAGCAACGCTGATTGAAGCAGATACCTTAATGATTCTTACGAATGTAGAAAATGTATTTATTAACTTTAATGAACCTAATCAACAACAAATCGATGATATTGATGTAGCAACACTGAAAAAATACGCAGCACAAGGTAAGTTTGCGGAAGGATCGATGTTGCCAAAAATAGAAGCTGCGATACGATTTGTTGAAAGTGGGGAAAACAAAAAAGTTATCATTACCAATTTAGAGCAGGCATACGAATCTTTGATTGGTAATAAAGGTACACACATTCACATGTAGCACTTTATCACGCGACAAAACATTAAATATGTTTCTCCGTTGATTCAAATGAAAAAGTTGTCTGCTGACACTTTGCAAGGTTTGAAGGAGTTTAACTTATGACAGAAAACTTTATTTTGGGTAGAAATAATAAATTAGAACATGAACTAAAGGCATTAGCAGATTACATTAATATCCCATATAGTATATTACAACCATATCAAAGTGAATGTTTTGTCAGACATTATACGAAAGGCCAAGTTATTTATTTTTCGCCACAAGAAAGTAGCAATATTTACTTTTTAATTGAAGGTAACATTATTAGAGAACATTACAATCAAAATGGAGATGTATATCGTTATTTTAATAAAGAGCAAGTATTATTTCCAATCAGTAACTTATTTCATCCGAAAGAGGTTAACGAATTGTGTACAGCATTAACCGATTGTACAGTTCTTGGATTGCCTAGAGAATTGATGGCCTTTTTGTGCAAAGCTAATGATGATATATTTTTGACACTTTTTGCATTAATAAATGATAATGAGCAGCAACACATGAACTATAACATGGCATTAACAAGTAAATTTGCTAAAGATCGAATTATCAAATTGTTATGCCATCTATGTCAGACAGTAGGATACGATCAAGATGAATTTTATGAAATCAAACAGTTTTTAACTATTCAACTCATGAGTGATATGGCTGGGATTTCCCGGGAAACAGCTGGTCATATTATTCATGAACTTAAAGATGAAAAACTTGTTGTTAAAGATCATAAAAATTGGTTCGTAAGCAAACATTTATTCAATGATGTATGTGTTTAATATACAATGTAAAATGAATAAGTTGAACATGAGGTCTAACGTACATTTATACGTTAGACCTTTTTTGCTAGCATGATGAATAATTTAAAATGTTAGTTAAATTTGATTGTTGAAATTACAGTAAAATTTAAGGTGATGAAAAATTTAGAACTTCTAAGTTTTTGAAAAGTAAAACATTTGCAATAGTGTAAAAATAGTATATTGATTTTTGCTAGTTAACAGAAAATTTTAAGTAATATAAATAGGAAGAAAACAAATTTTACGTAATTTTTTTCGAAAAGCAATTGATATAATTCTTATTTCATTATACAATTTAGACTAATCTAGAAATTGAAATGGAGTAATATTTTTGAAAAAAAGAATTGATTATTTGTCGAATAAGCAGAATAAGTATTCGATTAGACGTTTTACAGTAGGTACCACATCAGTAATAGTAGGGGCAACTATACTATTTGGGATAGGCAATCATCAAGCACAAGCTTCAGAACAATCGAACGATACAACGCAATCTTCGAAAAATAATGCAAGTGCAGATTCCGAAAAAAACAATACGATAGAAACACCTCAATTAAATACAACGGCTAATGATACATCTGATATTAGTGCAAACACAAACAGTGCGAATGTAGATAGCACAGCAAAACCAATGTCTACACAAACGAGCAATACCACTACAACAGAGCCAGCTTCAACAAATGAAACACCTCAACCGACGGCAATTAAAGATCAAGCAACTGCTGCAAAAATGCAAGATCAAACTGTTCCTCAAGAAGCAAATTCTCAAGTAGATAATAAAACAACGAATGATGCTAATAGCATAGCGACAAACAGTGAGCTTAAAAATCCTCAAACATTAGATTTACCACAATCATCACCACAAACGATTTCCAATGCGCAAGGAACTAGTAAACCAAGTGTTAGAACGAGAGCTGTACGTAGTCTTGCAGTTGCTGAACCTGTAGTAAATGCTGCTGATGCTAAAGGTACAAATGTAAATGGTCAAGTTACGGCAAGTGATTTCAAGTTAGAAAAGACTGCATTTGACCCTAACCAAAGTGGTAACATATTTATGGCGGCAAATTTTAAAGTGGCAGGGAAAGTGAAATCAGGGGATTATTTTACAGCGAAGTTACCAGATAGTGTAACTGGTAATGGAGACGTGGATTACTCTAACTCGAATAATACGATGCCAATTGCAGATATTAAAAGTACGAATGGTGATGTTGTAGCTAAAGCAACATATGATATTTTGACTAAGACGTATACATTTGTCTTTACAGATTATGTAAATGAAAAAGAAAATATTAACGGACAATTTTCATTACCTTTATTTACAGACCGAGCAAAGGCACCTAAATCAGGAACATATGATGCAAATATTAATATTGCGGATGAAATGTTTAACAATAAAATTACTTATAACTATAGTTCACCAATTGCAGGAATTGATAAGCCAAATGGCGCGAACATTTCTTCTCAAATTATTGGTGTAGATACAGCTTCAGGTCAAAACACATACAAGCAAACGGTATTTGTTAACCCTAAGCAACGAGTTTTAGGTAATACGTGGGTGTATATTAAAGGTTACCAAGATAAAATCGAAGAAAGTAGCGGTAAAGTAAGTGCTACAGATACAAAACTGAGAATTTTTGAAGTGAATGATACATCTAAATTATCAGATAGCTACTATGCGGACCCAAATGACTCTAATCTTAAAGAAGTAACTGATCAATTTAAGGATAAAATCACTTATAAATACCAAAATGTAGCAAGTATTAATTTTGGTGATATTACTAAAACGTATGTTGTATTAGTGGAAGGTCACTATGATAATACTGGTAAAAACTTGAAAACACAGGTGATTCAAGAAAATATTGACCCAGCGACAGGTAAAGACTACAGTATTTTCGGATGGAATAATGAGAATGTTGTACGTTATGGTGGTGGAAGTGCTGATGGTGATTCAGCAGTAAATCCGAAAGATCCAACTCCAGGGCCACCGGTTGACCCAGAGCCAAGTCCAGAGCCAGAACCGGAACCAACGCCGGATCCAGAACCAAGCCCAGAACCAGATCCGGATTCGGATTCGGACAGTGACTCAGGCTCAGACAGTGACTCAGATTCAGACAGCGATTCGGATTCAGACAGTGAGTCAGATTCAGACAGCGATTCAGACTCAGACAGTGAGTCAGACTCAGACAGTGAGTCAGACTCAGACAGTGACTCAGATTCAGACAGCGATTCGGATTCAGACAGCGATTCGGATTCAGACAGTGACTCGGATTCAGACAGCGACTCGGACTTAGATAGCGATTCGGATTCAGACAGTGAGTCCGATTCAGATAGTGATTCGGATTCAGACAGCGACTCAGATTCAGATAGCGATTCGGATTCAGACAGCGATTCAGATTCAGATAGCGATTCAGACTCAGACAGTGACTCAGATTCAGACAGCGACTCAGACTCAGACAGTGAGTCAGATTCAGACAGTGATTCAGATTCAGATAGCGATTCGGACTCAGATAGCGACTCAGATTCAGACAGCGATTCAGACTCAGACAGTGACTCGGATTCAGATAGCGACTCAGATTCAGATAGTGACTCAGATTCAGACAGCGATTCGGATTCAGACAGCGATTCGGACTCAGATAGCGACTCCGATTCAAGAGTTACACCACCAAATAATGAACAGAAAGCACCATCAAATCCTAAAGGTGAAGTAAACCATTCTAATAAGGCATCAAAACAACACAAAACTGATGCTTTACCAGAAACAGGAGATAAGAGCGAAAACACAAATGCAACTTTATTTGGTGCAATGATGGCATTATTAGGATCATTACTATTGTTTAGAAAACGCAAGCAAGATCATAAAGAAAAAGCGTAAATACTTTTTTCAGGCCGAATACATTTGTATTCGGTTTTTTTGTTGAAAATGATTTTAAAGTGAATTGTTTAAGCGTAAAATGTTGATAAAGTAGAATTAGAAAGGGGTCATGACGTATGGCTTATATTTCATTAAACTATCATTCACCAACAATTGGTATGCATCAAAATTTGACAGTCATTTTACCGGAAGATCAAAGCTTCTTTAATAACGATACAACTGCTAAACCATTAAAAACTTTAATGTTGTTACATGGATTATCAAGTGATGAAACGACATATATGAGATATACAAGCATAGAAAGGTATGCGAATGAACACAAATTAGCTGTGATTATGCCCAATGTGGATCATAGCGCATATGCTAACATGGCATATGGTCATAGCTATTATGATTATATTTTGGAAGTATATGATTATGTTCATCAAATATTTCCACTTTCCAAAAAGCGTGATGACAATTTTATAGCAGGTCACTCTATGGGAGGATATGGCACAATTAAATTTGCATTAACACAAGGGGATAAATTTGCCAAAGCTGTACCATTATCTGCTGTGTTTGAAGCGCAAAATTTAATGGATCTAGAGTGGAATGATTTTTCAAAAGAGGCCATAATTGGCAATCTTTCAAGTGTTAAAGGAACTGAACATGATCCGTATTACTTGCTAGACAAAGCTGTAGCTGAAGATAAACAAATTCCAAAATTGCTCATTATGTGTGGTAAACAAGACTTTTTATATCAAGACAACTTAGATTTTATCGATTATTTATCACTCAAAAATGTTCCTTATCAATTTGAAGATGGACCAGGAGATCATGATTATGCATATTGGGACCAAGCGATTAAGCGTGCTATAACATGGATGGTGAATGATTAATTATTTCTTGGAAAATATGTGGCTGCATTAAATACGCAGAGTGAGTGATACAAACTATTTACTCACGACTAACATTTCTGAGTGTTTAAATTAATTTTGTATTAATATGATTGGCGCAATTTGCTGATACACAAAAATGTTTCTCGTGAAACTTAGATTTAGCTTATAGTTTTATCATCATTTGTATGACTTACATTATAAATTTTATTATAATGAGGTTAACGCTTTGAAAGGAGTCATCATCATGTCGACCAATAAAAACGATTATGAGCATATGTTGTTTTATTTTGCATATAAAACCTTTATTACTACCGCTGATGAAATTATAGAGAAGTATGGTATGAGTCGTCAGCATCATCGTTTTTTGTTTTTTATCAATAAATTACCTGGTATTACTATTAAATCATTACTAGAAATATTAGAAATTTCTAAACAAGGATCACATGCAACACTTCAAAAATTAAAAGAGCAAGGTCTCATTATTGAAAAAGTTTTAGAGACTGATCGACGTGTCAAAAAATTATATTCGACGGATAAAGGCGATCAACTCATTGCTGAATTGAACAAGGCGCAAGATGAATTATTGCAAAATATATATCAACAAGTCGGTTCGGATTGGTATGATGTGATGGAAGCATTGGCTAAAGGGAGACCTGGCTTTGATTTTATTAAGCATTTGAAAGATGAAAAAGAAAGCTAGCATCAGAAATGTTAAAAATCTTCGCATTCTTAAATTTAAAAAATATGTCAAAAAGTGTATAATAAAAACATATAATTTAATTGAACTCAGTTTCAACACATCTTAGAAAGGAGTTTGAATGATGAAAAAATTAGCAGTTATTTTAACATTAGTTGGCGGTTTATACTTCGCATTTAAAAAATACCAAGAACGTGTTAACCAAGCACCTAACATTGAGTACTAAATTAAACCATAAAAAATTCCCGAACACCTTGTTGTAGTGCTCGGGAATTTTTTTATGCTTTACTTGAATATATCAAATATTATTTTTGCGCTTTCTGTATTTTCGATATTACCACTAAATGATTCTGATCTAGGTCCATAAGCGTAGGTATTAACATCCTCGCCTGTATGTCCATCGGAAGTCCACCCTGTATAAGATTTATCATTTACTGGCTTCTGAATTGCGTGTTGTAAGGCTTTTGTTTGTTTTTCTACATCTGCGGATTTTTCGTCTTTTTCTTTTTTAAGTAGTCTTTTTAGCTTTTTATTCTCTTTTTTAACCTTTTTCATATCATCTTGTGAAAATTCAAAGCCATAACCTTCATTAATAACTTTTTCAGGGTCTTCACCTTTAGCCATTTTTTCTGTCATATATGATCCAGAGTGTTTCATCGATTTAATCGGTTGAGGATTCCATTCGTATCCTTTATCTTTACCAATTGTTAGACCACCAGTAGAGTGATCTGCTGTTGCAACGACAAGTGTATCTTTATGTTTCTTAGCATATTGAATGGCGTCATCGAACGCTTTTTCAAAACCTTCCATTTCAGACATAACGCCTGTAATATCGTTAGAATGCGCTGATTTATCTATAGAAGCACCTTCGACCATTAAAAAGAACCCTTTTTTATTACGCTCAAGCTTACTAAGTGCACTTTGTTGCATATCAGCTAATGATGGTTCTTCTTTAGAAGCATCTATTGCAAGTGGCATATTTTTATCTGCAAACAAACCAAGAACTTTATCTTTATCAGATTTTGATAACTCCTTACTGTTCGTGGCAAGATCGTAACCATCTTTTTTGAATTTTTTATCTAAATTGCCATTACTTTTACCGAAATATTTAGCGCCACCGCCTAATAAAACATCAACTTTATGCTTTCCGTTGATTTTATCTTTATAAAATTGTTTAGCGATTTCGTTTTTATCATCTCTAGAAGTCACGTGTGCAGCATATGCTGCTGGTGTTGCATCTGTTAATTCAGCTGTTGAAACAAGACCAGTCGACTTACCTTTTTCTTTTGCACGTTCAAGCACCGTCTTTACTTTCTGCTTGTTACTGTCAACACCGATGGCACCATTATATGTTTTATGACCAGAACTAAAGGCTGTTCCGCCAGCTGCAGAATCAGTAATATTCTGTTTTGGGTCATTTGAATATGTACGATTTGTGCCTTTTAAATATGAATCAAAAGCAGTAGGGGTCATTTCTTTAGCATGCGGATCATTTTTATAATAACGATAAGCTGTGTTAAATGATGGACCCATGCCATCGCCAACTAAAAAGATAACATTTTTTGGATTTTTAGTATTACCAACCGCGAAACTTTCATCTTTAGTACTTTTATCGGATTGCGCAATTGCAGGTGTGACAGAACTAAAAACTGTTGACACGATAATAAGGTTAGCAACTGCAAATTTTGTGGCTTTTTTAATTGATAACATAAGACATCCTCCTGAGTATATGACTATGTCTTCAGTGTAAAAGAGGAATTTTGAGCAATTATGTAGTTTTAGTTAAAAATATGTAAACAGAGTGATTTAGAATAACAAAAAATGAATATATATGACAATTTGTTATAGAAAGCGTTAGAATAGAAGCGTGTGAAAATATAGAATTAAATATAATTTGAGGTGGAAAAATGATACTAGTAATGTTATCTCCATTATTAATCATATTCTTTATAGTGTTGTCTATTTTAGAAGAGCGTAAACGTACGAAGAAAAAGCAACTCGAGAAAGAAAAAGCAAATACACTAAATCAAAATACAAATGACACGGAAAGTTCAAATCAAGAGCCGTCATTGCAGCAGGCTAAAGAACAAAAAGATGACAAAGGATAATTCAATTGAAGGAAGAAGATTATAGATGAAAATATTAATTGTTGAAGATGATTTTGTTATAGCAGAAAGTTTAGCATCTGAACTTAAAAAATGGAATTACGGTGTTATTGTCGTTGAACAATTTGATGATATACTGTCTATCTTTAACCAACATCAACCTCAGCTTGTATTGCTAGATATTAATTTGCCAACGTTAAATGGTTTTCATTGGTGTCAAGAAATCCGAAAAACATCTAATGTGCCAATTATATTTATTAGTTCCCGTATTGATAATATGGACCAAATTATGGCAATACAAATGGGGGGAGATGATTTTATCGAAAAACCATTTAACTTGTCATTAACGATTGCCAAAATTCAAGCATTATTGAGACGAACTTATGACTTGTCAGTAGCTAATGATTCATTGACGGTTAAAGGTTGTACATTAATATTAGATGAAGCAAAAGTCGTGTATCAAGAACAAAACATACAGCTATCTTTGACTGAATTACAAATATTAAAGTTATTATTTCAAAATGAAGATAAATATGTAAGTAGAACTGCTTTAATTGAAAAATGTTGGGAATCAGAAAACTTCATAGATGATAACACATTAGCTGTTAACATGACGCGCCTGCGTAAAAAATTAAATACTATTGGCGTTAATGATTTTATCATTACAAAGAAAAATGTCGGATATAAAGTATAGGGTGAATGCAATGACCTTTCTTAAAAGTATTACTCAGGAAATAGCAATAGTCATAGTTATTTTTGCTTTATTTGGCTTAATGTTTTACCTGTATCATTTGCCATTAGAAGCATATTTACTAGCACTTGGCGTTATTTTATTATTATTACTCATATTTATAGGTATTAAATATTTAAGTTTTGTAAAAACTATAAGCCAACAACAACAAATTGAAAACTTAGAAAATGCGTTGTATCAGCTTAAAAATGAACAAATTGAATATAAAAATGATGTAGAGAGCTACTTTTTAACATGGGTACATCAAATGAAAACACCCATTACTGCAGCACAACTGTTACTTGAAAGAGATGAGCCTAATGTTGTGAATCGTGTTCGTCAAGAGGTTATTCAAATTGATAACTATACAAGTTTAGCACTTAGTTATTTAAAGTTATTAAATGAAACTTCTGATATTTCTGTCACTAAAATTTCGATTAACAATATCATTCGCCCAATTATTATGAAATATTCAATACAGTTTATTGATCAAAAAACAAAAATCCATTATGAACCTTGTCATCACGAAGTATTAACTGACGTTAGATGGACCTCTTTAATGATAGAACAATTAATAAATAATGCACTTAAGTATGCGAGAGGTAAAGATATATGGATTGAATTTGATGAGCAATCCAATCAATTATACGTAAAAGATAATGGTATCGGTATTAGTGAAGCGGACTTGCCTAAAATATTTGATAAGGGCTATTCAGGTTATAATGGCCAGCGGCAAAGTAACTCAAGTGGGATTGGTTTATTTATCGTAAAACAAATTTCAACTCACACAAACCATCCTGTTTCAGTCGTATCTAAACAAAATGAGGGTACAACATTTACGATTCAATTTCCAGATGAATAAAAACTTTCAATATTGTAAGCATACTAGTAACATTTTTTCACTAATTTAAATGTTATTAGTATTTTTTTGTTTTAATATAGAACTAACAAAGAAATGAGGTGCATGCCATGTTGCTAGAAGTGAAACATGTAAAAAAGGTTTATGGTAAAGGTTTGAATGCTACGACAGCACTTAATCAAATGAATTTATCAGTTGGAGCTGGTGAATTTGTTGCAATTATGGGTGAGTCTGGGTCAGGGAAGTCTACACTACTAAATTTAATTGCTTCTTTTGATGGACTAACTGAAGGTGACATTATTGTGGATGGCGCACATTTAAATAATATGAAAAATAAAAGTAAAGCATTGTATCGTCAACAAATGGTAGGTTTTGTTTTTCAAGATTTTAATCTTTTACCAACAATGACGAATAAAGAAAATATAATGATGCCATTAATTTTAGCTGGTGCTAAACGAAAAGATATAGAACAAAGGGTCCATCAGCTGACAGTACAATTACATTTAGAGGGATTTTTAAACAAATATCCTTCTGAAATCTCAGGGGGTCAGAAGCAACGCATTGCCATTGCACGTGCATTAGTTACTAAACCGACGATTTTACTAGCCGATGAACCTACAGGTGCACTTGATTCAAAAACATCAAAGGCATTGATGATGTTATTTCAAGAGATTCATCAATTGAAACAGACAATTTTAATGGTAACTCATTCAAATATCGATGCGTCTTATGCAGAGCGTGTCATTTTTATTAAAGATGGGCGTCTATATCATGAAATATATCGTGGTGAAGAAAGTCAATTAGCTTTTCAACAACGAATAACAGATAGCTTAGCACTTGTGAATGGAGGAAGTGTCAATATATGAAGTTAAGATTGTTATGGCACATAATGCGACGTCAATTTATCACGCAGCGACTTGTAATCATTCCATTCATTTTAGCGGTAAGTGTACTATTCATGATTGAATATACGCTTGTGTCAATTGGATTAAATAGCTACATAAAACAGAAGAATGACTTCCTAGTACCATTTATTATCATAGCTAATTTTTTTATGGCGCTTTTAACTTTTATTTTTATTTTCTATGCAAATCACTTTATGATGTCACAAAGACGAAAAGAGTTTAGCATTTTTATGACATTGGGCATGACCAAGAAAAGTATGCGTTTAATTGTAGTGATGGAAACTATCTTACAATTTATAATAATTTCAGTCGTTAGTATTGCCGGCGGATACTTACTTGGTGCGATATTTTTCTTGTTTATACAGAAAATAATGGGCAGTGAAGTTGCGACGTTAAGGTATTATCCATTTGACTCTGTAGCGATGTTTATTACTTTGATTATCATTGCTGTATTAATGGGCATGCTACTTATATTCAACTTGTTCAGTATTAATTTTCAACGACCGATAACTTATCAACATCGTTCTGATTCCAGTGTCATATCACGATGGTTGCGTTACGTTTTAATTGTTATAGGAAGCGCAGCACTATATTTAGGCTACTTTATTGCATTACAACAAGATACGACGTTTGGTGCCTTTTTTAAAATATGGATTGTCATAGGATTAGTTATTATCGGTACTTATGCATTTTTTGTAGGTATAAGTGAAATAATTATTAGTATATTGCAGCAGGTATCAAAAGTTTACTATCATCCACGGTATTTTTTTGTGGTAGTCGGGATGCGTGTACGTCTTAAAATGAATGCAGTCAGTCTTGCAACAATCACTTTGCTGTGTACATTTTTGATTGTAACGCTCACAATGACATTAACAACCTATCGCGATATGAATCATACCATTACGAAGTTGATTACGAATGATTATGATTTGTCATTTAGCGACAATTCTAAGCCACAAATAGAACGTCAACAAACGATTGAGAATATTAAACGTGATATACAGGGTTCGGTTAATGCAAAAGACTTCAAAGTATATGAAACGACATTATTTAGAGCTTCTTTAGAAAAGAATCGTGCTTATTACAAGTTAAAACAGGCTAGTGATGATATTCCAATAGACTTCATTGGTAATGAAGGCTCGATATTTTCTAAGCAATCAGTAATGATCACAGCACTTACTGCACAAGATTATAATCGATATCACGAAAACAAATTACACTTAGACAATCAAAGTATAGGTATGATTACGAATGTACCTATTTTTAAAAAGCAGTCTAAGGTCGGTCTTAATAATGAAGTCTTTAAAGTGAAACAACTTGACGCACATGCGTTAAATTTGATGATGATTCAAGATAGTATGGTTTTAATTGTTAAAGATAACAATCAATTACAAAAAGTAAAAGGATTTTATGCACATGAACAAAAGAAGTCGACAATATCGATAAACTTTAATGTATCTGGAAAGACGAAATTAACAACATCACAAATACAAAAGCTATCGAAAAAATACGATGCGTCAATAAATTCTAAATCAGAAATGCTAATGGTTTGGGATCGTCTGACAGGTGGACTAATATTTGTAGGTGGCGTAGTATCAATTGTACTTGTCATTGGAATATTTTTAATGATGTACTATAAACAAGTTTCAGAAGCCTATGCAAATCAGCACAATTATGACATTATGAAAAAACTTGGTTTAGATAATGGAAGAATAGCAAAGATAACACGAAATCAAATGACTTTCTTGTTCGCAATACCAATAACAGTAGCACTGATTCATACATTAATTTCTAGTAACATTGTATATACGTTACTAAATATGTTAGGTATTAATAATCATCATATATTTTTAACAAGTTACGTATTAGCTGTCATTATAATTTCGTTTCTATATATGGCGATGTACAAAATAACTTCCTATATTTATGCTAAAGTTATTCATCAACAACGTAATTAACCATGTTTCAGTGAAATCACAATCAATCATGTGTTTTCACTGAAATATATTATTTGAAAAAGAAAACCTAAAAACATTACAAATAACAATAACAAATTTCAACCGATAAGACACAATATCTTGTCGGTTTTTTTACTTTTATGACAAGTGATATTTTGGAAATATCAAAAATATATAGCTTGTTTATATAAAATAATTTAAAATATTTTATAACAACATATTTTATGCAACACATAAAATGGGTAACTAACATCACGAAAACATTGTATTTGTTGTTACACTGATGAAGCGATGTCACAAAGAAATGTCGTTATCAAACGAAGCCCGAAATACATACTGATACTCGAAGTAATATAACGATAAATAACAATGATAACGATTGATTACTACGCAAAAATATATGTAAATTGACGATTTAAATGCAATTCGTATATTTTGCCAATGATTTACACATTAAAATGTTTGAAAATTGTCACAATTCAGTCTAATTTAAAAAGAAGTTAAAAGTAAATTAATTACAAAGTTCAAAAATCATGCATCGTGTCATTTAGATATTGAAAAAGATGAGTCAAATTTGTTTCATATATTTTCCAATAACAAATGATTATATCTAAATATACAATCAGAAATATATGAATAGAAATATCAATATGAAAAATAATATCATTAAAAATGATGAATGGCATACTTATAAAGTGTCTAAATATTGGTGGTCAATATTACTTACAAACACGAATGTTAAGTAATGAAGACAATGCTGAAAAAACAATAAGTGGAAACTCTATATAGAATGTTCGTTTTTATTTTTAATAATTGAATAATCATTATTGATGATTTAATATGTATTCGGTCGCACACGATACAAAGTGACTTGTTTTAATGATATGCAATAATATGACGTTTATCGTCGCGTGTAACAATGTATGAGTGTGTCAGTTTAATTTTAAAAGGGTTATAAGGATATTTAATAAGATAAAGGAGGGCTTAATAAACAATCACATGTGAAGTTTTTAAGGATTATATGAGTTGGGCAGCTCTTTAATCCATAGTTATAACGAATTTTAAATTGTTAGATTTAACGTATGGTATCAGTATGTATGAGTTTAACTTAAGTATTAATCTATAGTTTAAAGAGCGGTCTAATTGTCTTTTTAAAAATAGAAAATAAGGATGATTATAATGAGGGGTTATAACGAAAGATATTGTAGCTGGACTAATACAGCTATACAATGTGATTATTTTAATAAAGTAAGACAGGTGAAAAAAGACGGTAAATCGGATAGGTTGAGCAACAACATAAACTCGAACATTATTTATCGTGTGCTCGAAAAATGTATCACGCTATATAATGTGTGTTCGCGGTATAAACGCGCACTTATTTTATCAGAACATTCTAAAAAGAACATATTCAATATAAAAAAGGCTGTGTAGGGGTGTCTTATGAATAATAGAAATGTGTATGATATCGAAGTAAGTGATTATAAAGGCTTAACTTATAAATTAGAAGCATTTAGAGGTAAAGTGATTTTAGTTGTTAATACTGCAACAGAATGTATATATAGCGAACAATTGAAAAAACTAGAGACTTTGTTTCAAAAATATAAGGATCGTGGGTTTGTAGTGTTGAGTTTTCCGAATAATAATTTTGACAATCGACAACCTGGTTCTAATGAAGAAATCTTGAAAATTAGTCGTGAGAAATTTGGTGTTACATTTCCAGTGCTAGCTAAAATATCTGTGAACGGGAACGATGAACATCCGTTATTTACGCATTTAAAGAATGAACAACCAGGAATCTTTGGGTCCCCAATAAAATGGAATTTCACAAAATTTATAATCGATCGACAAGGCAATGTTGTAAATCGATTCTTGCCAATGGAAGATCCATTGGATATATCGGCAAATATAGAAATATTATTGCAAGAATCTTCATCTTAAATTTAAAATTGAGCGCTTAGTATGCAAATAACACAAGAGCCTCTTAATGATGTACTAATAGTATGTCATTAAGAGGCATTTTATATTTAGAAAATCAGTAATTTGACCTATTTTACTGAAAGGCTGATTTGGTACATAATAAATAGTAAATAAATAAAAATAACAACGATGCATTACTGTATGCATTAATGACTGACACGACATAATCAAAGTTTTGTCTGAATTACTGATAATGTCATTCAAGCAACATGAAGGTTGTAAATATTTGTAAGTATAACTATCAGACACAACTCAAGTTTGTTTTAATTTATACCATACATATTAAAAAATTGACTGAACTATCGATAAAAAATGAGTCAATCATCTATTTCAAGTTTATTGAGGTGAAAATATTTGAAATTAAATACATCTAATAGTCCATTTACAGAAAAACAAGTCACAGAGATTAACAATCTGCTGCAAACATTAACAGAGAGCCAACAACAGTGGCTTAGTGGTTTTTTACTAGCTAATTGTAACGATACAAGTGATAGTAATCAACAACAATTAGAGACAGAAGTGTGTCAACAATCACAAATATCAGAAGAACAAGGAACTTCAACAACGTATATGTTACAAAATAAAGAGCCACATATCGAAGCTAATCAGCGGCATGTCACAGTGCTATATGGTTCTGAATCAGGTAATGCCATGCGTTTAGCTGAAATTTTTTCAGAACGTTTAAGTGATATCGGACATCAAGTTGTTTTGATGTCAATGGATGAATATGATACGACAAACATCGCACAGTTAGAAGATTTATTTATTATTACGTCTACTCATGGTGAAGGAGAACCGCCTGATAATGCATGGGATTTCTTTGAATTTTTAGAAGACGATAACGCACCTAATTTAAATCATGTGAGATATTCAGTACTAGCTTTAGGTGATCAAACATATGAATTTTTCTGTCAAGCAGGTAAAGATGTAGATGCTTTACTAGAAAATCTAGGCGCTGAGCGTATATGTAAGCGTGTAGATTGTGATATTGATTATGAAGAAGACGCAGAAAAGTGGATGGCAGACATCATTAATATTATTGATACCACATCAGAAGGTATTCAAAGTGAATCGGTGATAAGTGAATCAATTAAGTCTGCCAAAGAAAAGAAATATTCTAAATCAAATCCATACCAAGCAGAAGTTTTAGCGAATATCAATTTAAATGGTACCGATTCAAATAAAGAAACACGACATATAGAATTTTTACTTGATGATTTTAGTGAATCATATGAACCAGGAGATTGTATAGTAGCATTACCGCAAAACGACCCTGAATTGGTTGAAAAACTAATATCCATGTTAGTTTGGGATCCGCAATCTCCGGTGCCAATTAATGATCATGGTGATACAGTTCCTATTGTTGAAGCATTAACATCACATTTTGAATTTACTAAATTAACATTGCCATTATTGAAAAATGCAGATATCTATTTTGACAATGAAGAATTATCTGAACGTATTCAAGATGAGTCATGGGCGCGTGAATATGTTATAAATCGGGACTTTATAGATTTAATAACAGATTTTCCAACTATAGAATTACAACCTGAGAATATGTATCAAATCCTTAGAAAATTACCACCAAGAGAGTATTCGATTTCTAGTAGTTTTATGGCAACGCCAGATGAAGTGCATATTACCGTTGGTACGGTTCGCTATCAAGCACATGGACGTGAGAGAAAAGGTGTATGCTCGGTTCATTTTGCTGAGCGTATTAAACCAGGCGATATAGTACCAATTTATTTGAAGAAAAATCCGAACTTCAAATTTCCGATGAAGCAAGATATACCGGTTATTATGATTGGACCAGGTACTGGAATTGCTCCTTTTAGAGCATATTTACAAGAACGTGAAGAACTTGGTATGACTGGAAAAACATGGTTGTTCTTTGGTGATCAACACCGTAGTTCTGACTTTTTATATGAAGAAGAAATAGAAGAATGGCTTGAAAATGGAAACTTAACACGCGTAGATTTAGCATTTTCAAGAGACCAAGAACACAAAGAATATGTACAGCATCGTATAATGGAAGAAAGTGAACGTTTCAATGAATGGATTGAGCAAGGCGCAGCAATCTATATTTGTGGCGATGAAAAATGTATGGCGAAAGATGTCCATCAAGCCATTAAAGATGTATTGGTAAAAGAACGTCATATTTCTCAAGAAGAAGCAGAGTTATTATTGCGACAAATGAAACAACAACAACGCTATCAACGTGATGTTTATTAGCGATTGGTGTTAAATATTTTAAGGTGTAATGATGTAAAATTATATAAAGGATGTTGCTCAACATGAATATGCCATTAATGATAGATTTAACAAATAAAAATGTCGCCATAGTTGGTGGAGGCGTCGTTGCAAGTCGTCGGGCACAAACATTAAGTCAATATATTGAACATATAATGGTTATCAGTCCTGAAATCACTGAAAAACTTCAAAATATGGTAGATAAAGGTGTCGTCATATGGAAAGAAAAAGAATTTGAACCAAGCGATATTGTAGACGCGTATCTAGTCATTGCAGCAACCAATGAGCCACGTGTCAATGAAGCGGTAAAACAAGCCTTACCTGAGCATGCCCTTTTTAATAATGTTGGAGATGCATCAAATGGCAATGTTGTATTCCCAAGTGCACTACACCGCGACAAGCTAACTATCAGTGTATCAACTGATGGTGCGAGTCCTAAGTTGACAAAATCAATTATGGCAGAGCTTGAGGCGTTATATCCACCATCATACAGTTCGTATATCGACTTTTTATATACTTGCCGACAGAAAATAAAAGTGCTTGATATGAATCACAGCGAAAAGCAGCAATTGTTATCACAAATAGTGACGAAAGAATTTTTAAACGATACTAAACAAGCTCAATTTTTGGCATGGTTAGATAAAAAATAATAACTGTGTGCCGTCTAAAGGCAGTCTTGAAGTAATAACATGTCTGTTTGTAAATGAAGATGGGATGCATACTAATAATTTCTAAGCGAAGATGATAAATATATGTAAGATAATTTCTAACATAGAGAAATAGACGATTTGAAAAATCTTAATAAATATATAGGTTATTAGAAAAACTGGTTGAAGTTGCTATGAATAATAGCTAATTTTAGCCAGTTTTTTTGTGTAATAGAACCGAGAATTCAACTATTGCTATTAAAAATGATACTTATGAAAAGATTCAAATTAATCAATTGGATTCAAATAGTCATTAGAGATACTGCATAAAAATTAGATATCCGAATTAACTATTACGCAAAAAAGATTTTTTTGATAAAATGAGATAACTTAAATATAAAAAATTATATTAATTATAATATTTAAGTTAAAGAGGGGGATTATGTGAATTTTATATTTAATGGAGGGAGAAAATAATATGAGTAGTGATAATTTGTGGTTAACAGTAATGGGGCTCATTATTATTATTTCAATAGTAGGTTTACTCATTGCCAAAAAAAATAAATCCTGTTGTAGGGATGACGATAATACCTTGTATAGGGGCAATGATTTTAGGATATAGTGTGACGGATTTGGTTGATTTTTTTCTAAAGGATTAAATCAAGTCATTAATGTGGTTATCATGTTTATATTTGCCATTATTTTCTTTGGCATCATGAACGATAGTGGTTTGTTCAAGCCGCTTGTCAAACGCTTAATATTAATGACACGAGGCAATGTCGTCATTGTCTGTGCAATGACAGCTTTAATTGGCACAATAGCCCAATTAGATGGTGCAGGTGCTGTAACATTTTTACTTTCTATACCTGCGTTATTACCATTATATAAAGCGTTAAACATGAATAAATATTTATTGATTTTACTATTAGCATTAAGTGCTGTAATTATGAACATGGTACCTTGGGGAGGTCCGATGGCGCGGGTAGCTGCTGTTTTAAAAGCTAAAAGTGTCAATGAATTATGGTTTGGATTAATACCTATTCAAATAATAGGATTCATTCTTGTTATGTTGTTTGCGGTATATCTTGGATTTAAAGAACAAAAACGTATCAAAAAAGCAATTGCTAGCAATGAATTACCGCAAACACAAGATATAGATGTACATAAATTAGTTGAAGTATATGAACGAGATCAAGATGTAAGGTTTCCTGTAAAAGGACGTGCACGAACAAAACCATGGATAAAATGGGTGAATACAGCTTTAACTTTAGCTGTTATTCTAGCGATGTTAATAAATATTGCGCCACCTGAATTTGCATTCATGATAGGTGTCTCATTGGCGCTTGTTATTAATTTTAAATCAGTGGATGAACAAATGGAGCGATTAAGAGCGCATGCGCCGAATGCATTAATGATGGCTGCAGTGATTATTGCAGCAGGTATGTTTTTAGGTGTACTAAATGAAACCGGTATGCTTAAAGCGATTGCGACGAATTTAATCAAAGTGATTCCTGCAGAAGTAGGACCATACTTGCATATTATTGTAGGGTTACTTGGCGTACCATTAGATTTACTAACTAGCACAGACGCTTATTATTTTGCTGTGTTACCGATCGTCGAACAAACAGCAGGGCAATTTGGTGTACCGTCTGTATCAACAGCTTATTCAATGGTCATAGGGAATATTATAGGTACATTTGTCAGCCCATTTTCACCAGACTTATGGTTGGCAATTGGTTTAGCAGAGGCAAACATGGGCACGTATATTAAGTATGCATTCTTTTGGATTTGGGGATTCGCCATCGTTATGTTAGTAATTGCAATGTTGATGGGTATTGTGACGATTTAAGTATGAAAAAATAGAAACTATGGTCCCGTTACAAAATGAAATAATAGTTGCATAAACACGTCGAAATGACGGAACGATTCGAGAACAATTTTAAAAATTAATGAAATAATTGTGTGGAAATATGAATTTCACTAAATGTTAATAACTTTGTGACGTTTTAGTTAACAGACTAATAAAAATTTGAAAATACTATATATAGTGGTATAACGTAATGGGTAGACACAATATATAGGAAGAAGGGGTAAAATGAATCAAATCGAAGAAGCATTAACGGGTTTGATTTCTAAAGATCCTGCTATTGTTAACGAAAATGCCAACAAAGATAGTGATACATTTTCAACAATGAGAGATTTAACAGCAGGTATCGTTTCTAAATCTTACGCATTAAATCATTTATTACCAAAGCACGTTGCAGATGCACATCAAAGAGGGGACATACATTTTCACGACTTAGATTATCATCCATTCCAACCGTTAACAAACTGTTGTTTAATAGATGCTAAAAATATGCTACATAATGGATTTGAAATAGGCAACGCGAATGTAACTTCACCAAAATCAATACAAACTGCATCAGCGCAGCTTGTACAAATTATAGCCAATGTTTCTAGCAGTCAATATGGTGGCTGTACGGTTGACCGCGTTGACGAATTACTTAGTACATATGCACGACATAATGAAGAACAACATAGAAATATCGCAAAGCAATTTGTCAAAGAATCTGAAATTGATCGTTATGTTGATCAACAAGTTACTAAAGACATCAATGATGCGATTGAAAGTTTAGAATATGAAATTAATACCTTATATACATCTAATGGACAGACACCTTTTGTAACATTAGGATTCGGCTTAGGCACAGATCATTTAAGTCGCAAAATTCAACAAGCTATCTTAAATACTCGTATCAAAGGCTTAGGAAAAGACCGCACGACAGCGATTTTCCCAAAACTTGTATTTTCAATTAAAAAAGGAACCAACTTTAGTCCGCAAGATCCGAACTATGACATTAAACAACTAGCATTAAAGTGTTCAACGAAACGTATGTATCCAGATATTTTAAATTATGACAAACTCGTAGAAATATTAGGTGATTTCAAAGCGCCAATGGGTTGTCGTTCATTTTTACCAAGTTGGAAAGATGCGGAAGGTCATTTTGAAAATAATGGTCGTTGTAATCTTGGTGTTGTTACACTTAATTTACCTAGAATGGCATTAGAATCTGCCGGTAATATGACGAAATTCTGGGAAATCTTTTATGAACGTATCGATGTGTTACATGATGCATTACTTTATCGTATAAATCGTTTGAAAGATGCTGTACCGAATAACGCACCAATTTTATATAAAAGTGGCGCTTTTAACTATAAATTAAAAGAAACAGATGATGTTGCTGAGTTATTTAAAAATAAACGTGCAACGATTTCAATGGGCTATATTGGGTTATACGAAACAGCTACTGTTTTCTATGGTCCAGACTGGGAAACATCTCAAGAAGCAAAAGCATTTACGCTTGAAATTCTTAAAGAAATGAAACGTTATCAAACGAAATGGACAGAATTATATGACATTTGGTTCAGTATTTACAGTACGCCGAGTGAATCGCTAACGGATCGTTTTTGTCGTTTAGATCAAGAGAGATTTGGAGATATTAAAGACATTACAGATAAAGGATATTATCAAAACTCTTTCCATTATGATGTACGTAAAGATGTTACACCTTTTGAAAAGTTAGATTTTGAAAAAGATTATCCTTATTATGCGAGTGGTGGTTTCATTCACTATTGTGAGTATCCGAAACTGCAACACAATTTGAAAGCACTAGAAGCGGTATGGGACTACTCTTATGACAAAGTTGGTTACTTAGGTACAAATATTCCGATTGATCATTGTTATGAATGTGATTACGATGGAGATTTTGAAGCAACTGAAAAAGGATTTAAATGCCCGAACTGTGGCAATGATAATCCTAAAACAGTTGATGTCGTTAAACGAACATGTGGTTACTTAGGCAATCCAGTTCAACGTCCAGTAATTAAAGGCCGTCATAAAGAAATTTGCGCACGAGTAAAACATATGAAAGCGCCTAAAGAATGACACTTTTAGACATTAAACAAGGACAAGGTTATATTGCTAAAATAGAATCAAATAGCTTTGTTGACGGTGAAGGAGTAAGATGCAGTGTTTATGTATCAGGATGTCCATTTAATTGTGTTGGATGTTACAACAAAGCCTCACAAAAGTTCAGATATGGCGAGAAATACACTGATGAAATATTAGCAGAAATATTAGATGATTGCGATCATGATTATATATCTGGGCTAAGTCTATTAGGTGGCGAACCATTTTGTAATTTGGATATTACATTAAATCTTGTCAAAGCATTTCGAGCACGTTTTGGAAATACAAAGACAATTTGGGTATGGACTGGATTTTTATATGAATATTTAGCAAATGATTGTACAGAACGTCGAGAGTTATTATCATACATTGACGTTTTAGTAGATGGGCTATTTATACAACACTTATTCAAACCTGATTTACCATATAAAGGTTCTTTAAATCAACGCATTATAGATGTACAACAATCACTCTCGCATGCGCGTATGATTGAATATATTGTTAGTTGAATATGTATTAGAAGTCAAGGTAACATCCGTTGCCTTGGCTTCTTTTTAGGTTAGGTACATAATTGAAAGTTAATAAAAGCAATTCTTTAGAAAAATATATTGATAGAATATGACCTAACAATCATTTTGATACCAATACTAAAAGTTGCATATCCGTTTTTTAAAACAGTTGAAAGAAAAAAGTGGTATTTTAGTGGGAAGGAAGTCTAACTTTTTGGTAGCGTTTTACAATAAATAAATATTCATCAATAACGTATAAATATTCTTAAATACCGTTCTAGTAAAATTTGTTAAATTCGTTAAATCATAACTTAACACAGTTGTTTTAGCGCTATTAAAGTTTTGTTTATTACGAGAAAAATTATATAAATATTCAATAATTGCTAAGTTTCAAATTGTATGAAATTTGCATTATTATTAAATATTAGTTATTGTCAATTTTGTGAATCAATATAATTATTACATTTTGAGATAAATCGAAACAGGATTCATAAAATTAATAATTAGGGGGAGCACAATTGAAAAAAGAGAAAGTTATGGACTGGACGACCTTTATAGGGACAGTAGCTGTACTTCTTTTTGCAGTTATACCTATGATGGCTTTTCCAAAAGCAAGTGAAGATATCATCACTGGTATTAATAGTGCCATTTCTGATTCAATTGGTTCGATATATTTATTTATGGGGCTGGCGATTTTTTGCTTTGTAATGTATATCGCATTTGGTAAATATGGTAATGTCACACTTGGTAAAGCAAGTGATAAACCAGAATTTAATACATTTACATGGGCGGCAATGCTGTTTTGTGCAGGCATAGGCTCTGATATTTTATACTGGGGCGTTATTGAATGGGCTTTTTACTATCAAGTTCCACCAAATGGCGCGAAAAGTATGAGTGATGAAGCACTCCAATATGCGACGCAATATGGTATGTTCCACTGGGGACCAATTGCTTGGGCTATTTACGTTTTACCAGCATTACCAATTGGTTATTTAGTGTTTGTTAAAAAACAACCGGTGTATAAAATTAGTCAAGCTTGTCGTCCGATTTTAAAAGGTCAAACAGATAAATTTGTAGGTAAAGTTGTAGATATCTTATTTATCTTTGGATTGCTAGGTGGTGCGGCAACATCACTAGCGTTAGGTGTGCCATTAATTTCTGCAGGCATAGAAAGATTAACTGGTTTAGATGGTAAAAATATGATTTTACGTTCGGCCATTTTATTAACGATTACGGTCATATTTGCTATTAGTTCATATACAGGATTGAAAAAAGGTATTCAAAAGTTAAGTGATATCAACGTTTGGCTATCATTTGTACTTTTAGCCTTTATATTTATTATTGGACCGACTGTTTTTATTATGGAAACGACAGTGACAGGGTTCGGAAATATGTTGAGAGATTTTTTCCATATGGCAACATGGTTAGAACCATTCGGTGGTATTAAAGGTCGAAAAGAAACGAATTTCCCACAAGACTGGACAATATTCTACTGGTCATGGTGGTTAGTATATGCGCCATTTATCGGTTTATTTATTGCTAGAATTTCAAAAGGTCGACGCCTTAAAGAAGTCGTGCTAGGAACAATTATTTATGGAACGCTTGGATGCGTATTATTCTTTGGTATTTTTGGTAACTATGCTGTGTATTTACAAATTTCTGGACAGTTTAATGTAACACAATATTTAAATACACATGGTACAGAGGCAACCATTATTGAAGTGGTGCATCATTTACCATTCCCATCATTGATGATTGTACTATTCTTAGTATCTGCTTTCTTATTCTTAGCAACAACATTTGATTCGGGTTCATATATTTTAGCGGCAGCATCTCAGAAAAAAGTGGTAGGCGAACCATTACGTGCCAATCGTTTATTCTGGGCATTTGCATTGTGCTTATTGCCATTTTCATTGATGCTAGTTGGTGGCGAACGTGCATTAGAAGTATTGAAAACTGCTTCAATACTGGCAAGTGTGCCATTAATTGTTATTTTTATTTTCATGATGATATCATTTTTAATCATTTTAGGACGCGATAGAATTAAACTTGAAACGCGTGCTGAAAAATTAAAAGAAGTTGAACGTCGTTCATTGCGAATCGTTCAAGTATCAGAAGAAGAACAAGACGATAATTTATAATTCAATTAATGATGCATAAGATTTTGAATTTTATAAGTATATAATTGATTGTCATATAAAACAAAAACGGTAATTTCTATTTGTAGAGATAGAAGTTACCGTTTATTTCGTGCACCTATTGCATTATTTTAAGTATCTATTGTTGTTATTGTCGTTGTTTGAGTCAATTTTAATTTTCAGAATCAGAAGGCTGTTCTGGAATTGGGAAATATTTGAAAATTTCACCGCTTTCAATCGCTTCGGTTAACTGTTCTAACCATTCGTAATAAACATGTGTATGATCAAGCTGAGCTTTAATTTTTTGTGCCTCTTGTGTTTCAGCTTCAGTTAAATCACTGCTTTCAAGTAATGGATTGATAATAGCTTGAGCATCTTTTACTGCTTCGACATTGATATCAATTTCACGCTGAAATTTTTTAGTGAAAAAGTTTCGGAAAAAGGTGAAAAAGTCTTTCTCGGCGATAAAATGCTGTTTGCGGCTTCCTCTCGTAAATTGTTGTTTAACAATATCAAATTCCTGCAATTTCTTAACGCCAGCACTCATACTTGGTTTGCTCATTTGCAATTGATGACGCATTTCATCAAGCGTCATACTGCCTTCAAACACCATAGTGCCATATAAGTTTCCTACACTTCTATTAGTGCCATACAAATCCATTGTCTGTCCAATTGAATTAATTACAATATCTTTTGCTTGTTCTAATTGTTGCTGTTTGTTCTGAGAACGAGTCATCATTGCACCTCCGTACATCATTTTGGTCACGTTAAAATAAATACTAATACATTATAAAACCTTTTCTAAAAAAAGACATTAAAAATATTTAAAGCATTAAAGTTAAATGTTTCGTTAAATAAAAATCTAACGAACTTACAAAACTTAATTCTTGAGTTGTTTTGTAAATTGACACATTTTTCATTTCTATGCTAACATAAGTTTGTAAAATTCGTTAAATAAAAATTTAACAAACTTAACGGAGGTTGTTGAATGGAACTTTTAAAACATTTATCTCAGCGTCAATATATTGATGGTGAGTGGGTTGAAAGCGCGAATAAAAATACAAGAGATATTATCAATCCTTACAATCAAGAAGTGATATTTACGGTTTCTGAAGGGACAAAAGAGGATGCAGAACGTGCAATCTTAGCTGCAAGACGTGCGTTTGAGTCTGGTGAATGGTCGCAAGAAACTGCTGAAACAAGAGGTAAAAAAGTACGTGCCATCGCGGACAAGATCAAAGAACATCGCGAAGCGTTAGCACGATTAGAAACATTAGATACTGGAAAAACGTTAGAAGAATCATATGCAGATATGGATGATATTCATAATGTGTTTATGTATTTTGCTGGATTAGCAGATAAAGACGGTGGCGAAATGATTGATTCACCAATTCCAGATACAGAAAGCAAAATTGTTAAAGAACCAGTAGGTGTAGTTACACAAATTACACCTTGGAATTATCCGTTATTACAAGCATCATGGAAAATTGCGCCAGCGCTTGCTACGGGTTGTTCACTAGTTATGAAACCAAGTGAAATTACACCATTAACAACAATACGTGTTTTTGAATTAATGGAAGAAGTTGGTTTCCCTAAAGGAACAATTAATCTTATTCTAGGTGCAGGTTCTGCAGTTGGTGACGTAATGTCAGGTCATAAAGAGGTTGACCTTGTATCATTTACAGGTGGCATTGAGACTGGTAAGCATATTATGAAAAATGCTGCTAATAATGTTACGAATATTGCCTTGGAACTTGGCGGTAAAAATCCAAACATTATCTTTGATGATGCTGATTTTGAATTGGCGGTAGACCAAGCGTTAAATGGTGGATATTTCCATGCAGGTCAAGTTTGTTCAGCAGGATCAAGAATATTAGTACAAAACAGTATTAAAGACAAATTTGAGCAAGCACTTATTGATCGCGTGAAAAAAATCAAATTAGGTAATGGTTTTGATGCTGATACTGAAATGGGACCAGTGATTTCAACAGAACATCGTAATAAAATCGAATCTTATATGGATGTAGCTAAAGCAGAAGGCGCAACAATTGCTGTTGGTGGTAAACGTCCAGATAGAGACGATTTAAAAGATGGTCTATTCTTCGAGCCAACAGTCATTACAAATTGTGATACGTCAATGCGTATTGTACAAGAAGAGGTTTTCGGACCTGTCGTTACTGTAGAAGGCTTTGAAACTGAACAAGAAGCGATTCAATTAGCGAATGATTCTATATATGGTTTAGCAGGTGCTGTATTTTCTAAAGATATTGGAAAAGCACAACGCGTTGCTAACAAGTTGAAACTTGGAACGGTGTGGATTAATGATTTCCACCCATATTTTGCACAAGCGCCATGGGGTGGATACAAACAATCAGGTATCGGTAGAGAATTAGGCAAAGAAGGCTTAGAAGAGTACCTTGTTTCAAAACACATTTTAACAAATACAAATCCACAATTAGTGAATTGGTTTAGCAAATAAAAATTAGATAAGGTGAGTGCCATTGTAAGAACACAAGACACTCACTTTGTTTTGTATAAGTGGCGATATGTTGATTGATAATTTGGACTAAACGCAAAATGAATCATAGATTATTTCATGACTGTTAGTAACAATCATAAAAGGAAAATCGAGTGTTTTGGTTAGCTAAGTTTAGCAATTCAACGATAACCAATCAGCCACTAACAAATATTTCATGCAATACTCACTTTGAAATACAACAAACTTTGGAGGTCATAACGATGAGTAACAAAAACAAATCATATGATTATGTCATCATTGGAGGAGGCAGTGCAGGTTCTGTACTAGGTAATCGTCTGAGTGAAGATAAAGATAAAGAAGTCTTAGTATTAGAAGCGGGTCGCAGTGATTATTTTTGGGATTTATTTATCCAAATGCCTGCTGCGTTAATGTTCCCTTCAGGCAATAAATTTTACGATTGGATTTATTCAACAGATGAAGAACCACATATGGGCGGTCGTAAAGTAGCACATGCCCGAGGTAAAGTTTTAGGTGGATCAAGTTCGATTAATGGCATGATTTATCAACGTGGTAATCCAATGGACTATGAAGGCTGGGCAGAACCAGAAGGTATGGAAACTTGGGATTTTGCGCACTGTTTACCGTATTTTAAAAAATTAGAAAAAACATACGGTGCAGCGCCTTATGATAAATTTAGAGGCCATGATGGACCAATTAAGTTAAAACGAGGGCCAGCAACGAATCCTTTATTCCAGTCATTCTTTGATGCAGGTGTTGAAGCAGGCTATCATAAAACACCTGATGTGAATGGATTTAGACAAGAAGGTTTTGGACCGTTCGATAGTCAAGTACATCGTGGTCGCCGAATGTCAGCTTCAAGAGCATATTTACATCCAGCTATGAAGCGTAAAAACTTAACCGTTGAAACACGTGCCTTTGTTACTGAAATTCATTATGAAGGTAGAAGAGCAACTGGTGTTACGTATAAGAAAAATGGCAAACTACATACCATCGATGCTAATGAAGTCATCTTGTCTGGTGGGGCATTCAATACGCCACAATTACTACAATTATCTGGTATCGGTGATTCAGAGTTCTTAAAATCAAAAGGCATTGAGCCACGTGTTCATTTACCTGGTGTGGGTGAAAACTTTGAAGATCACTTAGAGGTATACATTCAACATAAATGTAAGGAACCTGTATCATTACAGCTAAGCTTAGATATCAAGCGCATGCCATTTATTGGTTTACAATGGATTTTCACACGTACAGGTGCAGCAGCATCTAACCATTTTGAAGGTGGCGGATTTGTACGTTCAAATAACGAAGTTGATTATCCTAACTTAATGTTCCATTTCTTACCAATAGCTGTAAGATATGATGGTCAAAAGGCAGCGGTCGCACATGGTTATCAAGTTCACGTAGGACCAATGTATTCAAACTCTCGTGGCAGCTTGAAAATCAAATCTAAAGATCCATTCGAAAAACCAAGTATCCGCTTTAATTATTTATCAACAGAAGAAGATAAAAAAGAATGGGTAGAAGCAATTCGTGTAGCAAGAAATATCTTATCTCAAAAAGCAATGGATCCATTCAATGGTGGAGAAATTTCACCAGGACCAGAAGTGCAAACAGACGAAGAAATTCTTGATTGGGTTCGTAGAGATGGTGAAACAGCATTACACCCATCTTGTAGTGCTAAAATGGGTCCTGCTTCAGATCCAATGGCAGTCGTTGACCCGTTAACAATGAAAGTTCATGGTATGGAAAATTTACGTGTAGTTGATGCATCAGCTATGCCACGTACGACAAATGGCAATATACACGCACCTGTTTTAATGTTAGCTGAAAAAGCAGCAGACATTATACGTGGCAGAAAGCCTTTAGAGCCACAATATATTGATTATTATAAGCATGGTGTTCATGATGAAAATGAAGGAGCAATCGAAGTAAAACCATACGCTAAATAAATTTATATAGTAGACTCTTAGTCTGGCATCTATTGTATTGGTGCCAGGCTTTTTTGCGTTTTATCTAAATGAGAAGTTAATGTGTTGTTCAAAAACGGTGTGTGAGTATATGAACTGAAAATAGAGTTAATTGTACATTGTGATGATTAATTGACCTAATTGACAAACATTAAAAGAGTGTACAATCTTAAAAAGTTCACTAAATAGACATTTAATTGTGTTTTCTTGAAAGCTTTCGTGGTAGGATTTATATAAGTAAATTGAGAGAAGGAATACTATGAGCTTTTACGAATATATACAAACATTTAAAGATGATAAAACACCATTAGGCGAATTAGCGATTTGGATTAAAGAAGATGATTCATTCCCAAAACAAGAGAAGCTAACAGAAAACATTTTGTCTTATTTTCATCAAATGTCCAATATAGATCATGAGTTTTTAGAAATTGTAAAAAGATCACTTTCTCTGTATGATCAATTAAAATCGTAAAATCAGAAATAAAGTTAGCTAAAATACAAGGCCGGTAATTTCATAGATGAAGTTGTCGGCTATTTTCATGACTAATGTTAAATAATGATCATGAAATTGAAGACACAAAAATATTGAGCGACGCCTATCCTCATTTGTATGAAAAATTAATACTTTTTACAAAGTCTTATCTTTTAAAAAGAAGCCAAACTATGATTGTAATTAATAAATACGGGAATGAATTAGTAATAGATATAAAGTAATATGACCAAAAATATAAATGAAATGAAGGCATTTATTATGAACATTTATGATGAATATAGAAGTTATGTAATAGAAGAACTGGATGATTGTCTCACAATACAAAAAAATAATGACACTGCATATTACGATGTTCTAGAAGCGATAAATGATTTATCAAATGATTCATTATGTGTGTTAAATCATTTATATATTAACGAAGGACAAGAAGAAACATTTGAGCAAAAATTTTTGCAACGTAATAAGCATTTAAAAAACGTTGATGGGTTTAAAGCATTAAGGTTTTTAAGACCTAGAACAACTGGTAGACACTATATCATTATTACGCTGTGGGAAAATAGGCAAGCATTTTATCATTGGCAAAATTCAGCTGAGTACAAGCATACACACAAGCATCGTGGCACTTCGAAAGGTGCAGATGTAAAAATAATTAATCGTGAATTATCATACAATATTCATATTGAATTAGCTGATATGGTCTAGCCCGAGATATCAACCCTCAATCATTTGAAAGTCTTTGAATGCTACGTCATGTCAAAGTGTAGTGTCGAGGACTTTGATATTTAACCCTATTTAATTGAAAATTCTGTAAAGATAGGCGTATGATATATATAATTCATTTATAAAATTACAATGTTCATCACAGGAAAAGTGGATGTATGAAAGGAAGTTAGTTATGCAAAAGTCAGCTCTATTCGCGCCTGAAAAATATAACATTATTTCGGAAATAGAAAAATATAGCCACATACCAGATAAAAAGGCGATTTTATATCATAATACTGAAGGCGAAGATATATCAGTCACTTACCAACAGCTCATTGAACAGTCTAATAAAGTAGGTAATGTTTTAGCATCGCACGGTTTATCTAAAGGCGATAAAGTACTCATTATGATGCCACGATCTATTGCGACGTATGAATTATATATTGCTGCTTTAAAATTAGGTGTCGCAATCATTCCATGTTCTGAAATGCTAAGAACTAAAGATTTACAATACCGTATCACACATGGTGAAATAAATGCAGTCATTGCATTAGAGCCATTCACAGTTGAATTTGAAAAAATTAAAGAATATGATGCGTTAACTAAATTTGTTATTGCCGGTCAAAAAGATGGATGGATTTCACTTGAAGCTGAAAAAGAAAACGCAAGTAACAAACTAGAAATGGCAGATACGACGCGTGATGATATGGCGATTCTGTCATATACATCTGGTACAACTGGCAATCCTAAAGCCGTTACACATTGTCATGGATGGGGATTTGCACATTTACAAATGGCACCAAAACATTGGTTATGTATTAATGAAGATGACTTAGTTTGGGCAACAGCAGCACCAGGTTGGCAAAAATGGGTATGGAGTCCTTTCTTATCTGTATTAGGTTCAGGTGCAACTGCTTTTGTATTTAATGGAAGATTCAGCCCTGAAACATACTTAGAATTGCTTCAAAAATATCAAATTAATGTTTTATGTTGTACACCGACAGAATATCGTATGATGGCTAAATTACAGAACTTAAATGATTATGACTTAACGCATTTACATAGTGCCGTTTCTGCAGGTGAGCCACTAAATCGAGAAGTAGTTGAACAATTCAAGAAATACTTTAATTTAACTGTAAGAGATGGATATGGCCAGACTGAAAGTACCTTGCTTATAGGCTTTTTAAAAGATACACCACAAAGAATTGGATCAATGGGTAAAGGCATTCCGGGTAGTTCGGTCACTGTAGTAGATGATGAGGGGAATAGCGTACCTGCTAATACGAAAGGGAATATTGCAGTGCCACTTGATTTGCCAGCACTTTTCAAAGGGTATTATAAAGAGCCAGAACGTACGGCGAAAGCGCAAACAGGTAAATACTACATCACTGGTGACTTAGCTCATGTAGATGATGATGGTTATTTCTGGTTTGAAGGACGTCGAGATGACATTATTATTAGTTCAGGCTATACGATTGGGCCTTTTGAAGTTGAAGATGCGTTAACGAATCATCCAGCCGTTAAAGAATGTGCTGTAGTAGCAAAACCTCATGATATACGAGGAAATATTGTTAAAGCATTCGTTATTTTACAGGATCATACTGCGGCTAATGATACGCTAGTTAAAGAACTACAACAATTTGTTGAAAATGAAGTTGCACCATATAAATATCCGAGAGAGATTGAATTCGTTGACGACTTACCAAAAACAAACTCAGGTAAAATTCGTCGTGTTGAACTACGAGATGCTGAAATAGAAAAATGGCAACAACAAAAAGATAGCAATCAATAAACATAGCAAAGCAGTCCAATGCGTAAGGTATGATGATACGCATTGGACTGCTTGTTTATTTATGATGTTCTTTGTCGTCTAGTTATAAATATTAAAATTAGTTTAGAAACAAGCGCAACCAGTATTAAGAATGAGAAAATATAAGATGTTAAACCTCGAATATCCCAGTTTAATAAAAACACATTACTATCACCGGCATTAAGTTGAAACTCAGTATGTGTTAGAACGATAATTACAATACCTATAAGGGCAAGATTCAAAATAAATTTCAATATTAAAGGTAATTGAAGTGATTTTCTTAGATGCATATATTGAATCTCCTTTTTATGATTGATTTTACACTTATATTGTATCAAAATAGAGTATATGTTTAAAATGCTATAAGTCAAATGTAGATTAAAACAATTGTTAGCTATTTGTTGTCAAATAATTATGATCGATTTGATATTTATCTTCTATGAATAAAAGATTTAATATATTGCAAAGTTAATGAATAATTATAATTTACATTTACCACTGCTTGCTTTAACATATATATGTAAGCACTAACTATAGTATTTTGTTACAGCGTATCAATTAAAACAGGAAGTTATCTATGGCGTTGATATTTTAAAGAAATATGTCAGTTTTATGTAACTTTCATATTGATGATACACATTTACAATTTTTGGAGAGGTGAAACCAATGGCTAAGTCTAATAGTAAAGACATCGTTTTAATTGGAGCCGGTGTACTTAGCACAACATTTGGTTCAATGTTAAAAGAAATTGAGCCAGACTGGAATATCCACGTTTACGAACGCTTGGATCGTCCTGCAATCGAAAGTTCAAACGAAAGAAATAATGCTGGTACGGGTCATGCAGCATTATGTGAGTTGAACTACACAGTTTTACAACCTGATGGTTCTATCGACATCGAAAAAGCGAAAGTGATTAACGAAGAGTTTGAGATTTCAAAACAATTCTGGGGTCACTTAGTGAAAAGCGGTAGCATCGAGAACCCAAGAGAATTTATCAATCCATTACCACACATCAGTTATGTTAGAGGTAAAAACAATGTTAAATTCTTAAAAGATCGTTACGAAGCGATGAAAGCTTTCCCTATGTTCGATAATATCGAATATACTGAAGACATCGAAGTAATGAAAAAATGGATTCCATTGATGATGAAAGGCCGTGAAGATAACCCTGGTATCATGGCGGCAAGTAAAATTGACGAAGGTACAGATGTAAACTTCGGTGAATTAACACGTAAAATGGCTAAAAGCATTGAAGCACATCCAAATGCTACAGTGCAATTTAACCATGAAGTTGTTGATTTTGAACAATTATCAAATGGTCAATGGGAAGTTACTGTTAAAAATCGCCTAACTGGTGAGAAATTCAAACAAGTAACTGACTATGTATTCATCGGTGCTGGCGGTGGAGCAATTCCATTATTACAAAAAACAGGTATCCCTGAAAGTAAACATTTAGGTGGGTTCCCTATCAGTGGTCAATTCTTAGCTTGTACAAACCCACAAGTTATTGAACAACACGATGCCAAAGTTTATGGTAAAGAGCCACCTGGTACACCACCAATGACTGTACCTCATTTAGATACGCGTTACATTGACGGCCAAAGAACATTGTTATTTGGACCATTTGCTAATGTTGGACCTAAATTCTTGAAAAATGGTTCTAACTTAGATTTATTCAAGTCTGTTAAAACATACAACATTACAACTTTATTAGCAGCAGCAGTTAAAAACTTACCTTTAATTAAATACTCATTTGATCAAGTGATTATGACAAAAGAAGGTTGTATGAACCACTTACGTACTTTCTATCCAGAAGCACGTAATGAAGATTGGCAATTATACACTGCTGGTAAACGTGTACAAGTTATCAAAGATACACCTGAACACGGTAAAGGATTCATCCAATTCGGTACAGAAGTGGTTAACTCACAAGACCACACTGTAATCGCATTATTAGGTGAATCACCAGGGGCTTCAACTTCAGTTTCAGTTGCGTTAGAAGTATTAGAACGTAACTTCCCTGAATACAAAACTGAATGGGCACCTAAAATCAAGAAAATGATTCCATCATACGGTGAATCATTAATTGAAGACGAAAAATTAATGAGAAAAATCCGTAAACAAACTTCAAAAGACTTAGAATTAGGTTACTACGAAAACTAAATTCTAATAGCTATATTTAAAATCGGGCAACTGAGAAATCTTATAGATTTTTCAGCTGTCCGATTTTTTTCGCGTAATCTATAATACATACGCAAAATCAACTTTAATCAAAAAGACTCATACACAATGCCTTTAAAGCACATGTATGAGTCCTTTTTAGTAGTTTATATCAAAAAATACGTTTAATGTATAAATTAGTTTTTGTTTACAGATGCGTCGTAGATTGATTCTACAGCGTCACCTAATGCTTTATCGAATTCTTCTTTAGATTGTCCAGCTCTTAAATCACTAGCTAATGCACGTGAGAAGCTTGCGATAAGTTCAGCGTTATCTTTAAGTAATTCGTTCGCTTTTTCTCTGCTGTAACCACCTGATAATACAACGATACGAACAACATTTGGATGTTCAGCTAAGTCTTTGTATAAGTTAGCTTCAGTAGGAATTGTTAATTTTAACATAACTAATTGATCAGCATTTAAGCTGTCTAAACCTTTTTTAAGCTCAGCTTTTAATACTTTTTCAATGTCAGCTTTATCTTTTGCGTTAATATTAACTTCTGGTTCGATAATTGGCACTAACCCTTTAGCAATAATTTGTTTAGCGACTTCAAATTGTTGTTCAACAACGTCTTTGATACCTTGTTCATTTAATTCTAAAATATTAGAACGCATTTTTGTACCAAAAATGTGACGCTCGTTTGCACGATCTAATAAGCTGTCTAAGTTGTCGATTGGTTTCATTAATTGAACACCATTTTGCTCTTCAGCAAGACCCTTGTCTACTTTTAAGAACGGAACAACACCTTTATCAGCTAAGTAATCTGCAGTGTATTTGCCTTCTACTTCGCGATCCATTGTTTGTTCGAAAAGAATAGCACCCAAAATTTTATCTGGTGAGAATGAAGGTGAAGTTACCACACGTGTACGCATATCGTGAACAAGTTGGAACATTTCGTCTTCATTGCTATATTGATCTTCGTTTACACCATATTCTTTAAGCGCTTTTGGTGTACTACCACCACTTTGGTCTAATGCGGCAATAAAGCCTTTTCCATTTTTCATTTTTTCTAATTGCTCTTTATTCATACTTTCCACTCCTTAACTTTTCAATACACCTCCAGTATGATAAAAATGAGAACATTTCTCAAGTCATAAACCTTGAAAAGTGTATAAAATGTGAAAAATAATTGTCAGTTTAATTAAAAATATTATTTTATTCTAGGTATGACTAACGCCATTAATGACATAAAGAAAATATGTGTAATAATCCAACCGATTAATTCTGTCACACTAAATTGAAAAATTGGACGTTGCGCAATAATTACTAAAAAGGGATACAATGCTATAAATAAGAAAAATAAAGGGATATAACATAGATAGTAAAGCCTTTTAGAAGTATGAAACAGCAACACAAATACAAAATAAATGACGCTACCAATTAGTAAGTGACATATTATTTCTAGAGTATATGGTGTATTGTCAGAAGGAATTAGAAAATCTAAATTCAATAATAAATCTTTTAAATGTGATTGATTGCTAATTATGTCAAACAACATGGTCATCCATAGCAACATGAATGATATGAAAATAGCAGCAATGAAATGGATCAATACTTTTAAACGCATTCATATCACCTCAGAGTCAAATGAAATATAGTAAACAATTCCCTAATCGAACAAAATTATGCGCATAAACAAAGTAGATTGATATAAAATTCTTAATTATCAGAATATATTTACAAATCTGAATTTTATTAGTATATTGGATAGTATTCATAATGACATGACAGTATTTTCACGTGATATCAAATCGAATGTGGTTATCGATGTAGGGAAGGTAATTATACGAATAAGGTCTGTCAATGGGAGGGGAATGTATATGAGTAAAGCACATCAATTAATTCAAGAGGATGAACATTATTTTGCGAAATCAGGACGTATTAAATATTATCCGTTAGTTATTGATCATGGATATGGAGCAACATTGGTTGATATTGAGGGGAAGACATATATCGATTTGTTATCGAGTGCGAGTTCTCAAAACGTAGGTCATGCACCTAGAGAAGTAACAGAAGCGATAAAGGCACAAGTTGATAAATTTATTCATTATACACCAGCATATATGTATCATGAACCGTTGGTACGTTTAGCTAAGAAGCTTTGTGAGATTGCACCTGGAGATTTTGAAAAAAGAGTGACCTTCGGATTAACCGGATCAGACGCAAATGATGGCATCATTAAATTTGCCAGAGCATATACAGGGCGTCCTTATATCATTAGTTTCACTAATGCATATCATGGTTCAACTTTTGGCTCGTTGTCTATGTCAGCTATTAGTTTAAATATGCGCAAACATTATGGTCCGTTATTGAATGGTTTTTATCATATTCCGTTTCCAGATAAATATCGTGGTATGTACGAGCAGCCACAAGCTAATTCAGTAGAAGAATATTTAGCACCCTTAAAAGAAATGTTTGCGAAATATGTACCTGCTGACGAAGTAGCATGTATTGTTATTGAAACGATACAAGGCGATGGTGGACTTTTAGAACCAGTTCCAGGGTATTTTGAAGCGTTAGAAAAGATTTGTCGTGAACATGGTATTTTAATCGCTGTCGATGATATTCAACAAGGCTTTGGGCGAACGGGTACATGGAGTTCAGTCTCGCATTTTAATTTTACGCCTGATTTAATCACTTTCGGAAAATCTTTAGCAGGTGGTATGCCCATGTCAGCAATTGTTGGACGCAAAGAGATTATGAATTGTTTAGAAGCACCAGCACATTTATTTACAACAGGTGCTAATCCAGTTAGTTGTGAAGCTGCATTAGCCACAATTCAAATGATTGAAGATCAGTCGCTTCTTCAGGCTAGTGCGGAAAAAGGGGAATATGTTAGGAAACGAATGAATCAATGGGTATCTAAATACAATAGTGTAGGCGATGTTAGAGGTAAAGGTCTGAGCATTGGTATTGATATTGTTTCCGACAAAAAACTCAAAACACGTGATGCCAGTGCGGCACTTAAAATTTGTAATTACTGCTTTGAGCATGGCGTAGTTATTATAGCTGTAGCAGGAAATGTGTTGCGATTCCAACCGCCATTGGTGATAACATATGAGCAATTAGACACGGCGTTAAACACTATAGAAGATGCACTGACTGCTTTGGAAACAGGTAACTTAGATCAATATGACATATCTGGACAAGGTTGGTAATAGCGATTCTCTTAATATAAAATAAAAAATCATTTCCGCATCTGGATGTTAATCAGATGGGAAATGATTTTTTTGATTTTTATTTTGGTGGGTGGTATTCAGCTACGTCATTTTTCTTAGAATGTCTAAGTCCATAACTTAAATATAGAATGATACCAACAATAAACCAAATTAAAGTGTATAATTTCGCTTCGAATCCTAATCCCCAGAATACTAGCAATACTAAAACAAATGTAACTGCTGGTAACACAGGATATAAAGGTAATTTAAATGCAGGAATTGGTAGATCTTTACCTTCACGCTTTCTCAAACGATACATTGCTAATGAAACGAACATAAATGCAACAAGTGTACCTGCTGAAATTAATTGTGCTAAAAATGCGAATGGGAACATAGAACCAATTAAAACACCAATAATAGTAAGTATAACTAGTGCGCGATTAGGTAAATGTTTGTCGTTTAAGTGGCTTAACCATGAAGGTAGTAAGCCGTCACGTCCAAATGAATAAAGTAAACGTGAGCCTGCTAACATCATACCAATTAATGCTGTAAACATACCGATAACAGAGATAGCTTGAACAATAGCTGCTACAACACCATGACCACTTTGACGTAAAGCCCAACCAACAGGTTCAGCATTGTTTGCGTATTGTGAGTAATGGAACATACCAACTAACACAAGTGCTACAGCAATAAATAATACGATAGCAACACTTAAAGAACCAAGAATACCTCTAGGCATTGTCTTTTGAGGGTCAAGTGCTTCTGCTGAGTTTGCTGCGATAGAATCGAAACCGATATACGCTAAGAAAATCATTGAAACACCAGCATATATGCCTTGCCATCCACCAAAGTCACCTGTAGCAGTTACTTTGTGTTCTGGAATAAATGGCACATAGTTACTAACATTTATTGCTGTTAAACCTACGATTACAAATAAAATAATAGCTAATACTTTTAAAATAACTAAAATGTTTTCCATACGTGCTGCTTCTGACATACCACGTGATAGTAATAATGCAGTTAATAAAATAACGATAGCAGCAATAATATCGATAAAACCACCATTGGTACCAAATGGATTTGATAATGCTGCAGGTAATTCGATGCCAATTGGTTTCACAAGTCCGCGTAAATTCGCTGAGAATCCTGATGCAACAAAGGCTACGGCGATAAAATATTCAGCTAATAAAGCCCAACCGGCAACCCATCCAAAAAATTCACCAAATAATACATTGACCCAAGAATAGGCTGAACCTGCAAATGGCATAGCGGCAGCCATTTCTGCATAAGTAAATGCAACTAAACCAGCAACAATAGCAGCGAGTAAGAATGATAACGCAACGGCCGGTCCTGCATGTTCTGCAGCAACAATGCCAGGTAGCGTAAAGATAGATGTCGATACAATTGTTCCTACACCTAAAGCTAAGAAATCACGCACCCGAAGTGTACGCTTTAAATGACCATCTTTATTTTGATAGATAGCCGGATCCTCTTTTCGTGCTATTTTATTGAAAAAACTTCCCATAAACTTTCCTCCCAAACATTCATAAACAATTCTATACGGTGTTTTTTAATATGTTATATCATAGCACAAATAATCAATATTTTGTCTAAAAATTCTGAAAAATCACAACTTTATGTTACGTATTAATGACTTGTCTTGATAACATCCATAGATTTTTTAAATGATAAAACTGATTATAACAGATATTAAATGAATAAGTACTATTTTTTGCTAATTTTCTAACAATTTTGCACATTATATTTTTAAAATCAATTTCATGTTTATGTCTGATTGGCTAGTTTGTATGAAATGTAATTCTTTGACTATAAAAAGATGCATCAAATATGATGAGGGTAAGGCGGAAAATAGGAGTTTATATAGTAAGTCATTTAAGTCGAATAGCCATTCTTTTTAAAATGAAAAAAATAGAAAGATCAATAGTTTGTTAAAGGCTTTAAATAGCGTCATTACGCAATTTTAGAATGCTAAAAATTGTCACAAATTTCAAATTACGTGCTAAAGCTTGATATATCAATATTTATGGGCGTTAGAGTGTAATTTGACTCCGCTTACATCTCAGTTTTATGTTTGTAATTTGGTAGCATAATATTATAATAAAATAAAATTGTTAATCTTTAACTTCAGTATAGATATTTTTACGTGTAGTCACGTGTAAAATAAATTCAATTAGGTTAGGAGACATAATTATGAAAACATTTGGTAAAAAGGTTGTATTAATCGGAGATGGATCTGTAGGATCAAGCTATGCCTTTGCAATGGTTACGCAAGGTGTTGCTGATGAATTTGTAATTATTGACATTGCAAAAGACAAAGTAAAAGCAGATGTTCAAGATTTAAACCATGGTACAGTCCACAGTCCTTCACCAGTTGATGTGAAAGCAGGTGAATACGAAGACTGTAAAGATGCAGATTTAGTTGTTATTACAGCTGGTGCACCTCAAAAGCCAGGTGAAACACGTTTACAATTAGTTGAAAAAAATACTAAGATTATGAAGAGCATTGTTAAGAGTGTAATGGATAGCGGCTTTGATGGATATTTCTTAATCGCGGCAAACCCTGTAGACATTTTAACAAGATTTGTAAAAGAATATACTGGATTGCCAGCAGAGCGTGTTATCGGTTCAGGTACTGTATTGGACAGTGCACGTTTACAATATTTAATTAGCCAAGAACTTGGTGTTGCACCTTCAAGTGTTGACGCTAGTATTATTGGTGAGCATGGTGATACTGAACTTGCAGTTTGGTCACAAGCAAATGTAGCAGGTATTTCAGTATATGACACATTAAAAGAACAAACTGGTAGCGAAGCTAAAGCGGAAGAAATTTATGTAAATACACGTGACGCTGCTTATGAAATTATCCAAGCTAAAGGGTCAACATACTATGGTATTGCATTAGCATTGATGCGCATTTCAAAAGCCATTTTAAATAATGAAAATAATGTCTTAAATGTTTCTATACAATTAGATGGTCAATATGGTGGTCACAAAGGCGTTTACCTAGGTGTACCAACATTAGTTAACCAACATGGCGCAGTTAAAATTTATGAAATGCCATTAAGTGCAGAAGAACAAGCATTGTTCGATAAATCTGTTAAAACATTAGAAGATACATTTGATTCAATTAAATATTTATTAGAAGACTAAGCCTATTTTAAGTATTAATTAGAAATATATTAATGGTAAGAGGATCTATTAGTGTTGCAGTAACATGTGGCACTGATAGGTCCATTTTTTTAGCAAGCATTGATAGAGGCAATACTTTTGCGTAAAATAATAATTGAATAAAGTATTATGACTCGTGAAAATTTAGTGACATGAATAGAAATGTCGAGGCGTCATTGAGTATAAAGGAAAGTAGTTCTGCATTAAGCACGAAGTAGAGCATGACAACGAGGAATAACTATAGGGAGATGGTTTTGGAATGACGAATGTCTTGTATCAACATGGTACATTAGGTACGTTAATGGCTGGCTTACTAGAAGGAACAGCTACAATTAATGAATTGTTAGAACATGGAAATTTAGGGATTGCAACGTTAACAGGGTCTGATGGCGAAGTAATATTTTTAGACGGGAAGGCATATCATGCTAACGAGCATAAAGAATTTATAGAATTAAAAGGCGATGAGAAAGTACCGTATGCATCGATTACTAATTTTAAAGCGAGTAAGACATTTCCATTGCAACAATTATCACAAGATGATGTATTCGCACGAATTAAAAATGAAATGTTAAGTGAGAATTTATTTTCGGCTGTTAAAATTTATGGCACATTTAAACATATGCATGTACGAATGATGCCTGCTCAGCAACCGCCATATACACGTTTGATTGATTCAGCACGCAGACAACCTGAGGCAAAAAGACAAGATATTCGTGGTGCCATTGTTGGATTTTTTACACCAGAATTATTTCATGGCGTAGGGTCTGCTGGTTTTCATATACATTTTGCGGATGATGAAAGAGCTTATGGTGGACATGTTCTTGACTTTGAAGTGGATGACGTTGTCGTTGAGATACAAAACTTTGAAACATTCCAACAACATTTCCCGGTAAATAACGAGACGTTTGTTAAAGCGAAAATAGACTATAAAGATGTGGCAGAAGAAATTAGAGAAGCTGAATAGTCTAATATAATTAAAAGACCTTAGCGATATTAAGAACAGGTGATTCTAAATGCATCGTTAAGGTCTTTTTATATTATATATGTGCTTACATATTTTGTTGATACGCGCGTAAAAAGCTATAAATAGTATCAAGATATGGGGTGTCAAGATTGTGTTCACGTGCACGTCGATAAATAAAGCCTTGAATCGCTTCGACTTCAAGAGGTTGCTGATGCACAATGTCGTAATACATGCTCGTTCCCATTTCGTCGGGATAACCTTGATATATAGTCATAATAGTATCGACAGTTTGTTCTGAAAAGTTTAACCCCTCTGCCTGTGCAACACGACAACCATCTAGTAATAGCTGTCTACACAGTGTACGTATTTCAGGATTATGCATGATTGCAACTGTCTGTCTACCGAGTGCTGTGATAGAATTAATGCCCAAGTTAACTAACAATTTATACCAAATAGCTTGTTGAATATTTGCTTCTAGTACAATGTCGATTTGACTGTCTTGGACCAAATCTCTAAATTGTCGAGTTAATGCATTATCTTGTATACGTAATTGATAATCTCTGAAGTGCGTAACAACATCGCCTTTCTTTTGACCACTTATATAGACAACTGCTTGGCATACGTTTTTAAATGGAATATGTTCGAGTTGACCATAACCATTTTGGGCTAAAATGATGAGCGTGTCCTCATGTGCAAGATGAGTTAAATGAGGAATAACTGCATAAAGTTGATGTGTTTTGACTGCAATAATAATAACATCAAATGTGTTTGTGACATCTTCATAACCTTTCACAACAATATCTTGTGCAGGTGCATGTGGTACAGTATAATATGTTATTGTTTTGGCGTGTCTCCCGATAAGCGTTGTATGAGGCAATGATTGTTGTAATTCATAGGCAATAGTTGTACCGACAGCGCCTGGGCCGATAATCGCAACTGATAACATCTTCTTCTTTCCTTTCTATAAAAGATTCATTATACTATTTCTAATAATACTGCAAAAAGAGGTTGAATAACATTGAAAACAGTAAGTCAATTAATAGATATGAAACAAAAGCAAACTAAAATTTCTATGGTAACAGCTTATGATTTTCCAAGTGCTAAACAAGTGGAAGCAGCGGGTATTGATATGATTCTTGTTGGGGATTCACTTGGTATGACTGTATTAGGTTATGAAAGTACCGTACAAGTGACGTTAGCAGATATGATTCATCACGGTCGTGCAGTAAGAAGAGGCGCACCAAATACATTTGTAGTTGTTGATATGCCGATTGGTGCAGTAGGCATCTCTATGACACAAGACTTAAATCATGCTCTAAAGCTTTATCAGGAGACGAGTGCAAATGCAATTAAAGCAGAAGGAGCGCATATTACACCATTTATTGAAAAAGCAACGGCAATTGGTATTCCTGTTGTTGCACATTTAGGGTTAACACCTCAAAGTGTTGGCGTTATGGGATATAAATTACAAGGTGCAACGAAAGAAGCAGCTGAGCAACTTATTTTAGATGCGAAAAATGTAGAACAAGCTGGTGCAGTTGCGTTAGTACTTGAAGCAATTCCAAATGATTTAGCAGAAGAAATTAGCAAGCATTTAACAATTCCAGTCATTGGTATTGGTGCAGGAAAAGGTACAGATGGTCAAGTATTGGTTTATCACGATATGTTAAATTATGGTGTTGAACATAAAGCGAAATTTGTGAAGCAATTTGCTGATTTTAGTGTTGGTGTAGATGGTTTAAAACAATACGATCAAGAAGTTAAATCTGGTGCATTTCCATCAGAAGAATATACGTATAAAAAGAAAATTATGAATGAGGTTAATAACAATGACTAAGCTGATTACTACGGTAAAAGAGATGCAACACATTGTTAAAGCAGCCAAACGCTCAGGCACAACGATTGGTTTTATCCCAACAATGGGTGCCTTACATGATGGACATTTAACGATGGTACGCGAATCAGTTAGTACAAATGATATTACAATTGTGAGTGTATTTGTTAATCCATTACAATTTGGTCCAAACGAAGATTTCGATGCTTATCCGAGACAAATTGATAAAGATTTAGAATTAGTATCAGAAGTAGGAGCGGACATTGTTTTTCATCCTGCAGTAGAAGATATGTATCCAGGTGAATTAGGTATTGATGTCAAAGTAGGTCCATTAGCTGATGTGTTAGAAGGAGCGAAGCGTCCAGGGCATTTTGATGGGGTGGTAACAGTAGTTAATAAGCTATTTAATATTGTTATGCCGGATTATGCTTATTTTGGTAAAAAAGATGCCCAGCAATTGGCTATTGTCGAGCAAATGGTAAAAGACTTCAATCATGCCGTTGAAATTATTGGTATTGATATCGTTCGAGAAGCAGATGGTTTGGCGAAAAGTTCAAGAAATGTTTATTTAACGGAGCAAGAACGACAAGAAGCGGTACATTTAAGTAAAAGTTTGCTATTAGCACAAGCGTTGTATCAAGACGGTGAACGTCAAAGTAAAGTAATTATAGACAAGGTTACTCAATATCTTGAATCACATATAAGTGGACGCATTGAAGAAGTTGCTGTTTATAGTTATCCTCAATTAGTAGAACAACACGAAATAACTGGACGCATATTTATCTCGTTAGCTGTCAAATTTTCAAAAGCGCGTTTAATAGATAATATAATAATTGGAGCTGAATAAAGTGATAAGAACAATGATGAATGCTAAAATTCATAGAGCAAGAGTGACTGAGTCAAATTTAAATTATGTAGGTAGCATTACGATTGATTCAGATATATTGGAAGCGGTAGACATCTTGCCAAATGAAAAAGTAGCCATCGTGAATAATAATAATGGTGCACGTTTTGAAACATACGTAATAGCTGGTGAAAGAGGTAGTGGTAAAATTTGTTTAAACGGTGCAGCATCAAGACTTGTTGAAGTAGGCGATGTAGTCATAATCATGACTTATGCACAGTTGAATGAGGAAGAAATTAAACACCATGCACCTAAAGTAGCAGTAATGAATGAAGACAATGTCATTATTGAAATGATTCATGAAAAAGAAAATACGATAGTGTTATAAAATTAAATAGCCATAAATAAAAACCTTCTAGTAGATAACTATATTGTTATCTACTAGAGGTTTTTATTTTTATGTCTATCTGATTAGCGTAAGAAAATCATATGTATTATTGTTACAATTTTAGCAGTGTTTAATGATGGTCATATTTAACAAGAAGTAGTTTTTCTAATTGATTTTCTAAAACAGTATGCAGAATTTATTTGGTAGAAAATAGAATGTTTAACTTAACGAGATAAGGTAAAGTCGTGTTGTTTAGTTTGCATAAAGAAAAAGTATTGAATTGATAACAATTATATAATAAAATTATACAAAATAGATAAAAATAATATAGATCAAAGGAGGAATGCCTATGACAAAAATTTTTAAAATATCATTTTTGATTTTGTTAGTAGTAATTGTTTCCAGTTATTATGGTGAAAATTTTGTCTTAGCTGATAATAATTCTATCGTCAATTCAGAAAATGGTAGTGATAATAATTTTGAATCAGGAACAATTGAACGTAATCAAAATGAGCTTTATGAAGTAGGTGATTATAGTACGCCCTTAACTGAGCGAGTTTTCGGTAAAGATCAAAGAACGGTTGTTAATAATATTTTACAAAGACCTTATAAGCAGACTGTATTATTAAATATGACGTTTTCAAATAACCGTGTATATAAAGGGCACCGGTACTATGATTGGTAAGGACATTGTATTGACAGCGGCTCATAATGTCTATTCTAAAGACGATAAAGGTTGGGCTAAAAAGATTGATGTCTATGCTGGAGTAAATGGGCAAACATATACAATAGGAAAGACATTTTCGCATAAGTTTTTTGTATCTAAATCTTGGATTAATAATGCTCCCACAAAAGAAGATACAGCAATTATTAAGTTGAATAGTAATTTAGGAAATAAAACAGGTTACTTAACTTTGAACACACGCATTAGCAAAGGTGAAAATATTGAAATTTCTGGATTTCCAGGAGACAAGTCAGACAACAGACAATATAAAGGTAAAGGGAAATTAGAAAGTTTTGATGAGAATGAAATGTATTATACGGTAGACACATTTTCAGGACAAAGTGGTAGTGCGATAAGAGATTCAAAAAACAATATCATCGGAGTACATGCATACGGCAGATATAATCATAATTCAGGCGTGAGAATAAATGATTTAAAATTAGATTACATAAATTATTGGATAGGTAAGTACAGAAGTCATCCATATAATAAGAAAGTGAAAGTAATTAAAAGTAAGTATATATATTGGAAAAACATTGAAATTACAAAAAAGGGTGATAATAAATTAATTAAAAAAGATAAAGCGTACACAGCTAAACTCTATTACAATATTCCAAATGGGTATAAATATTACTCTTTATACGACGAAAAAAATAGATGGATGGGTTACTTTAATAGCAATGATATTAAGGTAGTAAAATAGGAAAGGATGAATAAGATGAAAAAAGTTATAAGTTTATTTGTTGCAATTTTATCAGTGTTGATTTTTACGGATAATGCGAACGCCGAAAATAACAAGCCTGAAGGTGTGAATGAAAACAGCAATTTAATACCAGTTAGACAACCGGATGCAAATTATCCTGGGCCAGTTAGTGACATAGCACGTGTGAAAAAACTTGATAATTTAATAGATGGCACGAAAGATCCAGATGTTATCAAGCAGTTGAAAGATGATAATGAGGTGCCGAATAATGCGGTAAAGGCAAAAGATTCTAAAATAGTATCCGACTGCAGACATTTACTAAAACATCCAGATAATTTAATAGATGGCACGAAAGATCCAAATGTTATTAATCAGTTGAAAAACGCAAATGGAACAACGAATAATAGTGCTGTAAATCCAAGTATTAAAGCAAATGATATTCACACAAAAAGTAATAAACAAATGGCTAAACAACAAAGTATTCATTTGGATAGCAAGAGCAAGTCAGTACATAAGCAACAATTGAAAGAATTACCAAAAACAGGAGTAAACAACGAAAGTAATACAGCAATTATGGCTTTATTTATTGGTTTAATATTGCTTGTAGTAAGTTTAGTGACAAGATTTATAAAATTAAATAGCCATCAATAATAAAAAGGGCCACACCTTGGTTTAAGATTCCAAGCGTGTGGCCTTCTCTTCTATCACTATGTCACTTTTAATCAAAATCGACCGTAATTCCTGCATATCAATTAACGATAGGAATGATTAATTGTGAATCATATTTACCACCAGTATAAATCATGTGCATGCCTTTATTTACGGTTTCTTCATGTTCATAACGTGTTTTCATGCCAGGGGTACTATTACCAATTACAATTTCACTACCTTTTACAACAACTTCCAATGTTTCACCTTGTTTAAATAGCGTGCCTGAAGGTAACAATTCGATTTCAACAGGTACAATCTCATCTTGTGACAACTTTAATTCTGTTTCATGTTTATGCCAAGGTTGCGCGATTGTGGATTTTTCTTGATCTAATTCACGATGTGATACGCGTAACCAACCAGTAGCTACTTGACCATTTTCAATATGATTAAAATCAGGGAAGTTAACTTCATTACCACGACGATCTAACTTTTTAATACCTGCAAATAAATCCATATCGTCTGAGTCTTTAGTGCTTACCCATAGTTTTAAGTTCATGTTTCCAACTAACTCAGTATCTTTGTCAAACGTATATTTAAAACTTACATCTTGTCGTTTATCTTCAGAGTCATATTGTGCGACATGCGCGCTACTAATCTTTGCATGATTCAATGTGTGATTTTCAGCATTCAAATACAATGGTGTATATTCTGTGTTAGGTAAAGGGAACGCTGACGCTGATTTGAATTCGCCTTTATAAAATTGATCTCTAACTTCATAAATGACATGAGGCGTATCTTTCCAATCGTTATTTTCTTCTTTAAGGTAAAAATCAAAGAATGATTTTTGGCGTTCGAGATTTTCTCTAGCGTAGTAACTTTCCCACTCTTTACGTCCATGCACATATAGCCATTTTTCTTCTGATGCAGCTTGTTTAAATCCTTCAAAAGAGCCACGGTTGTGCAAACCTTGTGTAGACCAACTAGCACATGTTAGTAGAGGTGTTTTAATTTGTGATAATGGCACTTGACGCTGTTTCCAAAAATCATCGAACAAAGGGTGTTCTTGTTGTGCTTGAATTAAGTCTTCGATATTTGGATTATCTGTCCATCTCGCAAAAATACCTTGAGTCCAGAAACGATAAAAGCCAGTATCCGGTATACCTCCGTGAAAGGCTACTTCTCTATACATATCATTTAAGCCTTCCCAAGGAATCATTGCTTTTAAATGTGGTGGATTTAATGATGCGACCCACCATTGAGTCACCGCAAGATAAGAAACACCATTTGTCCCGATATTTCCATTACTCCATGACTGATTTGCTGCCCATTCAATCACTTCGTAATAATCTTCCGCTTCTCTTTTTGACCATGGAGATAAGACGCCTTTTGATTTGTCACTACCGCGTAATGCAACTTTAACTACAACATAATCATTTGGCACCCAAAATCCTGGGTCTGGTGATTCTTCAGGTGTAAAACTAGATGTCGGAATGGCGCCTAATGTTGGCCAAAGGGCACCCATATTTGTGATTTTAGGCTTATTATCTTTACCGTAAGTATCTGCAGACATAACTACAGGGAATTTGCCATCTTTATTTGGTCTGAAAATATTAATATATAATTTTTCGCCATCGCGCATTTCCACAGCGACATCTTTTTCCATAATCATTTCTTGATTTCCATATTGAACACTGTCGACAACGATGTGGTTAATACCGGCTTTCACTTCATTGACATGAGTTACAGTTAATTTTGGATTTCCTAGTAAATGTTGGTTCATTGTTATCACCTTTTTCTGTTTGTTTGTATCACCTATATTAAACAGGTAAACATTGTGTGCCAATCATCAATGTTGGAGATTTGTAGGATAATGAACATAACGTTTATAATTGTTTATAATCATTGGGGAGGACTTGATATAAATGACTATAGATCGACGTATTAGAAAATCACAAGTTGCAATGAGAAATGCATTTATTGAACTTTTACATCAACACCAATTAGAAGAGATTACTGTGCAACAAATTGCAGATTTAGCTGATGTTAACCGTAGTACATTTTATACGCATTATTATGATAAATATGATTTGCTTGAAAAATTAGAGGACCAGCAGTTGGAGGAAATAAGAGACTTCATTCATGATGAGAAGTTAAATGGAGCAGTTAAGTTATCCACGGATAACATACATCAAATTATGACCGTTTTAATAGAAATGATAGAAAAAGACATCGCATTTTATCAATTGATGTTTCGTATGGGTAAAGATTCAAATATCCACGAAAAACTTTATGATTTAATTATGTGTCATTTACAACGTTATAAAAATAAAAACGATCAAATTAATGGTATACCATTTTCCTATTTCATGAGTTATGTTTCAGGTGCGGGATTGTCTTTGATAAGACATTGGGTAGAAGATCCAAACCGTATAGACAAAGTTGACTTAATAAGGCATTTTAATACGATTGTCAATCAAGGGCCAGCAACGATAATTAAAAATATACAATAAAATAAGGCAAGCCATGAATCGAGAGTGGCTTGCCTTGCTAAATAACATAAGCTTATTAAATGATATCTTTATCAATAACATTATTGTTGGATTGCAGTATAGTCTTGACCATGTAACATCCAACGAACGCCGTATTTATCGGTAAAGATGCCCATTTTGCCACCCCAGAATTGGTCAGCAAACGGTAATTCTATTTCAATTGAAGAATGATCTTTAATTTGCTCATAGAATGCTTCAACTTTATCAGCATCTTCCTTATTGTTAACATCATAATCAATTAATAATGATATGCCATTATTAATTTTGTCAGCGCGACCAAAAGAATCAGAACATAGCACTTTTACGCCAAGCACTTCAAATTCAGCATGCATAGTTGCTTCTTGCGCTTCTTCCTTAGTCATACCAAAATGTGACGCTTGTTCTTCGCCAACTTCTAAACGTTTAACGTCAGTTGCACCAAATACTTCTTCGTAATATGCAAGGGCTTCTTTTGAATTTTCAAAAGCGATATAAGGGAATAATGCTGTCATGTAAAACACCTCAATGTATTATTTTTATTACTAACACCATGTTACATTAAAAATTGGCAAAAGTATAACTTTTACGATGAATTGAAATCAATCTTTTGTAAAATACACGATAAATTAGAAGGTGAAATTGATTTAAATAAAGTAAACATATATATAACAAAAAAATGAAAATGACACAGAGACGTATGTGTTGTTTAGTGTTTTAAAATTCAAGTTTAAAAAATGCTTTTAGATACATAAGGGATTTTCGAAATATAAATGCATTAAAATGAATTTATAACTTTTTTGACTGACATTTAATATGAATCATATATAATAGAAGTTAATGATTAAATGTGGGAGGTTAAATCATGATTAATGCTGAACCTATTATCAGTAAAATGAAAAATCAAAAAATTAATTATGACAAGGTGTTGAAGAAATTAATCGGGCAGTGGGAAAGAGAAGCAATCAGACCTAAAATCTTATTGCATAGTTGTTGTGCACCTTGTAGTACATATACATTAGAGTTTTTAACACAATATGCAGACATTGCAATTTATTTCGCGAATTCAAATATTCATCCGAAAAATGAGTATTTACGACGTGCTAAAGTGCAAGAACAATTTGTGGAAGATTTTAATCGCAAGACTGGTGCGAATGTGAAGTATATTGAAGCACCTTATGAACCGCATAAGTTTGTGAAAATGGTGAAGGATAAAGAATTAGCTGATGAAAAAGAAGGCGGCTTACGTTGTACCGCTTGTTTTGAAATGCGTTTGGATATTGTAGCGAAAGCAGCTGTAGAACATGGCTATGATTATTTTGGCAGTGCAATCACGTTATCACCTAAAAAGAACGCACAATTAATCAATGAACTTGGTATGGATGTCCAAAAAATATACGATGTGAACTATTTGCCAAGTGATTTTAAGAAAAGTAAAGGTTATGAGCGTTCCATAGAAATGTGTAATGACTATAATATCTTTAGGCAGTGTTATTGTGGATGTGTCTTTGCAGCGATGCAACAAGGTATTGATTTTAAAACAGTTAATAAAGAAGCGAAAGCATTTTTAGAACAATATCCAGATTAATCATTGGAAATGAGATAAAAGGCAGGCGCATATACAAGCCATGCCCTATTAGAAATTATCAAATAGAAACCCGAGACTTTAGTGAAATGAATCATACTAAAATCTCGGGTTATTTATATAATCGTAAATATTGTAGCTATAATAAATAACTGGATCCTGAGACATAAAACAATGTCTCACTCTAATTACATCATTTTATGAACAAATCTTATAATTGCTAAAATGACAATAACAAGTGTTGAAATAAGTGAAAACACTTTAAACTTTTTGTAGTCATTTTTCGTTTCATTTTCTCCTGTTTTCATCATTTCACGTAGCTCTTGCTCGATTTCTAAATCAAGATCTGTTTTACGATAACCATTCAAACCTTGACGTTCATCTTCTTCAGGTTGATTTTGTTGCTGTGTGTCTTTGTTGTCAGAAGTCGCTACGGTTTTTTTATTATCTGTTTCTTTAGTCATAACAAACGCCTCCGTTATAAAACGCTATATTTAATGATATGTGATATTTAAGCCATTATTTTGAAAAATGGTGATAAATATATCTTCTTGAGTTATATCATAATTTTAATAAGACGATTCAGCAAGTTTTAAAGTATTATTTGACTACGTTGGATTAGGCATCTAGTCCTATAATATCACTGACATTGTCAAAATGATGATCTTTTAAGTAACGTGCGATGCCTTTGTTCATTTTCTTAGTTAAACCTGGACCTTCAATAACAAGTGATGAATAAATTTGAATAAGTGACGCACCGTGACGCATCATTTTGATTGCATCTTCAGTACTGAATACGCCGCCTGTACCTATAATTAAAAATTCACCATTTGTTTGCTGATAAGCATACTTAATCAATTTTAAATTACGTTCAAATAATGGACGACCACTCAAACCGCCTTCTTCGACTTTATTAGCAGAAGTTAAACCATCTCGTTGTCGCGTTGTGTTTGCTAAGATGATACCGTCAAATGTCTCAGTAATCGCTGGTAATAGTGCTTTTAAGCCATCGAAATCCATATCAGACGTTAGTTTTAAGTAAATTGGCACTGTTACATCGTGCTGTTTTTTAAATGTTGTCAAAGCTTGACATAACATTGAAAATTCATCTTTATCATGGAAATTTTGAAGGTTTTCAGTATTTGGAGAACTGATATTGACTGTGAAAAATGAAACGTCGTGTTTAAACGTATCAATGACTTTTATATAATCTTGATAACGCGCTTCATAAGGTGTCATTTTATTCACACCAACATTGATACCAACAGATACTTGATAAGCATTTTTACGCAAATGACTGAGTGCTTTGTTCATACCAATATTATTGAAGCCCATACGATTTATCAAGGCATCATCTTCTAATAATCTGAACATGCGTGGTTGAGGGTTACCCGGTTGAGGTTTAGGTGTGATACCACCTAATTCTAAAGCACCGAATCCAAGGTGTTCCAATGCTTTTGGTACTTCGCAAGATTTGTCGAAACCAGCTGCTAAGCCAATTGGATTGTCGTACGTATTACCTTGTATCGTTTGTGATAACGTTGGATTCTTATAAGTAAATAGTTTATCGACGACTGGGAATAAAACTGGGAATTTTTGTAACGTTTTTAATGCATCGATAGTTAGTCCGTGTGCTTTTTCGGGTTCGATTTTGAATAAGAAAGGTTTAATTAATTTGTACATGAGTATGCTCCTATTTCATTATATTTGAGGCTTACTATCCTCAACTTAATATATGTGAAATATATTCTTTTAATAGACTAGCATTTCCCTACATAATTTCCTAGTTAAAACTAAAAAGTTTTGAAAATTGACGCAAGTACCACAAGTTATTTTGAGATTAAATAATCCTAATTAGGCAATATAATAGTATAAAGTAAGCGTAATGGAAGGTGTTTGTATGAATGAACAATGGTTAGAGCATTTACCTTTAAAAGATATTAAAGAGATTTCACGAGTGAGTGGTGGCGATGTAAACGAAGCATATCGAGTCGAAACGGATACGGATAAATTTTTCTTACTTGTCCAACGTGGACGTAAAGAATCATTTTATGCTGCAGAAATTGCAGGTTTAAATGAATTTGAACGTGCAGGTATCACGGCACCTAGAGTAATTGCAAGTGGCGAGGTTAACGGTGATGCGTATTTAGTGATGACGTATTTAGAAGAAGGGGCTTCAGGGAGTCAACGCCAATTAGGGCAACTCGTAGCTCAATTACACAGTCAGCAACAAGAAGAAGGCAAATTTGGCTTCTCATTACCTTATGAAGGTGGCGATATTTCCTTTGATAATCATTGGCAAGACGATTGGTGTACCATTTTTGTCGACAAGCGCATGGACCATTTGAAAGATGAGTTGCTAAATAGAGGGCTATGGGATGCCAACGATATCAAAGTATATGACAAAGTGCGACGTCAAATTGTGGCGGAATTAGAAAAGCATCAAAGTAAACCGTCTTTATTACATGGTGACCTATGGGGTGGCAATTATATGTTCTTACAAGGCGGTCGTCCGGCGTTATTTGATCCAGCACCATTATATGGTGACAGAGAATTTGATATCGGTATTACAACGGTATTTGGTGGTTTTACGAGCGAATTTTATGATGCGTATAATAAACATTATCCACTCGCAAAAGGTGCGTCCTATAGACTTGAATTTTATCGTTTATATTTATTGATGGTGCATTTATTGAAATTTGGGGAGATGTACCGTGATAGTGTTGCGCACTCTATGGATAAGATTTTACAAGATACAACAGGTTAGTTATTACGTTAGATTGAGATAATAATATGCACAGATATTTTTACAATGAGAAGGCCTTCAGCTGCCTCAATAAAAATATTTGTGCTTTTTTATTGTTGGAAAATAAAATTTTAATCTCTATTGTTAATTTCTATAATGCAAAACAAGATTGAGTTGCAATAAAAGTGATTTTCTAACTTTTTGTTCAATAAAATTCTAGGAATGATACATATTTATTGATACAATAATTTTGAATATAATCACAAAACAATATTTAAGTATTATTGAATGTTTGAATATCATATATTGATACAGTTTCTAATAATTTTAAAATAATTTAAATGGGGAGAGGTGTAAATGATGAGTACAGTTCAAAGTGATATTTTTAAGACCAATAGTGCATCATCATCTATTAAAAGCGCTGTTGAAACATGTAATAATGTGTCGAAACCGGATAAAGATGAAAGTACAACAGTAAGTGGAAATAATAATGCTCATAGTGTGATAGATGATTTGATTAGTAAGAATCAATCTGTTGCTGAAGCAATACGAACTGCGAGCGATAATATACAAAAAGTTGGTGAGGCTTTTGACCAAACTGACGTAATGATTGGTAATGAAATTGGTAAAAATTAAAACGTGGTGAAATGATGTCGAATAAACTTGATGGAATCAATAAAATGATTACAGCGAAACATAAGCAAATGGATGACTTATATGATGAAAAGCGAGAGATTAAAGCATTGATAGATGAAAGTGATGCGCTTAATCATTCGATAGATCAATTATATCAACATTTAGGTGAGCGTTATTATAGTAGCAATATGGCTAGTCGTATGGAACAGTTCCGCGATGAATTTCATTTTGCGAAACGACGTTCAACGGAAGCGTTATACGAGCAGCAACAGCAAATTCAACATGGCATTCGTAAAGCGGAAGAAGAGATGATTGACTTGGAAATGCGAAGGAATATCGAAATCGAGATGGCGACAAAGGAGGAAAATAAATGGAAACAATAGGAAGCATTATTTATTTAAAAGAAGGTTCGCAAAAGTTAATGATTATTAATAGAGGACCAATTGTAGAAATTGAAAATCAAAAGTATATGTTTGACTATTCTGCATGTAAATATCCGATTGGTGTTGTGGAAGATGAAATTTATTATTTTAACGAGGAAAATATAGATTCAGTTATTTTTAAAGGCTATTCTGATCAAGATGAGGTTAGATTTCAAGAGTTGTTTGATAATATGAAACAAAATTTGGATAGTGAAATACAACGTGGAGAAGTTACACAACAATAAAGAAATACTTTTTCTTTATTGGGGTGGGGCGACGAAATAAATTTTGTAAAAATATGATTTCTGTCTCACCGCCAAAATGTTATCTCCAAGTACTGAGGCTGGATGACAACCATTGAATGTCTATCGCAATCATTTGAACTAACCGTAGCATCTTTAAGTTTAATAAAAAAGACACATACCAACTTCCGAAATGTAGATGAATTCTCTACAATAGCGGAAGTTTTTCTTTTAATATTGAAATTTCTCAAGGATAGGTCTATACTTTATAAATCGTAATTATTACGATTTATAACCAAAAACAATAACTTGAAATAGATCATTGAGGGAGTGTTAATATGCAACATCATAAAGTGGCTATTATCGGTGCCGGTGCTGCAGGTATAGGTATGGCCATTACCTTAAAAGATTTTGGTATAACAGATGTCATTATTTTAGAAAAAGGAACAGTAGGACATTCATTTAAACATTGGCCGAAATCGACCCGTACGATTACGCCATCATTTACGTCTAATGGATTTGACATGCCTGATATGAATGCAATTTCCATGGATACTTCACCAGCATTTACATTTAATGAAGAACATATTTCCGGAGAAACATATGCTGAATATTTACAAGTGGTTGCCAACCATTACGAGCTGAATATTTTTGAAAATACAGTTGTCACAAATATATCTGTAGATGATGCATATTATACGATTGCAACGACAACAGAGACATATCACGCGGATTATATCTTTGTCGCAACAGGTGATTATAATTTCCCTAAAAAGCCATTTAAATATGGTATTCATTATAGTGAAATTGAAGACTTTGATAACTTTAATAAGGGGCAATATGTGGTTATCGGAGGTAATGAAAGTGGCTTTGATGCTGCATATCAACTTGCAAAAAATGGCTCTGACATCGCACTTTATACTAGCACAACCGGTTTAAATGATCCGGATGCTGATCCTAGTGTTAGATTGTCACCTTATACACGTCAGCGACTAGGTAATGTCATTAAGCAAGGTGCTCGCATTGAAATGAATGTACATTATACAGTTAAAGATATTGATTTTAACAACGGACAGTATCATATCAGTTTTGATAGCGGACAAAGTGTACATACGCCTCATGAACCAATACTAGCAACTGGCTTTGATGCAACAAAAAATCCAATCGTTCAACAATTATTTGTGACAACAAATCAAGATATTAAATTAACAACACATGATGAATCGACACGTTATCCGAATATTTTTATGATTGGTGCAACAGTTGAAAATGATAATGCCAAATTATGCTATACCTATAAATTCAGAGCGCGATTTGCAGTACTTGCACATCTTTTAACACAGCGGGAAGGCTTACCAGCTAAACAAGAGGTCATTGAAAATTACCAAAAAAATCAAATGTATTTAGATGATTATTCATGTTGTGAAGTGTCATGCACATGTTAGAAGTGAAATATGATATGAGAACGGGGCATTATACGCCCATACCTAATGAACCTCATTATTTGGTTATTAGTCATGCGGATAAACTTACCGCAACAGAAAAAGCGAAATTAAGATTATTAATCATAAAACAGAAATTAGATATTTCATTGGCAGAAAGTGTAGTTTCTTCGCCTATAGCGAGCGAACATGTGATAGAACAATTGACACTATTTCAACATGAGCGACGACATTTAAGACCTAAAATAAGTGCGACATTTTTAGCCTGGTTGTTGATATTTTTAATGTTTGCATTGCCAATCGGTATCGCTTATCAATTTTCAGATTGGTTTCAAAATCAGTATGTATCAGCATGGATAGAATATTTAACTCAAACAACATTGCTCAATCACGATATATTACAGCATATATTATTTGGTGATTATGGTGTGCTATCACTTGGAACATATTCGCTCGTATGGGCATTGCCGGTTGTAATATTGATTAGTTTATCAACTGCTATAATTGATCAAACAGGATTCAAATCATGGATGATATGGGCAATTGAACCATCAATGTTACGGATAGGATTACAAGGTAATGATATCGTGCCACTATTAGAAGGATTTGGATGTAATGCAGCAGCCATTTCACAAGCAGCACACCAATGCCATACCTGCACGAAGACACAGTGTATGAGTTTAATAAGCTTTGGTAGTTCTTGTAGTTATCAAATAGGTGCGACATTATCTATTTTTAGTGTAGCTGGAAAGTCATGGCTATTTATGCCGTACTTAATATTAGTACTTTTAGGTGGCATCTTACATAATAGGATATGGTTGAAAAAGAATGATCAACAACTTAGCGTTCCGCTACCTTATGATAGGCAATTACATATGCCAAATATACGTCAAATGTTGCTACAAATGTGGCAAAATATACAAATGTTTATCGTTCAAGCGCTACCTATTTTTATCACAATCTGTCTTATTGTTAGTATTTTATCACTAACGCCAATTTTGAATATTTTATCACAAATATTTACACCTATATTATCGTTATTAGGCATCTCGTCAGAATTGTCACCAGGGATTTTATTTTCAATGATTCGAAAAGACGGCATGCTCTTGTTTAATTTGCATCAAGGCGTCTTATTACAAGGAATGACAGCAACACAGTTACTACTACTTGTGTTTTTTAGTTCAACTTTTACAGCGTGCTCGGTCACAATGACGATGCTTTTGAAACATTTAGGTGGTCAGTCAGCACTAAAATTAATTGGAAAGCAAATGGTGACATCATTGTCTTTAGTTATTGGTGTAGGTATCATTGTTAAAATAGTAATGCTGATTATTTAAAAAAGAAATGAACTATAACTGAATATAGAGTCATGTCAGTAAATAGGAAAGCTATCTTGGAATATTCTATGCATATGAAGTATAAGAGGAGAGTCACAGATGAAAATAGTTATTATAGGTGGGTTTTTAGGCGGCGGTAAAACGACTGTCTTAAATCATTTGCTCGCTGAATCATTAAAGGAATCGCTGAAACCGGCAGTCATCATGAATGAATTTGGCAAAATGAGTGTTGATGGTGCCTTAGTATCTGAAGATATACCTTTAAGTGAACTGACAGAGGGGTGTATCTGTTGTGCAATGAAAGCAGATGTATCAGAACAGTTACATCAATTATATTTAAAAGAGCAACCAGACATTGTATTTATTGAATGTAGTGGGATTGCAGAACCGGTCTCTGTCTTAGATGCTTGTTTAACGCCTATTTTAGCTCCGTTTACAACAATTACACATATGATTGGTGTAATAGATGCAAGCATGTATAAACACATTAAATCATTCCCTAAAGACATCCAAGGCTTATTTTATGAGCAATTAGCATATTGTTCTGTCTTATTTGTTAATAAAATAGATTCAGCAGATGTTGAAACGACGAGCAAACTATTGAAAGATTTAGAAGTTATTAACCCAGAGGCCGATATACAAGTTGGTATGCATGGCAGCGTCACTTTGCCAATATCAGTTAGACAAATGACAGCAATTTCTGACAATAAACATAAGTCGTTACATCAAATGATTAATCATCAATTTGTGCAATCACCAGTCAAATGTACTAAAGCACAGTTTATAAAACGTTTAGCATGCCTTCCCTCTCATATTTATAGGTTGAAAGGGTTTATGACATTTGAAGACACCACACATACGTATCTCATTCAATTTACACAAGGACAATATGAATTAACACCTGTAGCATTTTCAAAAAAAGTGCCAGAATATTTGGTGCTTATCGGAAAGGGTATTTCAAAAGAAGACTATCAATGTTTGGAACAGTAGTGTTTTCAGTGGAAGAGAATGGTTAACATGCCTTCCTGTATAATAACGAGTTGATTTGAACGTTTAAACGTAAACAAAAAAAGCTTGGTCAGCCATCAAATATAATTTGAAAACTGTCCAAGCTGTTTTATTAGAGAACGATAGATTAACCCCACATATTTAATAATACGTCAGCAAAGCCTTCAGGTTTTTGAATATAACCTAAGTGACCGCCTGGAATATCTACAATAGGTATGCCAGTTTCTTTGTTTATATAAAAGTTAACATCTTGTGGGAAGGAGCCTCTAGAATCTGTCCCATTAAGTAGGGTGATTTTATCGCTGTATTTTGTGAAATCATCCAAAGTGATATCTGAATGCGTATATTGTCTAATTTCAAATTCTGACCAGAACATCGTACGTTCGTACTGTTCTATACGTCCTTCTTCAGTATCAGCAGGTTGAGACATCATTTTTGCATCAATTGGTGCGATATTTAATGTTTTACCAAATGTTTTCATACCTTTTTCTAAGCCTTCTGTTAAAATTTGATGCACAATGTCATCATTTTTATCTTTCCAATAAGTACTGTCTGGTAAAAATGTATTAATTGGTGGTTCATGAAATGCAATCTTTTTAACGACTTCAGGGTAATCTTTTAACACATGCATCGCAACGATTGAACCTGAACTTGAACCTAATATATAGACAGGTTCATCACTTAATGACTTTGCAAGTTCGGCAATGTCCTGTGCGTCGCGTTTGACACGATAATCACTGTCAGGATTAGAAGCGGAATCAGGGAGTGGTTCAGTTAACTCGCTTTCTCCATAATCACGACGATCAACGGCTACAACAGTAAAATGGTCTTTTAACTGTTCTGCAAGAGGCAGAAAAATGTCTCCGGTACCGTTTGCACCAGGAATAAAGATGAGCACGGGTCCTTGTCCGACTTGGTGGTATCGTAATTTAGCGCCTTGTAATTCTAAAGTCTCCATGTTTAATGACCTCCATTTGTTAATTGTTAGATGATAAACCTAATAATTTAGCACCATTTGTATAACTTATTTTCTCTTTTTCTTCATCTGTTAAACCCAGTTCATCTAAAAATACACCTAATTTTTCAGGCTCAATATATGGATAATCAGCAGCATAAAGAATTCTATCAATACCTACTTCTTTCTTGACTAAATCAAACTGTGGCTTCGTTAACATGCCACTCGGTGTGATATAAAAATTATTTTTAAAGTAATAGCTTACAGGGTGGTTTAAATGTTTAGCGAATAAAGCTTCATCCATACGTTCTAAGAAGAAGGGGATAAACTCTCCCCAATGTCCAATAATCATATTTAACTTTGGATAACGATCAAAAATGCCAGATAATACTAGATGTATTGCATGAATACCGACATCAATGTGCCAACCATAACCAAAACAAGCAAATGTTGCCGCGGTTACTTCAGGATAATTTCCTTTATAGTATGATTGATAAATGTCACTGTTAACTGGTGCGGGATGTAGATAAATTGGTACGCCTAAATTTTCAGCTGTTTTGAAAATAATGTCATATTTGTCTTGATCAAGAAAACCATCTTGTGCACGTCCCATAATGAGCGCACCTTTGAATCCTAAATCATTGATGCAACGTTCGAATTCTCGCGCTGCCGCTTCAGGCTCATTGATAGGTAAAGTTGCAAAGCCTACAAAGCGATTGGGATATTGTGCAATATATTTTGCCAATTGATCATTTGCTTTTTGGCATAATTCAATGGCTTTCTGACCAACTAAATTTGAAGGAGACCCATTTCCATAAGATAAGACTTGAATTTGAACGTCTTGATTATTCATAAATTGGATACGTTCATCATGATGTGATAATTCGTCGGCATTTGTAAAACCTGTCTTTTTTTCAAGGCCTTCTAACATTACTTTCATTGGTACACCTTTAGGATCTGCTGATATCGCATTCATCGTTTCTTTTTGAATATCTTCAATGACATAATGTTCTTCAAACGTAATACTTTTCATTTAATTCGCCTCCATATTGTATTGCATGTTTATTGCATCTATTGCAGAAGCATTTTTTATATACCTCTAATTTCAATGTTTGTAACATAAAATTGATCTACCAAGGCATTTCTCCATCGCCATTAATAAATGTACCTGTTGGGCCATCTGCACCAATCGTTGCTAATTGAATGATTGGCTTGATTCCTTCAGAAACGTGTTTGGAATTATTACTAAAATCACCAACTAAATCAGTATTTGTAGCGCCTGGGTCAGCAGCATTGATTTGCATGTTAGGTAATCCTTTAGCGTATTGTACCGTTAGCATTGTTACTGCTGATTTAGATGAACAATAAGCCAACGAATTTACTTTAGATTCAGCTGTTTCGGAATTTGTAACCATTCCAAATGATCCTAAACCACTTGATACGTTAACAACAACAGGTTGTTCAGATTTTTCTAAAAGAGGGACGAATGTATTCATCATTCGTACGATACCGAATACATTCGTTTGATATACTTCTTCAACGTCACGAGGCGTCAATTTGGAAGGTGCTGAAAATTGACCTGATATACCTGCATTGTTAATGAGGATATCAAGACGACCTTCTTTTTCAGCAATCATGTTATAAGCATTTTTGACTGAGTAGTCACTTGTAACATCTAATTGTACATAATGAACACCTAATTTTTGTGATGCTTGTTGTCCTCTTACGTCATTACGAGAACCTATATAAACTTTGTAACCCAATGCTTTAAGTGCCTCTGCACTTGCATAGCCTAACCCTTTATTGCCTCCTGTGATTAACACAATTTTAGTCATTACGTTCCACCTCATCTAAATAAATGTTTAATAAATAATTTCTGTACGCTTCAATTGAAATATGGCGATGTTCTATTTGGAAGGAAAATACACTAGTTGATAATGATTGCAACAGCATATCAGTTTTGAACTTTGTGAAAATGTCATCATCGCTTTTAAATAAATCGTAATAAAAATCAAATAATTCTTGATAAAATGCGCTTTGGTAAAAACGTAATTTATTGTTGCCAGCTTCAATACAATGAAGAAGTGTTTTATTATCGATTTTAAATTGTAAAAGATAATCTAAAGATACTTTCATAACCTCATAATTAGAATGATAGTCATCCTTAATTTGTTTAAATCGAGTTATAAAAGTATTAAGATCTCTTTGTATGACGTAGAAGCATAAATCGCTTTTATCTTTAAAATGTCGATATAGTGTCCCCATACCGATACCTAGTTCTTTAGCAATACGATTCATACTAATGTTTTCAACGCCTTCTTCATCAAAAAGTTTGTGCGCTATTTCTTCAATTCGTTGCCTATTCTCTATGGCATCCTTTCGCATTGTTCCACCTACTTATAGTTCTCTAAAATTGACAAACGGATAACTCTCCGTTTATCATAAAACGTGTTAAGAAAGTTAGCAATGAATTTGCAATAACTATTAAATATCATAAAAGAAAAGAGTGTTGCGTATGTCTTTAAATAAAGAGCAAAGACGTATTACAGCTGAAGAATTGCAAGCACATTTTGAAGAATCTACCTTATCGGTTCAAATGATTGCTGAAAAACTGAATGTCACTACAGAAGATGTGGAAAAAGTGTTAGCTATGAAAGCGCCACTAGGCATTTTTAGTCATCAATTACAACGATTTATTCATTTAGTATGGGATGTCAGAGATGTAATAAACGACAATATTAAAGGAAATGGACAAACACCAGAACCATATACGTATTTAAAAGGTGAAAAAGAGGACTATTGGTTTTTAAGATAAAAAGAGGAGTGGATCTAAAATGAAAGATATTTTAGTAATAGGCGCAACAGGGAAGCAAGGTAATGCAGTTGTAAAACAGTTGTTAGAGGATGGATGGTATGTAAGTGCATTAACTAGAAATAAGAATAACCGTAAACTTTCAGACATAGGACATCCGCATTTATCAATCGTTGAAGGTGACCTGAGTGATAATGTTAGTTTGCAATCAGCGATGAAAGGGAAGTATGGCTTATACAGTATTCAGCCAATCGTTAAAGATGATGTTAACGAAGAATTAAGACAAGGTATGAAGATAATTGAAATAGCTGAGCAAGAAAATATTCAACATATCGTGTATAGTACTGCGGGAGGGGTTAATCGAAATCGAACTGGCCCACACTTTGAAGTACTAGCAAAAATAGAAAATAGATTAATGGAATCTAATATAAATGCAACAATTATCAAACCATCATTCTTTATGGATAATTTTTTACGCATTGCTAAAGTCGAAGATGAACGTATTACATTACCAGAATTTATTAATCCGAATATAAAATTCACAATGATTTCTTCTATTGATATAGCTAAAATTGCATCGTATATTTTTGCACATCCACAAAGCTTTACGCATCAATCAATAGAGATTGGTTCCGATGAAGTTACATTAAGTGAAGCAGCAACAATTTTTAGTGAAATGACAGGTAAATCGACTGTTATAGAAGGAGAATTTGTTAGTGGTGTTGCAGAAAAGCAATGGTTGGAAGAAAAAGGTTATGAAGTAGACTTTGAATTAATGGCTGAAATAAATCCAACAAGATTATCATTAAGTGATTGGCTTAAAGTCCAAGACTATAATAAGTAATGAATGGGGTGCAATCATGATTCAATCAATGTGGTTTAATTTGCATGTTCAAGATTTAGAAAAGAGCGCACAGTTTTATAAAGCGTTAGGATTTAAAATAAATAGAAACCCACAAATGTTAGATAAAATGGTCGGCATTCAAATAGGTCAAACAACCGTAATTTTAATAGAAAACAAGCATTTTCAAAATGTAAGTCAGCAAAGCCTTAACACTGAACCAAATGAAGTGATGATTTCTCTAGGTGTGAACACAAATGAAGAAGTTGACCAGTTGGTGAATAAAGTGAAAGAAGCGGGTGGCACAGTCGTTCAAGAACCAACAGTAAGCCAAGGGTTTTATGGTGCAATGTTCAAAGATCTTGATGGACACCATTTTAATTTTTTGGTCTGCTAAAATGAAATTCTCAAAAGAATAAATAAAAAGCCCATACAGAGATGGTGCGACACATTAGTGTCTTCAATCAGTATGGGCTTTGTTTATGAGGTCAGTTGGCACCTTAAGTGCAATACCTCGTGAGCAAATATTAATTTTGAATATAACCGTATTGTTGGCGAAGATCATAAACTTTATCTGGTGTGACATCTTGACCGATTGGATCAACCACTTTTATTGTGGAAAATGTTGTTAATACTTGACCTCGGATCATGCTTAAGTAGTCTTGACGCAATGCATGTTGTTCTTGTTTTTCAGCTACAGTAAGTGGTTGTACTTTTTCTTTATTTGCAAGTTCATTAATTCTATCTAAAATTTTCATATTGTCATATCCTCCTTAGAATCAAGTGTTGATATATTTTGAGATTATTTCTATAAGGTAATTTATCAACACATTCAGTAATGTTTTTAGTTTCTCGGTCTTTTGACCAGCAGATTTTTGGAATTAAAATAAGGGGTTTGAGACACGATTTTAATAGTAGTACGATGACAAAGTGATGTTATTGAAGTGTCGTTTGATATACATGTCTGCAATGTTGTTTTATAAGACAGAATGACGTAGCTGAGCAAAGAAATGAGCATTGTCGAATGACATCATGTGTCTTATTAAAATTGCAATGGGCATAGCATAGGTATATTCACAGTCGATCTTCTTGATTTCTACATTATCATAATACGTAGTGTAAAAGTTATACGACAGTCGATAGTCGATTCGCTTTTTACCACGAGCAATTATTATGTGTTGCTTCAACTTCGACTTCAATTTACTTTTAATGAATGTCATTAGACTCTGACTATTCTGATTAATATTTAATATGTTATGCGTGTGTTCAAACCCCTGAGGTTCATCTGTCTCGCTCACGTCAATCCCTCCTATCTTAGTATTTAAACAACGCGTATCAACTATGCGACATGTGTTGCTTAGACATACTATACTACTATGTCGTACGCTTGCCAATAAACACGCACATATCATTTGTTGCCTAAACAACATATTGCCTGAAGTGTTGTTTAAGTACGCAAAAACAAAAATGCTTGTCACTAAAATCTATATGTTTTAATGACAAGCTTATTTTCATTCAGTTAACGACTGCCAATATGACATTGTAGAGTATAGGACGTTGATTTATGTCCTAGACACGGCTAATCAATCGTAATACGTTAAATTTTATTGTGTGCACAAGTATGAACCTAAGTCACATAGTGATTTCAAGATGCATGACTAAATACCAAGTTTTATTAAAAATGTGCTATATGATGAATTAAAAATGGAAGGTTGCGATCGATAAACACATCGGCTGTCTCTTGACTCGTGTTAAACCAATGTAATGCTAAGCCTGATATACCAGCTACTAAAAAACTCGCACTATTTACAATGATATCTCGTTGATGCTCTGGATAGCTGTTTTCTAACATAATCGCAAAAATATCTTCTAATTCATTATTAATACGTTGATGTGCTTTGTTGCAAAATGCTTCACTATTTAATTCGCAAGACTTTGCAGCATCTTTGATATAACTCGCAATTGAAATGAAAATATTACGTAGTACCTTTTCATTAATGACATTAGAAATGCTCAAGTTATCATTCAAATCTTTTAAAATGGTTACAGACAATGTGTAGTCTAGGAGGTCTTCTTTATCAGTGAAATGAGCGTAAAATGTTGCACGATTTAGCGTAGCAATATCAGTGATATCTTTAACTGTAATTTGAGATAATTTCTTTTCTCTAGAAATTTTAAGAAAAGCATCTACAAGCAATTGTTTGGTTCTAACGATTCTTGGATCTATGGATTTACTTTCCATCATTTGTTCACTACCTAACATCTGTTGTTTTAACACTTATTATCAGTATCTTCTATTATGTTGTCAATGGTGTTGATTGTGTGTAGGTGTTGATGATATGTAAGTGCTGATACGCTCCTAGCAAATAATGTACCTTTTTGGTAAGCATTTGAATGTCTTTCTTCTATTATATTAATGGATTTTAAAAATGAAGATAAAATAAAAGTGTATTGTAACAATATGTTTGAAAAATTGCCAATTTCTTTATCTAAAAATTCAGAATTTTGTGATATACTATTTTTCATAGTCTTGAGTTATAGATGATACTGCTAGCCTAAATATAACAACATCGGCATGCACATCTTAGAATTTAAGCTAGTGGCAGCTTATAACTTAAGGCTCTTTATTATTTGCATAAAGATGTATATACATAAATGGAAGGATGATATTATGACATCAATTAAAACAATTACACCCAAAGATTTTATATTTAGAGTTTTATCAGGTGTCGCCATAGGTATTGTTGCGGGTTTAGTTCCTAATGCGATACTTGGAGAAATTTTTAAATACTTTATGGATTATCATCCGATTTTTAAAACGTTATTAGGCGTTGTCGTTGCAATTCAATTTACAGTACCTGCTTTGATTGGTGCATTGGTTGCCATGAAATTTGACCTATCGCCATTAGCAATTGCTGTTGTGGCAAGTGCAGCATATGTAGGAAGCGGTGCAGCGCAGTTTAAAAATGGTGCTTGGATGATTACGGGTATTGGTGATTTAATTAATACAATGATTACAGCAGCGATTGCAGTGTTGTTCATTTTACTTATTCAACATCGCGTAGGTAGTATGGCATTGATTGTATTCCCAACAGTTGTTGGCGGTATTTCAGGTGCAATTGGTGTTTTAATATTGCCGTATACGAAAATGATTACAACAGCCATCGGTAATATGGTTAATGGCTTTACAGAATTACAACCGATTGTCATGAGTATTTTGATTTCAATGGTATTTAGTCTTATTATTATTTCGCCACTATCAACTGTGGCCATTGCCTTTGCGATAGGTATTACAGGTTTAGCAGCTGGATCAGCGTCTATTGGTATCTCCGCGACTGAAGCAGTATTGATAATTGGTACAAGTAAAGTGAATCGTTTAGGGGTGCCGTTATCCGTCTTCTTTGGAGGCGTTAAAATGATGATACCTAATATGGTGAAATATCCAATTCTTATGTTACCAATATTGACGACAGCCATTGTATCAGGTTTGGTATCAGCATTAGTAGGTATTCATGGAACGAAAGAGTCAGCTGGATTTGGTTTTATAGGAATGGTAGGACCGATTAATGCATTTAAATTCATGGAGGTTGATTCTGCTTGGTTGAGTGTCTTACTAATTGTAGTAGCGTTCTTTGTTGTACCATTTGTAACAGCTTGGCTTGCAGATATCATTTATCGTAAAGTGTTTCGCTTATATACTAATGATATTTTTAAATTCATGGGATAAGGACAGTATGTTTTTTGAAAATATGAGACCAAAAATTATTTAATGTTATTGCGAATTGTGAGAATAAAGTTTAACAATATAATTGAGCTGTAGTTTATTTGTGCTTATAAAAGATAAGTCAATCCACAAAAGATGTGTGCATAGTAACTTTGAATATATAACAATAATAGCAATCAACACATTTGCAGAACCATATGTGTTGATTGCTTTTTAATTGCGTTTAATGTACGAAAATAAGAGAAGTTACATGTCAGATATATTACAGCTATGTAACAAAAATACAATCTGTAATATTACGAAAGTTGTAATAGTTGAGCTAAACATAGTAAAAATCTTATGTGTTAAAGACTATTTCAAGGGTTGATTGGATTCTAAAAGGTACATATTTCACATTACAGTATAAAACAGCCATATTTCAACATTACAAATAAAACTTGATATTGTAATCTTTTGTAAAGAAAGTGTAATTTACTGGCTGGTTTTTTGTGATATAGTGATTACCGTTGAAAGAAATAAAAGACAATTTAAACTTGCACTACGACATTTCAAATTCAAAATATAATTACTAAAAACATAAACTTACAATTATTACTGGAGGATTTTTTACTATGAAAAAGACAATTATGGCATCATCATTAGCAGTGGCATTAGGTGTAACAGGTTACGCAGCAAGCACAGGACATGAAGCACACGCTGCTGAAATGAATGTTGATCAAGCACACTTAGTTGACTTAGCACACAATCACCAAGATCAATTAAATGCAGCTCCAATCAAAGATGGTGCATATGACATCCACTTTGTAAAAGATGGTTTCCAATATAACTTCACTTCAAATGGTACTACATGGTCATGGAGCTATGAAGCAGCTAATGGTCAAACTGCTGGTTTCTCAAACGTTGCAGGTGCAGACTACACTACTTCATACAACCAAGGTTCAAATGTACAATCAGTAAGCTACAATGCACAATCAAGTAACTCAAACGTTGAAGCTGTTTCAGCTCCAACTTACCATAACTACAGCACTTCAACTACTTCAAGTTCAGTGAGATTAAGCAATGGTAATACTGCAGGTGCTACTGGTTCATCAGCAGCTCAAATCATGGCTCAACGTACTGGTGTTTCAGCTTCTACATGGGCTGCAATCATCGCTCGTGAATCAAATGGTCAAGTAAATGCTTACAACCCATCAGGTGCTTCAGGTTTATTTCAAACTATGCCAGGTTGGGGTCCAACAAACACTGTTGACCAACAAATCAACGCAGCTGTTAAAGCATACAAAGCACAAGGTTTAAGCGCTTGGGGATTCTAATTCCTTCATAATTAATAAAAGTAATGTTTAGACATTAAATATATAGCTCTTCCCATAGAAATTGGGAAGAGTTTTTTTATTAATTAAAAATACATTTCTTAAAAAGTGGATATTGAAGTTAGGGAAATTTATTGGACTTTATTGTATTACTGCTAAAATACTTGTCTTTATTAAGTGCCAAGTGGAATGAAACTTCATTTGAGGCTGTACTGAGTACACTAGATACAAACTAAACGCGCATTTTATGATTAAATTTAATGAAAAAGGAGATAAAAATGGCTATAAACATAATTGAATATAATAGGTCTTATAAGGAAGAGTTAATCGAATTTATTTTATCGATTCAAAAAAATGAATTTAATATAAATATTGATAGGAATGATCAACCTGATTTGGAAAACATCGAACATAATTATTTGAATAGCGGAGGTCAATTTTGGCTTGCAATAAACAATCATCAAAATATTGTTGGTACTATAGGTTTGATTAGACTAGATAATAATATGTCCGCACTTAAAAAAATGTTTGTTGATGAAGGTTATAGGAATTTAAAAATAGGTAAAAAACTTTTAGATAAAGTTATAATGACATGTAAAGAACAAAATATCGATGGTATTTATTTAGGAACAATTGATAAATTTATTAGTGCACAGTATTTTTATTCTAATAATGGCTTCCGTGAAATTAAGCGAGGAGATTTACCAAGTAGTTTTCCTAAATTAGATGTAGATAATAGGTTTTATTATAGAAATTTAAAAGATTAATTCGATGCAATGAATAATTGATATGACAATCTTAGTAATATTCATTTTAAAAGTGACACATAGCGTTTAAATATAAAGGTTGACGTGATATATCGTCTGGTTTAAATTAGAGGATAGGCTGCATTTCACTTTATTTTCAATACATGTTAGTTTATTCAACTTTTTAAAAGTAAATTGCGAATAGCATATCTTAATGATTCTGTTACAGTAAGATGCATAAAATATAAAACGAACCTTTTTTTGTAAAAATATAATGAAAATAATAGTTATTTTGCTAAAAATTCAAGAATCTATGATAATCTATGTTATGTAGTAAAATCGACAAATTTATATGTGGTTTGCAGTAATGAAATTAACTGTAATAATTGTTTTCTACTTAATAAAAAATTTAAAACTATCTTAATTAAGGGTTAAATCAATTAATGAAAATCAGTGCAATATTTTATTTTCAAAAATATTGTGATATGCTACAAAATAGAGAAAAATAAATGGGGCGTTTATTAACATGGATACAAAAGACTTTAAACGTTTAGAAAAAATGTATTCCCCGCGATACTTACCCGGATTAGATGGATTGAGGGCATTCGCAGTTATAGGAATCATTATTTATCACTTGAATGCACAATGGTTAAGTGGGGGCTTTTTAGGAGTAGATACATTCTTCGTTATTTCAGGTTATTTAATAACAAGTTTGTTGATAAGTGAGTATTATCGGACGCAAAAAATCGATTTGCTAGAGTTCTGGAAGCGACGATTGAAACGACTCATTCCGGCAGTGTTATTTTTAATCTGTGTCGTGCTTACGTTCACACTGATATTTAAACCGGAATTGATTATACAAATGAAACGAGATGCTATTGCAGCTATATTCTATGTTTCAAACTGGTGGTACATTTCACAGAATGTAGATTATTTTAACCAATTTGCTATTGAACCACTCAAACATTTATGGTCTTTAGCCATTGAAGAACAATTTTACTTGCTTTTCCCATTGGTTATCACGTTCTTATTACATAGATTTAAACCGAGAAATATTATTCAAACGCTATTTATTGTATCGTTGATTTCTTTAGGACTTATGATAGTGATTCATTTTATCACTGGAGATAATTCACGTGTGTATTTTGGGACAGATACACGACTGCAAACTTTATTGCTTGGTTGTATATTAGCATTTATTTGGCCACCGTTTGCTTTGAAAAAAGATATTTCTAAAAAGATTGTCGTATCATTAGATATTATAGGGATATCTGGTTTTGCGGTGCTAATGACTTTGTTCTTTATAGTTGGAGACCAAGATCAATGGATATATAATGGAGGATTTTACATTATATCATTTGCAACTTTATTCATTATTGCGATTGCGGTACATCCTTCTAGTTTATTTGCTAAATTTTTAAGTATGAAACCTTTACTAATTATAGGTAAACGATCATATAGCTTATATTTATGGCATTATCCTATCATTGTTTTTGTGAACAGTTATTACGTACAAGGACAAATACCGGTATACGTTTATATTATAGAAATTTTGTTAACAGCGTTAATGGCTGAAATTTCGTATCGCTTTATTGAAACACCTATACGTAAAAAAGGATTTAAAGCTTTTGCATTTTTACCTAAAAAGAAGAGTCAATTTGCTAGAACTGTGTTAGTTATCTTATTATTGATTCCATCTATCATCGTGCTCAGTGGGCAATTTGATGCGCTTGGTAAACAACATGAAGCTGAGAAGAAAGAGAAGAAGACGGAATTTAAAACAACGAAGAAAAAGGTCGTTAAAAAAGATAAGCAAGAGGATAAGCAGACAGCGAATAGTAAAGAGGATATTAAAAAGTCATCACCGTTATTAATTGGTGATTCGGTTATGGTGGATATTGGTAATGTCTTTACTAAGAAAATACCAAATGCACAAATTGATGGTAAAGTTGGACGGCAACTTGTTGATGCTACACCAATTGTGAAATCGCAATATAAAGAATATGCTAAAAAAGGTCAAAAAGTTGTAGTAGAGCTTGGTACAAATGGGGCATTTACGAAAGATCAATTAAATGAACTATTGGACAGTTTTGGAAAAGCAGACATATATTTAGTTTCTATTAGAGTACCTAGAGATTATGAAGGTAGAATAAATAAATTAATTTATGAGGCAGCTGAAAAGCGCTCTAATGTACATCTAGTCGATTGGTATAAAGCTTCTGAAGGTCATCCAGAGTACTTTGCTTATGACGGCATACATTTAGAATATGCAGGTAGTAAAGCATTGACTGATTTGATTGTAAAAACGATGGAAACACATGCTACAAATAAGAAATAACTTAAAGCACTAAACTTTTGAAATATTACATTACTTCTGATATTTATTATCAAAAAGGATGTATTTCATTAAAAGTTTAGTGCTTTTTTATTTTCAAATCCTATGTTAACGGTGCAGAAAAAGTGTTGTAAACATTCTAATTGGTATATTACATTCAATGATGCTTTGTTAGGAACAGATTACATTATGATAACAAAGTCCACAAGGTACCTAATATCTGTTATAGTTTGTTTTGTCGCAAAACTATAAAAGTTATAATTATTTGCATAATAAAAAGATAAAAAATATAAAATTTAAAATAATTGAGTCGCTAATGACTATATGTATAGAGTGTTTTGATTATTGGGAGGATATTTAATTATGAAAAAAATCGTTACAGCTACAATCGCTACAGCAGGACTTGCCACTATCGCATTTGCAGGACATGATGCACAAGCCGCAGAACAAAATAACAATGGATATAATTCTAATGACGCTCAATCATACAGCTATACGTATACAATTGATGCACAAGGTAATTATCATTACACTTGGACAGGAAATTGGAATCCAAGTCAATTAACGCAAAACAACACATACTATTACAATAACTACAATACTTATAGTTATAACAATGCATCTTACAATAACTACTATAATCATTCATATCAATACAATAACTATACAAACAATAGCCAAACAGCAACAAATAACTATTACACTGGTGGTTTAGGTGCAAGTTATAGCACAACAAGCAATAATGTTCATGTGACTACAACTGCAGCGCCATCTTCAAATGGTCGTTCAATTTCTAATGGTTATGCATCAGGAAGTAACTTATATACTTCAGGACAATGTACTTATTATGTATTTGATCGTGTTGGTGGGAAAATTGGTTCAACATGGGGCAATGCTAGTAATTGGGCTAGCGCAGCTGCATCATCTGGCTATACAGTGAACAATACACCAAAAGCTGGCGCTATCATGCAAACAACACAAGGCTATTACGGTCATGTTGCTTACGTTGAAGGCGTTAACAGCAACGGTTCTGTTCGTGTTTCAGAAATGAACTATGGACATGGTGCTGGTGTGGTTACATCTCGTACAATTTCAGCAAACCAAGCAGGTTCATATAATTTCATTCATTAATCAAATGTAAATCAAATGACGTCAATATTCTCTAACATGAGAGTATTGGCGTTTTTGTTTTATATAAATATAAATGAGAACGGTTTATTCACTGATCTTTAGGGAACTAAGTAATAAAATGATAATTTATACTATGTCAGTATGATTGAGAGTGATTCAATTTAGATGAAAACCATGAAAAAATATATCAAAACAGCATTTTTCTGTAGTATGTATTGGTTAATTGTTCAACTAAATATAGCAAATTTAGGTACAAGAATTCCTGACAAGTATTTTCGTCAGAAGCATATAATATTTAAATCATTTAACTTTGAGAAGCATGGAAAATTTTGGAACAAATGGTTTTACGTAAGAAAATGGAAGCATAAGATTTTAGATGGTCATAAGCTTAATCGAAATATATATAATCAGCGTCATTTAATGACAATCAATACTGATGAAATTGAAAAAATGATTATAGAGACAAAGAGGGCAGAGTTGATCCATTGGATATCGATACTTCCAGTCATCATATTCAATAAAGGCCCTCGTTTAGTAAAGTATATAAATGTTTTCTTTGCAATGATAGCTAATGTTCCAATCATTATTGTGCAACGTTATAATCGACCGAGATTAACGCAGTTACTACGCATATTAAAACGAAGAGGTGAACGTCATGACTAAATATATCATCGTTATTGGTGGTGGCTTAGGTGGGATTTCTGCAGCAATTCGAATGGCACAAAGTGGCTATTCGGTCTCATTATATGAACAAAATAATCATATAGGAGGCAAAGTGAATCGTCATGAATCAGATGGCTTTGGCTTTGATTTAGGTCCATCTATTTTAACGATGCCTTATATTTTTGAAAAATTATTCGAATATAGCAAGAAGCAAATGTCAGACTACGTTACAATCAAGAGATTGCCACATCAATGGCGTAGCTTTTTTCCAGATGGAACGACTATCGATTTGTATGAAGGTATTAAAGAAACAGGTCAGCATAATGCGATATTGTCGAACAAGGATATAGAGGAACTGCAAAATTATTTGAATTATACAAGACGAATCGATCGTATTACTGAAAAAGGGTATTTTAACTATGGTTTAGATACACTATCTCAAATTATTAAATTTCATGGACCATTAAATGCACTTATTAATTATGATTATGTACATACTATGCAACAGGCCATAGACAAGCGTATCTCGAATCCATTCTTGCGACAAATGTTAGGCTATTTTATCAAATATGTAGGTTCTTCATCATACGATGCGCCAGCAGTATTATCTATGTTATTCCATATGCAACAAGAGCAAGGCCTTTGGTATGTAGAAGGTGGAATCCATCATTTAGCCAATGCCTTGGAAAAGCTAGCGCGTGAAGAAGGTGTCACAATTCATACAGGTACACGTGTGGACAATATTAAAACATATCAAAGACGTGTGACGGGTGTCAGATTAGATACAGGTGAGTTTGTAAAGGCAGATTATATTATTTCAAATATGGAAGTCATACCTACTTATAAATATTTACTTCACCTTGGTACTCAACGATTAAACAAATTAGAGCGGGAATTTGAGCCAGCAAGCTCAGGATATGTGATGCATTTAGGTGTTGCTTGCCAATACCCGCAATTAGCACATCATAATTTCTTTTTTACGGAAAATGCTTATCTCAATTATCAACAAGTTTTTCATGAAAAGGTATTGCCAGATGATCCGACCATTTATCTAGTAAATACGAATAAAACTGATCACACACAAGCGCCAGTAGGTTATGAAAATATCAAAGTCTTACCACATATTCCATATATTCAAGATCAGCCTTTTACAACTGAAGATTATGCGAAGTTTAGGGATAAAATTTTGGATAAATTAGAAAAAATGGGACTCACTGATTTAAGAAAACACATTATTTATGAAGATGTTTGGACACCGGAGGATATTGAAAGAAATTATCGTTCTAATCGTGGTGCAATATATGGTGTTGTAGCAGATAAAAAGAAAAACAAAGGATTTAAATTTCCTAAAGAAAGTCAGTATTTTGAAAACTTGTACTTTGTAGGGGGATCAGTAAATCCTGGTGGTGGCATGCCAATGGTTACATTAAGTGGGCAACAAGTCGCAGACAAAATAAACGCGCGAGAAGCGAAGAATAGGAAGTGATATCTATGAAATGGTTATCACGAATATTAACAGTAATAGTGACCATGTCTATGGCGTGTGGTGCATTGATATTTAATCGTAGACATCAGCTAAAGGCGAAAACGCTGAACTTCAATCATAAAGCATTAACAATTATTATTCCGGCTAGAAACGAAGAAAAAAGAATAGGTCATTTACTACATTCGATAATACAACAGCAAGTTCCAGTAGATGTCATTGTTATGAATGACGGATCGACAGATGAAACAGCACGTGTAGCGCGTTCATATGGTGCGACTGTAGTAGATGTTGTTGATGATGCTGACGGCGAATGGTATGGGAAATCACATGCTTGTTATCAAGGTGTGACGCATGCATGTACGAATCGTATTGCTTTTGTAGATGCTGATGTAACTTTCTTAAGGAAAGATGCTGTTGAAACGTTGATTAATCAGTATCAATTACAAGGTGAAAAAGGATTGTTAAGCGTACAGCCTTATCATATAACAAAGCGTTTCTATGAAGGGTTTTCAGCGATATTTAATTTAATGACAGTAGTTGGTATGAATGTATTTTCTACCTTAGACGACGGTCGTACTAACCAGCATGCATTTGGACCGGTGACATTAACAAATAAAGAAGATTATTATGCAACTGGAGGTCATAAAAGTGCGAACCGTCATATTATTGAAGGATTTGCTTTAGGAAGTGCATATACTTCACAATCATTGCCCGTAACAGTTTATGAAGGATTTCCATTTGTTGCATTTCGCATGTATCAAGAAGGATTTCAGTCATTACAAGAAGGATGGACAAAGCATTTGTCAACTGGGGCAGGTGGCACAAAGCCTAAGATCATGACAGCAATTGTGTTGTGGTTGTTCGGTTCTATCGCGAGTATTTTAGGGCTATGTCTTAGTTTAAAATATCGCCAAATGTCTGTAGGAAAAATGTTAACAGTTTACTTGAGCTATACTACACAATTTATTCATCTGCATCGAAGGGTCGGCCAATTTTCTAATTTATTAATGGTATGTCATCCATTGTTATTTATGTTTTTCACTAAAATTTTCATCCAATCTTGGAAACAAACGCATCGTTATGGTGTAGTTGAATGGAAAGGTCGTCAATATTCTATATCTAAAGAACAATAAATCAAGGTAATGGCATTTCAATATAGGAGGACTAGTATGACAATGATGGCTATGAATTTTAAATATTGTCATAAAATCATGAAGAAACATTCAAAAAGCTTTTCTTACGCTTTTGACTTGTTACCAGAAGATCAAAGAAAAGCGGTTTGGGCAATTTATGCTGTGTGTCGTAAAATTGATGACAGTATAGATGTTTATGGCGATATTCAATTTTTAAATCAAATAAAAGAAGATATACAATCTATTGAAAAATACCCATATGAACATCATCACTTTCAAAGTGATCGTAGAATCATGATGGCTCTTCAGCATGTTGCACAACATAAAAATATCGCCTTTCAATCTTTCTATAATCTCATTGATACTGTATATAAAGATCAACATTTTACAATGTTTGAAACGGACGCTGAATTATTCGGATATTGTTATGGTGTTGCTGGTACAGTAGGTGAAGTATTGACGCCGATTTTAAGTGATCATGAAACACATCAGACATACGATGTCGCAAGAAGGCTTGGTGAATCGTTGCAATTGATTAATATATTAAGAGATGTCGGTGAAGATTTTGAAAATGAACGGATATATTTTAGTAAGCAACGATTAAAGCAATATGAAGTTGATATTGCTGAAGTGTACCAAAATGGTGTTAATAATCATTATATTGACTTATGGGAATATTATGCAGCTATCGCAGAAAAAGATTTTCGAGATGTTATGGATCAAATCAAAGTATTTAGTATTGAAGCACAACCAATCATAGAATTAGCAGCACGTATATATATTGAAATACTGGACGAAGTGAGACAGGCTAACTATACATTACATGAACGTGTTTTTGTGGATAAGCGGAAAAAAGCAAAGTTGTTTCATGAAATAAATAGTAAATATCATAGAATATAGGTGGTTGAATAATGAAGATTGCAGCAATTGGTGCAGGTGTCACAGGATTAGCAGCGGCAGCCCGTATTGCTTCTCAAGGTCATGAAGTGACGATATTTGAAAAAAATACTAATGTAGGCGGGCGTATGAATCAATTAAAGAAAGACGGCTTTACATTTGATATGGGTCCCACAATTGTCATGATGCCAGATGTTTATAAAGATGTATTTGCAATGTGTGGTAAAAATTATGAAGATTATATTGAATTGAGACAATTACGTTATATTTACGATGTGTATTTTGACCGCGATGATCGTATAACGGTGCCTACAGATTTAGCTGAATTACAGCACATGCTAGAAAGTATAGAACCTGGTTCAACGCATGGTTTTATGTCATTTTTAACGGATGTTTATAAAAAATATGAAATTGCACGTCGCTATTTCTTAGAAAGAACGTATCGCAAACCAAGTGACTTTTATAATATGACGTCACTTGTGCAAGGTGCTAAGTTAAAAACGTTAAATCATGCAGATCAGCTAATTGAACATTATATTGATAACGAAAAGATACAAAAGCTTTTAGCGTTTCAAACGTTATACATAGGAATTGATCCAAAACGAGGCCCGTCACTATATTCAATTATTCCTATGATTGAAATGATGTTTGGTGTGCATTTTATTAAAGGCGGTATGTATGGCATGGCTCAAGGGCTAGCGCAATTAAATAAAGATTTAGGTGTTAATATTGAACTTAATGCTGAAATTGAGCAAATTATTATTGATCCTAAATTCAAACGAGCTGATGCGATAAAAGTGAATGGTGACATAAGAAAATTTGATAAAATTTTATGTACGGCTGATTTCCCTAGTGTTGCGGAATCATTAATGCCAGATTTTGCACCTATTAAAAAGTATCCACCACATAAAATTGCAGACTTAGATTACTCTTGTTCAGCATTTTTAATGTATATCGGTATAGATATTGATGTGACAGATCAAGTGAGACTTCATAATGTTATTTTTTCAGATGATTTTAGAGGCAATATTGAAGAAATATTTGAGGGACGTTTATCATATGATCCTTCTATTTATGTGTATGTTCCAGCGGTCGCTGATAAATCACTTGCGCCAGAAGGCAAAACTGGTATTTATGTGTTAATGCCGACTCCGGAACTTAAAACAGGTAGCGGAATCGATTGGTCAGATGAAGCTTTGACGCAACAAATAAAGGAAATTATTTATCGTAAATTAGCAACAATTGAAGTATTTGAAGATATAAAATCGCATATTGTTTCAGAAACAATCTTTACGCCAAATGGTTTTGAGCAAACGTATCATGCGAAATTTGGTTCGGCATTCGGTTTAATGCCAACTTTAGCGCAAAGTAATTATTATCGTCCACAAAATGTATCGCGAGATTATAAAGATTTATATTTTGCAGGTGCAAGTACGCATCCAGGTGCAGGCGTTCCTATTGTCTTAACGAGTGCGAAAATAACTGTAGACGAAATGGTTAAAGATATTGAGCAAGGCGTGTAAGGGAGTAGTCTAAGAGAAAGATGTGAGAAAAGTATAAGGGGAACGTAAAAGGCATAGTGAAATAAGTATGTGCTTAAGAAGTTTTATTTAACAATGAATGACGCCTGTTAAGGTTCACGTTTGAATACGTACCTTGATGGGCGTTATACTTTATATAAGCATATCTAACTGGTTGCGCATGCGGATATGCATGGCAGTTAAATCCTAACGATTGAGTGTATATTAATCTGAAAATTCCTAATATTGACAATAATATTGTACCTACCTAAAATTAAAATAAATTCATTCAATACAATGTGTGTCATAAGTTCTGTTGAACATAACGGTGAATGGCGATGTCATTGTAACCATCTAAATGAGAGTGATACAAGTTGTTAGGATTATGATAGTCGCCCAGGCTATGTTTAATGATAGAGGAGGAATTTGATGATCTCTAACAAATTAGCAAATATCCCTGATAGTTATTTCGGGAAAACGATGGGACGTAAAATCGAACATGGACCATTGCCATTAATTAATATGGCAGTTGGAATCCCTGATGGGCCCACGCCACAAGGTATTATTGATCATTTTCAAAAAGCACTAACTATTCCTGAAAATCAAAAATATGGTGCTTTTCATGGTAAAGAGATGTTCAAGCAAGCCATTGTAGATTTTTATCAAAGACAATATGATGTGACGTTAGATAAAGAAGATGAAGTATGTATTTTATATGGTACAAAAAATGGATTAGTGGCAGTACCAACATGTGTTATCAATCCAGGAGACTATGTATTACTACCTGACCCAGGCTACACTGATTATTTAGCAGGTGTACTTTTAGCTGATGGCAAGCCTGTTCCGCTTAATTTAGAACCGCCGCATTATTTGCCAGATTGGTCCAAAGTTGATTCACAAATAATAGATAAAACAAAACTCATTTATTTAACGTATCCAAATAATCCAACTGGATCGACAGCTACGAAAGAAGTTTTTGATGAAGCGATAGCTAAATTTAAAGATACAGACACTAAAATCGTGCATGATTTTGCTTATGGTGCTTTCGGTTTCGACGCTAAAAATCCTAGTATACTTGCTTCGGAAAATGGGAAAGATGTTGCGATTGAAATTTATTCCTTGTCTAAAGGTTATAACATGTCAGGTTTTAGAGTTGGTTTTGCAGTTGGTAATAAAGATATGATTCAAGCTTTGAAAAAGTACCAAACGCACACAAATGCTGGGATGTTTGGTGCATTACAAGATGCCGCAATATATGCTTTGAATCATTATGATGATTTTTTAGAAGAACAAAGCAATGTATTTAAAGCACGACGTGACCGATTCGAAGCCATGCTTGCAAAAGCTGATTTGCCATTTGTTCATGCTAAAGGTGGTATATATGTATGGTTGGAAACACCGCCTGGTTATGACAGCGAGCAATTTGAGCAATTTTTAGTGAAAGAGAAGTCAATACTTGTTGCTCCAGGGAAACCATTTGGAGAGAATGGTAATCGTTATGTGAGAATCTCATTGGCGTTAGATGACCAGAAATTAGACGAAGCTGCAATAAGATTAACAGAACTAGCATATTTATATGAATAATAAAGTTAAGGGTGATGTTAAAATGACAAAAATTAAAATCATGAGTGTACGTGATGAAGATATGCCGTATATCAAGGCGTGGGCAGAGAAACATCATGTTGAGGTAGATATTACTAAAGAAGCATTAACTGATGACAATGTTGAAGGTGTCGCTGGTTATGATGGCTTATCGCTATCACAGCAAATACCATTATCAGACCATGTTTATAAACGATTAAATGAACTAGGTATTAAACAAATCGCACAACGTAGTGCTGGATTTGATACATATGATTTGGAGTTAGCAAACAAGTATAACTTGATTGTGTCAAATGTGCCGTCATACTCTCCGAATTCAATTGCGGAGTTTGCTGTGAACCAGGCTATTAATGTGGTTCGTCATTTTAATCAAATTCAAACGAAAGTGCGAGAGCATGATTTTAGATGGGAACCTACTATTTTATCTAAATCCATTAAAGATTTAAAAGTAGCTGTTATTGGTACAGGTCGAATTGGCTGTGTAGTAGCCGATATATTTGCCAATGGTTATCAAAGTGATGTGGTCGCATACGACCCGTTTCCTAATGCTAAAATTGCAACGTATGTCGATTACAAAGATACGATTGAGGAAGCGGTTGAAGGTGCTGATATCGTGACATTACATGTACCTGCAACGAAATATAATCATTATCTATTTAATGCTGAATTATTTAAACATTTTAAAAAGGGCGCAGTATTTGTCAATTGTGCGAGAGGTTCTTTAGTAGATACTAAGGCGTTATTAGACGCATTAGACAATGGTGTGATTAAAGGTGCAGCACTTGATACGTATGAATTTGAACGCAAACTTTTCCCAAGTGATCAAAGGGGCAAAACACTGAACGATCCATTGTTAGAATCGTTGATTGACAGGGAAGATGTCATATTAACACCACATATTGCGTTTTATACTGAAGCTGCAGTTGAAAATCTAATTGTCGATGCATTAGATGCAACATTAGATGTATTGCAGACTGGAGATACTAGGTTACGAGTAAATTAAAAATCGAACTGATGAGATAATTTGGATTGTTGGGATTCTCATCAGTTCGATTTTTTAATTTGGTGTTGATGACGTTGAATATTGCCTAATTAAACGACATCGTAACCTTGATCTTCAATTGCGTCTTTCATTTGAGATACAGCAACTTTACTGTCATCATATTGAACACTTACTTGACCATTTTCAAGGTTAACTTCAGCTGAAGTGACACCGTCAATATTATTTAATGCAGATTCAACAGCACTTTTGCAGTGACCACAGCTCATACCTTCAACATTTAAAATTTCTTGTGACATAGCATTCACCTCCTTTTAGGGAGTGGGACAGAAATGATATTTTCGTAAAATTTATTTCGTCGTTCCACCCCGGCAAGGTTGACTAGAATTGAAAAAAGCTTGTTACAAGCGCATTTTCGTTCAGTCAACTACTGCCATTATAACTTTGTAGAGCATAGAACATTGATTTATGTCTCAGGCTCTTATGCAGTTGGAGCGAAGATCCAACTGTAAACCGCGACATTATAGAGCCAATCACTAGCCTATCTCAGAATCACCAACGAATCCTTCATTATTAAGGAATCTAGGCATCTTTACGGCGTGGTTCTAATCGCATCTTTTTCAATCTAAGTGCGTTTGTGACAACACTTACTGAACTTAGTGCCATTGCAGCACCAGCAACCCATGGCGCAAGTAAGCCCAATGCAGCTATAGGGATACCGGCAATATTATAGCCGAATGCCCAAAATAGATTTTGACGAATATTACGAATGGTTGCTTTACTTGCATAAATGGCTTTAGGAATAAGCATCAAGTCGCCACCAAGAATAGTAATATCAGCTGCTTCAATGGCAACTTCTGTACCTGTACCAATGGCGATACCGATATCAGCTTTAACTAATGCAGGTGCATCATTTACACCGTCACCAACCATCGCAACCTTCTTACCTTGTTGCTGTAGTTTCGCAATTTGTGCAGCTTTTTCTTCTGGTAAAATATCTGCAATAACAGTATCTATGCCTACTTGTTTTGCAATGGCTTGAGCAGTGCTTTTATTATCGCCAGTTAACATGGCAACTTCAATGCCCATATCATGCAATTGTTTTATAGCATCTTTAGCATGATCTTTTACAGTATCTGCCACTGCGATGATACCAGTTAATGAATAATTAACAGCAATGAGCATAGCAGTTTTACCATCTCGTTCATAATGTGTTAAATCATCAGAAATATGCTTAGGCAAGCTAATATCATTGTCAGCCACTAATTTACGGTTACCAACCAATATATGGTGATGATCAATCGTTGCTTCAATACCATGGCCAGGTACTGCTTTAAATGTTGTTGTCTCAGTTAATGTTAATTGCTTTTCTTTTGCATAATTGACAATGGCTTCTGCCAATGGGTGTTCAGAATCTTTTTCAGCAGTAGCAAGTAGTTGTAGCGTTTGATCGTCACCATGATAATCTGTCACGACTGGACGACCATTTGTAATGGTACCCGTCTTATCTAAAACGATGGTATCAATTTGATGTGTGCGTTCAACAAACTCGCCACCTTTAAATAAAATACCATTTTCAGCAGCGCGACCAGTACCTACCATAATAGAAGTTGGTGTAGCAAGTCCTAATGCGCATGGACAAGCAATGACAAGAACGGAAATACTCGCAACAAGTGCAGGTTCAAATGTACCTGGTGTAACTAAAGTAATCCACACGATAAATGTTAATAGTGCGATACCAACAACGATAGGAACGAAATAACCAGAAATAATATCTGCCAATCGCTGAATCGGCGCTTTAGAACTTTGAGCTTCTTCGACAACTTTAATAATATTTGCCAACGCAGTGTCCCCGCCAACTTTTGTTGCTGTCATAGTAATAGTACCGTTTTTGTTCATCGTTGAACCAATTACAGTATCATCAACATTCTTTTCAACAGGGATAGATTCACCTGTTAACATAGATTCGTCGATGGAAGTCATACCTTTAATAATTTTGCCATCAACAGGTATCTTTTCACCTGGTTTAACGATAAGTGTATTTCCAATATGTACCTCATTTAGAGGAATCATAACTTCATTACCGTCTTTTAAAATGCGTGCTTCTTTAGCTTGTAAACTTAATAATTCGCCAAGCGCATTGGTTGTTTGAGACTTCGCTCTAGCTTCTAAATACTTACCGAATAAGATTAAGGTAATTAGTACGGCGCTTGTTTCAAAGTATAAATGCGGTTGCGTTGTTGAGCCATTTAGCCAACGAACCATTTCATAAATACTGTAAAAATATGCTGCACTTGTACCAACAGCAACAAGTACATCCATATTGGCGCCACCATTTCTTAAGTTTTTATAAGCACCTACATAAAATTGCCATCCAATAATAAATTGTACAGGTGTAGCTAAAATAAATTGGAACCATGGATTCGTAAATAGTGCTGGTATATGCATATTGAAAAGATGCACAAACATTAACATTAATAGCGGTAAAGATAATACTGCTGATATGATAAGCTTAATCAATTTATGTTGTAGCGCTTCAGCTTTGCGTGACGTTTGATCTTTATTGTTATCTTTAATAGACGCGTCATAACCTAATTTTTGAATGCGAGTGACAAGTTTATCAGCATCTGTTTCTTCAGGATAATAGTCAACTTTAGCTTGCTCTGTTGTTAAATTGACCGTTGCATTTTGAACGCCGTCCATTTTATTTAACACTTTTTCAATACGGCTTGAGCATGCAGCACAAGTCATGCCTGTAATGTCTAATTCGACAGTTTCTACAGCGACACCGTAACCTAAATGTTGAATCGTATTAATAAATTCTTGGACATCATGTTGATCAGGGTTATACTCAACAGTTGCTTTCTCTGTAGTTAAATTCACTTGGGCATTAACGTCATCAAGTTTATTCAGTTTCTTTTCGATACGATTTGAACATGCGGCACAAGTCATACCAGTGATATCTAATGTTGTTTTTTTCGTATTAGCCACATTATTGCCTCCCTGTGATTCATTGTTACACGTCTAATGTACCCCCTATAGGTATATAAGTCAATCGTTGCGTTTTACTTTTACCAATTTTAAAAAGAAAAAGAGAGATTGCCGTGCAAACATTGCACAACAATCTCTCTATTTAGCATCTATATAAAAGAAGTCGTAATTAATATTAAAGGATGTATGAATGAAAGGTAAAACTTAAATGACTTCTGGATTTGCAATTCTTAGGTGACTTAAAAGAAATCAGATGGGTTAAATTCTTTCGCATGTAAATTTTTAAAATTATTAAGATGGATGACTTTATCATCATCTTTGTTGTCTGACAACTGACGACTCGTGTCGTTTGTCATTTCGTAATCTTGTATCGTTTTAATTAAACCTAGAATGATTAAGATAGCAACTGTGCCTGTAATTAATATTCTCATCGCTATCATACTCCTTTATATTTCTCTTACTCACATTGTACGTTAATAGATTAAAAAATGAATGCGTCTGTAGTATTGAATTTATCTACTACTTTAGCAGTATTTGATGCGAGAATTGTATATATAAGGGTGATAAGGTCATGATTTCATGATGTTATAGCGAATTAGTTGCATAGGCGAATGTTTATTTGATTAACTTTTAAACAAGTAAATAAGTTATTAGGAGTTGAAAGGTGTAATGACTGAAAAAGAAAAAATGTTAGCAGAAAAATGGTACGATGCAAACTTTGATCAAGACTTAATCAATGAACGTGCACGAGCGAAAGATATTTGCTTTGAATTAAATCATACAAGACCGAGTGACACAAATAAAAGAAAGGAATTAATCGATCAATTATTTCAAACAACAACGGACAATGTCGAACTCGCAATTCCTTTTGATACTGATTATGGATGGAACGTTAAACTTGGGAAAAATGTCTTTGTAAATACCAATTGTTATTTTATGGATGGTGGACAAATTACAATTGGCGATAATGTTTTTATTGGACCTAATTGTGGATTCTACACAGCGACACATCCACTTAATTTTCATCATAGAAATGAAGGTTTTGAAAAAGCAGGACCAATTAACATTGGCAGTAATACTTGGTTTGGCGGACATGTAGCTGTGTTACCAGGGGTGACGATTGGAGAAGGTAGTGTGATTGGTGCAGGTAGTGTTGTCACAAAAGATATTCCGCCACACAGTTTAGCGGTTGGAAATCCTTGTAAAGTCGTTCGTAAAATTGATAATGAGGTACCATCAGAAGCATTGAACGATGAAACACTAAATTAGTTGTCATGACGCTTCTAAATTTCAAAAAGTAACTAATCATTTTCAAAATGCTTGAGAAGAAGGGTATAAAGCACAAAATGAAAGCGATTGCAAAACCGACCTTACTCATAGTAAAATGAGTTTAAATGATGTTATATCATTAAATCAAAGGGTTAAACCACTTTCAAAATTTATAGGGGGTAAGTGTACATGGTAGTAGAATTTAAAAATGAACCTGGTTACGATTTTTCAGTCCAAGAAAATGTGGATATGTTTAAGAAAGCATTGAAAGACGTGGAAAAAGAATTAGGTCAAGACATACCATTAGTGATTAATGGAGAGAAGATTTTCAAAGATGACAAAATTAAATCAATCAATCCTGCAGACACATCACAAGTGATTGCAAATGCATCAAAGGCAACAAAACAAGATGTTGAAGATGCATTTAAAGCAGCAAACGAAGCTTATAAATCTTGGAAAACATGGTCAGCAAATGATCGTGCAGAGCTTATGTTACGTGTTTCGGCAATTATTCGTCGTCGAAAAGCGGAAATTGCAGCAATTATGGTTTATGAAGCAGGTAAGCCATGGGATGAAGCAGTTGGTGATGCAGCTGAAGGTATTGATTTTATTGAATACTATGCACGTTCAATGATGGATTTGGCTCAAGGTAAGCCAGTACTTGATCGTGAAGGTGAACACAATAAATATTTCTATAAATCAATTGGTACAGGTGTTACAATTCCACCGTGGAACTTCCCGTTTGCGATTATGGCTGGTACGACTTTAGCACCAGTTGTTGCAGGTAATACAGTGTTATTGAAACCTGCTGAGGATACACCTTATATCGCTTATAAATTAATGGAAATTTTAGAAGAAGCAGGATTACCAAAAGGCGTAGTTAACTTTGTTCCTGGTGATCCGAAAGAAATTGGTGATTACTTAGTTGATCATAAAGATACGCATTTCGTTACATTTACAGGATCACGTGCGACAGGTACTAGAATTTATGAACGTAGTGCCGTTGTTCAAGAAGGTCAAAACTTCTTGAAACGTGTTATCGCTGAAATGGGTGGTAAAGATGCCATTGTAGTTGATGAAAATATTGATACAGATATGGCAGCAGAAGCTATTGTAACGTCAGCGTTTGGTTTCTCTGGTCAAAAATGTTCAGCATGTTCACGTGCAATTGTGCATAAAGACGTTTATGACGAAGTATTAGAAAAGTCAATCAAACTAACAAAAGAATTAACGTTGGGCAATACTGTAGACAATACGTATATGGGCCCGGTTATTAATAGAAAACAATTTGATAAGATTAAAAATTATATCGAGATTGGTAAAGAAGAAGGTAAATTAGAACAAGGTGGCGGCACTGATGATTCAAAAGGTTACTTTGTAGAACCAACAATCATTTCAGGACTTAAATCTAAAGATAGAATCATGCAAGAAGAAATTTTTGGTCCAGTTGTTGGCTTTGTGAAAGTTAACGATTTTGATGAAGCAATTGAGGTTGCAAATGATACAGATTACGGTTTAACTGGTGCAGTGATTACAAATAATCGCGAGCATTGGATTAAAGCGGTAAACGAATTTGATGTGGGTAATTTATACCTTAACAGAGGCTGTACTTCAGCAGTTGTTGGATACCATCCATTTGGTGGTTTCAAAATGTCAGGTACGGACGCTAAAACAGGTAGCCCAGACTACTTATTACACTTCTTAGAACAAAAGGTTGTTTCAGAAATGTTCTAATGCTTCATAATGAACAAGAGCCATCCATTGCGGTTGGCTCTTTTTATTTATAACTTTAAAAATTAAGTAATAGCAACCATATTTTTAGAAAAGGATTATAGGTATAAGAATGTGAGATACGTTATTTTAATAATCATGGCAATTGTATTAGCAATTTGGTCATTTAAACAATTGAGTCAAAGTCATTTAGATAGCGGATTTATGTTTTTCTTCATAGTTTATGTGTTGTGTATCAGTTATTTTAATAGCGATAAGCACGATAAAAATAAAAAACGATAGTAGTACACGAATTCATTAATGTGTAAACTATCGTTTTTATTATGAATGTTGGTAACGCTTATGAGCCTCTAATCTACTATTTAATCTTAATATTTATTACCTTATGGAAAATTTTATCAATTTCCTCGCTAGGCCAATCAATTTTTTCATCTTTAATCCAATGTAAAAATCCTTCAATCAATGAACCGTATATATAAAATAATAAATTATTAGGAATATCTCCATCGACATCAATTCTGTCGCAATTGTTTTTGATGTCGTCATTCATAATTTTAATGCAAACATTTTTTAAAACTTTATTAAACTCTGCATCTTCTTGTTGGAAGTCTGCTACTTTTTGTAAGTCTTCTTTATTATTAATTGTATCGTTAATCGTTTGGAATGGGTGGTTAAGGCGATCACTAATATCAGTCGCAAAATATGCTTTGGTCAATTGATTGAACAAATATTCAAGTAAGTCATATTTATCATAAAAATGTTTATAAAATGTTGTACGGTGTACGAGCGCGTTATGACAAATTTGGTTGACGGTAATTGTTTGGAACAAATGTTGTTCTAACAATTGAAGCAAACTTGAAGACAATGCTTTCTTTGTCTTAATCACTCTTAAATCGGTCTCTTTCATCTACATTTCTCCTTAATATGTAGTTTAAAATACAGAATTCAAAAATTAGTTCTTTAAGATGTATGGTATAGATATTATAATCGAACAATAATCTACACTGTATAGTTAAACTATAACGTTGATTTTAAAGGGAGGCAATATATTTGGCGAAATTTTTATACAAGATGGGTACATTTATCGCAAAGCATAAGTGGTCCACATTAATCGCATGGGTAATTATTGTAGCTGCAATATTTATACCAATTGCTACAAATACACCGAAATCTGACAATGATATTAAAATGACTGGATTAAAGTCATTAGACACGAATGAAAAGATTGAAAAGTATTTTAATCAAGATAGTGAAAAGGCACAAATTCGTGTGGTCTTTAAGACGACTAAAGATGATGGAATTGTGCAACCGAGTATCACTAAAGATATTAAGAAAACGTTAGACGATATTAAAAAAGATGACAAACACATCGATAAAATATCAGATCCATATGAAAATAAGCAAATTAGTAAAGACAAAACAACGGCATTTGCAGATATCACATATAACGTGAGTCAAACATCTTTGAAAGATGATTCTAGAGATAATATTAAAAGTCATTTAAAAGATTTGCGTGACAATCATAATGTACAGACTGAATTAACAGGAACAGGTATGACCTCTACAGAAGTAGGCGGTAATTCTGAACTAGTTGGTATCATTGTTGCATTTGTAGTGTTATTGATTACATTTGGTTCAGTCATTGCTGCAGGATTACCAATTATAAGTGCATTGATTGGTTTAGCATCTGGAGTTGGCATTATTAGCCTATTGACCTATGTCTTTGATATACCTAATGTTACATTAACTTTAGCTGTAATGATTGGGCTCGCTGTTGGTATCGATTATGCATTATTTATTTTGTTTAGATATCGACAAGTAATGAAAACTGAAACAGACTATGCTAAAGGTATCGGACTTGCAGTGGGAACAGCAGGTAGCGCAGTCATCTTCGCTGGTGTGACAGTTGTGATTGCCGTATGTGGTTTATCGCTAGTTGGCATAGATTTCTTAGCAGTGATGGGGTTTGCTTCGGCAATTAGTGTTATATTTGCTGTATTCAGTGCACTGACTTTATTACCTGCGTTAATTAGCATTTTCCATAAACGCATTAAAGTGAACAAATTGCAGTCTAATTTTAAAAAAGATATTGATACGCCGTGGTCTAAATTTATTACTGGTAATGCACTTGCAGCAGTATTATTAGGTTTAATTATATTAGTTGCAGCGGCTATTCCAGTTAGTCATATGCGTCTAGGCATTCCGGATGATGGCGTAAAGCCAGCAGATTCTACTCAGAAAAAGGCATACGATATTATTTCAGATAAGTTCGGTGAAGGATTTAATGGCCAAATACCGATGCTGATTAACGTTAAAGATAAAAAAGATGATCCACAAGGATTACAACAAGATTTACAATCTGTGTATAAAGATATTAAAGATAAGAAAAATGTAGATATTGTTACGCCGCCACAAATGAGTAAAGATAATGATTACGCTTTGATGGTCGTGATACCTAAGCAAGGGCCTAATGCAGAGAGTACAAACGATTTAGTGCATGATTTACGAGATTATCATAAAGATGCACAAGATAAATATGGGTTCAAAACGGAGATTTCAGGACAAAGTGTCATTAATATTGATATGTCTAAAAAGTTAAATGAGGCGATACCTTTATTTGCAACAGTAATTGTTGTATTGGCATTTTTCTTATTAATGATTGTCTTTCGTTCAATTCTAATACCGTTAAAAGCAGTTTTAGGATTTGTCTTGTCATTAATGGCAACACTAGGTTTTACAACCTTTGTAATGCAAGATGGCTTTATGAAAGGATTATTCGGCATAGAAACGACAGGACCAATGCTAGCCTTCTTGCCGGTTATTACAATTGGTATACTATTCGGCTTAGCAATGGATTACGAAGTCTTCCTTATGTCGCGAATTCATGAAGAATATAGTAAAACAGGGGATAATGATTATTCTATCAAAGTAGGATTGAAAGAAAGTGGTCCTGTTATTGTAGCAGCTGCATTAATCATGTTTAGTGTCTTCTTTGCGTTTGTATTCCAAGAAGATGTCATGATTAAATCAATGGGTATGGCATTAGCGTTTGGTGTACTCTTTGATGCCTTCGTAGTCAGAATGATGTTAATTCCTGCATTAACTAAATTGTTTGGAAAAGGTTCGTGGTATTTACCAGCATGGTTGAATCGTATTATTCCACGAGCTGATATTGAAGGACATGCACTTGAAAAATATAAAACGGTTGAATCACAGGAATCTGAAGCTAAAGATAGTAAGGAAACATACGACACAACCTTTAAAGTATATCCACAAAGTGCAACAAATGTATCGAAAAATCAAGATGTACATGGGCAAGATGATGCACGTTCAATAGTACTAGATGATAAAACGATGGCATTATACCAAGAAGTGAAACAGCAATCAGCAAGTTCATTGTTCTTATATGATGCTTTAATGGATTATCAAAACAAGCATCAACTAAATTCAAAACAACAAGCAACGAATATAGAACAGTTGAATAAAAATATTGAAAAACTCAATCAATTGTTAGAAAAAAACTTAAGAAATAAATCATAAAATAATATGTACATGCCTCCGCTTTAAATGTCTATCAATGACATTTGAAGCGGAGGATTTTTGCATGGAAGCGATTATACAAAACATTTTTGCAATGTCACAAATTTTACATGAAAAATGAAAATTATTTAAATAAAGTATTGCGAGCTACAATTTTAAGGGTTATGATTTTTAAGTGATAATGATTATTATTTCTAATAGGAGAGCGAAATAGTATGTTAAACATTAAAAATGGTGAAATGAATAAGGCTTATAAAATAAAGCGAATGGATATTGCTAATGAGAATATGTTGTATCGTCTAAGTGCCTTTGGGTTAACAGATGACGCTATCATAACGATTAAACAAAAATGTTTATTTAAAGGGTCATACATTATTGAAGTAAACGGACAACAGTTAAGTATTAGACATTGCGATGCTTGTTCTATTGCATTAGAAGAATAGGAGCCGGACGAATGGAAAATTATTGTATTTTAGGAAATCCTAATGTTGGTAAAACATCTTTGTTTAACGCTTTAACTGGTTCGTATGAATACATAGGCAACTGGAGTGGCGTAACGGTAGAGAAAAAAGTAGGGAAGCTAAAAGAAAATGTAGGACAATTAATTGATTTACCAGGTACATATGATTTATCGCCGATTTCTAAAGATGAAACTGTAGTGACAGACTATTTATTAAACGATTCATTTTCAGGAATCATTAACATTGTTGATGCGAGTCAACTAAAAAGAAATATGCAATTAACAGTACAATTGTTAGAACTTAATCAACCAATATACATCGGATTAAATATGATTGATGTAGCTACAAAGCGCGGGATAAAAATCGATTATCATAAATTGATGAAAAAGTTAAAAACACCTATTTTTCCAGTTGTGGCACGCACAGGTAAAGGAACAAAACATTTACTTGGCGAAATAAAGCATCTAGGGGAAGGGTATCGACCGTATTTTAAAATCAATTATGGTGAGAAGATTGAAGAGACAATTAAAAATATGTGTCAAATAATAATGACAGAGACATCTCATGATAAGTATCAAGCTAGGTTTATTGCGATTCAATTCTTATTAAATAACATGCAAATTGCAAACGAACTTAATTCAGAGGTTGTAAATAAATTGTCGAGTTTACGTGATCAAGTTGCTGAACAAGTAGGGGCTGTATCTGTTCGTCGAGAGATGGAGCGTATACGCAATCATTATATTGAGACGTTATTGCAAGACGTGGTAACGTATCCAGATGAAGATAAGCAATATTTCAGCTCTAGAATAGACAAGATATTAACACATAAATATATAGGGATGCCAATTTTTCTAGCGATTATGTGGTTGATCTTTCAAACTACATTTACATGGATTGGCACACCTTTGTCGGATCAACTCGATGCATTTATAGGTGGTACATTTACAGATAGTGTGAAGACGATTATGAATTATCTTGGCGTTATACCATTTTTACAAGATTTAATTACAGATGGCATTATTGCTGGTGTAGGATCAGTATTAGTCTTTGTACCACAAATTGTTGTGCTCTTTTTCTTTATATCTTTATTAGAAGATTCAGGTTATATGGCACGTATTGCGGTTTTAATGGATCGTATTATGGAATCGTTCGGTTTAAGCGGGAAGTCTTTTATACCGATGATTATCGGATTTGGTTGTAACGTACCGAGTATTATGGCTGCGCGCAGTATTGAAAATGAAAAAGAGCGTTTAACAACGATATTAATTGCACCATTCATGTCATGCTCTGCTAGACTGCCAGTGTATGCGTTGTTCGTAGGTATCTTTTTCAAAGAGAATCAATCTTTAGTAGTATTAAGCTTGTATGTTTTAGGTATTATTATGGCATTTTTAGTCAGTACAGTACTTACTAAGACGGTTTTAAAAAATGATAATGCAATCTTTATTGTGGAATTGCCAACATACCGTGTGCCTTCCATTAAAACGTTGTGGCGTAGTACTTGGGAAAAGGCTAAGGGCTTTGTTCGTAAAGCAGGTACATTTATTTTTGGCGGCTCAGTAGTCATTTGGCTATTAAGTTATGTAGGGCCATATGGTATCAATGTGAATATCAATCAAAGTTTTTTACATATGGTTGGTAGCTTCTTTGGTATGTTAGTGCAACCGCTCGGATTTGGAACATGGCAAGCAGGTGCTACGTTAGTGCCAGGATTTTTAGCAAAAGAAGTTATCGTAAGTTCGATGGCGATTATCTATTCATCAGGTGATGCAGGCCTTGTTAATGTGATTCAAAATCAATTCACACCGCTATCTGCGTATGCATTTATGATATTTATACTATTGTATATTCCTTGTGTTTCTACAGTGGCAGCAATCCGTAAAGAGACTTATTCATGGAAATGGACGGCACTTGCAGTTGCCTATCCTCTAGTCACTGCATATGTCTTAACATTCATTTTTTATCAAGTCGGACATTTATTTGTTTAAGGAGTGGTTAAAGTGTCAGTCATTATTAACATTTTAATTTTTTTAGCAATTTTCGGATATGCCTTGTATACGTTAGTTAAATTTTTCAAACGTTCGAAACAAGGAAAATGTGGTACATGTGACATTGATCATGATTGTTGTGGAACAGAACAACACACAGCGAATCATTTTCCTGGGAAATAATTTAAAAAATGAGCACAGGCGAGGGCGTCCTGATGCTCATTTTTTGATACGCTATATATTAAAGTATCATGATTTACCTTTGACGACTAATTCGTTGTCTTCGATATCTAAATCCACATGTTTAACGTCTGTATGATCTAAATAATAATCTGTTATTTTGTCACGCACTTGTTGTTCAACAATGCGTCTTAATGGGCGTGCGCCTAAGTCTTCATCATAACCTTCTTCAATTAACCAATCTTTTGCATCTTGAGAGACATTCATCGTAATACCTTTTTTATCTAATGTTACTTGGACATCATCCAACAATAAATTAATGATTTCTTGTAGTGACTCTTTATCTAGGTGTAAGAATTCTACAATACCATTGAAGCGGTTAAGAAATTCAGGACGGAAGAATTTTTCATTTCTTGCATAATGTCATCGTATTCTTGGTCTGTACCGTTACCAAAACCAGCGTTTGACGTACAAATAATGATTGTGTTTTTAAAGTTGATGACGTTACCTTGACCATCTGTTAAATTACCATCATCCATCACTTGTAGTAATAATGTTAATATTTGTGGATTAGCCTTTTCAATTTCATCAAATAGAATGACTGAATATGGATTGCGTCGTACTTTTTCAGTTAATGTATTTGAATTATCGTCATAACCGACATAACCAGCAGTTGTACCAATCATTTTAGAAACAGCAGTAGTATCACTATATTCACTCATATCAAGTCGAATCAGTGCTTCTTTATTACCAAATAAATCAATGGCTAACTGTTTGGCAAGCTCTGTTTTACCAACACCAGTAGGACCGACAAATAGAAAGCTACCAATTGGACGATTGCCATCATCAAAACCAGCTCGATTACGACGAATGGCACGAGAAACCATTTCTACAGCTTTATCTTGACCGATGATTTTACTTCTTAAACGACTAGAAATATTTTTTAAACGTTCAATGTCATTGGCATCCATTTGAGATACAGGAATACCAGTTAATCGTTGAATGGTATCAGAAATATCATGCACCGTTGCTACTGCAGTATGTTCACCATTACTGTTTTCTAATTTATCTTGTAGAGATTTGATTTCATTTTGAATGTCATCTGCTTTTTTATATTCTTCAGCACTTACAGCTTTACGCTTATCATGTTCCAATTCAGAAATACGTTTTTCAGTCGCGACTTTATCAATAGCAGGGCTTTGTGCAGATAAATGTGCAGCTGTAATATCTAATACATCGATTGCTTTGTCAGGTAATAAACGTTGTGGAATATATTGAATGGATAAGTCTACACATGCCTTTAATACGTCATCAGGTAATTTGACTTGATGGTGTGTTTCAAATTTTTCGCGAATTCCTTTTAAAATTTCAACCGTATCTCTTGCGCTTGGTTCGTTAACCAGTACCTCGTTAAAACGACGTGTTAATGCAGCGTCTTTCATGATATTATTGCGATATTCATCTTGAGTTGTTGCACCTATAATTGAAATTTCACCACGACTTAATGCTGGTTTTAAAATATCAGATAACCCTTTACTACCGGAATCACTTCCTGTTGCGCCGGAACCGATGATTTGGTGAATTTCGTCAAAGAAGAGCACAGCATTTTGTGATGATTTAACGCCTTCAACTAACTTTTGGATGTTTTCTTCAAAGGCGCCACGATATTGCGTTCCAGCTTCAAGCGATGAAATATCTATAGATGTAATTTCTTTATCTTTGATTGCTGCAGGTACGTTCCCTTCAACGATTGCTTGCGCTAAACCTTCGACAATCGCAGTTTTACCAACTCCAGCTTCTCCGACTAGGATAGGATTGTTTTTAGTGCGTCTACTTAAGACTTCTGCAGTTTCTTGGATTTCTTTATCACGACCGATGACTGGATCTAATAATCCATCACGAGCCTCTTGCGTTAAGTTACGACCAATTTGTTCTAAATAATTGCCATTGCCACTTTGTTGACCTTGTTGTCTTAGTGCTGCTTGTTGAAAAGCTTGCGCACTTTGTTCGGCAGAATGATTACCACCTTGTTGCGTAAATTGTGCTAATTCTTCCGGTGAAACTTCTTTACCATTAATATAGTATTTCTTGTTACTAGTCTGATTTGAGTTTTGCATGTCTTGCATCATTCTTCGTAAAATAGAATCGAAGTCACTATTGAAAAAATTGTTATTCATAAACATCACCTTTAAATTTTTAAACTAATAAGTAAAAGAAAATACATTGAAACTATATGCAAACTATAAACAATGGCAATTCTATTTTTCCACCATTGTAGTTTTAAAAACGGCTCATTGTAGGCACTTTATGAACTTTTTGTGTAATTTTTAAAGTAAGTAAGAATTTAAAAGTAAATATTAATCAATGGTTAAGAAACGTATGTGTTGATACATAGTTAATTAAGAAATGGTATATTGTGTTGGTAGTCTATGTGAATTTTGATTTGGAAGTGAATAGTTGATCTTGATAAAGCATAAAGTGTTAATCATTTTCATAGAGTTAAATGAATAGTATGATGATGCAAAAGGAGTGTGTGTTTATTGTATATAAGAGTTACTATGATTCGCCTGTAGGACGATTGGAACTTGTGAGTGATGGGGTAAGTCTGACCGCTGTTTTGTTTGAAAATCAACAAGATGATAGTACTAGGGAAGAAAATACGTCTTTAGCGATATTTAAAGAGGCGACACAGTGGTTAGACGCGTATTTTAAAGGTGACAATCCTGAAATCACAATACCTTTAAAGCCAACAGGTAGTCATTTTCAACAGTGTGTTTGGAATGAATTAAGACAGATTCCTTATGGGACGTTAACAACGTATGGTGCTATTGCCAAAAAAGTAGGCAAGGTGCTTGATAAGCCAAAAATGTCAGCCCAAGCGGTTGGAGGTGCAGTCGGAAGTAATCCATTATCTATTATCGTGCCATGTCATCGTGTTGTCGGTAAAACGGGTAGCTTAACAGGATTTGGTGGAACGATTAATAATAAAATTAAGCTGTTAGAGTTGGAGAATATCGATATGTCAAAGCTTTATGTACCAAAACATAGCACGAAGCCGTAACGTATAAAGGATCTAGTTCTTAGGAAAACTTCAATAATGTGTCAAATAGGCATAATGAATTCATTCAAGATGAAGCATTATAAATAGAAAACAGCAATAAGACGATTTCAATGAGAAGCTGTCTTACTGCTGTTTTTAGGTTGTATTTAAATGTCTTTCAAATACACAGATTACTCTGGTCTGTGATATTCGCGAACGTTATTTTCAATATTTGATAAGTAGAAAATATGACGATCTTCATGAACAGCATCTTGTTCTTCGTCAAAGTCAACGTCATCAAAACGTTTGAAGAATGTTTCATATGCATCAACAGATACTTCAGTACGGTTATTTAATAATGCTTTGTGCGCAGCCTGATCTAAATGATCTTTGTAGCCTTCAACTAATGTCGCACTATAAAATTCACCAACTGAACCTGAGCCATAACTGAATAAACCGATTGTTTCACCAGCTTGTAAATCACGATTTTCAAGTAATGATATTAGGCTTAAATATAATGATCCAGTATAAATATTACCGACATAACGGTTATAATCTACAGCATCTTCATATCCTGAACGTAAACGCTCTTGAGTTGTTTCATCAGCGTTATCAATGATTGACTCTAATGCCTTTTTACCCATTTTTGTAAATGGAACATGGAAGCATAGTGATGCGAAGTCAGCTAGCGACTTACCTTGACGTTTTGCGTATTCATTCCAGCTTTGTTGGAATGAGCGGATATAAGCATCTTTAGATAATGCACCATCAACTAACGGATATTTGTGTCCAGTTGGACGCCAGAAATCATAAACGTCTTCAGTGTAAGCAACAGCATCTTCATTTAATGCCAAAATGCTTGGATTATGTGCAATAACCATCGCAACTGCGCCAGCACCTTGTGTTGGCTCGCCGCCTGAATTCAATCCATAACGTGCTGTATCTGTAGCAATAACTAATACTTTTTCATTCGGTCTAGTTGCTAAATAATCTTTAGCTAATTGAATTGCCGGTGTTGCAGCATAACAAGCTTCTTTCATTTCAAAGCAACGTGCAAAAGGTTGAATACCTAATAAGTTGTGAATTTGAACAGCGGCTGCTTTAGCAGCATCAACTGCTGATTCAGTTGCCACAATTACCATACCAATTTTCTTTTTATCTTCGTCTGTTATAATGTCCTTAGCAGCGTTAGCGCCCATTGAAACGATGTCTTGATTTACAGGACTAACAGCCATTTCAGTTTGACCAATTCCAATTAAAAATTTGTTTGGGTCTACTTGGCGTGCTTCTGCTAATTTAGCCATGTCTACATAGTACTTTGGAACGTAAAAGTTTATTTTGTCGATACCTATTGTCATAAGGTTTTACATCCTTTCAAATTTATAAAAGCAACACTTGTATCATATCAGAATATGCTAATCTTATACAAAGAAATACACTAAATTTAAAAATGATTTGACGTTTCTTGTAAGCGTTTTAATTTACCTTGCTTTATTTTATAGTTAAAACAATAATTATTCAATTGAATTTTAAGACGAATAACGTTATTTTATGGTAAAAATAGTAGTGATTGAAATGTTAAAAAATTATGTGAAGTAAAAGGAGTATGTCCATGCAAAGTTTAGATAAGAATTTCCGACATTTATCTCGTCAACAAAAGTTACAACAATTGATAGATAAGCAATGGTTATCAGAAGAGCAATTCAACATTTTATTGAATCATCCATTAATTGATGAGGAAGTAGCAAATAGTTTAATTGAAAATGTCATCGCGCAAGGTGCATTACCCGTTGGATTATTACCGAATATCATTGTGGACGATAAGGCATATGTTGTACCTATGATGGTGGAAGAGCCTTCAGTTGTCGCTGCAGCTAGTTATGGTGCAAAGCTAGTGAATCAGACTGGCGGATTTAAAACGGTATCTTCTGAACGTATTATGATAGGTCAAATCGTCTTTGATGGCGTTGACGATACTGAAAAATTATCAGCAGACATTAAAGCTTTAGAAAAGCAAATTCATAAAATTGCGGATGAGGCATATCCTTCTATTAAAGCGCGTGGTGGTGGTTACCAACGTATAGCTATTGATACATTTCCTGAGCAACAGTTACTATCTTTAAAAGTATTTGTTGATACGAAAGATGCTATGGGCGCTAATATGCTTAATACGATTTTAGAGGCCATAACTGCATTTTTAAAAAATGAATTTCCGCAAAGCGACATTTTAATGAGTATTTTATCCAATCATGCAACAGCGTCCGTTGTTAAAGTTCAAGGCGAAATTGACGTTAAAGATTTAGCAAGGGGCGAGAGAACTGGAGAAGAGGTTGCCAAACGAATGGAACGTGCTTCTGTATTGGCACAAGTTGATATTCATCGTGCTGCAACACATAATAAAGGTGTTATGAATGGCATACATGCCGTTGTTTTAGCAACAGGAAATGATACGCGTGGTGCAGAAGCAAGTGCGCATGCATACGCAAGTAGAGATGGACAATATCGTGGTATTGCAACATGGAGATACGATCAAAAACGTCAACGTTTAATTGGTACAATAGAAGTGCCTATGACATTGGCAATTGTTGGCGGTGGTACAAAAGTATTACCAATTGCTAAAGCTTCTTTAGAATTGCTAAATGTAGATTCAGCACAAGAATTAGGTCATGTAGTTGCTGCCGTTGGTTTAGCGCAAAACTTTGCAGCATGTCGCGCGCTCGTTTCCGAAGGTATCCAGCAAGGCCATATGAGCTTGCAATATAAATCTTTAGCTATTGTTGTAGGTGCAAAAGGTGATGAAATTGCGCAAGTAGCTGAAGCATTGAAGCAAGAACCTCGTGCGAATACACAAGTAGCTGAACGCATTTTACAAGATTTAAGAAGCCAACAATAATCAAATGCGAATAGCGATTTTTAAAGAAAAGTTTAAGTCAGTCCATCGTAGCGCTTAGATAAATTAATATGAACAAAAAATAAAAAAACTTCTATCACACGCATACAGGAATTTGAAGCGTTCGTGATAGAAGTTTTTTGATTAGTAAATATAGTTAAAGTTACGTGCTGCCTTTTTGCTTAGTACACGTGTATTGTATTTTAATGGGCGATAAAAGTTATATTCTGAAACTTTAATACTACCGTTTTTATATACTTGTTCAACAACTGCGACATGTCCATAATATCCTGCAGTTGATTGCATGACAGCAAATTTTCTTGGTGTACGACCAGTCGCATATTTTGATTTACGTGCATTGTAATACCAATTTTTAGCATTGCCCCATTTATTAGAAACAGGTTTGCCGACTTGTGCGCGACGTTTAAATGCCCACCATGTACATTGGTTTTTACTATAATAATTAACTGCGGCATGCGATTGATGCGTTTGTTCGACGGATTGATAAGTGAAATCTGCTGAGAAAAGTACTGCAAAAGCAATTAATAAACGAATTAGTATCTTTTTATATTCCATTTTTATCTCCCAAGTTAATTTTTTTCTTTATTCAACGTTATTTATGATAACAAAATTTTTTTAGAAAACAATGCAAGCAATCAACAATAAAAGTAACTGTAATGAAGTTGTCATATAAAGTGTTAAATTGTAATAAAAATGGATTTTTTCATAAAATGTAGAAATTCATGTATCTAACAATTAATTGTCATAGTGATACAAGGATGTCAGGATTGATTAACAGCAGATACTAGTGGGAAAATATAAAATGATTTAAAAGAAAAGATACCTGATTCTATAACTGAAAGAAAATAGCAATCACAACACAATAAATGAAGCGATAGCATTAAAAATAGCGCCCTGCAATCAGAGCGCTAACATGAGATGATGTGACTCCATGTATTCATGTATCATTGTACATTTGTGAATTGGTTGAAAACTGATAGTGCCCGTTTAATTACAGGTACTGAGATGCTTTCAGGACATGGATTTGTTCGAAAATATGATAATATTTCACTATGGCTCTTCACTTCTCTAGGGAAATTGCTATCTTGATTAATCCAATCAACCAATTCACCTAATGGTGTGTCATCACCAAGAAAATTTTGCATAAATTCGTAAAAGCTCAATACCTCACCTCGATTAATATACTTGAGCCATTATTATAATAACATAAAAGAATGTGTATTTTACATGAAACTTTTTATAAAGCAATTTTATAAATCTAAATTTATTGAATGTTTAAGAAGTTGTGTATAATGAAATAAACGTGTTGAAATAGTTAGGATGATGTTAGTGGATATCAAACATATGAAATATTTTATTGAAGTCGTAAAGCAAGGAGGCATGACTAATGCTTCCAAATCATTATATATTGCACAACCTACAATTAGTAAAGCAATTAAAGATATTGAAAATGAAATGGGCACGCCCTTATTTGATAGAAGTAAAAGACATTTAATACTTACCGATGTAGGTCAAATTTTTTATGAGAAAAGTAAAGAAATTGTTGCGCTGTATGATTATTTACCATCTGAAATGGAACGCTTGAATGGACTGGAAACAGGGCATATAAACATGGGCATGTCGGCAGTCATGAATATGAAGATTCTTATCAATATTCTTGGTGCATTCCATCAACAATATCCAAATGTTACATATAATTTAATAGAAAATGGCGGAAAAACGATTGAGCAGCAAATTATCAATGATGAAGTAGATATAGGCGTGACCACTTTGCCAGTCGATCATCATATTTTCGATTATACTACCCTAGATAAGGAAGATTTGCGACTTATCGTGAGCAGAGAGCATCGACTCGCAAAATATGAAACCGTTAAACTCGAAGATTTAGCAGGTGAAGACTTCATTTTATTTAATAAAGACTTTTACTTGAATGATAAAATTATTGAAAATGCTAAAAACGTTGGCTTTGTTCCGAATACTGTAGCGCAAATTTCACAATGGCATGTTATAGAAGATTTAGTTACGAATGAATTAGGTATTAGTATTTTACCAACATCAATTTCAGAGCAACTAAATGGAGATGTGAAGCTACTACGCATTGAAGATGCGCATGTACATTGGGAATTAGGTGTTGTTTGGAAGAAGGATAAACAATTAAGTCATGCCACAACGAAATGGATAGAATTTTTGAAAGATCGTTTAGGCTAACATATTAATACAGCACTCATTATTTAAGGCGCATCATTACGTGGGTCATTGAAATAATGAGTGTTTTTTTGTGAAAATGAAGTGAAATTTAGAGAGCGTTTCCATAGAAAATAGTAATACAAACTATAAAAAAAGAGTATTTTTATATTGTGTACGCCATCTTTATAATAGTTATTGTAACAATTTAGACATATTTAGAAAGGGATGGCGCCATGCACAAAGTCCAATTAATAATCAAACTACTACTACAACTAGGAATCATCATTGTGATTACTTATATTGGCACAGAAATTCAAAAGATTTTTCATCTTCCCTTAGCCGGCAGTATTGTTGGTCTATTTTTATTTTATTTACTATTACAATTTAAGATTGTACCGCTAACTTGGGTAGAAGACGGTGCAAACTTTTTATTAAAGACGATGGTCTTTTTCTTCATACCGTCAGTTGTAGGTATTATGGATGTTGCTTCCGAAATTACACTAAATTATATACTCTTTTTCGCAGTCATTATCATAGGAACATGTATCGTTGCATTATCATCAGGTTATATTGCTGAAAAAATGTCTGTTAAACATAAACATCGTAAAGGTGTAGACGCTTATGAATGATTACGTGCAAGCCTTATTAATGATTTTGTTGACTGTCGTTTTATATTATTTCGCTAAAAGGTTACAACAAAAATATCCGAACCCATTTTTGAATCCAGCATTAATTGCATCTTTAGGAATTATTTTTGTCTTACTTATCTTTGGAATTAGTTATAACGGGTATATGAAAGGTGGCAGTTGGATCAACCATATTTTAAACGCAACGGTCGTATGTTTAGCGTACCCACTTTATAAAAATAGAGAGAAAATTAAAGACAATGTCTCTATCATTTTTGCAAGTGTATTAACTGGCGTCATGCTGAATTTCATGTTAGTGTTCTTAACACTTAAAGCATTTGGCTATTCTAAAGACGTCATTGTAACGTTATTGCCCCGATCTATAACAGCCGCAGTAGGTATCGAAGTGTCACATGAACTAGGTGGTACAGATACGATGACCGTACTTTTTATTATCACAACGGGTTTAATCGGTAGTATTTTAGGTTCGATGTTATTAAGATTTGGAAGATTTGAATCTTCTATCGCCAAAGGTTTAACGTATGGGAATGCGTCACATGCATTTGGCACAGCTAAAGCACTAGAAATGGATATTGAATCCGGTGCATTTAGTTCAATTGGGATGATTTTAACTGCAGTTATTAGTTCAGTGTTAATACCTGTTCTAATCTTACTATTTTACTAATTAGAAAAAGACACTAAGAAAGGGAGGCTATTAGTAATAATGGCAAAAATAAAAGCAAATGAAGCATTAGTTAAAGCATTACAAGCATGGGATATAGATCACTTGTATGGTATTCCAGGAGACTCAATCGATGCAGTTGTCGATAGTTTACGTACAGTGAGAGATCAATTTAAATTTTATCATGTACGTCATGAAGAAGTAGCAAGCTTAGCGGCTGCTGGTTACACAAAATTAACTGGTAAAATCGGTGTGGCATTAAGTATCGGTGGCCCTGGTTTAATTCATTTATTAAATGGTATGTACGATGCCAAAATGGATAATGTACCGCAATTAATATTATCTGGACAAACGAATAGTACAGCACTTGGAACGAAAGCATTCCAAGAAACAAATTTACAAAAATTATGTGAAGATGTAGCCGTTTATAATCACCAAATTGAAAAAGGTGACAATGTGTTTGAAATCGTTAACGAAGCAATTCGTACGGCATATGAACAAAAAGGTGTCGCTGTTGTTATTTGTCCTAACGACTTATTAACTGAAAAAATTAAAGATACAACGAATAAACCAGTAGATACATCAAGACCAACAGTAGTATCACCAAAATATAAAGACATCAAAAAAGCGGTTAAACTAATTAATAAAAGTAAAAAGCCTGTCATGTTAATTGGTGTAGGTGCGAAACATGCGAAAGATGAGCTACGTGAATTTATTGAAATGGCTAAAATTCCTGTCATTCATTCATTACCAGCTAAAACAATCTTACCGGATGATCATCCATATAGTATCGGTAACTTAGGTAAAATCGGTACCAAAACATCTTATCAAACAATGCAGGAAGCGGATTTATTAATTATGGTTGGTACAAACTATCCATATGTGGATTACTTACCTAAGAAAAATATTAAAGCCATTCAAATTGACACAAATCCTAAAAATATCGGACATCGTTTCAATATTAATGTGGGAATTGTTGGAGATAGTAAAATTGCGTTGCATCAGTTAACTGAAAATATTAAACATGTTGCTGAAAGACCATTCTTAAACAAAACGTTAGAACGTAAAGCGGTTTGGGATAAATGGATGGAACAAGATAAAAATAATAATAGTAAACCATTACGTCCAGAACGATTAATGGCATCAATCAATAAATTTATTAAAGATGATGCAGTGATTTCAGCAGATGTAGGTACAGCAACAGTTTGGTCAACTCGATACTTAAACCTTGGTGTAAATAACAAGTTCATCATTTCAAGTTGGTTAGGTACAATGGGTTGCGGTCTTCCAGGTGCAATGGCATCAAAAATTGCATATCCAAATAGACAAGCCATCGCAATTGCTGGTGACGGTGCATTCCAAATGGTGATGCAGGACTTTGCAACAGCTGTACAATATGATTTACCTTTAACAGTGTTTGTTCTAAATAATAAGCAATTAGCGTTTATTAAATATGAACAACAAGCTGCTGGTGAATTAGAATATGCGGTTGATTTCTCTGATATGGATCATGCCAAATTTGCTGAAGCAGCAGGTGGTAAAGGTTATACAATTAAAAGTGCTAGCGAAGTAGATGCTATTGTAGAAGAGGCACTAGCACAAGATGTACCAACAATTGTAGATGTTTATGTTGATCCTAATGCTGCGCCATTACCAGGTAAAATTGTAAATGAAGAAGCGCTTGGTTATGGTAAATGGGCATTTAGATCTATTACTGAAGATAAACATTTAGATTTAGATCAAATTCCACCTATTTCAGTTGCAGCAAAACGTTTCTTATAACTGATTGAAAGGTTATCACAATTGAATTGAACTATAAAAACGGTAATTTCTATTTCAACAAAATGGGAATTGCCGTTTTGTTTATTTATCACAAATGATTGTACTGAATTGATGATAAAATTGTGAAAAAGTTGTTGAAAACGCTTTTACAAATATGTATAATAGCTATGAATTACATATCACTTGCGTGTTACTGGTAATGCAGGCATGAGCAAACAACCGTACTATGAGAATAGTCTTGTTTGTTCATGCCTGCTTTTTTGTACATGGAAGCGGAAATTGAGATAGGGGATGTTTATATGTTTAAGAAATTGTTTGGACAATTGCAACGTATCGGTAAAGCATTAATGTTACCTGTTGCGATTTTACCAGCAGCTGGTATTTTATTAGCGTTTGGTAACGCAATGCACAACGAACAATTAGTAGAAATTGCACCATGGTTAAAAAACGATATCATTGTAATGATTTCGTCGGTCATGGAAGCAGCAGGACAAGTTGTATTTGATAACTTGCCATTATTATTTGCAGTTGGTACAGCACTTGGATTAGCAGGAGGAGACGGTGTTGCAGCATTAGCAGCGCTAGTAGGTTACTTAATTATGAATGCAACAATGGGGAAAGTGTTGCACATTACAATTGATGACATTTTCTCATATGCCAAAGGGGCAAAAGAATTAAGTCAAGCAGCGAAAGAACCAGCACATGCCTTAGTATTAGGTATTCCAACATTACAAACGGGTGTGTTTGGTGGTATTATCATGGGTGCTTTAGCCGCATGGTGTTACAACAAATTTTATAATATTACACTACCACCATTTTTAGGATTCTTTGCAGGTAAACGATTTGTACCGATTGTGACATCGGTCGTAGCAATTGCAACAGGTGTGGTTTTAAGCTTTGCGTGGCCACCAATTCAAGATGGATTAAATAGTTTATCGAATTTCTTATTAAATAAAAATTTAACATTAACAACGTTTATATTCGGTATTATTGAACGCTCATTAATTCCATTTGGTTTACATCATATTTTCTATTCACCGTTCTGGTTTGAATTCGGAAGTTATACAAATCACGCAGGTGAATTAGTTCGTGGTGACCAACGTATTTGGATGGCACAATTGAAAGATGGCGTACCATTTACTGCTGGTGCATTTACTACTGGTAAATATCCATTCATGATGTTTGGTTTACCAGCGGCAGCATTTGCTATTTATAAAAATGCACGACCAGAACGTAAAAAAGTCATGGGTGGTTTAATGTTATCAGCAGGATTAACTGCATTTTTAACTGGTATCACTGAGCCATTAGAATTTTCATTCTTATTTGTAGCACCAGTACTTTATGGAATTCACGTATTATTAGCTGGTACATCATTCTTAGTAATGCATTTATTAGGCGTTAAAATTGGTATGACATTCTCAGGTGGTTTCATAGATTATATTTTATATGGTTTATTAAACTGGGATCGTTCACACGCATTATTAGTTATTCCAGTCGGTATTGTATATGCTATCGTGTATTACTTCTTATTCGACTTTGCAATTCGTAAGTTTAAATTGAAAACACCAGGTCGTGAAGATGAAGAAACTGAAATTCGTAACTCTAGTGTCGCAAAATTACCATTTGATGTCTTAGATGCAATGGGTGGAAAAGAAAATATTAAACATTTAGATGCATGTATTACACGTCTGCGCGTAGAAGTGGTTGATAAATCAAAAGTAGATGTAGCAGGTATTAAAGCTTTAGGCGCATCAGGTGTATTAGAAGTTGGAAACAATATGCAAGCTATCTTTGGTCCAAAATCAGATCAAATTAAACATGATATGGCCAAGATTATGAGTGGTGAAATTACGAAACCAAGTGAAACGACAGTGACTGAAGAAATGTCAGATGAACCAGTTCACGTAGAAGCACTTGGAACAACAGACATCTATGCACCAGGTGTCGGTCAAATCATTCCATTATCAGAAGTACCTGATCAAGTATTCGCTGGTAAAATGATGGGTGATGGTGTTGGCTTTATCCCTGAAAAAGGTGAAATTGTAGCACCGTTTGATGGTACAGTGAAAACAATCTTCCCTACGAAACATGCGATAGGATTAGAATCTGAAAGTGGTGTCGAAGTACTTATTCATATTGGTATCGATACAGTGAAACTGAATGGTGAAGGATTCGAAAGTCTGATTAACGTTGATGAAAAAGTAACACAAGGTCAACCATTAATGAAAGTGAATTTAGCATACTTGAAAGCGCACGCACCAAGCATCGTTACACCAATGATTATTACAAATCTTGAAAATAAAGAACTTGTCATTGAAGATGTACAAGATGCTGATCCAGGTAAGCTAATTATGACAGTCAAATAATGATTGAAAATGAAATAGCATATCAAATGAATGAACTTTTAGTCATTCGTAGTGCGTATGCGAAGTAGCGAGTTGAAAGAGAATACGGTACAAAAGGCAGTAGCTTAAAATGAAGCTACTGCCTTTTTAGTGCGCAATGATGTATAGCATGTGTGTTGATGTGAATAAGGTAAATATTAGTGTTAGATTTAGAAAACATTGCTTATGTTTATGTCACATTTTAGAAAAATGCATCTTCGCGACTAGCCAAATTAATAGCGTCATTGAAAAGTTTGATTTCCCGTAATAAAGTTCAATTGCTTGTATTTTTATCATGAAAGTAATAAAAATAAATTAACATGATTTTAAATCTATTTGTAAGATAAGGAGATTTGTCATTATGACAACTGAAGGTCTATTAGTTGTAGAGAAAGAAATCGAAGTGAATGGTTACGACATTGATGCGATGGGTGTCGTTAGTAATATCGTTTATATTAGATGGTTCGAAGATTTGAGAACAGCGTTTATTAATCAGCACATGAATTACTCAACAATGATCAATCAAGGCATTTCACCTATACTTATGAAAACGGAAGCAGAATATAAAGTACCTGTCACAATACATGACAAACCAGTAGGCCGTATTTACTTAGTTAAAGCAAGCAAGATGAAATGGGTGTTTCAGTTTGAAATTGTGTCCGCACATGGCGTGCATTGTATTGGTAAACAGACAGGCGGTTTTTACAGATTGAGCGATAAGAAGATTACCTCTGTGCCACAAGTATTTCAAGACATTTTAGCAACAAAATAATGACTTCATTTTAAAATATAAAAAGTAAGAAGGTGTTCGAAATGGTTAAGCAATTAAATAGTATCGAAGCATTCCGTGAATTTATTCATCAATATCCGTTAGCAGTTGTACATGTCATGCGCAATCAGTGTACCGTGTGTCATGCCGTTTTACCACAAATTGAAGACTTGATGCAATCATATCCCAATGTGCCATTAGCTGTGATTAATCAAAGTCAAGTTGAAGCTATTGCTGGAGAATTAAATATTTTCACTGTACCTGTGGATTTAATTTTTATGAATGGAAAAGAAATGCATCGTCAAGGGCGTTTTATCGATATGCAACGTTTTGAACATCATCTTAAGCAAATGAATGATAGTGTGAATAACGATGTCGATGAGCATTAATATCGCAAATGATTAGCATTGCTAAGATTATGTAGACATCATAACTTATTTCCCAGTAAATATTGGTAGTAATTAGAATCAGCATGGTACAGTAGAACTATAGTAGAAATCATCAAAGAGGAGTGACGACAAATGCGTAAAAAATGGTCTACACTTGCGTTTGGATTTTTAGTAGCGGCATACGCACATATTAGAATTAAAGAAAAACGCAGTGTGAAAAGTTATATGTTAGAACAAGGTATACGATTATCTAGAGCTAAGCGTCGTTTTATGTATAAAGAAGAAGCGATGAAAGCATTAGAAAAAATGGCGCCACAGACAGCAGGTGAATATGAGGGCACCAATTATCAGTTTAAGATGCCAGTAACAGTGGATAAGCACTACGGTTCAACCGTTTATACCGTTAACGATAAACAAGATAAGCATCAACGCGTTGTATTATATGCACATGGAGGCGCATGGTTCCAAGACCCACTCAAAATTCATTTCGAATTTATTGATGAACTTGCAGAAACACTCAATGCTAAAGTCATCATGCCAGTATATCCGAAGATTCCGCATCAAGATTATCAAGTGACGTATGTGCTTTTTGAAAAGTTGTACCATGATTTATTGAATCAAGTAGCAGATTCTAAACAAATCGTTGTAATGGGTGACTCTGCGGGCGGTCAAATTGCTTTATCATTTGCTCAATTGTTAAAAGAAAAACATATTGTGCAACCAGGACATATTGTATTAATTTCACCAGTTTTAGATGCAACGATGCAGCATCCTGAAATTCCTGACTACTTAAAGAAAGACCCAATGGTAGGTGTGGATGGCAGTGTGTTCTTAGCTGAACAATGGGCAGGGGACACACCTTTAGATAACTACAAAGTATCACCAATTAATGGTGACTTAGATGGTTTAGGTCGTATTACATTAACTGTTGGCACAAAAGAAGTACTGTACCCAGATGCTTTGAACTTATCACAATTGTTGAGTGCGAAAGGTATCGAACATGACTTTATACCTGGATATTATCAATTCCATATTTATCCAGTATTTCCGATACCAGAGCGCCGACGTTTTTTATACCAAGTGAAAAATATTATTAACTAAAATAAAAAACTCTGATATCACATACAAGGTAGCTACATTGCTAAAATAGTTACTTGCTAAAGTGATTATCAGAGTTTTCTTATTCATCTAATGTTTCAGGTTGTCTTTTAAGTGATAGTAATAAAATTAAAACCATAATAAGAATGATGCCTACGATTTGAAATGGTTTGAATGCCACATGTAACCATAGACTGCTTGCGATAACGGCTACGACAGGTTCAACAGTTCCGAATAATGTTGTTTCTTTCGCTGATATGTATTGTAAACTGTCGATAAAGAAATAAAATGCGAGTGCGGTACCACCGATAATACCAAAGATTAAAAATAATATAATTGATATGTCCCATTTAGTGATATCAATGTGCCAAATTGGATGGCGTAAATTCATCGCAACACCAGAAATAAGCATTGCCCACCCGACAATTAGAATCGAACCGAAGCGGTTAAGTAGGTCTGAAGGATAAATTGTGTAAAAAGCGAGTGCTACACCAGCTAAAATACCCCAGAATAAACTTGCAGGATTGACGACTAAATTAGAAAATGAACCATTCGTTAATAATAAAAATGTTCCTAATAGTGTCATGATAATAGCAAGCACATCAAATAATGTTAGTTTTGCAACGCCTCTTATGACAAACCAAATAATAATATAAACTGGCGCAATGTATTGTAGTAATGTTGCAATCGCAGCATTACCTGTATTAATAGATGCCATATAAGCATATTGTACAACTAACATGCCCAGTATACTGAAGATAAGTAATTTGCCTAACATACGTCGATCTTGGAATACGCTAAATATAGAACGTTTGGGTTGCATCATTTTGTACATAATAAGTAAGAAAACACCACTGACTACAAGTCGAGCAGTGACGTACCAATCGACATTAATATGCTTATATTTGAACAAGAAATCAGAAACAGTACCACCTAATCCCCATAAACAAGCACCGACAATGGCAAGTATAATTCCTTTTAAACGCAAAGCTGAATGATTATTCGCCAAGTATCTCACCCCTTTAAAACTTAACACCAACAACATAAAATATGTCAGTGTATGATAATGATTTAATTCATTATATCGACTTTTAAGAAAGAGTGAAAAGAGAAAATAAAAAAATCATCTAAGATGTAGTGGTCTAGATGATAGATAAATGAATCGATATGGGAAATGAATGTTGAAACACAGAGGATAAACTATTTAAATGAGATTTCAGGAAGACTCAAATGTTTTTGCGTAAGAGATCCATGATGAGAATGCTGACTATCTAACACGAAATGTGATACATCATGTCCAGTCATACTCGTATATAAAATAATGACTAAATAAGAAGTGAACGTTATAAAGATAAGTGCTAAATAGATAGAAATTGCAACTTTAACGGAATGACTCAATTGCATCTTTACCGCCTCCACTAAGTTATACTAAATATTTTCATCTTCAGTATAACCAGCCATTGTTAAGTTGATGTAAATTTAGCTTTAAAAAAAGTAAAGATTCAACCTATAGACTATCATCATTCCTATCGGAAAACTAAAAATAATATCCTACTTTAATTATCTTATTGCAAATATATGTGTAATAAGTTATTTTTGAATATAGTGTACGGTTTTATAAACACAGCACAAAAACAAAAATAAATAGCCCGAAAGATAAAATGTATAAATATTAAAAATCTTTAGAAATATTACTTACTTTCAGATGTAAAAAAGTTATCAAAAAACTGTCACACAACTGTTTGAAATATAGAGTAAAAAGTTAATTAGTAAATATTAATGACAACATAAGTAGTTTTTGAAACAATCCATTTTAAAAATCTTTCACAAATATGAAATATTTCACTTAAATATTTGATTTGATAACAGATAAAAGTTGAAAACGTTTTCTTAAGGGTGTACGATGTTTATGGTCTGAAAATAAAATAAACATAGAGAGAGGTTTTTGGGAAATGGATATTCTGTTAGGTGTAGGCACATTAGTCTTGGTTTTAGTGATCATGACGCTATTTTTAAAGTATGCACCGTACGGTAAACAAGGACTACAAGCATTATCCGGTGCAGCTTGTGCGACATTTCTACCACAAGCATTCTTAAGTTACGCTATTGGTGGCGTATTTGATATTAAATTTCTACAAGATATTGGGGATTTAGCAGGAAGTTTAAGCGGTATCGCAGTAGGTATTCTAACGTGCTTAAACTTAGGCGTTGCACCAGTATTTGCGGTCATTGTTGGTTTAGTATTACATGACTTTAAATTATTACCAGCATTCATCGCAGCTTATGGCGTAGCTTTTTTAATTAAATGGATTGAAAAGAAAGTTCCAGAAGGCTTGGACTTAATTGTGGTGATCTTATTTGCACCAGCAATTGCTTTCGGACTTGCATCAATCATTACACCTGGTGTGCTAGCAACATTAAAACAAATAGGTAGTGCTGTCACTGCGGTAGGTGATAACAATCCATATGCATTAGCGGTCATTTTAGGACTAGTGATTCCTGTTACAGGTATGACACCGCTAAGTTCAATGGTATTAACAAGTTTATTAGGACTGACAGGTGTTCCTATGGCTATTGGAGCACTAACATGTACAGGTAGCTCATTTGTTAACCTTATTTTATTCCGAAAATTAAACATTGGTGGACCGTCAAAAGCATTTGCAGTTTGTATTGAGCCATTGACGCAAATTGATTTAATAGCGCAATATCCAGTACAACTATATGGTACAAATGCACTGATTGGGGTCGTCAACGCATGTATCGTGACATTTAGCGGACTAGTAATAGGTGTCAAAGGTATGGCAACACCAATTGCAGGTGCCATCGTATTGTTTGGCTTTAATAATGCAGTGACATCAATTGTAACAATCGCAACAGTGATTATTGTCAGTATTGTCTTAGCCTATATTATTGGAACACTAATTAATAAGTTTAATTTAATGAATATCAACTTTAAAATGCCGAGCAAAAAGAATCATATTAAGGAGAGTGTTTAATTATGGCAAAGAGCTATGATTATCAAAGTGCTTTCGATATTATCGGACCAGTTATGATGGGACCTTCAAGTTCTCATACGGCTGGTGCAGTAAAGATTGGGAATTCAGCACGCGCAATATTGGGAGATATTCCTAAAAATATTGAAATACATTATTATGAATCATTTGCTCAAACACACCAAGGACATGGTACAGATGTCGCTATTGTGGGTGGAGCAATGGGATATTCAACATTTGATAACCGAATTAAATCTTCATTAGAAATTGCAGCTGATGATGGTATTAAAATAGATATCATCGAAGAAGAAGGCGATAGTATTGGTCAACATCCAAACTGTGCTTATATTAAATCATCTCGTAATGATGGTCGCTACATTGAAATTATCGGTATTTCAATCGGTGGTGGTACAATTAAAATTAAAGGTATTCATATAAATGGACTAGAAGTAGATTTAAATCATGGATTACCAATTTTAGTTGTTGACGGAAATATGACTAAAGCACAAGTAAATCATTTCATTAATGATATCAACGATATGAAATTAGACTGTAAAGATGAATTTATTAAGATAGATGAAGATAAATGCTTGGTTGTAATACCATTAAATAAAGCAATCTCAGAATCGACATTAAATACAATTAAAGAGAAATACAGTGACATAAACGTTTCCTATATAAATTAGAGGGGGAATAAACATGTTTGATTCAATTAGAGAGACTATAGATTATGCCGTAGAAAATAATATGTCATTTGCGGATATCATGGTTAAAGAAGAAATGGAATTAAGCGGTAAATCACGTGATGAAGTGCGAGCGCAAATGAAACAAAATTTAGATGTCATGCGAGACGCAGTAATCAAAGGGACGACAGGTGATGGCGTTGAAAGTGTAACGGGCTACACTGGTCATGACGCTGCTAAACTACGTGATTATAATGAAACACATCATGCTTTGTCTGGATATGAAATGATTGATGCAGTCAAAGGTGCCATTGCAACAAATGAAGTCAATGCTGCGATGGGTATTATTTGTGCAACGCCAACAGCTGGTTCCTCGGGTACCATTCCCGGTGCACTTTTTAAATTAGAAAAAACACATGATTTAACAGAAGAGCAAATGATTGACTTCTTATTCACTTCAGCATTGTTTGGGCGTGTCGTAGCAAACAATGCAAGTGTAGCTGGTGCAACAGGTGGCTGCCAAGCTGAAGTTGGTTCAGCATCTGCAATGGCGGCAGCTGCAGCAGTAGCTATATTCGGAGGATCACCAGAAGCATCCGGGCACGCTATGGCATTAGCGATAAGTAATTTATTAGGTTTAGTTTGTGACCCAGTAGCCGGACTTGTTGAAATTCCTTGTGTTATGAGAAATGCAATTGGTTCGGGTAACGCTTTAATTTCAGCAGATTTAGCATTAGCAGGTATTGAAAGTAGAATCCCTGTTGATGAAGTTATTGAAGCAATGGATAAGGTTGGTCGTAACCTTCCTGCATCATTACGTGAAACTGGATTGGGTGGACTAGCAGGCACACCAACTGGCGAAGCAATTAAACGTAAAATCTTTGGCACAGCTGAAGATATGGTTAAAAATAATTAATAAGATAACAATAAAATATTGATAAAAAAGAAGCATCTGTCTGGATCATTCGTACCAGACAGATGCTTCTTAATTATCTTTCATAAAGTTGAAAAATTTATGGGAAATACATGCTCATCAAAATAGTGATTGCAAAAGCGCCCCCGTATATCTAAAATAACTTAAAAGGAGTGATGATATGCTAAGACTATCAATCATCTTTATAGCATTCATCATTAACACAACGATTACATATGGATATACGACTGAGGGAACGTGGGTCAATCTATTATTCAAATCTTTATCGCTCAGCATGATTATCGTTTTCATGTTCTACTATATTCGTTTTGTTATTGAGAAAAAGCGTTAAATCAAAGCTATGGGGATAGTATTTGAAAAGAATAAATAAAAGGGACGATGTAAATTGTCCCTGAGAAGTTTTAAATTTTATATGTTGGCTTGTTATGTTAAGTGAATTGACATGGTTGTCTTGTTTATATTATGTGATTCAAACATTACTAGTCTTGTAAATCTAATTCGTAAAATGCTAAATCTAACCATTGATTAAATTTAAAACCTACATTGGTCAGTGTGCCGGCATGCTTAAAAGCAAACTTTTGATGCAACTGAATACTCGCTTTGTTGGAAGCATCAATGCCTGCAACTAGCGCACGATAACCTTTAGCTTTTGCTTCAACAATTAAATGGTGTAGTAATTGACTAGCAATACCTTTTCTTCTAGCTGAAGCATCGACATAAATAGAATGTTCGATTGTATATAGGTATGCTGGCCAAGGTCTAAACGAACCGAACGTCGCAAACCCTAAGACACTTCCATTTTCCTCAAATACAAAGATAGGCTCATGCTTACGTTGTTTCGTTTCAAACCATGCGACACGTTCGTCTAAGGTTTGTGGTTCATAAGTATAAACAGCTGTAGTATTGATAATGGCATCATTGTATATCGCTAATATAGCGTTTAAATCCTCTTTTTTAGCGCATCTAATCATAACAATTCCCCGTAGTAATTATTAAAAGCGTTTCGTTATTTGAATGCAAATATGTGTAATGAAATCTAACGTAAAAGTATACATGTAAATTTTATAGTATAAAATGAATTGCTATGAGTCATTTTGAAATTAATGGTATACTATATGAAATGTTAATAGGCATTGTGAAATGTATAAAAGGAGCCTTAACGTATGAAAAAATGGACAAATCGATTAATGACAATCGCTGGTGTGGTACTTATCCTAGTGGCAGCATATTTGTTTGCTAAACCACATATCGATAATTATCTTCACGATAAAGATAAAGATGAAAAGATTGAACAATATGATAAAAATGTAAAAGAACAGGCGAGTAAGGATAAAAAGCAGCAAGCTAAACCTCAAATTCCGAAAGATAAATCGAAAGTGGCAGGCTATATTGAAATTCCAGATGCTGATATTAAAGAACCAGTATATCCAGGACCAGCAACACCTGAACAATTAAATAGAGGTGTAAGCTTTGCAGAAGAAAATGAATCACTAGATGATCAAAATATTTCAATTGCAGGACACACTTTCATTGACCGCCCGAACTATCAATTTACAAATCTTAAAGCAGCCAAAAAAGGTAGTATGGTGTACTTTAAAGTTGGTAATGAAACACGTAAGTATAAAATGACAAGTATAAGAGATGTTAAGCCTACAGATGTAGAAGTTCTAGATGAACAAAAAGGTAAAGATAAACAATTAACATTAATTACTTGTGATGATTACAATGAAAAGACAGGCGTTTGGGAAACACGTAAAATCTTTGTAGCTACAGAAGTTAAATAATCCATTACGCTAATGGATGAATATATTGAGTGGAAAACAGTCTTGATTGCGAGACTGTTTTTTTTGTTTGGTCTGAGGTAACAATGACGACGTGTCATTGGTGGAGATTGTAAAAATACATAATAAAAAGGAGCGACAATGGATGCCGCTCCTTTTTATGTACTACATACCGATTTTCAACCATCTCTTTCTACTTAGTAATAAGACAATAGTATTAACTATAAATAGAAGAACGAAGAATGATACTGTATTTATAATTTCAGTAGGACATATAAATGTTGACTCGTTATTCAATATTTTTTCTACGGCACGATACATCGTGTTGCTCGCCTCAAATGGAGCAACGATACCAAATATATTTTTATTAATGGCAACTAAGATGACTGAACCAATCCAATATACAATACTGATACCTAAGCTGATTAAAATGTTAGGTGAAACCATACTAATTGTTCCAACAACTAAGATATATTGTAAGATAACGAGTGAAAATAAGATTATTAATAGTAAGTAATGTGAGAAATCCGAATATATTATTGAAATAATTGTGATACTTAGAATTATGAACACTAAACATTCAAAAAATAACACTGCTACCTTTTTATAGAAGAAGGTAAAGATATTATCGCCAATCAATTTATAAAATAGGATATTTTTATTCGAATACTCTTTATTAATAAAATATGCAAAAACAAATGAAAATAGTAAGAACCCTAATTGCGTTGCAACAGTATATGAACTGAAGAAAAACTGGCTATAGCTTAAACTTTTAACTTTGTCTATTCCTATTGGTAAAAAATACCCAAGTAAGAAAAGGAATATGAATAGCACACCAAGCGTGTAAATAATTTTATTGGAAATACTTTTTTTAAATTCTAATTTCAAAGTGGACACCTCAATTATAAATTAATGTAATCATTTATGACTTCTTCTTTTGATTGGTACTCTTCTATTTGAAGATCTTTAAAAATAAAGTATTTACCCGGCAAAGCACTTAAATCGGATAAATTATGTGTAATATTGATAATAGTTTTAGTTTGATGGCTTTGAATAAAATCATTTAAAAATTCATAAATTTCATTAACTGTTTTCTTGTCTAAAGCGTTTGTAACTTCATCTAATATGATTAAATCATGATCTTCCAATAAGAAACTTAATAATTTAAGCTTTTGTTTTTGACCATCACTCAAGTTTTTTAGTAGTACGTTAGACGGTATTGCTTCGATGTTTAGTATGTTATAAATCTTATCGAATGTTTGTCGATTGTTTTCAAATTTTGATTTTAACAATGATAATAAAAAATCTTTTGTTATATCATTAGGAATATTTGATGAACTTGATATTAAGGTTACATTTTGAGAAATGGACTTAGGGATATTTCCACTATTATTTAGTAAGAAATCTTTAGCTAACAAAGATTTTCCTACACCATTTTTACCAACAATGTGATTGATCTGACCAAGATAGAAATTTAAATCACAATTGTCAACTAGTTGTTTGTTTTTAACTTTTAAAGAATAGTTATTTAGTTTCATGTATACAACTCCTATGTATAAAGGGATTTATTACACCGATATTTAATTGTATTTTTAAAAATTCTTTCACATTATGTATAGATGTTATAAATTAGTATATCACACTATATTTTGTCCAAATGATAAATATATCGTTATATTTTTACAACATTCTGAAATTTATGTTCGCCTCTGAATTTAATATCCAGTGTAATGTGTTTTGCATATATGAAAGCAATTTCAAAATGTGAATATAGGTTCATTGTGGTATGACAAACTTCATTGCTTGTCATGAGATGGATATAATGAAGACGACTAAAAGAGCAATGAGGAGGATAATCATGGTTAAGGCTATTGCGGTAGATATGGACGGGACGTTTTTAGATTCGAAAAAGACATACGATAAACCAAGATTTGAAGCGATTTTTACTGAACTTAGAAATAGAGATATTACATTTATTGCTGCGAGTGGCAATCAATATGCGAAGTTGAAGTCTATTTTCGGGGATAGAGATATGTATTTTATTTCTGAAAATGGTGCAGTTATTTATAAAGGCAATGAGTTATATAATTATAAAAGCTTTAATCGTCAGGTGTTTCAACAGGTTGTCGATTACTTAAATATGAACCAAGGTATTGATCAACTCGTCATCTGTGGTTTGAAAAGTGCGTATATTTTAAAACATACTTCTGAAGCGTTTAAAGAAGATACGAGATTTTATTATCATCAGTTAAAAGAAATTGACAGTCTACAACAATTACCTGAGGATGATTATGTCAAAATAGCATTCAATATTAATCGTGAGACGCATCCAAATGTTGACGAAGAAGTATCGACGCAATTCAGCAATGATATTAAACTTGTCTCAAGTGGGCACGATAGCATTGATATTATTATGCCAAACATGACTAAAGGGCAGGCATTAAAACGATTGTTAGATAAATGGGAAATGTCTCCTTCAGAGCTCATGGCCTTCGGAGATGCGAATAATGATAAAGATATGCTAGCGTTCGCTAAGCATAGTTATGTGATGGAAAATAGTCATGATGAAGAATTGTTCAATATTGCCTCTGCTGTCGCTCCAAGTAATGATAAGCAGGGTGTTTTAACGATTATCGAACAAGAAGTGTTGAAAAAGTAGGTAGTATATCATCAATGAAGCAGCTATCATGATACTAAATACATGTTAAATGAAAACTTTGAATACGAATCATCAAATATTAATATATCTCAAACAGGTTAGGCAATAATGCCATAGTAAAATAAGCGCACTAAAATCATTTGAATAGATGATAAAATAAAGCAGATTTTAATCAAATCGATTTTGATACAGATATACAAAATAAAAAGCAAAGGCACATGGCGCGCCTTTGCTTTTAAATATATATTAATTTAAACGTGTTTCACATGTACCAGTGTTAATGACAGATAATGCTGCGTTTAAACCACCTTCAACAAGGTTTTGTACTGCTTCATCAGAGAAGAAAGCAATATGTGGTGTTACTAAAATTCTTTCATGTTCGATTAACTCTAATAATGTTTTATCGTCAATGTCTTTATTAGTCCAGTCATTTGTGAAGTATGCTGCTTCATTTTCATAAGTATCAATCGCAGCACCTAACAAAGTACCATCGTTCACTGCAGCGATTAAATCAGGTGTATTGATGACTGCACCACGTGCTGCGTTAACTAAGATTGCACCTTTTTTCACATGATCAAACATTGCTTTATCGAATAAATGATAGCTTTCTTTGTTCGCTGGAACATGTAAAGAAATAATATCGGCATCTTTAATAGCTTCTTTAACACTATCTTTATAAGTTAAAAAGTCTAAATCTTTATTAGGATAAGCGTCATAAGCTGTAATTGTAGCACCAAATCCTGCATATATTTTAGCTGTAGCAGCACCGATACGACCCGTACCGATAATTGCAACAGTCATATTTTTAACTGGTTTAGACATGATTTCTGCTTGCCAAGTAAAATCATGTGCTTGTACACGGCGTTCAATATCTGGGAAGCGACGCACTAATTGTAGGGCGATAGAAACAGAATACTCTGCAATTGTTTCAGGTGAATAACTAGGAACGTTAGATATCACAATGTTGTGTTTTTTAGCTAAATCTAAATCATACATATCAAATCCAGCAGTACGCTGTGCAATTTGTTTAATACCGTAAGATTCTAATTTAGGATAAACGTCATTTTCTAACTTACCAAATTGCATTGTAGTTACGCCATCGTAATCTTTTAATTGATCGACTGTAGCACTTGATAATAGCTCTTTAGAAGTAGTTACTTCGACATTATTCTTTTTCCCCCAATTTAATGCCATCTCTTTCTCATAATCACGCGTACCAAAGAACATAATTTTTGTCATTATTAAAAACCTCGCTTTTAAAAGATTGAAAAGTAAATGAGTGAAATTAAAGATTATGTACATTAAAATCACGCCACAATTTAATTGTGAAAAATATCACAAATATATTATAACACTAAATTTTCCAAAATTCAAAAGTGTGTTTTATTGCAGAAAACTTATAACATGTGCACAAGTTATAGTGAATTGCAAACGGATTACTTTAGTCTTTTTAAAACATGAAGTATAATTTGTATAGCAATAAATATAAAAATTGGAGGCTATGTTCAATGAGCAATATGAATCAAACGATTATGGATGCATTTCATTTCAGACATGCGACTAAGCAATTCGATCCACAAAAGAAAGTTTCGAAAGAAGATTTTGAAACAATATTAGAGTCAGGTAGATTGTCTCCAAGTTCTCTTGGGTTAGAACCTTGGAAGTTTGTCGTGATTCAAGATCAAGCGTTACGTGATGAATTAAAAGCGCACAGTTGGGGCGCAGCGAAACAATTAGATACAGCGAGCCATTTTGTGCTAATTTTTGCGCGTAAAAATGTAACGTCAAGATCACCGTACGTACAACATATGTTAAGAGATATTAAAAAATATGAGGCACAAACGATTCCAGCTGTTGAACAAAAATTCGATGCATTCCAAGCAGATTTCCATATTTCTGATAATGATCAAGCCTTGTATGACTGGTCAAGTAAACAAACGTATATCGCATTAGGCAATATGATGACGACAGCCGCATTGTTAGGTATTGATTCATGTCCGATGGAAGGTTTTAGTCTGGATACAGTGACAGACATTTTAGCAAATAAAGGTATCTTAGATACTGAGCAATTTGGTTTATCAGTGATGGTTGCATTTGGTTACAGACAACAAGAGCCACCGAAAAATAAAACACGCCAAGCATATGAAGATGTTATTGAATGGGTTGGACCAAAAGAATAAATAGAATACAGTATGTCTAAATATATAAAATTAAAAAGTTAGCAATAAAAAAGCCTGCGATTACATAAATGAATCGCAGGCTTTTGCGTGAAAAAATTGTATTAATAAAGTATGGATGATTATTTTTCTGGAACAAGGTCAGTATTTGAATGAACTGTGATGTCAAACCCTTCTGGTGCCGTAAATGTATGTGTTGAGGCGTCGGGTTGATAAATATCAACATGTGTTAATCCATAACTTTGTGCATTGTTTTGTCTTGCTTGATTGGATTGCCAAGTATTAGCAGCAATATGATGGTGATAATGATTCGTTGACATAAATAGCGCACGTGGAAAATCAGACACATGTTGGAATCCTAATTGTTCAATGTAACATTGATATGCTGCGTCTAAATCATGTGTTTTTAAATGTAAATGTCCAATCATGCCTTTTGCTGGCATTCCTTGCCAACCTTCATCAGTACGATGTGTTAATAAGGTTTGGCTATCAACTTCTAAAGTATCCATTTTAACTTTGCCATTTTGCCATTCCCATGAAGATGAAGGTCTATCGCGATAGACTTCAATACCATTACCTTCGGGGTCATTGAAATATAAAGCTTCACTTACTAAATGATCACCAGCGCCGATGCCCATATTTTTTTGTGCCACGAAATATAAGAAGTTAGCTAGATCCTCAGTAGTTGGTAATAAAAATGCTATATGAAAAAGCCCTGCTTCACGTGGGGAAGTCTGACGGCCGTCTTCTAATAAATGTAACGTTAGAGTATGGCCACCAGTCCCAACAGATAATACGGTTGTGTTATCGTCAGAACTTTTAACGGATAGTCCTAAAATGTTTTTGTAAAATGTTGTCATTAAGTCTAAGTCTCTTACGTTCAGTTCAATGTTTGTCACTTGTGTTGCTGTTTTATCGTGAAATGCCATTATGCATCGCCTCGTTTTCTATTTTTCTATAAGTTAGTATAAAAAGTATACCAGAAAAGAAAATGAATTGACAGCAAAAAGTTTGAAATGCAAAATAACATGATGTTTCGCAATTTTATATTGATACGAACAAATAAAAAAACGATGGCACTGGCGCACCATCGCGAGATTTATTTAACCAAGATACACATCTTGATATGAATCTTCTTTTTCTAACATATGTTTGGCAAATGAACATGAGGCAATAATTTTTAAATGATTTTCGCGAGCATGTTCAACAACTGCTTTAACTAGTTTTTTGCCAACACCTTGACCACCGAGTTCATCAGATACGCCTGTATGATCAATGTTAATTTCATTATTATCCACAAAACGGTATGTGATTTCAGCTAAAGCATGATTTTCATCATCACCAATATAGAATTTGTTCTCGCCTTGTTTAATTTCAAGGTTACTCATACATATCAACTCCTATCATGATTGATTATAGTATTTCCCTATTCTATTTTAGCTTAAACGAAGTCAAAGGTGCATGACAGTCATGTGACGACATTGCCACATCTATGTAGTCGTTTTTATTAAGCGCAATTTGAAATAAAGATGAAAACACGTATCTTGACATTAAATCCATTCAGCTATATAATTTATCTCGAAATCGAAATAAATTAAAAAGTTGGTGATGATATGGATCGAACGAAACAATCGCTCAATGTCTTTGTCGGAATGAATAGGGCGTTAGACACATTAGAGCAAATTACAAAAGAAGACGTAAAGCGATATGGCTTAAATATTACTGAATTTGCAGTGCTCGAGTTGCTTTATAATAAAGGTCCGCAACCAATTCAACGTATTAGAGACCGCGTATTAATTGCAAGTAGCAGCATTTCATATGTTGTAAGTCAATTAGAGGACAAAGGTTGGATTACACGTGAAAAGGATAAAGATGATAAACGTGTATATATGGCTTGTTTAACTGAAAAAGGTCAAAGTCAAATGGCAGATATTTTCCCTAAGCATGCTGAGACATTAACAAAAGCGTTTGATGTGTTAACAAAGGATGAATTAACAATCTTACAACAAGCGTTTAAGAAACTAAGTGCACAATCTACAGAAGTGTAAGGCGTGCACTAAAATTTTACATTAAAATATCTCGGTTTCGAGATAAATACACTAAAAATATAAAGGGGGTATATAAAATGACAAATAATCATGAATTACTAGGTATTCACCATGTCACAGCAATGACAGATGATGCAGAACGTAATTATAAATTTTTTACAGAAGTATTAGGAATGCGTTTAGTTAAAAAAACAGTCAATCAAGATGATATTTATACGTATCATACATTTTTTGCAGATGACGTAGGTTCGGCAGGTACAGACATGACGTTCTTTGATTTTCCAAATATTACAAAAGGGCAGGCAGGTACAAATTCCATTACAAGACCGTCTTTTAGAGTGCCTAACGACGATGCATTAACGTATTATGAACAGCGCTTTGATGAATTTGGTGTTAAACACGAAGGTATTCAAGAATTATTTGGTAAAAAAGTGTTGCCATTTGAAGAAGTCGATGGCCAAGTGTATCAATTAATTTCAGATGAGTTAAATGAAGGGGTAGCACCTGGTGTACCTTGGAAGAATGGACCGGTTCCAGTAGATAAAGCGATTTATGGATTAGGACCCATTGAAATTAAAGTAAGTTATTTTGACGACTTTAAAAATATTTTAGAGACTGTTTACGGTATGACAACTATTGCGCATGAAGATAATGTCGCATTACTTGAAGTTGGCGAAGGAGGGAATGGTGGTCAGGTAATCTTAATAAAAGATGATAAAGGGCCAGCAGCACGTCAAGGTTATGGTGAGGTACATCATGTGTCATTTCGTGTGAAAGATCATGATGCAATAGAAGCGTGGGCAACGAAATATAAAGAGGTAGGTATTAACAACTCAGGCATCGTTAATCGTTTCTATTTTGAAGCATTATATGCACGTGTGGGGCATATTTTAATAGAAATTTCAACAGATGGACCAGGATTTATGGAAGATGAACCTTATGAAACATTAGGCGAAGGGTTATCCTTACCACCATTTTTAGAAAATAAAAGAGAATATATAGAATCGGAAGTTAGACCTTTTAATACGAAACGTCAACATGATTAATTGGAATGAGAGGGATTTGTGATGGAACATATTTTTAGAGAAGGACAAAAAGGTGCGCCGACGCTAATATTATTGCATGGTACAGGTGGTGATGAGTTCGATTTATTACCATTAGGCGAAGCATTGAATGAAAATTATCACTTGTTAAGTATTAGAGGACAAGTTTCAGAAAATGGGATGAACCGTTATTTCAAACGTCTTGGTGAAGGTGTTTATGATGAAGAAGATTTGGCATTTCGTGGACAAGAATTGTTAACGTTCATTAAAGAAGCTGCTGAACGTTATGATTTTGATATTGAAAAGGCTGTGCTTGTTGGATTTTCAAATGGATCAAATATAGCGATTAACTTAATGTTGCGTTCAGAAGCACCATTTAAAAAAGCATTGTTATATGCACCGTTATATCCAATTGAAGTAACGTCAACAAAGAATTTATCAGATGTCAGTGTGTTGCTTTCTATGGGGAAACATGATCCAATTGTGCCATTAGCTGCAAGTGAACAAGTCATTAACTTGTTTAAGACACGTGGGGCACAAGTCGAAGAAGTTTGGGTGAATGGTCATGAAATTACAGAAACTGGATTAACGGCTGGTCAACAAATACTTGGGAAATAACAGTTCTATTAAGAAGCGGACAGATGGAAAAGATTTTTACTTTTCATCTGCCCGCTTTTTTGATTTTGAAGTGTTGTACTAAATTTTACAATAGTATAGATATTTTAATCGATATGAGATTTGCTGGTAATACTCTTAATTAAACCTTTATAGAGTACAGGTATGAGTAAGATGAAACCGAACAAGCCCATAATAGGGAATACTTTTCCAATTAATGAAATGAAACCGATAAATGTACTAATATAAGTGATGACAGCCATTGTAATAATAATGATGAAGTAACGTCTGCTAAATGGAACGCTGAAACGTGACGCAAATGCATACATTAATCCAACAACAGTATTGTAGATGACAAGTATCATAATGACAGACATAATAATACCAATTGACGGAGACATTTGTGTCGCTAATTTTAATGTAGGTAAATCGACGTGTTTAATTTTATCGAATTGAGAAATTAAGCCTAGGTTAATCATCATGAGTAAAAATGTAATGATTAAACCGCCAATTAAGCCTCCGTATAACGTTGAGTCACGATACTTAACTTTACTACCCATCACTGATAAGAAGCTGAAGGCAGCAGCAATTTGCAAGCTTGCATAGTTAATCGCATCAAACCACCATCCAGGTGATAATGATTTCTGCTTATGAATCTGAGCATCATTATTAGCGGCAGTAAAATCAAGATGACTCGTTGTGAAATAGTAGACCGCAATCATAATGACAATCGCAATTAAAAATGGGGTAACACCGCCAAGCACAGCAATTAAACGATCGAATTTTAGAAACAGTGTTGCTAAAATAAGCACGACTAATATGAGTGCGCTCAGCCAATACGGTAAGTTGAAACTTTGATGAATGGTTGACGCGCCACCTGCAGTCATAATAATAGCTAAAGACAACATAAACATTGTCAAAATAATATCAAAACCTCTTGCAATAGAGGGATATAAGAAATAGTTAATTGAATCAGAATGATTTCTAGACTTTAGATGATGACCTGTATGCATGACAATCATTCCACCTAAAGTAATCAATAGTCCTGTCACAATAATGCCTGAAATGCTATACGCGCCATGACTTGTGAAAAACTGGAAAATTTCTTGACCAGTAGCAAAGCCGGCACCAACGACAACACCAACAAAGGCAAATGCCACAATAATGGACTCTTTTAAGATGCGCATGATTTAAAAATGTCCCTTCGTAATTTTAAGTAATATAGAAAATGTAACATACATGTGAGTGAAAAATATAGTACTAATATAGTATTTTGTTAAATTGGAGTAGAAGCAAGGGCGTCGGTCATTTTATTAATTTATTAGTTAATTTTGCACTTTTTTACTGTAAAGTTGTTATAATACAGTTAACAGGAACTAGCATAGATACACCAATCCCCTCACTACTCGTAATAGTGAGGGGATTTTTTGGTGTAGCTAGGTCGCCTATTTACCATCTCATTTGCGTAGCCAATGCGTAAACACAGCACCTCTAAATAAGTGCACGACACGTGCATCAAATGTCGTCTTTAGTCTAAGTAACGATCATGCATTAACATTTTCAAAATATCTATTTGAGCCTGAAGCTCTTTACCTTTATTTGTATTGCGGATTTTTTTACGTTGTAATTCTTTATCAACAATCCGTTTAATTGACAGTTCGTCGATACCTTCGGAAAGAATTTTTTCTTTTGCGTTAAATTGTTGATGTGCAACGAGTTGCATTCCGAATGAATTATACAACAATGTATAGCCTGCAATGCCAGTTGTTGACTGATAAGCTTTTGAAAAGCCGCCATCAATGACAAGCATCTTTCCATCAGCCTTGATAGGATCTTCCCCATTAATTTCTTTCACTGGTGTGTGACCATTAATAATGCGTCCTTCATCTGGATTTAATCCGAAATCACTGAGCATTTTACGCACCATATTCACATCTTCACGAAGATGATAGTACGGATTCTTTTCTTCTTTATGAGAAGCTTTATCTGCAATAAAGTATCGTTCAAACGTAGTCATCGCACGTTTACCAAATAGTGAAGAATATTTCCCAGTCCATAAATACCAAACTAAATCAGTGGATAAGTCATCAGTATTTTCTTTTTCATCAAATGATTTACGGACATGATATTCAAACACATCTAATAACTCTTGGCCACTGTATGTCTGACCATCAATTTCGAATGATTCCATCTCACCATTTTCATCAACTGGAATACAACCATGAATGAGTAAATTGCCATTACAAGGTAAGTAAAGTGAGCCTTTACGCATCAAGAAAGACATATGACGACGTAATTTTTCAGATTGCTGGAATGACAATAATAGTTTGTTCATGACTTCTTCTTCTTCAGGTAGTAATTCTGCTGGGTTATCACGGTTAACAGTTTGGAAGCATGTATCTTTTAATGGATATGTTTTTCCGTATACTGTTATTTCATTAGTATCATAATTAACTTTTTCAAGTACAAGTCGTTCGTCCATTTCAAAGTTTGGACGGCGCTTAATAACCGGTATTTCCAGTTTGAATTGAATCATCGCAATAGCTTGATGAATTTTAGTAATCTGACTTTCTTCGCGTTGTGTTAAACGTTCATGTTTGTCAGGTCTTTTTTTAGGTTTAAAAGCAGGATTATTTGCATCATAGTATTTTTCGGCTAATGTTAGCAAAGGTCTTAAATTAATACCGTAAGCATCTTCAACGATATCTAGATTGTCATAACGTGCACAAATACGTAGTAAATTAGCTAAACATACTTTAGACCCTGCATAAGCACCAACCCATAGCACATCATGATTACCCCATTGAATATCCAGAGAATGATAATTAATCAGCGTGTCCATGATTTTATCTGGTTGCGGGCCACGATCATAAATATCACCGACAACGTGTAAATGATCGACGACTAAGCGTTGTACAGAATACGCAAGCCCTATAATTAAATCATCCGCTTGCTTAAGCTCAATCACTTGATTTACAAGTGTTTCGTAGTAAGATTTTTTATTTTTGAATTCGTTGTTCTTATATAATAACTCTTCTACGATGAAAACGTATTGCTCCGGCAAGGCACGTCGAAGTTTTGAACGCGTATATTTTGAAGAACAATATTTAATTAGCTGAATGAGGTGTTCAATCGTCGTAATATACCAAACATTTAATTGTCCATAATTTTGAAAATCGCATTTAATAAGCTGCAATTTGTCTTCTGGATAGTAAACAAGAGCAGTCAAATCGTTAAGTTCTTTCGTTGATAACTTGTCTTTGAAAATATCATTAATTTTCGCTCGCACGTTCCCAGAACCGTTGCGTAATACGTGTTGGAAAGCTTCATATTCACCATGTAAATCGCTGACGAAATGCTCCGTACCTTTAGGCAATTCTAAAATAGATTCTAAATTAATAATTTCAGTCGCAAGCTTTTCTGGAGTATCGAAATGTTGAGATAATAAATCCAAATATTTCTTTTTTAATTCTCTTTCAGTAATTTGAGTCATTGTGTGTCACTCCTGTAGTATATTTCAATCATTGGTTTGTAAAATTAATACGCTTACAATGATTATCAAGAAAACGTTAACATTTTTCAATAAGTATGCTTGAATTGATAAAAATAGAGTAAACATATTGTGAATTTTAGTGTTGAGAATCTATGGTTGTATCATTCATATTAGTAGCGTTGATGTGTACCCGCATAAATATGAAGTGATAAAGTTGTTGAAGCGGCGTTGAAATATCATGATAGAGATATAAGCATCCCATCCTGGAGAATAATTTATATATTAAAGCAGAGTTGAAATAGCTTGGCAGAGATACGATTATCGTTTAAGTGAGCATATTTTGTACATTACAAGTGGGGGGATATTTTGGAATATATAAAAGATAGAATGAGTGGTATGCTGACATATCAAAAATCCCCGCACCATTATTTGGGTGAAGGGATTTGAAAATGATTTTGAATTACGATGGAATATGTGTGTATTTATTCATCTAATACTTTAAGTTACTAAATATTTTTCTTCTTGAAAATAAATACTACAAGTATTAAGAAAATAGAAATATAAGCAATATTACCAATAAACAATTCATGAAGTTCTAATTTCGTCGACTTACTAAAGCCTTTTTCAACTGTTTGAAGCATAATATTCATCATATTAATAGGATTCCACTTTAGCCAGTCTATTTTTTCTAAAAGTGCCGTTTGAATAACTGCTAAAATAGAACTTGCAAAATAAAAAACAATACCTACAGCAATGGCTACACCCGTTGAATTAGTTGCAGATGATAATAGCAACGTTAAGCTTAAAACTAACCAAACGCCAACAAATGTGCCTAAACTAACTAATAATAATTGATTCAATAAAGATAATTGATTACCGCTACTTTCAAATATATTTAAATCATTAAAGAATAAAGACCCAATAACAATTGAAGCAATAATTGTAATAACAAAATAAATTAAAGAAATAATAAATAATGTGATGATTTTGCTAACAATCATAGTTGTTCTTGAATATTCACGATAGAGTAAATTTTTAATCGTACCGTAATGAAATTCCATTGAAATGATTGTACTTGCTTGAATAATTAATAAAAATGCAAACCATGAAAAACCATTATAAGCAGATGTGAAAGATTCCTGTGGCGTAAAAATTTTATTGTATTTTGTAGCAATATAACCTTGAGCAACCATTAGTAGAATAAAGACAATAGGTGCGATAAAAGTTGATTTCTTTTTAAATAATTTGAAACATTCTTGTTTAATTAAAGTTCCCATTTTATGCTTGATCCTCCTTTTCTATGATGTCTAGTAATACATTTTCTAAATCATTATCTTTAAATTGTTTAAGTTCTTCTTCCGATGTTTCTGTAACAATTTTACCTTTGTTAATAATAAGGATAGAGTTTGTGATTTTAACTAATTCACTTAAAATATGACTCGAAATTAAGAAAGTGACACCTTCTTGCGCTTTTTGGACAATCAATTCACGTACATCTCGCACAGCTTTTGGATCTAAGCCGTTCATTGGTTCATCTAAGATAATAAATTGAGGGTCATTTAAAAATGCTATAGCAATTCCTAATTTTTGTTTCATACCAAGAGAATACGTTTTAGCTTTTTTATGAATGTATTCATCCATATGAAGTTGTGAGACAATTTTATCGATATCTTGAGTATTTTTTGATTCGTTCAATAACTTCAAGTTTTCATATCCAGACATAAAAGGATATATTCCTGGATTTTCAATCAATGCACCGATATTGTTTTTACTGTCCTTGCTGTTAATAACATTAAAATTCCCGCTTTGGAAACTAGAGTAACCTAATATAACTTTCATTAAAGTTGTTTTACCTGCACCATTCGCTCCAACAAGACCAACTATTTGTCCGCGTTTCAGCTTAAATGATACATCTTCGAGAATCGTTTTGTTGCCTATCTTCTTTGTTAAATGTTCTATTGTTAAAACATCCATATCACTATCTCCTTTGCTATTAAATAATCTGAATCTTAAGATTTTATATATAAAATTAATTTTATCATATAGCAAGTGTTATAAAAATATGGATTTAAAAAACTTAAATAATATAAAATATAAATATGGATACGAGTATTTTTGCGGCATGCAAATGGCATTGCTACATTTATTAAAATGCGCAATTTGTTATGAGTGACTTTTTTGAATAGAAGGCATATTACAGTGACGAAAACAGTTTGTGTGGAAGATAGGGTAAATTCTGCTTATTTAAAATGATAGTTTGTATTATAGAAGGATTTGTGAGATGCGTTTGCGGAATAAATGGTGCATAACTAAGTAAATATATGTTAATTACAACAATATTTGACAAAAATGGGAGTGGCAACAATAATATAGTTAACCGGTTAACTAACGAAGAGGAGGAATAATAGTGGATATGAAGAGAGAAGTTATTTTAAAGTTACAACAATTTATTATAGAAAGAGAAAATGCCGATAAAAGAAGACAGTATAAAAAGGAAAATGAGGAACTGGATTTATCTCTAACACAATTTCATATCATAGAGTTGATTGATAATAATGATAAAGTGAATAATAAATTTTTGTCTGAAATGTTAAATGTATCAAAACCAGCAATTACTAAATCGATAAAAAAACTTTTAGCGAAAGACTTAGTAGTTGAATCGCACAATGAATTTAACAAAAGAGAAGTTAATTATTCATTAACACAAAAAGGAAAAAAATTATCTTATATACATGATGAATTACATGAAAAAGTGGTAAAAAAATATGAAGAAGTACTTAAAGTCTTTGATAATGATGAAATGGCAGTCATTGTAGAGTTTTTAAACCGTAGTATAGAAGAATTAAAAAAAGAAGAAGATGGTTTAAATGGCTAATAGTAATATCAGATTATATATTCTAGGATTTTTAGCATTTTTCGCATCATTGATTCAAAACATATACACGCCTATTATTCCGAGACTATATGACGATTTTCAAGTACCACTATTTTGGATAAATGCGACAGTTGGCGGTTTTATATTTATCGTTGCAGTTATGCAAATTGTACTTGGTAGAAGTATAGATTCTCGTGATTCGAAAATAGTACTTTTGACGGGATTGGGAATAGTAATCATATCTAGTTTTATTTGTGCAGTGACACATAACTTTTTATTGTTTGCTATATCAAGGTTATTTCAAGCAATTGGTTGCGGAATTATTCCTCTCGTGACTTTAACTTTATTAGCCAAACTAAGTACAGATAATGGTAGAGCTCAAGCTATGGCGAACTATCAAATATTTTTATCATGTGCGCCAGCTTTGGCACCAATCCTAGGGAGTACTTTAGGTGCAAGATGGGATTATATTGGTATTTTTAGTTTTTTGCTTGTTATATCTATCGTATTATTTCTGATTATCTTTTTTATTGATATTCCAAATGTTGAAAAAGGGATTGTAAAATTAACTGAAAAAATTGAAGAAAAATATTTGACCGATAAAGTGTTTATTACTTTAGTTACATTGGGATTTTTAATATTTTTGACGTACTTTTCAATATTAGTTTATTTACCGACATTATTAAATAATACCTATGATATAGGCGTTGGAATATCAGGAGTTTTGTTTTTACCTATTACTGTTAGTGTTATATTAGGAAGTTTATTTTATAAGCGATTGTCAAAAAAATATAATGAAATAATGATACTTCGTGTTACTATAACTGGATTTGCTATATTTACGTTATTGTTTGGTTGGTTAAACGAATCAAATGTAATTATATTATCAGTAATTATATTTATATTAGGTACTTGTGTTGGTATTGTGCCAGCTTTGCTTTCTACTATAATTTCTAAAAGATTTGAACGTATAAAAGGAAAAGTGCTAGGCGTATTTAACTTTGTGAGATATATTGGAATGACTGTCGGTGCATTATTAATTGGTATCATTTCTCAGCCGTTGGTAGCCTTTTACTTCACAACTATAACTATCATGTTAATAATAATATTTCTTTATATAAAGATAGGTGACTTTCAGCTAAAGTATGCCAAATAAACTTAAAAAAGCAGTGAATCATTTCAATAGATGGAATGATTCACTGCTTTTTGTTTATAGAAATTTAAAATTCATGTCTTTATGCTAACAACAATATTATTTTACTCTCTTACGTTTGCCGATGTAACGTATTGCAAAGTAAATGACTGCGATAATGATGACAACATACATAATACGTGAATATGTATGAAGACCAGTCATCAACATACCAAAGCTATCGCTCAACGTGCGTCCTAGTAAAATTAAACCGAAGTTCCAAATTGTTGTACCTATTAATGAAATAACGGTAAATGTCACAACATTCATGCGGTTTACACCGGCTGGAATGGTAATCAATACACGTAATACAGGTATGAAACGACAGATAAATACAGCCCATACGCCATACTTTTTAAACCAATCATTTGCTCGCTTTAAATCCTTACTTTTCAATTTAATCCACTTACCGTGTCGATCAATAAAACGATATAGACGTTCTTCTGAAATCAAACGACAGATATAATATAAAATTAACAGCCCTATAAACGATGCGATGGTTGCAATAATAAATAAGGTTAAAATTGATAAATGTGATTTAACAGACATAAGACCAGCAAATGTCAGAATAATTTCCGATGGTACGATAGGTAAAATATTTTCTAATAAAATTAATATAAAAATGGCTGCATACCCAAAACGACTAATAAATTCAGTGATAATTTGTTCCATTATTAAAAATAAGCTCCTTTAATTTTCAGCAATTGCAGACAAATAGAAACTGGATAAATTCAAATGAATAATGAATGATGTCGTATGCGATGTTGAAACAAGCATTTGTCTTAAAATGTATTATAAGCAATAAATCAAAAAATTGCTTGCTATAAGTACGAAAAGTCAACAAATGATCATCTAAATAACAGGCGCTGCACAATGAATGAGCAATGTAGTTTTATGCAATTTAAAATGAATGTCGAATATGTAAGAAAGCCTGCAATATACGTTTTAAAACACTAGGATTGCAGTATTTTTAATTAACAAATGATAGGCTACTATGTAACTAAAAGTTCCTTTATATCGTTTTAATAGCAAAAGTTAAGCGGAATTTAATAAAATTTTTATAGATTCTATTGTAAACGCTTTCCATGTCTGATAATATTATAAAAAATAACTTTGGTACAATTTTGTGGCAAAGTAGGGGTGGACATGCCAGATGTCCGAAAATTTTAACGTTTCAGGGTAAGTTTTAAAAAATTAATTAGGGAAGTAGGAATAGTTATGAAGGAAAAACGAACTAACGTAAGGTGGATGTTCGCGCTTGCGTTCTTCTTTATTGGGGTTATTGCGTATATGGATAGAGCAAACATTTCATATATCGCTAAGCAAATGATGGATGATTTAGGGATGACAAAACCACAATTTGGTTTATTGGCATCATTCTTCTCTCTAGGTTATGCATTAATGCAAGTACCATCGGGGATGTTGGCTGAAAAATTCGGTCCACGTAAGATGATTACAATTGCATTAGTTTGGTGGAGTGCATTTACAATCTTAACAGGTATGATTAAGAACCACGGTTTAATTTATTTAGTGAGATTCTTATTTGGTGTGGGTGAGGCGCCAATGTACCCTTCTAATGCTGTGTTTAATTCATTTTGGTTCTCTAAAAATGAAAAAGGTAGAGCATCAAGTGCATTATTAGCTGGATCATATTTCGGACCTGTATTAGCACCAATAGTTACAATTGCTATTGTTAACGCATTTAACTGGCAAGCAGTATTTTACATTTTTGGTGCAGTAGGTATTTTAATGGCTGTATTATGGGCGATTATTGCCAAAGACTTACCTGAGCAACATAGAATGGTTAATGAAGCGGAGAAACGTTTCATTATGGAAAATCGTGATATCGTAGCTACTGAAAAGTCATCACCACCATGGAATGATTTCTTTAAGCGTTTTAGCTTCTATGCAATTGCAATTCAATACTTTGTTGTACAATTTATCATTACATTATTCTTAATTTGGTTACCGACGTATTTAACAGAAGTATTCCACGTTAACTTTAAAGAAATGAGCATTAGTTCATTACCTTGGTTATTAATGTTCTTCTTAATCTTATCAGCAGGTGCAATTTCTGACCGTGTATTAGGATTAGGTCGTTCAAAATTCGTAGCTAGAGGTGTCATTGCAATCGCAGGATTTATTGTATTTGCAGTTTCAATTATCTTTGCTGTACGTACAGGAAATTTATATGTAAGTATTTTCTGGTTATCACTAGGTCTTGGTGGTATCGGTATTTCAATGGGTATGAGTTGGGCAGCAGCAACTGATTTAGGACGTAACTTCTCTGGTACAGTATCAGGATGGATGAACTTATGGGGTAATATAGGTGCATTAATCAGTCCGCTATTAGCAGGTCTATTCGTAGAACATTTAGGTTGGACAATGACATTCCAATTGTTAATCGTTCCAGCAGTAATCGCTGTGATTATGTGGTTCTATGTGAAACCAGATCAACCTTTAATTGTTAGTGATGATAAAGCAATAGAAAAATAATTTAAACAAGTAGTAAGCTTTCACATTGTTGAGGCTTATTGCTTTTTTTACGTTGAAATTGAAACTTTTTAAAACCGATATGGTTTAAGATGAACGGGAAGTTATTAAAATGATATATGTAGAAGAAATAAAGTTTTAAAACATTAGTCAGGTAACGCTTGTAAAAGTACATTTAAATTTTAGGAGGTTATACATATGAAGGAAAACTTAGAGAAATATATTAGAAGTTTGCCTCTTATAGGTCTAATTATAAGTATTTTTTTAATTATTTTATACTTCTTAATTTATCGAGTAGAAGGAAATTTTTGTGTAATCATTTTGTACTGCTTACTGCCATTATTTGTAAATACGTCACTATATATTATACGTAAGCATCTTTCGATATTTTAAGAAATGAACTGACATCGAATGTCATTTTAAATAACGAATATAGGAACTATTCAAGCTTATGAGGCAAATATGTTTTATAAACTTTCTTAAATTCACTATAGTTTGGATCTTGAACCCTAGGAATAATATGAAGTAAATAGACACTAAGTTTATGTGAATGTATTTCTAACCCTAAATGTATAATTCACTAAAATAATCTCAACATGTCACAAATAAATTTTAACTAGCGCAAAAGTGGGCGACCAAAGGTTCAACGATGTTAAATAACATTAGAAAATAATTTTAATTGGACTTTAAAAGTTTTTAAATTTAGATAATTGAGCATAAGGTGTTATAATGACATATGTTGCGTAATTAAAATTTATAGCAACAAATTCATTTTAACTATGCTAATAAAAAGATTATGGAAATATTTTGACAAGGAAAGGAGAAGTCGAAATGACATCTTTTTGACATCACTCATAAAAATCAATCGACTTAACTTAGACTTTTATAAAGGTGTAAGACAGGGACTGTTAATGATTATTCCTGCAATAATCGGTTACTTATGTGGTAATTTCCAATTTGGATTATTAGTTGCAACTGGAACACTAGCCCATATTTATGTTTTTAAAGGTCCGTCGCGATCTAAGCTGCGAACTGTAATAATTTGTAATTTAGCGTTTGCAATATGTATGATGCTTGGTACGCTAACAGCCAAAACGCCACTCGTTTTTGGAATGACATTATTAATTGTTACGGTTATACCATTTTATATATTTACTGCCTTAAAAATAGCTGGACCGTCATCGACATTCTTCATTGTGACATTCAGTCTACCCATTAACTTACCTATAGCTCCCGAAGAAGCATTATATAGAGGCTTTGCGATTTTAGTAGGCGGTATACTTGCCACTATGATGGTGTTAATCACAATCGTATTTTCTAAAAACAAAGCTGAAGAACAAGCAATTCAAAATGATTTTAAACTCATATCTAAGTTGTTACACACTTATAATGATAAATCTGCTTTTTTAAAAGTAGCAAAAACAGCGGTGGATAGTTTTAAAGCATCTGATAAATTATTAATCACTTCTACTTCAAGTAACGATAAATTAAGTAGACGTTTCCAAAAATTATTATTATTACACACATCTGCCCAAGGGATTTATTCTGAACTGTTAGAGTTGAACGCTAAACAAATTCGACCATTGCCAGATGAGTTAATTGAAATGATGGATCATATCATTGCACAACTAGATAATAGTGATGAAAATGTAAGATATTGGCGAAAAGAAGTGACAGTAACAGAGGAATTTCAAAATTTATTCAACCATATATTGAAAATTGATGAAATGGTGCATGCAAATGAAGCGCGTATTGCGTATGAAGCAGACATGCGAAAACCTTTATATAGTAAACGCATTTATCAAAATTTAACATTAGACTCTATTGTTTTTAGAAATACATTGAGATATACAGCGATTATGATGATAGCGATATTTATTGCGTTAATGTTTAATTTTGAAAAAGCATACTGGATACCGTTATCTGCACATACAATATTACTAGGAACATCAACTATACATGCAATCGAGAGAGGTATGGCACGAGGTTTAGGTACTATTTTAGGTGTGTTAGTACTTTCTGTTATATTGTTATTTTCAATACCAACACCTGTTGCAGTAATTTTAATGGGCATTGCAGCATTATTTACTGAAGCATTGGTGGGAGCAAATTATGCGATTGCAGTAGTTTTTATTACAATACAAGTTATTTTAATGAACGGCTTAGCATCACAGAATTTAACAATTAACATTGCGTTTCCAAGAGTTATTGACGTTGCAATGGGTATTGTGATTGCAATCATAGGTTTATTTGTCCTTGGACAACGTACCGCATCCGCATTACTCCCAAATGTGATGGCTGAAGTTGTTCGTAAAGAAGCAACGCTCTTCCATTATTTATTTTCTGAAAACCAATATAAAGATGATGTGTATCAGAAAAACACGGCTATGAACCTATCTGTGAAATTAAATAACATGACGCAAGTTTATAATGCAGCTAATGGTGAATTATTTAGTGATAAGACATTGATTCAAAATTATTATCCTAGCTTATTCGCATTAGAAGAAATTAGCTTTATGTTAAATAGAACCATGGCTAATAAAGATAGACTTACAATAAATGAACAATTAATGGGCGAGTATTTAGCAACATTTGAAAACATCGCTAAGCATTTAGAATTAAATACAGAATTAGAAATAAAGATATTACCAGATTTACCACAGTATAATTATATTCAATCAGCAATGATGAATATTCAACACAATGGTTTTCGTGAGAGAGACAAGAACGTTTAAAATAAAATATTTATCAGGTCAGACTAACGTTTGTCTGAAGTTAATATGACGGGAGTCTAAAAAATTGTGTTTAATATGTTTCATTTTATAATTATGGTGGTATATAACATGAATTATAACATATTGGAGGTTAAGGAAATGCCCTTTACAATGAAAGGTTACCCCGAAAAATGGAAAGAATTTGAAGTAATTAAACGGCAAAAAGTGATAGAAATTGCGAATGCAATGTTAAAAGAAGGATATCTTGAAAAAGATGTTGTTCCTATTGCGGCGAAAAAAGCGAAAGATTGGTATCGAGCGTTATCGAAAGAAGAAATCAAAGCATTAGAAGAAGAGAACTTCGTACAATTCCATACAGCAACAATGGAAAAAACAGAGGTGGATAGTGAATATGCAACAACTGATAATGAAGAACATATTCAAGAACAATCAAATCAAGATAAATCGTACTTTGATAGCGAATCAATTGGCAACCAAAGTGGTGGCGTTCGACAAAGAGAACCGCTTATGGATGGTCCACATCCAAAAGTTGTGGAATCATTTAAAGACGTATAACATCTCTATCAATTAAGCACTTGTACCTATATAACGGTAACAGGTGTTTTTTGCGTTAAATCATTTTAAAATCACTTCCTATAATTGAAGGTTTTGATACATAATTCGAATTGTTTGAGTTTCTTTGTGCTGTTTCAGTATCAGCCCAAAGTTCGATAGTGTATTAGTATTATCTTAATAAAATGTTAGGTACAATAAAGATGATTATATATCGGAGGTAAGTATAAAAATGTATGTAGATCGAAAACCATCATTATATTTAGAGGATTTGCGACATGATTTTAAAAATAGTTTAAGTAAATTTGAAAATGGTGATGAAGCATTTGATACGTTATTAGGTTTCGTAGAGTTAGATCATATTTATTCGTCAGCACTAAAGGAAATAAGCACTAAACTGAGTATTTTAGATGACAATTTCAATCACATTTATAAACACAACCCTATACATCATATGGAGCGACGTGTGAAAGAAATGCGTAGTTTAATAGAAAAGCTTAATCGTAAAGGATTACAGATTAGCGCAGAAACTGCCAAAGAACATATACTGGATATTGCCGGAATTCGCGTAGTATGTAATTACTTAGATGATATTTATTTGATTGAAGAGATGTTGCTTAAACAAGAAGACGTACAATTGATAAAACGTAAAGATTATATTCAGCACCCTAAAGAAAATGGTTACCGCAGTTTACATATCGTTGTATCCATTCCAGTCTTTTTAGCAGAACGCGTTGAGGTATTGCCTGTTGAAATTCAAATTAGAACGATAGGTATGGATATGTGGGCAAGTTTAGAACATAAAATACGTTATAAAAACAATGCAGAGACGGAAAAGTATCGAGATTTATTGAAAGAATGTGCGACAGAGATTACTGAAGTTGAAGATAAATTACAACAAATTCATTCTGAAATAACAGAGTAGACGTTTAGTAGGAGTGTTGCTTAATTTGAGTGATTTTGTAAATCAACATGGTACGAAATCACAAAAATAAGACGCCTAGTATAATAAATTCCTTTAAAATGTGGAAATTGTACTTGCTCGTGACGTCGGGTCATCAACTATGGTGATTGTAGGAGGTGGAATCTATGTCTAACTATTCGACTGGAGAACTCGCAAAATTATGCAATGTGACAACACGAACGATTCAATATTATGATCGCAAAGGTATTTTGAAACCACAAGGATTTACAGAAGGAAAGCGTCGTGTGTATACAGAACAACAGCGACAAACATTAGAGTTAATCTTATTGCTTAAAGATTTAGGTTGTGCGTTAAGCGATATAGATATGTTGCTAAAAGGTGAAGGTACTTTGAAGACACTCAATACTTTACTAACTATGAAACAACAAGAAATTAATCAACAAGTCAAACAGCAACAAGCGGTATTAAACAAAATTAAAAATGTTCAATATTACGTAAATGAAGCGTCGACGTCTCCAATCACACATTTAAAAGACATAGAGCATGTCATGAGTAAATCAGCTGAAATGAAAAGTATTCGTCGTAACATTTGGATTAGTGCGGGTATTATAGGAATAATTCAATATTCTAGCATTATAAGTGCAATCTTGATGAAAAACAAATGGCCGTTTTTAATTGCTTTACCATTTATCATCGGTTATGGCATTGGTGTTACTTTTTATTACCAACAAAAGGTTGCCTATTTATGTCCTAACTGCCAGCATATATTCTCACCATCTTTGTGGGCAGTTATCAAAGCGAAACATACAGCGACAACACGTCGATTCGAATGTCCAAACTGTCATCAAACGCATTATTGCATTGAAGTACCTAAAGCGCATATGAGTACAGAACAATTAGAAATATCCCACATACAACATAACAATTAAATCATTCGTGTGATAGTGACCATTCCCTTTAAATTTACATCGAAGAGGGGTGGTCACTATTTTATTACGCCTAAAGAAAGCGCTTGCAAACACTTGAAAACTATATTAACATACTTGTATACAAGTATGTCGTGTAATGAAGGAGTGGCTTTGATGATGTATGGATATCCAGAGAAATGGTTAGAAGGTATGACAACTGGTGAAGGTATCGCAGCAGAATTACGCTTAGGCATTGTGAATGGTCACATAGCTGAAGGTACGTTACTCACTGAAAATCAAATGGCAAAGCAATTTAATGTGAGTCGTTCGCCAATTCGAGATGCATTTAAATTATTGCAACAAAATCAACTCATCCAATTAGAAAGAATGGGTGCACATGTGTTGCCGTTTGGGGAACAAGAAAAGAAAGAAATGTACGATTTGCGACTGATGTTAGAGTCATTTGCATTTTCAAGAGTTAAAAATCAAGAGCGACTACCTATCGTAAAAGAAATGAAGAAACAACTTGAAATGATGAAAGTGGCAGTAAAATTTGAGGATGCAGAATCATTTACGAAGCATGACTTTGAATTTCATGAAACATTAATCAAAGCATCTAATCATCAATATTTAAACTCATTTTGGAGTCATTTAAAACCAGTAATGATGGCGCTCGTTTTAACATCCATGAGACAATGTATGCAACAAAACCCGCAAGATTTTGAACGCATACATCATAATCATCAAGTGTTTATTGATGCAGTGGAACAATACGACAGTCAAATTTTGAAAGAAGCGTTTCATTTAAATTTCGACGATGTTGGTAAAGATATTGAAGGATTTTGGTTGAATTAAAATGAAAGAAAGAAGGATTTGTCATGAAATATATGATTGGTGTCGACATTGGAACGACGAGTACCAAGTCTGTCTTATATGATGAAAATGGAACTTTCATCATGAAACATCAAATCGGCTATGATTTACACACACCAAACGTTGATGTCTCAGAAGAAAACCCAGATGAATTATTTGATGCGGTATTAATGACAATTAAATACATAATGAGGGAATCGAAAGTTAATCAAGATGATATTAAATTTGTGTCATTTAGTGCGCAAATGCATAGCTTGATTGCGATGGATCAGCAACATCAAAGATTAACAAATAATATTACTTGGGCAGATAACCGCGCTGCAAAATATGCAACAGTAATAAATGAAGTGCATGATGGCAATGCGATTTATCAGCGAACAGGTACGCCTATACATCCTATGTCGCCATTAGCGAAGATTTTTTGGATGAAACATGAATGGCAAGATGTATTTCAACGTACTGCTAAGTTTGCAGATATTAAAACATACATTTTCTATCATTTATTTGATAGATATATCATTGATTATTCAATGGCTTCCGCAACAGGGATGTTTAATTTAGAAACATTAGATTGGGATGTTAGGGTATTAGAATTGCTTGGTATTTCCGAGGAAATGTTGCCGGAATTAGTTCCAACAACGTATGTGATGAAAGGTATGAAAGAACGTTATGCAACATTAATGGGGCTTAATGAAGATACACCGTTTGTTATTGGTGCGAGTGATGGGGTCCTTTCTAATTTGGGTGTCAATAGTGTTGGTGAAGGAGAAGTTGCTGTCACAATCGGTACATCTGGGGCGATTCGTACTGTGATAGATAAACCACGTACTGATTACAAAGGTAGAATATTTTGTTATGTCTTAACAGAGGACCACTACGTCATTGGAGGCCCTGTAAATAATGGTGGTGTCGTATTGAGATGGTTGCGTGATGAGTTGTTAGCAAGCGAAGTCGAAACTGCGAAACGTCTCGGTGTTGATCCTTATGATGTTTTAACTCAAATTGCTAAGCGTGTTAAACCTGGCGCTGATGGCTTAATATTTCATCCCTATTTAGCAGGAGAACGTGCACCGCTTTGGAACGCAAATGCAAGAGGTTCATTCTTCGGTTTAACTTTATCTCATAAAAAAGAACATATGATTCGCGCCGCATTAGAAGGTGTTCTTTACAATTTGTATACCGTCTATCTTGCGCTTATTGAAGTAATGAATGAAACACCTAAGATGATAAAAGCAACAGGTGGTTTTGCGAAAAGTGAAGTATGGCGTCAAATGATGTCAGATATATTTGACACAGAGTTAGTGGTTCCTGAAAGTTATGAAAGTTCATGCTTAGGTGCCTGCGTACTCGGGCTTAAAGCTGTAGGTGACATTGAAGATTTTTCAATCGTTTCATCGATGGTCGGTGCCACAAACAATCATACGCCGATTAAAGAAAATGTCGCTGTTTATCAAGAGCTCGTATCCATTTTTATCAATTTAAGTCGTTCTTTAACAGAGAATTATGAACAAATTGCAGATTTTCAACGCCAACATATGGCTGAAAATAAAACACAATAAATACGTCACTCAAGCATCTTAGATAAAGTTGTTGTGCCATGACTACTATATATTATGTGGAATACGTGCGCGACGACGGTGTTACATTCTATTGAAAAGAGAAAGAGGGGAATGTCATGTTTAACGAAATATGGCCGTTAATCAGTGTTGTTTTAGGTATCGTTATTTTATTAGTATTAATTATTGGGTTTAAATTAAATACATTTATTTCATTAATTATCACATCGATGATTACAGCGTTAATGCTAGGTATACCATTGACTAAAATTATGGAGACGATTGAGAAAGGAATGGGCAGTACGCTCGGCCACATTGCACTGATATTCGGTTTAGGTGCCATACTTGGGAAATTACTTGCTGATGGTGGTGGTGCAACTCGAATTGCAGACACGTTGATTCAAAAATTTGGTCAAAAACATGTACAATGGGCAATGCTTGTTGCAGCATTTATCGTCGGGATTGCATTGTTCTTTGAAGTAGGTTTAGTCTTACTGATTCCATTAGTATTTACAGTAGCAAAACGCGCAAATGTTTCAGTGTTAAAACTAGGACTACCTATGGTAACAGCTTTATCAGTGACACATGGCTTTTTACCACCACATCCAGGACCGGTAGTCATCGCAAAAGAATTAAAGGCGAATGTAGGAGATGTATTACTATACGGTATGATTATTGCCATTCCAGTTACACTCATTGCAGGACCTATATTTAACAAAGTTGCACAAAAAATGATTCCGTCTGCGTATACACGAGAAGGCGATATTTCAGCGTTAGGTGCACAAAAAGAATTTACGGATCAAGAGATGCCAGGATTTGGTATGAGTTTATTAACAGCAACATTACCAGTAATATTAATGTTAGTGTCTACGATAACGCAACTTGTAACTGGGCACGACAAACCTACAAATCTATTTGAATCTATCATTTATATGATCGGAACAGCAGGGACAGCCATGTTAATAGCAGTATTATTTGCAATCGTTACGATGGGATTAATGAGAAAACGTAAGATGAATCATATTATGGAATCAGTAACGAATGCGATTTATCCAATCGGAATGATGTTATTGATTATTGGCGGTGGCGGTACATTTAAACAAGTATTAATTGACGGTGGTGTCGGAAATACAATTGCTAAAATGTTTGAAGGTACAGAGATGTCTCCGATTTTACTAGCATGGATTGTTGCAGCGGTGCTACGTATCGCATTAGGTTCGGCTACAGTAGCTGCGATTTCAACTACAGGTATTGTCTTACCATTATTACAATCATCAGATGTAAATGTTGCATTAGTTGTACTTGCGATAGGTGCAGGTAGTGTGATTTTGTCTCATGTAAATGACGCAGGATTCTGGATGTTTAAAGAATATTTTGGTTTAACTGTAAAAGAAACATTCTTAACATGGTCATTATTAGAAACGATTATTTCCGTTTCAGGTATCATCTTCATTTTATTCATCAGCTTATTTGTTTAACTAAATATTAAGTAAACGTGTTTTTAGGTAATTACAATATATTGCCTTGAAACACGTTTATTTTTATGCAGAAAATCGTCTGAAACACTCAAAATCCGAACAATATAAAAAGTATATTGGGTATTTTAGTGTAATGAAAGGCGTTTCAAGACATGTTTTTGTGCGTATTGTACAGGCGATAATTATGAAGCGTTTAGTATATTGTTTTAAATTAGATAATGATGAATTTAATTTAAAAAGTAAGTATAAAAAATACAAGACCGTTATATCAAGGCGTTCAAGAGTTTTGTATGCAATATATATGTGAGTTCCAAATAATAAAAAACTCATTATACATAAAGTTAACAACAATCTTAACTTTTTATTAACTCGCTTTTTTTCATTGCTTTTAAAAACCGAACAATATAGAATTGCATTTATTGAGTTAAAAAATAAATGAATTTTACATTTAAGGGAGAATATTATAGTGAAACGCAATCTTAGATACGGCATAAGAAAACACAAATTGGGAGCGGCCTCAGTATTCTTAGGAACAATGATCGTTGTTGGAATGGGACAAGAAAAAGAAGCTGCAGCATCGGAACAAAACAATACTACAGTAGAGGAAAGTGGGAGTTCAGCTACTGAAAGAAAAGCAAGCGAAACACAAACAACTACAAATAACGTTAATACAATAGATGAAACACAATCATACAGCGCGACATCAACTGAGCAGCCATCACAATCAACACAAGTAACAATAGAAGAAGCACCAACAACTGTGCAAGCACCAAAAGTAGAAACTTCGCGAGTTGATTTGCCATCGGAAAAAGTTGCTGATAAGAAAACTACAGGAACTCAAGTTGACACAACTCAACCAAGTAACGTCTCAGAAATTAAACCAAGAATGAAAAGATCAACTGACGTTGCAGCAGTTGCAGAGAAAGAAGTAGTGGAAGAAGCTAAAGCGACAGGTACAGATGTAACAAGTAAAGTTACAGTAGAAGAAGGTAGTGAAATAGTAGGGCATAACAATAAAGAGACAAATGTTGTTAATCCTCATAACGCTGAAAGAGTAACCTTAAAATATAAATGGAACTTTGGAGAAGGAATTAAGGCAGGAGATTATTTTGATTTCACATTAAGCGATAATGTTGAAACTCATGGTATCTCAACACTGCGTAAAGTTCCAGAGATAAAAAGTTCAACAGAAGATAAAGTTATGGCAAATGGTCAAGTTATAGGCGAACGTAAAATTCGTTATACATTTACTGATTATATAGATAACAAAAAAGACTTAACTGCTGAATTAACTTTAAACCTATTTATCGACCCAACAACAGTGACAAAGCAAGGAATGGAAAAGGTTGAGGTTTCTTTAGGTCAAAATAAAGTCTCAAAAGAATTTGATATCAAATATTTAGACGGTGTTAAAGATAGAATGGGCGTTACTGTTAATGGGCGAATTGATACTTTAAATAAAGCAGATGGGAAATTTAGCCATTTTGCGTATGTGAAACCTAACAACCAGTCGTTAAGCTCTGTGACAGTAACTGGTCAAGTAACATCTGGATATAAACAAAACGCTAAAAATCCAACAGTTAAAGTATATAAACACATTGGCTCAGATGAATTAGCTGAAAGTGTTTATGCAAAGCTTGATGATGCCAACAAATTTGAAGATGTGACTAACAAAGTAAATTTAAGTTACACAGGAGATGGCGGCTATTCTTTGAACTTTAATGATTTAGACAATACAAAAAACTATGTAATTAAATATGAAGGTGAATATGATCAAAATGCTAAGGATCTAAATTTCCGAACACATCTTTCAGGGTATCATAAAAATTACCTCTACAGTCCTTACTACCCGTATTATCCAGTTCAATTAACTTGGAACAACGGCGTTGCATTTTACTCTAATAACGCTCAAGGCGATGGTAAAGATAAGCCAAATGATCCTATCATTGAGAAGAGTGAACCAATTGATTTAGACATTAAATCAGAGCCACCAGTGGAGAAGCATGAATTGACTGGTACAATCGAAGAAAGTAGCGATTCTAAGCCAATTGATTTTGAATATCATACAGCTGTTGAAGGTGCAGAAGGTCATGCTGAAGGAATTGTAGAAACTGAAGAAGATTCTATTCATGTAGACTTTGAAGAATCGACACATGAAAATTCAAAACATCATGCTGATGTTGTTGAATATGAAGAGGATACAAACCCAGGTGGTGGCCAAGTAACAACTGAGTCTAACTTAGTTGAATTTGACGAAGACTCTACAAAAGGTATTGTAACTGGCGCAGTGAGCGACCATACAACAATTGAAGATACGAAAGAATATACAACTGAAAGTAATCTGATTGAACTAGTAGATGAACTACCTGAAGAGCATGGTCAAGCACAAGGACCAATCGAGGAAATTACTGAAAACAATCATCATATTTCTCATTCTGGTTTAGGAACTGAAAATGGTCACGGTAATTATGGCGTGATTGAAGAAATCGAAGAAAATAGCCACGTTGATATTAAGAGTGAATTAGGTTATGAAGGTGGCCAAAATAGCGGTAACCAGTCATTCGAGGAAGACACAGAAGAAGACAAACCGAAATATGAACAAGGTGGTAATATCGTAGATATCGATTTCGACAGTGTGCCACAAATTCATGGATTCAATAAACATAATGAAATTATTGAGGAAGATACAAATAAAGATAAGCCAAATTATCAATTCGGTGGACACAACAGTGTTGATTTTGAAGAAGATACACTTCCAAAAGTAAGCGGTCAAAATGAAGGTCAACAAACGATTGAAGAAGATACAACGCCACCAACACCACCGACACCAGAGGTACCAAGTGAGCCGGAAACACCAACACCGCCGACACCAGAAGTACCAAGTGAGCCGGAAACACCAACACCACCAACACCAGAAGTACCGAGTGAGCCGGAAACACCAACGCCACCGACGCCAGAGGTACCAAGTGAGCCAGGTAAGCCAACACCACCAACGCCAGAGGTACCAAGTGAGCCAGGCACACCAGTACCACCAACACCAGAGGTACCAGCTGAACCTGGTAAACCAGTACCACCCGCAAAAGAAGAACCTAAAAAACCTTCAAAACCAGTGGAACAAGGTAAAGTAGTAACACCTGTTATTGAAATCAATGAAAAGGTTAAAGCAGTGGCACCAACTAAACAAAAACAATCTAAGAAACCTGAACTACCTGAAACAGGTGGAGAAGAATCAACAAACAAAGGTATGTTGTTCGGCGGATTATTCAGCATTCTAGGTTTAGCATTATTACGCAGAAATAAAAAGAATCACAAAGCATAATCAATCCAAAATTGACAGGTTTATTTCATAAATTATATGAAGTAAGCCTGTTTTTTTAAATTGAATCAAATTTCCCAAGAAATAATTACATACTCAATGACGCTATGAAGGCGTTCTAATTAGTGTTAAAATGACGTTGATACATAGATTTAATACTTAGGAAAAGGAGCACATTAACTTTGAAAAAAATAAAAAAGGCAATCATTCCCGCTGCTGGTTTAGGGACTAGATTTTTACCAGCAACTAAAGCGATGCCAAAGGAAATGCTTCCTATCTTAGATAAACCCACAATACAATATATCGTTGAAGAAGCTGCAAGAGCTGGAATTGAAGATATTATTATAGTGACAGGTCGCCATAAACGCGCGATTGAAGATCATTTTGATAGTCAAAAAGAATTAGAAATGGTTTTAAAAGAAAAAGGTAAATCTGAATTACTAGAAAAAGTTCAGTATTCAACGGAACTTGCGAATATTTTTTATGTAAGGCAGAAAGAACAAAAAGGTTTAGGGCATGCGATTAGTTCTGCACGTCAATTTATCGGCAATGAACCATTTGCGGTATTATTAGGTGATGATATTGTTGAATCTGAAGTGCCAGCAGTGAAACAGTTGATTGACGTTTATGAAGAAACGGGGCACTCAGTTATAGGTGTCCAAGAAGTTCCGGAAGCAGATACTCATCGTTATGGAATTATTGATCCATTAACTAAAAATGGACGTCAGTATGAAGTGAAAAAGTTTGTTGAAAAGCCAGCACAAGGTACGGCACCATCAAACCTAGCTATTATGGGACGTTATGTACTAACGCCTGAAATTTTCGATTATTTAAAAACGCAAAAAGAAGGCGCAGGTAACGAAATTCAGTTAACAGATGCGATTGAGCGTATGAATAATGATAACCAAGTGTATGCATATGACTTCGAAGGCGAACGTTATGACGTTGGAGAAAAATTAGGCTTCGTTAAAACTACCATAGAATATGCATTGAAAGATGACAGTATGCGAGAAGAATTAACACGATTTATTAAAGAATTAGGGTTATAACATTAAAAAGCATGATACTCAATAAAATTGGAACACGAAATGGTGAACTAAATTGAATGAGCATCATGCTTAATTTATATTTTGTGATAATAAGTTATGGAGATTTGTCTTCAATAAATTACTTAACTAAAAAGGTTGGTGGATGCATTCAATTATTTTTATGAGAGGTGATAAATATGTTGTACTTAGAAGTTTTGAAAAATAGAAACTTTACATATTTATTGATTGGTAATTTCTTACGTCGGAGTTGCTTTGTGCTGTTTTCGTTGCAAATAATTTGGTTTACTGTTGAATTGACAAACCAATCATCATTAAAATTATCAATGATGGTTATGAGTCAAACACTTCCATTTATTATATTTGGTATTTTCGGTGGGGCATATTCTGATAAACATAATAAAAAGAAAATACTTTATCTATCTGATCTTATACTAAGTTTGATTATTATAATTATTCCTTTACTTGCAATAACATCAAATTTAAATTATCTGACGCTTCTAACCATATCTACAGCTATCACCATTATTAACTGCTATACGGATCCTGCGTTTAGGGCAATTCTTCCTGAAATTATTGATGAGGAGCATTTAGCAACAAGTAATGCGTTAATCGATAGTTTGCAAAGAGGCTCAAATATTATTTTACCTGCTTTAATTGGTGTCATTGTAATACTAGTTGGCAATGTTGGCGTCTTTTTTATTTGCAGTATATTGCTATTTTTAGGATTTATTTTTAATGCACTTTTAAAATATACAAATAACAACATGATTGATAGACACTCAAAAGAAGATTTTTCTGAAACTTGGGAATTCTTGAAACAATCTAAAGAAATTCCATTTATCATTATCATTCAATTTGCCTGCATATTGATTAATACTGGCCTTTGGCGTGTTGCATTACCATTGTTTATTTCCAATATATTAAAAGAGGGCGTTGGTGTATATGGACTAGCTACATCATGTTTAGGTATAGCGTCTTTATTAATGTCATTGATTATGGGTTTACTGTCAGAAAAACGATTAATCTTTAAATTTAGTATTGGTGTTTTAGTTTGGGGGATTGGCTTATCGATAATTAATGTGTTTCCAAGTGTGGCGATACTATATATAGGTGCAACTTTAGTGGGACTTGGACAATCTATAGAGGGACTAACAAGATCAGTTGCCATTCAAATAAAAACGCCAAATCATTTGATGGGGAAAGTATTTAGTATCTCATCTACATCGAATTACGCAGCGGATACATTGTCTTTAGGACTTATAAGTTTAATTATACCTTTACTAAGCTTAAGTAATATATTTATATCAGGAGGTGCAATTATTTCAATGCTTAGCTTAGCTGGGTTAAAGTTTGTTAAGAAGTCTATGTAAACATAATAGAATTTTAATCAATGCTATTAAGGTGGGAATTGAAATGAAATATAAAATTAGTTTGGCTTATAATTTAGCAATTATAATAGGGTCGCTAATTATATTATGTATACTAATATCTAGAGGTCATGATATTTATGTAATCTTGATTCCAATTTTGACTATTTTAGCTAGTTTAATCAATTTATTTTGTGATATTAAAAAGTATAAATGATTCTATAATAATGCAACTTTGTATTCGTACAAGGTTGTATTTTTTTCGCGATTAATTGCTTACTGACAGCGCAACATTAAATCTAACCAACACACTATCGCAAACATTTATGGATATTTTGTAATTTTATAAAAGCACACATAGAATAATGCGATAAGTAATAATGCAATCGTTAAAAATAAGAATGCCAATGCAATAAAATCATATTCAAAGCATAGAATTGCAGACATTAAAAATACTGCACTCAAACTGATACATAGCGTAAATATATATGCAATTTGGTTCTTGTGTTTATCTGCAATGGTCGTTTGATTTATAAAAGAGATTAGTGTGAAATCTTTAGTTATTGCGACATAAATGCCTAATATAACCATACTGATACAAAACACAATAGAGACTACGATGTTGACGGTCATTGTTGCACCTTCCCGATAGAATATAATGTACTGTCTTTTAGTAATGGATGCGTTTCTTATATATGTATGTTTCTAAAAAACAGTACGTTTTTATCATTTTTTAATTTATTAGTTGAATGAATGGGGTTATGAAAAAGGAAGTTTTAATCTTTTGTCATGAAATAAATGGGATGAATATCACGACTAGAAGTAATGTTACGAACAGGAGCGTATAAATCTAGAGACGCTAAATTCGACATAGTATGTTGCTCAATTATGGCTGATGATGAATTTAAAGTATGTGCGTTGGAACTGTCGGATTTTTGTTCATAATGTTTTGCATATTGTGCCATGATGAATAGTGTAAAAATAAATAAAACAATAAGAGATATAATGCCCATAATCAAAAGTATTTGTTTAGAGCCTTTCATTATTTCACATCCTTTCTAAAATATATTTGTAACTAAATTTAAAATAGTTATTTTTGTAATTCTAAACCTTTTTCATCGCGAAAACAATTAAATAGGTCGCGGTATTAATTATTATATTATTACCGCTTAATATGAAAAATACATGAAAATTAATTTTCTAATATACTTTTGAAAAATTATTACAAATTAGCCCCTTCAAAACGCGAAAACATAAGGATTCTAGTTTCAAAAGGGCTGATAAGTATAAAATGAAATGTAATATTTCGATGTATAAAATTTTTAATTAGCTAAAAATCATCGCATTAATTTTTTGAGCTACATCATCAAAATTCGGACATTTTAACGACATATATAATTTAATTTTAGGTTCAGTACCAGAAGGACGTAAAGCGATAAATCCTTCGTCAAATAAGACACGAATAACATTTGATTTAGGAGAATTAATCTGCGACGTTGTATCTTTGTCCAACTGATAAACCTCGCTAGTTAAATAATCTTCAATTGCTTTCACTTTCAGTCCTTGAATCTCTTGCGGTGGATTTGAACGGAAATGTGTCATAATTGATTCAATTTTTTTCTTACCTTCTAATCCTTCTAGCGTATGCGAGAATAATGTATCCTCATGTCTACCAACAGTTTGATAAATCTGTTCTAATTCATCTCTCAATGTTTTGCCATATAATTTTAACTCAGAAGCGTATTTTATAATGAGTGGCACAATTTGTACGGCATCTTTATCACGTACAAAAGGCTCTGATAAAAAACCGTAACTCTCTTCAAAGGCGAAAATCATATTTTGATGATCGTCCAGTTGTCTTATTTCCTGAGCAATAAATTTAAAGCCAGTCAGCACCTCTTTGTATTCAACATTATTATAGCGTGCTAATGACTTTGTTAACTCACTACTTACAATAGATTGAATCATTAAGCGATGACGTAATTGAGACGTTTGTTGAATACGATAATTAAGTAACAGCGCACCAATTTGGTTGCCATTAAAATATGTGATGTGACCGTGTGCATCACGTTCAGCAATACCAAGACGATCCGCATCAGGGTCAGTTGATATTAATAAGTCTGCATGACTTTTATTTGCAAGTTCGACTGCTTGATCAAAAGCGCGATGATCTTCAGGATTAGCACTTTGAACTGAGCTGAAATTCGGATCAGGTTTACATTGTGCTTCTACAAGATTAAATTGATTGAAATTCAAAGATTGTAATAACTCAGGTACAATCGGAACACTTGTACCATGCAAACTAGTGAACACAACTTGTAAATCAGATTTAGGAATATAGCCAATCATATTTTGAATGTGTTTCATATAGTCATCAGTTACAGATTTCGGAAATGGCTTGATATAAGATGTATTTTGTTTTGAAATAGGTATATCAATCTGTAATGGATCGCCAACTTCTTCGATATAACGACTTGCAAGCTCAGATGCATCAGTCGATAGTTGCGCGCCATCAGAACCATATACTTTAATGCCGTTATAGTCTTTCGGATTATGACTTGCTGTAATCATAATGCCAGCAGTAGTATTAAGATTGCGCACCGCGAACGATAATTCCGGTGTCGTTTTATATGTATCAGGTAAATAAACTGTTATTTGATTGTTTGCTAATACATTAGCAATAATTTGGGCGAATTCAGTTGAAAGATGTCTAATATCATAATGAATGACTATTGTTGGATTGTTTGTTTGGGCATTTAAATAACGCGCTAAACCTAATGCCAATTTTTCAATAGTAAACTTATTAAGTCGACCTTCACCAAGACCGAATTTTCCGCGTATACCCGCAGTACCAAACGTTAATTTACTTTCAAAACCTTCTCGCTGTTCAATGTCAGATTGCTGCTCATAAAAATGTTTAACTAAACTATCATTAGCTCTTTCTATCCATAATTCTTTATCCATTGTTGCTAAACATCCTTTCAAAATCTCAGTTAGACTTAATAAAACATGAAAATTAAAGCCCTTACATTTATGTAATGAATTATAAAGAAATACGCCCCAAAAGTAAAAAAACACAGCCCTAAGACAATACTTTTCACAAGTAGTATATAATAGATGTGTATGAAAATGCATGGAGTAGATGTAAGAGTGATATATCATGCAGGAAAATGTAAAATATTAATTTTTAATATTGATTTATATATAGTTTTGTAATTTTTGATAGAATAACAATTAAGATGATTTTAAATTAAAGGGTGAGTCTTATGAAAAAAGTAATCAATGTAGTAGGAGCTATTATTTTTTCTGATAACAAAATTCTTTGTGCACAGAGAAGTGAAAAAATGAGTCTGCCTTTAATGTGGGAATTTCCTGGCGGTAAGGTTGAAAAGAATGAAACTGAAAAAGACGCTTTGATTAGAGAAATTAGAGAAGAAATGAAATGTGATTTAATTGTTGGAGACAAAGTTATAACTACAGAACATGAATATGATTTTGGAATTGTTAGGTTAACAACATACAAATGTACTTTAAACAAAGAGTTACCAACTCTAACTGAACATAAGAGTATTGAATGGTTGTCAATAAACGAACTTGATAAATTAAATTGGGCCCCAGCGGATATACCAGCCGTTAATAAAATTATGACTGAGGGATAATATGAGTAGATTACTAAATGATTTCAATCAATCTTTACATAAAGGGTTTATAGACAAAGATATTTCTCATAAAGGTAATTATACACCGAAGCTTTTAGTAAATAATAAAAATGAAAAAGTTCTTTCAACAATTATAGATGAACTTCAAAAATGTGAAACGTTCTATTTTTCTGTGGCTTTTATAACAGAAAGCGGTTTAGCTAGCTTAAAGGCTCAACTATTAGATTTAAGCAATAAGGGTGTTAAAGGGAAAATATTAACATCTAATTACTTAGGGTTTAATAGTCCTAAAATGTATGGAGAATTACTTAAATTAAAAAATGTAGAGGTAAGATTAACTGATATTGCTGGATTCCATGCCAAAGGATATATTTTTGAGCATAAGGATTATAGTTCTATGGTAATAGGAAGCTCTAATTTAACATCTAATGCGTTAAAGGTTAATTATGAGCATAATGTTTTACTGTCTACTATGAAAAATGGCGATTTAGTTGATAGTGTAAAAAGTGAATTTAACTTGTTATGGCAAAAGAGTACCCCACTGACTGAGCAATGGATTAATTCATATAAAGAATCATTTGAGTACCGTTCCTTAGAAAAATTAGCGGAGGTTGAACAAACTCAAATGCTGCTAGCTGATAAGGTGAAAAAATCAGTGGAAATTGTACCCAATTTAATGCAAGCAGAAGCATTAAGGTCATTAAAAGCTATTAGGGATAAAGCCAAAGATAAGGCGTTAATAATATCTGCAACTGGTACAGGTAAAACGATTTTATGTGCATTAGATGTTAGAGAAGTAAACCCTAATAAATTTTTATTTATTGTTCATAATGAGGGGATTTTAAATAGAGCTAAGGAAGAATTTAAAAAAGTATTACCTATAAAAAATGATAGTGATTTTGGATTGTTGACAGGAAAACATAGAGATGTCGATGCCAAATATTTATTTGCAACCATTCAAACATTATCTAGAGATGATAATTTTAAGCAATTTGATGAAAATGAATTTGATTATATTGTTTTTGATGAAGCGCATCGTTCTGCTGCATCTACTTATCAACGAGTATTTAACTACTTCAAACCTAAGTTCATGCTGGGAATGACTGCTACACCAGAAAGATCAGATGAATTAAGTATATTTGAACTGTTTGATTATAATATTGCATATGAAATAAGGTTACAAGCAGCATTAGAAAGTGATATTTTATGTCCATTTCATTATTTTGGTGTGACTGATTATGTACATCAAGGTATTAAAGAAGATGATGTAACTAAACTGAGATATTTAACTTCTGATGAAAGAGTTAATTATATTATTCAAAAGACAGATTACTATGGATATTCAGGTGAAATTTTACAAGGATTAATTTTTGTAAGTAGCAAAAAAGAAGCTTATGATTTAGCGGATAAACTAAGTTCAAAAGGGATTAAAAGTGTCGCTTTAACAGGAGACGATAGTGTTAACTATCGCCAAATTGTAATAGAAAAATTAAGAGAAGGTAAGATTAACTATATTATAACTGTAGATTTATTTAACGAAGGTATTGATATTCCAGAAGTCAATCAAGTTGTAATGCTGAGACCAACTAAGTCTAGTATTATATTCATTCAGCAACTTGGTAGAGGGTTAAGAAAAAGTGCAAATAAAGAGTATGTTACTGTAATTGATTTTATTGGTAATTATAAGACCAATTATTTAATTCCGATTGCGCTTTCTGGAGATCAATCGCAAAATAAAGATAATTATAAGAAGTTTTTAACGAATAACGATTCGATTAATGGAGTATCTACAATTAATTTTGAAGAAGTTGCTAAAAAACAGATTTACAATTCATTGGATGCAGTATCATTGAATCAAAATAAATTAATATTAAAAGCTTATGAAGAAGTTGAAAATAGATTGGGACACATGCCGTTACTAATGGATTTTATACAACAACATTCTATAGATCCAAGCGTTATATTTTCTAAATTTAGTAATTATTACGAATTTTTAGTAAGGTATAAAAAATAGATGCTTTATTGACGGAAAATGAATCTAAAAATCTGGTTTTCTTTTCAAGACAAATAGCACCTGGATTGAAAAGAATCGATAGTTTAGTTTTAGAAGAACTTTTAAAAAATGAATTAACATATGATGAATTAAAAAATAAAATGTTGAACGAAGTTAAGGATATAACAGAAGATGATATAGATACTTCATTAAGAATTTTAGATTTTTCATTTTACAACGCAGGAATTGAAAAAATCTATGGAAGTCCCATTATAGAACGTAATGAAAGAATGATAAGACTAAGCGATGCATTTACTAATGCTCTAAGTAATCAAACATTTAAAATATTTTTAGAAGATCTTATTGAATTATCAAAGTATAACAATGAAAAATACCAAAAAGGTAAAAATGGACTGATTTTATATAATAAATATTCAAGAGAAGATTTTAGCAAAATATTTAATTGGAATAAAAATGGTTCGTCTGTAATCATGGGATACATGATAAGAAGCCAAGAAATGCCAATATTTATCACTTATGATAAGCATGAAGATATAAGTGATAGCACAAAATATGAAGATGAATTTTTAAGTCAAGATGAATTAAAATGGTTTACTAAATCTAATAGAACGCTAAAATCAAAAGAAGTTCAGAAAATTTTGTCCCATAGAGCAAAAGGAATTAAAATGTATATTTTTGTACAGAAAAAAGATGATGATGGTATATATTTTTATTATTTAGGAACTGCTGGATATATAGAAGGTTCAGAGAAGCAAGATAAAATGCCGAATGGTTCAAACGTAGTAACTATGGATTTAGCACTCGATAAAGCTGTCAGAGATGATATATATCGCTATATAACAAATTAATGTAAACCGAAAAATGAATGTTAGTAAAGATGTATTTAAACATCGATTTTAACAAGTAAAGACATTGAGTTTCAGTGTTATTATTTTAAATATAAGCGCAATTTATCTTAATTAATTAGTGGGTTAGGCCGATAAAAATTATAAAGATATTTGCGCTTTTTTAAATAATTTGTGATGTTAATATGTGAAAAATACAACTAACAATTAAAAGCCACGAGGATTTAATCATAAAATTTCCTCTAGTATTATTAATATTGGAATTTGAACTTAACTTTGCATTAAAAATAAAAATGGGGATGTGAAATGATGATTCATTCAAGAAAGTTGAGGCTTTGGCTGTATTTAGTATTATTAGCTGTTTTTATAGGGGCTTGCGGAATGAAAAAGGAAGAAAGCAGTAAGGATAAACAAATTAAAGAAAACTTCAACAAAACGTTGAGCTTGTATCCAACTAAAAATCTTGAAGACTTTTATGATAAAGAAGGATTTCGAGATCAAGAGTTTGAAAAAGGAGATAAAGGGACTTGGATTGTTGATTCTGAGATGGTAATTGAACTAAAGGGTAAAAAAATGGAATCTAGAAGTATGGTGCTCTATATAAATCGTAATACTAGGACATCGAAAGGTAATTTTATTGTTAGAGAATTGTGGGAAGACAGTAAAGGGTATACACAAAGTAAAGATATAAAATATCCAGTAAAAATGGAACATAATCGAATTATCCCAACTAAACCGATAGCTGATGATAAATTAAGAAAAGAAATTGAAAACTTCAAGTTTTTTGTACAATACGGTGACTTTAAAGATATTAATGATTATAAAGATGGTGACATATCATATAATCCCAATGTACCTAGTTATTCGGCCGAGTATCAATTGAGTAACAATGACTACAATGTTAAGCAACTTAGAAAGAGGTATGATATACCAACTAAGAAAGCACCTAAATTATTAATAAAAGGCGATGGTGATTTAAAAGGATCATCTATAGGACACAAAAATTTAGAATTTTCTTTTGTAACAAGTAAAGAAGAAAACATCTATTTTACGGATAGTATTAATTTCAAACCTACTGAATAGTGTTAATAGAAGATTGAAATGAAAATATTATAAAGTACTAGGTAAAAGGTTATTATGATAACTCTTAACATTAATAATAAATCACAGAAACTTTATCTTTTGATTTAATTGTTTTATAATTCTTATTAAGAAGATTTAAAATACAAAATATTCACAATTAAATTTATTTGTTCAAACCAATTTTCGTTTTAGTTGTATAAATTAAAGATTGAGTCAGTATTAAAAATATAAGGTGGAGAAAAGATGATTCATTCAAAAAAGTTGAAATTGTGTCTATGTTTAATAATACTATTTGTTTTTATAGGGGGTTGCGGAATGAAACAAGAAGAAAGTAGTAAGGATAAACAAATTAAAGAAAACTTCAACAAAACGTTGAGTTTGTATCCAACCAAAAATATTGAAGACTTTTATGATAAAGAAGGGTTTCGAGATCAAGAGTTTGAAAAGGGGGATAAAGGGACTTGGATAATTCACTCTAAAATGACAATAGAAACAAATGGAAAGAATATGGAATCGAGAGGCTTGATTCTGTATGTAGACCGCAATACCAGAACGACAAAAGGTGAATTTATTGTGAGAGAATTATGGGAAGATAAAAAAGGGTACTCACGTAGTAAAGAAAAAGAATATCCAGTAAAAATGGAACATAATAAAATTATCCCAACCAAACCGATAGCTGATGATAAATTAAGAAAAGAAATTGAAAACTTTAAGTTTTTTGTACAATACGGTGACTTTAAAGATATTAATGATTATAAAGATGGTGACATTTCATATAATCCAAATGTACCTAGTTATTCGGCAGAATATCAATTGAGTAACAATGACTATAATGTTAAGCAACTTAGAAAGAGGTATGATATACCTACTAAGAAAGCTCCGAAATTAATAATAAAAGGCGATGGTGATTTAAAAGGATCATCTATAGGACATAAAAATTTAGAGTTTTCTTTTGTGACAAGTAAAGAAGAAAATGTTTACTTTACGGATAGTATTAATTTCAAACCGACAGAGCGTGATAAATAATGGTGAAAAAGGATTATGAAATTCAACATGGTAATATAACAAGTAATTCCGAAGAAACTAGTGCGATATCTAAAATCAGCTATGAAATTGAAAATGCGAACAATAATGGATTGACTGATAGAAGAATTAATGATCAATTTCAAGACTTAAAAAAACATGATAGTTTTCCTAAAAACTTGACATACTTAAAAAGTTTTACTGACCCAAACACTGGTACGACTACGACGGCTTTTAAAAATGAAGACACTGGCAAAGTGACTTTAGGTATGACAGGTACAAATGTACATCTTGAAGCTATGGGAAATGTTTTGGAACATCCATTTAATCACTCCGATCAAGACGAGAAAGATGCGGACGAAACATTGAAAGATTTCAGGGCCGATGTCAATATTGGTCTAGGTACTGTAACGGATAAAGATCCACATTTTAAAGATACTCAAGACTTTATTAAAGATATCAAAAAAGAATATGAAATTGACACAATAACTGGGCACTCACTTGGCGGTAGGGATGCAGTTATTTTAGGAGTTAGTAACGATATCAAAAATATTGTTGTATATAATCCGGCGCCATTATCAATTAGAGATTTTCGTATATTTGCTGTGGAAAATATGCCGGCAAGTGCAATCGGAGATATAGAAATTGAGAAAATGTTAAAAAATTATAATGGACATATAGTAAGGTTTGTTTCTGACAAAGATGAGTTAGATGGTTTTGTTAGTCAGTTTATGTATGATACAGCTGGTGAGAAAATAGTTTTGAACAATGGGGAAGGCCATGATATGGAAGCCTTTTTAAGGAAATATGCACAAGCTAAAATTTTAGCAGAATTGAGAAAAGTTAAAGGATACGAAGACGCAAATAATAAGGCATTTAAATCATTAAAAGAAAATACTAAATCAAAATTAGGGAGAGTTGAAGAACTTAGAGCGAATTGGCTTCAAGCAAATGGTGGTGCATTATCCTCATCTCAACAAAAATTGTTGGAATCAGTTTCTGCATTAATAATAACAGAGGGATTAAGTCAATTAGTTAAAGAGGAAAGTAGCCAACTGGAGAAGATGTACGATAATATGAAAGACAAATTTCAAGAGAATTGGAAGAATTCCCAAGAAGCTGGAAATAAAATAGGGACAAAACTTTCGCATGATGAAGTACTAACAGCATTAAGAAATGGTGATGCGTATGAAAGCAAGTTTGAGACTGATCCTGAAACTAAAATCAAACAAAAGTTAAAAGAATTGAATGATATAAATAGTGATTGTCACAACTACGTCTCTAAAATTAAAGATAGTGTAAATGCAATTGTAGGTAATGACCAATTATTAGCGAGTCAGATAGCAGGTGTAATATAATGTTTACTGAATATAAGAAAATAAGTGATTTGGAAACTGCATATGATGAAGAAAGAAGAAAATTGAACGATAAATTAGAGCAACTTCAGGAAATTAAGCATCAGATAAAGTTGGATTGTGAATATTCATACGATTGCTTTTTATATCTGAAAAACAAAATGGATTATAGTCAAGAATCAAACGTTAAAATGACGCATATTATAAACGAGTTTAATGATGAAATGACACAGCGAATTAAAAATGAAGAGATGAAAATAGAACGTTCTAAAGATGAACTTAAAAGAGAATATTTAAAAGAAATTGAAAAAATGGGAGGTAGAGAGTAAAGATGTGGTATGACTCAGTTGTTGAAAGGATACCAAGCGTTCCGAGTATTAATGCTGTTTTGCAAATGAGACAGATTACTGCAGTTATTGCGCCCGAGCATAACAGAATTCACCATGACCATAAAAATAAATTGAAAAATGATGAAGAGCTTTTAATAAATCAAATGAGTAGCCATTTCAAAAAATTTAAAGGTGAATTTGATAATGTAGCTCAAGGAGATTGGGTTAAAAAGGCGAAGAATGAACTGGATGATATTAATAAGAAATTAAAAAATATTCAAAAAACGGAAATTTAATATTCTAGCTGATTCCAGAAACTAAGACAGCGTGTGTTCATTCATGTCATTATCAATATAATCACCACAACAAAAAAGCTTCTAATGTGATATCGGAATCTCGGATTCCATATCATGTTAGAAGCTTTTAATGTCTAAAGAACATCTACATTTTATCATATTTTCTTACTTATTAAACTTTTATATAATTAAATATTTCTTAATTTTCCAAAATAGTGATAAATTTGTGAATTACATCACAAACCCCTTTATTTATTTGGAAATTCATGTAATATTAGTCTTGTAAGAAGTTAATAAATAGAGAGAGACGAGAGAGTTTATATAAATAATATATAAACATTGGAGTGATGATTATGAGAAAAGAGATTGAAGCGCTTATTTTCTCAGACGTAAGTAGCTATGATATTTACGTGAACACTGGTGTAAATCAAGGATTAATTGGTGACATTAAAGATGGTTACCTAACTATTGATTCTATGCCTTACATTGATGCAGAGCGTTTGTATCACTTTGCTATGGAACGTAAATCGTTAGTCACTAACTAGTTCTTATTGCCAATGATTACTACCCCTAGTCGGCGGCAATTGAAGTGTGATTGATGTAACTTGCCCTCGTTGGTGAGCAATTGAGGGCAGACCCCTTTAATTAAGTAAACCCTAACTCCCCACAAATCTGGAACGATACTAAAAGCCACGTCCTATATTGGATGTGGCTTTAGTCATGTCTATATTGAATTTTAGTATGATTACCTACAAGATTATATATAAAACTGTATCATGTCCTCGATATATAAACGAAATGATATTAGAATCCTTCATTTTCAACTTGTTTGAAATTACGTTTAATGCCATTGTAAGAATACACAACATTATACAGTTTTACTTGGGCATCATGTGCACTTGAGAAGGGCATTCTTACATCATCTAATTTTTTGACTTCGTGTCGAAATGCTTTCTCGGCTTTTTGTCTTTCTGCAAGCGACATACTTAGCCATTCTTCTTTGCTAAATAAATCCTCGAATCTAAAATCAAATGCAGTTCTTTTACTTTCTGCTCTCAGTGCTAACACACGCTCATGATATGTCACAATAACTCCCCCTTTTCTAACAGCCTTGCCATTGTTTACTAATACTTATAACTTTAGTACTAACTTTCGACTTTTACAATAAAGAAGTGACAATTTTTCAACATTTTTAAAAATAAAAAATATGAACAACGATCATTTGTATATTTCGAATAACTAAAAATTGTACTTTATCAGTGTAAATAAATCGATTTAGTATAACCAGAATATGAATTGTGATACGCTTTTTAAAAGTATAAATAGTAATATGTACTTATGATTTACCCTGAAAAAATAAAAAAGAAGCAAAGGAGTCGATCATTATGACAGTATTAACAGATAAAGTAGCAGTAGTTACAGGTGCAGGCAGTGGTATTGGAGAAGCAATTGCAACATTGCTACATGAAGAAGGTGTGAAAGTCATCTTAGCCGGTAGAAATAAAGATAAACTACAAAATGTGGCGAATCAATTAGCTCAAGATAGTGTGAAGGTAGTGCCAACAGATGTAACGAAAAAAGAAGAAGTCGATGAATTGATAAAAATTGCACAACAAACATTCGGTGGTTTGGATATTGTTATCAATAGTGCGGGGCAAATGTTGTCGTCTAAGATTACTGATTATCAAGTAGATGAATGGGATAGTATGATTGATGTGAATATCAAAGGCACTTTATACACGGCACAGGCTGCATTACCAACTATGTTAGAACAATCAAGTGGCCATCTTATTAACATTGCATCTATTTCTGGCTTTGAAGTAACGAAAAGCAGTACGATTTATAGTGCGACGAAAGCAGCAGTTCACACTATTACTCAAGGATTAGAAAAAGAGTTGGCAAAGACAGGCGTTAAAGTAACAAGCATTTCTCCAGGAATGGTAGATACAGCAATAACTGCCGCATACAATCCAACAGATCGTAAAAAACTTGAACCACAAGATATTGCAGAAGCAGTATTATATGCATTAACACAACCAAAGCACGTTAACGTGAATGAAATTACAGTGCGTCCTGTATAAAAAGGTGTTTGAGGTGTGGGAGATAGGCATTTAATGTAATAGCTATCGGTTTTGTTAATATTAGTAAGGCAATAATGATATAAAAGCATGATAGGCAATTATTCCTTGCACAATTCTCACTAACTGGTGATTTTAACAATCGAGTGAGTGAAGGCGACGATATTAGTGTTATGATTTATAATCTATAATGTTCATAATTACAGAACTATAAAAACTTTTTCATTTTCCACCACATTTTAGGAGTTGCTTTAATGACCAAAAAACATGTTTTTATAATTATTGGTATTATTTTATGTATATGTATAGTTGCTATAGTCATTTATTTAAAAGTGAAACATGACGAAAAAGAAAAACAAAAAGCACTTTACTACAAAGAACAACAGGAGCGTATTACACTCTATCTCAAGCAAAATACCAAAGAACCCAATACCATCAAAACTGTGCATTTCACAAGTTTAAAGACAGGACCTATGGGCGATGCCGTAATTGAAGGTTACATCAATGAAAACAAAAAAGCTGATTTTGTTGCATATGGGTCTCCAGAACATCATTATCAATTTGGTGGAAGTTTGATCAAAAGTAAAAATTTAAGCACGTTATTAAAACCAGCACATCAAACCAAAACACCTGATGAGATAAAAAAGGAATTAGAGTCTAAAAAGAACGACCGCTAAAACTATGCGGTCGTTTTAATTATGCTTTCAAGTTAATCATACATACACATAAAAATGAAAAGTTGAATTTTTAGTACAATTTCCACTGTATTTATCTGTTAACCACTTCATAACCGCAATATTCCGATGATCTTAGATGAACTTTATATCAACACTTTTAATTGCTTAATGTTTATCAAATATTGTATTTGAATCTTCGACAGAATAAAACTCGAAGTCTAACAAGTGATTCGAATTTGTCTCTGCAAATATTAAATACAATTAATTGGTTTTGAGTCTATAAGTTTTAGTAACAGGTGATAGACCTGCTCTCTTTAATCCGTTAAACTTAGCTTGATATAAACATACAATTTTAAATATAGTATTTCCTCATTACTAAATAGCTACTTTTACTTTTTAAGAGCGTGTTATGTAGTATCATAATCATGTAAACTGTATAAAATTCCACCACATTTTAGGAGCTGGTGATACATGTCGAAAAAGAAAATTTTAATATTAACTAGTATTATGTTAATCATATTAATCAGTGTTGCAGGTATCCATTTTAAAATGAAATATGATGAAAAAGAAAAACAAAAAACAATTTATTATAAAGAACAACAAGAGCGCATTACACTTTATCTCAAGCATAACACTATAGAACCGAACACAATCAAATCTGTACATTTCACAAACTTGGAAACAAGTCCTATGGGAAGTGCTGTGATTGAAGGTTACATAAATGAAAACAAAAAAGATAATTTTACTGCTTATGCTACACCAGAACATAATTATCAATTTGGTGGCGCTATGATAAAGAGTGAAGGAGTAGATAAATTATTAAAAATTGCACATGAAAGAAAATCACCAGATGATATAAAAAAAGAACTAAATAAAAAGAAGAGTCACTAAAGTTAGGAGTTACTTTAATGTCCAAAAAACATGGTTTTATAATTATTGGTGTTGTTTTATGCGTATGTATGCTTATTGCAGGTATCCATTTTAAAATGAAATATGACGAAAAAGAAAAGCAAAAATCAATTTATTATAAAGAACAACAAGCGCGCATTACACTTTATCTCAAGCATAACACTATAGAACCGAACACAATCAAATCTGTACATTTCACAAACTTGGAAACAAGTCCTATGGGAAGTGCTGTGATTGAAGGTTACATAAATGAAAACAAAAAAGATAATTTTACTGCTTATGCTACACCAGAACATAATTATCAATTTGGTGGCGCTATGATAGAAAGTGAAAAATTAAGTGAATTACTAAAACCAGCACAGGAATTAAAATCGCCTGATGATATAAAAAAAGAGCTAAACAAAAAGAAGAGTCACTAAAAGTTGGAGGTGGTTAAATGTCCAAAAAACATGTTTTTGTAATTATTGGTGTTGTTTTATGCGTATGTATAGTCGCTACGGTCATACATTTTAAAATGAAATATGACGAAAAAGAAAAACAAAAATCAATTTATTATAAAGAACAACAAGAGCGCATTACACTTTATCTCAAGCATAATACTATAGAACCGAACACGATCAAATCTGTACACTTCACAAATTTGGAAGCAAGTCCTATGGGCAGTGCTGTGATTGAAGGATACATAAACGAAAACAAAGAAGATGGTTTTGTTGCTTATGCATCGCCTGAAAATAACTTTCAATTTGTAGGTGATATAATACTAAGCAAAAATTTATCGGAAATAATTAAAATAAAAACAAAATCACCAGAAAAAATCAAAGAAGAATTAGATAAAAAAGAAGGCCACTAGGGTCTTCTTTATTTTTGATTTAATCTTCCAATAATCTATGTCATTGCTATCGAAGGTGTTTCGCAATTAATATCAATCACTTCATCATCACCAATACTTCCCCAATTTTTTTACAGTACATTAACACAAGTGAACCCTATTAATATAAATGAAATAATAGTTTGGCCATTATAAAAACATTATATACCGAATAACAATGGCGATGACGTGATTTATTGACATTATCAAATTTTCTCAAATGTGTGTGATTTTTTATAAAAAAGGGTAGAGCAAGGTATAATATCCTTTCAATCTGTTTTCATATTTTATATATTTTTTAAATATAAACGCTAAATGTTTTAACTAAAGCACAGATTGACAAGATGTTATACAGAATTTCAAATTCTATCCAATATTGTTCGAAGTGTAGTATCACTGGATTGGTATTAAACAATGTAAAGAAGGAGAGATTGCAAATGCCGTATAATTACAAGAAACAAAATGGAGAGTTAATGTCTGTAATGAGCCAAGGTGAAAAGTTTATTCATCAATCACCCGTTAATGATGAACTTAGTGCATTGATTAAGTTATTAATTTCAAAAATTAACGGTTGTCATTATTGTGTTGATATCCATAAAAAAGAATTAAAGGAATTGGGTGTAACACAAATGAAAATTGATGAAGTCTTGAGTTTTAGACATTTAGATTTATTTACTGACCAAGAAAAAGTGACGCTTGAATTTGCAGAAATGTTAAATTCAATCAAAGACTTTAAGAAGTTTGAAATTATTGACCGGCTAAAATCATTTTATGATGAAGAACAAATTATTGATCTTGTCTTTGTTGTAAACCAAATTAACGGTTGGAACAGACTAAATATTATTAGTGATAAACTATAATTGTTTATATAAATACAGAGTTTCATCTCGAACGCTATATCATAACAAATCATGCCACTATACAGGTCAAATCTTGTATAGTGGCATTTTAATTTATCCCCTTAAATGCTGTTATTTAACGAATATCGGTCCACCTGGTCCAACAGGGATACCTAATAGGAACCAAATAATTACAAATACTGTCCATACAATACTTAGCGCAATTGAATACGGCATTAAACTAGAAAGTAAGGCTCCGAGTTTCATGCGTTTATCGTATTTTTGTGCATAAGTTAATAATAAAGGTAAGTACGGCATCATCGGTGTAATTGGATTGGTAATTGAATCTCCTACACGGTAAATGACTTGTGTGAATGCGGGATGAAAGCCGATAAGGATTAACATTGGTACGAATATCGGTCCTAAAATACCCCATTTAGCCGATGCGCTTCCGATTAACATGTTGACCATTGCACTCAGTACAATAATACCTAGTATTAATACAATACCGTTTTGGTGTTCTAATAATTTGGCGCCTTTAACAGCAGCGATAATTCCTAAATTACTCCATTTTAAATACGCAAGTAGCTGTGCTGCAAAAAACACAATAACGATAAATGTTCCCATTGATCCTACAGCATCGCCGAACATTTTACCTAAGTCTTTTGTATTTTTAATTTCTTTGCTTAAAATCCCATAAACTAATCCAGGTACTAAAAATACAACAAGAATAATTAATCCGACACCGTTAATTAATGGCGCATCGTCTAGTAAGCTGCCTGTTTTAGCATTTCTTAAAAAGCTATGTTCAGGAATGGCTGTAATAATTAATAAAATAATTGTGACTATGAAACTGATATTTGCCCATTTTAAAGCATGTGCTTCTTTGTCAGTAATATGTGAAGACGTTTCTTCATGATCATCATGCATTAAACGATTATCATATTGACCTAACCTAGGAATAATCAGTTTAGTTGTAACTAGCAATATGGTAGGAAGTAATACAACGACACTCGCTGCGATAAAGTACCAGTTCATAGCAACGTTTGTTTTAATAGAATCTGAAACGATACGTGTTGCTGGTTCTGTAAATGAATAGACCAAAGCATCTTGCATACCAACAACTATATTTGCGGCAAAGCCACCTACAGCGGAAGCATATGCCATTGTTAGTCCAGCGATAGGGTGATAGCCAATTTTAATAAAAAGCATCGCTGCGAGCGGCGGCAAGATAATTGTAGCAGCATCGCCGGCTGTACTACCTAAAATACCAATTAATATAATAGTCGGTAAAATTAAGAAACGTGGTGCGCGATTCACAACAGAAATCATTAACTTGTCGAAGTATCCTGTTTTCTCTGCAACACCTATACCAATCATCACTGCTAGTACTAAGCCTAATGCTGGGAACTCTGAGAAATTTTTAATCGTATAATTCATTATCATCGTAAATCCATCATGGCTGATTATATTTTTAATATAAATGGTTTGATGCGTACCTGGATGCTTAACAGATACATTAAATAATGAGATAATCCATGTCATAATGGCTAAGCCCACACACATTAAAAAGAATAAGACGCTAGGATCTGGCAATTTATTTCCAATTTTTTCAACACTATTCAAGAAACGATTGACGATAGACCCCTTTTGTTGATGTTTTGATGTCATCAATGATTCCCCCCTTTGTTAAATATTTAAAGTGTAACAAAAAACACTCTCAAAAGTAACAATTTTCAGAAAATGAAAAATCTAATATTGTTAAATATTTTGAGTTATTCAATAGAAATTCTATAGCAGAGAGTAGCTAAGACTGCCTGGAGACTTAGCTATTAGGTTTATGAAGCATTGAACAGTGGAAAATAAGGACTGTAAGTTTAAGATATGTTGTATAGGAGTGACTGAATGAAACGTTTGGAAAATAAAGTTGCAGTCGTAACAGGAGCAAGTACAGGTATCGGACAAGCTTCTGCAATCGCTTTAGCTCAAGAAGGTGCGTATGTATTGGCGGTAGACATAGCTGAAGCGGTATCGGAGACTGTCGATAAAATTAAAAGTAATGGTGACAAAGCAAAGGCTTATGTTGTGGATATTGCAAGCGAACAACAAATTGACAATTTTGCATCAGAAATTAGAGAACAGTTTGGGCATGTTGATGTGTTATTTAATAATGCCGGTGTGGATAATGCGGCTGGTAGAATTCATGAGTATCCAACAGACGTATATGACAAGATTATGAATGTAGATATGCGTGGGACATTTTTAATGACGAAAATGATGTTACCTTTAATGATGACTAAAGGTGGCTCTATTGTTAACACATCTTCATTTTCAGGACAGGCAGCAGATTTGTATCGCTCAGGATATAATGCTGCGAAAGGGGCAGTGATTAATTTTACTAAATCCATTGCAATCGAATATGGTAGAGATGGCATTCGAGCTAATGCAATTGCACCAGGTACGATTGAAACCCCGTTAGTAGATAAACTGACAGGTACTAGCGAAGATAAGGAAGGCAAAGCATTCAGAGAAAATCAGAAATGGATGACACCGCTGGGACGTTTAGGTAAACCAGAAGAAGTAGGCAAGCTGGTTGTCTTTTTAGCATCTGATGAGAGTTCATTTATTACTGGTGAAACAATTCGCATTGACGGTGGTGTTATGGCTTACACATGGCCTGGCGAGATGTTGAGTGATGATGCGTGGAAGCGGACATTGGAATAATTGTTGTAAAATCGATATCCAGTGGAAAATAATTTGGCATGAAGTAGGCAATGTATGCATATTGTCGCAATGACAGACATATGAAATAGGGGGATTTAACATGAATATTAGACATATAAGAAATGCCACGGCCGTGATTGAGTATGGAGGTAAACGCATTTTGATTGATCCAATGCTAAGTGACAAAGGCGCATTTGAACCATTTCCAAATTCACCGAGACAAGATGAAAACAATCCACTTGTAGAACTACCATTAGCAATTGAAGATATCATTAACAACATCGATTTAGTAATTTTAACACATTTGCATATTGATCATTTTGATCTGAAAGCGATTGAAGTATTGCCAAAAGATATTAAAATTTATACACAAAACGAAGCAGACGCTAGTAAAGTGGAGGGTTATGACTTTACAAACGTTTCGGTATTTAATGATGTGACACACATTGGAGAAATTGAGTTGATTAAAACAGATGCTCAACATGGGCATGGTGAAATCTTGAAAATGACAGGACATGTTCACGGTTTAGTGCTGAAACATTCTGAAGAGCCAACGTTATATTTAGCTGCTGATACGGTTTGGTTCGACGGTGTTGAGAAGACTTTAAAAGCGCATCATCCAGATGTCGTAGTACTTAATGGTGGTGCAAATCAATTCTTTGAAGGTGGGCCGTTAGTGATGGATGAACATGATGTATTGAAAGTCGCTCATTCATTGCCGCTTGCTCAAATAGTTGTTGTGCATATGGAAGCGGTCAATCATTGGCATTTATCTCGTGAAGAGCTGAATGAATTTATAAATTCTAACGACTTAGGTAATAGAGTTGTTGTACCAAATGACGGGGAATTATTAACCTTTGAAAAATAAATGTTTGTTTATTTGATGAAGTGTATTGCTTAAAGCTAGTTTTAACGTATTTTACGTTGAAGCTGGCTTTTTTGTTTGATAAAAATTTTCAAAAAGACTTGAATGTGCTGAGAATGCGATGTTTATGGAGGGATTCAGAAAATATAAATGAGCATTCATTTACAACCTTTATTGACAATGATTCTCAACTAATATAGTATATAAACAAATCGTAATAGTTACGATTTGTTTTCTGCAACTTTTTTGAAGTTTTAGTTGAGGTGAAAACAGTAAAAGCATCTAAGTGAATGTAGTTAACGGACAACTGCATTCGCTTGTAGAGCCACAAGAAGCAACTTTAAATAAGGTTTACGGTTGCATGTTGATGCAACAACCGATTACTAAGTCATGCTTTCCACTTTGCGGATTAGCATGACTTACCTAATAGATGGGAAACTATTAGGTTCATCTTCTAAAAAATTACAGGTTTAGAGGGATACAGTTGCTTGCTTCGCAACAACTGCATAAGAGCCATGCTTTTCGCTTTTGTGAATTAGCATGACTTACCTAATAGATAGAGCTATTAGGTTCATCTTCTAAAAAATTACAGGTATAGAGGAATACAGTTGTTTGCTTCGCAACAACTGCATAAGAGCCATGCTTTTCGCTTTTGCGGGTTAGCATGACTTACCTAATAGATGGGAAACTATTAGGTTCATCTTCTAAAAAATTACAGGTTTAGAGGGATACAGTTGCTTGCTTCGCAACAACTGCATAAGAGCCATGCTTTTCGCTTTTGTGAATTAGCATGACTTACCTAATAGATAGAGCTATTAGGTTCATCTTCTAAAAAATTACAGGTATAGAGGAATACAGTTGTTTGCTTCGCAACAACTGCATAAGAGCCTCTAGTAATTAAAATTACAGAGGCTCTAAAAATACATCTAAAGGAGTGTCGTATGAATCGGCAGGTTATAGAATTTTCTAAGTATAATCCTTCGGGGAATATGACGATACTTGTTCATTCAAAACATGATGCTAGTGAATATGCATCTATCGCCAATCAGTTGATGGCCGCAACACATGTATGTTGTGAACAGGTAGGCTTTATAGAATCAACACAAAATGATGATGGCAATGATTTTCACTTAGTTATGAGCGGTAATGAATTTTGCGGTAATGCGACGATGTCATATATACATCATTTGCAGGAAAGTCATTTGCTTAAAGACCAACAGTTTAAGGTGAAGGTATCTGGCTGTTCGGATTTAGTGCAATGTGCAATTCATGATTGCCAATACTATGAAGTTCAAATGCCACAAGCCCATCGTGTTGTGCCAACAACAATTAATATGGGTAATCATTCATGGAAAGCAATAGAAATTATTTATGAAACATATGTACATTATGTGATTCCAGTTAAACAAGTAACAACTGAAATTCAACATTTGGTTGAAACATATGTGCGTGAGCAACAATGGAATCACAAATATAAAACAGTAGGTATGATGCTTTTTGATGAACAACGTCAATTTTTACAGCCATTAATCTATATACCAGAAATACAAAGTTTAATTTGGGAAAATAGCTGTGGTTCTGGTACAGCATCAATTGGGGTTTTTAATAATTATCAACGTAATGACGCATGCAAAGATTTTACAGTACATCAGCCAGGGGGCAGTATTTTAGTGACATCAAAGCGATGTCATCAATTGGGATATCAAACTTCAATTAAAGGACAGGTTACAACTGTAGCTACAGGAAAAGCATATATAGAATAAGGAGCCTACAATGAATAACTTTAATAATGAAATCAAATTGATATTACAACAATATTTAGAAAAGTTTGAAGCGCATTACGAGCGTGTATTACAAGACAATCAATATATCGAAGCATTAGAAACATTGATGGATGACTATAGTGAATTTATTTTAAATCCTATTTATGAACAACAATTTAATGCTTGGCGTGACGTTGAAGAAAAAGCACAATTAATAAAATCACTGCAATATATTACAGCGCAGTGTGTTAAACAAGTGGAAGTCATTAGAGCTAGACGTCTATTAGACGGACAGGCGTCTACCACAGGTTACTTTGACAATATAGAACATTGTATTGATGAAGAATTTGGACAATGTAGTATAGCTAGCCATGACAAATTATTGTTAGTTGGTTCAGGTGCATATCCAATGACGTTAATTCAAGTAGCAAAAGAAACAGGTGCTTCAGTTATCGGTATTGATATTGATCCACAAGCCGTTGACCTAGGACGCAGAATCGTTAACGTCTTAGCACCAAATGAAGATATAACAATTACGGATCAAAAGGTATCTGAACTTAAAGATATCAAAGATGTGACGCATATCATATTCAGCTCGACAATTCCTTTAAAGTACAGCATTTTAGAAGAATTATATGATTTAACAAATGAAAATGTCGTAGTTGCAATGCGCTTTGGTGATGGCATCAAAGCAATATTTAATTATCCGTCACAAGAAACAGCGGAAGATAAGTGGCAATGTGTGAATAAACATATGAGACCACAGCAAATTTTTGATATAGCACTTTATAAAAAAGCAGCTATAAAGGTAGGTATTACGGATGTCTAAATTATTAATGATAGGCACTGGTCCGGTCGCAATCCAATTAGCGAATATTTGCTATTTAAAATCAGATTATGAGATTGATATGGTTGGACGTGCCTCAACATCAGAAAAATCAAAACGCTTATATCAAGCGTATAAAAAAGAGAAACAATTTGAAGTCAAAATACAAAACGAGGCGCATCAACATCTGGAAGGTAAGTTTGAAATTAATCGTTTGTATAAAGACGTTAAAAACGTTAAGGGTGAATACGAAACGGTTGTCATGGCATGCACAGCAGATGCTTATTATGACACACTACAGCAATTGTCGTTAGAAACTTTGCAAAGTGTCAAACATGTCATTTTAATTTCACCGACATTTGGATCTCAAATGATAGTGGAACAATTTATGTCTAAGTTCAGTCAGGATATCGAAGTGATTTCATTTTCAACTTATCTTGGCGATACACGTATTGTTGATAAAGAAGCACCTAATCATGTGTTGACAACAGGTGTAAAAAAGAAATTGTACATGGGATCGACACATTCAAACTCAACAATGTGTCAACGAATCTCTGCTTTAGCTGAGCAATTGAAGATTCAATTAGAAGTCGTTGAATCGCCACTGCATGCTGAAACACGTAACAGTTCGCTTTATGTGCACCCGCCACTATTTATGAATGACTTTTCATTGAAAGCCATTTTCGAAGGAACGGATGTACCGGTTTATGTGTATAAGTTATTTCCTGAAGGACCGATAACGATGACATTAATCCGTGAAATGCGTTTAATGTGGAAGGAAATGATGGCTATTTTACAAGTATTTAGAGTGCCGTCAGTCAACCTGCTTCAATTTATGGTGAAGGAAAATTATCCAGTACGTCCTGAAACTTTGGATGAAGGTGATATTGAGCATTTCGAAATCTTGCCAGATATCTTACAAGAATATCTGCTTTATGTAAGATATTCCGCAATCCTCATTGATCCATTTTCACAGCCAGACGAAAACGGACATTACTTTGATTTTTCAGCTGTACCATTTAAGCAAGTCTATAAAAATGAACAGGATGTTGTTCAAATTCCAAGAATGCCAAGTGAAGATTATTACAGAACGGCGATGATTCAGCATATTGGGAAAATGCTAGGTATCAAAACGCCAATGATTGATCAGTTCCTAACTCGCTATGAAGCAAGTTGCCAGGCGTACAAGGATATGCATCAAGATCAACAACTATCTTCTCAATTTAATACAAATCTATTTGAAGGAGATAAGGCACTCGTCACAAAATTTTTGGAAATCAATAGAACGCTTTCATAATAAGGGTTTGAAGTTTTATAATAGAAAAAAATTATTGAATTATGTTTGACATTTACATAAAAATAAGCAAATAATTGAGAAAAATAATCATTACGATTTGATTAAGTAATGCAACTTATCAATTTAGAAAGAGGAAAAGCAAATGAGAAAACTAACTAAAATGAGTGCAATGTTACTTGCATCAGGGCTAATTTTAACTGGTTGTGGCGGTAATAAAGGTTTAGAGGAGACAAAAGAAAACAAGCAATTAACGTATACGACGGTTAAAGATATCGGGGATATGAACCCGCATGTTTACGGTGGATCGATGTCTGCTGAAAGTATGATATACGAGCCGCTTGTACGTAACACGAAAGACGGGATTAAGCCTTTACTAGCTAAAAAATGGGATGTGTCTGAAGATGGGAAGACATACACGTTCCATTTGAGAGATGACGTTAAATTCCATGATGGTACGCCATTTGATGCTGACGCAGTTAAGAAAAATATTGACGCAGTTCAAGAAAACAAAAAATTGCATTCTTGGTTAAAGATTTCAACATTAATTGACAATGTTAAAGTTAAAGATAAGTACACGGTTGAATTGAATTTGAAAGAAGCATATCAACCTGCATTGGCTGAATTAGCGATGCCTCGTCCATATGTATTTGTGTCTCCAAAAGACTTTAAAAACGGCACAACAAAAGATGGCGTTAAAAAGTTCGATGGTACTGGTCCGTTTAAATTAGGTGAACACAAAAAAGATGAGTCTGCAGACTTTAACAAAAATGATCAATACTGGGGCGAAAAGTCTAAACTTAACAAAGTACAAGCAAAAGTAATGCCTGCTGGTGAAACAGCATTCCTATCAATGAAAAAAGGTGAAACGAACTTTGCCTTCACAGATGATAGAGGTACAGATAGCTTAGACAAAGACTCTTTAAAACAATTGAAAGATACTGGTGACTATCAAGTTAAGCGTAGTCAACCTATGAATACGAAAATGTTAGTTGTCAATTCTGGTAAAAAAGATAACGCTGTCAGTGACAAAACAGTCAGACAAGCGATTGGTCATATGGTAAACAGAGATAAAATTGCCAAAGAAATTTTAGATGGTCAAGAAAAACCAGCAACTCAATTATTTGCGAAAAATGTAACAGACATTAATTTCGATATGCCAACACGTAAGTATGACCTTAAAAAAGCAGAATCATTATTAGATGAAGCTGGTTGGAAGAAAGGTAAAGACAGCGATGTTCGTCAAAAAGATGGTAAAAACCTTGAAATGGCAATGTACTATGACAAAGGTTCTTCAAGTCAAAAAGAACAAGCAGAATACTTACAAGCAGAATTTAAGAAAATGGGTATTAAGTTAAACATCAATGGCGAAACATCAGATAAAATTGCTGAACGTCGTACTTCTGGTGATTATGACTTAATGTTCAACCAAACTTGGGGATTATTGTACGATCCACAAAGTACTATTGCAGCATTTAAAGCGAAAAATGGTTATGAAAGTGCAACATCAGGCATTGAGAATAAAGATAAAATATACAACAGCATTGATGACGCATTTAAAATCCAAAACGGTAAAGAGCGTTCAGACGCTTATAAAAACATTTTGAAACAAGTTGATGATGAAGGTATCTTTATCCCTGTTTCACACGGTAGTATGACAGTTGTTGCGCCGAAAGATTTAGAAAAAGTATCATTCACACAATCACAGTACGAATTACCATTCAATGAAATGCAGTATAAATAAAGGAGCGTTTAGATGTTCAAATTTATCTTAAAACGTATTGCGCTCATGTTTCCATTGATGATTGTAGTAAGTTTTATGACATTTCTATTGACGTATATTACAAATGAAAATCCAGCTGTGACAATTTTACATGCACAAGGAACGCCAAATGTAACACCAGAGTTGATTGCAGAAACGAATGAGAAGTACGGTTTCAATGATCCATTATTAATTCAATATAAAAATTGGTTACTTGAAGCGATGCAATTTAATTTTGGTACAAGCTACATTACAGGTGATCCTGTTGCTGAACGCATTGGTCCAGCATTTATGAATACATTGAAATTAACAATAATTTCAAGTGTTATGGTGATGATTACATCAATTATTTTAGGTGTAGTTAGTGCATTAAAAAGAGGAAAGTTCACTGATCGTGCGATACGTTCAGTGGCTTTCTTTCTAACTGCATTACCATCATATTGGATAGCTTCAATACTTATTATTTACGTTTCAGTGAAGTTAAACATATTGCCGACTTCTGGATTAACAGGTCCAGAAAGTTACATATTGCCAGTGATCGTTATTACGATTGCCTATGCTGGTATTTACTTTAGAAATGTTAGACGCTCGATGGTGGAACAATTAAATGAAGATTATGTACTTTATTTAAGAGCAAGCGGTGTGAAATCTATCACATTAATGTTGCATGTGTTGCGTAATGCTTTACAAGTTGCGGTATCAATCTTTTGTATGTCTATACCAATGATAATGGGTGGACTAGTTGTTATCGAGTATATCTTTGCATGGCCTGGACTAGGTCAATTAAGTTTAAAAGCAATACTTGAACATGATTTTCCAGTCATTCAAGCATATGTATTAATTGTAGCGGTATTATTTATTGTATTTAATACATTAGCAGATATCATTAATGCGCTATTAAATCCAAGATTAAGGGAGGGCGCACGATGATAATTTTAAAACGATTATTACAAGATAAAGGTGCAGTGATTGCTTTAGGCATTATTGTATTATATGTCTTTTTAGGATTAGCAGCACCACTTGTGACATTTTATGATCCTAACCATATCGATACAGCAAACAAATTTGCTGGCATGAGTTTTCAACATCTACTAGGTACTGACCATTTAGGTAGAGATATTTTAACTAGGTTAATTTATGCGATTAGACCAAGTTTGTTATATGTCTTTGTTGCGCTATTTGTTTCTGTACTTATTGGATCTATTTTAGGATTCTTATCAGGATATTTCCAAGGGTTTGTTGACGCCTTAATCATGCGTGCGTGTGATGTTATGTTGGCATTCCCAAGTTATGTTGTAACGTTAGCATTAATTGCATTGTTTGGTATGGGTGCCGAAAATATTATCATGGCATTTATTTTGACGCGTTGGGCATGGTTCTGTCGTGTTATACGTACAAGTGTTATGCAGTACACTGCTTCTGACCATGTAAGATTTGCTAAAACAATCGGTATGAATGATATGAAAATTATTCACAAACATATTATGCCGTTAACATTAGCAGATATTGCTATCATCTCTAGTAGTTCGATGTGTTCAATGATCTTGCAAATATCTGGCTTTTCATTTTTAGGATTAGGTGTCAAAGCGCCTACTGCAGAGTGGGGCATGATGCTTAACGAAGCTAGAAAAGTGATGTTTACACATCCTGAAATGATGTTTGCGCCAGGTATTGCCATAGTGATTATAGTGATGGCATTTAACTTCTTATCCGATGCTTTACAAATTGCTATTGATCCTCGCATCTCTTCTAAAGATAAACTTCGTTCTGTGAAAAAAGGAGTGGTGCAATCATGACATTGTTAACAGTTAAGCATTTGACGATTACAGATACCTGGACAGATCAACCACTCGTGAGTGATGTGAATTTTACATTAACTAAGGGTGAAACTTTAGGCGTTATTGGAGAAAGTGGTAGCGGTAAATCAATTACATGCAAATCGATTGTAGGTTTAAATCCAGAACGATTACGCGTAACAGGTGATATAACCTTTGATGGTAAGCCAATGTTGTCGTTATCGGAAGCACAATTGAAAAAATACCGTGGTAAAGATATTGCGATGGTCATGCAACAAGGTAGTCGTGCCTTTGACCCATCAACTACTGTCGGTAAACAAATGTTTGAGACTATGAAAGTACATACGTCAATGTCTACACAAGAAATTGAAAAGACATTGATTGAATATATGGATTATTTAAGTTTGAAAGATCCTAAACGTATATTAAAATCATACCCTTACATGTTATCAGGAGGAATGTTACAGCGATTGATGATTGCTTTAGCGTTAGCTTTGAAACCAAAGTTAATCATTGCTGATGAGCCGACAACGGCTTTAGATACAATTACACAATATGATGTACTGGAAGCATTTATAGATATTAAAAAACACTTTGACTGTGCGATGATTTTCATTTCACATGATTTAACGGTTATTAACAAGATTGCAGACCGTGTTGTTGTGATGAAAAATGGTCAACTGATTGAGCATGGTACGCGTGAATCAGTCTTGCATCATCCAGAACATGTTTATACGAAGTATTTATTATCCACTAAGAAGAAGATTAATGATCATTTTAAACATGTGATGAGGGGTGATGTACATGATTAAAATTAAAGATGTTGAAAAGTCATATCAAAGCGCACATGTTTTTAAGCGTCGTCGAATACCTATCGTGAAAGGTGTGTCATTTGAGTGTCCAATCGGTGCGACGATTGCGATTATCGGAGAAAGTGGTAGCGGTAAATCGACGTTGAGTCGTATGATATTAGGTATTGAGAAACCAGATAAAGGTTGTGTAACCTTAAATGATCAACCGATGCATAAGAAGAAAGTGAGACGTCATCAAATTGGTGCGGTATTTCAAGATTATACGTCATCATTACACCCATTTCAGACTGTTAGAGAAATCTTATTTGAAGTGATGTGTCAATGTGATGGACAACCTAAAGATGTTATGGAAGTCCAAGCAATTACATTGTTGGAAGAAGTTGGTCTATCTAAGGCATACATGGATAAATATCCTAATATGTTATCAGGTGGAGAGGCACAGCGTGTTGCGATTGCGCGCGCAATATGTATTAACCCTAAATATATTTTGTTTGATGAAGCCATTAGTTCACTCGACATGTCAATTCAAACACAAATATTAGATTTATTGATTCATTTACGTGAAACGCGTCAGTTGAGTTATATTTTTATCACACATGATATTCAAGCTGCCACGTATTTATGTGATCAATTAATTATTTTTAAAAACGGAAAAATAGAAGAACAAATTCCGACAAGCGCATTGCATAAAAGTGACAATGCTTATACAAGAGAATTAATAGAAAAACAACTATCATTCTAAGGAGTGAGATAATGAAAGGTGCAATGGCTTGGCCCTTTTTGAGATTATATATATTAACATTGATGTTCTTTAGTGCCAATGCAATCTTAAACGTGTTTATACCTTTACGAGGGCATGATTTAGGCGCAACGAATACGGTTATCGGTATCGTTATGGGGGCATACATGTTAACAGCAATGGTATTTCGACCATGGGCAGGACAAATTATTGCTCGTGTCGGTCCCATTAAAGTATTAAGAATTATTTTGATTATCAATGCCATAGCTTTAATTATTTATGGTTTTACTGGATTAGAAGGTTATTTCGTAGCACGTGTTATGCAAGGTGTGTGTACGGCATTCTTTTCTATGTCTTTACAGTTAGGTATTATTGATGCATTACCAGAGGAACATCGTTCTGAAGGTGTATCATTGTACTCGCTATTTTCAACGATTCCAAACTTAATCGGACCATTAGTTGCCGTAGGTATTTGGAATGCAAATAATATTTCACTATTTGCAATTGTCATTATCTTTATCGCATTAACAACAACATTCTTTGGCTATCGCGTGACCTTTGCTGAACAGGAACCCGATACGTCAGATAAGATTGAAAAAATGCCGTTTAACGCTATAACTGTTTTTGCGCAATTTTTCAAAAATAAAGAGTTGTTGAATAGTGGTATTATCATGATTGTTGCATCGATTGTATTTGGTGCAGTTAGTACATTTGTACCGTTATACACAGTGAGTTTAGGATTCGCGAATGCGGGAATCTTTTTGACAATACAGGCCATCGCAGTTGTTGCGGCAAGATTTTACTTAAGGAAATACATTCCGTCAGATGGTATGTGGCATCCTAAATATATGGTATCTGTACTATCATTATTAGTAATCGCGTCATTTGTAGTGGCATTTGGTCCGCAAGTAGGTGCAATTATTTTCTATGGCAGTGCAATATTAATAGGAATGACACAAGCAATGGTGTACCCAACATTAACATCATACTTAAGTTTCGTCTTACCAAAAGTAGGTCGTAATATGTTGTTAGGTTTATTTATTGCCTGTGCAGACTTAGGTATATCGTTAGGTGGCGCATTGATGGGACCTATTTCCGATTTAGTAGGATTTAAATGGATGTATCTAATTTGTGGTATGTTAGTCATTGTAATAATGATTATGAGTTTATTGAAAAAACCAACACCACGCCCAGCAAATAGTCTTTAATGAAGTGAATTAAAGCATATTAAGTTAATGAATATTTAAATTTTAAAAGGTATATTGAGCATGGCGATTTATGTGCTTCATGCTAGGACATGAAACATTCTATATGGCTCGTTTTTAGAACGACAGTATATCTAAATAAAGCACGCTTAAAAGTGAGTTGTGATACTGACTTTTAAGTGTGCTTTTTGATGTGTATGGATAATGGATAATACTCTGAAAAATTTTACATGAAAATATGCAAAACGAGTATAACTGCTAATTGATAAAAATAGCTCACCATAAAATTACGGTTTGATTTTAAATATAAGTAAGTCGCACTACTTACTAGTATCAATGCTGGAATGAATTCCCACCATGTATTAATGTATGGATAATAGTACAGTGTTTCAAGGAAAACGGATAATACTATTGTAATCTTTAAAGGTATTAATCTGCTTAATTCTTGAATTAAAATATGACGGAAAATAAGTTGACAAATCAAAGTATTTAATATAATGGTTAACGAAAATATAGCTATTAAACTGATGGAACCATATTCTCTAATGAGCGGGTAAATGTCAAAGACAGTAAAGGAATCTACATTTAGTGCGAAAATATCGAAATGATTTAAAAGTAAAAAGAGTACGATACTTAATGTAAATGATATAAGAATACGCCATTTATATTTAGCACTGGCAACGATTTGCGAACGTATCATTGGAACAAATGCATCTTCATGCATCCGACGAAAAATAGCTAGTGAAATAATAACTGCGAGTAAATAGCTAATGTTCATTGAAATAGGAAAAGAGAAACCCCATGGGGCTTGTTGAGTGAATACAGCTACTAACCCAAAAGTTAAAAAGACGATAATGATTGGCAAGATGTTAACCAAAAATATATAAAGAAAAATAAATCCAATATCACGTTTGAAAAAACGCGATTGTTCGGTAGCGTATTCTTCTTCTATGTAATGTTTATTTGTATTTGACATAGTATACCTCTTAAATAGTTGTATTATATAGATACTTTAGCACATATTACTTTGTATTGTATGTTTTATACATTAAAATTTAAAATGAAAAACATATCATAAAATTGTTTTATAAAATGAAGCGCTTCCATTGTGTTTTATTTTGTAAGGTGTATCATAAATATTGAATTGAAATTTTTGGGGAGGTATTGTAATGACGTTTCTTACAGTCATGCAATTTATAGTTAACATTATCGTTGTAGGATTCATGCTTACGGTTATTGTTATCGGGCTTATTTGGTTAATTAAAGATAAAAGACAATCACAACATAGTGTATTAAGGAATTATCCTTTACTAGCACGTATTAGATATATTTCAGAAAAAATGGGACCGGAATTACGTCAGTATTTATTTTCTGGGGATAATGAAGGAAAACCTTTTTCACGTAATGATTATAAAAATATCGTTTTGGCTGGAAAATATAACTCTCGTATGACCAGCTTCGGTACTACTAAAGATTATCAAGACGGCTTTTACATACAGAACACAATGTTTCCGATGCAACGTAATGAGATTTCAGTAGATAATACAACATTGTTATCAACATTCATTTATAAAATCGCGAATGAGCGTTTATTTAGTCGTGAAGAATATCGTGTGCCGACAAAGATTGATCCGTATTACTTAAGTGATGATCATGCAATAAAATTAGGTGAACATTTAAAACATCCATTTGTTTTAAAACGTATCGTAGGACAATCTGGTATGAGTTATGGAGCCTTAGGAAAAAATGCCATTACAGCTTTATCTAAAGGTCTAGCTAAAGCGGGTACTTGGATGAATACAGGTGAAGGTGGCTTATCAGAATATCATTTAAAAGGTAATGGGGATATCATTTTCCAAATTGGTCCCGGTTTGTTTGGTGTTCGTGATAAAGAAGGTAATTTTAGTGAAGATTTATTTAAAGAGGTCGCACAGTTATCTAACGTACGCGCATTTGAGCTGAAGTTGGCACAAGGTGCTAAGACTCGTGGTGGTCATATGGAAGCGGAAAAGGTAAACGAAGAAATTGCTAAAATCCGAAATGTTGAACCTTATAAAACAATCAATTCACCTAACCGTTACGAATTTATTCATAATGCTGAAGATTTGATTCGTTTCGTCGATCAGTTGCAGCAATTAGGTCAAAAACCAGTAGGATTCAAAATTGTAGTAAGCAAAGTTTCAGAAATTGAAACACTTGTACGTACGATGGTTGAACTAGATAAGTATCCAAGCTTTATTACGATTGATGGTGGTGAAGGTGGTACTGGTGCAACATTCCAAGAATTACAAGATGGTGTTGGCTTACCGCTGTTTACAGCTCTACCTATTGTGTCTGGCATGTTAGAAAAATATGGTATTCGAGATAAAGTGAAATTGGCGGCATCTGGTAAGTTAGTGACACCAGATAAAATTGCGATTGCACTAGGTTTAGGTGCAGATTTTGTTAATATTGCACGTGGCATGATGATTAGTGTCGGTTGTATTATGAGTCAACAATGTCATATGAATACATGTCCTGTAGGTGTTGCAACGACAGATGCGAAAAAAGAAAAAGCATTGATTGTTGGAGAAAAGCAATATCGTGTCACAAACTATGTAACAAGTTTGCATGAAGGCTTATTCAATATTGCAGCTGCTGTTGGCGTATCTAGTCCTACAGAAATTACTGCTGATCATATTGTATATCGAAAAGTCGATGGTGAATTGCAAACGATACATGATTATAAATTAAAACTCATTAGTTAACTTATTTATTTCGGGAAAATGAAAGCAGCGGATTTTAGCGTTACTGCAAATAATTTTATATTAGTAGTGGATGCTGGTCACACAAGAATTTCAAATATTAAAGCCCTCAGAATATGAATTAAGGTTTGTAACCTTAGTCTTATCTGAGGGCATTTTTATGTTATAAACTATTTGTCGTCCATTTTATCTTTTTCTTTTAAACCTCTGTGCTTTAATTGCTTTTCAAGTTTTTCAAAACTAATATCTTTATTTTCTTTAGTTGAAACACCAAGACGTTTATTTAATTTTTTCATGTCAACTTCTGTGTAATCTATGTCTAAGTGTTCAATTGCTTTTTTATCTTTATAGTCTACTTTGTATTTTACGCCTTTAAGGTCTTTGAAAATACTTTCAGATTTGGCGAATAACTTTTTGGCTTCGTCTTTATCCATACCTAGATCGTCATATTTAATTGTGTTGATTGTAGACTGTTTTAAAACTTTATCATCTTTATATGTGATAGAAGTTAGTACATGTTTACCACTAACATCACCTTCATATGTTTTGGTTTGTTCTTTACCACAGGCTGATAATGCAATGATACAAACTAATGCTACTACAATTAATGAACATAATTTTTTCAAAGTCAGTCGCCTTCTTTCGATATTTGTATTATAAAGAAATTATAACATTTACTAAAAAATGATGTTATTCAAAAATTTAAATTTTGTCATTTTTTTTGAAGATATGAGGTTTTTTAAGTGTATTTCTCACAAAATTTTAAAAATATTTAAGCCTGAAAACGATAAAACGGTAGAGAACGTAGTGTGTTCCACTGCTGATTTCTTTTTGAGCATTATAGACGGTATGTTGGAAGAAAAGAACAAAAGCTTGTGTACGATAGTATATAGGGACTAAGATTACGACGGATGTGTCGGTGATATTGACGTACTTAAATACGTACGCTATAATTAGCGTATCAGAAGACAAAGGAGGGTTTATATGATTATCACTAGCCCTACAGAAGCGAGAAAAGATTTTTATCAATTACTAAAAAATGTTAATAATAATCACGAACCAATTTATATTAGTGGCAATAATGCCGAAAATAATGCTGTGATTATAGGTTTAGAAGATTGGAAAAGTATACAAGAGACAATATATCTTGAATCTACTGGTACAATGGACAAAGTAAGAGAAAGAGAAAAAGATAGTAGTGGTACAACAAATATAGATGATATTGATTGGGATAATCTGTAATGAGCAATTACACGGTTAAGATTAAAAATTCAGCGAAATCAGATTTAAAGAAAATAAAACATTCTTATTTAAAGAAGTCATTTTTAGAAATTGTTGAGACTTTAAAAAATGATCCGTATAAAATAACACAATCCTTTGAAAAATTAGAACCTAAATATTTAGAGCGATATTCAAGAAGAATTAACCATCAGCACAGGGTCGTCTATACCGTAGATGATCGAAATAAAGAAGTATTGATACTATCGGCATGGTCACATTATGATTAATGGATATTCAACATCTGAATAAGTTTAATGATAAGTTAAATAAAGAAACTAGTATTTAAGTGTAGGGGAAATTGCGGCGTTAATGCGTTGTTATCTCTACGCTTTTTATTTTTTTAATAGCGCAAGACTAAACAGATTGAAATTAATAACAATAAAAGAATAAGGTATTATAATAAGAAATTTTAAATGGTGACGTTTTCGGGATATTAAATTTTAGAAATATGATGTTTTTTAAGTGTATTTCTCACAAAATTTTAAAAATATTTAAGCCTGAAAACGATAAAGCGGTAGGGAACGCTTTTCTGAAAGTTAGTGATACAATAGTTTTAAGTTGAAATACAGGAGGTTGAATTACATGAATCAGTCAGTCAAATTACTTAAGCATTTAACAGATGTAAACGGCATTGCTGGTTATGAAATGCAAGTTAAAGAAGCAATGCGTAACTATATAGAGCCTGTCAGTGATCAAATTATTGAAGATAACTTGGGTGGCATTTTTGGAAAGAAAAATGCTGAGAATGGTCAATACTCAATTATGATTTCTGGTCATATGGATGAAGTTGGTTTTATGGTAACAAAGATTGATAAACATGGTTTTATTTCATTTACGCCAGTTGGTGGATGGTGGAATCAAGTCATGCTATCTCAAAAAGTAACGATTACAACAGATTCGGGCAAAGAAATTAGAGGTATCATCGGTTCTAAACCGCCGCATGTCTTAACGCCTGAAGAACGTAAAAAGCCGATGGAAATCAAAAATATGTTTATAGATATTGGTGTTAGTAGCAAGGAAGAAGCTGAAGAAGCTGGTGTTGAAGTAGGCAATATGGTTACGCCATATAGTGAATTTGAAGTGCTTGCAAATGATAAATATTTAACTGCGAAAGCATTTGATAATCGCTATGGCTGTGCATTAGCTGTTGAGGTATTAAAACGTTTAAAAGATGAAAATATTGGCATTAACTTATACAGTGGTGCCACAGTGCAAGAAGAAGTTGGGTTACGTGGTGCGAAAGTGGCAGCGAATACAATTAAACCAGATTTGGCGATAGCCGTCGATGTGGGTATTGCTTATGATACCCCAGGTATGTCAGGTCAAACGAGCGATAGTAAACTAGGCGGTGGTCCAGTTGTTATTATGATGGATGCTACAAGTATTGCGCACCAAGGTTTGCGCAAGCATATTAAAGATGTAGCTAAGAAACATAACATCGAAGTACAATGGGATACGACACCAGGTGGAGGTACAGATGCGGGAAGTATTCATGTCGCAAATGAAGGTATTCCAACGATGACAATAGGTGTCACGTTACGATACATGCACTCTAATGTATCGGTACTCAATGTGGATGATTATGAAAATTCTATCCGTCTTGTTACTGAAATTGTCCGTTCATTGAATGATGAAACTTATAAAAATATCATGTGGTAGTCAAATCCATAAATAATAAAGAAAGTCTTTAATATGATGTCATGCAAGAACTAAGTTAGATGCTTAGTTAGCATGAGATATCATGTTAAAGGCTTTTTATTTTTAAAAAGTGAGAATAAATCACTGCAGTGTACTTCAATTTTGACATAAATATTAAAAAATTTTCCGGAATGAAATGGCACTAAATTTTTCAAAAATGGGAATACTATATTTGATATGTCTTATTAGAGCGATTTTAAGGGGTAATAAGCATTGACTAGGTCGACTTATAGGTATAGCACACTATTCAAGAAAAGGAATACCCAATTATATCGAAATAACTCATGATACGAGGAGGGGTAAATATGTTGTTAGAGATAAAAGATTTAGTATATGAGGCAAGTGATAGAGTCATACTAAATCATATTAATTTAAAAGTAGATAAAGGTGAAACCATTGCAATTATTGGTCCTTCAGGTAGTGGTAAAAGTACATTTCAAAAATTAATATGTAATTTAATTAGCCCAACCAGTGGAACACTTTACTTTAAAGGTAAATCATATGATGATTACGAACCAGAAATATTACGCCGACACATTAGCTATTTGATGCAACAAAGCGATTTGTTTGGTGAAACGATTGAAGATAATATGATTTTTCCGTCTCTTGCGCGTAATGATAAATTTGATAAGAAACGTGCTAAGCAATTAATTAAAGATGTAGGTTTAGGACACTATCAATTAAGTTCTAAAATAGAACATATGTCAGGTGGCGAGCGTCAAAGGATCGCGATTGCACGCCAATTAATGTATACCCCAGACATCCTTCTATTAGATGAATCAACAAGTGCGTTAGATATTAATAATAAAGAAAAAATAGAAAATATCATTTTTAAATTAGCAGATCAAGGCGTGGCAATTATGTGGATTACCCACAGCGATGACCAAAGTATGCGACACTTTCAAAAGCGTATAACCATTGTTGATGGTCAAATTTCTAATACAGAGGAGTTGAACCAACATGAGTAATACAGCATTAGGACTGACGGCATTGCTATTAGTTATTCCAATTATTATTTCTTATAAAGAAGGTCTACATATTATTAAAGATTTGATTGTGGCGACACTACGTGCGGTCGTACAATTAATCATTTTAGGATTCTTACTGCACTATATTTTTAAAATTAATGACAAATGGCTATTAGTATTATGTGTATTTGTCATTATTGTCAACGCATCATGGAATACGATTAGTCGATCATCACCTGTCATGCACCATGTCTTTTTGATTTCCTTTGTGGCTATCTTTGTTGGAACGGCATTACCGCTTGCAGGTACCATTGCGACAGGGGCCATCCAATTTACAGCCAATGAAGTTATCCCTATCGGCGGCATGCTTGCTAATAATGGCTTGATTGCAATTAATTTAGCTTACCAAAATTTAGATCGTGCATTCGTACAAGATGGTACTAATATTGAATCTAAATTATCACTTGCAGCTACACCTAAATTGGCTTCTAAAGGTGCAATACGTGAAAGTATTCGTTTAGCTATAGTGCCAACAATTGATTCGGTTAAAACATATGGGCTTGTGTCGATTCCTGGTATGATGACAGGCTTAATTATTGGTGGCGTACCACCTTTACAAGCGATTAAATTTCAATTGTTAGTCGTGTTTATTCATACAACTGCGACCATTATGTCTGCTTTGATTGCGACATATTTAAGCTATGGTCAATTTTTCAATGCAAGACATCAATTAGTAGCAAGAAATACGGATGTTAAGAGTGAGTCATGATAGATTTTACCGCATCAGATTTAGGCATTAGTTTTAATTGGAAATGAAGTGACGCGCACATATAGTAATGCTATTATTTAGCTCAGCGAAAATATTCATAAAGGCACGCATACTTTGTAGTCAGTTATCTGTTCTGACATATAAAGCGTGCGTGCTTTTTTGGAGTCATTGTTGAAACTGAAGTAATTATACATAATTATTAAATGACATACTTGTGTTAATTTTTCAAATACTGAAAAACAATTTCAATAATTTTCCAATTAAGCACAGAAAATTAAAGCAAAATATTATATAATAGAACGGTTATATATAAAATTGTGTTGCACACATTTTTTAATAAATCGTTATTCTAAGGGAAATGAATATCGGAAATTTTGTTGAAAGGAGTTTTAAAATGTCAATCATGCGACTATTTACATTCATTTTAAGTATTTTTATCGTAGGAATGGTTGAAATGATGGTTGCAGGAATTATGAACTTGATGAGTCAGGACTTACATGTATCAGAAGCTGTCGTTGGTCAATTAGTGACAATGTACGCTTTAACATTTGCGATATGTGGACCTATTCTTGTTAAATTAACGAACCGTTTTTCATCAAGGCCTGTATTATTATGGACATTACTTATATTTATCATTGGTAATGGCATTATTGCTGTAGCGCCAAATTTTTCAATATTAGTAGTTGGTAGAATTATCTCATCTGCAGCAGCAGCACTAATTATCGTAAAAGTATTAGCTATTACAGCGATGTTATCAGCACCTAAAAATCGTGGCAAAATGATTGGACTTGTCTATACAGGGTTTAGTGGTGCCAATGTTTTTGGTGTACCAATTGGAACGGTTATCGGCGATTTAGTAGGTTGGCGCTATACATTTCTATTCTTAATTATTGTGAGTATTATTGTTGGCTTCTTGATGATGATCTATTTACCGAAGGATCAGGAAATACAACGAGGCTCTGTGAATCATGAGGCGCCATCTCATGAAAATCATGTTACTTCGAAAATATTAAGACCTGCTGAAGTAGCAAAATATTTAATTATTACGTTTTTAGTATTGATTGCAAACTCAGTGACATTCGTCTTTATAAATCCACTTATTTTATCTAATGGTCATGATATGTCATTCGTTTCATTGGCACTTCTAGTAAATGGAATCGCTGGCGTTATTGGAACATCATTAGGTGGTATATTCTCCGATAAAATTACAAGTAAGCGTTGGTTAATGATTTCTGTTTCTATTTTTATCGTCATGATGTTACTTATGAATTTAATCTTACCTGGTTCAGGTCTATTGTTAGCAGGACTATTTATTTGGAATATCATGCAATGGAGTACTAATCCAGCAGTGCAAAGCGGTGTGATTCAACATGTTGAAGGCGACACAAGCCAAGTAATGAGTTGGAACATGTCTAGTTTAAACGCTGGTATTGGTGTTGGAGGCATTATTGGAGGCTTGGTCATGACACATGTTTCTGTTCAAGCTATCACGTATACGAGTGCCATCATTGGCGCATTAGGATTAATCGTTGTTTTCACATTGAAAAATAATCATTATGTTAAAACATTTAAATCATCATAATTCTCATATGAAAAGCACGCCTGCTATCAAATTCAGGTGTGCTTTTTTAGATGCGATAACGTTATTGATATGTGCGATAATAGCGACGTTCATTATGATACATCGGCCAAGGCATTTTACCGCTTTTAGCAAAATTAGCTAAATCATTTTGCATTTGGCGACTTAAAAATTTAAGGTGAGCAGTTGTTGGATATTGATGTGCTGCTAATATTTGTAAGTTTCCGAACCAAAATACCATATCTAGAATATGGTAAGCACTGCGATAGTGTGTGCTAGAAGTATCATGCCATGCAAATTCAGCAAGCCATAGTTTTGCGTTTGAATCTTGTATATTGAGTTGTTGTAAAAATTGCTTCATCGGCTGTTTGAAATAACAATGTGTAATCGCTAAAGATTGTTGCTTCGCCGTCTGAACATCTTCGTATTTTAAAGGAATATCATTTAATTCCATAATGTCGATAAAGCGTTGTGGCGATAATTTTTTCTGTTCACTAGTAATATAAATATCGCCTTCATCTTTTGTATAACATGCAAAAATTGGTTTCGTTGTTGGATAATTATTTTGTATATAATCTGTTTTAATAGGCGCATATATTAAATCAAGCCCTTTAGAAGGTCCTCGAGATTGTTTTAGCTTCTCCATCAGCATAAGAATATCATCTGTCGATAATGATGTAACATCACCTGTATCTAAATAATCGAGCATCAATTTTTGGAAATGTTGTGCTTTATTGCGTGCACTCTCAAGGGTGTCTAATCGTAGTGCGCCACTTAGCAGAACGACTTTATGGAAGTATGGCTCAATGTCAGGTATTTTAAGTAAAGTCAAAATGCTCATACTGCCTGCAGACTGACCCATTAAAGTAATGTTATTAGCGTCGCCACCGAAGGATTCAATAAATTGATGCACCCATTTTATGACATTGATTTGATCTGAAAGTCCATTATTGGAATGAAAATCTTTATTAAAATATGACCAGTCTAAATATCCTAATGCGCCTAAACGATAATTGCATGTAATAACGATAATGTCGTTATTTTGTACTAAATGTGCCGGTTGATAGAGTTCGGCTGTGCCATGACCATTTTCAAAACTACCACCATAAAAATAAATGATGACAGGTTTCTTCGTCTGATCATTATGTTGTTTCCAAATATTTAAATATAAACAGTCTTCATGTTCAGTAAAAGTTGTAGATTGTGAGGAGAAAAAATCTTCTAATTTGTTGTCTGGTTGCGGTGGGATGGGTTGTATTTCAGTTGCATCAATTGGCTCTGACCATTGTGTTTTTAACGTAGAATGTTTAAAGCGATTGTCATGAACTGGTGGTTCTGCATAAGGAATGCCTAAGAAGATATCTAAACCATCTTGTGTAATACCATGAATTTGACCACCTGTAGTATTAATCTTCATATTTATTAACCTCCTTTATCATCCCCAATTTAATCATACCACGGTCTATAGATGATAGGTGACAAGTATAACAAGACAAATTTGTGACTGAATCAGACGAGCTTGATATCTGTTTTAACTCAAACCATTTTCAGCATTATATGATGTTCTTCTACAGTGACATTTCATTACAATATCACTCTCGCTATCTTGTTATGTTAGTTATTTATAACCCATTTTCAAAATAAAAAACCAACCAAGATGTTGAAATCAATGGTTGGTTAATGTGTGTGTTGAAATCATATATGGCACTGCATTTTAAATTATTTAATGAGATGACTTTGATTCATTATTTAGTGAATCGCGCATCTTTGTATTGATTCGTGTTGCGCGACGGAAATAGACGCTTTCAAATGAACTCGTTGTACCGATGTAATAGAAGATAAGCGCCACAATAATAATAACGATAAAGTCAAATGGATAGTGAATCATATTTAAGCCTTTAAATTCTTTGCTTCCTATAAATGACAGTATTGATAGCACGATTAAATATACAATAATCCATAAGCTACCACCAATTTGTTTCTTTGTATTACGCCAATTCATACGATATTCATAGAAGAAGTAGATTGGTAATCCAAGTATAATGATTAAAATAACTTCAGCCGTTGTTGGCCACATTGCCCAATATATAGCTAATGAAGCTAATACAAATGATAATGGTGCCATTACTTTTAAAATTTTTGCTCTAAATGGACGAGTCATTGTTGGTCCCATTTTTCTTAATGCAATCACTGTCGTTGGACCAGTTAAATAGGCTACTAAAGTTGCAGTAGAAATAACTGCTGCTAGCGTACCCCAATCTCTAAATAACGTAACCATAATCATACTAATGATGGCATTAAAGATGATTGCTACACGTGGGATATGATATTTTTCATTCATCTTCCCAAGAAATTTAGGGATATGTCCATTTTTCTCCATTGCTCGTAAAACGCGACCTGTAACGGCGACAAAAGACACGCCAGTACCGAATGGTGATACAAAAGCTTCAATATATAGTAAAATTGCGAGCCAATTAATTCCTAATAAGATAGCTAAATCAGCAAATGGTGAATTGAAGTTGATGCCATTCCATCCACTATGTTGTAACATTGATTGAGGCATAGAAGTGATAAACGTACTTTGTAAAATGATGTACAACACTGCACTGATTGACAGTGAGATAGCGATGCCTCTTGCGATATTTTTTTCAGGATTTTTAATTTCTGAACCCATATTAATAATTGTCTGGAATGAATTGAATGAAAAAATAATCCCTGATGCTGTTGTTGCAGCAAAAATCGGTGCACTTCCGTAAGGCATAAATGTGCTTGCCGAATGGCCGTAATTTGAAGTGTCGAATCCTGATAACATCAACATGATGATGGTTAACATGGGTACGCCTAATTTAAATACAGAAATTAAACTCGTAAATGATGTTAAAAGTTTTACGGACCAATAGTTTAATAATGAAAAAATAACAATGATGAGATATACAGCTAGCAATCCGTATGTGCTAATAGAGCCATTTTCCATTAAATGTTTCATTGGTTTCGCCCAATGCCACGGCCAAGAACTCATATATTGAACAGCTGACACAGCTTCGATAGGTATTATTGTCACCAAAGACACCCAATTCGCCCAAGCAGCAATAAAGCCTAATAATGAGCCATGTGTATACTGGGCATAGTTACTCATGCCACCTGATTGAGGAAACATTGTGCCGATTTCAATGTAGTTATAGGCAATGGTTCCAATGACTAGGAATCCAAGAACCCATGATATGATAGCTGCTGGTCCAGCTATTGATGATGCTTCCCACGCACCAAATAGCCAACCAGATCCTATTAAAGAACCTAACCCTAATAAGACTAATTGGGATAGATTGATTTTGTCGTTGTGCAATTGCTTGTCTTTATTCATAAATACTCCTTCGTTATTGCCAAAAATACAAAAAATAATATGCGACAATTATACGCTTATTATAATAATAGTCAAATGCATTTTTTGTAAGAATACAAAAGCATTTGTAAAATTAGTTTTTTATAAAATTAGGATATATAATACAATGTGTATTGAAAAATAAAATGGAAGTGATGACTATGAGTGAGAAACAACCGAATGAACAAGTTGAGGCATTTTTAAATAAAGAGAGTCAATGGCAAGAAGAATATAAATATTTGAGAGCGTTAATCTTTAATGAAACAGAATTAGAGGAAGCGTATAAATGGATGCATCCTTGTTACACGCTGAATAATAAAAATGTAGTACTTATCCATGGCTTCAAAAATTATGTTGCACTATTATTTCATAAAGGTGCCATTTTGGAGGATAAATATCATACACTCATTCAACAGACTGAAAAGGTGCAAGCAGCTCGTCAGTTACGATTTGAAAATTTAACAGAGATTCAAGCACGTACCGAAGAAATTAAATATTATCTAGCTGAAGCAATTAAAGCTGAAAAAGCTGGTAAAAAAGTTGAAATGAAGAAAACAGAGGAATATGTTATTCCTAAAGAGTTAGAAGCTAAGTTCGAAGAAATGCTACAGCTAGAGTCGTCATTTTATAAATTAACGCCAGGCAGACAACATCAATATATATATCATATTGGACAAGCTAAACGCAGTGAAACAAGACAAAAGCGTGTTGAAAAGTATATTAACCAAATACTAGAAGGTAAAGGGATGCATGATAAGTAATTAATGAGTAAAAGCATACCGGTTATACAACAACATACAAGATGACACGAAACAACCAATGGCTCATGCTGTTGGTTGTTTTTTAGGTGTGCCTGTCATGGGCAACACTTTGACGGTGGAATTCCGTTACAGGCTTGGGAGTAGGAACTGTTAGCAAAAGGCAAGGGTGTCTACAATGAATGATGAAGATATTAAAATATAAGGATGACTTTGTGGGTGGCGGATGGGCGTTTGTCCGCCTGTAACAATGGATGCGTGTGCATTATTACAAAAATTCGACTTTTGCGATAATATTTCACATTTTCGACACTTTTTTGCTATAAAACAACCAATTGAGCGATAATAAATTCGCTTTTGAAAAATATTAGTTATCTATTTAGTTGCAAAAGATAAAATAATAATGTTTAATAACATCATATAGAGTATGTTAGTTTTAAATGTCGAATATACGAATGTGCAAACAAAGTAATCGGTAGAAATTCAACATACATAGCGCCGTTTACTGTTAAGTATTCACATTACAGATGAAAAATATAAAATTCTACATAATCAAGACCGTGATGTGTACTTGTTTAACTTATGACTCTATTTGTTTAACAATTGCGATGATGGTCTTTTTATTTTATGCGTATCATTCGTCATATTTTTTATGAGGAAGGAGAAATGATTATGTTAAGTATTAAGCATTTAACGAAAATTTATTCTGGTAATAAAAAGGCAGTAGATGACATCTCTTTAGATATTCAATCTGGGGAATTTATCGCATTTATTGGAACCAGTGGAAGTGGCAAAACGACTGCTTTAAGAATGATAAACCGTATGATTGAAGCGACAGAAGGACAAATTGAAATTGATGGTAAAGACGTTCGGAGTATGAATCCTGTCGAATTACGTAGAAATATTGGCTATGTTATTCAACAAATTGGCTTAATGCCTCATATGACGATTAAAGAGAATATTGTGTTGGTACCCAAATTGTTGAAATGGACTAAAGAAGAAAAGGATAAACGTGCAAAGGAATTAATTAAACTTGTGGATTTACCGGAGTCATTTTTAGAGCGTTATCCAGCAGAACTATCAGGTGGGCAACAACAACGTATCGGTGTCGTAAGAGCACTTGCGGCCGAACAAGATATTATTTTAATGGATGAACCTTTTGGTGCATTGGATCCTATTACGAGAGATACGTTACAAGATTTAGTTAAAACGTTACAACGAAAATTAGGCAAGACGTTTATCTTTGTAACACATGATATGGATGAAGCGATTAAATTAGCAGACAAAATTTGTATTATGTCAGAAGGGAAGGTGGTGCAATTTGATACACCAGACAATATTTTAAGACATCCCGCAAATGATTTTGTACGTGATTTTATAGGACAAAATAGACTGATTCAAGACCGTCCCAATGACAAGACTGTAGAAGGTGTAATGATTAAACCAATCACGATACAAGCAGAAGCAACACTGAATGACGCCGTTCATATTATGAGACAAAAACGTGTTGATACTATTTTTGTAGTAGATAGTAATAACCATTTACTAGGTTTCTTAGACATTGAAGATATAAATCAGGGTATACGTGGACACAAAAGTTTACGAGATACCATGCAACAACATATTTATACCGTTCAAATTGATTCTAAGTTACAAGATTCTGTACGTACGATTTTAAAAAGAAACGTTAGGAATGTACCTGTCGTAGATGATAAGCAACGTTTAGTAGGACTGATTACGCGTGCCAATGTTGTTGATATTGTATATGACACGATTTGGGGCGATAGTGAGGATGCAGTGCAAACGGAACATGTGGGGGAAGACACTGCGTCCTCAAAAGTGCATGAGCAACACACTACTAATGTCAAAGTACGTGACATAGGAGATGATAAATCATGATCGAGTTCCTACATGAACATGGTGGACAGTTGATGTCGAAAACACTGGAACATTTCTATATTTCTATAGTGGCATTATTACTTGCCATCATTGTTGCAGTACCTATAGGCATTTTATTATCAAAAACAAAGCGAACTGCCAATATTATATTAACTGTGGCAGGTGTGTTACAAACTATTCCAACACTAGCTGTACTTGCTATTATGATACCGATTTTTGGTGTTGGTAAAACGCCTGCAATTGTAGCGCTATTTATTTATGTATTATTACCTATTTTAAATAACACGGTACTCGGTGTTCAAAATATTGATAGCAACATTAAAGAAGCTGGAAAAAGTATGGGAATGACGCAATTTCAATTGATGAAAGATGTGGAATTGCCATTAGCCTTACCGCTTATCATTGGTGGCATTCGTTTGTCATCTGTGTATGTAATTAGTTGGGCTACACTTGCAAGTTATGTAGGTGCGGGTGGATTAGGTGATTTCATTTTCAATGGTTTAAATTTATATGATCCACTGATGATTGTAACTGCAACGGTACTCGTTACTGCACTAGCATTAGGTGTTGATGCCTTATTAGCTTTAGTTGAAAAATGGGTAGTTCCCAAAGGCTTAAAAGTATCTGGATAATTAGGAGGCTAAGATAATGAAGAAAATTAAATATATACTTGTCGTGCTTGTCTTATCGCTTACTGTGTTATCTGGATGTAGTTTGCCCGGACTAGGTAGTAAGAGCACGAAAAATGATGTCAAAATTACAGCATTATCAACAAGCGAATCGCAAATTATTTCACATATGTTACGGTTGTTAATAGAGCATGATACACATGGCAATATAAAGCCAACATTAGTAAATAATTTAGGGTCAAGTACGATTCAACATAATGCCTTAATTAATGGGGATGCTAATATATCAGGTGTTAGATATAATGGCACAGATTTAACGGGAGTTTTAAAGGAAGCACCAATCAAAGATCCTAAGAAAGCAATGATAGCCACACAACAAGGATTTAAAAAGAAATTTGATCAAACGTTTTTTGATTCGTATGGTTTTGCGAATACGTATGCATTCATGGTAACGAAGGAAACTGCTAAAAAATATCATTTAGAGACAGTTTCAGATTTAGCAAAGCATAGTAAAGATTTACGTTTAGGTATGGATAGTTCATGGATGAATCGTAAAGGCGATGGCTATGAAGGGTTTAAAAAAGAGTATGGGTTCGACTTTGGTACAGTGAGACCAATGCAAATAGGTCTAGTTTACGATGCATTAAACTCAGAGAAGTTAGACGTTGCATTAGGTTATTCTACAGATGGTCGAATTGCGGCGTATGATTTGAAAGTACTTAAAGATGATAAACAATTTTTCCCACCTTATGCTGCGAGTGCTGTTGCAACAAATGAATTATTACGCCAACACCCAGAACTTAAAACGACGATTAATAAGTTGACTGGAAAGATTTCAACTTCAGAGATGCAGCGCTTGAATTATGAAGCGGATGGTAAAGGTAAAGAACCTGCTGTCGTCGCAGAAGAATTTTTGAAAAAACACCACTATTTTGATAAACAGAAAGGTGGTCATAAGTAATGGAAGGTAATTTATTACAGCAATTATTCAATTATTATGTTACGAACTTTGGCTATCTATGGGATTTATTTTTCAAACACTTATTAATGTCTGTCTATGGTGTACTTTTTGCAGCTTTAATTGGTATTCCATTGGGAATCTTGCTTGCAAGATACACAAAACTTTCTGGATTTGTAATTACAATTGCAAATATAATTCAAACAGTTCCAGTCATTGCAATGTTAGCTATTTTAATGTTAGTCATGGGCTTAGGCTCAGAAACAGTAGTTTTAACAGTGTTTTTATATGCGTTACTTCCAATTATAAAAAATACTTATACTGGTATAGCTAGTGTTGATGCGAATATTAAGGATGCTGGCAAAGGTATGGGAATGACACGCAATCAAGTGCTACGAATGATTGAATTACCGTTATCTGTTTCGGTTATTATCGGTGGTATTCGTATTGCCTTGGTTGTTGCGATAGGTGTTGTTGCCGTTGGATCATTTATAGGAGCACCTACGCTTGGTGACATTGTGATTCGTGGTACAAATGCGACGGATGGCACAACGTTTATTTTAGCAGGTGCGATTCCGATTGCTATCATTGCAATCGTCATTGATGTCCTATTGAGATTTTTAGAAAAACGATTAGACCCAACGACACGACATCGAAAAAATCAATCTAATCATCGGCCGCAAAGTATTAATATGTAATCGTAGAAGATGTTTATAATTTAGCGATTCCGTTTCATGGTTTATAAAAATGAGGCTACTCAAGGAGCTCAAATAATCTTTGAGTAGCCGTTTTATAGGTTGTATTTGTATGCGTTTACACTAAAATAGCAATTATTATCATGAAAGTTTTTGAATAAAAAGCGTTGATTATTGTAAAAATACTAAAAAATGAGATGTTTTATTTATAATTTTCTGCAAATTTATGATATTGTTTCTTAATATATCATATTAAAAATTTGTTTTTCTTAAACATAGGAGGCTTATCTAATTCATGGACACATCAAAACAATTTAGAGGTGACAACCGATTGCTTTTGGGTATCGTTTTAGGGGTTATTACCTTTTGGCTATTCGCGCAGTCACTTGTTAATCTTGTTGTCCCATTACAATCAACATATAGTAGTGACGTTGGAACGATAAATATCGCTGTTAGCTTATCTGCCTTATTTGCTGGTTTGTTTATCGTAGGTGCTGGTGATGTTGCTGATAAATTTGGTCGCGTCAAAATTACTTATGTAGGATTGATATTAAATGTTGTAGGTTCATTACTCATCATTATTACACCTTTGCCAGCATTTTTAATTATAGGTAGAATAATTCAAGGTTTGTCTGCAGCATGTATTATGCCATCCACACTTGCTATTATTAACGAATATTATATTGGTACAAGAAGACAACGTGCCTTAAGCTATTGGTCTATTGGTTCTTGGGGTGGTAGTGGTATTTGTACGTTGTTTGGTGGCTTAATGGCTACATATATAGGTTGGCGTTCAATATTTGTTGTTTCAATTCTATTAACATTATTAGCAATGTACTTAATCAAACATGCACCTGAGACTAAGGCAGAACCAATCAAAGGTATGAAAGCAGAAGCTAAAAAGTTTGACGTTATCGGGTTAGTCATTTTAGTAGTGACAATGTTAAGTTTAAATGTAATCATCACACAGACGTCTAATTTTGGTTTAGTTTCACCGTTAATTCTAGGTTTAATTGTAGTGTTTATCTGTTCATTAGTTGGTTTTGTATATTACGAAAATAAAATAAAGCATCCACTTGTTGATTTTTCAATTTTTAAAAATAGAGGGTACAGTGGTGCAACTATTTCAAACTTCTTATTAAATGGTGTAGCAGGTGGTGCACTTATCGTCATTAACACGTATTATCAACAACAATTAGGATTTAATTCTTCGCAAACGGGTTATATTTCATTAACGTATTTAATAGCAGTGTTATCAATGATTCGTGTAGGTGAAAAGATTTTATCTCAACATGGTCCGAAACGCCCGCTATTACTAGGAAGTGGCTTTACAGTGATTGGGTTAATCTTATTGTCGTTAACATTTTTACCAGAAATGTGGTATATCGTATCTAGTATAGTTGGATATTTATTATTTGGTACTGGTTTAGGATTATATGCTACACCATCAACTGATACAGCAGTTGCTAGTGCGCCAGATGATAAGTCGGGTGTTGCTTCAGGCGTATATAAAATGGCGTCATCATTAGGAAATGCATTTGGAGTAGCAGTATCTGGTACGGTTTATACTGTGTTAGCAGCTAATTTAAATTTGAACTTAGGTGGTTTCACAGGTATGATGTTTAATGCCTTGCTAGCAATTGTTGCATTTTTAGTCATTTTACTATTAGTTCCTAAAAATCAAACGAATTTGTAAAACTGAAATGAAAGCAAGTTATTATGTAGGGATTTTAAAGGAAATTTTGTGAAAGTATGTATATCATACACACTTAATGTTGCGTATTGACGTTTAATGTTAGGTGTGTTCTTTTATAGACGATAAAAGCTGTGTGTATATTAAGCGAATGATTTTCAAATTGACGCTAATATGCGAAAGTAGTATTTTAAAAATGAACAACAACGATGAAGAGGGGTTTATAGGATGAAAATTGCAATTGCTGGATCGGGTGCACTAGGTAGTGGCTTTGGTGCCAAAATATTTCAAGCGGGATATGATGTCACACTTATTGACGGATATACATCTCATGTTGAAGCGGTTAAGCAACATGGATTAAATATAACGATTAATGGAGAGGCATTCGAGTTAAACATTCCGATGTATCATTTTAATGATCAACCGGACGAAAGCATTTACGATGTTGTCTTTCTATTTCCAAAGTCTATGCAATTAAAAGAAGTGATGGAAGCTATGAAGCCACATATTGATAATGAAACGATTGTCGTATGTACGATGAATGGTTTGAAGCATGAAGAAGTCATTGCGCAGTATGTTGCTCAATCACAAATTGTCAGAGGTGTTACGACTTGGACGGCAGGTCTTGAAAGCCCTGGACACAGTCATTTACTTGGTAGTGGACCAGTTGAAATGGGTGAACTAGTTGATGAAGGTAAAGAAAATGTTATAAAAGTTGCTGATTTACTTAACGAAGCGGAATTGAATGGTGTCATTAGTAAAGATTTATACCAATCGATTTGGAAAAAGATTTGTGTTAATGGTACGGCAAATGCATTAAGCACAGTGTTGGAGTGTAATATGGCATCACTGAATGAAAGTAGTTATGCGAAGTGTTTGATTTATAAATTAACGCAAGAAATAGTGCATGTAGCGACGATTGATAATGTTCATTTAAATGTTGATGAAGTATTTGAATATTTAGTTGATTTAAATGAAAAAGTTGGTGCGCATTATCCATCCATGTATCAAGATTTAGTTGTTAATAATAGAAAAACTGAAATTGATTATATTAATGGTGCAGTTGCAACATTAGGTAAACAACGTCATATTGAAGCGCCAGTCAATCGCTTTATTACTGATTTAATTCATACTAAAGAAAGTCAGCGACATGCACAGGATTAATTAGTGTTTTTAGGTATGATTGCAAGGAAATGACAATCACGTGATAATTACGGTCATTATTAAAATTGAAATGTAATAAATAAAGAACAGCAGTAAGGTACTTTCAAATTGAAATGATCTTGGTGCTGTTTTTCTTGATTGATCTTCGTCATAATTCAGATTTGTCATAGGTCTACGACATACTACTAGCATTTGTTAGACAGTTTTTACGACGACACTTTGAAAAATTTTGAGGCAAATCATTTGGAAGTCTCACATGAATTTTGTACACTCATCAAGCAAGTAATTATATTAAAAAGACAAATAGAGAAAAGGTGTTTATAATGAGTAAAATTTTTGTAACTGGTGCAACGGGCCTTATCGGCATTAAATTAGTTCAAAGACTAAAAGAAGAGGGGCATGAGGTTGCTGGATTTACTACATCTGAGAATGGTCAACAAAAGCTAGCTGCTGTTAATGTAAAAGCATATATTGGTGATATATTAAAAGCTGATACTATTGATCAAGCGTTAGCAGATTTTAAACCAGAAATCATTATCAACCAAATTACGGATTTAAAAAATGTTGATATGGCAGCAAATACGAAAGTACGTATTGAAGGTTCTAAAAACTTAATTGATGCGGCGAAAAAGCATGACGTTAAGAAAGTAATTGCCCAAAGTATTGCCTTTATGTATGAACCTGGCGAAGGATTAGCAAATGAGGAAACTTCACTTGATTTTAACTCAACTGGTGATAGAAAAGTAACGGTTGATGGTGTGGTTGGTCTAGAAGAAGAAACGGCTCGTATGGATGAATACGTTGTTTTACGTTTTGGTTGGTTATATGGCCCAGGTACTTGGTACGGAAAAGATGGCATGATTTATAATCAATTTATGGATGGTCAAGTGACACTTTCAGATGGTGTAACATCATTTGTGCATCTTGATGATGCAGTTGAAACATCTATTCAAGCTATTCATTTTGAAAATGGTATTTATAATGTAGCAGATGATGCACCTGTTAAAGGTTCTGAATTTGCAGAATGGTATAAAGAACAACTTGGTGTTGAACCAAATATTGATATTCAACCTGCGCAACCATTTGAACGTGGCGTAAGCAATGAGAAGTTTAAAGCGCAAGGTGGTACTCTGATTTATAAAACTTGGAAAGATGGCATGAATCCAATTAAATAATCGATTTCTGCATATACCATGTTAATAATGAAGACTTGTTCAAATCGCTAATCCTCATACATAAATATGTATGTTTCGGATGGATGGGCGATTGAACAAGTCTTTTTTATGGTTTCTTAATTGTCGTTGTATGTAGTACTAACAGAATTGTAATTAACATACTGAATAATGCAATAAATGTTGTAGTTAACGTTAATTTAATTTCTATTGGCAGCCAAGTTAGTACAAAAGACCAGTTATTGCTACCGAGAATGAGATATGGTAATGCATATAATATGAGTGCTATAGCGATACATAAACATAAAGTTAGCCAACTTAAAAATGTGGTAAGTTTTGATTTGCGCAGGATGATTTTCCCGTGACGCATTTGCCAAGCACGATAAGCTGAGAATATAAATGCTAATAAAATAAGTGTTGTCATCAAAACGGTAACAATATTAAATTGATTTTTATATTGATTGAGCATAGACGCAACTGTCGAATATCGCTTGTGATTTACAATTTGTGTGTTAAGATGCTCAACTAATTTGGGTACATATTCCGAATTTAGATTTGCAAGCACAACAATTCCATAATTTTGTTTTGGATTTAGTAAAATAAATGATGAAAAGTCATCGAGCGTTCCTGAATGAAACACTAAATGTTCATCATTATTGGTAAACCAGCCGGAAGCATATGCATTGGCATTAGGTTCACCAATTGTTGATGATAAATTTTTATGTGATTGTTGAACTAATGATTTGTATTTATCAGGTGGATTAAGTTGGAATTTTATCCAATGTTCCAAATCTTCAGTTGATGTCATCATATATGCTGATGGTGTATCCCAAAGGTTAAATTCAGGTTTAGAGACGACAGGTGTCGAACCTTGTAATTCGTAGCCAATAGCATCATGTTTTGATTTATTATTAGTTTGTTTGAATGATGTATGTGTCATATGCAAAGGCTTGAGCCATGAATTTGTAATATATTTTGTATAGGATTGCTTCGTAACGTTTTGGATAATTAAACCTAATAAATCATAGTTCATATTTGAGTATTCAAATTCTTCTCCGGGCTTATGATGTAATTCATCACCCATAATTGCACGGGTTACATCATTTAAACGATTATTTTTATTTGTTACGGCGTCTTCGCTTGTAATATCACTAGGTATACCACTTGTTTGAGCCAAAAGTTGCTTAATCGTAATAGTTTCATTTTGACCATTATAGTTCATTTTAAAATGAGGCACATGTTTGGATACGGCATCATTTAAGTTTAATCGACCTTCTTGAGCTAATTTTAAAATTGCAAGACCTGTGAAAGCTTTCGTATTAGAAGCAATTTCATACTTTGTTGTGGGAGAAGCTTTGACTTTTTTATCAACATCTTGATAACCATAACCTTTATTTAAAAAAACTTTGCCATTTTTTACTATTAAAATTGATGCTCCAGGAATATGTCCCTTTTGTAAATCATGCTCGATAATTGTATCTATTTGTTGTTGCGAATCATTGGTTAACCGTGTCTTCGTATTGCTATTAAATGTTATATATATAGCAATTGAAATGGCGACTAAAATGATAATAGAAATGGATAGAAAATACAGATTTTTAGTAGTCATAAACGTTCCTTTTTATATGTTAAATTTACTTAAGTGCCTAATGAGATTTATTTTATTATACCAGTTCTATTGAATAAATTAATTAAAGAGGTATATTTACCATTATTTTTGACACCTTATATGTTAATAGGTGTATAATTACATAAAAAATATTAATTAACTCTCTATACTTTTTGGAAAGATAGGCGTATAGTGATATCCATCAAAAAGTATAAAAAGGAATAGGAGATTATGTTCAATCAATTTAAAAGACTTATTATAGGGCAACCTAAAAAAAACAGAGAACTAAAAGACGAAAAGATATCGAAGTTTAAAGGGTTAGCGATTCTTTCGTCGGATGCATTATCTTCAGTGGCTTACGGTCCCGAACAAATACTGATTACATTATCAGTAGTGGGTGCAGTTGCAACTTGGTATACTTTACCGATTGCAGGTGCTGTTCTGATCTTATTAGCTGCTTTAATTATGTCTTATAGGCAAATTATTTATGCATATCCTAAAGGTGGCGGCGCGTATATGGTCTCCAAGACCAATTTAGGAGAAAAATGGGGATTGCTTGCAGGAGGCTCATTATTAGTCGATTACATACTGACTGTTGCTGTTAGTATATCATCTGGTGCTGATGCATTTGTTGCTGCATTCCCAAGTTTATATGGGCATAAAGTACTGATTGCATGTTTACTGGTACTTTTTATTTTAATATTAAATTTACGTGGTTTAACTGAATCTGCCACCGTATTATCCTATCCAGTATATCTTTTCATTATAGGGTTAGTCATATTAATATTTATAGGTACTTTCCGTGTGGCGACAGGAGATATTCAACCACATATGCATGCATCAGTAGGAACTGCGGTTCCTGGAGTAACATTATTCTTGCTATTAAAAGCATTTTCATCAGGGGCTTCATCATTAACAGGTGTTGAAGCTATTTCAAATGCGGTAACCAATTTTAGAGAACCAAGTGCTAATAATGCTGTAAAAACGTTAATTGCTATGGGTTCAATTTTAGCGTTTTTATTAGTTGGTATCGTTGGTTTAGCATATGTTTATGGAATTATGCCACAAACGGAAACGACAGTTTTATCACAATTAGCTATGCAAATATTTGGTGATAATGCTGCCTTCTATTTTGTACAGGCAACGACCGTGATGATTTTGGTATTAGCAGCCAACACTGGATTTACAGCTTTTCCGATGTTAGCGGCTTCAATGTCTAAAGATAAATATATGCCTAGAATGTTTACTGTTAGAGGTGATCGCTTAGGCTACTCTAACTCGATTATTATTTTAGGTGTATTAGCCATTATTTTAATTATTGTATTTGATGGTATGACTGAAGATTTAATTCCATTGTATGCTGTTGGTGTATTTATTCCATTTACACTAGCACAATTCGGTATGGTTATTAAATGGATTCATGAACGTCCTAAGAATTGGTTAAGTAAGTTGTCTGTGAACTTACTTGGTGGTATCGTGACATTTATTGTTTTTATGATTTTACTCATAACTAAATTTAGCCAAGTATGGCCGATACTTATTTTCTTGCCGTTCGTGGTGATTTTCTTCTTGAAAATTAACAAACATTATCGAGATATCGCAGAACAATTACGTTCTGACATTGATGTTCTTAATGTGGACGTGGTAGATCGTAATTTAGCAATTGTGCCGATAACTAGTATTACAACAGCAGTTGATAAGTCTATTTATTACGCACAAATGCTTGCGAATAATGATGTCATTGCGGTACATGTATCATTTGGAGATGAAGATGAGAAAGCATTCCAAGAGAAATGGAAACGTCATTTCCCAGATGTAAGATTAGTTATTTTACACTCGGAATATCGCAGTATTATACGACCAATTTCACGTTTTATCGATAAGATTAATCGTAAAGCCAACGATCAAAACTATATGATTACAGTAGTGATACCAGAATTTATTACTAAGAAACGTTGGCATAATTTATTACACAATCAAACTAGTTTGCGTATGAAATTGTATTTAATTTATCAAAAGAATGTTAACGTATGTACAATTCCATTTAAACTTAAAAAATAGATTCTATAATCAAATCGGATTGATGAAAGGTTATTTACTTTTCATCAATCCGATTTTTTGATGTTGACTATAAAAACCCCGTACATATGAGATGATCATGACTTTGTCTCATATGTACGGGGGGTGTTGTTATGTCTTGCTTAATCTTTGGACTGTAAAGACAAGACAATTTCGTTGTAATTGATATTTTCTCGAATTTGAGCTGCAACGATATTGTTGATTTTATTTTTGCGAATTAATTCATCTAAAAGATGACGTTGTAAGTACAATGCTTCCAATTTGTGGTTGTGGAACATAGCTTGCGGTATGATTTGATTGCTATTTTCTTGACGTTCTTTTCGACGTTGTGCACGCCACTTTAATGAGCGACTCATATCATAGTAATGATTAATGACTAAGCTAACCTCAAGTACATTTGTACTATTTTGTTCTTCTTTTAAGCGTAAAATAATATTGTGATTCACAATACGCATAATTTTTTGAACATCTTTGAATGAATTTTCAAATTCTTGCTTCTTAGATTCTTTGTTTAAGGCTTTGTAGTGCTTCATCGCTTTAAGTCTAAGCCATAACATCTTGAAGAAGTTTGCAAATTTTTCAACAAATGAAGCAGTACGGTGTGTCTCTGTTAATTCGACAATATTGCGGTAATTATTTATATCCTGATATGTTGCCTTACCTTTATCAATTAAACGCTCAAGTGTAGATGTTTCGATTACTTTTGCAATATCTTCTAAACGTTTGAGTTCTTTTGTATTTTGATTATCAGGTTCTGAATTTAATAAAAAAAACAACTCTCCATAGTATTGGGTTAATACTGGGCGATAATTTGTATCGTTTTTGTCTTTTTTACTTTCGTTTTTAAAATGTTCGATAACTTTTTGGACAATGAAAATTTTGGCAGATTGATAAGTCATACCTTTAAAAGTAGTATCTTCGGCAGATGGTGTAATTAAAGGTAAAACAATTTGCGCTAAGATTAAACTAATTAATACCATGAAAGATGCAATAAACAATAAATCATTACGGTATTCGAATGCTTGTCCTTTTGTAATGATAAATGGTAATGTAAGTGCCATTGAAAGTGAAATTGTACCGTGAATACCACACATCGTCATAATAAATGCGTAACGCACACGAGAAGGTGGTGTTTCATGTGAATCATGTTCCTCGTCTAGATAAGATTGTATATTTTTCGGGAAATAAAAATCTTTGTACCAGAAATAAACCCAAACAAATCGACATGCATAAATTGCAATAGCGATTAATATAGTGATCACTACTAAAAATGAAAAGTTGTCAGGCTCTGTTTGGAAAATATCTATGACTACAGTAGGAATCATAAAACCTAATACAACAAATACAAAACCATTTAAGGCATAACTAAATGTGTTCCAAATTTGATGGTAATTCATTTGTAGTTCCGTTTGTGCTCTAATTAAACGGTCGCGTTCTAAACCATGGATTAGACCTGCGATTACAACTGCAATGATACCTGAAGCATGAACTTCTTCTGCTAAAAAGTATACGACAAAAGGTGTTAATAATTGAATAAAAGTTAAGGTATTGTTATCTTTTAAACCTTTATTAGCGGTTAAGTCTATACGTATTCTAACGACAACGAATCCAATAATTGCACCAATAAGTACACCTAGTATTGTTGAAATGATAAATTGTTCAACAGCTTGGAATAATGAAAAGGTACCAGTTACTAATGCAGTAACAGCAATTTTAAATGAAATGATACCTGCTGCATCATTGAGTAAAGATTCACCTTCTAAAATCGTCATAGAACCTTTAGGTAATAACTTTCCACGTGTAATTGCTGATACTGCAACGGCATCAGTTGGACATAATATTGCGGCTATTGCAAAGGCAGCTGGCATAGGTAAAACCGGCCAAATCCAATGTATAAAGTAGCCAACACCAACAACAGTTGCAAACACTAGTGCCATTGACATTAATAGTATAGGTTTACGATATTCTAATAATTTTGTTCGAGAGACGTGGGTACCTTCCACAAAAAGTAGTGGCGCGATAACGGCAAACATAAATACTTCAGAATTGAATTGGAAATCAACTTGTATTGGAATAATGAAAATAACGACACCTAATGCAATTTGAATAAAGGCAGTAGGAATTTGTGGGAATCGATTATTGATAACCGAACTAATAATCACAGCAAAAATAAAAATTAAAAATGCTTCTAATAGTGCCATACAATACTCCTCAAAATTTTAATAGTTAATATTTTATCACTTTTAAGGCATAATGACATAGATATATTGATAAAATGAATTTATTTTCAAAAAAACTCTAGTATCGGTTGAACTGATACTAGAGCGAGATGTATAAATTATTGATTGTCATATCTGAAATGACCGCTGTCATTTTGTCGTTGTTCATATGCGAGTTTTTCAGCATTCGTTTTGTATTTTTTATAAAAGAAAAATAAAAATATAAACCAGAATGGCGAAATATAAATAGCTGCTCTTGTTTCGTCACTAAAGAATAATAAAATGAATACAAAGAAGAAGAACGCTAGAATAATGTAAGCAATAGGCTTACCACCAATCAACTTAAATTTACTGTTTTTATGTGCCTCAGGATGCTTTTTCAAATACATTAGATAAGCGACAATAATCATTGCCCAAACAACTAAAAACAAAACAGTTGATAACGTTGTAACGTATATGAATAGTTGAATTGCATTAGGGAAAATGTAGTTTAACAAGGCTGCTATAAGTAATGCAATTGATGAGACTAACATTGATAAATAAGGCACGCCATGACTATTCGTTTTATTTAAAACTTTAGGACCTAACCCTTGTTGTGACAGTCCGAATAAGATACGACTATTCGAATAGATACCACTATTTGTAGCAGAGGCCGCGGCAGTTAGCACGACAAAGTTAACGACACCTGCTGCAAATGGCACGCCGATTAATGTAAAGAGTTTAACGAAAGGGCTACTATTTGGATCGATATCATTCCAAGGTATGACTGACATAATTACTAATAGACCACCGATATAGAATAATAAAATACGGATAGGTACATTATTAATTGCTTTCGGTAAGGTTTTTTCAGGATCTTTCGTTTCACCAGCAGTTACACCTATAAGTTCAATACCAATGAATGAATATACAGCAATTTGGAATGACATTAAGAAACCAAATGTTCCTCCAGGGAACATGCCGCCGTGACTGATTAAGTTTGTGAATGATGCATGTCCATAATGTGTTTTAAATGAGAAAAAGATTAATACAAGACCAATGATAACCATCGCAATAATTGTGACAACTTTAATAATCGAGAACCAAAACTCCAGTTCACCAAATAATCTGGCACCTAATAAGTTGAAGCTAATCAAGATTAAAACAATAAATAGCACGGTAATCCAATTTGGGACTTGTGGATACCAAAATGCAAAGTATTGTCCCATCGCAGTTAGGTCTGACATACTTGATACAATCCAACATAACCAGTAAGTCCAGCCAATGACAAAGCCACCAAAAGGGCCTAAATATTCATTTGCAATATCAACAAATGAATTAAATCTTGTATTGCTCAACAACAATTCGCCTAATGCGCGCATAAAAGCGAATAGTACAACCCCAATAATCATGTATGTGAATAACAGTGATGGACCAGTTAAAGATATTGTTTGACCTGATCCTAGGAATAACCCAGTTCCAATTGCGCCCCCAATTGCTATCAATTGGATGTGTCTGTTATTCAACTCTCTATGCAATTTTCTTGCCATAATTTTCCTCCTCAGGATAAAGCAAATAAAAAAGTTGTGTGTAAGCGTTTTCTTAATTATAAATACTAAAGAAATCCATTTAATAAAGCAATTATTTTTTTAAATATAAGAAAAAACATTTGATAGGTAAGGGTATGATAACTAAAACTTATCGATTTTTTGAAAAGATATAAGTTTTTATGCAAAAATATAAAATAATCATCTAAATGAAGCAGTTAACTATATATATTAGATAAGCTATGGCATAATAAATAACATTTTAATTTGAGTAAAGAAGGTATGGGTATGAAGATAGGGACAATCGCCGATTTACATATTGATCGTCATAATAAAAAAACATCCAAAGATTACTTAGAGGCATTGGTTGAAATAGTTAAGTATAAAAATTTGGATATATTGTTGATTGCGGGAGATATCTCAAATTATTATCAATTGACGCACCAATTTATAACGCAATTGACAAAACAATTAGATATACCTGTGAAATTTGTTCCTGGAAACCATGATTTATGGGAAGTTGAAAGTATGACTACGCAAGACATTTGGAATAATTATAAGAGTATGTCACAGTGCTTGGTAGGAAAACCATTTATAGTAAATGAAGAATGGGCAATAATAGGACATACAGGTTGGTATGATTATAGCTTTGCAGCACAACGATTTTCATTAGATGAGTTACAAAAAGGAAAACATTATGGTGCGACTTGGCAAGATAAAGAACGAATATCTTGGGGCATATCAGATCAAAATTTATCTAAAATAGCGGCTGAACAAGTGAAGAAAGATATATTAGAAGTAGGAAATAGACGAGTGATTTTAGTCACACATGTTGTGACGTACCCTGATTTCATTGTTCCTATGCCGCATCGTATATTCGATTTTTATAATGCATTTATTGGGACAAGTGATTTCAATCCTTTGTATGCGATGTTCGATATACCATATAGTATTATGGGCCATGTTCATTTTCGGAAAAGAGTGATGGATGATGGCAGATGTTATCTCTGTCCGTGTCTAGGCTATCCAAGACAATGGCGTTCAGAAGATATTTACCAGGAAATAAATGAGACGATACAAATAATAGAAATTTAAAATGCGCAAACCTGACCCAGTTTGCGCATTTTATGTTTTACACACGCGAGTAATGTGTTTACTTACGTGTGTTTATTTTGTTGCTGATTTTCAATTGTATATGAATGTGGTTGCACATAAATGCACTTTCTTCCTGGTGAATTAAAGCTGTATTCCATTTTCTCTTTACGAATTTTAATAATTTGTTTGCGATTTGGAATGATGGCAGGTAAAACTAGGCCACGACGAATATGACTCCAAAGTGGATCGATATAATAGTAATAGTAATCATCGTACCCAATGAGTAACGTTACGTGAATATTTGAAACTTGTTTCGCTGGCTTGTTATCAAAGCGGAAAACACGTAGTAATGGTTTAGAACCAAGATTAGTATGGTATATTAACACAGGTTGACCTTGATCGATAATACCTTTAAGATCTTCTAAGGATTTACCAGTGCCGTCTACGATATTAGGATTGTATTTTTGTAAAAATGGTACATATGCTTCTGGAAATATCGTTTGATGATAATTGCCAAGCTTAATGAATAAGTGATGTCCAACATAACCTTTATGTGGATTGTTCGGATGTGTCGGCCAATGTCTCATAATTTCTGTAGCAGGGATATGTTGGTTATTGTATTGCAACATCATGGCTGCGGAAACACCTTCACACCCCATGACCATAGGGATAGGAAATAGCTGACTGATAGGTTTAACTGGTAATATTTTTCGGTTCATAATATAGTCCTCGCATTGATTCAATAAATATTTAATATAATTATATAGCGTCAATGCAAAATGTCCTAAACATATGTTTTATATGAGTGAATAAAATTAATGGAGTGATTAAATGGAATATCAATTACAACAACTTGCGTCGTTAACGTTAGTAGGTATTAAAGAAACGTATGAAAATGGACGACAGGCTCAGCAACATATAGCAGGGTTTTGGCAAAGATGTTATCAAGAGGGAGTAATTGCGGATTTACAGTTAAAAAATAATGGTGATTTAGCCGGGATACTTGGCTTATGTATACCCGAATTAGACGGTAAGATGTCATATATGATTGCAGTTACCGGAGATAATAGTGCTGATATTGAAAAATATGATGTCATAACATTAGCAAGTTCAAAGTATATGGTATTTGAAGCACAGGGCTCAGTACCTAAAGCAGTTCAACAAAAAATGGAAGAGGTTCATCACTACATACATCAATATCAAGCAGATACGGTAAAATCAGCACCATTTTTTGAGTTGTATCAGGATGGTGATACTACAAGTGAAAAATATATTACAGAAATTTGGATGCCTGTTAAAGGGTGATTGAATAGAAATGTACTTGATATGAAGGCGTAATTTTAGTTGAAGATTGGATCTCATAATTCATAAAGAAGAACCCCGACAAAGATAGATATCTTTACTAGGGTTCTAATTATGTTGAAGTGTTATGCGACATGTTGCTTTTTAATCATTTTAAAGTAAATGATTTGTAGACTGACTAATAGAATGGCTGTAATGAAGATAATAATCATATATGGTGATGTATTAAATTCGCCTTTTAAGCCAACTAATGGTGCAACAGCGCCACCTAAGATAAATTGGAATAAGCCAAGTAAACTTGATGCGTTACCACTGCCACCTGTTCGTTCTTCCATAGCCATTGTGAAACCGAGCGGTCCAATTGACGTCACAGGACACACATTTAAGAAGAATGCGATGAGTAAGACCCAAAGTGGTAAATGGAATGTAAGTGTCAGGATAATTAAAGCAACACCTACCACTTGTATAATAGTTAAAATGATTAATAATATGTGGCGATGTAATTTTTCTACAAATAAAGCAACGACTTGACTGACAATGATTAAACCTACACCGTTAACAGCAAACATGATACTAAATTGTTGGGGTGTCATATTATATAATTTTTGAGTAATAAATGGCGATGCAGATGAATAACTAAATAGCATTACATAAGTTAAACCTTGTAATAACATTGGAATAATAAATGCTGGTTTTTTCAAAAGACTTCCAAAGTCTTTAATGACGCTACTAAAATTCACCTGCTTTAATTCATCTTTAGATGTTTTAGGTAATTGAGAAGCGACGCCAATTAAAATGATGAGTGCCACAATAGTTAAAATTGTGAAAATAGAACGCCATGTTGCTACGGATAAAGCTAATCCACCGGCTAATGGTGCAAGAATAGTGATGATGCCATTAACTACCATTAAAGATGCTAAAAATTTAGCGAGTGCGTTGCCAGTAAATTTATCACCAGCAGAGGCTTTGGCAATAACGATGACGCCACCACCTGTCAAACCTTGAATAAATCGTAAAGTTAAGAATAATGGCAATTGATCAACAAACATAGACAAACCTGATACCAAAATGAAAATGATTAAAATGGATACAGCAATGCGTTTGCGACCAAAAGCATCGGATAAAGGTCCAAAGATAAATTGGCCTAGTGCAAGACCAATCATTGTGGATGATAATGTTAATTGAATTTCTGATGTAGTAGAACCAAAATCACCTTGCACTTTAGGTAATGATGGTACGTACATATCTATAGTTAGTGGGCCAAAAGCGGTCATGACGCCTAACGTAATTAGCAATAAAAATGAAAAATGCTTCGTTTTGGTTTTCGAAGATTGCATGATCAGACTCCTTTAAATGATATAATTATATAAATTATATACGTTTTGTGTGTATTTGTATGTAGTTAGAATACAAGTTTATATAAAAAATCCCTATACTCTTAATGCATCATCACGAATAACGTAGTGATACAGATAAAGTATAGGGAATTAATGTTTATCATCAAAAGCAGGTTTAATAATTAATTAGCGCCACCATTGTCATCTTTAAATAAGCTTTCTAATTTAGATTTAATACTGTCGAATTTTGTATTAATATCATTTAACATGCTTTCAATTTTACCTTGGCTTGCATTGTTTTTAAGTGCATTATTTGCCTCTGTCAATTTGTTGATTTGGTCTTGATAAAATTGAGTTAGCTTAGAATCAGCTTTGTTTTGTTCTTGCTGCTTCAAGTTGTCGATTTGATTTTGTAAATTTTTAATAATGTCATCAGTTTTTTGGTTGTTTTTAATATTTTCTTTAGCATTATCGACTTGCTGATTAATTTGGCCGTCTTGATTTTCAACTTGTTTTTTATAATTTTGAGAGACTTTAGGGTCATTACTAACTTTATCGCTATCATTGTTAAGTAAGGCGCGTGTGACAAAAATAGCGACAATAATTAAGAGAATAGCAATAATGATATATAACCATTTTTTTGAACGGCGGGATTTCTCGTTTTCTTCTTCAAGAATTTGTTCTCTTCGATAATCTCTACCGTTATAGTATCGTTCCGGGTGCTCTTCAGGATCGCCTTTAGCATATTGTTGTCTATACGATGCGTCTTCAGATTGACGACGATGATTTTGGTTTTGATTGTCGTATTGATATGAATCACGGTATTTATCAGTTCTTTTCATGGGTTTCACCTCATTCAAGTTTTAACTGCAAATAATAAAGCTGATGATTTACTTTGACATTATTGTAATTTCAGAATACGAGCAATGTCAGTTGCAGTGTTTAATAAATTTTGTTCGCTATTTTGTAGGACATCTTCTAAAGTGCTAGGTGAAGAGATTATAGAATAGGCACTATCAATACCGAAATCGTAAACATGTTGATAATTTTCGCCTAGACTGCCACAAATCGCGATGACAGGAATATGATATTGTTTTGCAGCTAACGCAACGCCTATGGGTGTTTTACCAAAGATGGTCTGATAATCCATGCGTCCTTCTCCAGTAATAACGAGGTCTGCATCTTTAATTCTTTGATGAAAATCTGTAATGTCAAAGACGACATCAATACCTTTTGTTAAAGTTGTCTCACAAAACGCTAATAATGCTGCGCCCATACCGCCAGCTGCACCAGAACCTGGTATTTGATTAACTGACTTTCCTATGCACATTTTTATCTTATCATGATAATGCGACATTGCGAAATCCAACTTTGGTATCATCTTTACATCAGCGCCTTTTTGAGGACCATAAATATAGGTAGCACCATTTTCACCCAATAAAGGATTTGAAACATCGCAGGCCACTTTAAAGGTCACTTCTTTTAATCGCGAATCTAGATTGGTTATATCGATTTGTGCAATGTGAGCAAGATTAGCACCATTCATTTGTAATAAGTCCCCGTTTACATCAGTAAACTTTACGCCTAGTGCACTTAGCATACCTGTACCACCATCATTTGTTGCACTGCCACCAATCCCTAAAATAATGGTCTTAGCACCATGATTTAATGCATCTTTAATTAGTTCACCGGTACCATATGATGATGTGTATAAAGGATTACGTTCCTCTTTTTCTAATAAATCCAAACCTGACGCTGCTGCCATTTCAATAATTGCAATTTGTTGTTCGTCTGCGCGTGCATAACATGCTTCAATAGGTCGCATTAAAGGGTCATTAACGATGACTGTATACTTAGTAGCACCTGTTGCATGCATTAAAGCATCTGTGGTACCTTCACCACCATCAGCCATCGGAATGATATCATAATGAAGGGTATTCCCATAAACATTAGTAAATGCCTGTTTTATAATATTGCCAACTTGCTGTGCGGTCATACTTTCCTTAAATGAGTCAGGAGCGATGACAATTTTTTGTAATTGCATAGTAGACATCCTCTCATTACTGTTGTCGCTCTTATTGTATATAAAATTACTAGTGAACTAAAGTAATCTCTATAGTGCTAATGAGTCGCGTGATAAATTAGTTACATTATAATGGCGTATAAGGATGAGGGGAAAGAGACTAAATTTGCTGTGAAAGGGTATAAAAATTGAAGTAAGTATATTTGAAGAGAAGCGGATTGGCTCGCATATTCGAGTATGTTGGAGCACGTAGTTATACATATATTTTGATGTTGAGGAGTTACACATATGAAACTAACACAAACGCATGCTGAAATTTTAAAATTTATCATTGTTGGCGGCATTAATACGTTAAACTATTATGTTGTCTATTTATTGCTGTTAAAATTATTACACATTGAATATATGATTAGTCATATTACCGGATTTATAGTCGCTTTTGTGATTTCGTATTATTTGAATTGTTATTTTGTTTACAGGGTAAAACCTACTTGGAGAAAATTCATTAGTTTTCCAATTACGCAGATTGTCAACGTAAGCTTACAAACAGTTTTATTATATGTATTTGTATCCTGGCTAAATTTGCCAGCAGAAATTGCACCATTTGCTGGTTTAATTATTACGATACCCATCACATTTATATTATCTAAATGGATTTTAAAAGATAGCAATTAAATTAGCGTAAACCACTAAAAAACGCTTTACTCGAACTTTAATATTGCGTGAAATATAATAAATAAATGATATAATATAATGGTCGCCTAACATCTCGGGCGTTACTTTAACGCAGAGAGGAGGTGTATGACGGATGTTCAATTTATTAATTGACATCATGACTTCAGCTTTAAGCGGCTGTCTTGTTGCGTTTTTTGCACATTGGTTACGAACGCGCAACAATAAAAAAGGTGACAAATAACCAACACCTAAATAAATCCCCTCACTATGGCAGTAGTGAGGGGATTTGGTGTATTTAGATGTTCAATTTATTATGTAACTAATTATAGCATTGATGAACAAGGTGTGCAATGTATTTTTGCAATATTACAATAAATGAATTTAATTATATTAGAATTAAGTATTTCGAAAAATGATTTAATAGTTGAGTCATAGGATCATTAGATAAAGCGAATAATCAATTATAGGGACATTGGGATACAAATCAATGTACTAGACTCTACAAGGCTATACTCAGGGACCCAACATAGAGAAATTGGATCCACAGTTTCTACAGACAATGCAAGTTGGCGGGGCCCCAACACAGTAGCTGGCGGAAAGTCAGCTTACAATAATGTGCAAGTTGGCGGAGCCCCAACATAGAGTTTTACTCATGTATTCCTATTTTTAAGTACATATTAGCTGTGGCTAATGTGTAAGAACCACTACATAATAAATCATTAGTGGCTCTTTATCATTTCTGCCCCATAACCTTGTGAATTTTTAAAAGAAATGTGTCACAAATCCATGTGACATTGATAATCGTTATCAACTGATATATGATGTACTTGTAATAAGTATTAATTTTTAACAAATAACAAATTTATATTATGTATATCATCCAGTGAAATAAATAATATAAGCGGCTTAATTTAGATTATTAATTGAAAGGAGATACTTATACGATGAACAATCAGATAAGTTGGATAAAGATACTCAGCGGGTTTGCTTCTGATAGTAAATGGAAAATTATGTTGTCAATTTTGTTATCTATCATTAGTGTCTTTTCTGGGTTAGTTCCTTATTGGGCAGTATTTAAAATTATTTTAATGATGATTAACAATACATATACGATAAATACGATTATGTTTTATATCTTTATATCTTTAATTGCTTATATTTCACAAGTGTGTTACTTTGGAGCGTCAACAATGCTATCACATATTACGGCCTATGAAATTTTGTCCAATATCCGTAAAAAGTTAGCTCGAAAATTAATGCATCTACCTTTAGGGGTGGTAGAGTCTAAGAAAATCGGTGAATTAAAAAATATATTTGTCGATAAGGTTGAAACAATAGAATTACCTTTAGCACATATGATTCCTGAAGTTATAGGAAACTTACTTTTGTCAGCTGCTATCTTTTTATACATAATGCTTATTGATTGGCGTATGGCTTGTGCCTTATTGGTAACGATACCAATTGCGTTGTTTGCCTTTAATAAATTAATGTCTGGATTTAATGAGACATATGCAAAACAAATGCAATCGAATAATTATATGAATAGCGCCATTGTTGAATATATTGAAGGTATTGAGGTAATTAAAACATTTAATCAATCTCAAAGCTCGTATAAAAAATATCAAGATGCAGTAGATAATTATAAAATTCATACTTTAAATTGGTTTAAAAATACATGGGGATATATGAATTTAGGTGCAAGTGTACTACCTTCAACGTTTTTAGGGATTCTACCTGTTGGTATGTATTTGATATCTATCAACCAATTAAATTATGCAGAATTTTTTATTTGTATTGTATTATCTCTCGGTGTCGTAGCACCGATTAAGAATTTTACTAATTATGTGAATCATTTAAAATCAATCCAATATGCGTTAACTGAAGTAAATCAAATATTAATTTTAGAAGAGTTAGCATTGTCATCACGATTTATGGAACCTCAAAGTTATGAAATTGCTTTTAATAATGTGGGCTTTTCATATACAAATGATAAGGACGAAAGAGTCTTTAAGAATCTATCATTTACGGTACCAGAAAATCATTTTACGGCGATTGTTGGGGAATCTGGTAGCGGTAAGTCAACTATAGCTAAGCTTATATCACGGTACTGGGATGTAACGACTGGAGAAATCACGATTGGTAATGTAAACATAAAAAATATAGAACCAAAGCAACTTAACGAATTAGTTGGTTATGTAGGACAAGATAACTTCTTATTAAATCTTACTTTTAAAGAAAATATTAAATTAGGTAATCCAGAAGCTAGTGATGATGCGGTTGAAAAAGCTGCCAAGTTAGCACAGTGTCATGAATTTATCAAAAAGTTACCAGAGGGATACGATACGAATGTAGGTTCAGTTGGCGATAAGTTATCAGGTGGAGAAAAACAACGTGTCACTATTGCAAGAATGATATTAAAAGATGCGCCTATCATCGTGTTAGATGAAGCTACTGCTTATGTCGATCCAGATAGTGAACAAAAAATTCAAGAAGCACTAAATGTGTTGACACGTAATAAAACGCTTATAGTTATCGCACATCGTTTATCTACTATTCAACATGCAGATCAAATTATTGTATTAGGTAATCAACAAATTTTGGAGAAAGGCTCACATCAATTGTTGCTAAAATTAGAAGCTCATTACAAAAATATGTGGGATATGCATATGCATACAAAAGACTGGGGTATCAATACCGAAAGTAATTAAGTTGATGAGTAAAGGAGGTTAAACATGTTTAGGATTACATTTAAGATTTTAAATTGGGTATCGCCATATAAAACAAGGATGGTTTTAGGATTTATCATGTCATTTTTAAATGCAATATTTATTGCACTGCCTATTTTTTTGGCTTCACAAATATTTAATAATGTAGTATCTCATGAATCTATATATGGAAAAGATATTTTTAATGTTGTAATCATCATGATTATATTAGTGCTTGGTCGGTTTATTACAGCATATTTGAAAAGTAAAAATCAGGAGAGTATTGCTTATGAAATGAGTGCGAATGAACGTTTAAATATTGGTAATAAATTAAAAAACGTTCCTTTAGGATATTTTAATACGCATCACTCAAATGAGTTAACAACTATTGTTACTACAGATTTAACATTTCTAGAAAACTTTGCTATGAAAATGGTGGATATTGTCATTAATGGATACATATTAATTTCAGTACTTATCTTGTCATTATTGGTCGTATCATGGCAAGTAGCATTATTAGCATGCATTGGTGTATTATTATCATTTTTAGCTATTCAATTATTGGAAAACAAGAGTAAAAAAAATGCGCCAACGTATCATTATGCACAAAATCAATTAATTGAAAAAGTGGTAGAAGTTATCCGTGGCATTCAAGTGATTAAATCATTCTCGAAAGAAAATGTAAGTCTTAGAAGTTTTAATCGAGCTGTTAATGAGAGTAAACGTGTTAATACAAAAATTGAAATGCAGTACATTCCATTTAATTTACTACATTTACTTAGTTTGAAAGTTACTTCGATATTAATTGTGTTAGTTGCATGCTTATTATTTATACATAATAGTATTGATTTACCTACATTCATTATGATTTCAATTTTTTCATTTGTAATTTTTGATAGTGTTGAAAACATTAATAGTGCAGCACACGTACTCGAAATAATTGATATGACATTAGAAGACATTGAAAAGATAAAAAGTGCGCCAGAGTTAGATAAGCAGGGGAAAGATTTAACGATTGAAAATGATGATATCGCTTTTGAAAATGTGAATTTTTCATATGATGACAAACAGGTGATAAAGAATGTAAGTTTTGACATTACTGCAAACACTTCAACAGCTATCGTCGGGCCATCTGGAAGTGGAAAATCTACTTTATGTCATTTACTTTTACGCTTTTACGATGTTAATGATGGATTTATACGTATTGGTGGTATGGATATTAAAGATTTGAAATTAAGTACGCTGATGTCACAAATTAGTGCAGTATTTCAAAAGGTATATTTATTTAATGACACGATTGAAAATAATATATTATTTGGTAATCCAGATGCGACGAAAGAAGAAGTTATTCGTGCAGCAAAACAGGCATGTTGTCATGATTTTATAATGAAGTTACCTGATGGATATAAAACAGTATTACATGAAAAAGGCAATAATTTATCTGGTGGAGAAAGACAGAGAATTTCTATCGCCCGGGCAATTTTGAAAGATGCACCAATTATTATTTTAGATGAAGCAACAGCAAGTATTGATCCTGAAAACGAACATCTCATTCAACATGCAATTGATGAATTGAGTAAAGGCAAAACGGTTATTACAATTGCACACAAACTAGAAACTATTAAAAATGCAGATCAAATTATCGTACTCTGTGATGGTGAAATAATACAAAGAGGAAGTCATGATGAATTAATTCAAAAACCAGGGATGTATCAAGACTTTATAACAATAAAAAGTAAGTCAGCAGGCTGGAAATTATAAATAATAGTTTAATATGGAAACAGAATGTGGAAATAAAAAAGGTGACAAATAACCAACACCTAAATAAATCCCCTCACTACGGCAATAGTGAGGGGATTTGGTGTATTTAGATGTTCAATTTATTATGTAACTTATTATAGCATTTATGAAAAAGGCGCTCAACGTAATATTACAATTAATGAATTGTTTCACAACATGGTAAAGCTAGGATGTCTTTTTATTAAGAAATAATGCAATTATTAATTTTAACTGACATATTTTATCGAATCGCTGTTTATATCTGCCCGAATTCCGTAAGAAGCCTTAGTTATTTCAATAGCAAGGTCAAAATTTTGCCAAAATTTATAGTTATACTGAGAAGTTTAAATTCATGTTTTCTTGAAAAACATGCGCCTTAAATGTAAACTTATTAATTATAAAAGTTTACATTTGGATTGAGGTGCTTATTTTTTATGAGGATTTTTATTACAAGTACGAATACTGATGTAGGCAAAACCTATGTTACAAAGCATTTATACCATGCTTTGAAAACACGTGGTCATCGTGTTTGTGTTTTTAAACCATTTCAAACTGAGGAACGCCAAGACGGGACGTTTCCAGATTTAGAAGTATTTAAAAATGAATGTGATTTAAGCTATGACATAACGTCACTTTATACTTTTAAGCAACCTGTATCACCACACCTTGCATTTAAAATGGCAGATCAAATTTTTCTAAATAAGCAGCGTGTATTAGACAAGGTAAAAGTTTTAGATAAGGAATTTGATTTTATCTTAATTGAGGGTGCTGGGGGAATTGGCGTACCAATATATGAAGGTACAGATGATTTCTACATGACTAAAGATCTAATCAATGATTGTGCAGACTGTGTCATCAGTGTGTTGCCATCAAAGTTAGGTGCTATTAGCGATGCCATTGTTCACCAAGATTATGTTAATCATAATGTATCGGCGAGTAATTTTTTAATCATGAATCGCTATACAGACAGTTATATTGAAAAAGACAATCAAATGACGATTGGAAAATTAACAAATAAAACAGTCTATACATTTGAAGAACATGCCACGTATGAAAATTTCTCAGAAGCATTTTTAAAACAATTAATAGGAGTTAAAAATGAATTACACACAACAACTTAAACAAAAAGACTCAGAATATGTTTGGCATCCATTTACACAAATGGGTGTATATAGCAAAGAAGAAGCAATCATCATTGAAAAAGGAAAGGGTAGTTACCTTTACGATACGAATGGCAATAAATATTTAGATGGTTATGCATCGTTGTGGGTCAATGTGCATGGTCATAATAATAAGTACTTGAATAAGGTAATTAAAAAGCAACTCAATAAAATTGCCCATTCTACGCTGCTAGGATCATCAAATATTCCGTCAATAGAACTTGCGGAAAAATTAATCGAAATCACGCCAAGTAATCTAAGAAAAGTATTTTATTCTGATACAGGCAGTGCGTCTGTTGAAATCGCAATAAAGATGGCATATCAGTATTGGAAAAATATTGATAGAGAAAAATATGCCAAGAAAAACAAGTTTATAACGCTAAATCACGGCTATCATGGCGATACGATTGGTGCGGTAAGTGTTGGTGGTATCAAGATCTTTCATAAAATATTTAAAGACTTAATATTTGAGAATATTCAAGTAGAAAGCCCATCTTTCTATCGCAGTAATTACGATACTGAAAATGAAATGATGACAGCTATTTTAACGAATATAGAGCAAATTCTAATTGAAAGAAATGATGAAATCGCAGGGTTTATATTGGAACCGTTGATTCAAGGTGCGACAGGCTTGTTTGTTCATCCTAAAGGCTTTTTGAAAGAAGTCGAGAAATTGTGCAAAAAATACGATGTCTTATTAATTTGTGATGAGGTAGCTGTTGGTTTTGGGAGAACTGGAAAGATGTTTGCATGCAATCATGAAGATGTTCAACCGGATATTATGTGTTTAGGTAAGGCGCTTACTGGTGGGTATTTACCACTTGCAGCAACGTTGACGTCTCAAAAAATTTACGATGCGTTTCTAAGTGATTCGCACGGTGTGAATACCTTTTTCCATGGCCATACATACACCGGAAATCAAATCGTTTGTACGGTTGCATTAGAAAATATAAGACTTTATGAAAAACGTAAGTTATTGTCACATATTGAAACGACATCATCAACACTTGAGAAACAGTTACATGCGCTGAAGCGTCATCGAAATGTTGGTGATGTAAGAGGACGAGGCTTAATGTTTGGAGTTGAATTAGTTACAGATAAAGATAGTAAAACGCCGTTAGAAATTGAAAAAGTAGAACGTATTGTACGTAATTGTAAAGAAAACGGGCTAATGATTAGAAATTTAGAAAATGTCATTACGTTTGTGCCAGTGTTAAGTATGTCAAATAAAGAAGTGAAAACGATGGTACGTATTTTTAAAAAGGCAGTACATAACATTTTAGATAGGAAGTGTTAATATGAATTTGGCTAAACGCATATTACAAGGGGAACAATTAACAAAAGAGACTGTGTTGAAAATTTATGAGGATACTAATATTGATACCTTAGATTTATTAAATGAGGCGTATATTTTAAGAAAACATTATTTCGGTAAAAAAGTAAAATTAAACATGATTTTAAATGCTAAAAGTGGTATATGTCCTGAGAATTGTGGGTACTGTGGACAATCACGAGATATTAAACAAAAACAGCGATATGCTTTAATTCCAGAGGAACAAATTATCGATGGAGCAAAGGTGGCACATGATAATCATATTGGAACATATTGTATTGTTATGAGTGGTAGAGGACCGAGCGATAAAGAAGTTGATCATATTAGTAACACTGTAAGAACGATTAAATCTCAACACCCGCAACTAAAAATATGTGCATGTTTAGGATTAACGAATGACGAACAAGCTAAGAAACTTAAGTCAGCTGGTGTAGACAGATATAACCACAATATTAATACAAGTGAAAATTACCATGATAACGTCGTGACAACGCATAGTTATAAAGATAGAACAGATACGATAGAACTAATGAAAGCGAATAATATCTCACCATGTTCAGGCGTGATTTGTGGTATGGGAGAATCTAATCAAGATATTGTGGATATGGCGTTTGCTTTAAAAGAAATGGATGCTGACAGTATTCCGATTAATTTTTTGCATCCAATCAAAGGCACAAAGTTTGGAAGCATGGATGATTTAACACCAATGAAATGTTTAAGAATCATAGCATTATTCCGATTAATCAATCCTACGAAAGAAATTCGTATTGCTGGAGGAAGAGAGGTCAACTTACGTTCGTTACAGCCATTAGCATTAAAAGCGGCGAATTCAATATTTGTCGGTGATTATCTAATTACTGGTGGGCAACCGAACCAATTAGACTACGATATGATTAATGATTTGGGCTTTGAAATTGATTATGACACTTGTGAAAATAAGGAAAACAAGAATGATGTTTCAAGAGCAAATTGATTTATTACAACAGAAAGGGTTATATCGGTCGCTTAAATCGGTAGGGTATATAGATAGACAGTATATTGAAGTAGAAAATAAGCGATGTACGAACTATACATCTAATGATTATTTAGGATTAGGTCAAATAGCGTTTGATAAGGATGATTTCAAAAGATTTATGCGGAAGTATAGTTATCACTTATCAAGTTCAAGATTAATTAGTGGAAGTTCGACAGCTTATGAAGAGATTGAAACAATGTTAGCAGGTTGGCTCGGATATAGTGCATGTACTATCTTAAATAGTGGTTATGATGCTAATTTGGCGTTATTTAATATTTTCAAAAATACAAATTGTGTCGTGTTTTCAGATCAAGAAAATCATGCGAGTATTATTGACGGTATTAAGTTAAGTGATTTAGAAAAAGTGATATATAAGCATTTAGATATTGCTGATTTAGAAAAAAGGTTAGCGGAATACCCTAATCAAAATATACAAAAAATAATCATATCTGATAGTGTATTTTCAACGAATGGCGACCTTGTGGATATTGGTCAATTAGTCTCATTAAAGCATAAATATAACGCAACACTGATACTCGATGTTTCACATAGTTTTGGAATAGAGAATTACTCGAATTATCAAGGTATAGATATACTCACTTCTAGTTTATCTAAAGCATGTGGTGCATACGGGGGTGTGATTTTAAGTTCAAATGATGTGAAGGATATGTTAATTAATCACGGTAGACCACTCATCTACTCAAGTAGTTTGCCAATTTATAATTTGTATTTTATAAAAAGAAATATTGAAAAGTTAATAAATGCTGATGATAGACGCACTAAATTAAATAGTTTGAGTAAATATTTTAACCAAAAGTTAAAAGCACTCAATGTTAATTATAATAGTTCAAACTTGCCGATTAAGTTTATTGAGTTTGATGACATAGAAGCGGCTGAGAACATTCATCAAACATTATTAAAGCATCATGTGTTTACAAGTTATTTAAGGTATCCAACTGTGACTAAGCCAATGTTAAGAATATCATTGTCGTATTTTCATACTGAACAAGATGTAGATAGGTTGTTTGAAATTTTGCATCAAGAAGATTGAGGTGATCGTCATGTATAGTATAAAAATGCGTTCTAGCAATCAAGATGTTCATATTAGTGGTGCTGAAACGATTTGTGAGTTTGACAAAATAGAACAGACGGTACAAAGGTTTTATAATAAAGGTTTTTTTCATGAAAATGGGCAACCGGATTTTCTCAATATAAAAATACAAAAAATCATGGAACCGATTCAACAAATAAAAGCATTACAAATTATTGAGGATGATAAAGCAAATCTCCAATATTTAACACAAGAATGTGGTGTCACTGAACAAGCACTAAATCAAGGGATGACATATATTAAAAATGAAACGGTTTATACAGGAGCTATTATTCTATCTGCTATATCTGGTAAACGTTTAGATTCATTTGGACAAAGGGGGATTAGGGCAACACATTTTTCGTTTGAAGATATAAATAATAAAGGTGATCTTAGTGAAAGAGTGACTGATGCCTTAGCAATTGCTAGTTGTATCAATGCGCATCCTTATGTCAAAGGAGAACTTTGTGTGTCAGATGACTTAACGTATACGACAGGTTATTTTGCCTCTGCTAAAATTGGTTACCATCGATTATTTGATATTAAACCAGTTAATACGAGATATGGAGGCAGAATAATATTTGTGGACGATTGTATTGATTTAAATCATTACATATCATTTTTAGAAAGCACACCGAAGCAAGTTGTTTATGAAACGGTATAGGGGTTTTAGTATGACATCAAAAGATATTACTCAAATTAGTGTCATTGCTGCGATTTTAACCATTTTGGCAGTTTTGAAAATACCATCCATTATACCAGGATTAGATTTTCAATTATCTGCACCGGCAGCATTATTAATATTAGCTTTCTTTGGAATTAAAAAGTACTTTTTAGGTGGGCTTTTATCAAGCGTTTTATTGCTGATATTTGGCGTATTTAATCCAATTAATGTGATTATTTCTATTATATTTAGAGTTATAGCTATTGCAGTTGTTTATTTATTGAAAATAAATGTACTATCATTAGTTTTAGCAAGTGTATTAGGCAGTTTGGTATCTAGACTACTATTATCTATTATTTTAAATTTACCTGTGTGGGTAGTGTTATTAAACGCGATTCCAGGTGTAATATTTACTTTAATTGTAGCTATTCCTTTATATCTCACATTGAGAAAAAGAATGGCAGTCTTGCTAAGATAATAAATCAAAACACGGTCGTCACAATTACTGTTGGCGACCGTGTTTTACTAGCTATTTATTGTTTTCAGTTTCTTTTGTATCTAACAATTTCACTTTGTGATTTTCCCAATCAATTTCATATGTTGATTTAAATGTTCTAGTTTTAAAGTTTTTATAATTTGCGCCTGCCCAGTAGAAGCCATTCCAACGAATTTGGTATAAATCCATTTCACGTTGATAAGTTACTGTAATTTTAGATTTTTTAGCGCCATCTTGTCTGTGTGATAGTACGCTTAAAAATTCTGGATTGAAGTTACTTCTAGATAATAATGGCATTTGGTGTTGCGCTATGAAGTTTTGGCCAGCGTATGCACTGCTTTGTCTGCGGGCTAAGAAGAGTTCATTACCATATGTTGGGTGGAAGCTATCTCGTCCATAAGGTCCCCAACCATTATTCATAATTTTATGTGCTTCAACTCCCCAGCCAACATTTTTATAATTTGTGTTGCGACTTAATGTTGTTCTGTAACTTTCTTGTTTATAATTAATTGTTTCAGAAAAAGCTGTATTTCCATTAAGTCCACCAGATAAACCATTAGAGATACTAATGTCACCACCAAATGTATAACCTAAAGTATTTTGAACTTGAAACTCTTCATTTTGATTTTTTGGTGCATAATCAACGACGTTTACTGAATCATTAGATTGTGAGCTTATAGATACATTGTATTTAGCTCCCCAATATAATTTTGAAAAGTCATAGTCATTAGGATTAGGTTTCACAAAGCCTGAGTTAATATTTCCAGTAGCTTTAAGCACTAAAGTATCTTTATCATAACTTTTATCTTTGATGAAATTGAATGTTAAAATCTGTGAAATTTTAAATTTATCAGAATCTGCTGTGGCTGTTGTTTTGTATAAAGTAACTTTGTCATCGACTTTTTTTACGCTGACTGGTGTTATTTTGCCTTCAGCATTAGCAGTACCAGAAAGTAATAATAATGCCATAGATGTAGCAACGGATGATTTGACTAATTTATTCATTTTCATATCAATTCTGTCCTTTCACCTTGATTTCATGAGTCTTCCAATTGACCTCGTATTTCACAGTATAGTTTCTATTTACAAATGCATTATGGACTCTATGTCCGTCTAAATAACTGTTGCCATAATGCGTTGATCTTTTAATGGCATGAGTGACATCCATGTTTCTTCCGTAAGTAATTTCAAATTCACTTGTATCGCTTGAACCTTTTTCATGAGATACTGTGGCGATAAATGAAGGGTTAAATCCACTTTGTACAAGAGGTGGTAACTCACTGTCTGGAACGAAATAATCTCTTGGATCTTTACTATGAGGTTTGTAGCCTACAAATAAATCGCTATCAAATGCTGATTTTTGACCTGATTCAGTGGCGAATGAATTCGCTTTGACGCCCCATAAAACACTTTTTGAGTTTTGTTGTTCTACTTCACTTACATAATTTTGTTGTGTATAGCTAATCGATTTAGAATAGTTAAATGATCCATTGCCACCGAGTGATGGGGCTGATTGGAAATTACCACCGATATTGTATCCTAATGTCTGACTCACGTTTGTAGATTCAATTTTATTTTTAGGTAAATAATTAATTAAAGAAACATATTTATCATTTGTTTTCAAAGCAATGTTATATTGGAATGGCCATCGCATAGCTTTAACATGATTAGTTTTTTTATAGTTGTAATATGTTGTTCTAGAGCTAATGAATCCTTGCATCTTTAATATCAAAGCATCTTTGTTATATTTTTTATCCTTCACAAAATCAAATTGAATATTTTGAGTCACGCCCCATTTATTACTTGTTTTATCTTCTGTCCTTTTGATAATTTCTATATCGCTTCCTTTACCGATGTCTTCAGTATCGTTGGCAGCTTTAGCATTTTCTAATAACGGATTGGCAAGAGGGGCAAGTAAGCTCACAGATAAAGTTGTAGCTAATATTTTATTTTTAAGCATAAGTTTCACTTTCTTTCTATAATTTTATTTAACTTAATTAAATAATAATATATTTTGAACGTTATTATAATTAACTATTCATTAACAATTGACCATTATCAACTTTTTTTACAATTAAGTTAAAAATGCCATAATTCCGTTCAATTTAACCTTTTTTGTTTGGAATGCTAAAAGCTAATTTTGTGAGAAATATAGTTAATAAAACCTTGGTATTGTTGACAGTTGTAAACAATTTAAGGTAACCGATTGCACGAATGTCTTGCTTTTATTTTTAATTAATGTTTGCAAAATACAAATTGTTCTTTTTTACGATTTTTAATGAATCCATCTAAAAGTTAATTATTTATTAACTTGAGAATATTTATTTAAGTTTTCAAGTTAAATTGCTTCATTTGTATTATTTGTGTATCTACTATGGTGCGATACTTTGTTCTTATAAAAATCAGTTGTTATTATTAAATTTAATGTAAGATAAAATAATTTAATGTTATGAGGCTCATTCAATATGTTAAAAAATCCTGAGACAAGTATGAAGTGTCCCAGGATTTTATAAAATGATTGAACTGTTTACTTAGGTGTGATGCTTTTAATTTTTACTTCATGTGTTTTCCAGTTCACTTCATATTTAACTGTAACGTTTCGGTTTTTAAAAGCATCATGTTTTCTATCAACGGCTAAACGATGTCTTGTCACATATGCATATGTAGCATCCATGTTTCTGCCGTAAGTGATTTCAAACTCGCTTTTATCACCTTTACCTCTTTCGTGTGACAATGTTGTAATAAATGATGGATTAAAGCCACTTTGAATTAAAGGAGGTAGTTGATTATCTGGGACGAAATAGTCTCTTGCTGCTGGACCAGTTGGGTCTTGTGCAAATAAGTATTGATCATATGCAGATACTTGACCATTCGGTGTAACGAATGAATTTGCTTTCACTCCCCATTTAACACCTTTAGAGTTCTGACTTTCTACTTCAGTAACATAGTTTTTTTGATTATAACTAATTGTTTTAGAGTAGTTGAATGAGCCACTGCCTCCGATTGATGGCGCTGATTGGAAGTTTCCGCCGATATTATAGCCTAATTTCTGACTAACATCTGCTGAATCAATTTTATTTTTAGGAAGATAATTGATTAAATCAACATTAGAGTCTTTCGTTTTCAAACTGATATTATATTGAAATGGCCATATCATTCTTTTAATATATGGATATTTTTTTAAGTCTGAATATGTTGTTCTAGAGCTGATGAAGCCTTGCATCTTAACAACTAGGGCATCTTTGTTATATTTTTTATCTTTTACAAAATCAAATTGAATGTTTTGAGTTATAGCTAATCGTTTGCTAGTAATGTCTTGTGTTCTTTTGATGATTTCTGCACCTTGGCCGATATCTTCTATCTTATTTTCTGCTTTAGAAATTTCTATAAATGGATTGGCTAAAGGGGCTATTAAACCAACTGCTAAAGTTGCTGTTAATATTTTATTTTTAATCATAGAAATCACTTTCTTTCTATTTAATTTTAAGTTCATATATATAATAATCTATTTGTAAGCGTTTTCGAATTAACTATTCGTTAAAAGTTAATTACTATCAACATGTATTGAAGAGACATTTTTAGTATTGTTAAATGATGTTTTTGCATTATGTTATGTTTAAAAGATTTATTGGTCGCAGGCGTTTATATAGCTACATAACTATGTTTTGCAAGTCTTATTCTATTGAATTGTTGTTTAATTATGGTGCTTGTAGTGGTAGAGGAATGGATTGCGCAATAGTTTGTGAAAATTTGAAGTTAATAAAGTTGAGCTAATTCAACTAAATGATGAACTATTCGTTAACGATGTAAGGATTATTTAACAAGTTGTAGGTAAAAAAGTGGGCTGACAAATAGCGGAGAAACATTTAATTGATGGAAAATGAAAAAGAACCGCAGATTCGATTGAGAATCAACGGTTCTTTTTAATCACGGTTTATTACGAAAATTATTTAAAAAACGATGTAAAACTAGAGAAGATATTTTTGATTGATTATTTCCAGAATGAAAATAGTTTAGTTATTGTATTTTTGATAGATGATGCTGTTTCTTGAGCTTTTATAGCTGCTTTTACTAATTCTGGCTTTTGGTAAAATGCGTATAACACTTTACCAGTGTTGATTGACTCAGTTACATAGTTTCTTACTTGTGCATATGATTTTTGTGCAAATCCACTATTTTCTTTTATTTCAAGTGGTTTAATGTATGAACCATAACCACTACCGATTGTTGTTAAAACTGTTTGGTCAATTAAACCTTTATATTGGTAATATTTATTATAGTAGTACTTTGCTGTATCATACTTTTCTTTATAGCTTTTATAAGTATCTGTTAAATACTTGTAACCATAGTTAAATGAATCTTTTAATGATTGGTAGTAACCTAATAATTTAGATTGAGGAACCTCAACTTTTGGTGATTCTGCTTTAGGTTTTTCAATTTGTGGTGATTGAATTTGAGGAGCCTCAGCTTTTGGCGCCACTTTCTTTTCAGCATCTTTTTGAGCTACTAATGCGTCTAATTGTTTCTGTAAATGCTTTTGTACATCCATAGGTGCTTTGTTAACTTCACGTTGTGCTAAACGTCTGTTTTCAATTGAATCTTTTTCATTTAATTTTGAGATTGCATCATTTGCTGATTTCACACGCTCATCATGACGAACGATTGCTTTTTCAATTGAAACTTTTTCTACAAAGCGGTTATTTTTATCGCGTAAATCTTTAGGTAATTTTGAGTTAGCTTCATATGCTGCTGATTTATCGTGTGGTGCTTTGTTATCTTGGAAATCTTTAATTGCTTTATCCGCATTTTCAATATTTTGACGTTCTTTAGCTTTAGAAGATTGTACTGATTCTACCCAAACTTGTTGGCTTCTATCAGGGTTTTCTTTAATTTGTGCAATGTAATTATTTTTTTCTTATTCAGTTAAGTTATCATTTTTAAGAACATTGTAAAAAGCGTTTTGTTGTGCAACACGTCGGTCTGGGTTCTTGCTGTCTTTAAGTGATTCAGAGAATACTTCTTGTGCACGTTCTGGGTGTTCGCGTAATGTTTTGATGTATTGGTTACGTTGTTCTTCTGTGATACCTTTTAGATGTAATACTTGATAAAAAGCTTTTTGTTGATCTGTTACGTAGTTGTTTTGAGTTGTTTGGTGCTTAGTTGAAGCTTGTTGCGTGTTTTCACTCGCTTTTGCTTCCCCATTTGAAATCATTGTAGCTAAAGTAATTGTTGCTGCCCCAACTAGCAACTTCGAGATATATTTATTTTTCATGTGTATTCCCTTTCTTTTTACATATTAAATTTATTGTATGCTTTTAGAATTTATCACATGAGAATACAAATGGAAATTAACTAATTATTAACTAATGTTAACTAATAGATTAACTAGTGTTAACTATGTAAAAAAGCGTTTAATTCAGAACATTCAGCGTATTTTAAGTAAGGAAGTACTATATGGATAAATGCAATAGTTTGCTAATAAATAGAGGAGAAAATTGTCTTTCGAAGAGAGTTTGGTAGAGTAGAAAGCTCATTTAATTTGTCACTGATGCACTTTTTCTTCTATATAATTAGGTCACGACATTAGATAGCTTCGCAACTAATGCATAGGGTCCCAACATAGTAACTTTCGAGGCGAAAGTTAACAAACAGGGAGAGTTGGGCGCCTTTCTAGCTCATAAAATTCGCAGAAAATAAAGGAACGCATTAGATAGCTTCGCTACTAATGCATAAGCCTTTCTAACAAATAAATTTGAAGAAAGGCTAAAAAATATTTTTAGGGGTTGCGAATGAATAAATTAGTTTAATTTTATAAAAATTTATAAAAATTAAAAACGTTGTAAATTTAAAATAAATCATTCATAATATTGTTACTATACTAATTCAAGGTGGTTCAACTCATGTCTCATAATGAAAATCTTAAATTGGCGCAACGCGGTGCTTATTTGAGTTTAATTGTATATATAATCTTATCTATTGTTAAGTATGTCACGGGTTTTGTCTTTAACTCTGCAGCTGTAAGAGCCGACGCATTAAACAATATGACAGATATTATCGTTTCTTTAGCTGTTATTATTGGATTGAAAATTTCAATTAAACCTGCCGATCGAAATCATCCTTATGGCCATTTGAAGTCTGAAAATATTTCTTCATTATTGGTGTCATTTGTCATTATGTTTGTAGGTATCCAAGTAGTTATTCAAAATGCACCTCGTTTGTTCAAAGAAGATGACGTTGTACCTAACGCAATAACAATTATCGTCAGCTTAATCAGTGGTCTTGTAATGTTGATGGTATTTGCAGTCAATCAAAGACTAGCGAAAAGAACGAAAAGTAGTTCTTTAAATTCTGCTGCCAAAGATAATTTATCAGATAGTTTAGTCAGCATTGGAACGGCGATAGGATTAATTTTTACGCAAATCGGTTTCCCAATTGTCGATATTATTTTAGCAACATTGCTAGGCTTACTAATCGTTTATACTGGTTTTGGTATTTTTAAAGAAGCAATTTTTATGTTGAGTGATGGTTTCAATGAAACTGAATTAGAAGCGTATCGCAATGATATTTTAGAAGTTGATGAAGTACAAGAAGTTAAAAGTATTAAAGGGCGTTACCATGGAAGTAGTGTGTTTATTGATGTCACAATTGTTGTAGATGCTAACCTTTCCTTAGTAGAAGCGCATCAAATTTGTGACAATGTCGAACATCATTTGCACAAAAAAGGTATTTCCTCAGTATACGTTCATCCAGAACCAGACCATCTATAATGTATTTAAACGTCTTCATAGATATATAAATATCTGAGGAGGCGTTTTTATTACATTTATTTTTAGGCACGCCTAAAAATATTTTTTAAACCTTAGAAAAATAGCGGACAAAGGTGTATAATATGATTTGTTATTAGGTGGTTATTGATTCATTTATGAATTAAAAAATGAAAATGGGGAATAGGATTTATGTATTTAATGTCTAGTGATAATTGATTTAATCATTGAATTTTAAAATATATTGAAAAGAAAATTGCTAAGATTAAATCATCTTAAAATATCCCTGAAATAACGTCCTAAAGATTAAAGGAAAGAGGTTATAAGTTATGCCAAAATTAATTTTATGTCGTCATGGACAAAGCGAGTGGAATGCTAAAAACTTATTTACTGGATGGGAAGATGTTAATTTATCTGAACAAGGTATTAATGAAGCGACTAGAGCAGGTGAAAAAGTAAGAGAAAATAACATTGCCATCGATGTAGCTTTTACATCGTTATTAACACGTGCTTTAGATACAACGCATTATATTTTAACTGAATCTAAACAACAATGGATTCCTGTATATAAAAGCTGGCGTTTAAATGAACGCCACTATGGTGGATTGCAAGGCTTAAATAAAGATGATGCTAGAAAAGAATTTGGAGAAGAACAAGTACATATTTGGCGTCGTTCTTATGATGTGAAACCACCTGCTGAAACCGAAGAACAACGTGAAGCTTACTTAGCTGATCGTCGATATAATCATTTAGATAAACGTATGATGCCTTATTCTGAAAGTCTGAAAGATACTTTAGTTCGAGTGATACCATTTTGGACAGATCATATTTCACAATATTTGCTAGATGGTCAAACGGTATTAGTTTCTGCACACGGAAATTCAATTCGCGCATTGATTAAATATCTTGAAGATGTGTCAGATGAAGATATCATTAATTATGAAATTAAAACAGGTGCACCGCTTGTTTATGAATTAACCGATGATTTAGAAGTTATAGATAAATACTACTTATAAAAAAAAGAGCTGCATGTACACAAGGAGTGAGTGTATATGCAGCTCTTAAATATGTGAAGTAATGTAAGGAAATAGTTAAGTATAGAGTTTATATTAACGAGCTAGGGATACTCGAAAATATAGTTAGACATACAATATAGTCAAATTAAAACAATTATTTCGCTCTTTTATGTTGTTTAATAATCTTTAAAGCACGCTTTCTTGTTTTAATGTTAGGGCTATTTAAATTACGACGAGCAGTCTGTAAATCTAATTTCATCTCTATCCCTCCTTGTAAATATATTATGACCGATAACTACTCATATGTAAATAGTAATGATTACGTTTTAAAGAAATTGTAATAAAGTCGTGATAATTTTTTTGAAAATGGGTATAATTACCGGATATCTAAAAATGTGTGTCGTTTTTTAGATGGTGAGGGGGAAGCTTTAAATGTCGAAGAAACAAAAATTAACGATAATTATTACTATGCTGATGGGTGGATTTTTTGGATTATTAAATGAAACACTATTAGTGACGGCTTTACCAAGTATTATGAAAGATTTTGAAATTTCATATACACAAGTTCAATGGCTGACAACAGCTTTTTTATTGACTAATGGGATTGTTATTCCTTTGTCCGCGCTTGTTATACAACGTTATACAACAAGACAAGTGTTTTTAGTGGGTATTTCTATCTTTTTCTTAGGTACATTACTCGGCGGTTTGAGTCCGCACTTTGCAACATTATTAGTTGCTAGAATTATTCAGGCGTTAGGTGCAGGTATTATGATGCCATTGATGATGACAACGATTTTGGATGTTTTCCAACCGCATGAACGCGGTAAATATATGGGGATATTTGGTTTGGTAATTGGTTTAGCACCAGCTATTGGACCTACTCTTTCAGGTTACCTTGTTGAATATTTTAACTGGAGATCGCTTTTCCATGTTGTCGCTCCAATTGCAGCTGTGACATTTTTAATTGGATTTAAAACGATAAAAAATGTTGGAACTACAATTAAAGTAGCTATTGATTTTATTTCTGTCATTTTTTCTGTACTAGGTTTCGGCGGGTTATTGTATGGAACGAGTTCAATTTCAGAAAAAGGTTTTGATAATCCTATCGTATTAGTATCTATGATTGGAGGCGTTGTTTTAGTCGCATTATTTGTATTACGTCAATATCGGCTATCAACACCATTATTAAATTTTGCTGTATTTAAAAATAAACAATTTACAGTTGGTATCATTATTATGGGTGTCACAATGGTATCGATGATTGGTTCGGAAACGATTTTACCTATCTTTGTGCAAAATTTATTGCATCGTTCAGCTTTAGATTCTGGGTTAACTTTATTACCAGGAGCAATTGTTATGGCATTTATGTCGATGACTTCGGGTGCTTTATATGAAAAGTTTGGTCCTAGAAAGCTTGCTTTAGTAGGTATGGCGATTGTTGTTATTACTACGGCTTATTTTGTTGTAATGGATGAACAAACATCAACAATCATGTTGGCAACAGTTTATGCGATTCGAATGGTTGGTATCGCGTTAGGATTAATTCCAGTAATGACCCATATGATGAATCAATTAAAGCCAGAAATGAATGCACACGGTTCATCTATGACAAACACAGTACAACAAATTGCCGGTTCTATCGGAACAGCTGCATTAATTACTATTTTATCCCATGCAAGCAAAAACTTTTCTCCAACTATGTCAGACTATAATGGCATGAACAAAATTGATATGATGAATCAAATTAAAGTTGATACGATGTTGCATGGTTATCACGCTGGATTTTTATTTGCATTATTGATTACAGTTGTTAGTTTCTTTTGTTCATTTATGTTACAAGGGAAGAAAAAAGAAGTTGATTCTCGTCAATAAATATAAGTTGCTAGCTATATAAAGCTTTTTAGCAAAAGTTCAACATATTGACTTATCCGGCATTTCAGATTAAAATATTTTTATTCCGATTAGAATAATAAGAATAAGGAGATATATTCTATGAAAAGACTTTTATTTGTGATGATAGCTTTCGTTTTCATATTGGCTGCATGTGGAAACAATTCGTCGAAAGACAAGGAAGCTAGTAAAGATAGCAAGACAATTAATGTTGGTACTGAGGGGACTTATGCACCATTTAGTTTCCATGATAAAGATGGTAAATTAACTGGTTACGATATTGATGTTATTAAAGCAGTAGCTAAAGAAGAAGGTTTAAAACTTAAATTTAATGAAACTTCTTGGGATTCTATGTTTGCAGGTTTAGACGCAGGGCGTTTTGATGTAATCGCGAACCAAGTAGGTATTAATCCTGATAGAGAAAAGAAATATAAATTTTCTAAGCCTTACACATTCTCAAGTGCTGTTTTAGTTATTCGTGAAAATGAAAAAGATATTAAAGATTTTGATGATGTTAAAGGTAAGAAGTTAGCACAAACATTTACATCTAATTATGGTAAATTAGCTAAGGATAAAGGTGCTGATATTACAAAAGTTGATGGCTTTAACCAATCAATGGATTTATTATTGTCTAAGCGTGTTGATGGTACATTTAATGATAGTCTGTCATACTTGGATTATAAAAAACAAAAACCTAATGCTAAGATCAAAGCAATCAAAGGTAATGCTGAACAAAGTAGATCTGCATTTGCATTTTCTAAAAAAGTAGATGATGAAACAGTTCAAAAATTCAATGATGGCTTGAAAAAAATCGAGGAAAACGGTGAATTAGCTAAAATAGGTAAGAAATGGTTTGGTCAAGATGTTTCTAAATCTAAATAGCGAACAACAACATGCGCTAGATGCTGCAAAACAAGCTTTCGGACCTATGCTAGAAGGTTTGGTCAAATATTCAATTCCTATTACATTAGTTACATTTGTTTTAGGATTGATTATTGCATTATTTACAGCATTAATGCGAATTTCAACGAGTAAAATTTTAAGAAGTATTTCACGTGTCTATGTATCTATTATTCGAGGAACACCAATGATAGTACAACTATTTATCATATTTTATGGTATTCCAGAATTAGGTAGATTATTAACAAATGACGCTGACAACCAATGGACATTGGCACCTGTAGTGGCTGCTATTATTGGTTTATCATTAAATGTAGGTGCGTATGCTTCGGAAATTATTCGTGGCGGTATTATTTCTATACCGAAAGGACAAACAGAAGCTGCATATTCTATCGGTATGACGTATGGTCAAACGATACAACGTATCATTTTACCGCAGGCAATTCGAGTGTCGATACCTGCACTAGGTAATACATTTTTAAGTTTAATCAAAGATACATCATTATTAGGATTTATTTTAGTGGCTGAAATGTTTAGAAAAGCTCAAGAAGTTGCGTCTACAACATATGAATATTTAACAATTTATGTGTTAGTTGCGCTAATGTACTGGGTGGTATGCTTTATTATTTCAATTATCCAAGGTATCTATGAATCTTATATTGAAAGAGGGTATCGCTCATGATTCAATTGAACAATATCCATAAATCATTTAATGATGTTGAAGTCATCAAAGGTATTGATTTATCTGTTGAACAAGGTGAGGTTGTAACCTTAATCGGTCGATCTGGTTCAGGCAAAACAACATTGTTACGTATGATTAATGCATTAGAAATTCCAACTGAAGGTACAGTTTATGTTAACGGCAAAACATATACATCTAAAGATAAAAAATCACAAATAGAAGTTCGTAAACAGTCTGGTATGGTATTTCAAAGTTATAACCTTTTTCCGCATAAGACGGCATTAGAAAATGTAATGGAAGGTCTTATCACAGTTAAAAAGTTGAAAAAGGATGAGGCACGTGGGAAATCACTTGAGTTACTTGAGAAAGTTGGTTTAACACATGTCAAAGATCAACGTCCACATGCATTATCAGGTGGTCAACAACAACGTGTTGCTATTGCAAGAGCACTAGCAATGAACCCTAAAGTGATGTTGTTTGATGAACCAACATCTGCACTTGATCCTGAACTTGTGAATGATGTTTTAAAGGTTATTAAAGATTTGGCTAATGAAGGCATGACAATGGTCATTGTGACACATGAAATGCGTTTTGCTAAAGAAGTATCTAATAACATTGTATTTATTCATGAAGGCATGATCGGAGAACAAGGGGCTCCAGAAGAGATGTTCAATCGTCCGAAAACAGAAGAATTAAGACGTTTCTTAAATGTTATAAATGAAGAATAATCAAATAGAACCACGTATCATGTTTTAGTATGGCGATGATGCCATATACATGATGCGTGGTTCTTTGTTATATTGCCAAAATCTTGGAGCAACCTGTTAACGACGTTTATGATTTAAGTATGTTTGTACCTTATATAGTAATGGTTTGATAGGCTTAATAAAGTCACCGATATACTCTTCTACATGTGCGTTAAAGCCTTTTTTGAATTGTTGTACGCCATAATCTTCTGATGACTCTGAAAAGTCACCGGTAATACCATAGAAATTATAGCGATCAATATGATGCGCTTTAGCAAACTTAATCATTTCCCACTGCAAATGGTAGGCACCCATATAAGCATTATATTTAGGGTTTGAACCACTAGATAAGTAATAAACTTCATGCTCATTGTAGATAAACAAAGCAGAAGCTAAGTTTAAGACTGCACCATCTTGTTCAATTTGTTCTATTGTATTGTCGATTTTACGCTTATTGCTATTTAGCTGTTGTTCTAGCTGTGTGCGCTTCGTTTTATTTTTCTTTGAGTTAGGACTTTCTTCCAATGCTTCTTCAACACCTGAGAGTTCAGCTGTTAATTGCTGTTGCTTTAATTGTAAAGTTTTTAAATACTCGTTTAAATCAATATACGCCAACTTTAACATGGCGTGGTCATCGTATAACTTTTGCATTTCTTCAAAGTATGGTAACTCACGGAATTTGAAACCATGCTTTTCTTCGGCCATATGGAATAAGTCGAAAAAGGTTTGCGTTTCATCAATCGTTAACGTTTTAGTTTTGACACCAATATCATATGTTTTTTTAATATTACGTCTCGTTTGATAATCCATTTCTTTTAATAACTGGTCTTCTGTTTTATCCTTTAAATCTAATACAGATAACCAACGGATTTGACTCATTGAATCATAACCAACTGGAAAACCTTGATGCTTATAGCCTAATGTGTCCATTGTTCTAACAAATGCTCGGTTGTCATAAGACTTAACAATTTCACCGTCTGCATTGCGTAAATTTTCAATTAAATATGGATCTACAAGGACATATAAACAATTTTGTTTTTTTAAATATGACGTTAATGCTTTAAAGAAAAATGCTACTAATGATTGATTTGTATAATCCATCACTGGCCCGCGATGTGTATAAAAATATTTGAAAAATTTAAGTGTGCGTGCTTCTGTCAATAAGCATCCTGCAATCACTTGACCATTGTCATCTTTAACCCCTACAAGATGCACATCGCCTTTTAAATCAACTCTATGATTGTAATGAATAGCTGATTGTGTGTAATGTGAAAAATGCTTTGTTGTAAACGCATTGAACTCATCCGAAGTCAACGTTACAAAGTTCATTTTATCCCATCCCTCTCTGAATTGAACTGTAATTTTTGAATTTATTAATAATGCTATTTTTTTTATTTTATCAAAAACTGATTGCAAATACACATAGAAAATGAAATATATTTTTCTTTGACTATACATAACTGTTATTTCTTTGGATATTTATATTAAATGCATTGGTAGTAGTTGTAGCGCATTGATGTTTGACGGTGTATAGTATTAATTATATTGAAAGTTAGTTGGAAGTTGATAGTAGGAGTGGGAGCATTGAAGCGATTTGTGGCGACGGTATTATTATTACTAGTCTTTATATCAGGATGTGGTAATGATAAATATGTGAAAGAAATAGATGAAGCAGTTAAAATTCAAAATCAAAAACAAGAACAACTTGCCAAAAAAGGCAACGGTGATCGTGTTGATCATTTTGAACGCAAAGATGCTAATATTTATGTCTATGATAAGGATAAAATTATCATTTTAGCTTATAAACCTTTGAGTAATGATGATGAAGTGCATTATTATGCATATGATTTTAGTGATAAACGTGTATCATATAAGCAAGATTTTGATTCGAGACGATATTATCAACAACATGATGCGGATTATCATGAAGAAAATATGACGAACTAGATATGAATAGGAGTTATTATGACTAAAAAATTACTAACATTATTTATAGTGAGCATGTTAATTTTAACAGCTTGCGGTAAAAAAGAATCAGCAACGACATCTTCGAAAAACGGCAAACCATTAGTTGTCATATATGGCGACTATAAATGTCCTTACTGTAAAGAATTAGATGAAAAAGTCATGCCAAAGTTGCGTAAAAATTATATAGATAATCACAAAGTGGAATACCAATTTGTCAATTTAGCTTTCTTAGGTAAAGACTCAATTGTTGGTTCGCGTGCGAGTCATGCAGTATTGATGTATGCACCTAAATCATTTTTAGATTTTCAAAAGCAATTATTTGCTGCCCAGCAAGATGAAAATAAAGAATGGTTAACAAAAGAACTATTAGATAAACATATTAAACAACTGCATTTAGATAAAGAGACGGAAAATAAAATTATAAAAGATTACAAGACAAAAGATAGCAAGTCTTGGAAAGCTGCAGAGAAAGATAAAAAAATAGCTAAAGATAATCATATAAAAACGACACCAACTGCATTTATTAATGGCGAGAAAGTTGAAGATCCATATGATTATGAAAGTTATGAGAAGTTATTAAAAGATAAAATCAAATAGTCTTAATTGTTGAGATAAGTAAGTGATACCAATTTATTAGGACAATATAAAAAGGCAATTTCTATTAGCAATATGGTAGAGATTGTCTTTTTAATGTAGGAAGTCTAAATAGGTGGAAATTATCATGTAAACATTTTTTAGTAGGGAATCAGTACAGGATAGGTATTGATTCTTCCCCGTTCAAAATCTTGATTAGTAATTTTTTTTGTGTCTCTTGTTTTATTGTACAGATATTTGTACAATTGAGGTGTGTTAAAAGGAGGCGATAAATATGATTATTAAAAATTATTCATACGCTCGACAGAATTTAAAGGCACTTATGACAAAAGTAAATGATGACAGTGATATGGTAACTGTAACATCTACTGATGATAAAAACGTAGTAATCATGTCAGAATCAGATTATAACTCCATGATGGAAACACTTTACCTCCAACAGAACCCAAACAATGCTGAACACTTAGCTCAATCAATTGCAGATCTAGAACGTGGGAAAACTGTAACGAAAGATATAGATGTATAATGGCTAGGTTAAATATTACGTTTTCGCCTCAAGCCTTTGAAGATTATAAGTATTTTCAGCAGAACGATAAAAAAATGGTGAAGAAGATTAATGAATTACTTAAAAGTATTGACAGAAATGGTGCATTGGAAGGTATAGGTAAGCCTGAAAAGTTAAAATCGAATCTGACTGGGTATTATAGTAGACGTATCAATCACGAACATAGATTGGTTTATACAGTAGATGACAATCATATAAAAATAGCATCATGTAAATACCATTATTAAATCTAAAAGTCACACTATAAAAATAGGGTAAGTTATTTTAGGACAATATGAAAGGCAATTTCTATTAGCAATATGATAGAGATTGTCTTTTTTCTTATATTACGACGTTCGTAAATACTATAAAGTTTTCTGTATCATATTTGTACAATAGTCATGTATTAGATAAAACGAAAAGTGGTAAATACCTAAAGTATGATTCGACTTTATATTATTTATAAAAACAGTGCTTGTATTTTAAGTAGCATGAGTATATAATTTTAAAACGTAAAGATTACTATTTAGGAGGGTGACTATGAAAAAGAAATTAGGTATGTTACTTCTTGTACCAGCCGTAACTTTATCATTAGCCGCATGTGGGAATGATGATGGAAAAGATAAAGACGGCAAGGTAACAATTAAAACGACAGTTTATCCATTGCAATCATTTGCAGAGCAAATTGGTGGAAAACACGTGAAGGTATCATCAATCTATCCAGCAGGGACAGATTTACATAGCTATGAACCAACACAAAAAGATATATTAAGCGCAAGCAAGTCAGACTTGTTTATGTATACAGGGGATAATTTAGATCCGGTTGCTAAGAAAGTTGCATCTACTATCAAAGATAAAGATAAAAAACTGTCTTTAGAAGATAAATTAGATAAAGCAAAGCTTTTAACTGATCAACACGAACATGGTGAAGAGCATGAACATGAGGGACATGATCATGAGAAAGAAGAACATCATCATCATCATGGTGGATATGATCCACACGTATGGTTAGATCCTAAAATTAACCAAACTTTCGCTAAAGAAATTAAAGATGAATTAGTGAAAAAAGATCCAAAACATAAAGATGACTATGAGAAAAACTACAAAAAATTAAACGACGATCTTAAGAAAATTGATAACGATATGAAGCAAGTTACAAAAGATAAGCAAGGTAATGCAGTATTCATTTCACATGAATCAATTGGATACTTAGCTGATCGTTATGGTTTTGTTCAAAAAGGTATTCAAAACATGAATGCTGAAGATCCATCACAAAAAGAATTAACTAAAATTGTTAAAGAAATTAGAGATAGCAATGCTAAATATATTCTTTACGAAGATAATGTTGCGAATAAAGTGACTGAAACAATTCGTAAAGAAACAGATGCGAAGCCTTTAAAATTCTACAACATGGAGTCTTTAAATAAAGAACAACAGAAAAAAGATAATATTACGTATCAATCATTAATGAAATCGAATATTGAAAATATCGGTAAAGCTTTAGACAGTGGTGTTAAAGTGAAAGACGACAAAGCTGAAAGTAAACACGACAAAGCAATTTCTGATGGGTATTTTAAAGATGAGCAAGTTAAAGACCGTGAATTAAGCGATTATGCAGGTGAATGGCAATCTGTTTACCCATACTTAAAAGACGGTACGCTTGATGAAGTGATGGAACATAAAGCTGAAAATGATCCGAAGAAATCTGCTAAAGATTTAAAAGCTTATTATGACAAAGGATATAAAACTGATATTACTAACATTGATATAAAAGGAAATGAAATTACATTTACTAAAGATGGTAAGAAACACACTGGTAAATATGAATACAATGGTAAGAAAACATTGAAATATCCTAAAGGTAATCGTGGCGTGAGATTTATGTTTAAATTGGTCGATGGTAATGATAAAGACTTACCGAAATTCATCCAATTTAGCGATCACAACATTGCACCTAAAAAGGCAGAACACTTCCATATCTTTATGGGTAATGATAATGACGCGTTATTAAAAGAAATGGATAACTGGCCAACATATTATCCTTCAAAATTAAATAAAGACCAAATCAAAGAAGAAATGTTAGCGCATTAATTCAACAGGTTTGCACACTCTACTCAACTGTTAATAGCTGAATAGAGTGTGTTTTTTATTTCGTAGTTATCAATTTCAACAGAGGGAATGATTAATATTACTATAGTTTATAACAAATGATTTGGTAACATATGTCACTCAATGCATGTTAAGATGAGTAAATATAAAAGATAGGGAGTGGGAAGATGACGATTAAAGTTGAAGATAATAAAATTATTTTTTCAAGAACGATAGAAGCACCGATTGAAAAGGTGTTTGATGCCTATACGACAAAGGCATTATTTGAAAAATGGTTTCATCCAAAAGACGCTAGTACCAAAGTGTTTCGCTTTAATGCTGTTTCAGGCGGTGATGCATTTTACGCGATTAAAACACCTACAATGACAAGCTATACATTAGCAGAATATAAAACGGTTAAGCGTCCATATTTAATTGAATATATTGACTCATTTGCGACACCTCAAGGTGCAAAAGATACAAAAATGCCAAGCATGAAAATTACTTTGTCATTTTCCGAGTTCAATACAACGAAAACGACAGTGACATCAACATCGGTATTTCCAACAAAAGAAGCCGCTCAACAAGTCATAAACATGGGTGTTGAGCAAGGGATGAATCAAACATTAGATCAACTTGATACTTTATTGAAATAAAGTTGTTGAAAATATGTAAAAAATTTTATATGCCATTCAGTTTATAATAATAACGTAATATTATTAATTGAATGAAGGATGATTCGATGGCACAACGTTACATTAAAGTATTAATATTATATATTTTTACTACGCTTTTATCTTCAATTACTGTTACTTCGAAATGTGTACCAAATAAAGTTATTAGATTTATTTTGCGTACAGTCGTAGGCTACGGTATATTTGCATATGGTTTACATTACTTTTCAAATTTAAAAAAGAATAAGTAATACTTACATAAAGCGAGATGAGCGCAATTAAAATGATACCAATTGTTTTATGTCGCGATATCTATCTCGCTATTTTTATGAGTAAATATTAGTTTTGAATTGGTAAAAAGAATTTTCTGAATTTTAATCTATGAATTACATCTAAATACTAATATAATTAATAGGTAAAATTTATTTGATAATAGTAAATGGGGGAAGTGCTGTGATAAAAAATAATAAAACAGTTGAAGATACGTATTCAACTAAAGCAATCGTAGACTCAATATCATCATCTGTTCAAATGAAGCAAGTGATGGTACAGCAAACGCCAGGACGATACATGCTAAAATCTATGATGGCAGGTTTCTTATTGTCCATTGTTACTGTTTTTATGTTTGGTATTAAAACACAATTCGCAAGTACACATGTTGATGGTCTCATTAATTTAATGGGAGCAATTGCTTTTAGCTTAGGATTGGTCTTGGTTGTACTAACGAATTCTGAATTATTAACAAGTAATTTTATGTATTTTACAGTTGGCTGGTATTATAAAGTTGTTTCTCTTAATAAGATGATGTGGATTTTATTATATTGTTTCCTTGGAAATATTTTAGGTGGTTTTGTATTATTCTTCTTAATGAAATATGCACATGTTATGACACCAGAAATGACACAAGCCTTAACTGCCTTAGTTCAGAAAAAGACAGTCGATTCGACTTGGTTGAATATTTTTACAAAAGGTATTTTCTGTAACTTCTTTATTAATATCGGTATTTTTATTTCTATGCAATTCAAAGGCGGATTGACAAAAGCATTCTTCATTGCTTGTGGTGTTATAGTCTTTGTATACATGGGATATGAGCACGTTGTATTCAATGCTGGATTATATGCAGGTATGGTGTTCTTCAACCTTGATGCTGTATCTTGGTTACATGTAGTAAAAAATATCGTTTTTGCATTCCTTGGTAACTTTGTAGGTGGCGGTATTTTTGTAGGACTTGTTTATGCATTTTTAAATGGTAAACGCAATCGTTTAGAGCAACAGTAATGGAGTCATAATTGAAGATGTTGTGACAACAATGAATTTAGAATCATCCTTTTTGGGCCCGTTCCCCAACTTGCACATTATTGTAAGCTGGCTTTCCGTCAGCTTCTGTGTTGGGGCCCCGCCAACTTTCACATTATTGTAAGCTGGCCTGCCGTCAGCTTCAGTGTTGGGCCCGCAGTCAGCTACTGCCAATATAACATTGTAGAGTCTAGGACATTATGAACTGCACGCTTCAAAGTAGACATTGAAAAATGAAAGCTTTGAAGCGTACATATCATTAATTCATGTCCTAGACTTTTTTACTGATGCAGTCAATAATGAAATAACCGATTATCGCATGCCTATCTTATTTAGATGAGGCATGTTATCTGACACATGTGCTAAATGTTGGTACGCTATAAGGGGATTTTTAGTTTGAATGAACTATGATGCATTCCAAATAAAAAGAAAGTGATGGGGATTGAAATGACAAACACTACGATTAGACTGGCGAATGAAAACGATGCAGAAACGTTACAACAGTTAATGTATAAGGCATTCACACCTTTAAGAGAACTTGGAATTGACTGGCCTTCGGTTAATGCTAATTTAGATGCTGTTAAAGAAAATATAGATAAAAATACTACATTTGTCATGACAATTGATGATGAAATTATATCTACGATTACGGTTAGATATCCTTGGGGAAGTGTGAAAAGCATTTCGGGCTATCCTTTTGTCTGGTGGTTTGCGACAAATCCTGAGTATGAAGGGAAAGGCTATGGTAGCCAATTACTTACTTATGTTGAAGAAGCATTTTTGCGAGATACGTTGAAGTCAGCGGCAGTTACTTTAGGTACATCTGCAAGATTACATCCGTGGTTACTTAAAATTTATGAAAAAAGAGGTTATGAAATATACAGCGAACATGAAAATGATGATGGCGATTTAGGTGTGATCATGCGCAAAGTATTGATACCTGAGCGCTTTGACGAAACAATATTAGGCCAACCACCATTTTAAGATAATAATATACACTACAAGCGACCGATATATTGATGCTTGCTCAAATGAATGTTGAGTAGGGATTCATATATCGGTCGTTTTTTTGATTTAACAAAAAGGGAAAATGTATAAGGAATATGCATGACTACAGGCATCAGGGAATTCCCTGATTTTACATTATAATGTGATTCTTTTCACAAAAACGAAATGATTTGGTATACAATACGTGTGAAAGGGTTGGTAAATGTGAATGGGAATATCATTGTTGCACATGGCATGAGGCACGGACGACAGAATCAAGCGTTATTAGCATTTATTTCTGAATTAGTAAAAGATGATATACATCACTATGATATTGCGTTTTTAGAAAGTGAGCATCAGGATTTAGAGACGGTAATGACGACGTTGGTTCAAAGTGGGGTTGACCATTTTAAAATTGTACCATTGCTAATCTTTAGTGCAATGCATTATCTCAAGGATATACCGGATATCGTTCATGAAATGAAACGACGGTATCCAGACATAAAGGTAGAAGTAAGCGAGCCACTTGGCACACATCCTTTAATGAGACGATTAATTGAACAACGTATTTGTGACGCATTAGCAGGTGACGAACAACAAGTTGGAGTTATGGTTGTTGCACACGGCAATATTAATGGAAAGTTTACTAAGGCACACGAAGAGTTACAAATATGCGCTCAAAATTTGCGAATTAGCAAGCCGACATATGCGAGAACGCTATATGGAGAGATTAGTTTTACACATGATTTAGAAATCATCTCGAAACGGTATCAAAAATTGATTGTCGTACCTTTATTTTTATATGACGGAAGACTTGTTAACAAAGTGAAGCAGCAAATGAATAACATGGTTATTAATCCAGATATACACATCACACCTTCAATTAACTTCGACCCGATATTAAAACAAATTATTAACGATAGATTAGAAAGTCTTAATGACTCCAATGAAAATATAAAAGCACAAACGAAAATTAAAACCTTTTTGAAATAAATATTATGAAGTAAAGGGGCATATTTTATGGCAAAGCAAAAACTAGTAATGATTGGTAACGGTATGGCGGGCATTCGAACAATCGAAGAAATATTAGAGCGCGCCAACGATTTATATGATATTACGGTAATTGGTAAAGAACCTTATCCAAACTATAACCGCATCATGCTTTCAAATATTTTACAAAATAAAATGACAGTTGAAGAAACAATTATGAATCCATATGAGTGGTATGAGGAACATGGTATCGAGTTAATTACAAATGATCCTGTAATTGAAGTAGATAGAGCAAATCAATCAGTTACTACTGCAAATGGTATTGAAGTATCATACGATAAATTGATTTTTGCGACAGGTTCTAAAGCATTCGTCATTCCAGTTCCAGGTTCGACATTACCGAGTGTAATTGGTTGGAGAACGATTGATGATACTGAACAAATGATGAACATTGCTAAGACTAAAAAGAAAGCAATTGTAATTGGTGGAGGCTTACTAGGTTTAGAGTGTGCACGTGGTTTATTAGATCAAGGTATGGAAGTAACGGTGTTACATTTAGCTGAATGGTTGATGGAAATGCAGCTAGACCGTAAAGCTGGAAATATGCTTAAAGCAGATCTAGAAAAGCAAGGTATGAAGTTTGAAATGCAAGCTAACACAACTGAAATCTTAGGAGAAGATGATGTTGAAGGTGTTAAATTGGCTGATGGACGCGAGATTCCGGCAGACTTAGTTGTTATGGCAGTAGGTATTCGACCATACACAGAAGTAGCCAAAGAATCAGGTCTAGATGTTAATCGTGGTATTGTTGTCAATGATGTGATGCAAACAAGTGATAGCAATATATATGCAGTTGGTGAATGTGCAGAACATAACGGCAAAGTTTATGGACTCGTTGCACCACTATATGAACAAGGTAAAGTATTAGCTGATCATTTAACAAATAAAGAAACGAACGGATACAAGGGATCAACAACATTTACGTCATTAAAAGTTTCTGGTTGTGACTTGTATAGTGCTGGTCAAATTGTAGAAAATGCAGAAATTAAAGGTATTGAAATATTTAATAGCGTTGATAATAACTATAAAAAAATCTTTTTAAAAGACGGTAATGTAGTTGGTGCAGTACTATATGGTGATATCGATGATGGTTCACGCTTTTATAACATGATGAAAAAAGGTGAATCTACTGAAGACTACACACTGGTATCATTGCTTACTAAAGGTGGAGAAGAGGCATCGCTATCAATTGCTGATATGGCTGATGATGAAACAATTTGTGGTTGTAATGGTGTTGATAAAGGTACTATAGTAAATGCTATTACGGAAAATGGCTTTACAACAGTTGAAGAAGTAACGGCTAAAACAAAAGCGGGGAATTCATGTGGTAAATGTAAACCGCAAATTGCTCAAATATTGCAGCACACCTTAGGAGATGACTTTGTTGCCGCAAAACCTGCTGGTATATGTGGTTGTACTGATTTGACACGCGATCAAATTGTAACGCAAATAAGAGCGAAAGGTTTAAAAACATCTAAAGAAGTTCGACATGTTTTAAACTTTAAAAATAAAGGTGGATGTCCAAAATGTCGACCAGCAATCAACTATTATTTAAACATGGTTTATCCACATGATCATGAAGATGAAAGAGAATCAAGATTTGCTAACGAACGTTACCATGCGAATATTCAAAATGATGGTACATTTTCTGTTATACCTCAAATGCGTGGAGGTGTTACAGATGCAGACCAACTGATTCGTCTAGGAGAAGTGGCTAAGAAATATCATGTACCATTAGTTAAAGTGACAGGTTCACAACGTGTTGGTTTGTATGGAGTTAAAAAAGAAGAATTACCCAATATATGGGAAGACCTAGGTATGCGTTCAGCATCAGCTTATGGTAAGAAAACACGCTCAGTTAAAAGCTGTGTTGGTAAAGAGTTTTGTCGATTTGGTACGCAATACACGACACGACTTGGCATTCGTTTAGAAAAAACATTTGAATACATCGATACACCTCATAAATTCAAAATGGGTGTATCAGGCTGCCCAAGAAGTTGTGTTGAATCAGGTGTTAAAGATTTTGGTATTATCTCAGTTGAAAATGGATTCCAAATCTATATCGGTGGTAATGGAGGTACAGAAGTTGAAAAAGCTGAATTTTTAACAACTGTAGAAACAGAAGATGAAGTAATCAAATTATGTGGTGCTTTGATGCAATATTATCGCGAAACAGGTATATATGCTGAAAGAACAGCGCCATGGTTAAGAAGACTTGGATTTGAAAATGTAAAAGAAGTCTTACTTAACCCAGAAAGACAAAATGAACTATTTGAACGCATTATGGATGCTAAAAAAGCAGTCGAAGCTGAACCTTGGGAAGCAATAACTAGCAATGCGCAAGCACGTAAAATTTTTGAAGTGGAGAAGGTGTAATACATGGAAACAAAAGAAAAAATTAAAGTGACAACTATAGATGAATTAACACCCCTAATTGGAAAAAAGGTTATTGTCAAAGGCAAAGAGGTAGGATTGTTTTTAACAGAAAGTGGCAAAATTCATGCGATTCATAATATCTGTCCACACAAACAAGGACCATTGTCTGAAGGGACAGTGAGTGGAGAATATGTATTTTGCCCGCTCCACGATCAAAAAATTGATTTAAATACAGGTATTGTTCAAGAACCTGATGAAGGTTGTGTAGATGTTTATGAGGTAGAAGTTACAGACGGGAACGTATATATATGTCTGTAGATGAATATGGCAAGGTTTACTTGATAGGTGCGGGCCCAGGTAATCCGAATTATTTGACTAAAAAGGCTGAGCGTTTAATACGTGAAGCGGATGTCATTCTATATGATCGATTAGTGAATCCGTTGATTTTACAATATGCGAATTTGACTACTGAAATTATCGATGTTGGTAAAAAGCCGTATGCAAAACATATTCAGCAAGAAAAAATAAATGACTGTATCGTGGAAGCAGCGCGTCGATATAACAAGGTTGTTAGACTTAAAGGTGGCGATCCAGCGATATTTGGTCGTGTGCAAGAAGAAGTAGACACACTAAATGAACATCATATTGCGTTTGAAATTGTACCAGGGGTGACATCAGCGAGCGCAGCAGTTGCAACTATGCAGACAGGTTTGACAATGCGTACAGTTGCTAAAAGTGTGACATTTTCTACAGGTCACTTTAAAGATTCAGAAGAAAATGAAGTGGATGTTAATTCCTTAGTGAATGGTGGCACGTTAGCAATTTATATGGGGGTAAAACGTTTAGGGAAAATTATCACACAGATACAACAATACACAGATATTGATTACCCGATAGCGATTGTCTTTCAAGCATCGTGTTTTAACGAGTTTGTTGTTAAGGGGCGTTTAAGTAATATTATTTCAAAATTGCAACACTATTCAATTGAGGCAAAACCAGGGATATGTATTATTGGGGAAGTTGTTGGTTATACTGAAAACACTCCTAAATCATATGATCCTGCGAAGCAATTTTATGTAGTAAGTGGTTCTAAACATGACGCCCTTATGCTCTGTGAACATTTATATGACGAAGGTTATGGCTGTTTGCTAAACCCAAATGATACATCGAATGGCACATATCATTCGTCGCAATATGATTACTATGATGCATTTATTAAGCAGCAAGAAAATGTAACATATATTTCAACCAATCGTGCAGATGTTAATACAGTGTTATGTCACTAATTTATAAAAAATAAATGAATAAGTAAGGTTTCAACCGAGAGAATATATTCGTGTTGAAGCCTTATTTGTCGTTGTGCCAAATTTGAACGATTTAGATTGGCAATAAGCATGACCATACATGATTGTGTATTATTTCAATGAAATCCCGTTATTGATAGGGAAATTCCTTAAGTAATTAGGTGATTCCCTAATATTTTATATTTGTGAAAAAATGTACAATCTAATTAAAGCAATAGTCTTGGGCATTTTAAAGTATTTAAAAACACGACATCTACACATCGTATTTTTATACGTAGGAGGATATAAATATGGGAAAATTTGGATTGAATTTCTTTAAACCAACAGAAAAATTTAATGGGAATTGGTCGATCCTAGAAAGTAAAAGTAGAGAATGGGAAAAAATGTACAGAGAACGTTGGAGCCACGATAAAGAAGTAAGAACAACACATGGTGTTAACTGTACAGGCTCATGTTCTTGGAAAGTATTTGTGAAAAATGGTGTTATTACCTGGGAAAATCAACAAACTGACTATCCAAGTTGTGGTCCGGATATGCCTGAATATGAACCGAGAGGCTGTCCTCGTGGTGCATCATTCTCTTGGTATGAATACAGCCCACTTCGAATTAAATATCCATATATTCGTGGGAAGCTTTGGGATTTATGGACTGAAGCATTAGAAGAAAACAATGGTAATCGCGTTGCTGCATGGGCGTCTATTGTTGAAAATGAAGACAAAGCCAAACAATATAAGCAAGCCCGAGGTATGGGAGGGCACGTGCGTTCAAATTGGAAAGACGTTACAGAGATAATCGCAGCACAATTACTGTATACAATAAAAAAATATGGTCCAGATCGAATCGCAGGATTTACACCTATTCCAGCGATGTCAATGATTAGTTATGCAGCAGGTGCTCGATTCATCAATTTGCTTGGTGGTGAAATGCTTAGTTTTTATGACTGGTATGCAGATTTACCACCTGCCTCTCCACAAATTTGGGGAGAACAAACAGATGTGCCTGAATCAAGTGACTGGTATAACGCCTCATACATTATTATGTGGGGCTCTAATGTACCTTTAACACGTACTCCGGATGCACATTTTATGACGGAAGTCCGCTATAAAGGTACAAAAGTTATTTCAGTAGCACCAGATTACGCAGAAAATGTGAAATTTGCAGATAACTGGCTAGCACCGAATCCTGGTTCAGATGCTGCAATTGCACAAGCAATGACGCATGTTATTTTACAAGAACATTATGTTAATCAACCTAATGAACGCTTTATAAATTACGCCAAACAATATACAGATATGCCGTTTATTATCATGCTGGATGAAGATGAAAATGGATATAAAGCGGGTCGATTTTTAAGAGCGAGTGACTTAGGTCAAACAACAGAACAAGGCGAATGGAAGCCAGTTATTCATGATGCAATCAGCGATAGTTTAGTAGTACCTAATGGCACAATGGGTCAACGTTGGGAAGAAGGTAAGAAGTGGAACTTAAAACTAGAAACAGAAGATGGTTCTAAAATTAATCCTACATTATCAATGACAGAGGGTGGATACGAATTAGAAACAATTCAATTCCCATACTTTGATAGTGATGGAGATGGGATATTCAATCGTCCAATTCCAACTCGACAAGTCACTTTAGCAAATGGTGACAAAGTCCGTATTGCTACAATTTTTGACTTAATGGCAAGTCAATATGGCGTGCGTCGTTTTGATCATAAATTAGAATCAAAAGGATACGACGATGCAGAATCAAAATATACACCTGCTTGGCAAGAAGGCATTTCAGGCGTAAAACAAAGTGTTGTCATTCAAGTAGCTAAAGAATTTGCGCAAAACGCTATCGATACTGAAGGGCGTTCAATGATTATCATGGGTGCGGGTATTAACCATTGGTTTAACTCAGATACGATTTATCGTTCAATCTTAAACTTAGTTATGTTATGTGGCTGTCAAGGTGTGAATGGTGGCGGTTGGGCTCACTATGTGGGACAAGAAAAATGTCGCCCGATTGAAGGATGGAGTACTGTCGCATTTGCGAAAGACTGGCAAGGACCACCACGTTTGCAAAACGGAACAAGTTGGTTCTATTTTGCGACAGACCAATGGAAATATGAAGAGTCAAATGTAGATCGTTTAAAATCTCCATTAGCTAAAACAGAGGAGTTAAAGCATCAACATCCAGCTGATTATAATGTTTTAGCAGCTAGACTTGGTTGGTTACCATCATATCCACAATTTAATAAGAATAGTTTGTTGTTTGCAGAAGAAGCTAAAGATGAAGGCATTGAGTCGAATGAGGCAATTTTAAAACGCGCGATAGATGAAGTTAAGTCAAAACAAACGCAATTTGCGATAGAAGATCCGGATTTGAAAAAGAATCATCCGAAATCACTGTTTATATGGCGCTCAAATCTAATCTCAAGTTCTGCAAAAGGTCAAGAATACTTTATGAAGCATTTACTTGGCACAAAATCAGGGTTATTAGCTACACCAAATGAAGATGAAAAGCCAGAAGAAATCACGTGGCGTGAGGAAACAACAGGGAAATTAGATTTAGTCGTTTCTTTAGATTTCAGAATGACAGCAACACCTTTATATTCTGACATTGTATTGCCAGCAGCGACTTGGTATGAGAAGCATGATTTGTCATCTACAGATATGCATCCATATGTACATCCTTTTAATCCAGCTATTGATCCATTATGGGAATCGCGTTCAGACTGGGATATTTATAAAACGTTGGCAAAAGCATTTTCAGAAATGGCAAAAGACTATTTACCTGGAACGTTTAAAGATGTTGTGACAACGCCACTTAGTCATGATACAAAGCAAGAAATTTCAACACCATACGGCGTAGTGAAAGATTGGTCGAAGGGTGAAATTGAAGCGGTACCTGGACGCACAATGCCTAACTTTGCAATTGTAGAACGCGACTACACTAAAATTTACGACAAATATGTCACGCTTGGTCCTGTACTTGAAAAAGGGAAAGTTGGAGCACATGGTGTAAGTTTCGGTGTCAGTGAACAATATGAAGAATTAAAAAGTATGTTAGGTACGTGGAGTGATACAAATGATGATTCTGTGAGAGCGAATCGTCCACGTATTGATACAGCACGTAATGTAGCTGATGCAATACTAAGTATTTCATCTGCTACGAATGGTAAATTATCACAAAAATCTTATGAAGATCTCGAAGAACAAACTGGAATGCCGTTAAAAGATATTTCTAGCGAACGCGCTGCTGAGAAAATTTCGTTTTTAAATATAACTTCACAACCACGAGAAGTAATACCAACAGCAGTATTTCCAGGTTCAAATAAACAAGGTCGACGATATTCACCATTTACAACGAATATAGAACGTCTAGTACCTTTTAGAACATTAACAGGACGTCAAAGTTATTATGTGGATCACGAAGTTTTCCAACAATTTGGGGAGAGCTTACCAGTATATAAACCGACATTGCCGCCAATGGTATTTGGGAATAGAGATAAGAAAATTAAAGGTGGTACAGATGCTTTGGTACTACGTTATTTAACGCCTCATGGAAAATGGAATATACACTCAATGTATCAAGATAATAAGCATATGTTGACACTATTTAGAGGTGGTCCAACGGTTTGGATATCAAATGAAGATGCTGAAAAACACGATATCCAAGATAATGATTGGCTAGAAGTGTATAACCGTAACGGTGTTGTAACGGCAAGAGCAGTTATTTCGCATCGTATGCCTAAAGGTACAATGTTTATGTATCATGCACAAGATAAACATATTCAAACGCCTGGGTCAGAAATTACAGATACACGTGGTGGTTCACACAACGCGCCGACTAGAATCCATTTGAAACCAACACAACTAGTCGGAGGGTACGCACAAATTAGTTATCACTTTAATTATTATGGACCAATTGGGAACCAAAGGGATTTATATGTAGCAGTTAGAAAGATGAAGGAGGTTAATTGGCTTGAAGATTAAAGCGCAAGTTGCGATGGTATTAAATTTAGATAAATGCATAGGATGCCATACGTGTAGTGTGACATGTAAAAACACTTGGACAAATCGTCCAGGTGCTGAGTACATGTGGTTCAACAACGTAGAAACGAAGCCAGGTGTAGGGTATCCGAAACGTTGGGAAGACCAAGAACACTACAAAGGTGGTTGGGTACTAAATCGTAAAGGGAAACTTGAATTAAAATCTGGAAGTAGAATTTCAAAAATTGCTTTAGGTAAAATTTTTTATAACCCAGATATGCCATTAATTAAAGATTATTATGAGCCATGGAACTATAATTATGAACATTTAACAACTGCGAAATCAGGGAAGCATTCGCCAGTTGCTAGAGCGTATTCAGAAATTACAGGGGATAACATTGAAATTGAATGGGGACCTAACTGGGAAGATGACTTAGCAGGTGGTCATGTTACAGGTCCAAAAGATCCTAACATCCAAAAAATAGAAGAAGATATTAAATTCCAATTTGACGAAACTTTTATGATGTATTTACCACGTTTATGTGAACATTGCTTGAATCCAAGTTGCGTTGCATCGTGTCCTTCAGGTGCTATGTATAAACGTGATGAAGATGGCATTGTATTAGTTGACCAAGACGCATGTCGTGGATGGCGTTACTGTATGACAGGTTGTCCATATAAGAAAGTTTACTTCAATTGGAAAACGAACAAAGCTGAAAAGTGTACATTCTGTTTCCCGAGAATCGAGGCGGGTATGCCTACGGTATGCTCTGAAACTTGTACAGGACGTATGCGTTACTTAGGTGTTTTATTATATGATGCAGATCGAGTTCATGAAGCAGCTTCAGCAGTAGACGAGAAAGATTTATACGAAAAACAATTAGATATATTCTTAAATCCATTTGACGAAGAAGTCATTGCTCAAGCTGAAAAAGATGGTATTGGTTACGATTGGATTGAAGCTGCACAAAACTCTCCAATTTATAAGTTAGCAATTGAATATAAACTTGCATTTCCGTTACATCCTGAATTTAGAACGATGCCGATGGTTTGGTATTGCCCGCCACTTAGCCCAATTATGAGCTATTTTGAAGGTAAAAATACAACTCAAAATCCAGATGCGATTTTCCCAGCCATTGAAGAAATGCGTTTACCAATTGAATACTTAGCTAATATTTTCACTGCAGGAGATACAGAACCAGTAAAAGGAGCCCTACAACGTATGGCAATGATGAGAAGTTATATGAGATCTCAAGTTACTCAACAGCCATTTGACACGTCTCGATTAGAGCGATTAGGTATAACGGAGCGCCAAACTAAAGACATGTATCGTTTATTAGGACTAGCCAAATATGAAGATCGATTTGTTATTCCAACATCACACAAAGAAACCTATTTAGATACGTATCACGCACAAGGTAGTACAGGATACAATTACGGTGGCGAGCATTTTGGAGATAACTGTGAAGGCTGTGGCGTTGCAGTAGGTTCAGGAAAAACTGGTCAAGAAATTTATAATGAGAATTTCTATGGAGGGATTTTCCGTGATTAATTTCGATAATTTTAAAAAATATCAAGAAAGTTTTGGATATATGGCACAACAGTTATGTTTTCCGGAAAAATTAACTTTTCATCCAAAAACTTTTGAAGAAACAATTTCGAAAGATCATCCAGCATATGAAGATTTAGTAGCATTTAGAAATGTAATGATGACATTTTCATTATCAGAAATCAAAGCGATTTATACAGATACATTTGATTTTACGAAAAAAGCACCATTATATATGACGTATAACAAATTTGATACGCAAAAAGAACGTGGGCAAATGCTAGCTAAATTAAAGGTATTATATGAAATGTTTGGACTAGAAATGGTAGATAATGAACTTTCTGATTATCTACCGTTGATGCTTCAATTTTTGCAAGTGGCGGAATGGCGAAATGATCCAAGAGCTGAAGAGAATATTCAATTAATCATTATGATTATTGAGGATGGAACATATGTGATGGCGAATGCACTTGGTGAAGATAACAATCCATATGCCTATGTGATTCAAGCACTTAGAAAAACATTGAAATTATGTTTGACATCACCAAAAGGAGTGAAACATCATGCTTAATCAGTTTTTATGGGTTATATTTCCGTATTTATGTTTAGTTGTCTTTGTCGCAGGTCATATTGCACGTTATCGTTATGATAAATTTTCTTGGACAGCTAAATCTAGTGAACTAATAGAAAGAAAAAGGTTGATGTGGGGAAGTTTATTATTTCACTTAGGTATTATTCCAGTGTTTTTTGGACACGTAGTTGGATTGTTAATACCGAAATCATGGATGGATGCAGTGGGTGTGTCTGAGCATTTATATCATATAGGCGCTGTTTATATTGGTAGCATCTTTGGTATAATAACTTTGGTAGGGATGTTTTTATTAACAGCGAGACGTGTTACTACGAAAAGTATTCGAAGATTAAGTTCAGCGTCGGATATATTTGTAAATTTCTTATTATTACTTATCGTATTTATGGGATGTTATGCAACATTAGTAACAAATATACAACATCCAGATTTTAACTACAGAACTTCATTATCAATTTGGTTTAGACAATTATTTATGTTAAAACCAGATGCGTCATTGATGAGTGGTGTACCGATTGCATTTAAAATGCATATATTGTTAGGTTTCACTATTATGGCTTGTTGGCCATTTACACGTTTGGTGCATGTTTGGAGTGTTCCTTTGACATATATAAATCGCAGATATATTATTTACCGTAAGAATAAAGTGTAAGCATAAGAGGTGAAAGGATTTGACACCAGAAGCAATAATTGAAGATCGTAGATTTCAAGAGACATTAGATAAAATACGCAAAGAAGAGGGTTATGATTTTGCGGCAATCGCTTTCTATGAATCTAACAAACCATCATCTCCAATAAAATGGCACTATGTTTCAGGTAATAAAAATAATCGATTTAAATTGATTATTCTAAGAAAAGGTCGTGGATTAGCTGGAACTGTTATGAAAACAGGAAAGCGTATGGTAATAGCCAATGTTGGTTTAGCTTTAGGGCCTGAAGAAAAGATTGACTATCCAATTTTATTGAGCGAATCATTAACAGCAGTTTTAGCAGTGCCGCTTTGGTATAAGAATCAAGTGTATGGCGTACTATTATTTGGTCAAAGAGATGGTCGTCCTTTACCAAAAATATTTGATAATGATGATATTCAACGTAAGTTTGGTATTTTCAATGATGATAAATAATGAGATGAATTAGGGTGTAAGTCATGATTAATGAGGACAGTATACAGTTAGATACTTTATTGAAAAAATATTATGAGCATTCAATCGAAAAGATAGTTTTTGCTGATGATAACGGTAAAATTATTGCAATGAATGATGCTGCTAAAGATATATTATCTGAAGAAGATAATTACAGTGCTGTGGCGAATGCGATTTGTCACAGATGTGAAGGGTATACAAATGCCTATGATGTACAATCATGTAAAGACTGTTTCTTAGAATCGATGCAAGTACAAGCTACGAATTTCCAAGTATTTATGAAGACGAAAGATCAAAAAGTGATGCCATTTACAGCAACATATCAGTTGATTGATCAAGACAGGGGAATTCATGCATTTACGCTTCAAAATGTTTCATCACAAATTGAACAGCAAGAGAAATTACATCAACAACGTATGATGCGTAAAACAATCTCAGCCCAAGAAAATGAAAGAAAGCGAATTTCAAGAGAGTTACATGATAGTGTGATTCAAGAAATGCTCAATGTAGATGTTCAATTGAGATTATTAAAATATCAAGAAGATACAACTAAGCTTTTGGAAGACGCAGAAAATATTGAATATATTGTCGCTAAATTAATTGATGATATACGTAATATGTCGGTTGAATTAAGACCCGCTTCTTTGGATGATCTAGGCCTTGAAGCAGCTTTTAAATCATATTTTAAACAGTTTGAAGAAAATTATGGAATAAAAATCATATATACATCAAATATTAAAAATACCCGCTTTGATAGTGATATTGAAACGGTTGTTTATCGAGTAGTGCAAGAAGCTATTCTAAATGCGTTGAAATACGCTGATGTAAATGAAATAAATGTAGGTATCCGTCAAACTGGGCGCCATTTGGTAGCAGAAGTGATAGATGCGGGAAATGGTTTTGATCCAAGTTCTAAGCCTAAAGGTTCTGGACTCGGTTTATATGGAATGAATGAGCGAGCTGAGTTAGTCAGCGGTAGCGTCAATATTGAAACGAAAATTGGTGAGGGTACCAATGTTACATTGAACATTCCAATTTGAAACATACATTGGGGGAATAAAATTGAAAATAGTCATTGCCGATGATCACGCTGTTGTCCGTACGGGGTTCTCTATGATTTTAAATTATCAAAATGATATGGAAGTTGTTGCAACGGCTGCAGATGGCGTCGAAGCTTACCAAAAAGTAATGGAATATAAACCTGATGTGTTACTAATGGATTTAAGTATGCCACCAGGTGAGTCAGGTCTTATCGCTACGAGTAAAATTGCTGACAGTTTTCCTGAAACTAAAATACTAATACTAACAATGTTTGATGATGAGGAGTATTTGTTCCATGTGTTGCGTAATGGTGCGAAAGGTTACATATTGAAAAATGCACCTGATGAACAATTATTGTTAGCTATTCGAACTGTATATAAAGGTGAAACATATGTAGATATGAAACTTACAACATCTTTAGTGAATGAATTTGTATCTAATTCAAATCAGGACACTGCAAACACATCAGATCCTTTTAAAATCTTATCAAAACGAGAACTAGAAATATTGCCACTTATTGCCAAAGGTTACGGGAATAAAGAAATTGCAGAGAAATTATTTGTATCTGTGAAAACAGTAGAAGCACATAAGACGCATATTATGACAAAGCTTGGCTTAAAGAGTAAACCTGAGCTAGTTGAATATGCATTGAAAAAGAAATTATTAGAGTTTTAGAGCTTGAAATTAATATAATTCAGTATAAAAGCGCGAGAGGAAATGATTATCTTCTGGCGCTTTTGTATGTTTTATCATTAAATATATGCAGATAGATATGACTAAGAATTAGGTTGATGAATGGGGGAGGAGGTTTGAAATTGAAAAGTATGTGAGTGTTCCTAAATAATATGATTAAAATGATGGCGAATAAGTGTCTAAAAGTATCTTAAAGGGACATTGTATAGGGTAAATCACTTCATAAATAAGGGAAAATCCTTATGTTCACTTTTTCACAATCATAATAAAATATATATGTAGTCAATACTTTGTCTATATTGAATGTTTTCATATAAATGAAAGCATTTTTAAATAACATTGACCTCTAATATATAGGCAGAGTATTGATATCTATTAAAAAATAAATGATTTTGGTGAAGGTGAAACGTATGTACAAAACAAAAGGTGGCTTTCAACTTACATTACAGACATTAAGTTTAGTGGTTGGGTTTATGGCTTGGAGTATAATTGCGCCATTAATGCCCTTTATTAAACAAGATGTCAATGTTACTGAAGGTCAAATATCAATCATTTTAGCGATACCAGTTATTTTGGGATCGGTGCTCCGTGTGCCATTTGGTTATCTAACAAACATTGTTGGCGCTAAATGGGTATTCTTTACTAGTTTTATCTTATTGTTATTCCCGATATTTTTCTTAAGCCAAGCACAAACACCGGGTATGTTAATGGCGTCAGGGTTTTTCCTTGGTGTAGGTGGTGCAATTTTCTCAGTTGGTGTTACATCAGTTCCTAAATATTTCCCTAAAGAAAAAGTAGGTCTAGCAAATGGTATTTATGGTATGGGGAATATCGGTACAGCAGTTTCTTCATTTTTAGCACCGCCAATTGCGGGTATTATTGGTTGGCAAACAACTGTTAGAAGTTACTTAATTATTATCGCTTTATTTGCATTAATTATGTTTATATTTGGTGATACACAAGAACGTAAAATTAAAGTGCCATTAATGGCACAAATGAAAACATTATCTAAAAACTACAAATTATATTACTTGAGTTATTGGTATTTCATTACTTTTGGTGCTTTTGTAGCATTTGGTATTTTCTTACCTAACTACTTAGTAAATCATTTTGGAATTGACAAAGTAGATGCTGGTATTCGATCAGGTGTATTCATTGCGCTGGCAACATTCTTAAGACCAATAGGTGGCATTTTAGGTGATAAATTTAATGCAGTTAAAGTATTGATGATTGATTTTGTTGTTATGATTATCGGTGCCGTTATTTTAGGTATTTCAGACCATATCGCATTATTTACTGTAGGCTGTTTAACAATAAGTATTTGTGCAGGTATTGGTAACGGCTTAATCTTCAAATTAGTACCATCATACTTCTCAAATGAAGCGGGATCCGCAAATGGTATCGTATCAATGATGGGTGGTTTAGGAGGATTCTTCCCACCACTAGTAATCACGTACGTAGCTAATTTAACAGGTTCAAGCCATTTAGCATTTATTTTCTTAGCGGTATTTGGATGTATTGCATTATTTACCATGCGTCATTTATACCAAAAAGAATATGGCTCATTGAAAAACGGTTGATATGTAATACATGACATTCATTTAGTTAAATACAAAGCCTTAATATCATGCGCAATATTCGTAGCATGACATTAAGGCTTTAGTAGTGTATTCATTTTAAATTTAACTATGAAATTGGAATAGATGTTGATGAAGTAGTTTCATTGCTTGGTTTGATTTTAGGTAAGGTAATAGTTAATAACCCATTTTCAAAACTAGCAGTAATATGTTGCTTATCAACAGCTTCAAAATCAAATTGACGCATTAATGATTCGAAGTTACGCTCATCTAAAATGAGTTGTTCAGATTTGTGTTTTGCGCTTCTAGTAGCTTGAATAGTGAGCGTATTATTATTGAAATCGATACTAATATCTTCTTTATTTACACCTGCTAGTTCAGCTTCTAAGTAATATAATTCGTCTGTTTCATATATATTCGTTACAAATGAAGGTGTTGAAAAGTAATTAAATACTTGTTTACCTAAATCTTTAAATGTATCACTTGGATTACCGTTAAAAAAGTTTTGATTCTCGAATTGATTGAAGTTCAATATCATCACTTCCATTATATAAATTTGTATTACAAAGCCATTATATGAGTAGTATTAAAAAAGATAAAGTAAAAGGGGAGATAAAAAAGTTATAAATGGGTAGAATTGTGCCTGATAAGGAATCAGGGCAAAAGAACTGAGCATCGAGATTTATACAAGCAATAAAGATAATGAATAAACATAGCGATGCATACTTCTGCCCATCACCTTATGATAGGGAGTTACTTTCTGTCGGAATAGTCAAAATTTTTAGAAACAAAATTCCGCAAATTATTAATTATATCTGATGCTTCTCGTTCTGAAATGTTGAATTCATTAAAGACCTTAACAGAAATTTCAGCAAGAGGGCTTTTTATTGCTTTACCTTGTTCTGTTAGAGAAATTTGTAGGTTTCTTTCATCTTTCTCTTCACGTGTTCGAACAACGTAATCTTTCTTTTCTAATTTCTTTAGTAATGGTGTCAGTGTTCCAGAATCTAAGAATACACGTTCACCTAATTTTTTGATGTTAAGTTTTTCATCATTTTCAATCGCCATTAAAACAATGTAACCAGTATAGGTTAAATCATATTCCTTAAGATAGTTTGTGTATTTTTTAATTATTTCTTTTGAAGAAACATAAAATAAAAAACACAACTGTTTGCTAAGATAGCTGTTTTCTACATACATCCAATCACTCCTTGTTAAAATAAACAATATTATGAAGTGTAATAGTTGTCAAGTACTGATTTCATCGCAATTATTGAATTGTCTATAATTGAATTTAAATGTTAAATAATGCAAAACATATCGATATCTTAGTATTTTCATCGGTAATGACTGATATGACTGATTTTTTAAATTGAAAAAAATGTAATTGTATCATCCTTAATTGTTAAAAGTAGTCAATTATTTTGATAGATAGTAAAATGAAATTTGTTATTAAATTTTTTAAAAGCATCGTGTATGTAATTCGATTTCTATAATAATATTGAGAATAAAAAAATTTGTTACAATCTGGTAAAAACTCTTTATTAAATAAATTGATTCGTTCATACTGAATAGATAAGCAAAAAGGAGTTACATAATGAAGAAGAAAAAAAACGCGATTAAAGTTATCATTATATTATTTATTTCATTAATTGTTGCAGTAGCATTTTTCTTTGGTCTGAAAACATATCAAGGCCATAAGAATATTCAACTAATTGACAGTTACTTGGAAGAGAAAAATCTAAAAGATAAAATTAAATCAGAAAAAACAGAGTATAGTGCTAAAAAAGGTCTCTTCTATAAGGAAGTTACGTTTAAAGATGAACCTGGTGTAACTTATGTTGTGCAACCAATCAGTACTAATAAAGGATTATTTGTTGAAGGCTTTGATACAGAGACTAAGAAAAGTTTGAAAACTGCAAAGCATAAATATTTTAATCAAAATTATAAACCATCAAAATAGTGTAACGTATAACTGGTGAAACAGTTTAGTGCCTTCAATTTTAATTATTTGAGGTAAACAGTTTTTGTATGGAAATTAGTGATTTTTGACATCTATAAAAGATAAATATTTTAATTTTTTATAGATAATTATCAATTTTCTGATATAATTGAGTGATGTCAGATGAAGGGGAGTTTGTACTATGGCTCTATTCAAGAGAAAAATTAGCCTACCTATGCAAGTTGTTATTGCATTAGTGTTAGGTGTTGTCGTAGGACTTTTATTATATGGACAAGAAAACGTAGCAAATTACATTAAACCATTTGGTGACGTATTTTTAAATTTAATTAAAATGATCGTTATACCAGTTGTATTTTGCTCACTAGCGCTTTCTATTTCGAACGTTGGGGAATCGAAAACTGTAGGGCGTTATGGCTGGAAAACAATTTTATACTTTGAAATTATTACAACAATCGCAATAGGTTTAGGGATTATCTTCGGTAACCTATTTAAACCAGGTGCTGGATTAGACCCAACAAAATTACCTAAAGGTGATATTTCTAAATATCAATCAACTGCACATGCAGCAGAACAATCTACATATGGAAATCATTTTATTGATACCATTGTACATATTATTCCGACAAACTTTTTTGAAGCTTTAAATAAGGGTGAATTATTACCTATTATCTTCTTCGCAGTATTCTTTGGATTAGGATTAGCTGCAGTAGGTAAAAAAGCAGAACCAGTTAAAGAATTTTTAAGCGGATCGCTTGAAGCTGTGTTCTGGATGATTAATAAAATTTTAAAATTAGCACCACTTGGAGTGTTTGCATTCATTTGTACTACAATTATTACATTCGGTGCATCCGCATTATTACCACTATTAAAATTAGTATTAGTTGTTGTCTTTGCAATGGTGTTCTTTGTATTCGCTATACTAGGACTAGTTGCATGGATGTGTGGTATTAATATCATGAATATTATTAGAATCTTGAAAAGTGAATTACTTTTAGCATTTTCTACATCAAGTTCGGAAGCTGTACTTCCTGTAATGATGAAGAAAATGGAAAACTTCGGTTCTCCAAAAGAAATTACTTCTTTTGTTATACCAATTGGTTATACGTTTAACTTAGACGGATCAGCACTTTATCAATCTATTGCAGCATTATTCGTTGCACAGATGTATGGAATGCACTTAACATTATCAGAGCAAATTGTGTTGATGTTAACATTAATGATTACGTCTAAAGGTATGGCGGCAGTACCAGGAACTTCAATTGTTGTTTTATTAACAACATTAGGTGCCATGGGCTTACCGGCACAAGGTTTAGCATTAATTATTGGTGTTGACCGTATCTTAGATATGGTACGTACATGTGTAAACGTTATTGGTAACGCATTATCAACAATCGTTATAGCTAAATGGGAAAACGTATATGACAAAGCAAAAGGTCAAGAATATTTAAAATCAATTTAAAAAATACTATCTGACATTTAAAGCCCCTTACAACCTCTGGTTGTTAGGGGCTTTTATGCATGCGCAAAGCGCAGGCGAACAATAAACGAAGGGATCTTTAGTTGTTAGGGGCTTTTATGCATGCGCAAAGCGCAGGCGAACCGAAACGAAGGGACCTCTGGTTGTTAGGGGCTTTTATGCATGCGCAAAGCGCAGGCGAACAATAAACGAAGGGATCTTTAGTTGTTAGGGGCTTTTATGCATGCGCAAAGCGCAGGCGAACCGGAAATAGACTGACACAGTAATTCTTAAAAAGCAGCAGTAAGATAATTTTCAATTAGAAAACATCTTACTGCTGCTTTTAATATCTTATATATTACTCAAAATTAAAGCTTAATTAGTGTTTCATGTGCATTTTGCCCATGTCATGAATTTTCATCATTAAACCATGTGGTACATCGTCATGATCAACTTTTTTTACTTTAACAATTTTATCAGAATCTGCTAATTTATATACAATTACAAAATCACCTTTTTTAACTGAAACGTCTGCATCTGAAGGTAATTTAACGTTCTTCTCAATGCTTTCATCTTTTTCACTAATCATTTTTTCAATTGTAGCATTGTCTTTCATAATTCCATAATATGTATCTTTCTTCCCACCAGTCATCATCATGATTACTAGTACAATACATACAATCAACATGATGGCAATTAAACTAATACCAAGACCAAAACCTTTTTTATTTTTCACGGTTCATCAATCTCCTTAAATGTAGTTAATTCTGTTATATCTTAAAGTACAACAGTTTGCAAATGCAGTATTTATATTACATAAAATTAATTTAAAAAGACACACCTTAATCACAATAAATGTGAATAAAATGTGTCTAAAATATTGTTATATAATAAAAATATAGTTAAAAGTATTAAACGCTTTCAAAAGAGAAATATATATAAATAGGATACTGTTGAAATTTATAGCTAACATGTTCAATTGCTGGCTAATTTTTAAAACTAAAAAACTTACATATTATAAATTAATTTTAATAGGTGTATCTAATGATTTATCATTCATTAGCTTAATGGATTGCGGAACTACTCTTAAAACACATAACTCTGGGTCTTCTTTTGAACTGAAAAAGCTTTTGTCTTGTGTTTTCCATAGCCAATCAATCACTTCTTGTTCTGTAACGATTTCGATTGTCGCTTCCATCTCAACGAAACTACGATTAGTTGTGTCGTTATAGCCTAACAAAACATATGCTGTTGGATTATCTTTAATTTCTTTGACCTTAGCAGAATGGATATTCGTTTTAGTATATAAAGTAAGACCATCATTATAAAAGACCATATATCTACTATTAGGTTTGTTATTATATGCAGTTGATAATACACCAACTTTTGACGTTGCTAACACGTTTTCAATTGCTTGAATTGCTTGTGAGTTACTCATCCTATATCATCTCCTTATGATATAAATAGCCTTTAACGTAAGAAACTAAACACAAGAGGACTGTTAGTATTTAGCTTGGTTTAAAGCAAATATATTTAACCTCGTCGTGATTTAACTTGAGTTCAAATGTACGACCAGTTTCTTCTTGAACTGCAAGCTCCGTTTTAGGATAATTCGTTTTGTCTAATTCATCTAGAATTTCTTTTTCTATATAGACAAGTTGATCGCTTGTTGGAAGCAAATGTTGAATTGAACCATGTTCATGATTCAAAGTTTTAATAATCATCAAAGAATCTTGAGGTAATTCATTATGGAAAATGAAGTCTTGTTTTACGTCTGACATATATCGGTCATTAATTTTATTGAATAATAAGAAATGGTAGTTATTATCTTTACGACTCAATACATAATTATTTGTAATTTCAATGTCTTCATTAACAAAAGGTCTAAACATTTTATATAAATGCATTAATGGTAGGGGGCTACCATATTTGTTGTACAAGGAAATATAATTTGAATGGTCATCTAATAATTGATAGCTAATGCCACCGCCATATCGTAATAATGCGATTAAGTGATACACTATGTCAGATAATTGAATTGGATTCTTACCATCATTAGTATATTTAAATCCGCTTACAGACAGGTTATTATATACGAATTGTGTTGATGATATACCTGAATCTAAAATGAATTTCTTATACTGTTCAAAATGAGTGTCAGTTTGATGATAGTGTTGGTTTTTAGTGATAAGATGTGTTGCAGTTTTTGAATTTTCAATATCAATAAAGTAATAATGGAATTTAAGACGCTGCATGACATCATAAACTTGTTCCACGGTTGAATAAGTTTCTAAAAAGCCATCGACTGTCACACTATATTTAATTTCTTTATTTTTGTTTTTAATTTTAAGATGACATAAATGAATTTCATCTGCTGTCATAGAATTAGAGCAAAATACGAGCATAAATTTAACTAATTTCTTGCTTGTCTTATAGTCTTGATTACCTTGTAAAAATGTTAGTATTAATTGCTTCATCGTTTCGAATTGTTGTGTTGATTTAATAGCGATTGCTAAACCTATATTTTTTTCGAAAAGCTTTTCAAAACATCTATTTAACAGGTTGTAATTCGTTTGGCTAATCTCAATATCGTGAATATCGTCAATGAAAACGACAGGTTTTGGTAAGTGCTCAAAGTTAATATCGTAATATTCATTGAAAATAAATTGAAATAGTTCATTGAAATTACTAAATCGAACAAATACTTTGGCACGCTGACTTCGATCTTTCGGATTAAAATCATCTATATGAATATCTGTTGTATTTGTAGCCAGTTGAGCTGTTAAATCAATTGTTGAAACTAACTCAGTGAATTGTGATACGTTATCTTGTTGGAAGTGTATTTGTGGTGGTTCAGTAATCTTGGAAACGAGTGAACGGAACTGTTTAGGACTAAAATGCAAGTAATTCTTAAATTGATTTGCAAAATTTGTATGACTGTTAAAACCGGCCAATTCAGAAACAGTTGTAATAGAATGTTTTGTAGAAAGTAATAAATTGATGGCGTTAACAAGTTTAATACTTGTAAAATAATCTTTAAAATTCATACTCAAATATCGAACAAAAAGATTAGAACAATATGATTCAGAGATGTTGCAATGCATCGCTATATCTTTTAAAGACAAGTGCGCATCAATATTGTCATGAATATAGTTTACACAGTCTATAAACACCGGATTGCTTAAAGCAATATTTGGTAAATATTCATGATCTATTCTTATAAAAGCTTCTTTAAGTAAAGTGTCTATAATACTTTGACCTATATTTTTCCCCATTAAAGAAGAACTTGTTGGTGTACTGATTAAATCGGCAATTAATGACTTAATATAATTACTTGATTGTAATAAATGACGATCTAAATAACCATTAAAGAAATCATCATCTTGTTGATAAAAATAAAAAACGGGTATCATTAATTCGATTATATTTTCGCCGTGGTTAATATTATAAATATCACCATGGTTAATTAAGATAATATAATTACTTACGTCTTTGGTTTCACCATTAATCGTAATATTGAGTTTACTTGTAAGTGAAAATAGCACCATAATATTATTAATATTACGACTTGGTATTGTCGATAATGTATGATGTATTTTAAGTTGGCATGTCATATTTCTCTCTCCTGCCTAATATATATTGAAATCTATCATTTAAATGTAAAACATGGAAATTTTTAAAATCATGGATAGTATACCTATTATAGTTGAATATTTTTGAAAAGGTAATAGTGAAAAATAAAAGAAATTAATGAAAACTCCTAGGAAAACGCTTGTTTTTATGCATTGTGCACAATATAAAAGTAAAATTAGAAAGATAGTAAGCAAAATTTGGAAATTTTCGATAGAGTCTAATTAAATTATTTGGTGCATAATTAATATAGATTTCAAACCTATGTATTTCAAAAAACAATACATAGCCATTTTGAACTAACTTGCTAATCTTTTATTGATATTCAACTATGTTATAAAAAAAGCAAATTGACCAAAATGGAAGTTTGAATCAAAAAACATTAAATGTACCCATGACTTAAATTTTATCGCCATTATTTAAGTTTGGACATACACTTTTGTCATCAAACGCTGAAAATTAGTACGATTGAAATCACTTCTTGTTATAAAAATTCTTAGTAGCCCTGTTACAAAATATTCGCTACAAATTATTCAAATCAACAACAATAACCATCAACTAAGAAATTTTAAACAATCTACTAAAAAATAAAGCGTTTAAAAGTTCTGTTTAGAAAACATCAAGATAAGTATAAACATCTAGAAAAGTGAACATCTAAGAAAATCCATTTAGTTATTGCCGTAACAATTAGAATAATCATTTGAAAAAGTGCATTAGACAACGAAATTCACCATCAAGATAATGAAGCAACAAGAAACAGCACACATCAATGAATTAACACCTTAGATTCATCATGAGAAAATGCATGGCACAACTAGATTTACCATCAAGATAATTCTTAAGCAGCGAAGAATTAACATCTAGAAATGCATAAACATCTTAGATTTTACATCAAGAGATGCGATAACTATAAACAACTAGAAACGTCACCAAGATAGTGCAACAACAAAGAATCAGCATCTTGAAATCGCACTAACATCTAAGAATCAACATCAAGTATTATATTAACATCATAGATAACTTCATCAAGACAGGCATCCACATCTAAGAAACTCATCTAGAATAGCTAACACCTAACATCAAAGAATATTCATCAAGAACAGTATCTAACAGAACTTTTTGACTATATATGAATTAATTATGTTACTAGCTAAATCATCTATTATTAACTTTCACACTCAATTTCTACATCTAATATCAATTTATTAACAATAGAATTAGCAGCAACAAGATATTACTTAAAATTACTCCCCCGAATTTAAAATATAAACAATGTAATAATTAAGGGTATAAATTGATTTATGCTGTAACTAATTAAATGTGTATGGTATCTTCTAACATCAAGAAACGCATTTTAATATAGATATGTACATTTAAACCTTGAGAGATAGATTATAGTAAACTTTAGTACAAAGTATGAATTGCTGAACTCCAATGACTACTATTTGTCCGTTACAACTAAAGTTTCAATCTATCTCTTTCTTTTTGTGTTTAAAACACGACTTTGTAGTAAATATTGAACATCATATTTATTAGCAAGTTCTGCTAAAAAATCTAATAAAGTTTGGGTGTCGATTTTACCATTAATAAAATCAGCTTTAAGTAATTTTGATTGTTGTCTTTCTTCTTCATTCGCACATTTTTTAAAATATCCCCACATATGATCAAAAGCATTACATACACTTCCTATACTCGGTTCAATTAATAAAGCATCATCAATCATTTGTTGGACTTGATGAAGTGATAAATCGGTTTTTAAAGCATTCCTTATCATTTGGTAAGACTGTTGACTGTGTAACAATACATGATATTTTTCCTCACGCCAAAGCTGTTCGATATGGCCACCTTCTTTCATAAAATTACCTCCGATAATTAATGTTAATATACATGCATGTAGTATAGCAATAAAAATGAATACGCTATCAAAAGTGATGCAAGTGTTTATATAAAATGATAATAGAGTGTTGCAAATATTTTTGGAACCGGTTACAATAAAGTGGAATAAATGGAACCGGTTCTAATTAGGAGGCTAAATATATGAATTATAAGCAATCCGCAGAAGATATTTTGAACGCGATAGGCGGAGAAGAGAATTTAGATGCAATGGCGCATTGTGCAACGAGACTACGATTAGTTTTAAATGATGAAAGTTTAGTAAATGAAGAGGCGCTAAACAATATGGATGTAGTTAAAGGGACATTTTCTACTGGGGGACAATACCAAATTATTATTGGGTCTGGTACAGTCAATAAAGTATTTAGTGAACTGGAAAAATTAACTGGAAAAGAAGCATCGACCACTTCGGAAGTCAAAGCACAATCTGCTAAAAATATGAATCCGTTACAGCGATTTGTAAAAATGCTGTCAGATATCTTTGTTCCGATTATACCAGCCATCGTTGCTGGTGGTTTATTAATGGGGTTAAATAACATTTTGACTGCGAAAGATTTATTCTTTTCAGGTAAATCATTGATAGATGTATATAGTCAATTTGCTGGATTAGCTGAAATGATAAATGTTTTTGCGAATGCACCATTTACATTATTACCAATTTTAATTGGATTTAGTGCAGCAAAACGTTTTGGTGGCAATCCGTTTTTAGGTGCTGCATTAGGTATGATATTGGTTCATCCATCGCTAATGAGCGCATACGATTTCCCAAAAGCAGTTGAAGCAGGTAAGGCTATTCCATATTGGGATGTATTTGGTTTGCATATTAATCAAGTAGGCTATCAAGGACAAGTGTTACCTATGCTTGTAGCAGCTTATATCTTAGCCTCAATTGAAAAAGGGTTACGCAAAGTTATTCCAACGGTGTTAGATAATTTGTTAACACCATTGTTATCTATTTTTATAACAGCATTTCTAACATTTTCATTTGTAGGTCCAATCACTCGACAATTAGGTTACTGGTTATCAGATGGTTTAACATGGCTTTATGAATTTGGTGGTGCAATTGGTGGATTAATATTCGGATTATTGTATGCTCCGATTGTTATTACAGGTATGCATCATAGCTTTATAGCTGTAGAAACGACATTAATTGCAGATGCCACTAAAACGGGTGGATCATTTATATTTCCGATTGCGACAATGTCTAATGTTGCACAAGGTGGTGCAACAATTGCAGCGTTCTTTATTATTAAACAAAATAAGAAGTTAAAAGGTGTGGCATCTGCCGCAGGTATTTCAGCATTACTTGGTATTACAGAACCGGCTATGTTTGGTGTTAACTTAAAACTAAGATATCCATTTATTGGTGCTATCGTTGGATCAGGTATTGGTTCAGCATATATTGCTTTCTTCAAGGTTAAAGCAATCGCATTAGGAACTGCTGGATTGCCAGGATTTATTTCAATCAATCCAGTACATGCAGGATGGTTACACTACTTTGTTGGTATGACAATATCATTCATCGTTGCTATAACAGTTACTTTAATTTTATCGAAAAGAAAAGCAAATAAAGAAGTTGTAGAATAAAAAAAGAGGTATGACAGTAATCAAAGTATCAGTCATTGCAAATGCAATAGGATGAAACTTTAAGCTGTCATACCTTTTAATTTAGTTATAATTTCTGTTTTCGCCATAAGAAAATACTAACAATTACGACAAGAATTAATGAAATACCTACCACAATAATCCAAGATATATAACTATGGTCATCAATTGGCAACGGCACATTCATACCGAAGAAACTAAATACGAGCGTTGGTAACGTTAATAGTACCGTGAAAAGTGTTAATGTCTTCATAATCGTATTCATATCATTAGATAATAAGGAAGCGTATGATGTTGTGATACTTTCTAAGATACGTTGATGTAATTCTGTTGTTTCGATGGCTTGGTTATTTTCAATGATTAAATCTTCTAGTAATTCTTCATCTTCTTCAAAACGTTTAATTGCAGGTAAACGGAATAACTTTTTAATAATTGTATCGTTACCTTTTAAGGCAGCTAAAAAGTATACTAAACTTTTTTCAACTTCCATTAATTTGAAAAGTTGTTTGTTAGTAATGTTATTTTTTAGTTCTTTCTCAATACGAATTCTACTTTTATTAAGTAATCGTAAGTTACGATTATAATGGTCGGCAATAGTAGTTAAAATTTCTAATGCAAATCTGCTGTGAAATTTTAAATTAATATCACGCTTAGGTAAATTTTCTAAAAATTCATTTTCAGCGTCACAAACTGTTACGATAATACCGTTGCCAATAATAATGCCTAATGGAATCGTTACAAAAGATAGGACGCTACGATTAGTTGAATTGACGATAGGTAAATCAATAATGATTAATGAGTAACCAGTATCTTCGTCATATTCAATACGGGAACTTTCTTCTGAGTCCAAAGGGTCACGTATAAAGTCTTCAGGTATATTATATTGTTCCATAAGATTTTCAATTTCTTCTCGGTCTGGTTCTACTACATTAATCCATGACGCTGTATGATCTAATGGTGTTTTTATAATATGTTTATCTATATCTTCAGAATGTCTGAATGAAGTAATCATGATATATAGTTCCTTTCTAAAGGATTTAGGAAAAGCGAGTATTACTTAAGTTAGTGAATCAAGGTTTGATTTATGCAAGCGGTTTTCTGCCATTATTCTTAATGGACCATTAAAAACAATATTATGCACATGTTTAGCTAATTCATCAACTGAAATGGGCTGTTTGTCCATTACCCAGTATTTAATAATTGAAATTGTTGCTCCGGAAACGTAACTGTAAAAATACATCTCTGGAATGCCTCCGATAGAATGATTGATACTAATATAACGTTGCATATTATTTTTAATATGTTCGTTGATTTTCAATTCTAATTGACTCGTGCGTTCCAATTGTAAAATAGTATGATAAAACTCTAAATTATCATGAATATGCTGGAAAATATTTTTGAGTATATTATTTACAAAAGTATTCGCAATGTCTTCAATTGAAGAACCGCGTAACAAATCAAATTGAGTATATGTCGTTAGTTCTGAAATATACTCATCTTCCATATCTGCGAGTAACATATATTTATCCTCGTAATGTAAGTAAAATGTCCCTCTATTGATATCAGCGCGTGTTGTTATGTCGCGAATGGTAATCTTTTCTAAATCTTTTTCTTGTAGTAATTTAGTGAACGCTTGTTTAATGGAGGACTTTGTCTTTCTAATTCGCCTATCTTCTTTCAAAAATAAATCAACCTCCTTGTGTTATTGAACAATGTGGGTGTATATGTCTATTAATAAACGTATTGATGAACATTGTGTATTGTTTATTCCCACTTACATATTATAATAGACAACATGCGAAATATTCAACACATTGTCTAATAAGGAGGTAATTAATAAAATGAATATATTTAAAAATAAATTATTATGGATTGCACCAATAGCAACTATGATTATCTTGGTAATTTTTTCTTTAGCTTTTTATCCTGCATATAATCCTAAACCAAAAGATTTACCAATTGGTATATTAAATGAGGATAAAGGTACAACGATTCAAGATAAAAATGTTAACATTGGTAAAAAATTAGAGGATAAATTATTAGATAGTGATTCTAATAAAATTAAATGGGTTAAGGTTGATAGTGAAAAAGATCTTGAAAAAGATTTGAAAGATCAAAAAATCTTTGGAGTAGCTATTATTGATAAAGACTTTTCAAAAGATGCTATGAGTAAAACACAAAAAGTAGTTATGGATAGCAAAAAAGAAGAAATGCAACAAAAAGTTGCTTCAGGTGAAATTCCGCCACAAGTAGTTCAACAAATGAAACAAAAAATGGGGAATCAACAAGTAGAGGTTAAGCAGGCTAAATTTAAAACGATTGTAAGTGAAGGATCAAGCTTACAAGGTTCACAAATTGCATCAGCTGTGTTAACTGGTATGGGTGATAATATTAATGCTCAAATTACGAAGCAAAGTTTGGAAACATTAACGAGTCAAAATGTTAAAGTCAATGCCGCGGACATCAATGGTTTGACGAATCCAGTAAAAGTGGATAATGAAAAACTTAATAAAGTTAAAGATCATCAAGCAGGTGGTAATGCACCATTCCTAATGTTTATGCCAATTTGGATAGGTTCAATCGTAACGTCTATCTTATTGTTCTTTGCATTTAGAACTAGTAACAATATCGTCGTGCAACATCGTATCATTGCTTCAATTGGACAAATGATATTTGCAGTTGTTGCAGTATTTGCAGGTAGCTTCGTTTATATTTATTTCATGCAAGGCGTTCAAGGATTTGATTTTGACCATCCAAATCGTATCGCGATTTTTGTAGCACTTGCGATTCTTGGTTTCGTGGGCCTTATTTTAGGTGTTATGGTATGGCTAGGTATGAAGTCAATTCCAATTTTCTTCATTTTAATGTTCTTTAGTATGCAACTTGTAACGTTACCTAAACAAATGTTGCCTGAAAGTTATCAAAAATATGTATATGATTGGAATCCATTCACACACTATGCAACAAGTGTAAGAGAACTATTATACTTGAATCATCATATTGAATTAAATAGTACAATGTGGATGTTTATAGGGTTTATGATTTTTGGCGCTGTATCAAGTTTAGTTTCAGCTATTGTTAGAAAACATAGCACAAAACGTACTGAAGTGCCGTCATAATTTAATAAATAGGAATATAGCTATACAAGACGTTTGTAGCGAGCGTCATGGTATAGCTATTTTATTTGTATAGCACTTGATGTAAAGTTATTTTAGCTGTCATACTATGTGCTAAACCAAATTCAGTTGTGTCATATCTTCGCTTTTTTGTCACTGTTATAATAGGTATAATCGGATATAATGAAAAGGTGAGGGAGGATTCAAAATGCGTAGGTTATTATATTCATTTCTTTTTTATATGATCATAGGTTTATTTAGTGGCTTTTTCTATAGAGAGCTAACAAAAGCATATGATTTTACTGGTACAACACAATTATCACTTGTACACACACATACACTTATTTTAGGTATGTTTATGTTTTTAATATTATTACCATTGGAGAAGTTATTTAAATTATCAAGTTACTACTTATTTAACTGGTTCTTCTATGTATATAACATAGGTGTTATCGTTACTATAGGTATGATGGTGACAAAAGGATTCTTCCAAGTCACTGGTAAATCATACTCTCCAGAAGCATTTGCAGGCTTTGCAGGTATTGGGCACACAGGTATGCTTGCAGGTTTATTGTTGCTATTTTTCCTTTTAAGACAAGCAATTCTTAAAGAACCACGTGATGAGTCTTTTAAAAAATAATATAACTAGAACTAAAAAATATACACATCTTTCAAAGGAACATTGTTGTTTCGTACTTTGAAAGGTGTGTTTTTATATTGTGATGGGATAGTTATTGATAATTCATGGCTAACTATGCGATTTATTTTAACAATATAAATATTAATAGTATAATGTCTTTAAATGATAATAATTATCAATTTGAGTGCGTTAATGAAAGAAATGAATATAGAGAGTCATAGGAGGCACATAATGAAAGACGTTACAATCATTGGTGGCGGTCCGTCTGGTTTGTATGCAAGCTTTTATGCTGGATTGCGAGATATGTCTGTAAGATTGATAGATGTTCAATCTGAATTAGGGGGTAAGATGAGAATTTACCCTGAAAAAATTATTTGGGATATTGGCGGCATTGCGCCAAAACCTTGTCATGAAATTTTAAAAGATACAATTAAGCAAGGATTATATTTTAAACCGGAAGTTCATTTGAATGAACGTGTGGTAGATATTAGGAAAAAGGCAGAACGTCATTTCGAAGTTGAAACAGAAGCGGGAGAAATATATACATCGAAAGCAGTTATCATTGCTATTGGTGCGGGTATTATTAATCCAAAACAATTAGATGTTAAAGGTGTAGAGAGATATCAATTAACAAATTTACATTATGTTGTACAAAGTTACAGACGTTTCAAAGATAAAGATGTATTAATATCAGGTGGAGGAAATACAGCATTAGATTGGGCGCATGATATTGCCAAGATTGCTAAAAGCGTGACAGTTGTTTATCGAAAAGAAGATGTAAGTGGTCATGAAGCGATGAAAACGCTGGTGACAGATTTAAATGTGAAACTATGCCCGAAAACACGTATTAAATACTTGGTCGGCAATGATGATGAAACGCATATAAGTGAAGTTGTTTTGGAACATGTTGAAAGTGGTGATACGCATACAGTTAAATTTGACGATGTCATTATTAGTCATGGTTTTGATCGTTGTAATACATTATTAAGTGAAACATCTTCAAAGCTAGATATGCATGATGATTGTCGTGTTAAAGGATTTGGAAATACGACAACAAGTATACCTGGTATCTATGCGTGTGGAGATATTGTTTATCATGATGCAAAATCCCATCTAATTGCAAGTGCATTTAGTGATGGTGCAAATGCAGCGAACCTTGCTAAAACATATATCCAACCAGATGCGAATGCAGAGGGTTATGTTTCAAGTCATCATGAAGTGTTTAAAGAAGCGAATAAGACTATTGTAAATAAACATTTATACTAGGTTGATATATTGTGTGATGAAAAGTGGGGTAAATAATGGTTAAAGTGACATATGATATTCCGACTTGCGAGGATTATTGTGCATTAAGGATTAATGCAGGTATGAGTCCAAAGACGCGCGAAGCAGCTGAAAAAGGATTACCTAATGCCTTATTTACAGTAACCTTGTATGATAAAGATCGGTTAATTGGTATGGGTAGAGTGATTGGCGATGGAGGAACTGTTTTTCAAATTGTTGATATTGCAGTTTTGAAAAGTTACCAAGGTCAAGGTTACGGCAGTCAAATTATGGAACATATTATGAAGTATATTAAAAATGTATCTGTCGAAAGTGCATACGTTAGTCTGATCGCAGACTACCCAGCGGATAAATTATATGCAAAATTTGGATTTATGCCTACCGAACCAGATTCAGGTGGAATGTATATTAAGTTTTAAAAATAAAAAGACATCTCGCATAACGGGATGTCTTTTTCACGAATACTATTTATCTATACCGAAATCGATAACAATGCGGCCTTTATTTTCATGTTTAATTACTTTGTTAAGTTGTTCTGGAAGTTCATCAAATGTAATAACTTGCTTGATCTCATGTAAATTTTCAGGCTTTAAATCTTTTGCGAGACGACGCCAAACGCGCTGTCTTAATTTCATAGCAGTAAATACTGAGTCAATTCCTAAAATGTTTACACCTCTTAAAATGTGAGGGAATACAGAATTAGTATAAGTATTACCGGCAGTCATACCAATAACTGCAATTGATCCACTATGATTTAAACGTTTTGTAACATAATTAATACCTTCGCCACCAACAGGGTCTACACAAGCTTGCCAAGTTGATGATGCGAGTGGCTTTTTATGATCATCTTCAACAGGAAGTCGATCGATAACTTCTTTGGCACCAAGTTCAAGTAATTGATCACTAACATCTTGTTTACCTGTACTTGCGATAACTTTATAACCAAGTTCATTAAGCATGAGTACTGCTAAAGTACCGACACCACCTGAAGCACCGCGAACGAGTACAGGACCATCTTCAATATTCATTCCAACTTTTTCAAGTCTTTCAATTGCTAAACCGGCAGTATAACCAGCTGTGCCATATATCATTGATTCTTCTAATGTTAAAGTATCAGGAAGCTTGACAATCCATTCTGATTTTACACGCGCATATTCACTAAAACCGCCATAATGGCTGACACCTAGGTCATAACTAGTTACAATTACTTGTTCTCCTTTTTCAAAGCCTGGTGCTTCGGATTCAACAATTGTACCAGCTAAATCTATTCCTGGAATCATAGGATACGATTTTACGACTGCATTATGATCTTGAGTCGCTAAAGCATCTTTATAATTTATACCAGAGTAATGTACTTTAATCAGCACATCTCCTTTAGGTAAATCAGTAGGCGATAATTGTTTGAAAGTTGGTGTCACTTTACCGCTCTCATCTTTATCAATTACAAACGCTTTAAATGTTTCTATCACAACGATACATCCTCTCTTTTTCTCTTTTGAAAATACGGCCATTTTACTGGAATAAATGTATCATTTATTGATGTTTCACACAATCAATACAATTTGTAATTGATTTGTGTTAATGTATTTTTAAATAGTTTTGGCTGAAAAATTAAGTAATATTTTGATTCAATCACTGTTTATTGGAGGATTTATATGGCTGGTATAATCAAAGAAATTTCAAAACAAGATGCTAGTGAATTAGTTGAATTAGCAACTAGAACATTTTATGACACGTTTGGTTCTTACTATGATGACAAAGATTTTGATCAATTTTTTAAAGACAATTATACTGTAGAAAAATTTACACAAGAGATTAACCATGTAGATTCATTTCATTATTTTTATCAAGAAGATGGTGCGAATGTTGGTTATATAAAGATGAATATTAATAGTGCTCAAACTGAAGAAATGGGGGAGACCTATTTAGAAGTGCAGCGCATATACTTTTTGAAAGACTTTCAAGGTGGCGGAAGAGGTTCACAATTGATAGAATTGGCCGAAAATATTGCACAAGAACATAATAAACATAAAATTTGGCTAGGAGTTTGGGAGCATAATCCTCGTGCTCAAGCATTTTATAAACGTCATGGATTTAAAGTGGTTGGTGAACATCATTTTCAAACAGGTGATGTAACGGATACAGATTTAATTATGGAAAAAGAGTTATAATGATTGTCTTTGCAGCAGATAAAATGAAATCATAGTAATAAATATTGTGTATACCTTGAAATGCTTAATGCGTAATGAATTGTTAAAGTAAAATAATTAAATTTATAGAAAACATAAAATTCACAAAAATTAAATAATAATGAACAAAAATTAGGGTATAATAAAAAGAACCTTAGATTGTAGTTATGGGTATTGTGATAATTCAAATCATATTAATGTTGACGTCTTTGGTAACAAGCCATGAAAAGATACACATGGTAGATATGTATTTCAAGCTTATTCAATGAATATCGAATTATAGGAGGAGATATGTATGAAAAGATTAGTTACAGGCTTACTAGCATTATCATTATTTTTAGCTGCATGTGGTCAAGATAGTGACCAACAAAAAGACAGTAATAAAGAAAAAGATGATAAAGCGAAAACTGAACAACAAGATAAAAAAACAAATGATTCATCTAAAGATAAGAAAGACAATAAAGATGATAGTAAAGACGTAAACAAAGATAATAAAGATAATAGTGCAAACGATAACCAGCAACAATCTAATTCAAATGCAACAAACAATGACCAAAACCAAACAAATAATAACCAATCAAGTAATAATCAAGCGAATAATAATCAAAAATCAAGTTACGTTGCACCATATTATGGACAAAATGCCGCGCCGGTTGCACGTCAAATTTATCCGTTTAATGGAAATAAAACTCAAGCTTTACAGCAATTGCCAAATTTCCAAACAGCTTTAAATGCGGCTAATAATGAAGCAAATAAATTTGGTAGTAATAATAAAGTGTATAATGATTATTCTATTGAAGAACATAATGGCAACTATAAGTATGTGTTTAGTTTTAAAGACCCAAATGCAAATGGAAAATATTCAATTGTAACGGTTGATTATACTGGACAAGCAATGGTTACTGATCCAAACTACCAACAATAATGTTAATATAACTATGATGCAAGTTAAAAAATTAAAACGGTAAACTCTATAATATGAATTAGGGTTTACCGTTTTTGCGTACTTTAAAGTATAAAGGTTTACGTTTTATAGTACTTTTAAACCTCATTCACAGCCACTGAGGAATTTAAACACTATTGATTAGATGTCATCTTAGACAATATAAGTTGTGAAATAGATTCTAATGGTTGTTCTTTATGTTGTATTTGTGGATATTTAATCACTGGTATTGCCTGGGAAATTAAATTATTAATTAATAATTGTCGGTCTGTATACCAAATTTTTGATAGATGACGCCAAATATCTTCGTTAACACCTTGAGACTCAATATATTGACTGTGATTTGGAGTGTATAATGCTACTGTTTTGTCTATAGCCATCGCATCAAATATTATATTTGAGTAATCAGTGATAACGACATCAGACATTAGAATTAAGTCTTGAGCACTAAGATACTTTGGTGCAACAAGCGCCTCTTCTGGTAACATCGTTTCATCAACACCCTGAACCACAACATGATAGGCTTTGAATAAAGCATCTGATAGTGGTAATTGTTGCGCACTCACTAATCCAATAGGTGCGTATAATAAAACTGGTTTTTGATCATTTATTTTAAACGATTTCTTATACTGTTGTTGAGTAGTACTTTCGTTACGCTTTTGTAGTAAATATTGGTGTTTAGGATTACCATAAGCCAATACATTTGCTTGGTGACTAGGAAAAGCCGTTTGATAAAAGTGGCTAATATCATCAGCAGAATGTATAACATAATCGAATTGCAACCAGCGATTATATCTTTTAGCACGATAAAAAGGTGTTTCTATATTTTTAATAGGTTCTTTACTATCTAAAAATAATTGCATTATTGGTGTGCCTTGGTGTAATTGAATTAAAGTACCATTTGGTTGTAACGTTTCAGGTATATCATTTTCAACTAAAACTACGCGTGCGCTGTTAATTAATTCGTCAGCTTTTTCAGACTTAGGTGATATGAAATGTGGTCCGCGACGATCGTCAGTAACAAAATAACAGGCAGTCATTGGATTATGTTTAACGAAGTAAGTGAATAAATATTTTGAATTACCTATATATTGATGATGATCACCGATAAAAACGATGTGATCTTTTAAAACGTTTGGTTGCTTCGTATACAAGCCGAGGTTTTGTAATTGTTTGTTATCAGCACGTTGCTTTGCTATTTTATATAACCATTTAGGTAGCATAAACTTGGTAGAATACAACCAATTATCTGGTGAATTAAGTTGTTCTGAATCCTCAATAAAAAGGTTGCGAAAAGGTATAGGATGATGATCAATATAAGCCATTTTATTCAAATAAAACTGAGACATCATATCAAAATCTTCAATAGTTTTAATAGTTTCCCATATTGAAGCACTTGTTGCTAAAGGGGCTTTAAAATCAAAAACGACATGACCATCGATTAATAAATCACCTTTCAGAAGTGTCAATAAAGCTAAATCGAAAATCGTTTCTACAGAGTAATAATGTATTAAATCAAGAGTCTGTTGAATCGCATATATCAGGTTAGGATAATAATTATTGTTTTGAGCCCAATCGGCAATGTTGATCGATGATTGACCGAAATAGTGACAATCATTTTTGTATTGTCCATCCACAGTATAATCAACCACGATAGACTTAGGATATAATTGAACCGCATCTAACATAGATTGATAAATCATTATCTCATTGGCATATGGAACGACATGTGTATAACCTTCAGACTGAGCTTTCATTAATTGAGATTCAAACTTTTGCATATTAGAAACATTTATCTGTTTAATCATTGCTATAACTTCCATTTCTCATCGTAGTATCTTCCTTATTTTAGCACGGTCTTATGTAAAATTCATGAATAGTATAAGTTACTTCATTACATTAAGTACAATTCATTTTGATGAACAGATTTAAAATGAAAAATAAAACAATTAAATAGGAAAGTGATATTGTTAATAGTCTGAAAAAATGGTATATTTTAATTGTGAAAAAAATCACATTAATCTCACTGTTCTGTAAAATGTTATCGATAACAAAATGCTATAGCCAGAGCATGATTTTAATGAAGCAATTACACTACTACTTTATGGAAAGAAGAGTCAGCCTATGTTAGTAAATACGTTTAACCCATTTGATAATTTATTATTATCGTCTTTAATTGCAGCAATACCGATTGTACTGTTTTTACTTTGTTTAACTGTTTTTAAAATGAAAGGTATTTATGCAGCCATTACAACACTTGTTGTAACATTACTAATTGCAATACCATTTTTCAAATTGCCAGTTGGTATCGCTTCTGGTGCAGTAGTCGAAGGTTTCTTCCAAGGTATCATTCCGATTGGCTATATCGTTATGATGGCAGTATTGTTATACAAAATTACTGTTGAATCTGGACAATTTTTAACAATTCAAGATAGTATTACAAATATTTCACAAGACCAACGTATTCAAGTTTTACTTATTGGATTTGCATTCAACGCATTTTTAGAAGGTGCAGCAGGATTTGGTGTACCAATTGCAATTTGTGCACTTTTATTAACACAATTAGGATTTAATCCATTAAAAGCTGCGATGTTATGTTTAGTCGCAAATGCAGCGTCTGGTGCTTTTGGTGCGATTGGTATCCCTGTAGGTGTTGTAGAAACGTTGAAATTACCTGGAGATGTTTCAGTATTAGGTGTTTCTCAATCAGCAACTTTAACATTGGCAATCATAAATTTCATTATTCCATTCTTACTTATCTTTATTATTGATGGTTTTAGAGGTGTTAAAGAAACATTATCAGCAATTTTAGTAGTTTCAATCACTTATACACTTACTCAAGGATTATTAACTGTATTCAGTGGACCTGAATTAGCAGATATTATTCCACCGTTGTTAACAATGTTAGCATTAGCAGTATTTTCTAAAAAATTCCAACCAAAACACATTTATCGTGTTAATAAAGATGAAGAAATTGAACCTGCAAAAGCACATTCTGCAAAAGCAGTATTACATGCATGGAGTCCGTTCATTGTATTAACAGTCATTGTAATGATTTGGAGTGCGCCATTCTTTAAAAACTTATTCTTACCAAATGGTGCTTTATCATCATTAGTATTTAAATTCAACTTACCTGGAACAGTCAGCGAAGTTACGCATAAACCATTAGTATTGACTTTAAATATTATTGGACAAACAGGTACAGCTATTTTATTAACTATTATTATTACAATTTTAATGTCTAAAAAGGTTAACTTTAAAGATGCAGGTAGATTATTCGGTGTTACATTTAAAGAATTATGGTTACCAGTTCTTACAATTTGTTTCATCTTAGCAATTTCTAAAATCACAACTTATGGTGGTTTAAGTGCAGCAATGGGTCAAGGTATTGCTAAAGCAGGTAATGTCTTCCCAGTTCTATCACCAATCTTAGGTTGGATAGGTGTGTTTATGACAGGATCAGTTGTAAATAACAACTCATTATTTGCACCAATTCAAGCTTCTGTTGCACAACAAATTGGAACAAGTGGTTCTCTTCTTGTATCTGCTAATACAGTTGGTGGTGTAGCGGCAAAACTGATTTCACCACAATCAATTGCAATTGCAACTGCAGCAGTAAAACAAGTTGGTAAGGAATCAGAATTATTAAAAATGACATTGAAATACAGTGTATGTTTACTAATATTCATCTGTATTTGGACTTTCATCTTGTCATTACTATAAATAAACGTATTTCAAAATATAAATATACAGAGGGTGAGATGTTTTCTAACATCTCATCTTTTTTTAATGGATCATTAATGAAAGAAGTTTGACATTATAATAATGGTAGCGCTTTATGTTAAAATGAAGAGTGAGTAATCAGCAATCAAATTAAATTGGTTGATAGCTGTTAAGGTTTGTGGTTTTGTCTTTGTGCTATCGCACATAAAGTATATAATTAAAGTAGTTTCGTTATTATAAAATATTTATATACATAGTAGATAGTAATAGAGCAACACCATGGGAACCTATTGAGACACTTATTGATTCAAAGTGGTATTAATATGTCGTATTTCTCGAACGTTCCATTATTCATTTTAAAAAGGGGGACTGTATTTGTTATGACAACACAACATAGCAAAACAGATGTCATCTTAATTGGTGGCGGTATTATGAGTGCAACATTAGGAACATTACTTAAAGAATTATCACCTGAGAAAAATATTAAAGTGTTTGAAAAATTAGCACAACCTGGCGAAGAGAGTTCAAATGTATGGAATAATGCCGGTACAGGGCATTCAGCACTTTGCGAGTTGAACTATACAAAAGAAGGTAAGGAGGGCACAGTTGATTGTAGTAAGGCAATTAAGATAAATGAGCAGTACCAAATTTCAAAACAGTTTTGGGCATATTTAGTTAAAACAGGACAATTAGATAACCCAGATCGCTTTATTCAAGCGGTGCCACACATGAGTTTCGTCATTGGCGAAGATAATGTAGCTTTTATAAAAAGTCGTGTTGCAACGTTAAAGAAAAGTGTTTTATTCGAAAAAATGAAATTATCGCAAGATGAAGAAGAAATGAAATCTTGGGTACCGTTAATGATTGAAGGTCGTAAGTCTGATGAACCAATTGCTTTAACTTATGATGAAACTGGTACAGATGTTAATTTTGGTGCGTTAACTGCAAAGTTATTTAATAATTTAGAACAACGTGGTGTGGGAATTCAATATAAGCAGAATGTATTAGACATCAAGAAACAGAAATCTGGGGCATGGCTAGTTAAAGTTAAAGATATAGAAACTAACGAAACGACAACATATGAATCTGATTTTGTATTTATTGGTGCTGGTGGTGCGAGTTTACCATTACTCCAAAAGACTGGAATTAAACAATCAAAACATATTGGTGGTTTCCCGGTAAGTGGATTATTCCTGCGCTGTACAAATCAAGAAGTGATTGATCGTCATCATGCTAAAGTGTACGGAAAAGCAGCAGTGGGTGCGCCACCAATGTCAGTGCCGCACTTAGATACACGTTTTGTAGACGGCAAGCGTTCATTGTTATTTGGTCCATTTGCAGGTTTCTCACCTAAATTTTTAAAAACAGGTTCACATATGGATTTAATTAAATCGGTTAAACCAAATAATATCGTGACGATGTTATCTGCAGGTATCAAAGAAATGAGTCTTACGAAGTATTTAGTGTCACAATTGATGTTATCTAATGATGAGCGTATGGATGATTTAAGAGTCTTTTTCCCAAATGCTAAAAATGAAGATTGGGAAGTGATTACAGCAGGGCAACGTGTCCAAGTAATCAAGGATACTGAGGATTCTAAAGGTAACTTACAATTTGGTACCGAAGTCATTACGTCAGATGATGGCACATTAGCTGCATTACTTGGTGCATCACCTGGTGCGTCAACAGCTGTAGATATTATGTTTGATGTTTTACAGCGATGCTATCGTGATGAATTCAAAGGGTGGGAACCAAAGATTAAAGAAATGGTGCCGTCATTTGGTTATCGCTTAACAGATCATGAGGATTTATATCACAAAATTAATGAAGAAGTAACTAAGTATTTACAAGTTAAATAATAAACGAATCGGTAATGTCTTTTTTAATGTGATAGACATTACCGTTTTTTTAGTGGTTGTTTTTATTATCAGTGCTTTATATTTAGAAGCTTATCTTGATTGAAGTCATTTAAAAGTTTTGGAGAATTTATACCTGTCTGTATCGTTTTAAACCAACAATATTTAAGATAATAAAGGCCATGATAAAAATCATTAGAATTAGTAAATCGAACCATATATTACTCCAACCTTGCCCCTTAATCATAACATTGGTTAAAGCATCACCAGCATATCTGAGGGGGAAGATATAGCCAATGTTACCTAGCCAATCAGGCATATTTTCAAGTGGGAAAATTCCTGAAAAGAATACCTGAGGTACAGCAACTAGTGGAATAAATTGAATCATTTGAAACTCAGAATTAGCAAACGTTGAAATGAAAATTCCCATAGATAATGCTGTAATAGCTAAACAAATATTAATCAAAATTACATACCATAAGCTACCTGCTAAATTAATGTTCAATAAATATATTGAAAATAGGACTATGATTAATGTTTGAATGATTGCGAATATACCATAGCCAATCAGATAACCAAGGACGATTTCACTTCGACGAATTGAAGTTGATAATACACGTTCTAACGTACCTGTTGTACGTTCACGTAATAAAGCTATACCTGATATTAGAAATACAAATAAAAATACAAAGAAGCCCATTAGTATTGGAAACATTTTATCGAAATAAGTACTATCAGAATTACCGTATAAATAGGAATGTGAAATCTTAATATCTTGTTTGTTTGGTGCTTTCATTGTCGGAGGTGCTTTTTCAATTAGATGCTTTATACTGCTTATTTTATCTTGTTGTATAGCTTTGCCAATCATTTGTTTGATCATATTAGATTTGTTAGGGTCTTCATTTATATAAATGACATGCAATGTTTGATTTTCTTGGTAAATATAACCATCAAGATGATTATTCTCGATTTTAGATTTGATATTTTCATGAGAATGGAACGTTTGAGTTTTTATGTCGGATGATGGCAATTGTTTTGTTATATTTGATGAAACAGATGTATCGATACCGATTTTTAAATCGTTTTCATCACCGTTAAAAATAGAATACATAAGTGTCAATATTAAAATTGGTGCTAGAAACATTAGCGCAAGTGTACGTTTATCACGTAACATTTCTTTTAATATTCGTCTAACAATAGCTAAAATTTTCATGATTGACGAACCTCCTCAGCTTTAATAAATACCGCTTCAATTGTATCTACATTAAATCTTTGTTTTAAATTGGTTGGCGTATCTATAGCAAATATTCTTCCGTCGACAATAAGTCCAACTTTATCGCAACGTTCCGCCTCATCCATAACATGTGTTGTGATGACGACACTCTTTCCGTTTTTGGTCATTTGCTTGAATTGTTGCCATATTTGTTGGCGCAATTTAGGGTCAATGCCTACAGTTGGTTCATCTAATATGATTAATTCCGGTTCGGCCAACAATGTTATTGCTAAAGATAATCGGCGTTTCATGCCTCCTGAAAACTGTGCAACTTTTTTATTTAACGCTTGCTCTAAATTCACTAGAACGATATGTTTTTCAATATTATCTTTTAATAAATTTCCTTTCAGTCCTGACAAACGACCGTAAAACTCTAGGTTTTCATAAGCAGTTAAGTTTTCGTATAATGCATCAGTTTGCCCCATATAGCCTAATCGATTTAAAGCTTTGCGATTAGGCATCTTATGTGCGAAAATTTCTGCAGATCCAGAATCTATCTTTTCCATACCTAGTAAACACTTTATTGTTGTTGTTTTACCAGAACCACTAGGACCTATTAACCCTAGCAGTTCACCTTTATTGATTGACATACTAATTTCGTTTAATACGTGATGCTTATTATACGTTTTTACAACTTTATCCAACTTCGCGATAGTTGCGTCCATGACAACCCCTCCTAAATTGAGATACATTTCACTTTATTTATATATCATCTTAAGCGTATATTGAGATTGCGAATAAAATATTAATAGATAGTGAACATATTTTCTTTTAGTGTTCAGAAAAAAGGTGGGGCATATGGATCAAACAGCTTTTACGGATAGTCGTGTTACGAAAACGATAAATCGCATACATGATGGAATGGTAAATCTATTAAAAACGAAGGCATATAATGATATAACTGTTAAAGATATATGTGAAAAGAGTCAAATAAGTCGGACAACCTTTTATACACATTACAAAACTAAAGATGATTTTATATACAGCTATCTTAATACATTGTTAAAAGAAGCAAAAAAGAAATTTCTTAAAAGTGAAACTCTGACACAAGCAACATTTTTAAAAAAGATGATTTATTTTTGGCTAAGCGAAGGTCAACTCATTTTAATGTTATTAGGTGATGAGAGTGCTTATAAATTACATCAAGTCATAAAAAAATCACTACAACAACGTATCGAAATTAATGTTGTACCAGTATTAAATACAAAAATGTTAACGACGAAGGAAAAGTATTTTTTACTTATTTTTATGAGTAATGCAATCATTGGTGTGTTACAAGATTGGGTCAAACGAGGATATAAAGAGAGTCCTAAAGAAGTAGCAGAAATTATGAATAAAATATTTGAAAATGCATTTCGTTAGGTTTTTATCATGATAAGTTGATGTCGTAAAGGACAGTTGCAGTTACAATTCAATTTGAAAATAGTAAAAAGATATTATTCAGTTCATGCATATTTAAAATAAATACGACATAAAGCTATACATTGCAGAAGAGACTACTTTAATGCAATGTATAGCTTTTATAATTTTAATAAAAATCATTTTAATTGTTTCAGTTGCTCGTTAATAGTGTCTACGTAGTTCTTGTTTCTAAAGAATTGAATAATCCAAATCAATGTGTAAACCACAATAAAGATAATTGTAAATATGATTAGGTAATTTATTGTTAGTGGAAACCAACCGGCAAGTATTGCTAAAGGTAAGAATCCGACATACGTTGTTATGAAATGCACTATAGTTGCTTTAGTAATGCCCCAATCTGTGTATTTAAAGATAAAATCTCCAAGGAAAAAGACGACGCCTATGAGTAACCATAAAATGATAGAAATCAACATTACGGTAGTTTCTGTGAAATGCGTATAATACAATATGCCAATAGTTGATTGTGGGTTCAGTGGATAATATTTGCCGTCTGCAAATAACATACTAAAGAACAGTGAAAGGGTCAAACCAATGATTAAGCTAATGAATAATGAGTTTTTCAAATTTTTCATATTGATAAGCGCTCCTTTATAGATTTTAAATAACGTCTAGAAGAATAGGTGTAGTGTGCGTCTTTAAGATACATACGTATAAGTCCATTTGGCTCTAATAATAATTTTTCCATGCAATACTTGTTGACGATTTCTGATTTGGAAATGCGAATGAAATGTTGTGGTAATTGTTTTTCTAGTTCATAAAGTCGTAATTTTAGTTTGAATTTTTGATTGCTTGTAATGGCTGTTACATTTTTATTAATAACTTGGAATGTTATAACATCTGATATCTGAATGATATGGATTTCTTTGTCTATGTATCCGACTAATGTATGTGATTTGTCTAAATCATTGACTGCATTAATAATACTTTGAACGTGATCATTCATTTTAGGTGCATGTATATCAATATAAGATTCCGTCTCATTTGCATTGATAAATAAATTGAGTTTCATCATAGGTTAATGCCTCCTTCAAAATTATTAAACCATAAACGACCATCGATATATTTAAAATGTGTTGAATGGTAGAAATTAAATGTTAAGTGGCTAGAAAGCGCTAATCAATATAAAAGATACCTCCTGAAATAAAAACAGAAATGTTTTTTCAGGAGGTAGAGATTAATGTGAATTATTTGGCAGTGTAATAGTAAAGGTGGTTACATACTCGTTACTTTGTGTGAATTGGATTGTACCATGATGCAATTCAATGATGGATTTTGTAATTGCAAGACCTAAACCATTGCTATTATCATGTTTGCTCACTTTATAAAAACGTTCAAATAAACGTGCTTCAGCTTGTGGACTAATTGGTGAACCATCATTACTTATTGTGAAAATGATGTTGTTGTGACTATGTTGCAAAGCGATGTCAATGGCACCACCAACATCTGTATATTTAATAGCATTTATTAATAAATTACTCAATGCTTGATGTAACAAACGTTGATTTCCTAGGAAATTGATTGATTCTAGGTCAGCTAAAATAATTAACGATTTTTCATCAGCAGCAAATTGTTCATGTCGAATGATATCTTTAATGAGTTGATCGACTTGAATCTTATCATCGAATAATAAATGTTGGTGATTATCTAATTCGGATAAGAGTAACAATTCAGTTGTTAATCCGCTCAGCTGCGTTGTAATGGTATAAATATCATTTATATATTGTTGTCGTAATGTTTTATCAGAAGTTTGTTGTAACTCGCTTAATAAATGATGAATATGTGTTAATGGTGTTTTGATTTCATGAGATACATTTTGTACAAAATGCTGCCTCATTTGATCAACTTGTCCCAATGACTCTCTCATCTTATTAAAGTGATACTGTAATGTTCCAATTTCATCTTTGCGTGTTTGTTTGATAGGTGTTTCAAAATCACCATCAATTAAGCGTTCGGTCGCTAGCTTTAACTTTTTTACTGGACGAATGATTGAATAGGTTGATGCGATAACTAATGAAATCGAGATAAATAATAACAACATTAACAAGACGGCTAAGAATGTTCTAAACTCGCTAAATGTTTCTCCAATATCTGGACGCATGAATACTGCTATTGAACCGTCTTTTGTCTTAAAGTTAATACCAACAGTATTATCTGTTACATTGTCGAAAAATCCAGTTACGAATAATGCGAATGTTTTATCTTTAATACCATGGTAATCTTTATTATTTAACACGTTGTTAATAGCATTTTGTGATAAAGTATCTTCTCTAAAAGGCTCCCCATAAAATGTCTTATGACCTTTTTGATCAACGGTCATTATTTGGTAATTCATTTGCCCTAAATGTTTGAAATATTGTTGAATGTGCGTTGGTTTAGCCGATTGTTCATATTGTCTTGCTTCTTTAAGCGTCTTCATGATTTTCGCGTCATTAGATGCTTTTAAATTATAATGATAGTAAACATTTGTTAATACAAAACTTATTAATGCACTAAATAAAATAACCGTAATGGAATAAATCGCAATTCTAGCATAGAGTGTTTTAAACATGATTCTCCACCTTATAGCCTTGTCCTCTTACTGTTTCAATTGTAAGTGTGGCATTTAATTTTTTTAATCTTTGGCGTAGTCGCTTAATATGAACGTCAACTGTTCGTTCATCCCCTTCATAATCATAGCCCCAAATTTTTTCTATTATCTGTTCACGAGTAAAGATTTGCTTAGGACGTGTTGCAAGCATAAATAATAATTGAAATTCCTTGTTCGGTAACGTCATCGTTTTATTAGATACTTGGAGTTCCAAATAGGATTGGTTTAGCGTTAAGTTGCCAATGGTCATTTCTGAATTTGAATTGATATTATATCGACGTAATACCGCACGAATTCTAAAAATAAGTTCCTTAACCTCAAAGGGTTTGGTTACATAATCGTCAGTACCGCTTATAAACGCACGCTCTTTGTCACTAAGTGCATCCCGTGCTGTTAACATAATAACTGGTATATCATAATCATTTTTTAATGTATTACATAATTGAAAGCCGTCCATACCATCCATCATAATATCTACCACTGCAATATCGACACGCTGTTTTTCTAAAAGTTTTAATGCAGCTTCACCACTTGGTTGTGTGTATGCATCAATGTGCTCTGTTTGTAAATGGCTAGCTATATAATTTAGGATTCGAGGATCGTCATCGACAACAAGACATTGCACCATAGCTATAAACTCCCTTATCTTTTTCATTTATTATACATGTAAAATATTTTTGCGTAAAAAAACAATTGTTCATATTGAGTTCATATTTCAACCTTATACTGACGCTAAAGAAGAAATAGGGAGAAGTGAATCGATATGAAATTAGCGATAAAAGAGATTATGTTTTACAAATTTCGTTATATTTTAATCACATTAATCATTCTTTTATTAAGTATTATGGTGTTATTTATTAGTGGTTTAGCTCAAGGGCTTGGTAGGGAGAATATTTCGTTATTTGAACACTTTGATAATGATGAATATGTTGTTCAAAAAATGAAAGAGCCGCAAATTGAGAAATCGCAACTTAGTGATACGCAACAGAATCAAATTAAAAAGGTAATTCATCAAGAACCACATAAAATGAATGTTCAAACATTGAAATTATCTAATAAAGAACAAGATGTGATTACAATGAATGACGTTAAACAACAACGCTTACAACTTAAAAAAGGTGATTATCCTAAAAATGCTCATGAGGTCGCTATTAATGATAAGTTAGCTGCAGACAACATTAGAGTCGGGGATAGATTACATTTTAAAAATAATTCAACTAGTTATAGAGTTTCTGGTATTTTAAACGACACAATGTATGCGCATAGTTCCATTGTGCTATTGAACGATAACGGATTTAATGCATTGAATAAGGTTAATACGGCATTTTATCCAGTGAAAAATTTAACGCAACAACAACGTGATGAGCTTAATAAAATAAATGACGTTCAAGTTGTGAGTGAAAAAGATTTAACAGGTAATATTGCGAGTTATCAAGCAGAGCAAGCACCGTTAAATATGATGATTGTTAGTTTGTTTGCTATTACAGCAATTGTTCTAAGTGCATTTTTCTATGTTATGACGATTCAAAAAATATCACAAATTGGCATTTTGAAAGCAATTGGTATTAAGACAAGACATTTATTGAGTGCGTTAGTTTTACAAATTTTAACACTAACAATAATTGGGGTAGGTATTGCTGTGATCATCATAGTAGGACTATCATTTATGATGCCGGTAACCATGCCTTTTTACTTAACAACGCAAAATATTTTATTGATGGTGGGGATATTTATATTAGTAGCGATTTTAGGTGCCTCACTATCATTTATCAAATTATTTAAAGTGGATCCTATCGAAGCAATTGGAGGTGCAGAATAATGGCATTAGTCGTTGAAGATATCGTCAAAAATTTCGGAGAAGGTTTGTCTGAAACAAAAGTTTTAAAAGGTATTAATTTTGAAATGGAACAAGGGGAATTTGTCATTTTAAATGGTGCCTCTGGTTCTGGGAAAACAACATTGCTAACGATATTAGGCGGATTGTTAAGTCAAACGAGTGGTACAGTGCTTTACAATGATGCACCATTGTTTGATAAACAGCATCGTCCTAGTGATTTACGATTGGAAGATATTGGTTTTATTTTTCAATCTTCACATTTAGTTCCTTATTTAAAAGTGATAGAGCAATTGACACTCGTAGGCCAAGAAGCGGGAATGACCAAACAACAAAGTTCAAAAAGAGCAATACAACTTTTGAAAAATATTGGTTTAGAAGATCGCTTGAATGTATATCCGCATCAGTTATCTGGCGGTGAAAAGCAACGTGTTGCGATTATGAGAGCATTTATGAATAATCCGAAAATCATTTTAGCAGATGAACCCACAGCAAGTTTAGATGTCGATAGAGCAACAAAAGTTGTTGAGATGATACGTCAACAAATTAAAGAACAACAAATGATTGGTATTATGATTACACACGATCGAAGATTATTTGAATATGCAGATCGAGTGATTGAATTAGAAGATGGCAAAATAACTGATTAGTGGCTTGCAAAGACGCTAAATGTTAATGATTTAAGACATAGTAGTATAAAAGTTAGATAAAAGAATATGATTTGGGTCTACAAAAAACAGGCTGGGACATTAAGTTCTTAGGCAATGTAAAAAAGCTGATTTCTATTAATTATTTGATAGAAATCAGTTTTTTTGATATGTATTTTATAATGTACAGCTCGTTGAGCTGCTATTTTCCTTATATTAAGTGCCATTAATACAAAACCTAGCTCTCGTTTAACTTTATTTATTCCTCGAACTGACATTCGAGTGAAACCCAAAATAGCCTTCATAAATCCCAAAACAGGCTCTACATCAATTTTTCTTTGACTATAGATTTTTTTCGTTTCTGGTTCAGAAAGCTTTTGATTAATTTGGGCTTTAAAGTATTCCCAATTATAATTCTTCATAATTTTCTTATTGGATTTCGAATTTGGCTTCATGCATTGATGTCTCAAAGAACATGCTGAACAGTCATCACATTCATATAGTTTGAAGTCACGTTTAAAACCATATCTATCATTACGGTATGCATATCCTTTAAAACCTATTCTTTTGTTATTAGGACATATAAATTCATCATTAAGTTCGTCATATTTCCAATTTTGAGTGTTGAAAATGTCACTTTTAAACTTTCTAGTTTTATCTTTAATAAACATGCCATACGTAATAAGTGGCGTTTTATTAAAATCATCTATAATAGCCATATAGTTTTGCTCACTACCATAACCTGCATCAGCTACAATATACTCCGGTAAATAACCGAAGGTATTTTGAATCATTGTTAAAAATGGAATTAAAGTTCTAGTATTTGTTGGGTTTTGAAATAGGTCATAGGATAAAACAAATTGAGAATTTGTCGCTATTTGTAAATTGTATCCTGGCTTAAGTTGGCCAAAGTGTCTTATTTTTTTAAAGTATTTAAAAGTAAAATTACATGTTAATACGTAGTATTAATGGCGAGACTCCTGAGGGAGCAGTGCCAGTCGAAGACAGGGGCCCCAACACAGAAGCTGACATATAGTCAGCTTACAACAATGTGCCGGTTGGGGTGGCTGAGACGGCACCCTAGGAAGGGACCCATCATCAAAAATTCTATTTATAGAATTTTACAGTAATGTGCCAGATGGGCATAGCGAAGCCATTCAATACGAAGTATTGTATAAATAGAGAACAGCAGTAAGATATTTTCTAATTGAAAATTATCTTACTGCTGTTTTTTAGGGATTTATGTCCCAGCCTGTTTAGTTTATTTATTTTCAATATAACAATTGTCTAATCAAGGATTAACGAATATTTAAAGATAGTTTGACGCAATATTAGAAACAACCTATAATAATAGTTTGTTTGTGGATTAACTATTATAAATAAAAGCGGCGTAAAGACATATAAACCAACTACTTGAACAATATAACGTTAATAATAATCTATACTGATACATTACGCCTAGATAATCTTTAATGAGCACATGTAAGAAAAAGTGATATGGTGTATGACTTCCGACACCATCGATAGATAAACCTAATTTTTGGGCTAGTCGTAAGGCGCGTAATACATGAAACTGACTTGTTACACAAACAATTTTAACTGCTTTATGATACAAATTGTTGATGATTTGTTTAGAATATAAAAAGTTTGTGTATGTATTTATAGAGTGAGATTCCATTAGTATATCTGTTTTATCAACACCATGTGCAATCAAATAACGTTTCATAGCTAAAGCTTCAGGAATTGGTTCGTCTGGTCCTTGTCCGCCAGATACAATAATCTTTGTTGCTGATGCTTGTTGTTGATAGATATCAAGTGCACGGTCTAAACGCGCTGCAAGCATTGGTGTGACAAATTCGGTAAAAATACCAGCACCTAACACAATTATGATATCAACTTCTTTGTTGTATGATCTATGTCTATATGATACTGTCCAAACGAGATAACAAATAAAGGTTAGTAACAGGGAAAGACATAATATAGATAACCACATAGACAAACCTTTCACAATAGGTGACTGAATCGTACTTATAAATAGAAGTGCTGATGTGTAGAGTACAAATTTATATGAAAAAGATAATAATTTTTTAATAAATAAGCGACTAGAAGTATGAGAAAATAAATATCTATGTTTGAATAGCATGATAATACTGATTATTATAAATGTTACAAACATAGACCAAGGGAAAGTATAGGTCATGATGCTATAGATGAGTGACAAAAATATCGATATGACAACTAAGATGTAGCATGTTAAATTTAACGTCAGAGTATAGTTGAAAATTAACGGACAAATAACGATAAGTATAAATATTAATAATAAATTCAATAACATACTGACACCTCGCTTATAATAAATATTAAATATAAATGTAGATGATTTAATTTATTAAAGCAAGGAGAACGTAGCAACATGTAAGTCTTAATTTGTTATATTATATATGGGTCAATATTTTTGTGTTTTTTAGATGTGCGATACAATGATTGCTGAGGATACTTTATAAAAATAGTAATTAGGGAGAAATAATTATGGTAAAACATTTACAAGACCATATTCAATTTTTAGAGCAGTTTATAAATAACGTTAACGCATTAACTGCAAAAATGTTGAAAGATTTACAAAATGAATATGAAATTTCATTAGAGCAGTCTAACGTATTAGGTATGTTAAATAAAGAACCTTTGACAATTAGTGAAATCACACAAAGACAAGGTGTAAATAAGGCCGCAGTAAGCCGACGAATTAAAAAGTTAATCGATGCTAAATTAGTTAAGTTAGATAAACCAAATTTAAATATTGATCAACGTTTGAAATTCATAATCTTAACTGACAAAGGTAGAGCATATTTGAAAGAACGTAATGCGATTATGACAGATATTGCGCAAGATATTACTAATGATTTAAATTCTGAAGATATTGAAAATGTAAGGCAAGTATTAGAAGTCATCAATCATCGCATTAAAACATATAGCAATCATAAATAGGTTTTTGAAGGTGTTCAAATATAAGACTAAATATGTATGTATTGAACACCTTCTTTTTAGTTATAATTGAGAGAGTACTTTCATAAATAATGTAATAAGGTACAATTCTAAAGTAAAGTTAATCATTTCTTGAATTGTATTCTTGGGATAATATTTGTAAAATAATAATGGTAAAATAATAAAATAATTTTTGTGATATACATATAACAATTGAAGAGGAACAGAATTGAGGTGAAAGTATGAAATCTTGCCCGAAGTGCGGACAACAAGCACAAGATGATGTACAGATATGTACACAATGTGGACATAAATTTGATAGTCGTCAAGCATTATATAGAAAGTCAACCGATGAAGATATACAAACTAATAACATCAAGATGAGAAAAATGGTGCCTTGGGCAATTGGTTTTTTCATTTTAATCTTAATTATTATATTGTTCTTTTTACTAAGAAACTTCAATTCACCTGAAGCGCAAACAAAAATATTAGTGAATGCGATTGAGAATAATGATAAACAAAAAGTAGCAACATTATTAAGTACTAAAGATAATAAAGTAGATTCTGAAGAAGCGAAAGTATACATTAACTATATCAAAGATGAAGTTGGGCTTAAGCAATTTGTCAGCGACCTTAAAAATACGGTACATAAATTGAATAAGAGTAAGACCAGCGTAGCTTCTTATATTCAAACCAGATCTGGTCAAAATATATTACGTGTAAGTAAAAATGGCACACGTTATATCTTTTTCGATAATATGAGCTTTACTGCACCTACCAAGCAACCAATTGTTAAACCGAAAGAAAAAACAAAATATGAGTTTAAATCTGGTGGTAAGAAAAAGATGGTTATAGCTGAAGCAAATAAAGTGACGCCAATAGGTAATTTTATACCGGGGACATATAGAATTCCAGCTATGAAATCAACTGAGAACGGTGATTTTGCAGGCCATTTAAAATTTGATTTTAGACAAAGTAATTCTGAAACGGTAGATGTTACTGAAGATTTTGAAGAAGCAAATATATCTGTAACTTTAAAAGGCGATACAAAATTAAATGATAGTTCTAAAAAAGTAACTATAAATGACCGTGAAATGGCATTTTCAAGTTCCAAAACGTATGGTCCATATCCACAAAATAAAGATATTACCATTTCAGCTTCAGGTAAAGCGAAAGGTAAAACATTTACAACACAGACGAAGACGATTAAAGCCAGCGATTTAAAATACAATACAGAAATAACTTTGAATTTTGACAGTGAAGATATCGAAGACTATGTTGAAAAGAAAGAAAAAGAAGAAAACAGCTTGAAGAACAAATTGATAGAATTCTTTGCTGGATATTCTTTAGCGAATAATGCTGCGTTTAATCAGTCGGATTTTGATTTTGTATCGTCATATATAAAAAAAGGATCATCTTTTTATGATGATGTAAAGAAGCGTGTATCTAAAGGAAGTTTAATGATGATTAGTTCACCACAAATTATAGATGCCGAAAAACATGGTGATAAGATTACCGCAACCGTAAGATTAATAAATGAAAACGGTAAGCAAGTAGATAAAGAATATGAGCTTGAACAAGGTTCGCAAGACCGCTTGCAATTAATCAAGACATCAGAAAAATAGAGTATAAATCTTAAATAAGATGCATGTGTCATGGAATACAAACAACATCCTTTCAAAGTATTTACAATTAGTGTGAATTACTTTGAAGGGATTGTTTTTTGTGAAAAAATTTATGGGGTGCTGAGGTTTATATCATTTTATACCTTTTATAAGTTGTAATGATGTTCATGAAACTTGTGAGTAATGCTAATATATAAAAGAGCATATTTAAAATTAGTTTCTGTTCGTGATAGTTATAAACTAATCATTATATAAAGGAGATAGTCATATGAATGATTTAACGCATTTTAACAAGCGTTCACCGATATTTATTATTATTTTAGGATCTTTGACGGCCATTGGAGCATTATCAATAGATATGTTTTTGCCTGGATTACCAGATATTAGGCATGATTTTCAAACAACGACGTCTAACGCACAATTAACATTATCGATGTTTATGATTGGTTTAGCGTTTGGTAATTTGTTTGCTGGTCCAATTTCAGATTCAACTGGGCGCAGAAAGCCGCTTATTATAGCTATGATTATTTTTACATTAGCAAGTTTAGGTATTGTTTTTGTACATAATATTTGGCTGATGGTTGCATTAAGATTTCTTCAAGGAGTCACAGGTGGAGCAGCAGCAGTTATTTCAAGAGCTATAGCAAGTGATATGTATAGTGGTAATGAACTAACTAAGTTTATGGCATTATTGATGCTTGTTAATGGTATTGCACCAGTTGTTGCGCCAACAATAGGGGGCATAATTTTAAATTATTCTGTCTGGCGTATGGTCTTTGTCATTCTGACTATCTTTGGCTTCGTCATGGTCATAGGTTCTTTATTAAAAGTACCTGAATCATTAACAGTGACCAATCGTGAGTCAAGTCGTGGATTAAAGACAATGTTTAAAAACTTCAAAATATTATTGAAGACGCCACGTTTTGTATTACCAATGCTCATTCAAGGTATGACATTTGTAATATTATTTACTTATATTTCTGCGTCTCCGTTTATTATTCAAAAAATTTATGGCATGACTGCAATACAATTTAGTTGGATGTTTGCAGGAATTGGTATTACGCTCATCATATCAAGTCAACTTACTGGGTACCTTGTTGATTTTATAGACTCACAAAAATTGATGAGAGGCATGACGATGATTCAGATTATCGGTGTAATTTTAGTGACGATTGTATTGCTTAATCATTGGAACTTTTGGATTTTAGCGATAGGATTTATCATTTTAATAGCACCAGTGACAGGTGTTGCGACACTTGGTTTTACAATAGCTATGGATGAAAGTAGTAGTGGTAGAGGGAGTTCATCAAGTTTATTAGGGTTAGTGCAGTTTTTATTTGGTGGTATTGCATCGCCATTAGTGGGGGTAAAAGGTGAAGATAATCCTATACCTTACATAATTATTATTATAGCTACAGCAGTTATATTAATTGTTTTACAGATTTATAATATGAAGGTATTTAAAACAAATCGATGATAAACATAGTTTCTTCTATTATATTGAATTGAAAAATTAAAAAACAAAACATGAGCTATTCATAGACCTATGAATTTAGCATCAAAAATAAAAATGCCGAGATTATTATGTGGAAATCTCGGCATTTTTATTTTGATAGCACCGTTACATATGTACTATTATCTGTCCATTTGGTTTAACTTTCTCTAGTTGTTTTATAGCATTTCTTTATTAGAATGAAACCGTATTATTGGTTTTGAAGTTTAATCGTATTAGCCAATAAAATGTCAGCAACTTCTTCAGGTGATTCATTACAACCATTCGAAAGCCAATTAATAAATACTCCAGCTTGACCGCCTATGATATATGTAACATAAAGCTGTTTATTGGTTACTGTAGTACTATAGTCATTCATAATTTGTTGATAGTAATCTCTCGCTAAATTTATATAGTCTATGAATAATGTTTTCATTGGATAGGTAACTAAAATGTCTTTGAAAAACTGCTCATTGTGCTTGATATACTTAGCAATAATAATGAAGAATTTATAAAGTTTAAGCTTATCCTGTTTAATGTTTTCGAAATTATGATGTAGCGCGCTTAGAAGAAATTGGAATTTTTCTTTATGCTTTGAGTTGATGGTATCCAATAAATCAAATTTATCTTTGTAATAATCATAAAAAGTAGAACGATTAATATTACAATACGCGCAAATCATTTTAGTGGATATTTCTTGAAAAGGATATTCAGCCATCAAATCAACAAGTGCGTTTTGAATTTCTATTTTGGCTTGTCGTTTCATATTGTTACACCTTTGTGAATTTTAACCAACACTCTTATAAAAATTGTTGGTGTTTTTTTAGTTATCATGTCTCTATAATAAATAAAGTGAATTTTAAAAGCAAATAGGAGGAAATGTTTCATGAAAAAGATGATATTAATTAATGTCATTACGGTTGTTGTACTGTTAGCAATTGGGATTGCTGGTTTTTATTTCTGGAATAAAACAACAAGTTATATAACAACTGATAATGCTAAAGTAAATGGCGATCAAATTAAAATAGCAAGTCCAGCTTCTGGGCAAATCAAATCACTAAATGTTAAGCAAGGTGATAAACTTGATAAAGGTGATAAAGTAGCGACAGTTACTGTTCAAGGTCAAGATGGCGAAACTAAAGATATGGAACTTAAAATGCCACAAAAAGGTACAGTTGCTAAATTAGATGGCATGGAAGGTTCTATGGTACAAGCAGGCAATCCAATTGCTTATGCTTACAATTTAGATGATTTATATGTAACTGCAAATATTGACGAAAAAGATATTAAAGATGTTGAAGTTGGTAAAGATGTTGATGTGACTATTGACGGTCAAAAAGCTTCTGTTAAAGGTAAAGTTGATAGTATTGGAAAAGCTACTGCTGCTAGTTTTTCATTAATGCCATCATCAAATAGTGATGGTAACTATACTAAAGTATCTCAAGTTATACCTGTTAAAATTACGTTAGATTCAGAACCGTCTAAACAAGTTGTTCCTGGAATGAACGCTGAAGTAAAAATTCATAAAAATTAAGGGGGTCATTAAATGACTACGACCTTCATTATTAGCTACATTGTTTTAGCGCTCATTATTGTTGGGGTTATCAATTTATTATTAATAAGATCAAGAAGAAAAGCAAAACGCCAACAAAAGGAACAACATTTTGCGACACGTCAATCAAATCAATCTAAATTTAAAGCAAGTGATTTAGACAGAACAACTGATCAATCGTCACAACATACGGCGCGTGAAGAGGCACGTATTGACAATAAAGACAATCAGAATCAAGTTAGTCTAACTGATCATGCGAAAGGGTCTGAACAAGATCAAGAATTATTCAATGATAATAAGGATGATGAAGCATTTGCTGCTAAAAATCCTGAATCAGAAGAATATAAAGTAAATGAGAAAATTAAAAAAGAACATAAAAACTATATTTTTGGTGAAGGTGTTTCACGCGGTAAAATATTAGCGGCATTATTATTCGGTATGTTTATTGCGATTTTAAACCAAACATTATTAAATGTTGCTTTGCCAAAAATTAATACGGAATTTAATATTTCTGCGTCAACAGGGCAATGGTTGATGACGGGATTCATGTTAGTAAACGGTATTTTAATACCAATTACGGCGTATCTATTTAATAAATATTCATATCGAAAATTATTTTTAGTTGCGTTAGTACTCTTTACAATTGGCTCATTAATATGTGCGATTTCAATGAATTTCCCAATCATGATGGTTGGACGTGTATTACAAGCTATTGGTGCAGGTGTACTAATGCCATTAGGTTCAATTGTTATTATTACAATTTATCCACCTGAAAAACGTGGTGCTGCCATGGGTACAATGGGTATCGCAATGATTTTAGCACCTGCAATCGGTCCAACATTATCAGGTTATATTGTACAAAATTACCATTGGAATGTGATGTTTTACGGTATGTTCATTATCGGAATTATTGCAATCTTAGTTGGTTTTGTATGGTTTAAGTTATATCAATATACAACAAACCCTAAAGCTGATATCCCAGGTATCATTTTTAGTACAATTGGTTTTGGTGCTTTGTTATACGGCTTTTCAGAAGCGGGGAACAAAGGCTGGGGTTCTGTTGAGATAGAAACAATGTTTGCGATTGGTATTATCTTTATTATTCTATTTGTAATAAGAGAATTAAGAATGAAAGCACCAATGTTGAATTTAGAAGTATTGAAATTTCCAACATTTACACTAACAACAGTAATTAATATGGTTGTAATGATGAGCTTGTATGGTGGTATGATTTTATTACCAATTTATTTACAAAATTTACGTGGTTTCTCAGCATTAGATTCCGGATTGTTATTATTACCTGGTTCTCTAATTATGGGTCTACTAGGACCATTTGCTGGTAAGTTGTTAGACACGATTGGCTTAAAACCTTTAGCCATTTTTGGTATTGCTGTCATGACTTATGCAACATGGGAATTAACTAAATTGAATATGGATACGCCATATATGACAATCATGGGCATCTATGTACTACGTTCATTTGGTATGGCATTTATTATGATGCCAATGGTAACAGCAGCTATTAATGCGTTGCCGGGACGACTTGCCTCCCATGGTAATGCCTTCTTAAATACGATGCGGCAACTAGCTGGTTCTATAGGAACAGCAATCTTGGTTACTGTAATGACAACGCAAACTACACAACATTTATCAGCTTTTGGGGAAGAGTTAGATAAAACGAATCCTGTTGTACAAGATCATATGCGTGAATTAGCATCGCAATATGGTGGTCAAGAAGGCGCAATGAAAGTGTTATTACAATTTGTAAATAAACTAGCAACAGTTGAAGGGATTAATGATGCATTTATAGTTGCAACGATATTTAGCATCATCGCTTTAATTTTATGCTTATTTTTACAAAGTAACAAAAAAGCAAAAGCTACGGCTCAAAAGATAGATGCAGATAATAGTATCAATCATGAATAAATAAAATAAATTAATTGAAGTGTGACTAATCAAAAATTATGTTGTGGGGACATGATTTTTAAAGTATCGGTGCCAATATATGGTTATCGATACTTTTTTTATTTGTTGATTTGTAGAATGTTAGAGGAATTATATTAAAATTTGGCATTGACGTAGTAGGTCATTAATAAAGAAAAAGCAGGAAGTGGGTCAACGAAATGAATTTTGTGAAAATAACATTTCTGTCCCAATCCCTACTATATAACATTATTTTAAACGAGGCATGCGATTACGGAAGAATAAGCTTATAACAAGTAAACCGATGCTACAGCCCAGTAAAATGATGCCGTTATGAATAGCGTCAGCTTCTGTTATTACTTGATCTGGTGGTACATTTAAATAATATTTTTTTAAAGCATCTGCAATTTCTTGTGCGAGTGCTTTAATAATATAACTGAAATACAATGTAATGACTAACATAATTGTTAACACTAAAATATTTACTACTTTTAGAACTGTGCGATTAAATACAATTGTCAGTATTGTTATGACTAGGCTAACGATACATAAAATAAAGAAACCGTTAAAGACTAAAATTAAGCGATCGATTCCTTGTTGTAAATCATTGATATTACCCAAATTAATATTTAATTGATGCATTTTTCCAATTGTCTCGTTAAAATTTTTAATGCCATCAAAATCTACAGATTCTTTGGTGAAGACAATATTAAAAATGGGTTGTTTCCACATACTGTATCCAGCGATTGCGGTTAATATAACAACAATGATTTGAATAATCATGCTTACCAATGAACGTTTTTTCTTACCATATCGTTTACCACGATGAATATTCGGTTGTTGAAATGTCTCATCAAATGGTTCTAATCGTTGATTAGGATTTGTCATGCAAGGTACCTCCGTATAAAGTTCTTTTCTTTACTTATCAATATGTCTAGTTGTCTGTTATAATGATGAAAAATCACTGTTCAATTGTAGTCTTAAATTTGAAAGTGAAAAAGAAAATATCTTCTACATTATATACTTTTTTTGGCAAAGAATGTAGGGGATAGACAATCATTGGATACATAAAATATATAAAGGTAGGTTAAGACATTGATTAGAAACCGTGTTATGAATAGCGTTGTCAATAAATATTTGCTTCACAATCGCTCGATTATGTTTAAAAATGATCAAGATGTTGAAAGATTTTTTTATAAAAGAGAAATTGAAAATAGAAAAAAACATAAGCAGCCTTCAACATTAAATGTTAAAGCAAATTTAGAAAAATTATCATTAGATGATATGCAAGTCTTTCGCTTTAATTTCAGACATCAAATTGATAAGAAAATTTTATATATTCACGGTGGATTCAATGCACTACAACCATCACCGTTCCATTGGAGATTGTTGGATAAAATCACTTTAAGTACATTATATGAGGTTGTACTGCCTATCTATCCAAAGACACCAGAGTTTCATATTGACGATACTTTCCAAGCGATACAACGTGTTTATGATCAATTAGTATCTGAAGTAGGCCATCAAAATGTCGTAGTCATGGGTGATGGTTCAGGTGGTGCACTGGCATTATCCTTTGTACAATCTCTTTTAGACAATCAACAGCCATTACCGAATAAATTGTATTTAATCTCACCAATTTTAGATGCAACACTATCTAATAAAGATATTTCGGACGCTTTAATCGAACAAGATGCGGTTCTAAGTCAGTTTGGTGTCAATGAGATTATGAAAAAATGGGCGAATGGCCTACCATTAACAGATAAGCGCATATCGCCAATTAATGGCACAATAGAAGGATTACCACCAGTTTATATGTTTGGTGGTGGACGTGAAATGACACATCCTGATATGAAGCTATTCGAACAAATGATGTTGCAACATCATCAATACATTGAGTTTTATGATTATCCTAAGATGGTACATGATTTTCCAATTTATCCAATTAGACAATCACATAAAGCTATTAAACAAATTGCCAAATCGATAGATGAGGATGTAACACAAAACAACTAATAACATACAATTGACCCAGTTACGATTTCATGGAAGATGATATTTGACATGAAAACGCAATTGGGTTTTGTTTTTGAAAATATAGCAAGGATTATATAGACTAATTGTTAATGCGCTTCTGAGTGAAAATCACCAATAAGTGTATTGATATGCGTGATGATAAAGTATTGCCCTTTAATTTGATAAAATTGATCTAAAAAATTATCGAATTGACGTGGAATATCACTAAGTTCTGCAAAGTTAGCTGTTTTATCATAATTGCGATGAGCAACCTCATTTTGAAATTTATCATAATGTTCTAAGAAATGTTGATCTTCAAGCTGTTGTTCCACAATAGTCATAATATTATCGATGGCTTGCTTTTGTCCTTGAACATAAGCCATATGCACGCCATGCTTAAGTAGCTGATTTGCTGGTCCGTTAATGTATAACCCTTTTTGTGCATTTAATTCTGTTAATTCAAACTTAACATCATCTAATAAATCTAGTAATTCGATATGAATCTTTTGTTGTAATGCATCTGTCATTTTAATGCTCCTTTGTGTGGAATTGCTATTTTATGTCCTAATTGTTCAGGCCAAGTGATAGTTGGTTGATTTTTATAATAGTGTGCTATTTGTGTTGAAAATGATTCAGGAAAAGCATCAGAACGACGTGTGTGCTGATTAATTCCCATCATCATTACTTCATTTGTTGATGCTAGTGTACCATCTTCTTTAGTTAATGTTAAAAATAAATGCAACCGCTTATAATCGTAATCATAAATATATAAAGTAACAGTAAATACATCGCCAAGAGACAATTCTGAGAGGTATGTCGTATGTTCTTCTAGTGTAAATAGCGTATATGCTAAATTTTCGCGTTCTTTTAAAGAAAGACCGTGGCTGTAATTAAAACGATTCACGACGTCACTAAAAATGATATTATAATTTGCATCATGCATATGATTGTTATGGTCAATGAATTCAGATGTTACGGTTTGAGTATGTGTAAAAAGTTGTTTGATAATAACCATCTCCTTAGTGACTATCATACTAAAATAAATTAAGACATACACGTTATTTAATTCATGATAAAATAATAGAGAATTCGTTATTTAGGGGGAGTATCGATGGCTTTAACGATACGGTATCAAACTACATATGAACCGTTTAAAGTAGTTGATGATATCAAAGAGATACCAAAAGATGCGACTATTGTTTGGTATGATTTTGATGAACCGAATGAACAAGAAAATGAATGGTTTAAAGCACATTTTAATTTTAATGATTTAGAAGTGGATGATGCAATTAACGGTATGCCACGAGCTAAATATAAATCTTATAAAGATTATCAATACTTAGTATTCCATAGTATTATGGGGTCAAACTATTCACCAATAGCACTAAATATTTTTATACAAGACAATGTATTAGTAACATATCATCATCAAACGTTGGAATCATTAAATAAAGTAGTCTATAAGTATATGAATGCATTAGATGCAGAATTAGATTGTGCAGATGTCGTCATATTAATTTTAGATATGATGGTTGATAAATATTTCAACTTTGTATATGCACTTGAAGATAGTGTTTATCATTTTGAAGACCGACATGTAGATGATCGCTTTAATAAAATGGTCATGGATAGTGTCTTTAAGTTACGTTCGGATTTGATTAAAGTAAAACGTGTACTGTTTCCTATGCAGGAGCTAATTGATACAATGAAACAAAATGGTGATTTGATTATAGATAATAAACATTCGCTATACATTCAACATATCGATGACCACTTGATTAAGCAACGTAATATCATTCGTACTGCACAAGAAATGACAAACGAAATACGAGAAAATTTTGAGTCATACACGTCATTTAGAATGAATAGTATTATGCAAGTATTAACATTAGTATCAGTTATATTTTCACCGTTAACATTCATAGCTGGGATTTATGGTATGAACTTTGTAAATATGCCGGCATTACATTTACATTATGGATATTATATTTGCTTAGCTGTAATGTTTGTTATAGCTGTCGTATTAATCATCTTTTTCAGACGTAAAAAATGGTTTTAAATTAGAAATGACGAAAAGGTAGGTTTAATCATGAGTGATTTTCAAAGAGAACAGAGAAAAAATGAACATGTTGAAATAGCAATGGCCCAATCTGACGCAATGCATTCAGATTTTGATAAGATGCGTTTTGTGCATCATTCTATCCCATCAATTAATGTAAATGATATCGATTTGACATCACAGACGCCTGACTTAACGATGGCATATCCGGTTTATATTAATGCAATGACGGGTGGTAGCGAGTGGACGAAAAACATCAATGAAAAGCTAGCTGTAGTTGCAAGAGAAACTGGCTTAGCGATGGCAGTTGGATCAACACATGCGGCATTGAGAAATCCACGCATGGCTGAGACGTTTACGATTGCGCGAAAAATGAATCCTGAAGGCATGATTTTTAGCAATGTTGGTGCGGACGTACCAGTAGAAAAGGCTTTGGAAGCAGTTGAATTACTTGAGGCACAAGCGTTACAAATCCATGTTAATTCTCCTCAAGAATTAGTTATGCCTGAAGGGAATCGTGAATTTGTGACTTGGTTAGATAATATAGCGTCGATTGTATCACGAGTGTCTGTTCCAGTCATTATAAAAGAAGTTGGATTTGGTATGAGCAAAGAATTAATGCATGACTTACAACAAATAGGCGTTAAGTATGTCGATGTTAGTGGCAAAGGTGGTACTAACTTTGTAGATATTGAAAATGAACGTCGTGCAAATAAAGATATGGATTACTTATCATCATGGGGACAGTCTACAGTTGAGTCATTACTTGAAACAACGGCTTATCAAAGCGAAATTTCAGTTTTCGCGAGTGGTGGTTTACGTACACCACTCGATGCAATTAAAAGTTTAGCACTTGGTGCAAAGGCAACTGGTATGTCACGTCCGTTTTTAAATCAAGTTGAAAATAATGGCATTGCACATACAGTAGCTTATGTAGAATCATTTATTGAACACATGAAATCAATAATGACGATGTTAGATGCTAAAAATATTGACGACTTAACACAAAAACAAATCGTATTTAGTCCGGAAATATTGTCATGGATAGAACAACGTAGCTTGAATATACATCGAGGATAAATAAAAGAGGAGGCGAAGGCCTCCTCTTTTATTTATGAGTTTGGTGTTTAACTAAACCATTGAATGAATCCCATAATGACTATAACACCAATTAAATCGATTAAGAATGCACCAACAATAGGTACAACTAAATATGCTTTAGGTGAGTTTCCATATTTTTTAGTAATAACATCTAAATTTGCCATGGCATTTGGCGTTGCACCAAGCCCATGCCCGATAAAACCACCTACCATTACTGCAGCATCATAATCTTTTCCTAAACCTCTAAATAAAATTAAAACAGCAAATAAGATCATAACGACAACTTGAACTAAAACGATAATAATAAGAGGTATAGCAAGTTTATAAATTTCGATTAATTGAATGCTCATTAGCGCAAGAGATAAGAAAATACCTAATGCGACATCGCCAATTTGATTAGTAATTTTTAAATCTACAATATTAAAATTAAAACTTTCAGAGATATTTCGGACAATAACAGCTACAAATAATGAGCCAACGTAAATTGGAACATTAATCCCTGTTTGAGCTGTAAATAAATGACTAAAATAACTTCCAACTGCCATACAGAATACAACGATTGTAAATTGAATGAAGAATACTTCAGTGGCATTAAATTTACTATGTAAATGTTCGTTATATGCAACTTGGCTATAATCTTTAAATGTATCGTCACTATGTTGAGGCTTTAAGTTATAACGTTTGATTAAAAATTTTACAACTGGTCCACCGATAAGCCCTCCAAATACAAGACCTAAAGTTGCAGCCGCAAGTGCTGCTGTCAATGCTGAGTCAATGCCTAAATCTTGGATTGTCTTACCATAAGCGGCAGCATTACCGTGACCACCTTCCATAGACATAGAACCAGCTGTTAATCCTAGTAACGGTTTAATATTTAATACTTTTGCTAGTGATACACCAACTATGTTTTGAATGACTGAAATGATAGCACAAAACATAAAGTATAATAACAAGACTTTGCCACCTAATTTAAATAATTTCAATGATGCACCGAGACCGATTGTCGTAAAGAATGCTAACATGAAGAAATCTTGAATGAATGAAGCATCTAATTTAATCTTAACCATGCCAAATGAATCCAAAGCCGCAACTAAAATAGCAAAGATTAAGCCGCCAATCACTGGTGCTGGTATACAAATGCGTTTTAAAAAATTAACGTGATTAACGATAGCTTTACCAAGTAAGTAAAGTATACAGGCTAAACATAATGTTGTAATTGCATTAAGTTCTATCATTTTCAAATCCCCCTTGTTGAATATCCCTCTCCCTAAATAAGCTTTTATATGTAAGCGTTATAAAAGGGCACTTTTAACATTATACATGCAACAAATCAATATTTCTAGTTTTTGAAAATAATATCAATAATATTAATGCATCTAAATTTAATAATTATAAATAATTCTATTGTTATATTTTATAATTAAGAACAAGTTCAAAAAGAGGAGATGAATCAAAAAATATGATGGACACAAAGAAAAACAATGAACCCATCCGCATGTTGACGGCACGATTGATTGACTTATAAGGAGATAGATTTCATTTTCATGATAGTAATCAATGAAAGATGACATTTATTTCCAAGTATCTTCGGGAAACATACAATCTGATTTACGCATGCGAGACACAAATGGATTACCTTTCACTGTGTAACGTAAAGATTTATGTGTCCAATCACCTTTATTTGGAATACCGATTCGTGGACTAGCAATAATATCTTTAGGATATTTACGATTCTTAGTATCAATAGACAATCTACAGTCATTTAACGTAGCACCATCGATAGCCCGTGGAATGTTAAATGCCTTAGTCCATTTTCCTGGGCCATTCGTTACCTCGTAGCCTTTCTTACCTCTGTTACGGAACATAGCGGATAAACCGTCTTCTGGTTCAATTGCGCGGATAAGTACGCCTTCAGGTATACCTTCAGATTTTGTTACAAAATTAATGAGTAAATGCGTATGCATGACATGTGCATAAATTGTACCACCACGTTTATATAATGACGTAACTTTAGGTGTTATTTTACCGCCATAGCCATGAGCCGCACGATCATTCAAACCTAAGTATGCTTCAGTTTCCACGATGTAGCCTGTATACGTTTGAGTGGTATCCTGATAAATCACTTTGACACCTAATAAGTTTTTAGCTATTTGTCTTGTATCATTATTAACGAAATCCATAATATTCTCCTCGCAATTATATGATTAATTTAAATAAAAATGAAAAAGATATTTTTATTGTGGTAAATGTTTGATAAAATAGTATTGTTAAGAATTATAAAAATGTAAAGTATATACTTTGTTATGGAATATTTTATTTGCAGAGATTGAGACTCTTTTAAATGTGAACATTGCAGTGTGACATATTTTTAGTATAGTTAACGAAGCGTTGACTTTCAAATGAGTCTCCATATAGATGCGTACTTTTAGCGGGTTTTCATTTAACTAGTGATGAAATATAAAGTTCATTTTCCAATGTGAATGACGATTGAAATGAAGTGGCTTGATAATGAATCTTGTAAATTATAACGGTAATAATAATTAAAAATATAAATATGATTAACGAAAGGGAGATTACAATGGAACAATTACCTCAAGTAGGTTTTATGAAATCATTCGTATTATTTTGGAAAAATTATGTAAATTTTAAGGGGAGATCAAGACGTAGTGAATATTGGTATATGATGTTGTGGCATTTAATATTTATACTTCCTGCGTTCTTCGTATTCTTTATGGGAGCAGTATTTGTGGGTATAGGTGATGAAATAGATGCTAAAGTATTATCTATGTTTGGTGTGATGATATTAATACTTACAATTATATATATGCTTCTTTATTCTTTAGCAACCTTTATTCCCAATTTGGCATTAAGCGTCCGAAGATTCCACGATATATCAAGAACAATGGTATTGCCTATTATAATGTGTGCATTTAGTATTGTATTCTCTATAGTGGTGCAGTTTATCGAATCATATTATGATAATGATTTTATGTTTATGCCAATTGGAATTGTTATTTTGTTAGTACTTCTATATCTTATTTATTTTGGACTTACAGTTACAATGATAGTATTCCTATGCTTTGACAGTAAGCCGGCAAATAAATATGGCGAAAGCCCAAAATACCCATCTTCAATTAAAAATCAACCAGTGACATCTGAAATACCGGAAAAAGCGGGTACATCTGAAACACCGAAAACACCGGAAGAAACAGATAATCAATTGTAAGGATATAAATATCTCGGCACAATGATGCTGGGATGTTTTTTTACGAATAAGGCAATAAAGGCATGGAAAATGGGTAGTTAAAGCTAATGATACTTAACATGCAAAGAAGATACTATTTAAATATTTCAATTTCAGAAATTTTAAAAATAAATTCACTTTAAAAATATTGCATTTATAGAGAATAGAAATGTTATATTAAGATAAATACATATTGTTTTAGGAGGCAAAGTATGGGACTTGTAATTGAACATGTTACGAAACGTTTTGGCAAGATGACGGCAGTAAATGATATTTCATTAGAGTTAGAATCAGGCAAAATGTTAGGTTTTCTAGGAAGAAATGGTGCAGGTAAAACAACGACATTTCGTATGATTTTAGGCTTAAGTGAACCAACTGAAGGACACATTACGTATAACGGTAAGAAACTAGATAAAACAATGTACAATCGTATTGGTTATTTGCCGGAAGAACGCGGTTTACATGGGAAACTGACAGTTGAAGAAGAATTGAAATATTTGGCAACTTTAAAGGGAATGTCAAAAACAGAAATACAACAGCAAATATCGTATTGGCTTGAGCGTTTTGATATTACTGAAAACCGTAAAAAACGAATTGATAGTCTATCAAAAGGGAATCAACAAAAAATTCAGCTGTTAGCAAGTATGTTACATAAACCAAAATTACTAATATTAGATGAGCCTTTCAGTGGTCTAGACCCAGTTAATGTTGAGTTATTAAAAGAAGCAGTTAAAGACTTAAATGATTGGGGCAGTACAATCGTTTATAGTTCTCACCGTATGGAGCATGTTGAAGAATTATGTGATGATGTTTGTATTTTAGATAAAGGTCAACTTGTTGTTTCTGGTGATATCAATCATGTACGTGCATCTAATGGTAACAAGAAAGTTGTCATTGAGTCAGAAACAACACTACCAGATTTAACACACATTAGAGGCATCATTCATAGTGAAAACATGAAGCAAGGTATTCAGTTGACGATTGAGAATGAAGACGTAGCCAAAGATATTTATCAAGTTGTAGCACATCAAGGTTATGTTAAACGATTCCAAGTTGTAGAACCATCATTACAAGATATATTCATTGAGAAGGTTGGTGGCAAGGATGCATAAGTTTTGGGCGACATTTAGTTTGACATATATCAAAAAAATTAAAGCTAAATCATTTGTAATTTTTATGATTATTATTGCTGCCTTAATGATTGGCCTATCTAACATTGATAAGATTATTAACATGTTTGATGATGGTCCAGATAAAATTGGTGTAGCAGCACCGAATGAACAAATCTATAAGGTTTTCAAGCAACAGGCGAATACATTTCATAGTGATGCTAAGTTTACTAAAGTTTCTATAGAAGATGCTGAAAAAGAAGTAAAAAAACATAAACTTGATAAAGCTTATATTATCAAGGTGAATCAAAATCGCACGTTACAAGGGACAATCATTAGTGAGAAGCGAGTAAGTCATGAAGATTCACAAAAAGTACAAGCACTGCTTACAGCTATTCAAACAAATATGGTAGCCGGGGAATTAAATATCAACAAAGAAGACTTACAAAAATTACAAGCACAAAGTAAAGTTGATAATAAGGTGATTTCTAATGATGAAGTCGATAAAGTATCAGAAGGGCAAAAGATTTTCAACTATGCTTTAGCTTATGGCATTATCTTTCTAATGTTCTTTATTGTTTTAAATTATGCATCTCAAATAGCTATGGAAATTGCTAGTGAGAAAACATCGCGTGTCATTGAAATGATTATTACAAGTATTTCACCAATCCAACATATTTTTGCTAAAATTTTAGGCGTTATAGCAGTTGCCGTGACTCAGATTATTTTAATTGTATTGATGGCAGTTATATGCATTTTTGCCTTTGACTTAAAAGACTTGCTACAAGGTTTTAACGTGGAAATGAATCAATTGTCTTGGCAAATTATTATTGTCGGAATTATAAGTAGTATTGTTGGAATTATGGCGTATGTATTACTTGCAGCCATTCTCGGATCATTAACATCTAGAATAGAAGATTTAAATCAATCTTTGATGCCACTGACATTACTTGGTATGATTGCATTTTATATCGCGATATTCACGATAAATAATCCTGATGGGCAACTTGCTTTAATCACAAGTTATATTCCGTTTTTAGCGCCATTTCAATTAGTTGTACGCGCTCAAACTTCAGGGCTTCAAATACATGAGGTCATCTTAAGTTCATTAATCTCAATTGTAATGGTAGCTGTCTTGATATGGATTGCAATTAAAACATATAAAGATTCAGTACTTACATTTGAACGTGGCTTATTTAATTCAATGAAACGTGTATTAAAAAAATAAAATTGATGAGAGTGACACACATTTATCATATAAAATGATGATGAAAGCGTGTTACTCTTATTTTTTTATATTTAGCTATAGAATAATGTCTAAAAAAGTGTACAATATGAATGTGAAAACGAACTTTTTAAAATGGGAATGTGAAGTAAGAAGAAATGTAAACGAATGATATGTAGCCGATAGATTATTGGTAGCAAATGTGTGATGGAGTGATTTCATGTTATATCCGATTTTTATATTTATATTAGCTGGCTTATGTGAAATAGGTGGGGGATACCTGATTTGGCTGTGGCTTAGGGAAGGACAGTCTTCACTTGTTGGGCTAATAGGCGGTGCGATACTCATGTTATATGGTGTCATTGCGACATTTCAATCATTTCCATCATTCGGAAGAGTATATGCAGCATATGGTGGCGTATTTATCATCATGAGTTTGATTTTTGCGATGGTCGTAGATAAACAAATGCCAGATAAATATGATGTTATCGGTGCAATCATTTGTATTGTAGGTGTTTTAGTAATGTTGCTACCCAGCAGAGCTTGAACACTTGTGGTTAGAAGGGAGAAGTAAAAATGATAGTTGAAGTTGAGCACCAAAGACAAGGTGTAGATTTAATCAAAATTGATAATGATGAAACTAAAATTATTTTTACGAATTATGGAGCAAGAGTAGTGTCTTGGAAATATCATGATAATAATATTGTTCTTGGAAATGTTGTTGAAGCGGATGAATTTTATCATAGTAATCCTTTTAAATTTGGTGCTTCTATAGGAAGATATAGCGGTAGAATTGATAATGCTAAATTTAAGTTGAAAGGTAAAGAATATCAGTTAGAAAAAAACAACGGCGAACATCATTTACATGGTGGATGTCATGGTTTGGACAATAAGTTATTTGATTATGAAATTAGAAATGAAATTGCTCAAATTAAAGTGATATTTAAGACGGTGTTGAAATCAGCTGATGATCATTTCCCGGGTGATATCGATGTGACGATTACACATATTTATGATGCGGATCACCAATGGTCGATTGAATACGAAGCAGTTGCATCAGAAGACACATTGTTTAGTCCTACGAATCATGTGTACTTCAATTTGAATCGAGATAATAATGTCGTTGATAATCATCGCATTTCAAGTAATCAATTAGATATGTATGTATTAGATGAGCGAAATATTGTTACAGGTGATATTCTAGATTTACATGAAGTGTTTGAAGATAACAAGATAAAATTGAGTGATATTTTTACATCACAACATGCGCAATTAAGCCAACAAATGACACGTTTTGGTGGTCTTGATCACCCATTTACAGTTGGTGAACATAAAATGTATGTTGAAAATCATGAATTTATGTTAGAGGTCGATACAGATATGCCTCATATTGTATTCTTTACTTTTAATCAGCCTGATGAGTGGGATAGTCCATTTAATATTTATAAACCACATTCTGGCTTTACATTAGAAACACAATTTTTACCAAATGATATTAATTTATATGGTGAAAAAGCACCGTCAATTTTAAAAGCTGGTGAAGTGTTCAATTCGAAAACAAGTTTCCGTATCGAAGAAAAAGTAGAAAATGATTAAAAGTATCGGCATTTATATAATATTTATGTTATTTGGCGGAATTTTGAATAGGTTATCAAGAATCGTATCAAATGAAGTGACATCATTAATATACAGTTTGAAATAAAGAAAATATATAACATTAAAAAGGAATCAATAGCATCAGTAGTTATAGATAAGACTATTATACAAACGATGTGTAAGTTGATTCCTTTTTGTTTTGAAAAGTTCATTTAACACTTATAATGAAAGGTAATTATTTCAATGTTCTGTTATACATTTTTTGAAGTTTATCGCGTCTTGTTGGTGACAGAAATGGATTGTTTAGTGCATATCGTAACATATCTTGATTTTGTCTATCATTATAATAAAGGTCATTAAGCTGTTGTACAGATAAACGATGTTCGATTGGTGCTTCTTGTATTAAGTAAAGCTGATCATTTGGAGATACATAGCCTTGTTTTAATACCCGGAAATAGAAACCTGTTTTACCAGATGTAGACATGCGCTTCACTAAATCAGGAATATTATATTTTGCTTGAATTTTCCAGCACGGTTCTCTAATTTCAGAAACCTCAATTAACGCTTCACCTAAACGATATTGATTACCAAAGTAAACATCAGATTCGTCTAAATAATCAAATGTTAAATTCTCTCCAAACATCGCATGAGTAGGTAGTGAAGGTAAATCATCTTGATACAGTGCATAATTATGTTTACTAAACCCACAAACTGCTTTATGTGGTCCACCATGATCTTTATAAGCCTGTTCATCACCAGTGAAACCAGTTGAAGATAACCATGTTGTTTGTGAAATCTTAGTTTTATCTAAAGCAGAGCGCATCGGTCTTTTCGAGCTATAAGTCAAATCTTGGATTTTTCCTGTCGAAATTGCGTGAATTGATATCATATCATTCTCCTTAACGTTAAGTTAAAGTATATTGTACTATAAAACATTTTTAGAATTGTAAATTCTGATTGATATGTTTAAAAAAATGTTAGAAATAAGGGTATGTTAATTTATATGAGTCATGTAAAATATGAATTGAATAGATTACATAAATATGGGAGGCTACCTTCATGAAAGATGTCAAAGCACTTAAGTTAATGACATTAAATGATGTTTTAAGTCAAATCAATGGTGACATGACGCTGGGAATTGGTACAGGAAGTACAATGGAATTACTCTTACCTCAAATGGCGCAACTAATTAAAGAACTTGGTTACAATATTACAGGTGTATGCACTTCTAATAAAATTGCATTTTTAGCAAAAGAATTAGGTATTAAAATATGCGAAATCAATGATGTTGATCATATCGACTTAGCAATTGATGGTGCTGATGAAGTAGATCCATCTTTAAATATAATTAAAGGTGGCGGTGGTGCGCTGTTCAGAGAGAAAGTTATAGATGAAATGGCATCGCGTTTTGTTGTAGTTGTCGATGAAACGAAAATGGTTCAATACTTAGGTGAGACGTTTAAGTTACCAGTAGAGGTGGATAAATTTAACTGGTATCACATATTACGTAAAATTGAATCATACGCTGATATAAAAGTAGAACGCCGTGTAAACGAAGATGTCGCATTTATAACTGATAATGGCAATTATATTTTAGATTGTAAGTTACCAAAAGGAATTGACCCATATAAGTTCCATGAGTATTTAATTCATCTGACAGGTGTGTTTGAGACAGGATACTTTTTAGATATGGCAGATCAAGTTATTGTAGGCACTCAAGAGGGTGTTGAAATTTTAGAAAAATAATAATAGTACAGAAAAGCGCTTACTAGCATCATCTTCTTAAGAGGTACTAGCAAGCGCTTTGTTATTATTTGTTTTTATCTGAAGATTGTTCTTCAGTTTTTTCGATATGTTTTTCTGCATCGATTACAACTGATGAACGTCTGTCTTCTTTATAAGTCGCAGGTTCTTTTAATGATTGTATTTCATCTTCATTTGAATCGTTTGTTAAATCGTCACTTTGTGGTGCATGTTTAACTGATTCTGCTGATTCTACTGACTCCGAAGTGATGTCATGATGTTCATCATGATTAGATTCAGTTTGATTATCTATGTGATGTTGAGGTTCTGCTTTTTCAGTACCTTCATGAATGCTTGGTTCGTCAGCCACTGTTTTTTCAGTATCATTTTTAGCAATACCGACCGTTGATGCAGTAGCTACACCTGTTTTTTCAGCATCTTTAATATTTGAAGAAGATTTTTCAGCCTCAGTATGATTAGTTTCTTCATCGTCATTGACATGGTCTAAATAATTATTAGGCTCAAGTTCTTCAAGATTTCGTCTTGTTGTTAAATATGCAACACCTCGGATAATTAAGCTTAAACCAATGTATCCTACTGCAACGATTGCTGTTGAAATGGCGATGACTTTGATTGAAAATAGATCGCCGATTTCTTCGCTAAACAAGAAAATAAGTCCGAATGTCATTGAAGCATGGAATGTCGTTGCAATATAAATCGTACGTCCTTTAGTCGCTCTAATTAATTCACCAAGAATCATAGAGAATGAGAATGTATAAAGAAAGTTATAAGCAGCAAATTCTGTACCATAAGTTGTATTTGCTGAGAAAACTGAATACATCAGACCAACAACAATACTTGCAAAGAACGTGTTCATTTTCGTTTCAACAATATTTTGTAAGTATGAACGGAATCCGAATTCTACTACGAACGCCATTAGAATATGTCCAATCAGAATGTGTGTAATAGGTACTGATAAGCCTGTTGATTGTAATAAAATAAAGCTATCTGCAAATGTATTAAAGCTGTACATACCAATAATTAGAATAATTAAAGGTAAAATTAAAGCTAGCAATAGACGTTCAATTACTTTCAGGCTGATTGAGAATTTTAAACCTGCAAGTTGGACCTTTTTATATTTGAAAACGAGTATACAAATGATTGCAGTAATTAATGGTGCTAGATCTGTAACTTCAAATATAAAGTGTTTGACACCAATTATAGACTGGAAATCTCTGAGCATAATGGATAACGCCATTGTAATGACAAAGAAGACGAAAATCGTCATTGCCCATTGAAAACCAGAAATTTTATTGTTTTTCATTATATGTAACCTCCATTAGGTAACAAGCAAAATATCTTTTAGTAACAATTATACATATTACAAGCCGAGAGATAAATTGTCTATGTCAATATTAATGAAAATGTAATAGTCTTGACGTATTTTATTAACATAAATCAGCTAAGTATTCGTTATTACATAGAAAATAGGGGTAAAAGAAATGTAGTTAAGTATTTTTAAGATACGGATTTAACTATGAATTGAATTCAAAATTTCCTATACGTTATACTTTAATTGTTAATAAGCCACATAAATAAGAGGGGGAAATGCTGTGTACAAGCAAGGTGAACCAAATTTATGGACTGGAAGGTTAGATAGTGAAACAGACCCGAAAAAATTTAGACATTTTCAAACAGTAACATTTGAAGATTTGTCTAAGCTGGAAAAGAGTAGTAGGCCATCAGGGGTCGGTATATTAGGCTATGCTGTTGACGAAGGTGTTGCTTTAAACAAGGGGCGCATTGGTGCAAAAGAAGGACCAGATGCGATTAAACAAGCATTTGCAGGTTTGCCGGATTTGAATCAATGTGAAACTTTAGTCGATTACGGAAATGTTTATCATGATCATGAGGAATTAATTGATACTCAAAAAGAATTTGCTATGCTTGCAGCGAAGTCAATTGCTAATCATAGACAAACATTTTTATTAGGTGGTGGACATGATATTGCGTATGCTCAATATTTAGCAACACGTAAAGTCTATCCAACACAATCTATTGGTGTGATAAATATTGATGCGCATTTTGATACACGTGCTGAACAACAATCTACATCCGGAACGAGCTTTAGACAAATTTTAGAAGAAGATGAAAACACAGATTATTTAGTGCTTGGTATTGCTCAAGGTGGTAATACGCAAAGTTTATTTGATTATGCTAAAGAGAAAAAGATTGATTATGTCTTTGCAGATGAATTATTGAGTCACGTATCACCAACAATTAAAGATATGATTGAACGTTTTGTACATGAACATGATGTCATTATGTTTACGATTTGTATGGATGTCATTGATAGTGCGTTTGCGCCTGGGGTAAGTGCGCCGGCAGTGTTAGGTTTGTACCCACATACTGTTCTTGAATTGGCAAAACGTATTATTCCAAGTGATAAGGTGTCTTCAGTTAGTATTGCTGAGATGAATCCAACATATGACGCTGACAATAGAACTGCGAAGCTCGTTGCTAATTTAGTGCATCATTTTTTAAAATAATTAAAAATATTTATATGTGACGAAATTTGCATTGCAGGGCAGAATGTGAGTATTTCGTAATAGAAGTTATATTAACGTTGATATATTTGAAAAATAATTGCAGTAAGAAGACTCTTAAGTTGTAGTCATCTTACTGCTTATTTATGTTTGTTGGTCTGAATGTAATGATTTATACATGGAAATCATAAAATTGGTTGTGAAATTCTTATACAGTTGACTGAGCAACAGCATAAGAGGCTCTAATAACTTAAGTTAAAGGCAAGAGGTATACAGTTGACTGAGCAACTGCATAAGAGGCTCTAATAACTTAAGTTAAAGAGCCTCTAAAAGGCCATATAAATAATCTTGGCATTGTTGTACGAATGTATGTACTCGTTCGGAGTGTTTACGCTTTTTATGATAATTGATATAAATTTTTCGGCCTAAGTTTGGACGAATTTTTTTATATTCTAAATTGGCCGTGTGAAATGATTGGTAATAAAATCTCGGAATGATAGCGTAACCTAAGCCAAGATGAACAAATCCAACTGCTGATTCGAATCGATCTGTTTCTACAACGACATTTGGACGAATATTTCTTCTATTAAAATAGTCATCTAAGTGTTTGCGCACTTGAGAATTTTTGTTTGGCAATATGAGTGGCAAATTTTCAACATCTACCCAATTTTGATTTTTAAATGTTTCTTTAGGTGCTAATAAAATGTAAGATTCCTCATATAAAGGAATGGATCTTATATCTTCGTGGGTTATTTTTTCATTTGTTATAGCTAAATGAATATTAAAATTCAGTAATTGCTCTATAGATTGATGTTTATCATGTATTTCATATAAACGATATTGCTGTTCAGGGTAGTCGGAATGGTGCTTTCGAATTAAATTCGCAATCCATTGATTCGTAGATTCAAGAGTCCCAATTTTTATCCTTGGTTCTGATGTAACGCTTAAATCATACATTTTTTCCATCGTGGATCGATATTGTTGAACTAATTCGCTCGCATAACGATAAAACTGTATTCCTTTTTCGGTAATCTTGATGTCTTTTGTTGAACGTGTAAATAAGTCATAACCTAAATCTGCTTCCATTTTTTTAATCGTAGCAGTTAAAGATGGCTGGCTAATATGTAAAAATTGTGCAGCTTTAGTAAAACTATTATATTTCACGATAGCCAAGAAATATTCTAACTGAATAATTTTCATGTGTTTTGCTCCTTTTATTTATAGATTCAAGCTATGGATAATTAGTTTATTTATATTTGTTAGCTATATTTTAACATACTATAATGAGTATTGAAGATAATAATATAAGCGTTTTAAATTTAGTGGAATTAACTTCTAAAAAGAACAGGAGCGAATTTTATGAGAAAAATTCAAGCAAAAAAAGGTTTGAGTATTGAGTGTAAAGGTTGGGAACAAGAAGCAGTACTTAGAATGTTATACAACAATTTAGACCCAGAAGTTGCTGAAAGACCAGAAGATTTAGTTGTTTATGGTGGTATTGGAAAAGCAGCTCGTAATTGGGAAGCTTTTGAAGCAATAGAGAAAACGTTACGAGAATTAGAATCAGATGAGACAATGTTAGTACAATCAGGAAAGCCAGTTGCTGTATTTAAAACACATGAAGAAGCGCCACGTGTATTAATTTCAAATTCAGTATTAGTACCTGAATGGGCAAACTGGGATCATTTTAATGAATTAGATAAAAAAGGTTTAATCATGTATGGACAGATGACAGCCGGTAGTTGGATATATATTGGTTCTCAAGGTATTGTGCAAGGTACTTATGAGACATTTGCCGAGCTAGGTAATCAACACTTTAATGGAGATTTAGCAGGCACTGTTACACTGACAGCAGGTTTAGGTGGTATGGGTGGTGCGCAACCGTTAGCAATTACTATGAATCATGGGGTAGCAATTTGCGTGGATGTTGATGAAACACGTGTTGATAAGCGAATTGATACGAAATACTGTGATGTTAAAACAGCTGATTTAGATGAAGCATTAAAATTAGCAGAAGAGGCGAAAGAACGTGGAGAAGGATTATCAATCGGGTTAGTTGGAAATGCTGTAGACATCCATCAAGCGATTCTAGAAAAAGGATTTAAAATTGACATTATTACTGACCAAACAAGTGCACATGATCCGCTAAATGGATATGTGCCACAAGGATACTCTGTAGAAGAAGCGAAAGTATTGCGTGAAAAAGATCCGAAAAAATATGTTGAACTGTCACAAGCTTCAATGGCAAAGCATGTTGAATTAATGCTTGAATTCCAAAAACGTGGCGCTGTAGCATTTGATTATGGTAACAATATTCGACAAGTAGCCTTCAATAACGGAGTGAAAAATGCTTTTGACTTCCCAGGTTTTGTACCAGCTTACATTAGACCATTATTCTGTGAAGGTAAAGGGCCATTCCGCTTTGCTGCGTTGAGTGGTGATTCAAAAGATATCGAGCGTGCGGATGAAGAAATGCGCAAACTTTTCCCAGAAAATGAAAAGTTATTAAGATGGCTTGATTTAGCTGAAGAAAAAATTTCATATCAAGGACTACCATCACGTATTGCTTGGTTAGGCTATGGAGAAAGAGCGAAAATGGGCCTAGCTTTAAATCGTCTTGTACGTGACGGTGAAATTTCAGCACCAATTGTTATTGGACGAGACCATTTAGATGCTGGTTCAGTTGCTAGTCCTAACCGTGAAACAGAAAGTATGAAAGATGGTAGTGACGCGGTTGGTGATTGGGCTGTATTGAATGCACTAATTAACACAGCTGCAGGTGGTTCATGGATTTCATTCCATCACGGTGGCGGTGTTGGCATGGGATATTCACTTCATGCGGGTATGGTTGTTGTAGCAGATGGATCAGAGCGTGCTGAAAGAAGATTGGAACGCGTATTGACTACTGATCCAGGCATGGGTGTTGCCCGACATGTTGATGCTGGCTATGACATCGCTATTCAAACAGCTAAAGAAAAAGGTATTCATATTCCAATGATTGATAAAGCAGGTGATAAGTAATGAATGATTTAATAATTAATCATATAGCAGAATTAATTTTACCGAGATCAACAGATAAACCTTTGAAGGGTAAGGAATTAGATAAATTAAATGTTGTGAAAAATGGTACAGTTGTCATTAAAGATGGCAAAATTGTATATGCTGGACAACATACAGATGACTACGATGCGACTGAGACGATTGATGCTAGTGGAAAAGTAGTTTCTCCGGCATTAGTAGATGCTCATACCCATTTAACATTTGGTGGATCTCGAGAACATGAGATGTCATTAAAACGTCAAGGTAAGTCTTACCTTGAAATATTAGAAATGGGTGGTGGCATATTATCTACCGTTAATGCTACTAGAGAAACATCCGAAGATGACTTGTTTAAAAAAGCAGAGCATGATTTGCTTACTATGATTAAACACGGCGTGCTTGCAGTTGAAAGTAAGAGTGGTTATGGTTTAGATAGAGAAAATGAACTGAAGCAATTGAAAGTGTCTAATCGTTTAGCTGAGAAATATGATTTAGACATGAAACATACTTTCCTAGGCCCTCATGCTGTACCTAAAGAGGCAAGTTCAAATGAGGCATTTTTAGAAGAAATGATTGCGTTACTTCCGGAAGTAAAACAATATGCAGATTTTGCGGATATTTTCTGTGAAACAGGTGTATTTACAATAGAACAATCGCAACATTATATGCAAAAAGCCAAAGAAGCAGGTTTTAAAGTGAAAATACATGCGGATGAAATTGATCCGTTAGGCGGACTGGAATTAGCAATTGATGAACAAGCAATATCAGCAGACCACTTAGTAGCTTCTAGTGATAAAGGAAAAGAAAAGTTGCGAAATAGTGATACTGTAGCTGTCCTCTTACCTGCAACGACGTTCTATTTAGGTAAAGAAGATTATGCAGATGCAAGAGGCATGCTTGACAATAACGGTGCGATTGCATTAGCAACTGATTATAACCCTGGTAGTAGTGTCACAAACAACTTACAACTTGTTATGGCGATTGCAGCCTTGAAATTAAAGCTATCACCTAATGAAGTTTGGAATGCTGTTACGGTCAATGCTGCTAAAGCAATAGACATTAACGCGGGTACAATTAACACAGGTGATAAGGCTAATTTAGTAATTTGGGATGCACCAAATCATGAATATATTCCATATCATTTTGGTATCAATCACGCAGAAAAAGTTATTAAAGACGGTAAGGTCATCGTAGATAACACAATATCTTTTAAAGCATAAAATAATTAGAAAGCTCTAAGCATTGATTTACACTAATGTTTAGAGCTTTTTGTGATTTGTGAAAACAAGTTTATCCGAGAACACGTTTTTATATAGATTCTTAATTATAAAAGTTAGAATAGTTTGACAATAGTGTTAGGATATTATTAAACAATTGTCTATCATTAGCGAAAGTAATTAACAAGAGTACATTGTTGTGAAATCATCGTTTGATAGTTAAAGACGATCATCGTAGGGTAGACAACATATCATTGACTTAAGGAAGGGGAATGACCGATGGGATTAAAAGATCAAGCTGTTGCCTGGAGAAGGTATTTTCATCAATTTCCAGAACTATCCGATAAAGAATTTAAGACTACACAAAAAATTAAAGATATTTTAACAGAATATAATATTAGAATATTAGACTTACCACTTGCGACTGGACTTGTTGCTGAAGTGGGACAAGGATCGAGTTGTATAGCTGTTCGGGCTGACATTGATGCTTTACCGATTCAAGAGCTTGTTGAACAGGATTTTAAATCTGAAAATGAAGGTGTGATGCATGCGTGTGGTCATGATATTCATATGGCTAGTATTTTGGCTACAGCTGTAAAGTTAAAAGAAATTGAGGGCACTCTTACTGGGCGTGTTAAATTCATTTTTCAACCAGCAGAAGAACTAGGATATGGCGCTTTTAAAATTATTGAAACACATGCATTAAAAGATGTACAAGCAGTATTGGGTTTTCATAATGACCCATCGCGTCCGGTAGGTACATTTGCAATCAAAACAGGGGCAATTACATCAGCAGTAGATCGTTTTGAGTTTCATATTAAAGGCGTGGGTGGTCATGCTGCAAAGCCGGAACAATGTAATGATCCAGTTATTGTGTTGGCGCAATTGATTAATAGTATTCAATCCATAGTTAGTAGAAATCTATCTGCGTTTGATGAAGCGGTAGTAACCATTGGGCAAATATCATGTGGTAATACTTGGAATGTCATTGCTGACCATGCATATGTACAAGGCACAGTACGTAGTTTTGATCCTGTGGTGCGAAAGCTTGTAGAAACACGATTACAAGATATTGCGGACGGGTTAGCTCAAGCATATAATATGAAAATTAATTTAAATTATACACATTTACCTGGCGCTGTGATGAATGATGAGGCATTGACGCATAAAGCAATTGCAGTAGCACAACATGTTGGATATAAGGTGGAAATGATGGAACAGCCGCTTACGATTGGAGAAGATTTTTCAGGTTATAGTCAACATTTTCCAAGTGTATTTGCGTTAATTGGTTCTCATAGTGAATATGATTTACATCATCCTCAATATAAACCGGATGAAAGGATTCTGGAAAAAGTACCTGAGTATTTTGTTGAATTTGTAAAGAGACTATTGCATGAGTAATTCGAGCTTGTTTTTATAAAGAAGAAAGTAATTTTTAGTGTAATCATGATTAAGTTCCTAGGAAGATTGGGTAAATAATAACCATTAAGCGAATAAGGAGATGTTAAAAAATGACAGCTCAAGATCCTAGAACAAAATTTAAAACAACGGATTATGAAAAACAAGAACAAGAGGTACCGGGTTTACAATCTGAAATGACGCCAGCACCTGATTGTGGCGAAACGTCTTACCAAGGTCATCAACGCTTACAAGGCTATAAAATGTTAGTTACAGGTGGTGACTCAGCAATAGGGCGTGCAGCAGCAATTGCGTATGCTAAAGAAGGTGCAGATGTAGCGATTAACTATCTTCCGAGTGAAGAACAAGATGCACAAGAAGTACGCCAAGTGATTGAAGAAAGTGGTCAAAAGGCAGTGTTAATTCCTGGTGATATAAGAGATGAGCAGTTCAACTATGACCTTGTTGAACATGCGTATCAACAATTAGGTGGCTTAGATAATGTTACTTTAGTTGCTGGACATCAACAGTATCATGATGATATTCATGGATTTACAACTGAGGCATTTACAGAAACATTTGAAACGAATGTCTATCCGCTATTTTGGACAGTTCAAAAAGCTTTGGAATATTTAAAACCGGGTGCGTCAATTACGACGACATCATCTGTACAAGGTTATAATCCTAGTCCTATTCTTCATGATTATGCCGCTTCAAAAGCAGCAATTATTTCATTAACTAAAAGTTTTTCAGAAGAATTAGGACCAAAAGGAATTAGAGTGAACTGTGTAGCGCCTGGTCCATTCTGGTCACCATTACAAATTTCTGGTGGACAACCTCAAAGTAAAATCCCAACATTTGGTCAAAAAACACCTTTAGGTCGTGCAGGTCAACCTGTTGAGTTATGTGGAACTTATGTGCTATTAGCGTCAGAAGAATCAAGTTATACAACTGGACAAGTGTTCGGTGTTAGCGGTGGAGTGCAAATAGATTAGGTTTGTATGAAGCTTTTAATTGAACAACATAATATTAATTTAGCTACTTCAATCAAGTAAATTAAAATGAATTAGTGAAGTTTATTTTAAATAGTCGGTAAAGGTGTGTATCTTTATCGGCTTATTTTAATACCCTGTCATAAGGAGCGTTTGCTCAGGGTGTGGATTATAAGTTTTAAGCAGAATAAACTTTCTTAATGAGGATGTCAGGACAACAACGAAAAAGTTAAAAACTGTTGCGGGATTGGGTTTAGGGACGGTTAGTGGAAGAAAGTTAAATTCATTAACAAGTGAAATGCCTAAGGTTAGATATTAGACGTCAGAACGGACAAAGAATAGTAGGATATGTTTTCAATTATATAGCGAAGTATTTATATGTTAAGATGATGTAAATTACATAGAAACGCTGCCCGTAGAAGTACTGATCATAGAAATGCTGATAAACGTAAATTTGCAAACTCAATATTAAACAAAGGGGTTGTTATTATGGCATTAATAGTATCTAGAGCTATATTATTTTTGATTTTAGCATTAGCTTTTGGAATAGCGACTGTTTTTCCTGAACAAAAGTTGCCAATTTATATATTATTCACACTGTTTGTAGTGGTTGCGATTGTTTCGAATGTATGGATTACACATCAAAACGTTAAAAAGCATATCATTAAGTTTAACAAACGTGTTGCTTACTTTTTGGGTGTGCTCTCAGGAGTATTCTACATTGGAATCGTTATTTATGGAGCAACTATTATAGGTTACTATAATTTTATATCATTTATTATATTTGCAATAAGTATCGTATCGATTACAATATTAGAAATTGTACTGGGTATTAATTTTAAAAATACGCGTCCATCAAACAAACAGCTGCAAGTTATTTCTGAACAAAGCGCACAGCAATTTAAAGTCATATCATTAATATTAGTAAGTGTATCTATCGTGTTCATTTTTATTGCATTAATGCTTAAATGGTGGCTTTTACTTGTTATTAGCATTATTGTTTTGATTATTATTACAGTAGCAATGATTGTTTATGAAAAATATTATACGACTCCTGATTAATTTATGATTGACGTACTAAGGATTATCTTGTAACGTAAACGTAAATAAGCATCACTTATCTAGAGAGGTGGAGGGACTGGCCCTATGAAGCCTCGGCAACATCTCGAATGTGCCAATTCCAGTAACCGTAATGGTTTGAAGATAAGCAGGTAAAGCACATGGAAACCTCTTTCTTCATCGTTTGTGAGAAAGAGGTATTTTTAATTGGAAAGCAGGTAAAAAGGATGGAAGTACATAAAAAGAGCAATGCTTGGGCATTATTCCCCTTGTTATTATTTGTGGCGTTGTTTTTAGGCGTAGGTATTATCACAGGTGATTTTACTTCAATGCCATTAAATGTTGCAATTACGATAACGGTAATTGTGGCGTTATTAATGAATCGAAAAGAATCATTTGCTAAAAAAGTTGAGGTCTTCACGAAAGGTGCAGGCCATTCAAACATTATTTTAATGATGTTGATTTTTATTTTAGCAGGTGCATTTTCAAATACAGCTGAAAAAATGGGTGGCGTAAAGTCGACAGTTAATTTAGGACTATCATTAATCCCAGAAAATTTAATTATTGTAGGATTGTTTGTGATCTGTATGTTTGTTTCTATATCTATGGGAACGTCAGTAGGGACTGTTGCTGCAATAGCACCTGTTGGTTACGGATTTGCACAAGCGACAGATGTACCAACTGCACTAGCAATGGCTACAGTTGTTGGAGGTGCAATGTTCGGCGATAATCTATCAATGATTTCAGATACAACAATTGCTGCGGTTAGAACACAACATACGAAAATGAAAGATAAATTCAGAGTAAACTTTAAAATTGTATTGCCAGGTGCTATTTTAACGATTATTATTCTGTATTTCTTAACGAATGGCATTTCTTTAAATCATGCTAAAAACTATGATTACAATCTAATTAAAGTTGTACCGTATATTTTAGTATTGGTATTAGCATTATTAGGTGTAAATGTCATTATCGTATTGATTGGCGGAACATTATTAGCCGGAATCATTGGTCTCATAGATGGTTCATTCGGTTGGATGGGGCTACTAGATGCAGTGTCCAAAGGTATTATAAGCATGGAAGATATTGCTATGATTGCGTTGCTAATTGGTGGTTTAGTCGGTATTATTCAACACAATGGTGGTATTGAATGGTTGTTGCAATTTGTTCGCTCTAAAGTGAAATCAAAGCGTGGCGCAGAATTAGGAATTGCGAGTTTGGTAAGTGTCGCAGATATTGCCACGGCAAACAACACCATCTCTATTATTATGTCAGGTCCTTTAGCTAAAAATATTGCAGATGAATATGATGTAGATTCAAGGAAATCAGCAAGTATTCTTGATATATTTGGAGGCTGCTTCCAAGGTTTATTACCATATAGCCCGCAAGTCATTTCAGCGGCTGGTGTAGCTGGTATTTCACCGTTAATGTTATTCCCATACAGCATTTATCCTATATTATTAGGTGTATGCGGACTTATTGCGATTTTATTTAATTTTCCAAAGCTAAAAAAGAACACTAGTCAAGAAATGAAACATTAATGCTTAACAATATATCGATGTAGCCAAGTAAGGTGGCTTGTTATATTAACAGATCATGTTGTACTCACCGTATAACTCTAATCTTTTAAAAATGATGATCATCTATGTTTGGAACTGAGCAAAAATACGTTAAAATAAAAGTAAGAGCGAAAGTGGGTGGACAACAGTGGCAAAATTTAATGTAGAGAATGAACATGTCGAAGTTGAAATTGAAAAGCTTTATAAATTTTCTCCAGAGTTAGTATACGAAGCTTGGACAAAGAAAGATTTGTTGAAACAATGGTTTATGACATCAGCCAGAACGAATAAAGAGATTGAAGCGGATGTTAAAGAAGGCGGTAAATATCGTATTGTAGATCAACAACGTAATGGCAAAGTAAATGTGATTGAAGGTATTTATGAATCTTTAGTTATGGATGAATACGTTAAGATGACTATCGGTATGCCTGGACTAAGTGAAACACAAGATGTCATTGAGGTAGAATTTTTTGAACGTGAAACAGGTGGCACCCAAATGCTATTTTATTATCGTTCATTAGTTGAAAAAGAAAGACGATTTACTAATTTAGAATACAAACAAAAGAAAAAAGAATATCATGATGCCATGGTGCATGGTTTCGAATTGATGTTTGATAAGATGTACCACGTTATCGAAACATCAACACAACAATAAAATGATAAAAGGAAGTTATGATAGGCTCAAGGCCATTAAATCATAACTTCCTTTTTTCTAATTTGAAATATCATTATGTAGTAAATACTCATTATATTTTCTTACAAGTGTTTCAAAGAATATATGATAACTGATGAAGCTAGAATAGTCTGTACCATCAGTTAAGTAGAATGTGTTACTGGATACATAGACGTTGTAATTTGCTTTTTGAGCAAGGGTATTATCTTTCATTGTAGTAACAGAAATAAAGTATTTTTGTCTAAGTTGAAGCAAGTTTGTTACTTCTAATAATTCATGTGTTTCACCTGATAATGAAATAATAAAGAATAAATCATTAGGTTCACTCTTGTTCAAAATCATTTTAAGTTCATGTTCATCATGAAGTACAATGACATGATTATGTAACGTTAACAATATACGCTGTGCCTCTGAAGCAACGTTTAACTGTGCACGCCCTGTACCATACAAATATATTGTTGAAGCTGTATGCATTTTTTCAGTAAGAAGCTGGTAATCAACGCGTTCTAAATAACTGAATGTACTATCGATTTCTTGTTTGAAACTATCGATAGAGTTAGATGGTAATTGGTGTGTCTTATTACTTTCAAATTTAAGGTACGATTTAAAATCACTATAACCGTCAAACCCTAATTTGCGTGTAAATCTGTGAATGGTTGCATTCGAGGCATGTGTGAATTGCGCTAAATCTTGTATTTTCATATTTTTACATTCATCTATATGTGTATTGATAAAGTGAGCGATATGTAAATCATTGTCATTAAGTTTATCAAAGTTTCGATTAATGTGTTCATCTAAAAACATATTCAACCTCCTTGAAAATAAATGTGTGATAGATCGTTATTACATTAAAACCTTGTATGTCATTATATATATTTGTGTATTGATATAGGTTTGATTATGCGTTTAAAACGAATGTATTACAAATACAACGATGTCATATATAAGGTCGTGAAAAAATTTTCACTATATGAAAAGATAATCTGATTATACAAAATACTTTCAAAATACGTCAATGTCGTTGTAGGTGTGTAAGCGTTTACTATATATTATATTTAAATAGTAAGACATCTATTTATAAATGAATCTAATTAGATGTATTGTTAGGAAAGATGATATGGAGGGAATAGAAGATGAATGCGATAAAGCGTTTCGGTAGTGCAATGATTGTACCAGTATTAATGTTCGCTTTCTTTGGGATAGTGCTTGGCTTTGCGACATTATTTAAAAATCCTACAATCATGGGGAGTTTAGCAGATCAACATACGTTTTGGTTTAAATTTTGGTCAGTAATAGAATCTGGTGGCTGGGTTATTTTTACGCATATGGAAGTTGTATTTGTTGTAGGTTTACCACTTTCTTTAGCTAAAAAAGCACCAGGTCATGCAGCACTTGCAGCATTGATGGGTTACTTAATGTTTAATACATTTATAAATGCCATTTTAACGCAATGGCCACATACGTTTGGCGCTAATTTAGAAAAAGGCGTTGAAAATGTACCTGGTTTAAAATCAATTGCAGGTATTGCCACATTGGATACGAATATTCTAGGCGGTATTATAATTTCAGCTATTATTACTTGGATTCACAATAGATACTATAGTAAACGATTACCAGAAATGGTTGGTGTATTCCAAGGTTTAACATTTGTGGTTACAATCTCATTTTTTGTGATGTTACCATTAGCAGCAATTACTTGTGTTATTTGGCCAACTGTTCAGCACGGTATTGGCTCAATGCAACACTTTATCATTGCTTCAGGCTATATCGGTGTATGGTTGTATCACTTCTTAGAACGTGTATTAATACCGACAGGATTACATCACTTTATTTATGCACCAATTGAAGTTGGACCAGTAGTAGTCAATCACGGCTTGAAAGCTGAATGGTTACAACATTTAAATGAGTTTGCTAAGAGTACTAAGCCATTAAAAGAGCAATTCCCTTATGGCTTTATGTTACAAGGAAATGGGAAAGTATTTGGATGTTTAGGTATTGCCTTAGCAATGTATGCTACGACACCTAAAGAAAATCGTAAAAAGGTGGCGGCACTACTTATTCCTGCCACATTAACAGCAGTCGTTGTAGGTATTACTGAGCCATTAGAATTTACATTCTTATTCATCGCGCCATACTTATTTGTTTTACATGCAGTTTTAGCAGCATCAATGGATACTTTAATGTACGCATTTGGTGTTGTAGGAAATATGGGTGGTGGTTTGTTAGACTTCATTTCAACAAACTGGTTACCACTTGGGAAAGAACATTGGGGCACTTATGTAGCACAAGTTGTTATAGGCTTAATATTTGTAGCGATTTACTTCTTCTTATTCAGATTCTTAATTTTGAAATTTGATATTCCATTACCTGGACGTAAGAAAACAGAAGAGGAAGTTAAATTATTTTCTAAGCAAGATTACAAAAATAAAAAAGGTGATAGCGTAGATTCTAAACGTGCTTCAACTGGTAATGAATACGAAGACAAAGCTGCGTATTACCTAGACGGTTTAGGCGGCAAAGAAAATATCAAAGATGTTACTAACTGTACAACAAGATTACGCTTAACTGTTTATGATGAAAGTAAAGTTGCGGATACGGAATATTTCACACATCAACAAATGGCACACGGATTAGTAAAGAGTGGTAAGAGTATCCAAGTTGTAGTAGGTATGACAGTACCACAAGTTCGTGAAGCATTTGAACAAATGGTTGAGGATCAATCGTCCGAAGATAAATAATACAAAAAAAGACACATCACTATACGCAATCATTGTAAATGATCATCGTATAGATGTGTCTTTTATTATGATATACGAGCTTTGCTCATAGATGACGATCTATAATTAGCAGATAGAATGTCGATATTTCTAGTTGCAATCGTATGTAACAATTTAGCGAATATTTCTGGCGTACATATAATATGCGCATGAGACTTATTCAACGTATAAGTGATATCAGTGTGATTTTGGAACATATTCATAATATCGATGACTTTGTCTTTAATGAAAGCATCTTGCAAGCCATCAATATTGATATCGAAACGCTTTGCAGATTGATATAAATTATCAGAATCAAGTAATTCATTTATTTTCTTTGGTGAAAGTACTTGGAAAATACTATACTGATGAAAACTTAAAAATGAAATGAAGTATGGAAGTTGTTGCTTTGGTAAGCTAATTTCTAATACATACTGATTAAACTGTTTGTTTATTGAGAATTGCAACGCATCACAAAATTGTACACTTTTGCATAACTTACTTAATTTTTTTCTAGTAGTACGGTCATTTAAACCGGCGATGTTGATGATGTATGTTTCGAATTTATCAATTAACATGTGAGGACCTCCCGAGGAATACATGGCATTAAATACACGTTTAATATTTATAAAGGTGACTTAATTTTGTTCAAGTTGATTTTACCACGCTTTTTTTCTTTATTCACTAAGACTTTTGAATGAAGTTTAAAATAATTGTTTATCAGTGATAAAATATTTGCAAGAAGAAGAGAATAGCCGAATAATCTTAATTTTCAGAAAAGTAATTGTAACCTTACTGGTCTTATGGTAATATTTTTCAATATTATCGACGAGGATGTGTTAACAATGTTTCAAAAATTGAGTAAATTTGCCACGAAGAGTTTTTTGGTATGGATGTTAGTAGCAGCTGTTATTGGATTTATTTTCCCACAACATGTTGCGACATTAGGTAAGTGGGTACCTTATTTACTTGGTATTGTTATGTTAGGTATGGGATTAACAATTACACCTAATGATTTCAAAATGGTCTTTAAAGCACCTAGAGCAGTAATTATTGGTGTCTGTCTACAATTCAGTATTATGCCCACATTAGCATTTATAATTGCAAAGTCTTTTCATTTACCACCTGATATTGCTGTTGGCGTAATATTAGTTGGATGTTGTCCGGGTGGGACATCAAGTAATGTAATGAGTTATTTAGCCAAAGCTAACGTAGCACTTTCTGTTTCTATTACGACGGTCTCTACGTTGCTAGCGCCATTCGTTACACCTGCGTTAATATATCTATTTGCAAATGAATGGTTGGAAGTATCTTTCTTGAGTATGTTGTGGTCAGTTGTTCAAGTTGTATTAATTCCAATTGCTTTAGGTATTGTTTTGCAAATTATTAATCGTAAAATTGCTGAAAAAGCTTCTACAGCTTTGCCGATTGTATCAGTTGTTGCTATTTCATTAATTTTAGCAATAGTTGTAGGTGGCAGTAAGCACCAAATCTTAACTACAGGATTATTAATATTTTTAGTAGTTATTTTACATAACGTATTAGGGTATACGATTGGATATTGGTTAGCTCGTCTTTTAAAATTAGATCGACAAGATCAAAAAGCAGTCAGTATTGAAGTTGGAATGCAGAACTCTGGTTTAGCTGTGTCATTAGCAGCATTGCATTTTAATCCAATTGCAGCAGTACCAGGCGCAGTTTTTAGTTTCATTCATAATATAACAGGGCCTATTTTAGCAAAGTATTGGTCAAAAAAGTTATAATTGCACTAATAGAATGAAGTGGTCATCGGACTGTGTTAAGCTTTGATAAAGAGAAAAAATAGAGGAGTAAATACATGTATAGAGCAGTTATATTTGATTTCGATGGAACAATAATAGATACGGAACAACATTTATTTAATGTTATTAATAAACATTTAGAGATGCATAATGCCGATCCTATAAGCATTGATTTTTATCGTTCTTCTATTGGAGGAGCAGCTACAGATTTGCATGACCATTTAATTAAAGCGATTGGTTCGGAAAATAAAGATAAACTTTATGAAGAACATCATCTTACTAGTACAACATTACCGATGATTGATACGATTAAATCATTGATGGCATTTTTAAAGCAACGTCACATTCCTATGGCGATTGCCACAAGTAGTGTGAAAGCGGAAATAATGCCTACCTTTAAAGCATTAGGTCTAGACGATTATATAGAGGTAGTTGTTGGTAGAGAAGATGTTGAACAAGTTAAACCTGACCCTGAATTATATTTATCTTCAGTACAACAATTAAATTATATGCCGACACAATGTTTGGCTATTGAAGATTCTGTAAATGGTGCAACAGCCGCGATTGCAGCTGGATTAGATGTTATTGTTAATACGAATAAAATGACAAGCGCACAGGACTTTTCTAATGTAGATTATGTAGCAAAAGATATTGATTACGATCAAATTGTAGCGCGTTTCTTTACGAAATAGGAGGCGTATCATGATGGGTTACATTATATTGTTTTTTCTAGCTGGTCCAGTAATTTTAGGCGTTGGAAATTTGGTGATTGGTCCTATATTTAACAAACAGACACCATTTCGCGTGCAAGTAAGATCTTTTGTTGTTGGTTCAATGATTTACTTAATACTCGCAACAATTGGCTATTTTTTACTATTACAAGGTAAACTTTAACGAGAAAACCACCTTACCTCATTAAATGGACGACCATATGTATGTGAAATGGTAGAACGTTCATGTTTATGTATGAGATAGGGTGGTTTAAATAGTTACATATATTTTAATAATAACGTCACGATGATAAGTACAATTAAGATAATATCTATGCCTACCATAATTGTAGCTCTTGTTGCATTACTTCCTTGTTCTTTTGCTGATTTCATAGCACGGTAGTTTGGCACAAAGCTAATAATTAGTAAGATTAATACAATTACACCAATTAATGCTGTTGTCATGATGAACGACCTCCTTTATTTTTTTCAATCAATTCCCAAATAAACGTAGCAATCACACCGATGATTAACCCAGTGATGACACCGATTTGTACCGTTAAAAATATGGCGCCGAAAATGATACCAATAATTAATGCAATCGGTAAAGTCGTACCGAGTTTAATCTTGCGCTCTGGAGAATTAATAATAGTAAATAATGTAAGACAAATGAGTATGAAAGCAAGTGTTGCAATAATAGTTCTTCCAACTAAATATAGGATGTCAGGTTTTTCCATACCGATATAATTTATGATGAAAAATGCTACAGCAAAGATTACCGATATTTTTGTAGCACGTGGCAGTATTTGTTTTAACATTGATATACTCCTTTTTAATATTATTAAAATTATATCATAATTACCGAGAATAGCTGAAGTTGTATGTGACTCAACGGTACTTGGACAACTTTTTTAATTTTTTAGAAAAATCACAAAATAATTGTTTGCAAAGTTGCAAAAGCCTGCTATAGTAGTTCTGTAAACGATTGCATGGTATGCAAATATTAATGTACCAAAATCGATAATTTATAGTATAATTACGGCAATAAGTTTTTTTATGGATTTATTTAGTATCAATCAGAGATGGGGTAAGAAGTTATGGAGAACAATGAACTACAAAGGGGATTGAGTGCCCGTCAAATTCAAATGATTGCACTTGGTGGTACGATTGGCGTGGGGCTTTTCATGGGTGCGACAAGTACAATTAAATGGACAGGCCCATCAGTTATCCTTGCATATTTAATTGCGGGTATCTTTTTATTTTTAATCATGAGAGCAATGGGGGAAATGATTTATTTAAACCCTACAACAGGATCATTTGCAACATTTGCAAGTGATTATATACATCCTGCAGCAGGTTATATGACAGCATGGAGTAATATATTCCAATGGATTGTTGTTGGTATGAGTGAGGTCATCGCAGTAGGAGAATATATGAAGTTTTGGTTCCCGGAATTGCCAACTTGGATTCCTGGTATTATTGCTATTTTATTATTAATGGCAGCGAATTTATTCTCGGTAAAAGCGTTTGGAGAATTTGAATTTTGGTTTGCTTTAATTAAAGTTGTAACAATTATTTTAATGATTATTGCTGGTTTTGGTCTTATTTTCTTTGGTTTTGGAAATGGTGGCCATGCGGTAGGTATTTCTAATCTATGGACAAATGGCGGATTTATGCCAAATGGTATTGTTGGTTTCTTCTTTGCATTATCAATTGTAATTGGTTCATACCAAGGTGTGGAACTGATAGGTATTACTGCAGGTGAAACTAAAGATCCTCAGAAAAATATCGTTAAAGCAGTGAATGGTGTTATCTGGAGAATTTTAATTTTCTATTTAGGTGCTATTTTTGTTATTGTTTCAGTGTATCCTTGGAATCAATTAGGAGACATTGGAAGTCCGTTTGTTGCAACATTTGCTAAAATCGGTATTACATTTGCAGCTGGATTAATTAACTTTGTTGTATTAACTGCAGCAATGTCAGGATGTAACTCAGGTATTTTCAGTGCGAGTCGTATGATTTATACACTTGCTCATAAAGGTGAAATGCCGAAAATATTTACTAAAATCATGAGAAATGGTGTACCATTGTACACTGTTGTTGCAGTATCTCTTGGTATTTTAATTGGTGCTTTATTAAATGTAATTTTACCTTTATATATCGATGGAGCGAAGAGCATTTTCGTATACGTATATAGTGCGTCTATTTTACCAGGTATGATTCCTTGGTTTATGATTTTATTCAGTCACTTACGTTTTAGAAAATTACACCCTGAAGAAGTGGAAGGTCACCCATTCAAAATGCCTGGTGGCGCAGTAACTAACTATTTAACAATCTTATTCTTAATATTAGTATTGGTTGGTATGGTATTTAATGTTGAAACTAGAATATCAGTGCTTATTGGTGTCATCTTCTTAACGATTGTAACGATTTATTACTTTATTAGATATAATAAAAATAATGTAAAAGCAAAATAGTATGATTATAATGTGCGCTTATTTTATGACAAACTTGGCCCTAGCTTATTAAAGTTAAATAGCCAAAGAAATGTTATGAGTAGGCGCATTTTTTTATAAATATAGCTTAAATCGAAGTTGTAGTAAGAATTTACCTTTAAAAGGGTATACTATCGATAGTTTTTACTGTGGGCTTAAAAAAATAGCATCATTAAAATAACAAACGCAATTGATATATGGAATGAATCCGTTAATCAACTGCGTTTGTTTTTAATATAAGAAATTGAATGGCCTTATCAAATCATTGGTCATATGCGTATGTTATACAAGATAAAAGACATGTAAGCTTTGAAAATGATGCATAAATTATTATATGACATGATTAAAGAATTTATATAAGACTGTTAATGTTTAAAGTTAATATTTGATAAATGTTTACGATAGTTATCTAAAGCCATTTTAGATTGTGTTATGAAATCTAATGATGCGTGATAATTTAATGCAACATAACGATAATATAAAATATCAATAGTGAACATTTGAGCAAATAATGAAGTTGTTGCTCCCATATGCATCTCATTTTCATCAGTTTTCCCATAAGTTAAAACAATATTTGATGCCTGTGCTACTGGATTATCCCTTGTACTGGTAATTGTAATTATAGGTATATGGTAGTCATCAATAACTTTAACCATTGATTGCATTTCACTTTGCGTACCATTGTTAGTAATAAGAATAACACTGTCGTTCGAATTGTGAGTTGCTAATAATGTTGCAAAAATATGTGTTTCTTGAACAAGTTGAATATTAAGACCTATTCTTGATAACTTTTGGTATAAGTCGGTAGCAACTACAAAAGATGCGCCAAAACCATATATAAAAATCGTCTCAGAACGTTTTAAACAATGACATATTTGATCAATAGTTTTATCATTTAATTCGTTATTAGCATGATTCAGTGCGCGTGTAGTACGTGTATGGAGTTTAGTTCTTAAAGATTCTGTGCTTTCGTTATTCATTAATTCAACATTGTAAATTGATGATGCTTTAGGAACATATTTAGATATATTTATTTTCAAGTCATGAAAACCGCCATCAGTAATTTTCTTGCTGAATCGAATGACTGATGATGTACTAATATCTAATAAGCTTGCTAAGTCTTGAGACCTCATTTTAATCACCTTTTGAGGTGAATTTAGTATAAATTTAGCTATCTTTTTTTCATTTTTAGTCATATATGGATATTGACTATCTATTTCTGTTAGTACGTTTGACATATTAATCACTCCACTTTAACGCAATATATTTTATTAGCGTTGGCTATTGTTGTTTAACGCGATGGTATTTACAACTTGTAACGTAAGAGAATGAAAAATAAGCTGAATATGTTGTTTGTTTAATGATATTGAATTATAAAACTGTAAATTTTTTTAAGATGTATAGATAAAAAATAGCATACTCCCATGTGCAAATAATATATCAATATATTGATATATTACCGTAAGTCATACTGTATATTCCCAATTTATACATTATGTACTCATCTATTTAAATCTTAGTAAATGTAGTTATATAAGACTAAATCTACCATCTTAATCATTATGATTATAACTCGATTAATGCATCTTTACAATTTGAAGAAACTTTTTAATTGTATAATTTATGTAATAAAGTGAATTTTAATAAATAACTTGTTTAAATGACATTTTATGAAAAATAGGTTAATGGGCAAATTTAATTGCAAATAATGCGTTAGATAGTTCTGTATGATAAAAATTAAGATATTGAATTTTGTTACCATAGTCGACTTGTCGGAGGGGATGTTTATTAAGTAGTGTTATAATTTCATAATAGGAAACTTGATTTTCGTTTATTATATATGATGTTTCAAAGCCTTTGAACTTATTCAATTCATTAGTAACTATTTGGTTAAATTTATAAATATGCGTTTGAATGTTCCAATCTGTCATTAAAGTATTATATTTAATCGTATCAATGATTTGAATCAAATTAGTAATTTGTTGTCCCATATACTTAGTTTCGTTTATCATGTAGTAGTACCTCCAAAAATCAATTATTAAACAGGAAAGGATATAACAGTGGAAAATGAAAAAAAGAAATACACGTTTAAAGATATAGCATGGAGAGATTTGCTTATAATTCCAATTATAGGTGTATTATTATTTGCACTAAACATTGCAGCTTACATAGGACCAATTTTGTTTGATTATTATGAAATCGATAGTAATCTGATATTTGTAGCGACTATCACACAAACTTTAGCATATACGATTGGGATTGGCGCATTTTATTTATTTCATTTAAAAGTGATGCCATCAAGACTTCGAGCTGGTTTTGCGTATATCAAAAAATATTGGCTTAGATTGTCAATAACGTATATTATTGCTCTCATCTTAATTTATACATATGAATATATGACACAATTTCTACCTAAACATTTGCAATATAGTGAAACAGCCAATGAACTTGGGCTAAATAAAATGTTTGAAGTGCCTGCATTATTACCTGTAGCATTCTTATTAATTGTGATTGTAGGTCCAATAGTTGAAGAAATCGTATTTAGACATATTTTAATTGGAGAATTAGGTAAGAAGTTTAATTTTATAGCTATGAGTATTGTTTCGGTGTTCTTATTTGCATTTATTCATGTGACTGATGCAAAGTCGCCGTTTGAGTTTGGTCCATATCTCATACTATCCATCATATTAGTTTTCACTTATTTAAAATCTGGGAGAAACCTAGGTTCAACAATTGCATTACATATAGCAAATAATTTTGTTTCTTTCGTTATATCAGTAATAAGTATTTATGCATAGATAAAACCCCGTCGACTCCATAGTTTAGGAATCGATGGGGTTTAAAAATTGATGATAGTTATCAATGGATATGTCTCTGGTTTGAATCGTCTTACCGAATGAATACGAAATATCTATAATATTTTCAATTTCGAGTTCGGCAGTTTTGTCTTGAGCAATGTCATAAATGACTGCATGCCAATGTCCGTGTTTACACAAAAGGCCAATAAATATAACGTTTTCGGCTTTAATATTATCATCAACCCTATGATCTACTAACATCACATTTCGTTCTGTACAATAGATTAAAATGTCGGAAAACAACATTGGGAGTGTCATATGTTGTGTGTCATCAAATTTAATATAAAAGTCCATGCGCTTAAGCAATTTTCTTAAGCGTGTTTGTGGAAGACTTAAACATTGTTTTATAATTGCGTTGATTTCGCTTTTATATGGTAATGTCGAGTACGACTGACTTTCATTAAGCACTAAAAATAAGGCCGATAATTGTGTTTCAGATAAGTTTAATGCAATTTTAGATTGTGCTTGTTGTATTTGGTAACCACCATTTTTCCCATAATGCGTATAAATTTTAACACCTTGATTTTCTAAATCATCAATATCTCTTAAAATTGTGCGTTTGGATACGTTGCAATATTTAGCTAATTCTAAAGCGGTCATTTTTTTATTTTGTTGAATTGCAGTAATTATTAAATTTTGCCTTTCAGCTTTATTCATGACAGCCACCTCCTAAAAGATGATATATTACACAAAGTATAACATAAGAGTGACAATGAGGACATTTTCAATATCTTTTTAAAAAAATCGGAAAAATTTCGTGGAAAACGCTTACATTTTAAAAAAGATTGTGCTATGATATTACTTGTAACAGGGGGAGCGATTAAACAAAGGGGTAGAGCTATATAACAGATAGCTTTTAATCGTTCAAGTTACATCACAACATCTTCAATATTTATTACTTACTTTCCTTTCTATTTGTCGGCTAGCACGTGACTAGCCGATTTTTTTATGCATAAAATGAAGAAGTCTTCAGTTGTATTGTTGATTCTTTTAATATAGGGTAATAATAAAATGATAATGATATGAGAAGTGGTGGACGAAATGACAGATAAAACATTACAGCAAATAGATAAGTTAATATGTTCATGGTTGAAACAAATAGACAATGTTATTCCACAATTAATTACGGAGATGACTACAGAAACGAAGCGTCATCGATTTGATTTAGTTACAAATGTAGATAAACAGATTCAACAACAATTTCAACAATTTTTAGCAACACATTTTCCGGAACACCAACTATTAGCGGAAGAAAAAAGTAATGAAATGATTACGAATGAAATTAATCATTTATGGATTATGGATCCCATTGATGGAACTGCCAATTTAGTAAAACAGCAAGAAGATTATTGTATTATATTGGCGTATTTTTATGAAGGTAAACCAATGTTATCGTACGTATATGATTATCCGCATAAAAAGCTTTATAAAGCAATACGAGGAGAAGGCGCTTTTTGTAATGGAATTAAGATGGAAGAACCACCATCGTTAAAATTGGAAGACGCTATTATATCGTTTAATGCACAAGTGATGAATCTGGATACGGTGCAAGATTTATTTGATGCCTCATTTAGTTATCGTTTAGTTGGTGCTTGCGGATTAGATTCTATGCGAGTGGCAAAAGGTCAATTTGGGGCACATATTAATACAAATCCTAAACCTTGGGACATTGCTGCACAGTTTTTATTTGCAGAACTATTGAATCTAAAAATGACAACTTTAGATGGTAAGGCAATTGATCATTTAAAGGGTGCACCTTTTATTATAAGTAATAAAGCATGTCATGAAACGGTACTTAAAATTTTAAATGCAAATGGTGGTTATCAAAAATACAGATAGATATTCTTGAGAGATAAAAAATAGTTATACGTCTACAGAAGTATAGTAAAAAAATTATTTTACTATATAATAAATAGAGAAAACAGACAAAGTATGTAAGGAATAGTAAAGGAGTGGTGGGATTGAAACGTTCGTCTAAAAGTAAAATGAGCCTACCGAAAAAAATATTTTTATGGGTATTCGGTATTTTAGTAATCTTAGCGATTGTAGCTGTTGTGTATGTAGCTGCTAAAATTTTTATTACTGGTAATAAGATACACAATCCGTTAGATCGCAATCATTCAGAATTAAGAGATAAAAAAGTGAGTTTAAACGATGGTGATCCATTCACAATCGCTTTATTTGGTGTCGATTCAGATGCTGATCGTAAGAAAAAGGGTGGCGGAGAGCGTAGTGATAGTATTATGATTTTATCTATCAACCCTAAAACGAAGAAAACTGAAATAGTAAGTATACCGCGTGATACAAGAGCGGAAATTGTTGGCCGTGGTACTACTGAAAAAATTGCACATGCCTATGCATATGGTGGACCAAATATGGCTGTTAAATCACTTGAAAAATTGATGAATGTGCCAATTGATCATTATGCGACAATCGATATGGATGGTTTGCATAATATGATAGATAGCATCGGCGGTGTTGATGTAGTAAGTAATGATACATTCACTGTTGATGGTGTTCGTTTTACAAAAGGACAGCAAACACATGTAAATGGTGATCAAGCATTGAAGTTTATTAGAAGTCGTAAAGAAGAAGGTGCTGGTGGTGACTTTGGTCGACAACAACGTCAGCAAATTGTACTTGAAGCGATGGCTAATAAGATTGCAAGCCCATCATCGATTACACATTTTAATAGTCTAATGAATGAAATTCAAAATAATGTTAAAACAGATTTAACATTAGGTGATTTGAATACGATTAGAAGCAATTATAAAGATGCTAATGACACGATTAATAAACATCAATTGAGTGGTCAAGGCGGCATTCAAAGTGACGGATTGTACTACTTCATTCCTAGTGAGCAGTCAAAAGCTGAAAGTACTAAGTTATTAAAAGATAATCTAGAGTAGTAAACTAAGGGAAAATAAGTTATCAAAATTGTACACAAATTAATTAGATAGAATGAGCTGTATAAAGAATAACGAATAGAATTAATAGCCCGTAAATAGAAGGTGATAACACTTTGTATTTATGGGCTATTTTATTTAATGCCTGATTTGCGGTTTTGTAAATTAACCCATTACAAATTCAATTTAAAGATAAATCATACCTTCTAAATGACAGTAGATATTTATCAAACTTGGGTTATTAATTTTCAGAAAAAGGGTATTTATAAATGGTATAGCGATTTTTAGGTGAGGTGATTATTAAGTATTGTCATTAATAAGGTTGTGAAAGAAATGGCAAAAAAGCGTGAAACAGATAATTGGAAAGCTAATAATGATAATTATTTTCAATTAAACAAAAAGATGATTTAATTTCGCACAAAATATTTCAAATAAAAATGATTGCAAAAATAAAAAATACAAAAATACGCTTAACATTATACACTTAAAGTAATACAATTATATTGATTCTATCTGAAAGATGTGTGGGGCATCTTTATTTTAGGTGGAAATTAGGCAATTTATTAAAAGTCATTTACGGAAAAATATATAGATGGGGTGAATAGTATGCAAGAACATTTGGTGGTCACGCTTGATGGTAAAGATTATCTTGTAGAACCAGGTACAAATTTACTTGAATTCATTAAATCGCAAGATACTTTTGTACCTTCAATTTGTTATAACGAATCAATGGGACCGATACAAACGTGTGATACATGTACTGTTGAGATTGATGGTAAAATTGAACGTTCATGTAGTACAGTGATTGATCGTCCAATGACAGTAAATACAGTGAATAATGACGTGAAAGATGCTCAAAAAGAAGCGCTTGATCGAATTTTAGAAAAGCATATGCTGTATTGTACAGTATGTGATTATAATAATGGTGATTGTGAAATTCATAATACGATGGATGCATGGGGACTTCAGCATCAAACGTATGAATATAAAGAGAAGCCATACGAAAAAGATTACGGCCCATTTTATCGTTATGATCCAAATCAATGTATCTTATGTGGGCGTTGTGTAGAAGCATGTCAAGATATTGAAGTAAATGAAACAATTAGAATTGATTGGGATCGTGAGCATCCACGTGTCATTTGGGATAATGATGTACCGATTAATGAATCGTCATGTGTATCTTGTGGTCAATGCGCAACTGTATGCCCGTGTAATGCGATGATGGAAGTTAACATGGAAGGTAATGCGGGTTATATGACTGATACGGAACCTGGTTCATTAGCGGCAATGATTGATTTAACTAAAAAAGCAGAACCTGGTTATGGTCCACTATTTGCAATCTCAGATTCAGAAGCAGAAATGCGTAAAGAGCGTATTAAGAAAACTAAAACAGTATGTACATATTGTGGTGTGGGCTGTTCATTTGAAGTTTGGACTAAAGATAGAGAAATTTTAAAAGTACAACCATCACATGATTCTCCAGCAAATAAAATTGCAACTTGTGTTAAAGGTAAATTTTCATGGGGACATATTAATTCAGATCAACGCTTAACGAAACCATTAGTAAGGAAAAATGGTGAGTTCCATGAAGTAGAATGGGATGAAGCATTAAATGTCATTGCAGATAATTTTACATCTATTAAAGAAAAGTATGGCCCAGATGCACTATCATTTATTTCTTCTTCTAAAGCGACAAATGAAGAATCGTATTTAATGCAAAAATTAGCAAGACAAGTTATTGGCACTAATAACGTTGATAACTGTTCAAGATATTGCCAAGCACCTGCAACAAAAGGCTTATTTAGAACGGTTGGACATGGCGGTGACTCAGGTAGTATTGAAGATTTAGAAAAAGCAGCAATGTCTGTATTGATTGGTACGAATACAGCCGAAGCGCATCCGGTTATTGCATCACGCATGAAGCGTGCTCAAAAATTATTTGGACAAAAAATACATGTGTTTGATATTAGAAAACATGAAATGGCTGAACGCGCAGATCGTTTTTATCAACCGAAACCAGGTACAGATTTGGCTTGGTTAAGCGCAGTGACGAAATATATCATTGATCATGACTTACACGATAAAGCCTTTATCGAAGAGTGGGTTGAAGATTTTGATGAATATTACAAGTCATTAGAAACATTTACAATGGCATTCGCTGAAGAGGCTACTGGTATTCCAGAAGCAGAGTTGATTAAGTTCGCTGAAGAATGTGCCAAAGCAGAGTCCGTTGTCATTTGTTGGGCAATGGGTATCACACAACAAGACATTGGAAGTGATTCAAGTACAGCAATTTCGAACTTATTATTAGTTACTGGAAATTATCGTCGACCTGGTACAGGTGCGTATCCATTACGTGGACATAATAATGTTCAAGGTTGTAGTGATATGGGTAGTATGCCTGATAAAATTACTGGCTATCAAAGTATTGAAGCGGACGATATTCGCGCTAAATTCGAAAAAGAATATGGCGTTAAATTGAATCCTAAAGTTGGTAAAGATAATCATGAAATGGTTGAAGGTGTCCATGATGGGGAAATTCATTCATTATATCTATATGGAGAAGATACTGGAATTGTAGATTCAAATATTAATTTTGTACAAGCTGCTTTTGAAAAATTAGATTTCATGGTAGTCCAAGATGAATTTTTAACATTTACAGCTACATTTGCAGATGTTGTCTTACCAGCAAGTCCTTCATTAGAAAAAGATGGTACTTTTACGAATACTGAGCGACGTATTCAACGTTTATACCAAGCATTGAAACCATTAGGTGATTCTAAACCTGACTGGAAAATATTCCAAGCAATTGCTAATAAATTAGGTTTCGATTGGAATTACAAACATCCAAGCGAAATTATGGATGAAATTGCTAGACTAACACCATTATATGCTGGCGTAAGCTACGAACGTTTAGAAGGATTTAATAGTTTACAATGGCCTGTGCATCCAGATGGTACAGATGAACCAATACTTTATTTAGAAGGATTTAATTTCGATAATGGTAAAGCAAAATTATTCCCATTATCATTTGATAATTACTTTAAGCAAGATGAAGTTTATGATATTCATGTAAACAATGGTCGATTGTTAGAGCACTTCCATGAAGGTAATATGACTTATCAAACACCAATGATTAAATACAAAGTGCCACGTGCATTTGTTGAAATTTCTCCAGAACTTGCTGAAGATAGAGGCATTCATGAAGGTGCAGAAGTTAAGTTGATATCTGAAACAGGAGAAGCGGTATTACAAGTTCACGTGACAGATCGTGTTAAAGGTAAAGAAATCTATATTCCATTAAATAATGATGCGATGGAAAATGGAGATCTTGGCGCAATTAACTTATTAACTAATAGTGATGTTGATCAATACACGGATACACCATCTTATAAACGTACAAGCTGTCGTTTGGAGGTAATTACGAAACGTGGTAAGTCACCGTTGAACCCTAATAATTTCCGTGTCAATAAAAAACGTCATCCGCAGTACAGTGTTCAAGTACAGAAAAAATGGGAACGTCCAGATTATGTTTTCCCAGGAAATCAGGTGGATAAATAATGGCTGAGAGAATATCTTCTAAAATTAGACGCTTAGAAAAATCAGAAGAACAAATTAAGTTAGAAAGTTTAAATGAAGTTACAGAGGCAATTGCAGCGAATAAAGATAGTATATTAAAAGCAATCAAACTTATTAAAGTGTTAGATGATGCTAAAATATTAGATGCTTTAAATGGCGCAGTTAGAGGACGTCAAGTGATTATTAATAAATTTGCTGTTGAGCTCAACAAAGATATCTATACTGGTTTGCTCACAAATATGGCATCAATGGTATTTTTATTAGGTGAATTAAATGTATCAGATTTAAGTGACTTCCTAAATAAAGTTAATAAAGGATTACATGTTGCAAATCAAGCGAGTCCTAATGCGAAGACATCTGTAAGAAGTCTGTTAGGAGTTTTAAAAGATGACGACATGAACCGTAGTTTAACATATATGCTTAATATGCTAAAAGGTATGTCTCGAGAAGATTAATATGGGTCTATAATAAATCGGATTGATGTATAAGTTTTTTACTTTTCATCTTTCCGATTTTTTTGTCTTTGAATATAACAGTGTTCTTGCATGTTGGTGTAGGGGCACTGCTTTAAGTTATATTGAAATATTATTTGTATCCGAGTCTTTATCAAACTTTAAACAATATTTTTGAGAATCGAGAAAATAATGTGCTATTGATAATCAACCATCGACAGGGCTATGAAACATCATGTATTATTATGATTATGTAAGTTATTTAAATAAAAAGGGTGAGTGCATATTAATTCGAGAATGTTAAAAACGTCAGCTGTAATTTCTAATACATTATTAGTCATAGGTTTAGTCTGTCTATTTATGATGAAATTAGTGTTAGCTATTACTTTTTTTGCTGTTTCATTATCAATTAGTCTAGTTGTCTTTAATATGATGTTCAGAGATAGAACAACGATGAAAGTAATCGTTAACGCTTCTTTTTTAATCGTAATATTAGCGATTGTAGTGGCATATTTTTTATTGTCTAAGTAAGAAAAATGAGGTTTTGTCTATATGAAGAAGAATTTCAAGTTACGCATTTCAACGCTACTATTGATAGTTATTTTAGTTGTTTTTGCTATATTACTCATCGTGAATGAAACTAAATTGTTTAAAAATGATGTGAATTACTCTTTTGATGAGGCTGTTTCAATGCAACAAGGGAAAGGTATTGTACAGACAAAAGAAGAGGATGGTAAATTTGTTGAAGCAAATAATAATGAAATTGCTAAAGCAATGACTATTTCACATAAAGACAATGATATGAAGTATATGGATATCACAGAAAAAGTGCCAATGTCGGAATCTGAAGTTAACCAATTGCTAAAAGGTAAGGGGATTTTAGAAAATCGAGGGAAAGTTTTTCTAGAAGCTCAAGAAAAATATGAGGTTAATGTCATTTATCTTGTTAGCCATGCATTAGTAGAAACAGGTAACGGCAAATCAGAATTAGCAAAAGGCATTAAAGATGGAAAAAAACGCTATTACAACTTTTTTGGTATAGGAGCATTCGATAGTAGTGCTGTTCGTAGTGGGAAAAGTTATGCTGAAAAGGAACAATGGACATCACCAGATAAGGCGATACTTGGTGGTGCAAAGTTCATTCGTAATGAATATTTTGAAAACAATCAACTGAATTTATATCAAATGCGATGGAATCCAGAAAATCCTGCGCAACATCAATATGCGAGTGACATTCGCTGGGCAGATAAAATTGCCAAATTAATGGATAAATCCTATAAGCAGTTTGGTATAAAGAAAGATGATATTAGACAAACATATTATAAATAAGACATCGGTGCTTAAAGGGGCTGGAACAATTTATTGTTTCGAGCTCCTTTAGCGCATTCTGAGTGTGTTAGTTAAATGGATTTTAACCTAACATAAAACGCGGGAGTGGGACAGAAATGATAAAGAGCCACTAATGATTTATTATGTAGTGGTTCTTACACATTAGCCACAGCTAATGTGTACTTAAAAATAGGAATACATGAGTAAAACTCATGCATAAGAAATACTAATTTCTATAGAAAAAGTATTTCTTTATCGTTGTCCCGCCAACTTGCACATTATCGTAAGCTGACTTTTCGTCAGCTTCTGTGTTGGGGCCCCGCCAACTTGCACATTATCGTAAGCTGACTTTTCGTCAGCTTCTGTGTTGGGGCCCCGCCAACTTGCATTGTCTGTAGAAATTGGGAATCCAATTTCTCTTTGTTGGGGCCCACACCCCAACTCGGATTGCCTGTAGAATTTCTTTTCGAAATTCTCTGTGTTGGGGCCCCTGACTTGAGTTGAAAAAAGCTTGTTGCAAGCGCATTTTCATTCAGTCAACTACTGCCAATATAATATTATAGACCCTAGGACATTGATTTATGTCCCAAGCTCCCACATCATTGTTGTAAATGTACATTATGTAAATGAATATTGCTGTCTAAATGTGCATGTAATATACAATGGTGCAGATAATACACTTAAGTCTTTAAAAATGAAACGTTAGTTCCAAGAGTCATTTTTAAACAATAGTGCATATGATAAAATAGAAAAGAATGAAAAATATAGAGGTGACAATATGAAGATAGCAATTATAGGTGCAGGCATCGGTGGATTAACAGCTGCTGCATTATTACAAGAACAAGGTCATACTATTAAAGTCTTTGAAAAAAATGAGTCAGTTAAAGAAATTGGCGCTGGGATTGGTATCGGAGATAATGTGCTTAAAAAACTAGGTAATCATGACTTAGCTAAAGGTATTAAAAATGCTGGGCAAATCTTATCTACAATGACAGTGTTAGATGACAAAGATCGCCCGTTAACTACTGTTAAATTAAAAAGTAATACATTGAATGTGACGTTACCACGCCAAACATTAATTGACATTATTAAATCTTATGTAAAAGATGATGCAATATTTACAAATCATGAAGTCACGCATATAGATAATGAGACAGATAAAGTTACCATACATTTCGCGGAACAAGAAAGTGAAGCATTTGATTTATGTATTGGTGCTGATGGAATTCATTCTAAAGTGAGACAATCTGTAAATGCTGACAGTAAAGTATTATATCAAGGGTATACATGCTTTAGAGGTTTAATTGATGATATTGATTTAAAGCATCCGGATTGTGCAAAAGAATACTGGGGAAGAAAAGGAAGAGTAGGTATTGTTCCGTTATTAAATAATCAAGCATATTGGTTCATTACAATTAACTCGAAGGAAAACAATCATAAATATAGTTCGTTTGGTAAACCTCATTTGCAAGCATACTTTAATCACTATCCAAATGAAGTTAGAGAGATCTTAGACAAACAAAGTGAAACAGGTATCTTATTGCATAATATTTATGATTTGAAACCACTCAAATCTTTTGTTTATGGTCGTACTATTTTACTAGGAGATGCAGCACATGCGACAACGCCTAATATGGGGCAAGGTGCTGGACAAGCAATGGAAGATGCTATCGTATTAGTAAATTGTTTTAACGCATACGACTTTGAAAAAGCATTACAGCGTTATGATAAAATACGTGTCAAACATACTGCAAAAGTAATTAAGCGTTCTAGAAAAATCGGTAAAATTGCCCGATATCGTAGTCGTTTAGTTGTTGCAGTTAGAAATCGTATTATGAAAATGATGCCAAATGCATTAGCAGCTGGACAAACTAAATTCTTATATAAATCGAAAGAAAAATAATACAACAATATGAAAACCCCCATATGTTGAAACGAGAGCTCAACATATGGGGGTTCTTGTTTTTATAATGTCATTATAAGAAATTCAATTATTAGTTAACGACAAATTGTGGTTTCTCAGCTTGAACGGCACTAATTGCAGCATTAGCAACAATTTTAGACATCATGTTACGTGCTTCAAATGTAGCATTACCAATATGTGGTGTTAATACTACATTATTAAGTGATTTTAAGTCATCGGTAATATCTGGTTCAAATTCATACACATCAAGTGCAGCTCCTTCAATTTCATTATCTTTCAATGCTTTTACTAATGCTTGTTCGTGCACGATTGGACCACGAGAGGCATTGATTAAATACGCCGTAGATTTCATCATTTTAAATTGTTCTGTATCAATCAAATGATGCATTTTAGGATTATAAGCAGCGTTGATAGTGATAAAATCTGCATTCTTTAATAGTGTATCTAAATCTACATATTTTGCACCGATTTCTCGTTCTTTTTCTTCTTTACGATTAGGTCCTGTGTATAGTACATCCATGTCAAATGCTCTTGCACGACGCGCTACTGCACTACCAATTTCACCTAAACCGATAATGCCGATTGTTTTCCCAGATACTTCTCTACCTCTGAAAAATAAAGGTGCCCATCCGTCAAATCCAGTTGTACGTGATAATTGGTCGCCTTCAACAATACGACGCGCTACTGCAAGTACTAATCCAATTGTTAAATCAGCAGTCGCGTTTGTTGATGCTTTAGGTGTGTTTGTAACATCTATACTTTTTTCTCGGGCATACTCGATATCAATATTATTAAAACCAGCGCCATAGTTGGCAATGATTTTTAAGTCTTTACCAGCATCGATAACATCTTTATCAACGTTTGTAGATAATAAACTAATTAAGGCAGTCGCGTTTTTAACACCTTTAATTAAAGTGTCTTTATCGACTAATCCTTTACCTTCATACATTTCAACTTCAAAATGTTCTTGTAAAAGTTTTAAACCTACTTCTGGTATTGCACCAGCAACATAAACTTTTTCCATAAAAGATCACTCCTTTTATCTTAGTATAGTAGAAGATTAGACAGTATACAACTATGTCATGATGTCTTGTGTATCAATGATGTAAGCGTGTACTTTTGATGGAGGTGATATAACTTAGGAACTGTAGAACTATGAATATTGTAATGTGGAAAAACTGGATCAATTAAATTAGATAACGTAGTTTTAAAATTAATAGTATTGAAAAAATTAATATTATGAATATGGGAGGAAATATAAATAGGTAGGTGGCAACGAAAAATAGCAAAAAAAGAGCTTCTCCTATAAAGGAAAGCTCAAAGTTTTTTGATAACATATGTACTAGAATTAAGTTTCAAGACAATATGTATCATCGTGTTTATATTAAATATGGATGTAGTTATAGTTACCTGCTTCACTTGCAGAAATAGTTCTAGAACTTACTGAGAAAGGTCCGCCACTATAATTCATTTCTGAAATTGTAACTGAACCATCACTGTTTACACTTTCTACATATGCAACGTGACCAAATGGTCCTTCAGAAGATTGTAGGATAGCGCCTTTAGAAGGTGTATGGTTTACTGTGAATCCAGCACCTTGTGCAGCAGCAGCCCAATTATTAGCATTTCCCCAAGTAGAACCGATTTCTCCGCCTACTTTATCATATACATACCAAGTACATTGTCCTGCAGTGTATAAGTTACCAGAATGTGAAATTGATGATGTAGTTGTCGTAGTTGTTGTAGTTTGAGTCGTGTTGTAGTTATAGTTGTTGTAATTTGTATAATTTTCAGCAGCATCTGCATGATGTGCTTGACCTACTAATGCTGTACCGATTCCTGCTGTTAACGTAGTTGCTGTTACTAATTTTTTCATGAATAAAGTCCTCCAAAGTTCTATATCTTTTTTTATAAATAAAACGTAGCGACTGTTTTATTCTCACATCTCGAATTGATGACAATAGTTACTTTAACAAAATTAATGCTTCTTGTGGGGAATGTTATTGATTTGTAAAAGAATAAAAAAACTTTGACTAATTTTGTAATAAAAATTAGTCAAAGTTACAATGAGATTAACAGATAATTAATAGGAAATATTTATTTGTAATATGTTTAAATAAATCGAATTGTTAAAGGTATTACATATTCTTGACTATTATAATATTTGACACACGCAATAATTGTGAATACAAAAGATAATATTGAGAAAGCGAATATGGATAAAATACCGATAAATGTAATGATGAAACCTATAATGATAATGAAATCAATATCGGTAGCAATTAGGAAAACGCCTATTAAAGTGATAACTACTAAAACGATAGACCAAATAATATATGAAATCGTATAGTTAAGATAATTTTTTCCAGCACGATCAACTAGTTTCGATTCATCTTTTTTCAATAACCATATAATCAGTGGCCCAATAATAGATGTGAATAAACTTAATAAATAGATAAGCATCGCCATAATGTTCTCATCATTGGATTTGCGATTTGGTTGATGATTTGTTACGTCGTTCATTTCAGTTGTCATATTAGACACTCCTTTGAAAATTGTAATATTATCTTTAACTATAACAAAATATAATCAAAAATAAACATGTTTATTAAACAATTATTAAAAATAAAAATAATTGGTGGACGTCGGCGTTTAAATAGGTTAATTTAAGGTTATATATACTTAACATTTATAATGATGCGTAATGAATTCGCATCATTTTTATATTGTCTTACGTATAATTTGTTTTTAATTTTAACCAAAGATAGAAAGAGGGTTGTTTATGAAAATAGCAATTGTAGGATCAGGAAATGGCGCAGTTACGGCAGCAGTAGATATGGTGAGCAAAGGCCACGATGTTAAATTATATTGTCGTAATCAATCTATAAGTAAGTTTCAAAATGCAATCGAAAAGGGCGGATTTGATTTTAATAATGAAGGTGATGAACGTTTCGTAAAATTCACTGATATTAGTGATGATATGGAATATGTTTTAAAAGATGCTGAAATTGTTCAAGTGATTATTCCATCTTCATACATAGAGTATTATGCTGATGTAATGGCAGAGCATGTAACTGATAATCAGTTGATATTCTTCAACATGGCTGCAGCAATGGGGTCAATTCGTTTTATGAATGTTTTAGAAGATAGACATATTGAAACAAAACCACAATTAGCGGAAGCTAATACGTTGACGTATGGTACGCGTGTCGATTTTGAAAATGCAGCAGTTGATTTATCTCTAAATGTACGTCGTATCTTCTTTTCAACATATGATAGAAGCTGTCTAAATGATTGTTATGACAAAGTTTCAAGTATTTATGATCATTTAGTAAAAGAGGAAAGCTTAATTAAAACAAATCTTGAAAATGGTAATCCTGAAGTGCATCCAGGACCAACATTATTGAATGTCGGTCGCATTGATTATGCTGGTGAGTTCGCTTTATATAAAGAAGGAATTACTAAACATACAGTTAGATTACTTCATGCAATCGAATTAGAACGTTTAAATTTAGGCCGTAGATTAGGTTTTGAATTATCAACAGCTAAAGAATCACGTATTGAACGTGGTTATTTAGAACGTGATAAAGAAGATGAACCATTAAATCGTTTGTTTAATACAAGCCCAGTATTTTCACAAATTCCAGGACCAAATCATGTAGAAAGCAGATATTTAACTGAAGATATTGCATATGGTTTAGTATTATGGTCAAGCTTAGGTCGTGTTATTGATGTACCGACACCAAATATAGATGCAGTAATTGTAATTGCATCAACTATTTTAGAGAGAGACTTCTTTGAGGAAGGCTTAACAGTTGAAGAAATTGGTTTAGATAAGCTTGATTTAGAAAAATATTTAAAATAAATGATGGCTTGAAGATAGAAAAGGATATAGTATTATGCAAAAGCAATAAATTGAAGAAAAGAGGTTTCTCATCAATAAGCGAAGGGGACGATAGATGATGACAAGAAAACCAACCTTTTTAGAATCAATTTCGACAATGATTGTAATGGTTATTGTTGTTGTAACAGGCTTTGTGTTTTTTGATATTCCAATTCAAGTATTATTAATTATTGCCTCAGCATATGCCACATGGATTGCAAAACGTGTAGGCTTAACATGGCAAGATTTAGAAAAAGGCATTGCAGAACGTTTAAATACTGCAATGCCTGCAATTTTAATTATACTAGCGGTAGGAATTATAGTAGGCAGTTGGATGTTTTCTGGCACAGTGCCAGCCTTGATTTATTATGGCTTAGATTTATTGAATCCAAGCTATTTTTTAATATCAGCCTTTTTTATAAGTGCTGTTACATCTGTAGCAACTGGTACAGCATGGGGCTCTGCATCAACTGCAGGGATTGCACTTATTTCTATTGGTAATCAATTGGGGATTCCTCCAGGGATGGCAGCGGGTGCTATTATAGCAGGGGCTGTGTTTGGCGATAAAATGTCACCATTATCAGATACAACTAATTTAGCGGCGCTTGTTACTAAAGTTAATATATTTAAACATATACATTCGATGATGTGGACGACGATACCTGCGTCAATCATAGGTTTATTAGTATGGTTTATTGCTGGATTTCAATTTAAAGGGCATTCAAATGATAAACAGATCCAAACTTTGTTGTCAGAGCTTGCACAGATTTATCAAATTAACATATGGGTCTGGGTTCCCTTAATTGTGATCATTGTTTGTTTGCTATTTAAAATGGCTACAGTGCCAGCTATGCTAATATCAAGCTTTTCTGCCATTATAGTGGGGACTTTTAATCATCATTTCAAAATGACAGATGGTTTCAAAGCAACATTTAGTGGTTTTAACGACTCAATGATACATCAGTCTCATATTTCATCCAGTGTGAAAAGCTTGTTAGAACAGGGTGGTATGATGAGTATGACCCAAATATTAGTAACGATATTTTGCGGATATGCATTTGCAGGTATTGTAGAAAAAGCAGGATGTTTAGAAGTCTTATTAGCTACTATTTCTAAAGGCATCCATTCTGTAGGAAGTTTAATATGTATTACTGTTATTTGTTGTATTGCGCTTGTATTCGCTGCAGGTGTTGCTTCGATTGTAATTATTATGGTCGGTGTGTTAATGAAAGATTTGTTTGAAAAATACCAAGTCTCTCGTTCCGTTTTATCAAGAACACTTGAAGACTCAAGTACGATGGTCTTACCTTTAATACCATGGGGAACATCAGGTATTTACTATACGAATCAACTTCATGTCTCTGTTGGAGAATTTTTCATATGGACAGTACCATGTTATTTATGCGCAATTATAGCAATTATCTATGGTTTTACAGGGATAGGTATTAAAAAGTCATCGAATTCACGTTTAACTTAATGTGAGCGTGGAATATATATAATATGTTGAAACACTTTAATCATTTATAATTGTAGCGGTTATAATTTGAAAAGGTTTTAACTTAGAATAAATATCCTCTATACATATACTGAATATGTTTTGTAGCGGAACATGTTAATATATGTAATGTAAGTTTTATGTCATGATTTGTAATGACTAAATTAATTGAGAATTTGAAGGCAAGTATATTTGTAAGTACTTTAACTAAAAATTTATCAATGTATAGCCGATTTGACGCGCCTAAATTTGGGTGTGTCAATGGCTGTATGTTGTTTATTCTTTATTACAGAGTGAATCGGATTGGTGAAAATCGAAATTTTGAGATTTTTACCAATTCGATTTTTTTCATAGAAATTAAAAAAGCCAGCAAGGTTATTGAAACCTTGTTGGCTTAATTCACTTTCATCACAAATTAGTGAATGAAGTTATATGATGAAGCTTGGCTAGCTGAGATTGTACGTGAAGTTACAACACCTGGACCATAACCATAGTTCATTTCTGAAACTCTTACTGAACCATTACTGTTAACACTTTCAACGTATGCAACGTGACCGTATGCACCTTGAGTTGTTTGCATAATTGCACCAGCTTTTGGTGTATTGTTCACTGTGTAACCAGCTCTTGCAGCTGCGTTAGCCCAGTTACTTGCATTGCCCCAAGTTGAACCGATTTTACCACCTACACGATCAAATACGTAGTATGTACATTGACCAGAAGTGTATAAGTTACGTCCTGAAGTATAACCACTTGAGATTGAACGGCCATTTGATGATGGAGCCATAGTTGTAGTTACTTGAATATTGTTGCTTGAAGTGCTGTAGCTTGCACCTAAACCACCAGTACGGTAGCTGTTTGTGTTGTAACTATTATAGTTATTGTAGTTATATGATTGATTATTATTTGAGTAGTTGTTGTAACGGCTGTAGTTATTGTAGCTATAACCGTTGTTGTAATTGTTGTAGTTATAGTTATTGTAGCCATTGTAGTAGTAATAGCTGTAGTAGCCATTATCTTGGTTTAATTGACTTGGATGCCAGTTACCTTTCCATGTGTAATGGTAGTTACCTTGTGCATCAATAGTGTAAGTATAGCTATATGATGTTGGGTCATTTGGATTATAACCGTAGTTATCTTGCTCAGAAGCATGAGCTTGATTTCCTGATGCAATTGCGATTGTAGCGAATCCTGCAGTTGCGATAGTAGCTGTAGCGATTTTCTTCATTTTAAAAATATCCTCCTAAAAATTTTAAATCTAAAATATTTTCGTAATGTCCGTGTGACAAAATTAATGTTATAAGTTATCTCTCGTAATTAAACGACAAGAAAGACTATAACAGAAATTAGCGTCCTTGTGTGCTTTGTTAACGTTTTGTAATTTTTTGCTAATATCTTGACACAATAGAATTTTAAAAGTATAGAAATTTGCATTTTGCAAAACTTATAACTACGGCATTCTTTGTGAAAACTGAATGTTTCGAAAATAAGTCTGTTGCAAATTTGTAATATTACTGAAAATTCTAAATGTATATTTTGTGCATAATATAGGACTTTTAATCAGAAAATGCATAAAAATTCGACACGAACGATCAAGTTTCTTTGATTATGAAAGCTTTGGTATTTGGATAAAAATGTATATTTAATGGATAAAATATCCTAATCTAGCATAAAAAAATGTTTTAATAAAAGTGTTATTTGATATAATCGTTTTATGTTTTGTTACTGCTAAAAAACATGTGGCGATATAATTGGTAGTGAATATTAGATGTTGACAATTGATTTGAGAAAGACAAACAGGAGTAAATCAATATATTTGTATATGTGAGGATGTAAGATGACAGATAATTATTCACTACATATTTTTAAAAGTATGAAAATGAGTAGTGTGAAGGAAGCAAACTTAAAAATTATATATTGGCTACAAGGTACAGGTGTAGTTTCAATCAATCTACAACAATATGATGTGAAAAGAAATGATGTCACCGTTATTATGTTGAATGATTTGTATCAGATTGATGGTCATGATGATAGTGTATGTTGTGTTGTTGAAGTAAGTGCAAAGACATTTTTGAAGTTTATGAATGCAAACTATATGATGCGTGGCAAGATATTAACAAATGAGGTTGCTAGCACTTTTAGAATCTTGATTAAGTATTTAATCTACAGCAAAATTAAACAACAGCCTTATAATGCTAATGATAAGATTATTAATTACATGTGTGTTGAATTAATGTCATTAAATACATACGATGATAGTCGTCATTTAGTAGCCGAAGAAGTGCACGATTATTTAACAAACAACCACCATAAAAAGATAAATAGGAAAGATGTCATTAATCAAGTTAGTATCACAAACAAAGCTTTAAGTGACATGTTTAAAGCGACACCTTATAGTAATTTTATTCAATATTTAAATCATATTAGACTGGAGCATTGCTTAATTGATATTTTAACTTCTAAGAAGCCCATTGAAGAAATCGCAAGTAGTCATGGTTTTAATCATTATTCTCGTTTTATACACCTCTTTAAAGAAACGTATGGTGACACTCCTAAATTAATTAGAAAAAGATATAGTCCAACATCTCATTCAATTAACCATTCCCAATTAGTTGAAATTGATAAAAATATAATTGAATTATTTGATGATACTAATCAAAGTTCTTCAAGTATGCGCGAGATTGATATACCTTTTGAGCCTACAAAAAGGAGTCAAATGTATCAACCTAAAAACATCTATATTAAAGGAAGTAATTTTTATTGGATGGATTACTATACTATTAAACAAATCATTCAAAGATTAGGTGTTAATCCTGAAAACTTGCATATAATTGTTACATTAGATACAAGCAATGAGCTTTCGATTGAACAAATCACTTTATTACTTCAAAAGATAGTGAATTACAATGTAAATGTAGTATTTCGTATTAAACATGAATATAAGGAATTGTTAACGAGTACTGAAAGAGGCAAGATAGAAAAGCTAGTAGCTACAATTTTTAATATGACTTTTGAGAGTAATAGATGTAAGATTGCATTTTTAATTAACGACTTAAATACTACTGCAATTCAAAAACTGAAACGTTTAATAGATAATTATATAGGAGTATTTGAATTAATATATCATCTGGAACCAAATGAGTTGAATACGCGCTATGATAAAGAAATTGATCATCTAATAGACTATTTTATCTTACCGCTAAGACAAATAGAACAGGTGTCTATTGCGCGTTCTAAAATTATATGTGATGTAGATTTGATTAATGAGAATAATGACTTAAAAGAAAAAATCACAATTTTTGATATTAATAAGGTTACTGAACTTTTGACAAATTATACAAAATTTCGAGGACTTATTATGCACATGTCAATTATAAGTGAAGCGAGCAAAGAAATAAATTTGACTAGATTATCAATTTTCATTTTTATCATAAATATACTTAATCAATTACGAGGGATTGTTATTTATCAAAATGACACGATGATTGTAACGAAGTTCAAACATGAAGTACAATGTGTCATTTGTTTGCCAGCCACATTGTTAAATGAGAATTCAGACGCTATACGTTTATCGTGTAAGGGTCTTCAACAATTTAGCCATGCTAAAACTAAACAAATTGTTTTAAGTATAGATAAAGATAATCATACTTCCGAAAATGGTGTACTTGTGAATGATATTATGCAACAACACAGTTATTGGAAAGCTAATTTTATAGAAAGAAATATTTATGATCATTCATTAATGGTCTCAAGCAATAGTATTGTTCATTTGAAATATCATCTTGAGATATAGGCATGGTTTAAGAGAGGTTTTAAAGATGTCTAAATTTAAAGTTAAGCGTTTAACTGCACACATACTAATGTTGAAAGTCATTAATGATATGTTGAAATATTCATTTCATCTCACTTTGACTCAAGTGAAACTATTAAATCTATTAGTTAAATATGATAATTCTGATTCCAATAGCGCTTCAATAGATAGGTTATTAAAAATGAAAGAAATCCAATCTAAGATGGCACTTCTTCAAATGTTAAGTTATTTAAACAATCATCAATGGCTATTGAAAGGAAGAGATCAAAGGGATCAACGTAAATTGACTATTTCGATTAATAAAATGCATATAGATAAAATAGAATATATGAATAATGAGCTTAGTGACTATATTGAACGTTATTTTGGTCAATATACATTTGATTTTAGTTGTGACTATGTATCGTATTTATTGTCGTCACAAGAATTGTTGCGAAATCTAAAGCGTTATTTAAATATGTGTCAATTATCATTAGAAGAGTTATACGTTTTAGGAATATTAAATCTGCATAAAGGTAAATTGACGGTTAAAGAATTACAGGGTGAATTCCATCACCCGATATTTGCGGTTAGTCCGATTTTAAAGTGTTTAATTTCGAAAGGATTAGTAAAAAAAGAGAGATGTGAATTAGATGAAAGGCGTGTTATTGTAACAATCAAGCGAGAAAAGTTTTCTAAAGTCACTATGCTTATTCAAGCATGTTATAATTATCTTGAAAAGGGAATACAAGTTAAGCTTAATAATAAATAGTTAATCACTTGTATTTCATATACCTATGAAGAATAGTTTATAGTTTTAAGTGGGAGGGATATTATGATTTTAGATAATGTGAATCCAAATGATTTATTTCCAACTGAAAAAAAAGGGTCCGTCAGTGTTAGGAATAATTGAGTATCAAGTTCAAGGTGAGAATGAATTTGAAGGGGCATTTATAGCAACAAATGAAAGATTAATTATGAATGTAGATATGAATGGCCAATTTTATTATAGAAGTATTAGTTATAATGAAATAGAGAAGATAGATTATGATGGTCAAACTATAATGTTCAAATTTAATATTGGTAATGTCCCAATGCATGATATTAAAAGTGATAACGTTGAAATGTTTGTTGAATATGTAAAACAACATATGATAGTATAATGTCAATGTATGTAGGTTGATAAGAAGAGTTTGAATGATAACTCATTGCATTTAAAGATAAATGGCATGCGTTATGATTTAAAGCTCTTCTTTTTTTATATTTTATAAATTTTGTGAGCAAGCCATCAAATTAATATAAAAAATATCAAATCAAACACGTTGATATAGATTAAAATTTTAAAAGTTTACATATCAGTTAAGATACAAAATATTCAGACTAATAATTTTCAATTTGGCAAAATATCTTAAACATCAAATTATTATAAGAAATAAATGTATTTAACCATATTCTAGTAATAAAAATATTGAATTTTTATACTTATTTGTTTAGAATGAACTTTATAACATAGTTGGATAGAGTTTCGATTTAATAAATTACATGTGAACCTTGCTACAACAAGATGTGCATCAGAGGAGTGGTTTAATAATGAGTAAAATTAATGACATTAATGATTTAGTCAACGCAACATTTCAAGTTAAGAAGTTTTTCAGAGATACAAAAAAGAAGTTCAATTTGAACTATGAAGAAATTTATATTTTAAATCATATTTTAAGAAGTGAGTCTAACGAAATCTCATCTAAAGAGATTGCTAAGTGCTCAGAGTTCAAACCTTACTATTTAACTAAAGCTTTACAAAAGCTAAAAGATTTAAAATTGTTATCAAAGAAAAGAAGTTTACAAGACGAAAGAACAGTTATTGTTTATGTTACAGATACACAAAAAGCAAATATTCAAAAACTGATTTCAGAATTAGAAGAATACATTAAAAATTAAATCAAGGTTAATTGCGTTTAATAACATTGAACGATAACAATTTATTAAAACGAAGTTATTTATTCAGCATTGGGACATAAAATTAACTTAAAATTTAAATATTGAAGATGCTTTAATTAAAGTTAAAGACTAGCCATACCTTATTTCAGCTTATTAAGCTTGAAACAAGGTACACTAGTCTTTTTATTTTAATATTTTCTTAGAAAATCAAGTTTACGATCATAAATATTTTCTGCGATATAGCTTTGGATGGTTCCAAGTATTTTCTCTATAATTTGTGTGCGATAAGCAAAAATTCTAACTGCAAAACCATGTGTAGGCAATTGAGAAATAGCAACACGACAATCGAATGTATTGCTATAAGAACTAATGGTTTCATAAACTGAATCGATTAGTTTTTGGTTAACATCTTCGTGTATGAAATAAGCAGAGCCATAATGAGAGTAATGTTCCATATAACCTATTTCATTTATCGATTGTTTATTAGGATTCAATAATAAATTATCATATGTGACTAACTCATCTTCAATATAAATTTCATTTATTAAATGCATATATTGATACTTGAAGGCTTCGCCAGTTTTTGAATAACCAGGAGTTAAAATATCAGTATAAAATAATGAACTAGAATTATTGAGATTGAACGTATTGTGTTGATAAAATTTAGCATTTTCATATGCGATGATTGGATCAGCGACATATTCTAAATATGCGTTATCTTTCAAATTAAAAGTTTGATACTGCTCAACATGATTGGAAGGTGTCTTGTATATTTTTGTTGCACCTTGAGATGTCAATGTCACTTTAGCGTTATCTTCGACATTCACATTCATACGGTAACGATCTCCATCTAAATAACCACCACCTACATTCACTATATAAAATGTAGGAATGGTAGATTGATTTAGATAAATTGGACGTATCACTTTAAGTGCTTTTTCAAAGAAAATATCTCTTGATACTGATCGATTGCCATCAAAAAACACTGTTAAATCAAGTTGCCCAGTCCATTGTTGTTCATCCATTATGATAATCCTTTGAGTAAAGTGTCGCGTTCAATCCAATCGATAACTTCATCCAAACCTTCGTCGGTTTTTAAATTAGTAAAAGTAAATGGACGTTTACCACGAAATACTTTAGTATCTTCAGCCATTTGTTCTAATGATGCACCAACATAGGGAGCTAAATCAGTTTTGTTAATTACAAAGAAATCTGACTTAATCATACCTTGACCACCTTTACGTGGAATCTTTTCACCTTGAGCAACATCGATAATATAAATTGAAAAGTCAACAAGTTCTGGACTAAATGTTGCTGCTAAGTTATCGCCACCAGATTCTATGAAAATTAGTTCTATATCGTCATGACGTTCTAATAATTCGTCTATTGCTGCAAAGTTCATAGATGCATCTTCACGAATCGCAGTATGAGGACATCCACCAGTTTCAACACCAATGATACGACTTTCAGGTAGAACTCCTGAATTTACTAATATCTTTTCGTCTTCTTTTGTATATATATCATTTGTAATAACGCCGATACTCATTTCTTTTGAAAGACGTTTTACAACTTTTTCAATTAATTGTGTTTTACCTGCACCTACAGGACCACCAATACCAATTTTAATCGGATTTGCCACAATTATAACCTCCTATGATATGAAAATTCTAACATTGACGTTCTCATGCGCCATTTGATTTAGTTCTAAACCAGGCGCTGTCATGCCAAAATCTGCTTCTTTTAATTCGAAAATCTGCTTTCTTGTTTCTTCTATATAAGGAATCATATGAGTAACTATCTTTTGACCAGCAGTTTGTCCAAGTGGAATAGCACGAACAGCATTTTGAGTTAAACTTGAAACATTTTGATATAAATAATAATCAATAATCGTTTCAATATCTACACCTAAATGATGGCCTAGCATAGTAAAACAAATAGCTGGATTTAACTTTGCTTTCTTATTTTGCATTTGTTGATGATACCAAGCAATCCATGGGCTATTATAAAGTTCTAAAGCCAATTTAGCCATGCGAGTCCCCATTTGTTTTGCACCAACACGTGTTTCTTTAGGTAAGTTTTGAACAAACATCAGCTTATCTATGTGCAATACTTTTTGTGTATCATCATTTTCCAATGCATCATAAACTAAACGCATGGCTAAACCATCAGAATAGGTAAGTTGCTCTTGTAAAAACATTTTTAACCAAGCAATAAAAGTATGATCATCATGAATTATATTTCGTTGAATATATGTTTCAAGACCAAATGAATGACTGAAAGCACCTGTTGGAAACTGTGAATCACAGAACTGAAATAATCTTAAGTGTGTATGATCAATCATGAGAATGTCCTATATGTCTGAAAGCCTTATTAACTTTACGGTCTTCTCGAACATATGGGATGCCTAAACTTTTTAATAAATCTTCAACTAAATAATCATATTGTACTAGCATTTCAGTCTCTGTAAATTGTGCTGGCAAATGACGATTTCCTAATTGATGGGCTATATCTCCCATTTCTTGTAATGTTCTTGGTTGAATCACTAAAAGATCTTCTGAATTAACATCCACAATAATCATATTATGGTCATCTGCGTATAAAATATCTCCATATTGTAAGTCAATAGGTTGTTTTAAACGAATGCCTATTTCAGTGCCATGGTCTGTAACGACTCTTTGAATACGCTTAACGAGATCTGAATTTTCAAGGTATACTTTTTCGACGTGCTTTTGTTTTTCTGAATTTGACAAATTGGCAATATTGCCTTGGATTTCTTCAACAATCATTCTATGTTCCTCCTAGAATAAGAAGTATCTTTGAGTTAATGGTAACTCAGTTGCTGCATTACTTGTAATTTTTTCTCCATCTACATATACTTCATATGTTTGTGGATCAACGTCTAATTTAGGTGTTGCACTGTTGTTTTTCATATCTGCTTTAGATAATTGTCTAATATTTTTAACTGGACGCACCATGCGTTTTAAATTTAATGCGCGATTGATACCATTTTCATAAGCAGTTTTAGACACGAATGTCATTGACGTACTTGTAAGGTTTCCGCCGTATTGACCATACATTTTACGGTACTTCATTGGTTCAGATGTAGGTATAGAACCATTTGCATCGCCATTTACGGCAGAGTTAATTAATCCACCTTTTACAACTAATTCAGGTTTAACACCAAAGAAAATTGGGTCCCATAAGACAATGTCAGCTAGTTTGCCCGGCTCGATAGATCCTACATATTCAGAAATACCATGTGTAATTGCTGGGTTAATTGTATATTTAGCAATATAACGTTTGATGCGATTATTATCATTATGTTCAAAATCACCATCTAAAGGACCACGTTGTTCTTTCATGCGATGTGCTACTTGCCATGTTCGTGTAATTACTTCACCTACACGGCCCATTGCCTGTGAATCGGAACTAATCATACTGAATACACCCATATCTTGCAGAACATCTTCTGCTGCAATCGTTTCTTTACGAATACGTGAATCTGCGAATGCGATATCTTCAGGAATAGCCGCGTTTAAATGGTGAGTAATCATTACCATATCTAAATGTTCATCTACAGTATTATGTGTATAAGGCAAAGTTGGATTTGTAGATGAAGGTAAAATATTTGAAAATGCAGCGGATTTAATTAAATCAGGCGCATGACCGCCACCAGCACCTTCAGTATGGTACATATGAAGTACACGGTCTTTAACAGCAGCCATTGTGTCTTCCATAAATCCTGCTTCATTTAAAGTATCTGCATGTAATGCAATTTGAACATCAAATTCATCAGCAACATCTAATGCATGACTCAAAGCAGATGGTGTTGCACCCCAGTCTTCATGTACTTTTAATCCAATTGCTCCGGCGTTGATTTGTTCAATGAGTGCAGTTGGATTTGTTGCTTGTCCTTTACCTGTAAAACCGACATTAATCGGTAAACCTTCGGCAGCTTCTAACATTCTATGAATATGCCATGGACCTGGAGTTACAGTTGTTGCTTTAGAACCTTCTGAAGCAACAGTACCACCACCAATATGAGTCGTAATACCACTTTCTAATGCGACCTCTGCTTGTTCAGGATTAATAAAATGAACATGAGTATCAATACCACCAGCAGTGACGATTTTACCTTCAGCGGCAATGATATCTGTTGTTGAACCTATAATAATGTCGACATTATCCATTATATCCGGGTTGCCGGCATTTCCAATGGCGAAAATATAACCATTTTTAATACCTATATCGGCTTTAACAACTTTATCGTAACCGATAATAACGGCATTAGAAATAACAAGGTCTGCAACGTTCACGTCATCACGTGTTACACGAGGATTTTGCGCCATACCGTCTCTAATAGATTTACCACCACCAAAGGTAGCTTCTTCACCATAAACTGCATAGTCTTTTTCTATTTGAGCAAATAGATTCGTATCACCTAAACGAATAGAATCTCCAACAGTAGGACCGTATAAGCTCGTATATTGATTTTGCGTCATTTTAAAGCTCATGATCTTTTTCCTCCTTTTTTATTCACGTTTTCATCACCGTTATCTCCGAATACACCTGCATATTCATCATTTTCATCAGTTGGGCGATAGACACGTGACTCATCGATAGGACCATTGACCATACCACGAAAACCAAAAATTTTACGTTTGCCAGCATATTCAACTAATTGAACTTCTTTTTTATCCCCAGGTTCAAATCGAACAGCTGCTCCAGCTGGAATATCTAAATGTTTTCCATATGCCATTTCACGTTCGAAATCTAATGCTGCATTTGCTTCATAAAAATGAAAATGTGAGCCCACTTGAATTGGTCGATCTCCTGTATTTTCAACTTCGATAACTGTTTCAGGATGATGGTTATTAATTTCAACCTCTGTACTTTTTGTAATAATTTCTCCTGGTATCATTTGACTGCCTCCTTTAAACAATAGGGTGATGTACTGTGATTAACTTAGTACCATCGGGGAACGTAGCCTCGATTTCGATATCTGTAATCATGTGTTCGACACCATCCATGACATCTTCTTTGTTTAGAATTTGTCTACCATAACTCATTAACTCTGCAACGGTCTTACCATCGCGTGCACCTTCTAATAATTCATCGCTGATTAAAGCTAATGCCTCAGGATGATTTAGTTTCAAACCACGTGCTTTACGACGACGTGCAACTTCCGCTGCCACTACAATCATTAATTTGTCTTGCTCTCGTTGTGTAAAATGCAAATTAAAACCCCCAATTTCATATTAGATACAATTTATAAAATTTATATTAATCCTAATTGTTGTGATAAACAAGTAATATACAAAGTTTAATGCGGAACAGTAAAAAATAAATTTACTATTTCGTATTTAAAAATATATGATTACGATTAAAACAAATAGCAAAAGATATTTAGGATTTGGAAAATAGAGTTTTTAATATAACTTTTTGTAAAATGGTAGTATATTAATGAGTAAACATTCAAGAAAAAGGGTGGGCATTTTGAAAATGATAGATGTGCTTTTGAAAAATATATCTCAAGTAGTGTTAATTAGTAATAAGTGGACTGGTTTGTTTATCTTGATTGGATTATTCGTGGCCAACTGGACAGTTGGATTAGCAGCTATGCTAGGTAGTATCATAGCTTATGCATTTGCACGTTACATTAATTATAGTGAAGCAGAGATTAATGATGGTTTAGCCGGATTTAATCCAGTGTTAACTGCCATTGCGTTAACAATATTTTTAGATAAGTCAGGATTAGATATTGTTATAACAATGATAGCAACTTTATTAACGTTACCAGTTGCTGCTGCAGTGAGAGAAGTTTTAAGACCATATAAAGTTCCGATGCTGACGATGCCTTTTGTCATTGTGACTTGGTTTACAGTTTTACTTTCAGGACAGGTTAAATTTGTAGATACATCGTTAAAGTTAATGCCTCAAAACATTGAAACGGTTAATTTTAGCAACAATGATCGAATACATTTCATTCAGTCATTATTTGAAGGATTCAGTCAAGTATTTATCGAAGCGAGTGTAATTGGTGGCGTATGTATTTTAATCGGCATATTGATAGCATCAAGAAAAGCAGCACTCTTAGCTGTTATAGCTAGTTTGTTAAGCTTTATCATTGTAGCTCTATTAGGTGGTAATTATGATGATATTAATCAAGGGTTATTCGGTTATAACTTTGTATTAATGGCAATCGCACTAGGATATACATTTAAAACAGCGATTAACCCTTATATTTCGACTTTTTTAGGTGTGTTATTAACAGTAGTGGTGCAACTAGGTACAACAACATTACTTGAACCGTTTGGCTTACCTGCATTAACATTGCCATTTATTATTGTGACATGGATTTTATTATTTGCTGGTATTAAACATGACAAAGTAGATGCTTGATAGTTAAATCAAACCTAGTATTGTTTGAATATCACCTTAAACCATACAGTGCATTGTATAGTTTAAGGTGTGTTTTTATGGATAAAATTAAGTGCATACTTAATCGAATTATCAGCTTTCTTTTAATTGTTCACAGCACGTTCCTTTTTATTTTTAAAGTCGAGTGTTAAACTAGGAATAAATAATTTATATTGTGTGTTGTGTGGGGTGACTAATATGAATGATATGGATAATTCCTTTTTAATAACAACGGAAATTCAAAGAAAATGGATTGAAAAATTCAAAGCAATTGGAGATACATTTAAGGCTAATTCTGAATATAATGATCAACATAGCCAATTTCCATATAAAAATATTGAATGGTTAATTAAAGAAGGTTATGGAAAATTAACGTTACCAAAAGCATATGGTGGTGAAGGTGCGACCATAGAAGACATGGTTATTTTGCAATCATTTTTAGGCGAACTTGATGGTGCCACAGCTTTATCTATTGGTTGGCATGTGAGTGTCGTAGGACAAATTTATGAACAGAAATTATGGTCTCAAGATATGTTGGAGCAATTTGCTGTTGAAATTAATAATGGTGCATTAGTTAATAGAGCAGTTAGTGAAGCTGAAATGGGTAGTCCAACAAGAGGGGGAAGACCAAGTACACATGCTGTTAAAGCTGATGATGGGTATATTTTAAATGGTGTGAAGACATATACTTCAATGAGTAAAGCACTAACACATATTATTGTTGCTGCTTATATAGAAGAATTAGAAAGTGTTGGTTTTTTCTTAGTGGACAGGAATTTGCCTGGTGTTGAAATTGCCGATAATTGGGACGTATTAGGTATGCGAGCGACAGAAAGTCATGATTTAATATTAAATGATGTAAAAGTACCATTAAAACATTTAGTGGAAACAGAGAAAAGTAAAGCGCCAAATGGTTGGATATTGCATATACCAAGCTGTTATTTAGGTATAGCACAAGCTGCTAGAAATTATGCTGTAGATTTTGCAATCCAACATAGCCCTAATAGTATTGAAGGAACGATTGCAACATTGCCAACTGTGCAACAAAATTTAGGGAAAATGGAAACGCTATTGTTATGTGCGAGACAATTTTTATGGAGTACAGCAAAAGGCTATCAACAATATAAAGATGACAGTCAGATAAGAAATTCAACAAGTGCGAGTAAAGTGATGGTAATGAATCAAGGGCTTGAAGTGATTGATTTAGCGATGAGAATAGTTGGTGCTAAAAGCTTAGAAATGAATCGACCATTACAACGTTACTATCGTGACATGCGTGCAGGATTACACAATCCACCTATGGAAGATGCAGCATATACAAATATTGCTAAGAGTATTACAGATACATTTTAAATTTAAAAAGGTAAATCGATCGTTGATTGGCATAAAGAGATGACATTTGACGTTCGGATTTACCCTTTTTTTGTGGGGATTTATAGGGATGTTAAGATATTTTGCTAAATTTTTTGCGAAAATAAAAAAATAAATAGCACTAGCTATTGTAAATGTATATGCAATCTTGTATAATTTTGGAATAATTGATAATCATTTTCAATAGGAGGAAATTATGAAAAAACTATTATTACCATTAATAATTATGTTATTAGTGTTAGCTGCGTGTGGGAACCAAGGTGAAAAAAATAACAAAGCTGAAACTAAATCTTATAAAATGGACGATGGCAAAACGGTAGATATTCCGAAAGACCCTAAACGCATTGCAGTAGTTGCGCCAACATATGCTGGTGGACTTAAAAAATTAGGTGCAAACATTGTAGCTGTAAATCAACAAGTTGATCAAAGCAAAGTATTAAAAGATAAATTTAAAGGTGTTACAAAAATTGGTGATGGCGATGTAGAAAAAGTTGCTAAAGAAAAGCCAGATTTAATTATTGTATACTCTACTGACAAAGACATTAAAAAATATCAAAAAGTAGCACCAACAGTAGTTGTTGACTATAATAAGCATAAATATTTAGAACAACAAGAAATGTTAGGGAAAATTGTTGGTAAAGAAGATAAAGTAAAAGCTTGGAAGAAAGATTGGGAAGAAACAACTGCTAAAGACGGTAAAGAAATTAAAAAAGCAATTGGACAAGATGCAACAGTGTCATTGTTTGATGAATTTGATAAAAAATTATACACTTACGGCGATAACTGGGGTCGTGGTGGAGAAGTACTATATCAAGCATTTGGTTTAAAAATGCAACCAGAACAACAAAAGTTAACTGCAAAAGCAGGTTGGGCTGAAGTGAAACAAGAAGAAATTGAAAAATATGCTGGTGATTACATTGTGAGTACAAGTGAAGGTAAACCTACACCAGGATATGAATCAACAAACATGTGGAAGAATTTGAAAGCTACTAAAGAAGGACATATTGTTAAAGTTGATGCTGGTACATACTGGTACAACGATCCTTATACATTAGATTTCATGCGTAAAGATTTAAAAGAAAAATTAATTAAAGCTGCAAAATAATTCAGCTATATAAGATAGTGAAATGAGAGTCTGAAACATATCAATTTTTTGATATTGTATTAGGCTCTCATTTTTATAGCAAGAAAGTTAGAGTTTTGTATTTTTTTAAAAATAATAAGTGCCGTTGTTATCATTCAATTTAATTAATGATAGATTAGTATTATTACAGCTAAAGTAGTATACCTGAGAAAATAGTTCAATGTATCTCTTCATTAATAAGTTATATCATAATTATTTTAATACATACTTTATGGAAGCCATATCAGGGAATGGCTATCAATTAAAGAAGAGGTTTAAAAGGATTACAACAGAATGTTATGATTTTGTAGAAAGATATATAACAACGTTTTATAAAAACATAATATTGTTAATGGAAAATGAAATGTAAGGGGGATTTCAAGTGACTAAGAAAGTTTATTTTAACCACGATGGTGGTGTAGATGATTTAGTATCTCTATTTTTATTATTACAAATGGAAAACGTTCATTTGATAGGGGTCAGTACAATTGGTGCTGATTGTTATTTAGAGCCATCTTTGAGCGCATCAGTAAAAATTATTAATCGTTTTTCAAATGAAGATATTCAAGTTGCGCCATCATATGAACGAGGAAAAAATCCATTTCCTAAAGAATGGCGTATGCATGCCTTTTTTATGGACGCATTGCCAATTTTAAATGAGCCAGTCAAACACGTTGCTTCAAATGTGAGCGACAAAGAAGCCTTTGAAGACATTATTCAAACTTTAAAGAGACAATCAGAAAAAGTAACATTATTATTTACAGGCCCGCTTACAGATTTAGCAAAAGCACTACAAAAAGATTCATCAATCGTTCAGTATATAGAAAAATTAGTTTGGATGGGTGGTACCTTTTTACCAAAAGGAAATGTTGAAGAACCTGAGCATGATGGTTCTGCAGAATGGAATGCATATTGGGATCCAGAAGCAGTTAAAATTGTTTTTGATAGCGATATAGAGATTGATATGGTTGCTTTAGAAAGTACGAATCAAGTACCGCTAACGTTAGATGTTAGACAAAGATGGGCGAATGAACGCCAATATACGGGCATTGATTTTTTAGGAGTAAGTTATGCAGCGGTACCACCATTAACACACTTTATAACAAATTCTACATACTTTTTATGGGATGTTTTAACGACTGCTTATATTGGTAACAAGGACTTGGTTCATTCTATTGAGAAAAAAGTGGATGTAATAAGTTATGGACCAAGTCAAGGTAAGACATTTGAGTGTAAAGATGGGCGCAAAATTAATGTCATAAATCATGTAGATAACAACGCATTTTTTAATTATATAACTGCACTTGCTAAAAAAGTAAATTAACAGCTGTGTAGAATAATTAAGGTTTTAATTTATATAGAACAACTTATTGTAAACTTTTCGTTTCTTAAAGTTTACAATGGTGCTATAATAATGGTCATGAAATACGAAAGGAAGTAAAAAATGACAACAAAACAGTTAGTATATACAGCTTTAATGACAGCGATTATCGCTATTCTAGGATTGGTACCGGTAATTCCACTACCATTTTCTTCAGTACCAATTGTACTTCAAAACATTGGTATTTTCTTAGCAGGTGTGATTTTAGGACGTAAATATGGCACATTAAGTGTTATCGTCTTTTTATTATTAGTAGTTGCCGGCTTGCCACTGTTATCAGGCGGTCGCGGTGGCATTGGTGTATTCGCAGGTCCTTCAGCAGGGTTTTTACTATTATATCCAGTTGTAGCATTCATGATTGGTGCGATTCGTGATAGATTCATCAATGAAATTAATTTCTGGATTTTATTCGTTGGTATTTTAGTTTTTGGTGTTATAGCATTAGATGTTATTGGTACATTGATTATGGGCATGATTATTAACATACCATTTACGAAAGCTATTTCAATTTCATTAGCTTATTTACCTGGTGATATATTAAAAGCAATTGTAGCAAGTTTGATTGGTACAGCTTTACTTAATCACTCGCAGTTTCGTCAAATTATGGGATTAAAATAATCATATTTAAGATAGTAAAGTAATTGAATAAGTTGCTTTGAAATTTATTAAAGTGAAAGGAGTAGGTGTCAATGGCTAGTATAAGTATGTCAGATATATATTGTAACGGTACTATATTTGAAAATGACGACGAGCAGTTGATTTATTTAACGCCTTCTTTTCCACAACGATACACAAGCAACACATGGATATATAAAAAGACGCCTACCGAAGAGCGATGGCTGAAAGACTTAGAACGTCAACATCAATTACATACAAATCAAGGTTCAAATCATTATGCGTTTAGTTTCCCGGAAAATGAACAACTTGATAATCATTGGATGGCTATGTTTAAAGATATGAATTTTGAACTAGGTATTATGGAATTGTATGCCATAGAAAGTGATGCGCTTGCTAATTTGCCACGTAACTCTGACGTTGAAATTGCCATCGTCGACGAGTCGCATATAGATGCCTATTTAAAAGTTGCATATCAATTTAGTTTGCCATTTGGAAAAGACTATGCAGATGCACATGAAAAAATGGTAAGGGAACATTATCAAAAAGATGTGATTAAACGCTTAGTAGCTTATTTAAATAATGAACCTATTGGCGTTGTAGATGTCATTGAAAGTGAAAATTACATTGAATTAGATGGATTTGGTGTATTAGAACAATTTCGGCACCAAGGAATTGGATCTACAATTCAATCGTTGATAGGTGAATACGCCATATCAAAAAATCACAAACCAATCATATTAGTTGCAGATGGTGAAGATACAGCAAAAGATATGTATGCAAAGCAAGGTTATGTTTACCAATCATTTTGTTATCAAATATTAAAAGAAGATATTGGAAATTAACGATTGATGATAGGTTTGTATTAGAATAAAAAAGCAGTAAGCTGGTTTCGAGTAGAAATCAACTTACTGCTTTTTAAATTGTTTTGAGCTACTTATACTTATAAAAATAGTGCTTTTATATTGTTGATTCATGTAGAATATCGTTCATTATGACACACTATAATGAATATGTTATTGTTCAGAATCAATGATACGTTCTGGATGACTGTATATATTAAAGCCACCATTTCGAATAAATCCAATTGCCGTAATATTTAGGTCATTAGCTAAGGTTACAGCAAGCGATGTCGGAGCCGATTTAGATAAAATAACGCCAACACCAATTTTCGCGGCTTTAATTAAAATTTCTGATGAAATACGTCCACTGAAAATTAATACTTTATCTCGGACAGTAATATGTCGCTGAATACAAAATCCATATAATTTATCTAGAGCGTTATGTCTACCAATGTCTTGTCGATGTACAAAAAATGTCAAACCATCGCTTATAGCAGCATTATGTAAGCCACCTGTTTCTTGGTAAATATGACTTGCACTTTGTAATCGAGTCATCATGTTAATAATTTGTATTGGAGTTAAAGTGATTTTAGACATAGATGTTTTAGCGATAGCAGCATCATTTTGAAAATAAAACTCACGACTCTTTCCACAACAAGATGCAATCATTCGTTTTGTGGAATATTGAAAGCGATCGCCTAAATCTTTATTAAGTTCAACATGGGCAAAACCTTTACTATCATCAATCAGTACAGATTTTAATTCATCTCGCTTTAAAATGGCACCTTCCGAAGCCAGAAATCCAATGACTAACTCCTCAAGGTTTGTTGGACTGCATATAACAGTCGCAAATTCTTCACCATTCACCATAATTGTAAGTGGAAATTCTGTCACATATTGATCTGTTGTATTGAATAATTTTCCATCTTCATATCTAACAATTGGTTGATCTAAAGATACATCTTTGTTCATTATCTAACCCCTTTAATTAGCTTGAACTTTATTTTAAAGCAATTTGCTTAAAATTTTAACATATTTGCTTAAGTTTGAAATTTGATTGATAAAAATTAATAGCGAGCAATCAGTTTGATTTAAATTGATTTCGAGAATGTACATACTAGGGCATCAATTAATAAATATCAATCTTATGAAAATTTGACAATTGTTTGAATCAATATATAAACAGGCAACGGTTCTTTTCAAATATAATAGTAAGTGTATAATGAAAATGTAAATATAATTAAAAATGGGGGGATCGCTCAATGAAAATGAAACGTTTATTTGCTGTTGTGATTGCAATGCTTTTAGTATTAGCTGGTTGCTCTAATTCTAACGATAATAATGAAAGTAAAAAAGATGACGCAGACAATGGTAAGAAACAAGAAATTCAAGTTGCAGCGGCAGCAAGTTTAACAGATGTAACCAAGAAATTAGCTTCAGAATTTAAAAAAGAGCATAAAAATGCTGATATTAAATTTAACTATGGTGGATCAGGGGCATTAAGAAAACAAATTGAATCAGGCGCACCTGTTGACGTATTTATGTCTGCAAATACTAAAGATGTAGATGCATTAAAAGACAAGAATAAAGCACATGATACATATAAATATGCGAAAAATAGTCTAGTATTAATTGGTGATAAAGATTCAAATTACACTTCAGTAAAAGACTTAAAAGACAATGATAAATTAGCATTAGGTGAAGTGAAAACTGTACCAGCAGGAAAATATGCGAAACAGTATTTAGATAACAATAACTTGTTTAAAGAAGTCGAAAGTAAAATCGTTTATGCTAAAGATGTAAAACAAGTATTAAATTATGTTGAAAAGGGTAATGCGAAACAAGGTTTTGTGTATAAAACTGACTTATATAAACAAAATAAAAAAATTGATACTGTAAAAGTAATTAAAGAAGTAGAACTTAAGAAGCCAATCACATACGAAGCTGGTGCTACATCAGATAGTAAGTTAGCAAAAGAGTGGATGGAATTCTTAAAATCAGATAAAGCTAAAGAAATATTAAAAGAATACCACTTTGCAGCATAAGGAGTTGTAATCCATGCCTGACTTAACACCTTTTTGGATATCAATACGAGTTGCTGTAATCAGTACGATTATTGTAACGGTTTTAGGTATTTTTATATCTAAATGGTTGTATCGTCGTAAGGGTTCGTGGGTAAAAGTATTGGAAAGTTTATTGATATTACCTATTGTTTTACCGCCAACGGTATTAGGTTTTATTCTATTAATCATCTTCTCGCCAAGAGAACCAATCGGTCAATTCTTTGCGAATGTACTACATTTACCTGTAGTGTTCACTTTGACAGGTGCTGTGATAGCATCTGTCATTGCTAGTTTTCCACTAATGTATCAACATACTGTGCAAGGCTTCAGAGGTATAGACACGAAAATGATTAATACAGCTAGAACAATGGGAGCAAGTGAAACGAAAATTTTCCTCAAATTAATTTTACCATTAGCTAAACGCTCTATTTTAGCAGGTATAATGATGAGTTTTGCTCGTGCATTAGGTGAGTTTGGTGCTACATTAATGGTTGCAGGATATATTCCAAATAAAACGAATACACTACCTTTAGAAATATATTTCTTAGTGGAACAAGGTAGAGAAAATGAAGCGTGGTTATGGGTATTAGTGCTAGTCGCATTCTCTATTGTGGTTATATCTACAATTAATTTATTGAATAAAGATAAATATAAGGAGGTCGACTAGATGCTTAAAATCAATTTGAAATATCAATTAAAGAACACTTTAATTCGCATCAATATAGATGATACTGAACCAAAAATTTATGCAGTTCGTGGTCCATCTGGCATTGGTAAAACTACTGTTTTAAATATGATTGCCGGATTACGTAAAGCAGATGAAGCTATTATCGAAGTGAATGGGCAATTGCTTACTGATACGGCCAAAAACGTGAATGTTAAAATTCAACAACGACGTATTGGATATCTGTTTCAAGACTACCAATTGTTTCCTAATATGACAGTCTATAAAAATATTACTTTTATGGCTGAACCATCTGAACACATCGATCAATTAATTCAAACTTTAAACATTGATCATTTGATGAAACAATATCCTATGACATTGTCAGGTGGAGAGGCACAGCGTGTAGCACTTGCACGTGCACTTAGCACGAAACCAGATTTAATTTTATTAGATGAACCTTTTTCTAGTTTGGATGACACTACAAAAGATGAGAGTATTACATTAGTTAAACGTATTTTCAACGAATGGCAAATACCAATCATATTTGTGACACATTCAAACTATGAAGCAGAACAAATGGCTCATGAAATTATTACAATTGGGTAATCATTTATTTGCCATTAAAGAGTTTAGAACGTATTTAAAATTGTAGAAGTGCATGCTTCTATCAGCATTTTAATGATGTTTTAAACTCTTTTTTAGGGGCAGTTTTTTGAGAGACATTGACGCGCGTCATATAATGAAAGTAATGATAAAAAGAAAGGATAACTTAATGTGAGTCAAGAACGTTATTCAAGGCAAATTTTATTTAAACAAATAGGTGAAATAGGTCAAAGCAAAATAAATCAAAAATGTGCGTTGATTATTGGTATGGGCGCATTAGGTACACATGTGGCTGAAGGACTTGTTAGAGCAGGCATTGCTAAACTAATCATTGTTGATAGAGATTATATTGAATTTAGTAATTTACAAAGACAAACATTGTTTACTGAAGAAGATGCTTTGAAAATGATGCCTAAAGTGGTTGCAGCTAAAAAGCATTTGCTAGCGTTACGTAGTGATGTTGATATTGATGATTATATTGCCCATGTGGATTATTATTTTTTAGAAACACATGGGCAGGACGTTGACGTTATTATTGATGCAACCGATAACTTTGAAACACGACAACTGATTAATGATTTTGCATATAAACATCGTATACCTTGGATTTATGGTGGTGTTGTACAGAGTACATATACAGAAGCTGCATTTATACCTGGTAAAACACCTTGCTTTAACTGTTTGGTACCACAATTGCCAGCATTAAATTTAACATGTGATACAGTAGGGGTCATTCAACCTGCCGTGACGATGGCAACAAGTTTACAATTAAGAGATGCGATGAAAGTATTAACGGAACAACTAATTGACACAAAAATAACTTATGGCGATATTTGGGAAGGTAGTCATTATTCATTTGGTTTCAGTAAAATGCAACGTTCAGCCTGTACAACTTGTGGAGATGTACCAAGTTATCCGTATTTAAACAAGAATGAACAACGTTATGCAACATTGTGTGGTAGAGACACTGTACAGTATGAAAATGCATCAATTACACACGACATTCTTGTTCAATTTTTAAAACAACATCAACTAAATTATCGCAGTAATTCGTATATGGTTATGTTTGAATTTAAAGGACACCGCATTGTTGCTTTTAAAGGTGGAAGGTTTTTAATACATGGCATGACACGCACATCAGATGCCACACATCTAATGAATTTATTGTTTGGATAAAAAAAGATAAGACAAAAGGAGTGTAATATTATGGGCGAACATCAAAACGTTAAATTGAATCGTACAGTTAAAGCAGCCGTACTAACGGTATCAGATACTAGAGACTTTGATACAGATAAAGGTGGTCAATGCGTGCGCCAATTGTTACAAGCAGATGACGTTGAAGTGAGTGACGCACATTATACAATTGTGAAAGATGAAAAAGTAGCCATCACGACGCAGGTGAAGAAGTGGTTAGAAGAAGATATTGATGTCATCATTACGACTGGTGGAACGGGTATTGCACAACGTGATGTGACGATTGAAGCAGTAAAACCACTTTTAACTAAAGAGATAGAAGGCTTTGGGGAATTGTTTAGATATTTGAGTTATGTTGAAGATGTTGGCACGCGTGCATTATTGTCTCGTGCTGTAGCAGGTACAGTTAATGATAAATTGATATTTTCGATTCCAGGATCAACAGGCGCAGTTAAACTAGCATTAGAAAAGCTCATTAAACCAGAATTAAATCATCTGATTCATGAGCTTACAAAATAATTTATTGACCTGATTGGCGTTGAAAATCTCCAGATTTACCGCCAGACTTGCTTTCAAGGTAGGTTTCGCCAATAATCATACCTTTATCAACTGCTTTCGTCATGTCGTAAATGGTTAAAGCCGTTGCTGATGCAGCGGTTAAAGCTTCCATTTCAACGCCGGTTTTGCCAGTTGTAGAGACAGTTGTTTGAATGTTTAAAGTATAAAGGGGTGCATTTGTTTCATCCCAGCTGAAGTGAACATCTATGCCAGTCAATGGTAATGGATGGCACATCGGAATAATTGTTGATGTATTTTTGGCAGCCATAATACCAGCGATTTGAGCAGTGTTCAATACATTGCCTTTGGTATTGGTGTTATTAGAAATCTGCTTATAAATAGTTTCATTCACAGTAATGCTTGAATGAGCGACAGCAGTTCTTTTTGTAATTTGTTTGTCTGATACATCGACCATTTTGGCGTGGCCTTGTTGATTAATATGAGTAAACTCAGTCATTTTACCCCTCCTAGTGCATCTAGTATATCATGAAAAAATAAAAGTTTTGGAGATGATTTTTAATGGTAGTAGAAAAAAGAAACCCAATCCCAGTTAAAGAAGCAATTCAACGTATCGTTAATCAGCAGAGTTCAATGCCGGCAATTACGGTAGCACTTGAAAAAAGTCTAAATCATATCTTAGCAGAAGATATTGTAGCTACTTATGATATACCAAGGTTTGATAAATCACCTTATGATGGTTTTGCAATTCGCAGTGTTGATTCACAAGGGGCAAGTGGTCAGAATCGCATTGAGTTTAAAGTGATTGATCATATTGGTGCAGGTTCAGTTTCTGATAAATTAGTTGGGGATCACGAAGCGGTGCGTATTATGACTGGAGCACAAATACCTTATGGCGCGGATGCTGTTGTTATGTTTGAACAAACGATTGAACTAGAAGATACATTTACAATTCGTAAACCATTTTCAAAAAATGAAAATATATCTTTAAAAGGTGAAGAAACAACGACAGGCGATGTTGTTCTAAAAAAAGGACAAGTAATTAATCCAGGGGCTATTGCGGTCCTTGCAACATATGGCTATGCAGAGGTTAAAGTTATTAAGCAACCAAGCGTCGCTGTTATTGCAACAGGAAGCGAATTATTAGATGTTAATGATGTATTAGAAGATGGAAAAATTCGTAACTCTAATGGTCCAATGATTCGTGCCTTAGCAGAAAAATTAGGTCTTGAAGTTGGTATTTACAAAACACAACAAGATGATTTAGATAGTGGTATACAAGTCGTTAAAGAAGCTATGGAAAAACATGATATCGTTATTACAACGGGCGGAGTTTCTGTTGGAGATTTTGACTATTTACCTGAGATTTATAAGGCTGTAAAGGCGGAAGTGTTATTTAATAAAGTAGCAATGCGTCCTGGTAGCGTAACAACGGTTGCATTTGCAGATGGAAAATATTTGTTTGGATTATCTGGAAATCCATCAGCTTGTTTTACAGGATTTGAACTATTTGTGAAACCAGCTGTTAAACATATGTGTGGCGCACTAGAAGTCTTCCCGCAAATAATTAAAGCAACATTAATGGAAGATTTTACCAAGGCAAACCCATTCACACGATTTATACGTGCTAAAGCAACGTTAACAAGTGCTGGAGCTACTGTAGTACCTTCAGGATTCAATAAATCAGGTGCGGTTGTAGCGATTGCACATGCTAACTGTATGGTCATGTTACCAGGAGGGTCACGTGGTTTTAAAGCGGGTCATACAGTAGATATTATATTGACTGAATCTGACGCTGCTGAAGAGGAACTTCTTTTATGATTTTACAAATTGTAGGTTACAAAAAGTCTGGTAAGACAACATTGATGAGGCATATTGTCTCTTTCTTAAAGACACATGGTTATACAGTTGCTACTATTAAACATCATGGGCATGCTAAGGAAGATATTCAATTACAGGATTCAGACGTCGATCACATGAAGCATTTTGAAGCGGGGGCAGATCAAAGTATTGTACAAGGTTTTCAATATCAGCAAACTGTAACACGTGTAGATAATCAAAATCTTACTCAAATTATTGAGAAATCTGTTACAATTGACACCAATATCGTATTAGTTGAAGGCTTTAAAAATGCTGATTTTGAAAAAGTCGTAGTCTATCGAGATGAAGAAGAGTTGCAAGTATTACAACAATTGTCGAATGTTTGTTATAGCATTAATGTTAGGGAGCATGAAGATTTTACAGCATTTGAGCAATGGTTATTAAATAAAATTAAAAATGATTGTGATACACAATTAACATAGAGGATTGAAATGAATGAAGCAATTTGAAATCGTGACAGAACCGATACAAACAGAACAATATCGTGAATTCACTATAAATGAATATCAAGGTGCAGTAGTTGTTTTTACCGGTCATGTTCGCGAATGGACTAAAGGCGTCAAAACGGAATATTTAGAATATGAAGCGTATATTCCAATGGCTGAAAAGAAATTGGCACAAATTGGAGATGAAATAAATGAAAAATGGCCTGGAACGATAACGAGTATTGTTCATAGAATAGGGCCATTACAAATTTCAGATATCGCTGTATTAATTGCAGTTTCTTCACCGCATCGTAAAGATGCCTATCGAGCAAATGAATATGCAATTGAGCGTATAAAAGAAATTGTTCCGATTTGGAAAAAAGAAATTTGGGAAGATGGTTCAAAATGGCAAGGACATCAAAAAGGGAATTATGAAGAAGCGAAGAGGGAGGAATAAGAGAAATGAAGGTACTTTACTTCGCAGAAATTAAAGATATATTACAAAAAGCACAGGAAGATATTATGCTTGAACAAGCATTGACTGTACAACAATTTGAAGATTTATTGTTTGAACGTTATCCGCAAATCAATAATAAAAAGTTTCAAGTTGCTGTAAATGAGGAATTTGTACAAAAATCCGATTTCATTCAACCTAATGATACCGTTGCATTAATTCCACCGGTTAGTGGAGGTTAAGGGAGCATGAAAGCAATAATTCTTGCAGGTGGTCATTCAGTACGATTTGGTAAGCCCAAAGCTTTTGCGGAAGTTAACGGTGAGACCTTTTATAGAAGAGTAATTAAGACATTAGAATCAACAAATATGTTCAATGAAATTATTATTAGTACAAATGCGCAATTGGCAACGCAATTTAAATATCCAAATGTTGTTATAGATGATGAGAATCATAATGATAAAGGTCCATTAGCAGGAATTTATACAATCATGAAGCAACATCCTGAAGAAGAATTGTTTTTTGTCGTTTCTGTTGATACACCAATGATTACTGGTAAAGCTGTAAGCACGTTGTATCAGTTTTTAGTTTCTCATCTTATTGAAAATCATTTAGATGTCGCAGCTTTTAAAGAAGATGGACGTTTTATTCCAACAATTGCATTTTATAGTCCGAATGCATTAGGCGCTATAACTAAAGCACTACATTCTGATAATTACAGTTTTAAAAATGTATATCATGAATTATCAACGGATTATTTGGATGTCAGGGATGTAGATGCGCCCTCATATTGGTACAAAAATATAAATTATCAGCATGATTTGGACGCTTTAATTCAAAAAATGTAAGCCGTTAGGAGGTCCACAAATGGTAGAACAAATAAAAGATAAACTAGGACGTCCCATCCGTGACTTACGGTTATCTGTGACAGATCGGTGTAACTTTAGGTGTGATTATTGCATGCCTAAAGAGGTATTTGGAGATGATTTCGTATTTTTACCTAAAAATGAACTGTTAACGTTTGATGAAATGGCTAGAATCGCTAAAGTATATGCAGAATTAGGTGTGAAAAAAATACGCATTACAGGTGGAGAACCATTGATGCGACGGGATTTAGATGTACTTATAGCTAAATTAAATCAAATCGATGGTATTGAAGATATTGGTTTGACTACAAATGGTTTGTTATTAAAAAAGCATGGACAAAAGTTATATGATGCTGGGCTACGCAGAATTAATGTCAGTTTGGATGCTATTGATGATACGCTATTTCAATCAATCAATAATCGTAATATTAAAGCGACTACGATTTTAGAACAAATTGATTACGCGACGTCTATTGGTTTGAATGTAAAAGTAAATGTTGTTATACAAAAAGGTATTAACGATGATCAAATTATACCAATGCTTGAATATTTTAAAGATAAACATATAGAGATTCGATTTATAGAATTTATGGATGTCGGTAATGATAATAGATGGGATTTCAGCAAAGTTGTAACTAAAGATGAAATGCTTACTATGATAGAGCAGCACTTTGAAATCGATCCTGTAGAACCAAAATATTTTGGGGAAGTAGCAAAATATTATCGCCATAAGGATAATGGTGTTCAATTTGGTTTGATTACAAGTGTTTCACAATCATTTTGTTCTACATGTACACGCGCAAGGCTGTCATCAGATGGGAAATTTTACGGATGTTTATTTGCAACTGTCGATGGATTTAACGTTAAAGCGTTTATTCGTTCTGGCGTGACCGACGAAGAATTAAAAGAACAATTTAAAGCTTTATGGCAAATAAGAGATGATCGATATTCAGATGAGAGAACTGCTCAAACAGTTGCCAATCGTCAACGTAAAAAGATAAACATGAATTATATTGGTGGTTAATGTGTAGGAACCACTACATATTAAATCATTAGAGATTCTTTAATATTTCTGTCTTACTCCCCCTAAAATACAATATTATTTATTAAAGTAAAAACGGTCATATCTATGCCAGATTTAATAGAAATGATCGTTTTTAATGTTTTTACAAATCGGCGGGGCCCCAACACAGAAGCTGACAGAAAGACAGCTTACAATAATGTGCAAGTTGGCGGGGCCCCAACACAGAAGCTGACAAAAGACAGCTTACAATAATGTGCAAGTTGGGGAACGGGGCCCCAACACAGAAGCTGACAAAAGTCAGCTTACAATAATGTGCAAGTTGGGGAACAACGAAATAAATTTTATGAGAATATCATTTCTATCCTACTCTTAAGAATCACTACATAATAAATCTTTAGTGGTTCTTTAACATTAGTGTCACACTCCATGCCATTGAGTTGTAATATATCTTTTTTTAGGTATAAATGTTGTCGAATAAACAACAAGTTGTCCAAAAGATATAAATCTAAACAAGGTATAGCCAGCAATTTAATATTTGTAATAGATAAAATGCTAAGTTTGATATATAATAAATTTAAGTAATTGTATAATAATATGAATTACAAACATCTAAGAAGAAACATAGGAGGCATCATATTATGAGTAATAAAGTTCAACGTTTTATAGAAGCAGAAAGGGAGTTAAGTCAGTTAAAGCACTGGTTAAAAACAACACATAAGATTTCAATTGAAGAATTTGTAGTACTTTTTAAAGTGTATGAAGCTGAAAAGATTAGCGGTAAAGAATTGAGGGATACATTACATTTTGAAATGCTATGGGATACAAGTAAAATCGATGTGATTATCCGTAAAATCTATAAAAAAGAGCTTATTTCTAAATTGCGTTCTGAAACGGATGAAAGACAAGTATTCTATTTCTATAGTACTTCTCAAAAGAAATTGTTAGATAAAATTACTAAAGAAATAGAAGTGTTAAGCGTTACAAACTAAAAACTTAAAAAGCATGCCAATCAGTACATCATAATTGCGTCTTGGGGACAGACAAATGATGAATAGAGATTGGCATGCTTTTTATTTTTGAATATAAATATTTAGTTCATGGCATTTCTAGTTACATGACGTCCATGAATTAAGAAGTAAACAAGCATAGTAATGATTGCTAAAGCGGCCATAAAGCCGAAGATTTCACTATATGAAAACATATGAGTAAATAACCCAAGGAATGATGGACCGAAGCCGACACCTGCATCTAGACCAACGTAAAAAGTAGATGTCGCGATACCATATTTAATCGGGGGTGAGACTTTTATCGCAATAGATTGCATTGCAGATGATAAATTTCCATACCCTAAACCTAGGCAAGCACCAGCAAGTAATATTAACCAGCTTTGATAGCTTGAAATTAAGCATACAAATGAAAGGAAAAGCATGATAAATGCTGGGTAGACAATAATATTTTCATTTTTATCATCCATCAATCTACCAGCAATAGGTCTAGTAATTAACGATGCTATAGCATAGCAAATAAAGAAATAGCTTGCTGCAGTGACTAGATGTCGCTCTAAAGCAAATGCTTGTAAATAAGTTAGGATGGACGCATAGGTAACGCCAATTAAAAGCATAATAACAGCAACAGGAATGGCCTCTTTTGCAATAAATTGATGAATACTAAATCTTGGTTTATCAATTACATTAGTTTCAGTTTTGTTATTTGTTACTTCGAAATCAACTTTTATAAATAATGAGATAATGAGTCCGAGTATGCCTAATATGACACAAATAATAAACAGTAAATCAATTGCGTATTTTGTAATAAGTAACATACCTAGAAATGGGCCAATCGCTGTACCTAATACTAAACTTAAGGAAAATAAACTGATGCCTTCACTTTTTCTATTAACAGGGGTAACGTATGCCGCAATAGTACCTGTTGCAGTTGTCACAACTGCAGTTGCGATACCGTTTATGAGACGTACAAAGATTAAAAAAGCTAAAGAGCCATCAATAAAATAAAGTAATTGCGTGATAATTAAAGCAATTAAACCAATAAATACTAATCGTTTAGGTCCGATTTGATTTACAAATTTACCTGTAGCAAATCGACCAATTAAAGACCCGACAATAAATAGTCCTACAACTAATCCGGCTAATGAATCGGAAGCGTCGAAAGCTTGCTTACTATAGCCAGCAATAACTACAAGTAACAAATACATGCATAGGTATACGATAAAGTTGACTAAAAAGTTAATTGTAAAACTTTTGGTGAAAATAGGTGATTTATTTAATGAGCCTTGATTAGTCATTGTGTGCCTCCTTTAATAATATTTCATGAATTTGATTCATCACATTTATGGTTTCTTGCATTTGATCTTGCGAAATGTTTGTTTTGGCAACTACTGCTTGTTGGAGCTTTTGTACATCAAGACAAACAATCTCATATAATTCATGCCCTTTAGGTGTTAAAGTTAAAAACTTTTGTCGTTTATCCTCTAAACTGTTTTCTACTGTAATAAGGTCATTTTCTATTAGAGCTTTTAAAGTTTTTCTTGCAGTAGGCTTTTCAATTGCACGTCTATGTGAAATTTCAATGAGAGTAGTGGGTTGATATTTAGCTATATCGCGCAAGATTAACCATTGACCATAATATATATTGTGTTTTTCCAAAATCGGCTCTGCTAATTTTAAATAGGGGCGATATATGGTTATAAAACTATTGAAAAATTCTTGTGATAGCATAGTGACATCTCCTAAGACAAAATAGTTAGCTTAGCTAATCTTTTTTACAACAATAGTAATTATAAAACGGGGGCAATTAGAAATCAATATATAATTATTAAGAGCAAAAATATTTATACTTTGTTAAAATAAGCGTAATTACATGTAAATAGGGGGATACTAATGATATTGAAATTTGATCACATCATTCATTATATAGATCAGTTAGATCGGTTTAGTTTTCCAGGAGATGTTATAAAATTATATTCAGGTGGGTATCATCATAAATATGGAACATTCAATAAATTAGGTTATATCAATGAAAATTATATTGAGCTACTGGATGTAGAAAATAATGGAAAGTTGAAAAAGATGGCAAAAACAATAGAAGGTGGAGTCGCTTTTGCTACTCAAATTGTTCAAGAGAAGTATGAGCAAGGCTTTAAAAATATTTGTTTGCGTACAAATGATATAGAGGCAGTTAAAAATAAACTACAAAGTGAGCAGGTTGAAGTAGTAGGGCCGATTCAAATGGAAAGAGATACACATAAAGATGGTAAGGTAAAGTGGCAATTGCTTTATATAATGAATCAGGATGATGATGAAATTAAGCCACCATTTTTTATTCAATGGGAAGAAAGTGATTCCATGCGTACTAAAAAATTGCAAAAATATTTTCAAAAACAATTTTCAATTGAAACTGTTATTGTCAAAAGTAAAAACCGATCACAAACAGTATCGAATTGGTTGAAATGGTTTGATATGGACATTGTAGAAGAGAATGACCATTACACAGATTTGATTTCAAAAAATGATGATATTTATTTTAGAATTGAAGATGGTAAAGTTTCAAAATATCATTCGGTTATCATAAAAGACGCACAAGCAACTTCACCATATTCAATTTTTATCAGAGGTGCTATTTATCGCTTTGAACCATTAGCATAAATATACGTAAGTACTATGAGCGAGAATGCCCATATGAATAATGGCAAGCACAATGGAAAGAATCGTTAATATATTATTTAATCGTGATGACTTAATTAAAATGAAAAAGATTGATAATATAAATGTGAAAAAGATAAGTATAACCCGTAAACTAAAGTAATTCACGGTGAGAGGTTGACTCAATGTCATAATGATTGCAACGATGTTCATAATTATAAATAGACTTAAAATAATTGTTCTCATATCAAACACCTCATTATTAGATTATTGACATTATAACAGGGGTAATTGTATATGAACATTAATGTGGTTGCTTGAGGAGAAATTTATTTATTGAAGTCAAATTGGTTCATGTTAGAAATGAATATCGTGTTAGATGATGAAAGTATTTTGAAGTATCGGTAACTAGTTGAAAAGTATTAATTGTACGATAACATTAAATTTAACAGGAAGCATAGATATAAAATGATTCACAATTAAAATGAGTAAATTTGAACTTGCTAAACTATTAATTGGAGCATGGACATTTCAAAAATAAGAGTTCAAATCATACACAAGCTCTGAATCGACACTATAAGATACAAACTGTATAATTAAAGGTATTGTTAAATAGAAGGAGATATCATAAATCATGGAAAAGATGCATATCACTAATCAGGAACATGACGCATTTGTTAAATCTCACCCAAATGGAGATTTATTACAATTAACGAAATGGGCAGAAACAAAGAAATTAACTGGATGGTACGCGCGAAGAATCGCTGTAGGTCGTGACGGTGAAATTCAGGGTGTTGCGCAGTTACTTTTTAAAAAAGTACCTAAATTACCTTATACGCTATGTTATATTTCACGTGGTTTTGTTGTTGATTATAGTAATAAAGAGGCGTTAAATGCATTGTTAGACAGTGCAAAAGAAATTGCTAAAGCTGAGAAAGCGTATGCAATTAAAATCGATCCTGATGTTGAAGTCGATAAAGGTACAGATGCTTTGCAAAATTTGAAAGCGCTTGGTTTTAAACATAAAGGATTTAAAGAAGGTTTATCAAAAGACTACATCCAACCACGTATGACTATGATTACACCAATTGATAAAAATGATGATGAGTTATTAAATAGTTTTGAACGCCGAAATCGTTCAAAAGTGCGCTTGGCTTTAAAGCGAGGTACGACAGTAGAACGATCTGATAGAGAAGGTTTAAAAACATTTGCTGAATTAATGAAAATCACTGGGGAACGCGATGGCTTCTTAACGCGTGATATTAGTTACTTTGAAAATATTTATGATGCGTTGCATGAAGATGGAGATGCTGAACTATTTTTAGTAAAGTTGGATCCAAAAGAAAATATAGCGAAAGTAAATCAAGAATTGAATGAACTTCATGCCGAAATTGCTAAATGGCAGCAGAAGATGGAAACATCTGAAAAGCAAGCTAAAAAAGCGCAAAATATGATTAATGATGCGCAAAATAAAATTGCTAAAAATGAAGATTTAAAACGAGACCTAGAAGCTTTAGAAAAGGAACATCCTGAAGGTATTTATCTTTCTGGTGCACTATTAATGTTTGCTGGCTCAAAATCATATTACTTATATGGTGCGTCTTCTAATGAATTTAGAGATTTTTTACCAAATCATCATATGCAGTATACGATGATGAAGTATGCACGTGAACATGGTGCAACAACTTACGATTTCGGTGGTACAGATAATGATCCAGATAAAGACTCAGAACATTATGGCTTATGGGCATTTAAAAAAGTGTGGGGAACATACTTAAGTGAAAAGATTGGTGAATTTGATTATGTATTGAATCAGCCATTGTACCAATTAATTGAGCAAGTTAAACCGCGTTTAACAAAAGCTAAAATTAAAATATCTCGTAAATTAAAACGAAAATAGATTAACGACTGAAATCTGAACGCTCATAAGACTGTCATTTGCGTTCAGATTTTTTTACACAATATAGAATGGTTGAGTAAAATATTTTTGAATATAGTGAAAGAGGGGGAAGTACTGTGATAAAAAAACTATTACAATTTTCTTTGGGGAATAAGTTTGCTATCTTTTTAATGGTTGTTTTAGTTGTCTTGGGCGGTGTATACGCGAGTGCTAAATTGAAATTAGAATTACTACCAAATGTACAAAATCCAGTTATTTCAGTTACAACAACAATGCCGGGTGCAACGCCACAAAGTACCCAAGATGAAATAAGTAGTAAAATTGACAATCAAGTAAGATCGTTGGCATATGTGAAGAATGTTAAAACGCAATCCATACAAAATGCTTCAATTGTAACAGTTGAATATGAAAATAATACAGATATGGATAAAGCAGAAGAACAGCTTAAAAAAGAAATCGATAAAATTAAATTTAAAGATGAAGTTGGTCAACCAGAATTAAGACGTAATTCGATGGACGCTTTTCCGGTTTTAGCATATTCATTTTCAAATAAAGAGAATGACTTGAAAAAAGTAACGAAAGTACTGAATGAACAATTAATACCAAAATTACAAACGGTAGATGGTGTGCAAAATGCGCAATTAAATGGGCAGACGAACCGTGAAATCACCCTTAAATTTAAGCAAAATGAACTTGAAAAATATGGATTGACTGCTGATGATGTAGAAAACTATCTAAAAACGGCAACAAGAACAACACCACTTGGATTGTTCCAATTTGGTGATAAAGATAAATCAATTGTTGTTGATGGTCAATATCAATCTGTTGATGCTTTTAAAAACATAAATATTCCATTAACGTTGGCAGGAGGACAAGGGCAATCTCAATCCCAAAGTGACAATAAACAAAATTCAGCCATGTCAGATGTTAATCAGGCATCACCGCAGCAAAATTCAAAAGCGTCAGCATCAAATAATATAAGTGATATGCCGACAGCGAAACTAGGAGATTTAGCTGATATTACAGTTGGTGATGTGCGTACTTCTATTTCTAAAACGAATGGCAAGGATGCGGTTAATTTACAAATAACTAAAGCTCAAGATGCCAATACAGTTCAAGTAGCCAAAGATGTACAACGTAAAATTGATACATTCGTTGATGAAAATAAAGATTTTAATGTCACAAAAACAATGGATACTGCAAAGCCTGTTGAGAAATCACTTTATACGATGATTGAAAAAGCATCATTAGGTACAATCGTGGCAATTATAGTTATTTTGCTGTTTTTAAGAAACATTCGTACGACGGCAATTTCTATTATATCCATTCCGTTATCACTTCTTATGGCGCTTATTGCTCTAAAATTGAGTGATGTTTCATTGAATATACTAACGTTAGGTGCATTAACAGTAGCGATTGGACGTGTGATAGACGATTCGATTGTAGTTGTTGAAAATATTTATCGACGATTAACAGATTCAGAAGAACAACTAAAAGGTGAAAATTTAATTATCAGTGCGACAACTGAAGTATTTAAACCAATAATGTCATCGACACTAGTTACTATTATCGTCTTTTTACCACTTGTGTTTGTATCAGGTTCAGTAGGCGAAATGTTTAGACCTTTTGCATTGGCTATTGCATTTAGTTTATTAGCATCGTTATTAGTGTCAATTACACTCGTTCCAGCGTTGGCAGCTACACTATTTAAAAAAGGCGTTAAACGTCGTAATAAACAACATCAAGAAGGATTAGGTGTTGTTAGTACAACTTATAAAAAAGTATTACATTGGTCATTAAATCATAAGTGGATTGTAATTATATTAAGTACATTAATTTTGGTTGCAACTATTGTATTTGGAGGACCGAGACTAGGCACTAGCTTTATTTCAGCAGGTGACGATAAATTTTTAGCTATTACTTATACACCGAAGCCTGGTGAAACCGAGCAAGCAGTGTTGAATCATGCGAAAGATGTTGAAAAATATTTAAAACAGAAAAAGCATGTAAAAACAATTCAATACTCAGTTGGCGGTAGTAGTCCAGTAGATCCAACGGGGAGTACAAATAGTATGGCAATCATGGTTGAATATGATAATGACACGCCTAATTTTGATGTAGAAGCGGATAAGGTTATTAAACATGCAGATGGCTTTAAACATCCTGGAGAGTGGAAAAATCAAGATTTAGGAACAGGTGCAGGTAATAAATCTGTAGAGGTTACTGTGAAAGGTCCATCAAGGGATGCCATAAAATCAACTGTAAAAGATATTGAACAGAAAATGAAACAGGTTAAAGGACTAGCCAATGTCAAATCTGATTTATCGCAAACATATGATCAGTATGAAATTAAAGTTGATCAAAATAAAGCGGCAGAAAATGGTATTTCTGCAAGTCAACTTGCAATGCACTTGAATGAAAACTTACCAGAAAAAACAGTTACGACTGTTAAAGAAAATGGTAAAACTGTTGATGTTAAAGACAAACAAAATAAGCAAACAGACTGGTCAGAAGATAAGTTGAATAATATAACTTTGAAAAAGCCGACTGGTGGTACGATTAAATTGGGAGATATAGCTACGTTAGTTAAAACAACGACACCAAGTAAATTGACGCAAGAACAAGGTGATTATGCAACGACGGTATCTGCTAAAGTAACAAATAAAGATGTGGGTGGCACAACACGACAAGTGATGTCTAAAATAAATAATTTGGACAAACCGAATAATGTAAAGGTTAATATCGGTGGTGCATCAGATGATATTAACAATGCAATGACACAATTAGCCTTTGCAATGTTAGCTGCAATCATTATCGTATATTTAATCCTAGTTATTACATTTAAAGGTGGCCTAGCACCATTTACAATTTTATTCTCTTTACCATTTACAGTTATCGGTGTAATTATTGCACTATTAATCACAGAAGAAACAATATCAGTACCAAGTTTAATTGGTATGCTAATGTTAATTGGAATTGTAGTAACAAATGCCATTGTGTTAATAGACCGTGTCATTAATAATGAGCAACAGGGCATGGAGATGAAAGAAGCATTAATCGAAGCAGGCGGTACTAGAATTAGACCGATATTAATGACGGCGATTGCAACAATCGGTGCATTAGTTCCTTTGTTATTTGGTCAAGATAGCTCGATTCTTATTTCGAAAGGATTAGCTGCTACAGTTATTGGTGGTTTAATTTCATCAACTTTATTAACACTTGTAGTTGTACCAGTAATATATGAAATTCTCTTTACTTTAAAAAAACGATTCACTAAACGATAGATAATATAAAAGCCATAAAAGCGGTCATGATATTGACTACTTTTATGGCTTTTTAAAATTTGAAATTTTAGACCTTATTTCACGTGCGATTTAATCGATGTGTTAATAAAACAATACTGGCATTCGATATGTAATCTGATGATAATATAAGGTTGCAATTATGTTATTGCATGCTTTGTTTATTACTTAGAATAATACGATGGTTAAGATGAAATATATGACAAAGATAAATAATGACATTAAATTCAAGATGTTTACGCCTTTTAGATCTTTTTTAAGCATTTTAAATCCTGTCACTTCGACATTACCAACTAAGAGTAATAAGACGATAAATACCCACCAATTCTCTTTTGGAAAACTCATCGTCGTTAATGCTAAGACGAATAATAACAACACACCCATAATAATTCTCAAAATGCGAGTAAATATAACTTCCATTTTAAAAATACTAATAAAACTAACAATTAGATAAAGTATTGCTAGTAAAATCAGATAAAATTGCATATGATAACTTCCTCTCCGTTTCAAAGGGTTCATGTAGGTACAGCAGCGTAGAAAACATAAATAGCAGTGTTGGGATAGATATGCGCGTATGTTGTTAATGAGACACTAAATCATAACACGACAACATCTTGTGATTCTAGATGTAATTAAGCGAAAAATGAAGCAATTCATCAATATAACGTATTCAGAGTAATGCTAGTCAAATTTATGTAATGAAAAGCATTTATTGTCTGAATGATAGATTATTAATCTTGCATTTGAGCACGAACGTTTCTAATTTCATTTTCAATATCTTTAAGTTGACGAACAAGTGCGGAAGTATCTAAATTCAAAGATTCCCGTTTTTCTAAGTCACCTTGAAGACGAACATAATCATATTTAAGTTCGGCTAGTTGGTTTTCTAAAGACATACTATAACACTCCTTTGAAATATAATTAAGTGCATTTAATGTAGATTATAGCATGAAACAGTAGACTTCTAAAATATCTGTGGAGTATGTTAAAGTTATAAATTATGAAGATTATTGAAAGAAGGGATAACAGTGACAGAACAATTTACTATGATTATTTTATTAATTGCGCTTGGTTACTTTTTGAAGCGCATTAATTATATAAAGGCAACAGATAGTCAAGTCATTGCTACATTAGTTCTTAATGTCACACTCCCATCTTTAGTTATTGTGAATTTAAACAGTGCAGAATTAAAATTGTCATTCTCCATTTTACCAATTTTAATGATTATCTATGGTATTGTGGCGAAAATGATTGCTGTCTGGTTTTTTAGAAAATATGATAATCACATGCGTGGATCAGTAGGTATGATGACTGGTGCTATGAATATTGGATTGTTTGCATATCCACTAATTGAAGTGATATGGCCTAAAACAGGGCTTATTTATTTTGGTATGGCTGATATAGGTGGTGCCTTTGTGATGTTTGGAATTACTTACTTTGTAGGTAGCTACTTTAGTGAAGGTAGTGATCAATTCGATTTTAAATGTTTAGGTAAGAAATTATTACAATCAGTGCCACTCGTTACATACATTGTAATGTTTATATTGAATATAAGTCACATCCATTTACCACATATGGCAATCGATTTCTTTAGCATACTTTCCCATGCAAATATGCCGTTATCAATGATTTTGCTAGGTGTCATGTTGAATTTTACTTTGGAAAGAAAGTATATACCTGCTACTATTAAATATTTATGTTTGCATTATGGATTAGCATTAGTTGTGGGATTGTTAGTACATGTGTTGTTACCGGTATCAGATGATATGATTAAGACGACATTGTTGGTCACTTGGATGTTCCCGGTTGGTGTCGCAATTATTTCTTATGGTATTCAGTTTAAATATCGAACACTGCCATTTATAGGTATGACGACCAATTTAACAATCATTATTAGTATCATTATTTTGTACGTGTATCAGGCAGTGTTTGTCTAGTTTACACATTTGAAAATAAAATCGATTTTAGTATTCGTAGAAAATGAGAGCCCCCTTTACCACAACATGTAAATGCATATTGTGAAAAGGGGGCTTTTATTTATGACATAGTTGTTCAACTCATACATTCTAGCAGATAATGCAGTGCGTTATGCAGCTATCCACTTCATATGTATGGCACATACTTGATAAATGAATATCATCAAGACTTTAAGAGTATCGCTAATTTTAAAGTCTTAAAACGCATGAATAATGTCATGATGTGTTATTGCGTTTTGTTTTTAGAGCCATGTATTTCCTGGGACATATAGAGGAACATTCAACGTAAAATTCTCGAAAATTAATTTTAATCATTCTATAAGTGAATGGTAATTTTCAGAAACGATAACATTTTTACGTTACATGAGTATTTAACTTTCTATTTCAAATTACCTAGAATTATAGCAGCTATCACGATAATAATAATACCTGCCCAAATACCAGTCATCTGACGACGATCTTTTCTTTCTCCTAAAATGAAAATACCGCCTAATGTTGAAACGATAACAAGTAACTGTGATAATGAGAAACTTGTAGCTACACCAACTTTTGGTTGAGAATAGAACATGAACAAGTTACCAATTCCCCAAATCACACCTGGCAATAGATTAAGTGCTGTTGATTTAAGTGATGTTTTATGATTCATGGATAGGATAAAGCCACCAATTGCCATACCGACAGATTGGAAGAACAATGCATCAGTTCCACCAACACCAAAGATGTCACCAAGTACAACGAAACCTACATATCCAATTGTAGATACAATTAAAATACCCATTGCTTTTTTAAATTCAGGATTATCTGATTGACGTTCATTTTTAGCTTTAAGTGAAGTAAGTGCTACACCAGTAACTAATAATATCATGGCGATTAAACCAAAGATAATTTGAGTCATTGAAGACCATTCACCTAAAAAGATAACGCTGAATAATGTTGTACCAACTAATTGCATACCTGTAGAAACTGGCATAGTATTTGATACACCGATTAAACTAATAGATTTAAGCTGATTCGCTTGTCCAAACGCCCATAATGCACCAGAAATAAGACCGACAATAATTACAGTAGGATTATTGAATTTTGCGAAACCAGTAATAAGTAAACCTAATCCAACAATGAGTGCGCCTAGCGTCGTACCACGAATTTGGTTGTAAGGTCCACCGCCGACGAACACATTAATAAGAACGACACTTCCCCAGAATAAAGCAGGTAAAAGTGCGATTAAGAAATCAAGAAATTGCAAGACTACTCACTCTCCTATACTATTTATGCAAGTGCTCCCCTTAATTGACACTTGCATGTTATTGTAAAGCATTCTGCCCTAATAGTAAAAAACAACTACTTATAATTTTCAATATTTACAAAAAGTATAAAAACCCACAATACATGCTAATGATGTACTGTGGGGTATTTGCTTGGTATTTTATTCAGGGATTGTTTGATCTTTTACGTTACGTGATTCGAATTTGAATTTAATGTACTCATAGTTGATATGGAAACCTAGACCATTAAATCGTTCGATGAGTTTATTATTTTTGTTACGAATTTTAAAATAAACTTTTCTAATATCAAAGTTATCAAAAGCATATTGCAATGCATACGCAAGCAACTCGAAAGCGATACCTTTCAAACGGTAATCTACATGAGAACTGAAGTATTTAATCTCGGCGATTGACTGTTGTGAATCAATTTCAAGGTATAAATAACCTTTAAGTAAACCTTCGCTAACAAATAAAAATAAATGATGATGGTCGTCTAAACTATCAATGATATCTTGCGGTGACTGTGCCTGATATTTAAATGTAGTTGTGTGTAATTTGCTGAAAGCACGATAAAACCCTTTGTGATAAGGAATGATATTTGGTTGGTGCATATCTTCTTCTAATCTTGTACGGGCTTCTATGTAATAGTCAGTGAAGTTATAACTTGCTTGAATAACTTTCATTAATGGTTTGTATTGTTGAATGCCTTCTTCAAAAGAAAAGTTAAAGACGGCATCATCAGGTTGATTCGAAGTCATCGCTTTAAACAGCGTCTCAAACGTATCGACAGATAATACATAATTGTCAGCCACGAAAGGGCCTATGACTTTGAATTTATTTTTATCGTATGCAAAAGACAATATGATTGCTTTGATTGAATCGTTTTCTTTAATCGAAAATACACCAGGTGATTCAATCGCATCGGTTATTAATACATCTATTTCACTGTACTGTTGAGGAAGTTTATATAAGTATGATGCTGATTCATAATTCGAATGTTCAATGAACGATTTTATTTGTGTAATATCATATAACTGAACTATGCTCATGTCATTACCTCCGTACTTTTTGTTACTTTTATTATATAGTATTTCAACTGAAATGAAAGTTAATAGTGATATTAACATGTTACAATACATTTAACACATCATTTGCAAGCATTGAATTTAAATCAAAGATTAGTGGAATAGATGAAGCGCGTTCGAAATAAAAGAACGTATGAGAAAGGATAATTTATGAAATCTTTAATATTAGCTGAAAAACCATCAGTCGCAAGAGATATTGCTGATGCTTTACAAATAAATCAAAAGCGTAATGGTTACTTTGAAAATAACCAATATATTGTCACGTGGGCGTTAGGTCATCTAGTGACAAATGCGACACCTGAACAATACGATAAAAATTTAAAGGAATGGCGATTAGAAGACCTTCCAATTATACCTAAATATATGAAAACGGTTGTTATTGGTAAAACAAGCAAACAATTTAAAACAGTAAAAGCGTTAATTTTAGATAATAAAGTGAAAGATATTATTATTGCAACAGATGCTGGACGAGAAGGTGAACTAGTTGCAAGATTGATTTTGGATAAAGTTGGTAACAAAAAGCCACTCCGTCGATTATGGATTAGCTCAGTTACTAAAAAAGCTATTCAACAAGGTTTTAAAAATTTAAAAGACGGTCGTCAATATAACGATTTGTATTATGCAGCGTTAGCGAGAAGTGAGGCGGATTGGATTGTTGGGATTAATGCAACGCGTGCACTAACAACAAAGTATGATGCACAGCTATCCCTGGGACGTGTTCAGACACCAACGATTCAATTAGTAAATACACGACAACAAGAGATTAATCAGTTCAAACCACAACAATACTATACATTATCGTTAACGGTAAAAGGGTTTGATTTTCAGCTAGAATCAAATCAGCGATATACCAATAAAGAAACTTTAGAACAGATAGTTAATAATTTGAAAAATGTCGATGGTAAGATTAAATCTGTTGCTACTAAACATAAGAAGTCGTATCCGCAATCACTGTACAATTTAACAGATTTACAACAAGATATGTATAGACGTTATAAAATTGGACCTAAAGAAACATTGAATACACTTCAAAGTTTATATGAGAGACATAAAGTCGTAACCTATCCAAGAACAGATTCAAACTATTTAACAACCGATATGGTAGATACTATGAAAGAACGTATTCAGGCGACGATGGCAACAACATATAAAGACCAAGCACGCCCATTAATCTCTAAAACATTTTCATCAAAAATGTCGATATTTAATAATCAAAAAGTATCTGATCACCATGCAATTATTCCTACAGAAGTGAGACCTGTCATGTCAGACTTAAGTAATAGAGAATTAAAGTTATACGATATGATTGTCGAGCGTTTTTTAGAAACTTTAATGCCTCCGCACGAGTATGACGCGATAACTGTAACTTTAGAGGTTGCAGGGCACACATTTGTTTTGAAAGAGAATGTAACAACTGTATTAGGCTTTAAATCTATTAGACAAGGTGAATCTATTACAGAGATGCAACAGCCTTTTTCAGAAGGCGATAAAGTGAAGATTTCAAAAACAAACATTAGAGAACATGAAACAACACCTCCAGAATATTTTAATGAAGGTTCGTTATTAAAAGCGATGGAGAACCCTCAGAACTTTATTCAATTGAAGGATAAAAAATATGCGCAGACTTTAAAACAAACAGGTGGTATCGGCACAGTTGCAACAAGGGCCGACATTATCGATAAATTATTTAATATGAATGCCATTGAATCAAGAGACGGTAAAATTAAAGTAACGTCAAAAGGTAAACAAATATTAGAATTAGCACCAGAAGAATTAACGTCGCCACTTTTAACTGCACAATGGGAAGAAAAACTACTTTTAATTGAACGTGGTAAATATCAGGCGAAAACATTCATTAATGAAATGAAAGATTTTACGAAAGATGTTGTAAATGGGATTAAAAATAGTGATCGTAAATATAAACACGATAATTTAACAACCACTGAATGCCCAACGTGTGGTAAATTCATGATAAAAGTTAAGACTAAAAATGGTCAGATGCTTGTGTGCCAAGATCCATCTTGTAAGACGAAAAAGAATGTACAGCGCAAAACAAATGCAAGATGTCCAAACTGTAAAAAGAAATTAACGTTGTTTGGTAAAGGGAAAGAAGCGGTATATCGTTGTGTTTGTGGACATTCTGAAACGCAAGCACATATGGATCAGCGTATGAAGTCTAAATCCTCTGGTAAAGTATCTCGTAAAGAAATGAAAAAGTATATGAATAAAAATGAAGGTTTAGACAATAATCCGTTTAAAGATGCATTAAAGAACTTGAATTTATAGATAAAATCGAACAAAGTTGAATCAGAAGATTGAAAAGTTCGCTTTTGGTATTGTTTTTTATTAAGAATGATATTAAACTATTAAGGTATTTTAAAAAAAGGAGCATCCATTCGTGAAAAACTATTTCCAGTTCGATAAATATGGAACAAACTTTAAAAGAGAAATCTTAGGCGGTATCACAACTTTCTTATCTATGGCCTATATTTTAGCAGTTAACCCGCAAGTTTTAAGTTTAGCAGGTGTTAAAGGCGTATCAGAAGATATGAAAATGGACCAAGGTGCCATTTTTGTAGCGACTGCATTAGCAGCATTTGTAGGCTCGCTATTCATGGGGCTAATAGCTAAATATCCAATTGCGTTAGCACCAGGTATGGGATTAAATGCATTCTTTGCATTTACTGTTGTGTTAACCATGGGTATTCCTTGGCAAGTTGGTTTAACAGGTGTTTTATTCTCAGGTATATTCTTTGCGATATTAACCGTCACAGGGTTTAGGGAAGTTATTATTAATGCAATTCCTTATCAAATGAAGATGGCTGTTTCAGCAGGTATAGGATTATTTATTACATTTGTAGGTTTACAAAGTTCGGGTATTATAGTTAAAAATGAATCTACATTAGTAACATTGGGACATTTAACTGATCCACCAGTACTTTTAGCGATATTCGGTATCGTTATTACAGTTATTTTATATGCAATTAAATTGCCGGGTTCTATCTTTATCGGTATGATCATCACAGCAATCGTTGGTATGTTCACTGGATTGATTCAAATGCCATCTGGTATTGTAGGTAAGATTCCAAGTATTGAACCAACATTCGGTGCTGCATTTGAAGCGTTTAAAGACCCAAGTCAATTATTAACGATACAGTTCTTAATTGTTATTTTAACGTTCTTATTTATTGATTTCTTTGATACAGCTGGTACATTAGTAGCCGTTGCTACTCAAGCAGGTATTATGAAAGATAATAAATTACCAAGAGCTGGTAGAGCATTGTTCTCAGATTCTTTAGCTACGATTGTAGGGTCAGTTTTTGGAACAACTACAACAACTTCTTATATCGAATCAACTTCAGGTGTTGCTGTAGGTGCTAGAACAGGATTTGCTAGTATCGTAACAGGTTGTTGTTTCCTATTAGCGCTATTCTTTAGTCCGTTAATCGCTGTTGTAACAAGTGCAGTTACAACACCAGCTTTAGTGGTGGTAGGTGTATTAATGGCTGCAAACTTTGCTGAGATAAACTGGAAAAGTTTTGAAGTTGCAGTGCCAGCATTTATTACAATCATTATGATGCCTTTATCATATTCAATTGCAACTGGTATTGCGTGTGGATTTATTTTCTATCCAATTACAATGCTTATCTCTAAAAAACATAAAGAAGTACATCCGATAATGTATGTATTAATGGTACTATTCATTCTGTACTTCATATTTGTTCATGGTTAAATCCAGACACAAAAAAACGACTGCCAATGATTGGTAGTCGTTTTTTTCTTTGAAGTAAGGATAAAATAAGAAGCGAAATAACATAAAGCAATATTATGAATGTCTTTAAATATCCGATATAAATATACATCTTTTAAAATTGTTGAACGTGTTTCTTCTATATTATATACACCTAATTAAAAAGGGTTTAAGAATTATTCTCTATGTCCATCTTTGTATTGTGTGTAAATGACACGAGCATTTTTATTAGGTATATAGGTTGGCGCTGATAATACAACTAGGACAAATAGAATCATTAGGAAAAATAAAATCCAATGAATCAAAATTCCTAAGAAGGGGATAATAGCTAAAAAACTACCTACTATACCAAATATTGGAATAATCGCTATAGGTCTAATCGCATTTTGTCTATTCACTAATAATATAATAGTAAGAACTAGATAAAGTAATGCATTAAAGAGTAAAGGCTGCCATCCAAAACTTAAAATAAACGTTGCACCTAAAAAAGGAATGCCATAGAAAAACTCACAAAGTATTAAAAAGATACCTATAAGAGCTAAAGATAATTTTGGTCCATTTTTCATATTCATTCACCACCGTTCTTATGACTAATTATATAGAATAATTTTCAATGATAATAATAAAATGATTCAAGGTACGAATTTACAATAAAGAAGGAAATAAAAAATATCTCGAAAATAGTTGAACTGACTAAGTATATAAAGTAAAATATAAAAGTATGTGTTAGACAGATAGAAAAATTATGTGAAAAGCCTTGATTTATCGATGTTTTTCGTGTAATATAACTAACGTTGGACTTTAAGAAAAGCGATGAAGCGAAAGGTTACTGACACACCCGGCCGCTTTGCCATGGCGCTGTGTAAGATAGTTTTCGTGGAGAAGTCTATCACTAAATGTAGACGAATAAGGAGGGAAAATTATGGCAAAACAAAAAATCAGAATCAGATTAAAAGCTTATGATCACCGCGTGATTGATCAATCAGCAGAGAAGATTGTAGAAACAGCGAAACGTTCTGGTGCAGATGTTTCTGGACCAATTCCGTTACCAACTGAGAAATCAGTATACACAATCATCCGTGCCGTGCATAAGTATAAAGATTCACGTGAACAATTCGAACAACGTACACATAAACGTTTAATCGATATTGTAAACCCAACACCAAAAACAGTTGACGCTTTAATGGGCTTAAACTTACCATCTGGTGTAGACATCGAAATCAAATTATAATAGACAATTTTAGGAGGTGGACTTTCGATGACCAAAGGAATCTTAGGAAGAAAAATTGGGATGACACAAGTATTCGGAGAAAACGGTGAATTAATCCCTGTAACAGTAGTAGAAGCTAAAGAAAATGTTGTATTACAAAAGAAAACTGTAGAAGTTGATGGATACAACGCAATCCAAGTTGGATTTGAAGACAAAAAAGCATACAAAAAAGATGCAAAATCTAATAAATATGCTAATAAACCAGCTGAAGGTCACGCTAAAAAAGCTGACGCAGCACCTAAGCGCTTCATTCGTGAATTCCGCAATGTAGACGTGGATGCTTACGAAGTAGGTCAAGAAGTCTCAGTAGATACTTTTGTAGCTGGCGACGTTATTGACGTAACAGGCGTATCAAAAGGTAAAGGTTTCCAAGGTGCAATTAAACGCCACGGACAATCTCGTGGACCTATGTCACACGGTTCTCATTTCCACAGAGCACCAGGTTCTGTAGGTATGGCTTCAGATGCTTCTAGAGTATTTAAAGGCCAAAAAATGCCAGGACGTATGGGTGGAAACACTGTAACTGTTCAAAACTTAGAAGTAGTTCAAGTTGACACAGAAAACAAAGTTATCTTAGTAAAAGGTAACGTACCTGGACCTAAAAAAGGTTTAGTAGAAATCAGAACTTCAATTAAAAAAGGTAATAAATAATAAGAAGTGAAAGGAGGAAATGCATAATGGCTAATTATGATGTTTTAAAATTAGACGGAACTAAATCAGGTTCAATCGAATTAAGCGATGCAGTATTCGGTATTGAGCCAAATAATAGCGTTTTATTCGAAGCTATTAATTTACAACGTGCTTCATTACGTCAAGGTACGCATGCTGTTAAGAATCGTTCAGCAGTAAGCGGTGGCGGACGTAAACCATGGAAGCAAAAAGGAACAGGTCGTGCTCGTCAAGGTACAATCCGAGCTCCACAATGGCGTGGCGGTGGTATCGTATTCGGACCAACTCCAAGAAGTTATGCATACAAAATGCCTAAGAAAATGCGTCGTTTAGCTTTACGCTCAGCATTATCTTTCAAAGCTCAAGAGAATGGCTTAACTGTAGTTGACGCATTCAACTTCGAAGCTCCAAAAACTAAAGAATTCAAAAATGTATTATCTACATTAGAACAACTTAAAAAAGTATTAGTAGTTACTGAAAACGAAGATGTAAATGTTGAATTATCAGCACGCAACATCCCTGGCGTTCAAGTGACAACTGCTCAAGGTTTAAATGTTTTAGATATCACTAATGCTGACAGCTTAGTAATTACTGAAGCTGCTGCTAAAAAAGTTGAGGAGGTGCTCGGATAATGGAAGCAAGAGATATTCTTAAGCGCCCCGTAATCACTGAGAAATCTTCTGAAGCAATGGCTGAAGACAAATACACTTTCGACGTTGATACTCGTGTTAATAAAACACAAGTGAAAATGGCAGTTGAAGAAATTTTCAACGTAAAAGTTGCAAGTGTTAATATCATGAATTACAAACCTAAGAAAAAACGTATGGGCCGTTACCAAGGCTATACAAACAAAAGAAGAAAAGCGATTGTAACTCTTAAAGAAGGATCAATCGACTTATTTAACTAATAAACCAATTACCATTAAGGAGGTAAGCGACAATGGCTATTAAAAAGTATAAGCCAATAACAAATGGTCGTCGTAATATGACTTCGTTAGATTTCGCAGAAATCACGAAAACTACACCTGAAAAGTCATTATTAAAACCGCTACCGAAAAAAGCGGGACGTAACAACCAAGGTAAATTGACTGTAAGACACCATGGTGGTGGACACAAACGTCAATACCGTGTTATCGATTTCAAACGTAACAAAGATGGTATCAATGCAAAAGTTGATTCTATTCAATATGATCCAAACCGCTCAGCGAACATCGCTTTAGTTGTATATGCAGACGGTGAAAAACGATATATCATTGCTCCTAAAGGATTAGAAGTAGGTCAAATCGTTGAAAGTGGTGCTGAAGCTGACATCAAAGTTGGTAACGCATTACCATTACAAAACATTCCAGTTGGTACAGTAGTACACAACATCGAGCTTAAACCTGGTAAAGGTGGACAAATCGCTCGTTCAGCTGGTGCAAGTGCTCAAGTACTTGGTAAAGAAGGTAAATACGTATTAATCAGATTAAGATCTGGTGAAGTTCGTATGATCTTATCTACTTGCCGTGCTACAATCGGTCAAGTTGGTAACCTACAACACGAATTAGTTAACGTTGGTAAAGCCGGACGTTCAAGATGGAAAGGTATCCGTCCAACAGTTCGTGGTTCTGTAATGAACCCTAACGATCACCCACACGGTGGTGGTGAAGGTCGTGCTCCTATCGGTAGACCATCTCCAATGTCACCATGGGGTAAACCTACGCTTGGTAAGAAAACTCGTCGTGGTAAAAAATCATCAGACAAACTTATCGTTCGTGGACGTAAGAAAAAATAATATAATCAACTTATTTGGGTGTGCGGCTTAAAGCTGCACGCACATAATAAGAAGGGAGGCGCCCAAATGGCTCGTAGTATTAAAAAAGGACCTTTCGTCGATGAGCATTTAATGAAAAAAGTTGAAGCTCAAGAAGGAAGCGAAAAGAAACAAGTAATCAAAACATGGTCACGTCGTTCTACAATTTTCCCTAATTTCATCGGACATACTTTTGCAGTATACGACGGACGTAAACACGTACCTGTATATGTAACTGAAGATATGGTAGGTCATAAATTAGGTGAGTTTGCTCCTACTCGTACATTCAAAGGACACGTTGCAGACGACAAGAAAACAAGAAGATAATATCTATTAAGTAGAGGAGGACATCCTAATGGAAGCAAAAGCGGTTGCTAGAACAATAAGAATCGCACCTCGTAAAGTAAGACTAGTTCTTGACTTAATCAGAGGTAAAAATGCTGCTGAAGCTATTGCAATTTTAAAATTAACAAACAAAGCTTCATCACCAGTAATTGAAAAAGTATTAATGTCCGCTTTAGCTAATGCTGAACATAACTATGACATGAACACAGATGAATTAGTAGTTAAAGAAGCATATGCTAACGAAGGACCAACATTAAAACGTTTCCGTCCACGTGCGCAAGGTCGTGCAAGTGCGATTAACAAACGTACAAGCCACATTACAATCGTCGTAAGTGACGGTAAAGAAGAAGCTAAAGAAGCTTAATTAACTTTTAAGGAGGGAATACTGTGGGTCAAAAAATTAATCCAATCGGACTTCGTGTTGGTATTATCCGTGATTGGGAAGCAAAATGGTATGCTGAAAAAGACTTCGCTTCACTTTTACACGAAGATTTAAAAATCCGTAAATTTATTGATAATGAATTAAAAGAAGCATCAGTTTCTCACGTAGAGATTGAACGTGCTGCAAACCGTATCAACATTGCAATTCATACTGGTAAACCTGGTATGGTAATTGGTAAAGGCGGTTCAGAAATCGAAAAATTACGCAACAAATTAAATGCGTTAACTGATAAAAAAGTACACATCAACGTAATTGAAATCAAAAAAGTTGATCTTGACGCTCGTTTAGTAGCTGAAAACATCGCACGTCAATTAGAAAACCGTGCTTCATTCCGTCGTGTACAAAAACAAGCAATCACTAGAGCTATGAAACTTGGTGCTAAAGGTATCAAAACTCAAGTATCTGGTCGTTTAGGCGGAGCTGACATCGCTCGTGCTGAACAATATTCAGAAGGAACTGTTCCACTTCATACGTTACGTGCTGACATCGATTATGCACACGCTGAAGCTGACACTACTTACGGTAAATTAGGCGTTAAAGTATGGATCTATCGTGGAGAAGTTCTTCCTACTAAGAACACTAGTGGAGGAGGAAAATAATAATGTTACTACCAAAACGTGTAAAATATCGTCGTCAACATCGTCCTAAAACAACTGGTCGTTCTAAAGGCGGTAACTACGTAACATTTGGTGAGTTTGGTTTACAAGCTACAACAACGTCTTGGATCACATCTCGTCAAATCGAATCTGCTCGTATAGCAATGACACGTTACATGAAACGTGGCGGGAAAGTTTGGATTAAAATCTTCCCACATACACCATATACTAAAAAACCTTTAGAAGTACGTATGGGTGCTGGTAAAGGTGCGGTTGAAGGCTGGATCGCAGTTGTTAAACCAGGTAGAATTTTATTCGAAGTTGCTGGCGTTTCTGAAGAAGTTGCGCGTGAAGCACTACGTTTAGCAAGTCACAAACTTCCAGTAAAAACTAAGTTTGTAAAACGTGAGGAATTGGGTGGTGAAACAAATGAAAGCTAAGGAAATTAGAGACTTAACCACTTCAGAAATCGAAGAACAAATCAAATCTTCAAAAGAAGAGCTTTTTAACCTACGCTTTCAGTTAGCTACAGGTCAATTAGAAGAAACTGCACGTATTCGTACAGTAAGAAAAACGATTGCACGTCTAAAAACTGTTGCTCGTGAAAGAGAAATTGAACAAAGTAAGGCTAATCAATAATTAAGTAAGAGGAGGTTACAAAAGTGAGCGAAAGAAACGATCGTAAAGTTTATGTAGGTAAAGTTGTTTCAGACAAAATGGACAAGACTATTACAGTACTTGTTGAAACTTACAAAACACACAAATTATACGGTAAACGAGTAAAATACTCTAAAAAATACAAAACTCATGATGAAAACAATTCAGCTAAATTAGGAGACATTGTTAAAATTCAAGAAACTCGTCCTTTATCAGCAACAAAACGTTTTCGTTTAGTAGAGATTGTTGAAGAGTCAGTAATTATTTAATACAAGTTTAGAGATAAGGGAGGTTTAACTAATGATCCAACAAGAAACACGCTTGAAAGTAGCAGACAACTCTGGTGCTCGTGAAGTTCTTACAATCAAAGTATTAGGTGGATCTGGTCGTAAAACAGCTAACATCGGCGATGTTATCGTATGTACTGTTAAAAATGCAACACCAGGTGGCGTTGTTAAAAAAGGTGACGTTGTCAAAGCTGTAATCGTACGTACTAAGTCAGGTGTTCGTCGTAATGACGGTTCATATATCAAATTTGATGAAAATGCATGTGTTATCATCCGTGATGACAAAGGCCCACGTGGTACTCGTATCTTCGGACCTGTTGCTCGTGAATTACGTGAAGGTAACTTCATGAAAATCGTATCATTAGCACCAGAAGTACTTTAATTAATAACAACCAATACAAATAAGGAGGTGCCCACATGCATATCAAAAAAGGTGACAACGTTAAAGTTATCGCAGGTAAAGACAAAGGTAAAGAAGGTAAAGTAATCGCTACTCTACCTAAAAAAGACCGTGTCGTTGTGGAAGGTGTTAACATTATGAAAAAACACCAAAAACCAACTCAATTAAATCCTGAAGGTGGAATCTTAGAAACAGAGGCAGCAATCCATGTTTCTAATGTACAATTATTGGACCCTAAAACAAACGAACCAACTCGTGTAGGTTACAAATTTGTTGATGGTAAAAAAGTTCGTATCGCTAAAAAATCTGGCGAAGAAATTAAATCTAATAATTAATAACAAGTTGAAAGGAGGATCCCACTTTGAACCGTTTAAAAGAAAAGTTTAACACTGAAGTTACTGAAAACTTAACGAAAAAATTCAATTATAGTTCAGTAATGGAAGTACCAAAAATAGATAAAATCGTTGTGAACATGGGTGTAGGTGACGCAGTACAAAATTCTAAAGTATTAGACAATGCTGTTGAAGAATTAGAATTGATCACTGGTCAAAAACCATTAGTAACTAAAGCTAAAAAATCAATCGCGACTTTCCGTTTACGTGAAGGTATGCCAATCGGTGCGAAAGTAACACTTCGCGGTGAAAGAATGTATGAATTCTTAGACAAATTAATTTCAGTATCATTACCACGTGTACGTGACTTCCAAGGTGTTTCTAAAAAAGCATTTGACGGACGCGGTAACTACACTTTAGGTGTTAAAGAACAATTAATTTTCCCAGAAATCGACTATGATAAAGTAAGTAAAGTTAGAGGAATGGATATTGTTATCGTAACGACTGCTAACACTGATGAAGAAGCTCGTGAATTGTTAGCTAACTTCGGTATGCCATTCCGTAAATAATTATTTAAAGGAGGCTAATTAAGTGGCTAAAACTTCAATGGTTGCTAAGCAACAAAAAAAACAAAAATATGCAGTTCGTGAATACACTCGTTGTGAACGTTGTGGCCGTCCACATTCTGTATATCGTAAATTTAAATTATGCCGTATTTGTTTCCGTGAATTAGCTTACAAAGGCCAAATCCCTGGCGTTCGTAAAGCTAGCTGGTAATAAAAAAGAGTCTGAAAGGAGGCAACAATCAATGACAATGACAGATCCAATCGCAGATATGCTTACTCGTGTAAGAAACGCAAACATGGTGCGTCACGAGAAGTTAGAATTACCTGCATCAAATATTAAAAAAGAAATTGCTGAAATCTTAAAGAGTGAAGGTTTCATTAAAAATGTTGAATACGTAGAAGATGATAAACAAGGTGTACTTCGTTTATTCTTAAAATATGGTCAAAACGATGAGCGTGTTATCACAGGATTAAAACGTATTTCAAAACCAGGTTTACGTGTTTATGCAAAAGCTAGCGAAATGCCTAAAGTATTAAATGGTTTAGGTATTGCATTAGTATCAACTTCTGAAGGTGTAATCACTGACAAAGAAGCAAGAAAACGTAATGTTGGCGGAGAAATTATCGCATACGTTTGGTAATAAAAAATAAGGAGGTGCCATAACATGAGTCGTGTTGGTAAGAAAATTATTGACATCCCTAGTGACGTAACAGTAACTTTTGATGGAAATCATGTAACTGTTAAAGGTCCTAAAGGTGAATTATCAAGAACTTTAAATGAAAGAATGACATTCAAACAAGAAGAAAACACAATTGAAGTTGTAAGACCATCTGATTCTAAAGAAGATAGAACAAACCATGGTACAACTCGTGCTTTATTAAACAATATGGTACAAGGTGTTTCTCAAGGATACGTAAAAGTACTTGAACTTGTTGGTGTAGGTTACCGTGCTCAAATGCAAGGTAAAGACTTAATCCTTAACGTTGGTTATTCTCACCCAGTAGAAATTAAAGCTGAAGAAAACATTACTTTCTCAGTTGAGAAAAACACAGTCGTTAAAGTTGAAGGTATTTCAAAAGAACAAGTTGGAGCATTAGCATCTAACATCCGTTCAGTAAGACCTCCAGAGCCTTACAAAGGTAAAGGTATTCGTTACCAAGGTGAATACGTTCGCCGTAAAGAAGGTAAAACTGGTAAATAATAGATAAACTCTAAAGAAAGGAGTATTGAAATGATCAGTAAAATTGATAAAAATAAAGTGCGTTTAAAAAGACATGCTCGTGTTCGTACTAACTTATCAGGTACAGCTGAAAAGCCACGTTTAAACGTATATCGTTCAAACAAGCATATCTACGCTCAAATTATTGATGATAATAAAGGCGTAACATTAGCTCAAGCTTCTTCAAAAGACAGCGACATTGCTACTACAGCAACTAAAGTTGAATTAGCAACTAAAGTCGGTGAAGCAATTGCTAAAAAAGCTGCTGACAAAGGCATTAAAGAAATCGTATTTGACCGTGGAGGATATTTATATCACGGACGTGTTAAAGCATTAGCTGAAGCAGCAAGAGAAAGCGGATTAGAATTTTAATTTAAAGGAGGGACAAATACATGGCTCGTAGAGAAGAAGAGACGAAAGAATTTGAAGAACGCGTTGTTACAATCAACCGTGTAGCAAAAGTTGTAAAAGGTGGTCGTCGTTTCCGTTTCACTGCATTAGTTGTAGTTGGAGACAAAAATGGTCGTGTAGGTTTCGGTACTGGTAAAGCTCAAGAGGTACCAGAAGCAATCAAAAAAGCTGTTGAAGCAGCTAAAAAAGATTTAGTAGTTGTTCCACGTGTTGAAGGTACAACTCCACACACAATTACTGGCCGTTACGGTTCAGGAAGCGTATTTATGAAACCGGCTGCACCTGGTACAGGAGTTATCGCTGGTGGTCCTGTTCGTGCCGTACTTGAATTAGCAGGTATCACTGATATCTTAAGTAAATCATTAGGATCAAACACACCAATCAACATGGTTCGTGCTACAATCGATGGTTTACAAAACCTTAAAAATGCTGAAGATGTTGCGAAATTACGTGGCAAAACAGTAGAAGAATTATACAATTAAGGAGGGAAAACTAGTTATGGCTAAATTACAAATTACCCTCACTCGTAGTGTTATTGGTCGTCCTGAAACACAACGTAAAACTGTTGAAGCATTAGGTCTTAAAAAAACTAATAGTTCAGTAGTTGTTGAAGATAACCCTGCTATTCGTGGGCAAATCAACAAAGTTAAGCACTTAGTAACAGTAGAAGAAAAATAATCAAGGAGGTGCCGAAATGAAATTACATGAGTTAAAACCGGCAGAAGGTTCACGTAAAGAACGCAATCGTGTTGGACGTGGTGTTGCGACAGGAAACGGTAAAACAAGTGGTCGCGGACACAAAGGTCAAAAAGCTCGTTCAGGCGGTGGTGTAAGACCAGGATTCGAAGGTGGTCAATTACCATTATTCCGTCGTTTACCAAAACGTGGTTTTACTAACATAAATCGTAAAGAATATGCTATTGTTAACTTAGACCAACTTAATAAATTTGAAGATGGTACTGAAGTAACTCCAGCTTTATTAGTAGAATCTGGTGTTGTTAAGAATGAAAAATCTGGTATCAAAATACTAGGTAATGGTTCACTTGATAAGAAATTGACAGTGAAAGCTCATAAATTCTCAGCTTCAGCAGCAGAAGCTATTGATGCTAAAGGTGGAGCACACGAGGTGATCTAATGATTCAAACCCTTGTGAACTTCTTTAGAACAAAAGAGGTTCGTAACAAGATTTTCTTCACACTAGCAATGTTAGTAATTTTTAAAATAGGGACTTATATACCAGCTCCAGGAGTAAATCCTGCAGCTTTTGATAATCCCCAAGGTTCTCAAGGTGCCACTGAGTTATTAAATACTTTTGGTGGCGGAGCCTTGAAACGATTTTCTATTTTTGCAATGGGTATTGTACCCTACATCACTGCATCAATCGTAATGCAATTATTACAAATGGATATTGTCCCTAAATTCTCAGAATGGGCAAAACAAGGTGAAGTAGGTAGAAGAAAGTTAAATAACGTTACTCGTTATTTAGCAATTTCTTTAGCATTTATCCAATCTATAGGTATGGCATTCCAATTTAATAATTATCTCAAAGGTGCGCTGATTATCAATCAGTCAATTATGAGTTATTTATTAATAGCACTAGTTTTGACAGCAGGAACTGCTTTCTTAATATGGCTTGGTGATCAAATCACTCAGTTCGGTGTTGGTAATGGTATTTCTATTATCATATTTGCGGGTATTTTATCAACGTTGCCAGCCAGTCTAATTCAATTTGGACAAACTGCGTTCGTTGGGCAAGAAGATACATCATTAGCATGGTTGAAAGTATTAGGACTTTTAGTGTCACTGATACTATTAACTGTAGGTGCTATTTATGTACTTGAAGCCGTTCGTAAAATTCCGATTCAATATGCTAAGAAACAAACTGCTCAAAGATTAGGTTCACAGGCAACTTATCTACCTTTAAAAGTGAACTCAGCCGGTGTTATTCCTGTAATCTTTGCAATGGCGTTCTTCTTACTGCCTAGAACATTAACGTTGTTCTATCCAGATAAAGAATGGGCACAAAACATTGCGAATGCTGCAAATCCTTCAAGTAATGTTGGTATGGTTGTATATATTGTACTAATTATACTATTCACATACTTCTATGCATTTGTACAAGTTAATCCGGAAAAAATGGCTGATAACCTTAAGAAACAAGGTAGCTATGTTCCAGGTATTAGACCTGGTGAACAAACCAAAAAATATATTACTAAAGTTTTATATCGTTTAACTTTTGTAGGTTCTATCTTCTTAGCCGTTATTTCAATTCTACCGATATTAGCAACTAAGTTTATGGGATTACCACAATCAATTCAGATTGGTGGTACAAGTTTACTTATCGTTATTGGTGTAGCGATTGAAACAATGAAATCTTTAGAAGCTCAAGTATCTCAAAAAGAATATAAAGGCTTTGGTGGTAGATAATTTTAGGAGGGCACTTATGAATATCATTTTGATGGGTTTACCTGGCGCAGGTAAAGGAACTCAAGCAAGTGAAATTGTCAAGAAATTCCCAATACCCCACATTTCAACTGGTGACATGTTCAGAAAAGCTATAAAAGAAGAAACTGAATTAGGTAAAGAAGCTAAGTCTTATATGGACCGTGGCGAATTAGTTCCTGATGAAGTGACTGTAGGTATCGTTAAGGAAAGAATTTCTGAAGACGATGCAAAAAAAGGCTTTTTATTAGATGGCTTCCCAAGAACAATCGAGCAAGCTGAGGCATTAAATAATATTATGTCTGAGCTTGACAGAAACATTGATGCTGTCATCAATATCGAAGTTCCGGAAGAAGAATTAATGAACCGTCTTACAGGTCGTCGAATCTGTGAGTCATGTGGTACAACGTATCATCTTGTATTTAATCCTCCGAAGGTCGAAGGTATTTGTGATATCGATGGTGGTAAATTGTATCAACGAGAAGATGATAATCCTGAAACGGTAGCTAATCGTTTGAGTGTTAATATTAAACAATCTAAACCTATTTTAGATTTCTATGATCAAAAAGGTGTATTGAAAAATATTGATGGTTCAAAAGATATTAGCGACGTTACCAAAGATGTCATTGATATTTTAGATCATTTGTAATAGATCAACTTTTAGCGGTCTATTTTAAGTGAGGCATGATTTAATCATATTAGATAGATGAGAGTGGCAATTAACGATAATTAATTCCCGTAATTTTTGTTTAACTTATAAAATTAATCACTGATAGATTCGTAACAATAAAGTTGTCTATTGACGATTACCTTACTATTGCAAAAAGGGGGAAGTTAATCAATGGCTAAACAAGATGTAATTGAATTAGAAGGTACTGTATTAGATACTTTACCGAACGCAATGTTTAAAGTAGAATTAGAAAATGGTCATGAGATTTTAGCTCACGTAAGTGGTAAAATCAGAATGAATTACATTCGTATTCTACCTGGCGACAAAGTAACTGTTGAGATGTCTCCGTACGATTTAACACGCGGAAGAATTACTTATCGTTATAAATAATCGTCACTCCATAATATAGGGAGGTATAAAAATGAAAGTAAGACCATCAGTAAAACCTATTTGCGAAAAATGTAAAGTCATTAAACGTAAAGGTAAAGTAATGGTAATTTGTGAAAATCCAAAACACAAACAAAGACAAGGTTAATAAAAGAGAGGTGTAAATTAATATGGCACGTATTGCAGGAGTAGATATTCCACGTGAAAAACGCGTAGTTATCTCATTAACTTATATATACGGTATCGGTACGTCAACTGCTCAAAAAATTCTTGAAGAAGCTAACGTATCAGCTGATACTCGTGTGAAAGATTTAACTGATGACGAATTAGGTCGCATCCGTGAAGTTGTAGACGGTTATAAAGTCGAAGGTGACTTACGTCGTGAAACTAACTTAAATATCAAACGTTTAATGGAAATTTCATCATACCGTGGTATCCGTCACCGTCGTGGTTTACCAGTTCGTGGTCAAAAAACGAAAAACAACGCGCGTACTCGTAAAGGACCAGTTAAAACGGTAGCTAACAAGAAAAAATAATAGGTAAAGGAGGCAAATTTTAAATGGCACGTAAACAAGTATCTCGTAAACGTAGAGTGAAAAAGAATATTGAAAATGGTGTAGCACACATCCGTTCAACATTCAACAACACTATTGTAACTATCACTGATGAGTTCGGTAATGCTTTATCATGGTCATCAGCTGGTGCATTAGGATTCAAAGGATCTAAAAAATCAACACCATTTGCAGCACAAATGGCTTCTGAAACTGCATCTAAATCAGCTATGGAGCATGGTTTAAAAACAGTTGAAGTAACAGTTAAAGGACCTGGTCCAGGTCGTGAATCAGCTATTCGTGCATTACAATCTGCAGGTTTAGAAGTAACTGCGATCAGAGACGTTACTCCAGTACCTCATAACGGTTGTCGTCCACCAAAACGTCGTCGTGTATAATTTATGATGGTATTGTTACAGGTCACTGAGCAAACATTTTAAATTAAGTCGACGTATATAAGGAGGATATTTAAATGATAGAAATCGAAAAACCTAGAATTGAGACAATTGAAATTAGTGAAGATGCTAAATTCGGTAAGTTCGTTGTTGAACCACTAGAACGTGGCTACGGTACTACACTAGGAAACTCCTTACGTCGTATCCTACTATCTTCATTACCAGGTGCAGCCGTTAAGTATATTGAAATTGAGGGAGTTTTACATGAATTCTCAGCAGTAGACAATGTAGTTGAAGATGTTTCTACAATTATTATGAACATTAAACAATTAGCATTGAAAATTTACTCTGAAGAAGATAAAACTTTAGAAATTGATGTACGTGATGAAGGCGAAGTAACAGCAAGCGACATTACACATGACAGTGATGTTGAAATTTTAAACCCAGAGCTTAAAATTGCAACAGTATCTAAAGGTGGTCACTTAAAAATTCGTCTAGTTGCTAACAAGGGTAGAGGTTACGCATTAGCAGAACAAAATAATACTAGTGATTTACCAATTGGTGTAATCCCTGTTGATTCATTGTATTCACCTGTTGAACGTGTGAACTATACTGTTGAAAATACACGTGTAGGTCAAAGCAGTGATTTTGATAAATTAACATTGGATGTTTGGACTAATGGTTCAATCACACCACAAGAATCAGTTTCATTAGCAGCAAAAATAATGACTGAACACTTGAATATCTTCGTTGGTCTTACTGATGAAGCGCAAAACGCTGAAATCATGATTGAAAAAGAAGAAGATCAAAAAGAAAAAGTATTAGAAATGTCTATTGAAGAATTAGACTTATCTGTACGTTCATATAACTGCTTAAAACGCGCAGGAATCAATTCTGTTCAAGAGTTAGCTGACAAATCTGAAGCTGACATGATGAAAGTGCGTAATTTAGGTCGTAAATCTTTAGAAGAAGTTAAATACAAATTAGAAGATTTAGGATTAGGATTAAGAAAAGAAGATTGATAAAGGAGGTTAACTCATGGGTTACAGAAAATTAGGTCGTACTTCTGATCAACGTAAAGCAATGTTACGTGACTTAGCGACATCTCTTATCGTAAGTGAACGTATCGAAACTACAGAAGCTCGTGCTAAAGAAGTTCGCAGTGTTGTAGAGAAATTAATCACTTTAGGTAAAAAAGGAGATTTAGCTTCTCGTCGTAATGCAGCTAAAACTTTACGTAATGTTGAAATCTTAAACGAAGATGAAACTACACAAACTGCACTTCAAAAATTATTTGGTGAAATCGCAGAGCGTTACACAGAACGTCAAGGTGGTTACACTCGTATCCTTAAACAAGGCCCTCGTCGCGGTGACGGTGCTGAATCAGTAATTATCGAATTAGTATAAGAATTTATATAAATACACTAACTACTTTTATATAAAGCAAATGAGTGCAACGATAATGTTTGCCACATACAAATATTGTCTAGCTCAGAGTACCCCATCAACTAAATAAAGATTTAAAGCGTGAACTCAACAAACTTATGATGGGGTGCGCGCTTTTTTATTGAATAAGATATCGGACTTATGAACAGAAATGTTTTTAAGTCCGATTTCTTTATATCTACTTTTTTGAGTGCGAATCTAAAAATATGATCAAGCTAGTTTGATCAATTTCACTAGAACTGAATGAAGTGAAAGTATTATCGTTGAATCAAACGCGGCCACCCCTATACTAGTAAATCATTAATTTTATTAACGTTTATACATAATTGTTAGAGAGGAATAAATGTCCTTATCATTAGTTGTTAAACAACACTTTAAAGACTAGAAATGAGTCAGAAAATACTAGTAATATATAGAGAACCCAGTCAATGTCATATACAGCGATTTATAAATATTGTAAAATATGATAGATACACGAATCGTAAAGGAGAGAGACAAGTGGAGGATAAGAATTCAGTTATTGTATTTAAAAATGTTTCATTTCAATATCAAAGTGATGCATCCTTCACATTGAAAGATGTTTCTTTTAATATACCTAAAGGTCAGTGGACATCTATTGTTGGTCATAACGGTTCTGGGAAATCTACAATTGCCAAGTTAATGATTGGCATAGAGAACGTTAAATCTGGAAAAATTTTTTATAATAATCAAGCTATAACTGATGATAATTTTGAAAAGTTAAGAAAAGACATAGGAATTGTATTTCAGAATCCGGATAATCAATTTGTTGGTTCAATTGTAAAATACGATGTGGCATTTGGACTCGAAAATCATGCGGTTCCACATGACGAAATGCATAGAAGAGTCAGCGAAGCACTTAAACAAGTTGATATGTTAGAACGTGCAGATTATGAACCTAATGCATTATCTGGGGGACAGAAGCAGCGTGTGGCTATAGCAAGTGTATTAGCACTTAACCCCTCTGTCATTATATTAGATGAGGCGACTTCTATGTTAGATCCTGATGCACGTCAAAATTTATTGGATTTAGTGAGAAAAGTTAAATCAGAACATAATATTACAATCATTTCTATTACGCATGATTTATCTGAGGCGATGGAAGCAAATCATGTTATCGTTATGAATAAAGGGACTGTCTATAAAGAAGGCACAGCGATTGAAATTTTTGACCATGCAGAAGAGTTAACAACAATAGGTCTAGATTTGCCATTCCCAATCAAAATAAATCAAATGCTGGGACACCAAACATCATTCTTAACTTATGAAGGGCTGGTGGACCAACTATGACTATACGCTTTGACAATGTAAGTTATACCTATCAAAAAGGGACACCATACCAGCATCAAGCTATTCATGATGTTAATACAGAATTTGAACAAGGTAAATATTACGCCATAGTTGGACAAACGGGTAGTGGTAAATCAACATTGATACAAAATATTAATGCACTGTTAAAGCCAACTACTGGGACAGTTACAGTTGATGACATTACTATTACACATAAGACCAAAGATAAATATATTAGACCTGTAAGAAAAAGAATTGGAATGGTATTTCAATTCCCTGAATCTCAATTATTTGAGGACACAGTAGAGCGTGAAATGATATTTGGACCTAAAAACTTTAAAATGAATTTAGATGAAGCCAAAAACTATGCCCATCGTCTGTTGATGGATTTAGGCTTTTCAAGAGATGTAATGTCACAATCACCATTTCAAATGTCAGGTGGACAAATGCGTAAAATAGCGATTGTATCGATATTGGCAATGAATCCTGATATTATCGTGGTTGATGAACCTATAGCGGGACTTGATCCACAAAGTAAACGACAAGTAATGCGATTACTAAAGTCACTACAAACAGATGAAAATAAGACAATTATCCTAATTTCACATGATATGAATGAAGTTGCCCGTTATGCAGATGAAGTCATCGTTATGAAAGAAGGTAGTATCGTGTCGCAAACATTACCAAAAGAGCTCTTCAAAGATAAAGAAAAATTGGCGGATTGGCATATTGGTTTGCCAGAAATTGTTCAGTTACAATATGACTTTGAACAAAAACATCAAACAAAATTAAAAGATATTGCCTTAACTGAAGAAGCATTTGTAAGCTTGTATAAGGAGTGGCAACATGAAAAATAAATTGATTATAGGGCGATATTTACCAATTAATTCTTTTGTTCATCATCTTGATCCAAGAGCAAAGTTAATGTTTGTTTTTCTTTTTATTATATTAATATTTTTCTGTCATTCACCATTAACATACCTTTGGGTGTTTGCACTTATCTTATTCTTTATGAGATTAGCAAAAATTCAATTATGGTTCCTAATCAAAGGTTTAACGCCAATATTTTTCTTTTTAATCTTCACCTTAATGATGCATATATTTTTAACTAAAGGTGGATATGTATTAGTTGAATGGCATGGCATCACGATTGAAACTAATGGTATTTTAGAAGGGCTATATATATCACTGCGTTTAATTGGGATTGTGATGATTGCAACAATTATGACACTATCTACAAGTCCAATTGATTTAACAGATGCGTTTGAAAGATTACTTGCACCACTAAAGATGTTTAAATTACCAGTTCATCAATTAAGTATGATAATGTCCATTGCGTTACGATTCATCCCGACGTTAATGGATGAGTTAGATAAAATCATTTTGGCGCAAAAGTCGCGTGGTTCTGAAATAAGTTCAGGGAACATTGCAACACGTATTAAATCATTTATTCCATTACTAGTGCCACTATTCATCTCAGCTTTCCAACGCGCCGAAGAATTAGCGGTCGCAATGGAAGTTAGGGGTTATGATGCCAATGTTAAGAGAACGAGCTACAGACAGCTTAAATGGCAATTGAGAGATACGTTATCTTTAATCATGATTATCCCAATTGCTATTATTTTATTCGTATTAAAATATTCAGGAGTGTAAATTCATGCGTATATTAGTAGAAATTGCGTATCAAGGAAATAATTTTCTAGGTTTTCAAATTCAACAAAATGGTCGAACGGTACAGCAACAATTTGAAAAGCTATTACAACGCATGCATAAAAGACATGTGAGAATCCATCCTTCAAGTAGGACTGATAGAGGTGTACATGCGATACAGCAATACTTTCATTTCGACACAGAGCTGAATATACCTATGTCACAATGGCAATATGCAATGAACCGAACGTTACCTGATGATATTTATGTCAACAATGTAGTTACAGTCGATGACGATTTTCATTGTCGTTACGATTGTGTCGGTAAACGCTATCGATATAAAGTATATCAAGCACAACACCGCGATCCATTTCAAAGTGGTTTGAAAACATTTATTCCTGAACCGTTGGATTTAGATAAAATGAACAGAGCGGCACAACAATTCATAGGTACACATGATTTTACGGGATTTTGTTCGCAAAAAACTGAAGTAGAAAGCAAGGTTAGAACATTATACCAAAGTGAAATTGTAAAGACAGATGATGGCTTTGATTATATTGTCACTGGATCTGGATTTTTATATAACATGGTGCGTGTCTTAGTTGCATTTTTAATAGAAGTTGGAAAAGGGCGACATGAAGTATCTGATGTACCAAAACTTCTTGAATCAAAGAATCGTAAGAATGTACCTTTCACTGCACCGGCTGAAGGATTATATTTAGAGAAAATTTATTTAGATGAAAATGAGTTATTAAAAGACTTTGGTAACGATATCAAAATACATCGTAAAAAATCATTACAAAATGACTGATTGCCATTGACAAAAAGCTTGTGAAATTATAAGATTATTAACGGTATTGTTTTATATCCACCCCACGATAAGCCCCGGAAACTTATTGTGTTACAAGATATATAAGCAGAAACGAACAACAGTTAACAAAATAAATGAAATTAAACGTTTTAAAAATGAAACAAATGAAATCATCTATTAGGTTATGAAACTGTTTATAGCTTGAATAGAAGCATTTATTTTTTAGGAGGACAATTATTATGCGTCAAACATTTATGGCAAATGAATCAAACATTGAGCGCAAATGGTATGTTATTGATGCTGAAGGCCAAACATTAGGTCGTTTATCATCTGAAGTAGCTGCTATCTTACGCGGTAAAAATAAAGTAACTTATACACCACACGTTGATACTGGTGATTATGTAATCGTTATTAATGCATCAAAAATCGAATTTACTGGTAACAAAGAAACTGACAAAGTTTACTACCGTCACTCAAATCACCCAGGTGGTATCAAATCAATCACTGCTGGTGAATTAAGAAGAACTAACCCAGAACGTTTAATTGAAAATTCAATTAAAGGTATGTTACCAAGCACTCGTTTAGGCGAAAAACAAGGTAAAAAATTATTTGTATATGGTGGCGCTGAACATCCACACGCTGCACAACAACCAGAAAACTACGAATTACGTGGTTAATTAGAAGGAGGAAATGACTTTGGCACAAGTTGAATATAGAGGCACAGGCCGTCGTAAAAACTCAGTAGCACGTGTACGTTTAGTACCAGGTGAAGGTAACATCACAGTTAATAACCGTGACGTACGCGAATACTTACCATTCGAATCATTAATTTTAGACTTAAACCAACCATTTGATGTAACTGAAACTAAAGGTAACTATGATGTTTTAGTTAACGTTCATGGTGGTGGTTTCACTGGACAAGCTCAAGCTATCCGTCACGGAATCGCTCGCGCATTATTAGAAGCAGATCCTGAATACAGAGGTTCTTTAAAACGCGCTGGATTACTTACTCGTGACCCACGTATGAAAGAACGTAAAAAACCAGGTCTTAAAGCAGCTCGTCGTTCACCTCAATTCTCAAAACGTTAAGCTGCAGCTGTTGCGAACTTGTTCGCTTACAGATGGAGTTCGCAAATTGCGTCAGCAATTTGTGTTCAACTGAAGAAACGTTTACAGCACTCTTTGGATTATTCCAAAGAGTGTTTTTTGTATTTTTATAGAGTCATTTAGATACCATTTAGTTACCCCTAGAGGAACTAATTTGTTTCAATTCTGCTTAAACTTCAATGATATGAAACTTTAGGAAACCATATGAAATGACCTTGTTTTTCTTTGGGATTCGTACGACAAGCAGATAGAGGTTGTAATGATATTCGATAGATATAGTATTGAATGTTTGCAAACTGAGGTTGAAGGACAGCTTTCGAGTAAAGAGGCGGATTTTCGAGTAGTATTATTTAATAAGAATTACAAGTTAAATAAAATACCTACTAATCAGAAGTTGTCAGAGATTGTAGAATTTTTATCAGATGGTAAGTTAGCAAGTAGGCTAGAAATTCAAGAAACAATGGGACTTCAAAAAAGTTATACATCTGAGTTAATTGCTGAACTGAAGAAGTTAGAGATTATCGGATCTGAAGGTAGAGGTCCGGGAACTAGATATTATTTAATTAGAGACTAATAAATTCATCAAGTGATAACCGGACGATACGAGAGTATATACCACCGGACAGCAGTTTATTTAGTTACCCTTTAGTTACCCCTGAGTGATATTTGGTGCAATACTATGCAATCGGAAAAATTAGAAATCCTTTAGTATCAAGGCTTATGACAGTCTATACAATTGTACGAAACCCTAAAGTTTTTTGAACGTAAAAAACCAAATCTTAAAGCAGCTCGTCGTTCACCTCAATTCTCAAAACGTTAATTGTCGGACGAAATATACAAAATACCTCGATGTTATGTCGAGGTGTTTTTTTACGTTTGTGTGGGGGAATATGGAATGTGTAGAGTATAATGAATTTTCCTTTATTTAATGTCTCAAGAATAGAATTAATTCAACTATGGATTATTGATTTACACGTATAATTTGTACATGCTTACACAATCAAAAGTGTACATTATTAAATTGTCATTTAGCTTGCGGAGGACGGACAATAATGTTCTAATCATAGTGGTTCAAGGGAAAGGGCTATCGGATGAAAAACGGAAGATAACTCAAAAACCATCATTTAAGTGTGTTATCAAAATAAGGAGTGACTTAATTGAAAGATTCTATATTTTGGAAGAAAGCTTTTATTCCTGTTTATTTTATTGTTGCGATGCTGGTGTTTCTACATTTTAGGTTTTATATTAAAACAGATAACTTTTCTATATACTTAATGATTATCTTCTTAATTTGTTTAGGAACTGCATCTATCATTTATAACTATAAAAATAATCGCTAATATAAGTATGAAATGTATAAGTCACAGTTAGATCTACGTCTTGCTGTGGCTTTTTAATCGAAACAGTATTTTGAAATCGCCAAAAACAGCATTTTCAAACCGCCATAAAACGACAATTTCAGCCCGCCATCGACTAAATACCAAACTCAAAGACATAGTAACAATCATCCTCATTAATCAATCCGACATTCTTCATAATCACACTGCACAAAATCTACTCATGCATTTTTGGAATACTTAGTATTACAAATAACGATTTTTATTCATCTAACAAAGGATATATAATGTACTGAAGGCAATTTTTATGTATTACAAATCTAATGATAGTTATGTAAAGTTTTGATAAATATCATTAATTTTACATAACTATCATTAGATTACAAATCACAATGCAATTACATGTAATACACATCTACACATCACATTTGAAGGGAAATGAATATAAATGACTGATAAAAAGTACACTGCAGCCGATATGGTTATTGATACTTTGAAAAATAATGGGGTAGAATATGTTTTTGGTATTCCGGGTGCAAAGATTGACTATCTATTTAATGCTTTAATTGATGATGGTCCTGAACTTATTGTCACTCGTCATGAACAAAACGCCGCAATGATGGCGCAAGGTATTGGAAGATTAACAGGCAAACCGGGTGTAGTACTTGTTACAAGTGGTCCTGGTGTAAGTAATTTAACGACTGGACTATTAACAGCTACATCTGAAGGGGATCCTGTCTTAGCGTTAGGCGGCCAAGTGAAACGTAATGATTTATTACGATTAACGCATCAAAGTATTGATAATGCTGCTTTATTAAAATATTCATCAAAATATAGTGAAGAAGTACAAGATCCTGAATCATTATCAGAAGTTATGACAAATGCAATTCGAATTGCTACTTCAGGGAAAAATGGCGCAAGTTTTATTAGTATTCCGCAAGATGTGATTTCTTCACCAGTTGAATCTAAGGCGATATCACTTTGTCAAAAACCAAATTTAGGTGTACCAAGTGAACAGGATATTAATGATGTCATTGAAGCGATTAAAAATGCATCATTTCCTGTTTTATTAGCTGGTATGAGAAGTTCTAGTGCTGACGAGACGAATGCTATTCGCAAATTAGTAGAGCGTACCAATTTACCCGTTGTAGAAACATTCCAAGGTGCGGGTGTGATTAGTCGTGAATTAGAAAATCATTTCTTTGGACGAGTGGGTTTATTCCGTAATCAAGTTGGTGATGAATTATTACGTAAAAGTGATTTAGTTGTTACAATCGGTTATGATCCTATAGAATATGAGGCTAGTAACTGGAATAAAGAATTAGATACGCAAATAATCAATATTGACGAAGTTCAAGCTGAAATTACTAATTATATGCAACCGAAAAAAGAGTTGATTGGTAATATTGCTAAAACGATTGAAATGATTTCTGACAAAGTAGATGAACCATTTATAAATCAACAACATTTAGATGAATTAGAACAGTTAAGAGCGCATATTGATCAAGAAACTGGTATTAAAGCGACACATGAAGAAGGCATCTTACACCCAGTTGAAATTATAGAATCTATGCAAAAGGTATTAACTGATGAAACAACAGTGACAGTTGATGTTGGTAGTCACTATATTTGGATGGCACGTAATTTCAGAAGTTACAATCCAAGACATTTATTATTTAGTAACGGTATGCAAACGCTTGGTGTAGCATTACCGTGGGCAATTTCAGCTGCGCTTGTACGCCCTAATACGCAAGTTGTATCCGTTGCTGGCGATGGAGGCTTTTTATTTTCATCACAAGATTTAGAAACGGCCGTACGTAAAAATCTAAACATTATTCAACTTATTTGGAACGATGGAAAATATAACATGGTTGAATTCCAAGAAGAAATGAAATATAAACGTTCATCAGGTGTCGACTTCGGTCCTGTAGATTTCGTAAAATATGCTGAATCATTTGGCGCAAAAGGTTTACGAGTTACTAATCAAGCAGAATTAGAAGCGGCAATTAAAGAGGGCTATGAAACAGATGGTCCAGTATTAATTGATATACCTGTAAATTATAAAGATAATATCAAACTTTCAACAAATATGTTACCTGACGTATTTAACTAAAACAAAGATAAATGTTAATGAGGAGTGGGAAATTTTATGGCTAGTGTTTTATATCAACATGGTACATTAGGCACATTAATGGCAGGTTTATTAAAAGGAACTGCATCAATAAATGAATTATTGCAACATGGTGATTTAGGTATCGCTACACTAACAGGTTCAAATGGTGAGGTCATCTTTTTAGATGGAAAAGCCTATCATGCAAATGAACATAAAGAATTTGTGGAATTAAAAGGTGATGAGTTAACACCATATGCAACTGTAACTAAATTCGTAGCTGATACAAGCTATGAAACGAAAGATAAATCTTCTGAAGCAGTTTTTGCAGAAATTAAGGAAAAGATGTTGAGTGAAAATTTATTTTCTGCAGTAAAAATTTCAGGCTTATTTAAAAAAATGCATGTACGTATGATGCCGGCACAAGAGCCACCTTATACACGTTTAATTGATTCAGCTAGAAGACAACCTGAACAAACTGAAACATACGTCAAAGGTTCAGTCGTTGGGTTCTTTACACCAGAACTATTCCATGGTATCGGGTCAGCAGGATTCCATGTACACTTTGCAAATGATGATCGTAACTTTGGTGGACATGTCTTAGATTTTGAAGTAGAAGATGTTAAGGTAGAAATCCAAAATATAGAAACATTTGAACAGCATTTTCCAATTCAAGATGAAGATTTCATAAATGCAAATATTGACTATAAAGATATTGCAGACGAAATTAGAGAAGCTGAATAATGAATGCGGAAATGTAATGATGGATTATAAAAATTGAAGCATTGACTTCATAATGTTCGATTTGGAAATTTAGCAATGATAAACGATTGATTAATACGGTTAAACATGTCTGTCATAGAGCATTCGTCTAAGTAATAAAATAAATCCCTTCACTATTAACGGTAGTGAGGGGATTTATTTGTGTTCTAGCTATTTGTAATTTGCTGTTATGTTTTAGATTATAAATTATGGTAGACATTCATATCGAATTTACAATTGTATAGGCCAATCTGTTATCAGGAGAAGCAAACAACAATAATTTACAAGTTCAATAACTAAAAAGACAAACGCAATTTTTCAGCGTTTGCCCTGTGTAACTATTTTCATTTTCAAATTATTATTTAACTACAATTTGTATTTGTTTGATTGTACTTGGATCAATTGAATTTTTAGCGTCGTCATTTTTCTTTAGATTCACTACTTTTTTATTACCATCATTCAAAGTAAGTGTATAAGTTGCTGTTTGTGCATTATTAATTTTTTCTGTTGTAACACCACGTTGAGAAGCTAATTCATTTTTTACTTTACTGTCAATTTCTTGATAAAGTACCTTTTTATTTTCTGGAAAAACAAAGTAAGTTCGATGTAATGCAGTAATACCATCTACTGAAATCGTGTAAGGAATAGTGTGATAACCATCCATTGTCATTTCTTTATAGCCGTTATTACTATCTGCAGATGCTTCGTGACTAGGTAATGCAGCTCCGACCGATGATAATAATCCCAATGCTAAAGTGGCAGTAACAAATGATTTTAGTTTCATATCTCAATCTCCTTTTAAAGTTGTGGTATATTACACTATTTATATAACACGTTTCATAAAGTTTAAAACATACTTTTTGATTTTTTTATATTTTTGAATTTTAGTAATAGTTTTTAACGAGGAATATGACTCGTGTATTTTGAAAAAGGAATTATAATAAACCATCATGTTACTATAATTTTAAATCATTAATTATCATCTTTATTTAATGTTTGTTGTAATTCAAAGTAATACTTTGAATTGCCGGTACTAAAATAGTTAAACCATGCATCTAAAGTAGAATGTTTAAATACATCTAGATGATGTAGTATATCTTTTGTCCACATTAGTGCGCCAGTTGAACTTGCAGTAATTAAATTTTTATGAGATACAGATGGTTGATCAATATATAATTTTTGTCCATGGTAATTTGAAGAAAAACTTTCTAGATATAATAAGTCATTACTCGTATGATAATATGCATTTAATATACCAATATCAGCTAGCGAAATTGTTGCTCCGCATATAGCCGCAACATAGCCACCATTTGATAAAACTTCTTTAGCAATTTTTATTACAGGTAAATGTTTTGAATCATTCCATGTGTCTGAGCCAGGTAGTATTAGAAAAGTGTCTTTAGAAATACTAATTTCCTCAATTAAGCATTCGGGCTTAATATTAATACCTCCCATTGTAGTAATAGGTGTTTTTGAGTTACTAACCATTTCTATGTTTATTGTTTGAGCATCTTTTTTAAAGAATCGCTTAGAGTTTAACTCGGCTAAAATATTACTTATTTCCCAGTCTGCTAAACCATCTATAATATAAAAATATACATTCTTCATAATTATCCTCCTGTAGTTTAATTTGATATCATTATAAGAAATTAAAGTGACCAACTGTATGGCAACAATTAAAAGACAGGTGGAATTTATATGAAAATTAGTCGGTTAATTAGTATTATTTTGATTTTGAATGAGAGAAAACGTGTAAGTGCTCATGAGTTGTCAGAATTAATGGAAGTATCACAACGTACAATTTATCGAGATATAGAAGCGATAAATATAGCTGGAATACCTGTTTATTCTATTCCAGGTGTCGGTGGTGGCTTTGAAATTATGGAAAATTTTAAAATAGATAAAAATACATTTACTGAAAATGAATTGGCAAGTCTTTTAATTAGTAACTCTAATTTTCCGGAAAAACTAAGGAATAATGATTTTTTTAACACAAATCTAAAAATTAAAAGTTTAATACCGAAAGATAAGCTAAATTCAATAGAAACACAAGTAGAACAATTTCAATTAGATTCTAATCATTGGAATGAATTAAGAAATATAGATGAACAACTGATTAAATTTAAAAACGCTATACAAAACAATCAGGTATTAAAAATTATATATATTAATCATTTAGGAAATAAAACAGAAAGAGAAGTCGAACCATATCAACTTATTTTAAAAGCAGGACATTGGTATTGTTATGTTTATTGTTATTTAAGAGATGATTTTAGATTACTTAAATTAAATCGAGTTATACATTTGCAAGAATTAGAAAGCAAATTTATTAAAAAAATGTATATAGACCCATTATTATCTACAAATAGAATTTTTGAAAAATTAAAAATGACAATTAAACTTCGCGTACACGAATCAATTGTTGAACGTTTATTAGATTTCTGTGATTACGATAGCTTTAGGCAAGAAAATAATCGATATTATGTAGTTGACTTCCCATTCATCGACAACTCATATTACTTTGGATTAATTTTAAGTTTTGGAGATAAGTGTGAAGTTATAGAACCAACTGAAATTAGAAATAAAATGAAACAAACAATTAAGAAAATGGCGGATAATTATAAGTAGTCAGATTACAATAATTAAATGAGGAGAAACTTGCTGAATGCCTTGGTAAATCGATTTTTAAATAATCGAGAACTTATCAAAGGTGATGTGATCTGCGGCTTACGAGGTGAATGATAGTTATGCTTATAAAATCTCGACACTATAAAAATATATAGTGCCGAGATTTTCTTGCTTATTTAGTTAATTCAAAGTGTACGCCGGATTCATTAGAAGTTGATGTATTTTTGTTTGTAATAGTATAACCTGTAACTGAAATTTTAGATTCAATATCTGAAGCGGAATTTGTAGATTCGGGATTATAGAAGCTACATTCATAAGTGTTATCATCTTTCTTTTTAAGAATAAACATACCTTTGGCTTTAACTTCGACTTTAGTACCATTAATGTCAAAAGTTTGAGTGCTATCGCTGTAATTAACACCAGCCCAAACCGAGTCATTATCTTTCACAACATGGAAGTCATCATCTTGTTTAACGACAGTTACTTGGCTAGCTTTGGATTTAAAGACATCTTTAGATATACCTGGATACAAGACATATGCATATTTACTATCTGTATTAGAATGCTTTTGAGTTACTTCATAATACTCATCTTTTCTGTCATCTGATTTTTGACTTTTATTAATTTCACTCCACTTACCAGTATGACTTTCTTTTTTTACAGTTATTTTCGATTTGTTTAAAAAATGATAATCTATATTGTTTTGAGTGCTATTCGTTGACTCTAAAAAGACAGAATTCGTTCCCTGATTATCGGAATTGGTTGTTTGTTTATCGTCTGTATATAACGTATACCCATTCGCTTTGCGATTTTCAATCGTTGTAACTGGATCCTTTGATGAATCAGTACTTTTAATGCCAGTTCCTAAGAAGACAATTTTATCGTTTAATATGAAATATGATTTTTTGGCAGTTAAAGTTTTGTCCTGATTTTCAAAATCCATTCCGATACTAGCATGTTGGTCATCAAATTTTGTTCCGCCTACAAAAGTTTTACTAGACTTTTTAACATCCGTACCTTTAGGTTCTTCATTTTCTAAAGTTGTAGTACCTGCTAATCGTTTCATATCAGCTGTTGCCCAGAAGTTATCACGGTAGTGTTTCACATCGCTATTGTATAAATAAGACATTCCAGCACCAGTATGCCAACCTTTTAAGTTTTCATTATTGATACTTTCGTAACGTGCGACGTTTTTCGACGTCATACTTAAACCAAATGCAAAGTCTAAGTATTTGTTGTGATAGGTGACACGATCCATGTCATTATATATTTTAAGTTGTTGTGTTAAACCGTTAGTAGAAATAGTGCTGTCTTCCATTAAAGACTTCATTTTGCTTATATCCGAATAAGAGCTTAAATAATCGTTTTGTTTATAAGTTGAATCAGATTTAACTGAAGTTTTGACAATTTGTTTATATTTAGCTTTTGTAGACTCATCCATGGCATCACTTAATCTCAACAATGATTTCATTACAGTTGCAGATGCTGAGTGACTCGTTTCATTTTCACGGCTAATGGCTCTACCACGTGATAAATCCATCATTTCACCTTTATAAATGAGTGGCATAAATCCGTCATCAATCCACGACTTTAATGTTGTATCATTTTGATTACTATCTTTAAAAGGTGTTTCTTTTATCATCGGCATCATTTGAGAAATCCCCTCTAAGAGTACAACGCCATAAGCACCAGTGTATGGGACATCTTTATGGTCGATATATGAGCCGTCTTTATAAAATCCATTACGTTCTTTACCAGTTGCATTACTTTGAACGTAAGTGAAGACTTTATTAAATGCATCTATTGATTCTTTCATCATAGTTGTATCTTCTTCGATAATACTTTCTAAAAGTTTTACTTTAGCAATGTCTACTAAATTTCCGCCTTTAGCTTGTTCGGGTTGTCCTACTGATGATAATATTTTGTCACTATCTGGGGCGAAAGTTTTAATAGGGGCAGTGTATTTTTTCTTTTCTTCATTTGAAAATTGATCATTCAGCAATATAAGGGTATTTGTTAATGCTCTAGGTGTTCCAATTTCATAATCCCACCAATTTAAATTGGTATTCTTGCCAGTTGTTTTAGTAAAATTCTCACTTAATTCTTTTACTTTTTCAGTTGGTTCTTTTCCATAGGCATTTTCATGCAGCCACTCAAGGGCATCTTTAACTTTGTTTTTATTATCCGGAGTATTCAACTTAGTATTTTTATGCTTCATTGCTTCTGCGATTTTCTCAATATTACGATAGGTACGAGTCATATCCGCAGACTTCGTATCTAAATCTTTTGCACTATCCCACAAGTAAGTCTTTCCACTTTCAGTTTTCATTTCCTTGAGTAATTTCTCTGCCTCATTCTCTGTAGCAACAAACTTCTTCTTCATTGCGTCATTATTCTCATCATACTGATTATAACCGTAGTTAACGTTCAGCCATGTGTTCCTCAACTTTTCATAATCTGGCGTTTGAACATTCGTATCAGCCACAGCGATTTGATGTTTATCAATACTTCTGAATTCACCACCATTCAAAGTAATCACACCTGCCATTAATAACGTAATGGTGGATAATTTTTGCCATTTCTTCATTTTATATGTCATTGACATGTCTCCTTTTTGTGTTGCGCGTGCGCAATGAATATTATGATTAAATAATGATTCAATTTTTCAAAATTCGTTAACGTATGCAAATGACTGTCTACTGTCAAACAATCCACAAAGAATGTTGATGCATATAAACAATCGATCACCCAAATTTTCCACATCACCCAAAAATTGCAACGAAAATAATTTTAAAAAAATTAAATATTATCAATCTTAGTGATTATATAATTTTAAATATTTAAGTTATACAATTTTTAAAGTAATTAAAAACGATGAAATGTAAAATGTTAAAAAAGAGACAAATTTAAATTTGAGTAATAAAATAAGAAGTATTCAAACAAAGATGACAATATATAAAGCAACATTACTTTAGATGCCCAAATATAACTGAAAGGATAGTCGCAATGAAAACTAAAGAAGTCGTAGCGCTCATGAATATATCTCAAGACACTTTAAGATATTATGAAAAGGTTGGTGTGATTCCACCTGTTAATCGAGATGAAAATGGATATAGAATATATAATGATAGTGATTTAAATTGGATTTATTTAGTGAAAAATTTGCGAAATGCAGGCGTCAGTATTGAATCGCTTATCGAATTTTGTAGGTTAGCGCAGCTTCCTAAAAATGAAAATATTCAAGCACAGCAAAAGCAAATTTTAAATAAGCAACTCGAAGAATTAAATGAAAACTTAAAGACAATTCATGATGCGAGAGATTTACTACAATATAAAATTGATAATTATGATAATCATATTGCTAAAATCAATGCTAGTGATAATCATGATGCCAATGTTGAACGTCTTTGGGAGAGAAAGTAAACCTATGGCTTGCTATAGAGTTTGCTCCATGGTTTATAGTGAGCTTACAAGAAAAAGGAGGTTCATTTTATGAATCATATTGAAATTAGTAAAGATGTAAAGATTCCAATATTAGGTTTCGGAGTATTTCAAATTCCTCAAGAACAAACAGCAGAAGCGGTTAAAGAAGCAATTAAAGCGGGTTATAGACATATTGATACAGCGCAAAGTTATTTAAATGAAACTGAAGTAGGTCAAGGTATCGAAGCTTCAGGTATTGATAGAAGTGAACTATTCATTACGACTAAAGTATGGATTGAAAATGTTAACTATGAAGATACTATCAAATCAATCGAACGATCATTACAACGATTAAATTTGGACTATCTTGATCTAGTGCTTATTCACCAACCTTACAATGATGTATATGGCTCATGGCGTGCATTAGAAGAGTTAAAAGAAAATGGTAAAATTAAAGCAATCGGTGTATCTAACTTCGGCGTTGATCGAATTGTAGATTTAGGTATTCACAATCAAATTCAACCACAATTGAACCAAATAGAAATTAATCCATTCCATCAACAAGAAGAACAAGTTGCAGCACTTCAACAAGAAAATGTTGTGGTAGAAGCTTGGGCACCATTTGCAGAAGGTAAAAATCAATTATTCCAAAATCAATTGTTGCAGGCCATTGCAGATAAATATAACAAATCAATTGCACAAGTTATTTTACGGTGGTTAGTAGAACGTGACATTGTTGTACTCGCAAAATCAGTGAATCCAGAACGTATGGCTCAAAACTTAGATATATTTGATTTTGAACTTACAGAAGAAGATAAACAACAAATTGCGACATTAGAAGAAAGTAATAGCCAATTTTTCTCACATGCTGATCCAGAGATGATTAAAGCACTTACAAGCAGAGAATTAGATGTTTAATCATAATATAACAAAGTAAATAATTTACATTACGCTAACCTGAAACTTGGATGTTAAAGTCAATGTTTCAGGTTGTTTTATTACTCTTAAAAAGTGAAAGGAGCAAGCAAATAAGTTATTATGAATTTTTGTACTATGCAATAACTTAACTAATATAATAATTATATTATTGATAATTTTATAAAATGAAGTATATAATGAATGTAGAATAAATTGTATAGGGGATAATAACATGAAATATAAACATTTTGCCATTATTACTTTAATTACAGGCATCGTCATGCTCATGGCAATGTACTTTGTACCATTTGGATATCATAAAATACCAATATTTGCAGGAATGGCGATTATTTTTACAATCTATTTTAGTAATAAAAAATCTATTGATGAAACAAATATCTTTAGTAAGAAAAATCGCAATAAAAATAAACAATAAAATGAGTTGTAAGCATAAGATTTACAGTTAATTTTTTACGAATGGGTCTTTAGCGATTGAAAATGTTATAAAGCAGCAACATCCTATTCAAACAAAAAACAATTCATCAAATGGAAATCGTTATAAAACCAAGTCATTAAGCACGCAATAATTAAAATTTTCCTCTCATTTTAATTCCGAATTCCAAATGTCGAATTCCAAAAACGCAACTCCAAAATTAAAAGCATTTCCCCGTTACTCGGGAAATGCTTTTTACGTACTGATTACTCTGTCATTAATGATTTTACAACGGAAACCATGTCGTCATGTATGACCAAAGTAGCGTCGTTATCATAAGGTGTTCGATCTTTATTGATAATAATTAAATTGTCGCCTTTAAAATTTGATATTAATCCTGCGGCAGGTTGTACAACGAGTGATGAACCTAGTACAACAAGGGTGTCAGCATGTTCAATTTTATTTAATGCCCGTATGATGGTAGGTTGATCTAACATTTCACCGTATAATACGATGTCCGGTCGAATGGCACCACCACAATTATCACAATGTTTCAAAGTTCTATCAATGACATCTGACTTCGTATAAGATTTATGACATGCATGACAATAAAAACGATTTAACGTGCCATGTAATTCATCAACATGTTGACTTCCAGCGTCTGAGTGCAAACCATCGATATTTTGCGTGATGACACCTAAAGATTGTTGATTACGTTCTAATTTTGCAATCCAATCATGAACGATATTGGGCATCGTATCGACAAATAGTAAGCGCTTATGGCAGAAATTGATAAAACCTTCAGGATCATCTTCTAAATAATCACGGCTTAACAAGTATTCTGGCGAAAGCCCATCTTTTGAAATTTCATCAAATAAGCCACCCATTGAACGGAAATCTGGAACACCACTTGCGACAGATACACCAGCACCTGTGAAAATTGTAATACGATTCGAACTATCTATAATATGTTTTAGTGTCTCTAAATCATTTTTCAAATTAAACACCCCATCAAAATAATGAATGATTTATAACGTCTTTTGCTTTTATTATAGTATATTCATTTTACGATTATCAAAGGCGCAGTTTAAACAGTTCTTTTTAAAAATGAATTATACATATAATCGAACAGTTAAATTATATTAGTTTTTACGCAATTTTTATTATAGAATAAGCATGTATATTAAAATTGATGTCTAAACATAAAAGGTAATGCGCAATCGCCTAAATAAAGGAGGCAATTTTACATTGAATAAACATGAACGTTTGGACGAAATTGCTAAACTAGTGAATAAAAAGGGCACGATAAGAACGAATGAAATCGTCGAAGGTTTAAATGTGTCTGATATGACAGTTCGAAGAGATTTAATTGAATTGGAAAATAAAGGGATTTTAACGAAGATTCATGGTGGTGCACGCAGTAATTCAACATTTCAGTATAAAGAAATATCACATAAAGAAAAACATACTCGTCAAATTGCAGAAAAACGATTTATAGCTAGAAAAGCTGCATCATTAATTGAAGATGGGGATACTTTGTTTTTCGGACCGGGAACAACAGTGGAACTATTAGCAGAAGAAGTCAATCATCATACACTCACAATTATAACGAATTGTTTGCCGGTGTATAAAATTTTGTTGGAAAAACAAACAGCACATTTTCGTGTCTATTTAATTGGTGGTGAAATGCGCCATATTACAGAAGCGTTTGTAGGTGAAATGGCGAATGCCATGTTAGAAAAACTAAGATTTAGCAAGATGTTCTTTAGTAGTAACGCAGTAAATAAAGGTGCTGTGATGACATCTACATTAGATGAAGCCTATACGCAACAATTGGCACTAAGTAATTCAATTGAAAAATACTTGCTAATTGATCATACGAAAGTTGGCAAAGAAGATTTTACATCATTTTGTCAGTTAAACGAATTAACTGCAGTGGTTATGGATTATGAAGATGAAGAAAAAGTAGAAACGATTAAAACATATATTGAAGTAGTCGACTAAATTAAAAATATAACTGCATTGTTAAAATATGTGTCTATATGCCCATAAGTGAATGTGAATTTGCATTCATTTATGGGCTATTTTTTATGCAAATTTATGTAAACGGGAACCCCGACAAAGTTTTACTACAATTTCAGACGAATACCTAATTAAAACAACACCACAATTTGAATGTTCACTTATTGTTTGAAAATATGCCACAAACAAACAAATTATAAACATATTATGTTGATTTATTGTTTGTTTATGTTTATAATTTAAACGTAATCAAATTGAAAGCCTTTTCTCAAGATTTTCATAACCTACAAATAAACATGTCATATTTTAAGAAAGGTATTTCAAAATTAAAGTAAAAAGGAGTCTTATTATGGCGATTATTATTGGTTCAGATGAAGCTGGCAAACGATTAAAAGAAGTCATCAAATCATACTTATTAGACAATAAATATGACGTTGTTGACGTAACAGAAGGACAGGAAGTTGACTTTGTTGATGCAACTTTGGCTGTAGCAAAAGATGTTCAAAGTCAAGAAGGTAACTTAGGTATTGTTATCGATGCATTTGGTGCAGGTAGCTTTATGGTTGCTACAAAAATCAAAGGCATGATTGCTGCTGAAGTATCAGATGAACGCTCTGGATATATGACTAGAGGCCATAACAATTCAAGAATGATCACTATGGGATCTGAAATTGTTGGAGACACATTAGCGAAAAATGTCGTTAAAGGTTTTGTTGAAGGTAAATACGATGGTGGTAGACACCAAATCCGCGTAGATATGCTTAATAAAATGTGCTAAGGAGGAAAAATTACTATGAAGATTGCATTAGGATGCGACCATATTGTTACAGATACAAAAATGCGTGTATCTGAATTTTTAAAATCAAAAGGACATGAAGTCATTGACGTAGGAACATACGATTTCACAAGAACACATTATCCAATTTTTGGTAAAAAAGTTGGCGAACAAGTTGTTAGCGGTAATGCAGACTTAGGTGTTTGTATTTGTGGAACAGGTGTTGGTATTAACAATGCTGTAAATAAAGTACCTGGCGTTCGTTCAGCACTAGTACGTGATATGACATCAGCGTTATATGCTAAAGAAGAATTAAATGCGAACGTTATTGGCTTTGGTGGACGTATTATTGGTGAGTTATTAATGTGCGATATTATCGATGCATTTATTAATGCTGAATATAAACCAACTGAAGAGAACAAAAAATTAATCGCTAAAATTAAACATTTAGAAACAAGCAATGCAGATCAAGCTGATCCACATTTCTTTGATGAATTCTTAGAAAAATGGGACAGAGGCGAATACCACGATTAAGGGACGACACATATGATTTTAACTTTAACATTAAATCCATCCGTTGATATTTCATACCCATTAACAGCATTGAAATTAGATGATGTTAATCGTGTTCAAGAAGTAAGTAAAACAGCTGGTGGTAAAGGTTTAAATGTAACAAGAGTACTTGCGCAAGTAGGTGAGCCAGTCCTTGCGAGTGGTTTTATTGGCTGTGAATTAGGTCAATTTATTGCTAAAAAATTAGATCATGCCGGCATCAAGCATGCATTTTATAACATTAAGGATGAAACACGAAACTGCATTGCAATTTTACATGAAGGACAACAAACAGAAATTTTAGAGCAGGGATCGGAGATTGATAATCAAGAGGCTGCAGGATTTATTAAACATTTTGAGCAATTACTAGAAAAAGTTGAAGCAGTTGCTATTTCAGGTAGCTTACCAAAAGGATTAAATCAAGATTATTATGCACAAATCATTGAACGATGCCAAAACAAAGGTGTGCCTGTGATATTAGACTGCTCGGGTGCAACTTTGCAAACAGTATTAGAAAACCCTTATAAGCCAACAGTCATTAAACCAAACATTTCTGAATTATATCAGTTGCTTAACCAGCCACTTGATGAAAGTTTAGAAAGTTTGAAACAGGCAGTGTCACAACCCTTATTCGAAGGGATTGAGTGGATTATTGTGTCTTTAGGTGCACAAGGTGCGTTCGCTAAGCACAATCATACATTCTATAGAGTGAATATTCCGAAAATAAGCGTATTAAATCCGGTTGGTTCAGGTGATTCTACGGTTGCTGGAATTACTTCAGCAATTCTTAATCATGAAAACGACCACGATTTACTAAAAAAAGCCAATACTTTAGGCATGCTGAATGCGCAAGAAGCACAAACAGGTTATGTCAATTTAAATAATTATGATGATTTATTCAATCAAATTGAAGTTTTAGAGGTGTAAAAAATGTCAAAATCGAATCAAAAAATCGCATCAATTGAACAATTAAGTAATAACGAAGGTATCATTTCTGCATTAGCATTTGATCAACGTGGTGCTTTAAAACGCATGATGGCAAAACATCAAACCGAAGAGCCAACTGTAGCTCAAATTGAACAATTAAAAGTATTAGTTGCGGAAGAATTAACACAATATGCATCTTCAATTTTATTAGATCCTGAATATGGTTTGCCAGCTTCAGATGCACGTAACAAAGATTGTGGATTATTACTTGCTTATGAAAAAACTGGATATGACGTAAACGCTAAAGGTCGTTTACCTGACTGTTTAGTAGAGTGGTCTGCAAAACGTTTAAAAGAACAAGGTGCAAATGCTGTTAAATTCTTACTTTACTATGATGTTGATGATACTGAAGAAATTAACATTCAAAAGAAAGCATACATTGAAAGAATCGGTTCAGAATGTGTTGCAGAAGATATTCCATTCTTTTTAGAAGTATTAACATACGATGACAACATTCCTGATAACGGTAGTGTTGAATTCGCAAAAGTTAAGCCTAGAAAGGTTAACGAAGCAATGAAATTATTCTCAGAACCACGCTTTAATGTTGATGTATTGAAAGTTGAAGTACCAGTAAACATGAAATATGTAGAAGGCTTTGCTGAAGGTGAAGTGGTTTATACAAAAGCGGAAGCGGCACAACACTTTAAAGATCAAGATGCAGCAACTCATTTACCATACATTTACTTAAGTGCTGGTGTTTCTGCGGAATTATTCCAAGAAACTTTAAAATTTGCTCACGAAGCTGGTGCTAAATTCAACGGGGTACTTTGTGGCCGTGCTACATGGTCTGGTGCTGTTCAAGTATACATTGAACAAGGTGAAGATGCTGCTCGTGAATGGTTACGTACAACTGGTTTCAAAAATATTGATGACTTAAATAAAGTATTAAAAGATACTGCGACATCTTGGAAACAAAGAAAATAAGTATAAAAGGGGATTAATGCTATGAATAGAGAAGAAGTCCAATTATTAGGTTTTGAAATTGTTGCATTTGCAGGGGATGCACGTTCTAAGTTTTTAGAAGCATTAACAGCAGCTCAAGCTGGAGATTTTGCAAAAGCAGATGCACTGATTGAAGAAGGAAACAATTGCATTGCGGAAGCGCATAGAGCACAAACAAACCTGTTGGCTAAAGAAGCGCAAGGTGATGATATTGCATACAGTGTAACGATGATGCATGGTCAAGACCATTTAATGACAACAATTTTACTGAAAGATTTAATGAAGCATTTATTAGAATTTTATAAAAGAGGGTGATGACAATGATGCAAAAATTGATCGCACAAATTGAAAAAGGGAAGCCATTTTTCGAGAAATTATCACGTAACATATATTTAAGAGCCATCCGTGATGGATTTATTTCTGCAATGCCTGTCATCTTATTCTCAAGTATCTTTCTATTAATTGCATATGTGCCAAATATATTTGGTTTTAAATGGGATAAAGGCATGGAAGCCATTTTAATGAAACCATATAACTATACGATGGGGCTTGTAGCATTTTTAGTAGCAGGAACGACAGCGAAATCTTTAACAGATTCATTTAACCGTAAGCTAGAAAGTACAAATCAAATTAACTTTATTTCTACAATGCTAGCAGCGATGTGTGGATTCTTGTTCTTAGCTTCTGATCCAGCCAAAGATGGTGGATTCTTAAGTGCATTTATGGGAACTAAAGGTTTATTAACAGCATTCTTATCAGCATTTGTAACTGTAATTGTTTATAACTTCTGTGTGAAGCGCAATATTACAATTAAAATGCCGAAAGAAGTACCGCCGAATATTTCACAAGTATTTAAGGACTTAATTCCATTTTCAGCGGTAATCATCATTCTTTATGCATTAGATTTAGTCATTCGCAACAGCTTTAAATCAAATGTAGCGGAAGGTATTTTAAAATTATTCGAACCATTATTTACAGCAGCAGATGGATGGATTGGTGTCACAATTATCTTTGGTGCCTTTGCATTATTCTGGTTTGTAGGAATTCATGGTCCATCAATAGTAGAACCAGCAATTGCAGCCATTACATATGCGAATATCGAAGCGAACTTCAAGTTGCTTCAAGCTGGAGAACACGCAGATAAAATTATTACATCAGGTACACAAATGTTTATCGTTACTTTTGGAGGTACGGGTGCAACATTGGTCGTCCCGTTCATGTTTATGTGGATGACGAAATCTAAACGAAACAAAGCGATTGGACGTGCATCAGTTGTACCAACATTCTTTGGTGTAAACGAACCAATTTTATTTGGTGCACCACTAGTATTGAATCCTGTGTTCTTTATTCCATTTGTATTAGCACCAATTGTTAACGTATGGATTTTCAAACTTTTCGTTGAAGTGTTAGGAATGAATAGTTTTAGTGTGAATTTACCTTGGACAACACCAGGTCCATTGGGCATTATCATGGGTACAGGTTTTGGTTTATGGTCATTCGTACTAGCTATTACTTTGATTGTTGTAGATATTATTATTTACTACCCATTCCTAAAAGTTTATGATAGTGAAATTCTTGATGAAGAAGAAGGACGTAAAGAAAGTAATTCAGATTTAAAAGAAAAAGTTGCAGCAAACTTTGATACGAAAAAAGCTGATTCAATTTTAGCGGCAAGTGGTGTATCAGACGATGCAGCTAAAGCTTCAAATATCACAGAACAAACAAATGTCTTAGTACTTTGTGCCGGTGGTGGTACAAGTGGATTATTAGCCAATGCACTTAATAAAGCAGCTGAAGAATATCATGTGCCAGTGAAAGCGGCAGCTGGCGGATATGGCGCACATATGGACATTATGAAAGAGTACCAATTAATCATTTTAGCGCCACAAGTTGCGTCTAACTATGAAGATATTAAGCAAGATACAGATAGATTAGGTATTAAATTAGCGAAGACTCAAGGTGCTGAATATATCAAATTGACACGAGATGGCCAAGCAGCCCTTGATTTCGTTCAACAACAATTTGAAAATTAAGAATAGGAGTTTTTCATATGACTAAAACATTACCTGAAGATTTTATTTTTGGTGGAGCAACAGCAGCATATCAAGCAGAAGGTGCGACAAATACGGATGGTAAAGGTCGTGTAGCATGGGATACGTATTTAGAAGAAAACTATTGGTACACTGCAGAACCAGCGAGTGATTTTTATAACAGATATCCAGTGGATTTAGAATTAAGTGGAAAATTCGGTGTTAATGGTATCCGTATTTCAATTGCATGGTCTCGTATCTTCCCAAATGGATATGGCGAAGTTAACCCTAAAGGTGTTGAGTATTACCATAAGTTATTTGCGGAGTGTCATAAACGTCATGTTGAACCATTTGTAACATTGCATCATTTTGATACACCAGAAGTGTTACACAAAGATGGCGATTTTCTAAATCGTAAAACGATTGACTACTTTGTAGATTATGCTGAATATTGTTTTAAAGAATTCCCAGAAGTAAAATATTGGACTACATTCAATGAAATTGGACCAATTGGTGATGGCCAATATTTAGTAGGTAAATTCCCTCCAGGTATTAAATATGATTTTGAAAAAGTTTTCCAATCTCATCATAATATGATGGTTGCTCATGCAAGAGCAGTAAAATTATTTAAAGATGGTGGCTATCAAGGAGAAATTGGTGTTGTACACGCATTGCCAACAAAATATCCGTTCGATCCATCAAATCCTGAAGATGTTCGTGCAGCAGAATTAGAAGATATCATCCATAATAAATTCATCTTAGATGCAACATATTTAGGTAAGTATTCTCGTGAAACGATGGAAGGTGTGCAACATATCTTATCTGTTAATGGCGGTAAATTAAACATTACAGATGAAGATTATGCCATTTTAGATGCAGCCAAAGATTTAAACGACTTCTTAGGTATCAATTACTACATGAGTGACTGGATGAGAGGTTACGATGGAGAATCTGAAATCACGCATAATGCGACAGGTGATAAAGGCGGTTCTAAATACCAACTTAAAGGTGTCGGACAACGTGAATTTGATGTCGACGTACCTCGCACAGACTGGGACTGGATGATCTATCCTCAAGGTTTATATGATCAAATCATGCGTGTTGTTAAAGATTATCCTAACTATCATAAGATTTATATCACTGAAAATGGTTTAGGATATAAAGATGAATTTATTGAATCTGAAAAAACAGTTCATGATGATGCACGTATTGATTATGTAAGACAACATTTAAACGTTATTGCAGATGCTATTAAAGATGGTGCAAATGTTAAAGGTTACTTTATTTGGTCATTAATGGATGTGTTCTCTTGGTCAAATGGTTATGAAAAACGATATGGTTTATTCTATGTCGATTTTGAGACTCAAGAACGCTATCCTAAGAAAAGTGCTTATTGGTACAAAGAGTTAGCCGAAACAAAAGAAATTAAATAATTAAAGATATTAAAAGGCCTATCAGTCGAGTGCTGATAGGTCTTTATTTATAAAAAGAGATAAATTAAACATGCATATACATATTTATATATTAATCAATGGGTGACACACGATTGAAAGTTAAATAAGCAATCAATTAACAAACGTTAACGGACAACTTTCCAAAGTCATCTTAAAAGTTAATGATGTATTCAAAATCAACTAAAGGACATTTTTAATCACATCCTTTATACTTATATAAAAGACATGAATGGGAGTTAAAAGTGTGAAGAAAATTTTTGTAATTATTACGACATTGTTAGCGGTCGCTATTATTATAGGCTCTATTATTACGGTGGTGTTTAGTCAACGACAGGCACAAACATTTAAAATACAACAACAGCAATTTGTTAAAAAGCCAATTCCAACATTGTTCTTACATGGATTTGGTGGTAGTGCCAATTCTGAAAAGTTTATGGTGAAGCAAGCGGAAAAAAGAGGGGTAACTAAAGATATCATCACTGCTTACGTTTCAAAGGATGGTGCAGTGACATTTAAAGGGAAACTAAGAAAAGATGCAGTGAATCCTATTGTGAAAATTGAACTTGAAAATAACAGACAAGGCTATTTGGATAAGAATGCTGCGTGGTTTAAAAATGTACTGACTAAGTTACAATCTGAATACAATTTCGATAAATTCAACTTTGTCGGTCACTCAATGGGGAACTTAACATTTGCACAATATATGATGACATATGGTAACGACAAGTCATTGCCACAGTTAAACAAACAAGTGAATATTGCAGGGACATTTAATGGTGTTTTAAATATGAATGAAGATGTCAATGAAATTACAGTTGATAAAGATGGTAAACCAAGTCGAATGAATCAACCTTATCAGCAATTACGCGTGCTAAAAGATATTTATAAAGGTAAAGGTATCGAAGTGCTAAATATTTATGGAGATTTGAAAGATGGTACACATTCAGACGGCAGAGTGTCTAATAGTTCTTCGAAATCATTAAAATATTTACTGGGAAATAGTCCGAAAAGTTATCGAGAATCTAAATATGAAGGTGAGTCTGCACAGCATAGTCAGCTTCATGAGAATGAAAATGTTGCTAATGAGTTGATCGACTTCTTATGGAAAAAATAAAGCAACTGCTAGTTTTTCTGGGGCAAAAAAGCTTGTAATATTAGAGCTTTTCAAAAATTATCTATTGTTTGAGAGTTTCCATAAAATGTCTAAGTCGTAACATTTTAAATTTATGATTATAGCAAATATAATGTGGTTGAAGTTACATGAATGAATCACTAAGTCAAAAATGACATCGAAGAACGTATTTGTATACAAGCATCACGAAGACACAATTCAAACTTAACGCTTAAGTAACTAATAAGGAAAAGTTCCAAACAAAGAAAGGTGACGAATGATGCAAAACAAACAAATTCTTTTTAACAAAATACCAGAAGGCATGCCTCAAGAGGATACATTCAAAATTGAAGATGTTGACACGCCTAAACTTGAGAGCGATGGTGTACTTGTACAAACACTGTATATTTCAGTGGATCCATATATGAGAGGACGTATGACTAAGGCAGATTCGTATGTACAGCCTTTTGAAATCGGTAAACCGATTGTTAGCCATGTCGTTGCAAAAGTAATTGATTCGACACTCGCAGATTATAAAAAAGGAGATGTCGTTGTAGGTATGTTGCCTTGGCGAATCATTAATCATGTCCAAGCGGATCAAATTACTAAAGTTCCAACGACAGATGTACCACTTGATTTATATTTAAGTGTTTTAGGAATGCCAGGACAAACAGCATATCATGGTTTGCTTGATATTGGACAACCTAAAGACGGTGATACTGTTGTGGTTTCAGCTGCATCTGGTGCTGTAGGTTCAGTTGTAGGTCAAATTGCTAAGATTAAAGGTTGCCGTGTAGTAGGTATTGCGGGTGGCGACAAAAAAGTAAATTATTTAACAGAGACACTGGGCTTTGACGTTGGTATTGATTATAAGAAAGAGGATTTTGCAGAAGCGTTAGCACAAGCAGTACCAGATGGTATTGATGTTTATTTTGAAAATGTTGGTGGTACAGTTGGCGATGAAGTATTTAAGCATTTAAATCGTTTTGCACGTGTACCAGTATGTGGTGCAATTTCGTCATATAATCATCCTGAAGCAGATATCGGACCACGTATTCAAGGTACGCTTATTAAGAAGCAAGTAATGATGAGAGGCTTCTTAGTAAGTGAATTCGCTAATGCTTTTAAAGAAGCTAGTGAACAGCTCGCAAAATGGGTTCAAGAAGGTAAAATTCAGTCACAAGTAACCATTGAAGATGGGTTTGAAAATGCGCCACATGCATTTAAAAATTTATTTACTGGCGATAACTTTGGTAAACAAGTTATTAAAGTAACGGAATAATAAAGTATACGTTTTAACAAACCAACTTTGTTAATTGACCAAAGTTTAATAACTTTCTTATCTAAAGCAAATTTGTTCAGTAACATGGTATAAATAAGTCTAAAATGTAATACGAAAGTCGTCTGTAATTATTTATATATTCAAATGAAAAAGGAGTCATGATGCTGCGATATAAGCACACATGGCTTCTATTTTGTATAATAAGAAATAAGTTCATAAATGAGGTGAAACGATATGAAAATGATAGGATTTGAAAAGCCCTTTAAATTGGAAGAAGGAAATTTATTTAAAGTATACGAACAAAGAAAGCCAACGCCAGAAAACGATGATATCTTAGTCAAAGTAAATAGCATTAGTGTAAATCCTGTAGATACAAAACAACGACAAATGGAAGTCACTCAAGCACCTCGTGTACTTGGTTTTGATGCTATTGGTACTGTTGAAGCTATCGGACCAGACGTTACATTATTTAGTCCGGGTGACGTTGTATTTTATGCTGGATCGCCAAATAGACAAGGATCAAATGCGACATATCAATTGGTGTCAGAAGCTATAGTTGCAAAAGCACCACACAACATAAGTGCTAATGAAGCGGTTAGTCTACCGCTAACTGGTATTACGGCATATGAAACGTTTTTTGATACATTTAAAATTTCACATAATCCTTCAGAAAATATAGGTAAATCCGTGTTAATCATTAATGGCGCTGGGGGTGTAGGAAGTATTGCCACTCAAATTGCTAAACGGTATGGTTTAACTGTCATTACAACAGCATCACGACAAGAAACAACAGAGTGGTGTGAAAAGATGGGCGCAGATATCGTATTGAATCATAAAGAGGATTTAGTGCGTCAATTTAAAGAAAAAGAAATTCCATTAGTAGATTATATATTTTGCACCTATAATACAGACTTGTATTACAATACTATGATTGAACTGATAAAACCATTAGGGCATATTACAACTATCGTAGCTTTTAATGAAGATCAAGATTTAAATGCATTAAAATTAAAAAGTATAACATTTACACATGAATTTATGTTTGCGCGTCCAATTCATCGAACGCCTGATATGATTAAACAACATGAGTATTTAGAAGATATTACGAAAAATATAGAATCAGGACATTACCAGCCAACAACGACACAAGTTTTTGAAGGTTTATCACCTGAAAACTTATATCAAGCACATCAATTATTGGAAAAACAGTCAATGATTGGGAAATTAGTAATTAATATATAGTTTAGTAAGTAAAGTCGCCTTATGCAGAAAATACTGTATAGGGCGACTTATTTTTGTGTCTAGCGACTATTGATTCTAAAGGGAAATATGGCAACTTTCAGGTATCAATTCAATAATGCATTAGAAAGACATTACTTAAATACAATAAAATACTTTGTTGTTCAATGATAAATAATTTGAGTGTGGTTTATATATCATTTTTAAAAGATGAAGCATTATTAATTGTGTCTATATAAAATTACAAATGATTAAAATGTTGCAGTTGTGGGTATGAACTTACCATTACACAGAAAGGGTTTGTATTTATGAAAAATAAATCAGTAAGTCTAGTGTTTTGGGTATCGTTAGTGATTTGTACGATATTTGTTGCTTTTGGTGCCATATTTCCGAAACAGTTAGAAAAACTCACGCAAAACATTACTACATTTATTGCGCTGCATTTTTCTTGGTATTATTTATTGCTCGTTTTAGTTATTTTATTTGTCTGTGTGTATATTTTATTTTCAAGATACGCAAACATTACATTAGGTGAAGAAGGTGAAGAACCAGAATTTTCATTGCCATCTTGGTTTGCCATGTTATTTAGTGCTGGTATGGGTATAGGACTTGTGTTCTGGACAACGGCAGAACCAATCAGTCATGCCTTCAAATTAACGCCTATTCATAAAGCTGGCACGCAATCTGCAATTAATGATGCAATGCAGTTTTCATTTTTCCATTGGGGTATTCATGCATGGGCAGTCTATGGTATTGTCGCGCTTGTGTTTGCATATTTTAGCTTTCATAAAGGATATCCTGGCTTAGTCAGCGCTACATTGACGCCTTTATTAGGTGAAAAAGCAATGCGTGGCCCTTTAGGTGGTGCCATTGATGTATTGGCGGTCATAGCTACAGTAACAGGCGTTGCTGCAACATTAGGTTTCGGTGCATTGCAAATAAACGAAGGTTTACATTTTTTATTTAATGTACCGAGTAACTTCACGATGCAAGTAATCTTGATTGTCATTGCAACCATATTATTTACTTGGTCAGCATGGTCAGGTATCGATAAAGGTATCAAAACGTTGAGTAATATCAACATGTCACTTGCTTTTGTAGTACTTATTGGTCTTTTTATTGTTGGGCCAACGCTTTACATTTTAAATACATTTACGAATGGTCTAGGTAATTATATTGCAAATTTCTTTAGTATGAGTTTACGCATTCCGTCTGGCGGTCAAAAATTCCAATGGTTACAAAATTGGACAATCTTTTACTGGGCATGGTGGATATCTTGGGCACCATTTGTAGGTATATTTATTGCACGTGTGTCAAAAGGACGTACGATTAAAGAATTTATTCTAGGTGTACTTTTTGTCCCGGCGTTAGTTTGCTTTATATTCTTTGCGGTATTCGGCGCGTCAGCAATTTACTTACAAGATAATCATATTGCCGATATTGCTAAAGCTGCGACAGAAACAGCAACTTTTGCAACGCTACAACATTATCCGCTAGGTTTTGTATTAAGCTTAATTACTTTACTTGTTATTATGATTTTCTTTGTTACATCAGCAGATTCGGCAACTTATGTTTTAGGTATGTTGAGTTCAAGTGGTGATATTAATCCGAAGTCATTTGTCAAAGTGAGTTGGGGTATCATTATGGCATTATTTGCAATCATCATGATTTACACAGGCGGTACTCAAGCGATTCAAAATTTATTAATCATTGCTGCGTTACCATTTTCCGTGGTCATTATAGCGATGATATGGTCGCTTTTAAAATCTTTGAGTGAGGAGAAACCGAGAAATAGTAATAAGGTTTTAATTAAACATCGTGACCCAGATATTTTAGAATATCGTTCTTCAAAACATATTGACGAAAATTAATTAAAAATTAGGTTTCATTAATATGAACTAGGGAATATATTACTAAATGGTACTTCATCTTATATATTAAAAATAAATTTATAGTTATTAATTTATTATGTTTAAGAAAAAATCTGATGGGTACATATTTAATATGTTTTTAAATTAACTTTAACTAAGGAGGTGTCGTTAGGGGTGAAACGACTTAAAAACTTTATCCTTGGCTTATTAATAGTAGTAATCGTGGGGTTCCTGTTATTCATGTATATCCAAGATGGACGTATAACTGAATATCAAGACTACTTCCTTCAATTTGAATGGTTCCAACCATTACTTATTTCACTTGCTGCACTATTGATATTAATAGGTCTTATATTAGTATTTAGTATCTTCAAACCTACGCATCGAAAACCTGGATTATACAAAGACTTCGATGATGGTCATGTTTACGTATCTCGTAAAGCTGTTGAAAAGACGGCATTCGATACGGTTGCAAAATATGATCAAGTAAGACAACCAAATGTAGTTGCGAAACTATATAACAAAAAAAATAAATCTTATATCGACATTAAAACTGACTTTTTCGTACCAAATAATGTTCAAGTTCAATCTTTAACTGAAGCAATTCGTGCGGATATTAAAAAGAATGTAGAATATTTCACAGAAATGCCAGTACGTAAGTTAGAAGTTAATGTGAGAGATCAGAAAACTTCTGGTCCACGAGTGTTGTAAGGGAGGTATATCATGGCTAACAATCATAACCAAAACGGACAAGACTCTACACAACAAGTGATTAATTTTTTAAAAGTGTTTAAATGGAGAATCGTTGGTTTCCTAGCGTTTCTATTAATCGCGATATTATTCTTAACGTTAGGTTTTTGGAAAACAATACTTATCATCGTTTTATGTTTAATTGGTGTGGGTATTGGGTATATAAAAGACCGTAAGCAAGATTTTATGAATTTTTTAAATCGATGGAGTTAATTCATCAATTTAGAATTTAATTAAAAAAATATAAAAAAACAATAAGTTAAAGGAGAATCTATTATGACTGTAGATAACAATAAAGCAAAACAAGCATACGACAATCAAACTGGTGTTAACGAAAAAGAAAGAGAAGAGCGTCAAAAACAACAAGAACAAAATCAAGAGCCTCAATTCAAAAATAAATTAACTTTCTCTGATGATGTTGTTGAAAAAATTGCTGGTATCGCTGCACGTGAAGTTAAAGGTATCTTAGACATGAAAGGCGGCTTAACTGATACATTCACTAATGCATTCTCAAGTGGCAACAACGTTACACAAGGTGTATCTGTTGAAGTTGGTGAAAAACAAGCTGCTGTAGACTTAAAAGTAATTTTAGAATATGGTGAATCAGCACCTAAAATCTTCCGTAAAGTAACTGAATTAGTAAAAGAACAAGTTAAATATATTACTGGTTTAGATGTTGTTGAAGTTAACATGCAAGTTGACGATGTAATGACTCAAAAAGAATGGAAACAAAAACACGAAAAAAATAATGAAAACAATAACCAAGAAAGACAAGGTTTACAATAAGTTATTCGATAAAAAAGCTCGGCACTCAATTTAAGTGCCGAGCTTTTTTGTGATTTTTAATAATTTGAATATGGGAGATGCGTTATACTCTCATGTGTATAGATTGTATTTAATAAGTTAATGTAATCTTTGAGCTCACGATTAATAAAATTCTATAATTTTAATTATTTTCTCGATACAAAGGGTTATTAACTTTAATATAAGTATAATGATGTGCCTCATCTTCAAGACGCATTGTTGTAACACACTTATAATCTATAAATGGCGCGAACATGGTATCTTTAATTTCATTTATGCGATTCTCATTTACTTGATTAGATTTGTGTGTCGAAAGTACAAGTTGATCAAAGATGTTATCTAGTACATCACGAACGATATACCACATATGTCTTTCTAAGTTTGAATCATTTGATGCTTTAGAGATTGTAAGAATTAATTCGCCTAAATGGTTTTGAACGGTAGAATAAAAGGCTTTGTTAAACACAGACGTTTTTGAATCAGTAAGAATTCTTGATTTTTCATGGAAATGAGATGTACTGTATCCCATTTCATTTAGTTGTGCTTTATCAATTCTTAAACCTTCAAAGTCTCTAATATACATCGTGTCCAATAGACCATCTTTTCGGAATGTTGCAATAGCATTTTGCAAGTGAGCCTCTAATGCAATGCCATATTTAGTAACTAGTGGGATTACGAGACCAAGCAATGCTTTACTATAAGTTTCAACCCACGATTTCGCCGATGATTCAAAATCAGACAATGATGCAGCTGATTGATAACGTTTAATCAATGTCACGATAGGTGATTCATTGTTGAATGGGTAGGTTGCAACTAAGCTTGAAGGAATCATTGGTGTGACTTCTTGTGGAATCATTTGATATATGTTTTTTCTAAATAATGTACCTAATTGTTCACTTCGTTCAGTTTGATAGTCTGCTTCGTCTTGCTCATTATAAAAATGAATACCAGCAACTTCATCAATAATTGTTGATGCATAGGACTTAAATATGACATCTTTCTCCAAAATATCATTTAAAATACGTGTCATTAGTGGACCATTGTGCGTCGTTTGTTCTGATAATGTACGAATTTCACCTGTAATATGAACGTTTGTCGACAATTTGATGTGTGGCGACATAGCTGGGTATTTAGGAACTAATGTTCTGAAAGATAAACCAGCATAATAATCCAACGTATGTTTTGCTTCAATGATTAATTTTTTATCTACTTCTGCTTGATAATCAGAATATAATACGTCATCTAATTGCCATGGATGTACAATCATAATTTGATAATCATTAAAGTTAAAGTTTGGCGTAAATTCATTTTCTAATTGTTTAATTAAGTCCGGAAATAGTTGATGAACAGTTGTATCATAATCTTTAGACAGTGACATAGTACGGCTTAATTTACTGTGAATCAGTACTATTTTCAACTTAATAGGTTGATTGAATTCTGAAGAATATAGGAATGTTTGTAATGCATTTAAACCTTTACGTAATTTAGCCCCAGGATGTAGCGGATGACCTTCAATAACGGCTTGCTCTGAACGCAAGTAACTATCTTCGCTATTTTCGATAATATTAAATAAAGGTGCAGAATCATGTTGCATTGACAGTGCTTGATAGCTAATTGCAAATGTCATATTAGTTGCACTGTTTATTAAATCTTGCTGAAATTGATCACTAGCAGCATTTTTTAAATCTGGTGCTTCAATTAAAATACACTCAAGAATTTCATTTGGATGGTGTACTCGTGTAATCGTATTTGTAATGTCATCTTTAATGTAGAAAGGGCCTTCAACATCAATTCGATCAAAGGCGTGTTCTCCAGTGATAGGAGCATATAATGTTTGCTTAGCTTGTGGGAACTTGATTTCTAGTATTTGAGTCGTTGAGATATCTAACATAATCAAATCACGACTCAATATTTTCTTACTTTGAGTGCGCGCTTTAACTAAGTTTTCGCGATGCATTGATGTGACTAATTTCTGAGTGACTTTATCTCTTCCTTGTAAAATCATCTCTTTAAAAATATTAGCCCAATCGTTATTATGTTGTTGTAAAAATAAATATGTTTCTTGTTCTTCTTTGTTAAATTTTAGTGTCTGTTCTTTAAAAATTAAGTTCAAGTTCATAATTCACCTCTATGAAATATTTTACAAAAGCAAGATAGATTTGTATAATCCATATTAATGATAATGATTCTTATTATCAATAGAATGCGGGTGTAAGTTTTATGACAAAATATTTTTTTAGCAGTTCTTTTCTACTATTTCTAGGTAATTGGATTGGACAAATAGGGCTAAATTGGTTTGTGCTTACCACTTATCATAACGCAGTTTATCTGGGGATTGTCAATTTTTGCAGACTTTTACCAATATTATTACTAAGTGTGTGGGCAGGGGCAATTGCCGATAAATATGATAAAGGGCGATTGCTGAGAATTACAATTTCATCATCATTTTTAGTAACTGCAATTTTATGTGTGCTTACGTATAGTTTCACTGCAATTCCAATTAGCGTCATTATTATATATGCGACATTAAGAGGGATTTTAAGTGCGGTTGAAACACCTTTAAGACAAGCAATCTTACCAGATTTATCAGATAAAATATCTACTACACAAGCTGTATCATTTCATTCATTCATCATTAATATTTGTCGTTCAATAGGGCCTGCCATTGCTGGTGTCATATTAGCAGTCTATCATGCGCCAACAACATTTCTTGTACAGGCAATTTGTTATTTTATCGCAGTTTTATTATGTTTACCATTACATTTTAAAGTAACTAAAATACCTGAAGATGCAACAAGGTACATGCCGTTAAAAGTCATTATAGATTACTTCAAATTACATATGGAAGGTCGACAAATATTTATAACATCTTTATTGATTATGGCGACAGGTTTTTCATATACGACACTTTTACCAGTTTTAACAAACAAAGTATTTCCGGGGAAATCTGAAATATTTGGTATCGCTATGACGATGTGTGCCATTGGTGGTATTATTGCAACGCTAGTTTTACCTAAAGTACTTAAATATATTGGTATGGTAAATATGTATTATTTAAGTTCATTATTATTTGGCATTGCTTTGTTAGGTGTGGTATTTCACAATATTGTCATCATGTTCATTTGTATTACATTGATTGGGTTATTTAGTCAATGGGCACGTACGACAAATCGCGTTTATTTTCAAAATAATGTTAAAGATTATGAACGTGGTAAAGTACTGAGTATTATTATGATGGATAGAGGTATGATTCCATTGGGAAGTCTGTTAATGAGTATATGTGCAGATGTGTTTGGCATTGTTAGAACTTTTTCAATAATGGGAATAAGTACTATATGCATTACAATGGTATTCTATTTTATAAATAGAAAGTTGAAGTTAAAGTTGGAGGAAAGTAATCATGGTATATCTTGAATGGGCAAAGGCAGATAGAAATATTCAATATCGTGTAATTAACGCCATTATTAAAGAACGTATTTACCCCGAGCAAACATTTATTTCACAAAAAGAATCTTTAATTGAAATTCAGTATCATATGCATGTGTTGACTATTGAAGTTGTTAGAAAAAGTGCATTAGAACGCTATGAGTTTACAGGTGATATTACTTATTTAAATAAAGGTGAAACGTCATTAATTATAACTTTAGAAGGTTTGTTAGATGTGTTGAATCGTGACTTTGATATCCCTATTTCAGAGCGACTACGCGAAGAGTTAATACACAGTCGAGATAGTTTAGTTGAAACATATAAGCAAATGTCTCACAGACAAACATTAATAAGTCAAAGTTTTAAATTTTCAAGATTACCACAAGATATTAACTTTTTTTCATGGATACAACATGTAAAAGATAGTGATAAGACAGATGATTTAACTTATTCTGAGAGTTTGGTACGAGAGGGTCATCCAACACACCCTTTAACCAAAACGAAATTGCCCTTAACTATGGAAGAAGTACGAGCATATGCACCTGAGTTTGAAAAAGAAATCCCTTTGCAAATTATGATGATTGAAAAAGACCATGTTGTGTGCACAGCTATGGATGGTAATGATCAATTTATTATTGATGAAATAATTCCCGAATACTACAATCAGATTCGTGTGTTTTTGAAGAGTTTAGGTTTGAAAAGTGAAGACTATAGAGCGATTTTAGTACATCCTTGGCAATATGATCATACGATAGGGAAATATTTTGAAGCATGGATTGCTAAAAAAATATTAATTCCAACGCCGTTTACAATACTTACAAAAGCAACTTTATCATTCAGGACGATGTCTTTAATTGATAAACCATATCATGTTAAGTTGCCCGTCGATGCACAAGCAACAAGTGCCGTTAGAACAGTCTCAACTGTGACTACTGTAGATGGACCAAAGTTAAGTTATGCTTTACAAAACATGTTGAATCAATATCCAGGATTTAAAGTTGCTATGGAACCGTTCGGTGAATATGCAAATGTTGATAAAGATAGGGCACGTCAGCTTGCTTGTATTATAAGACAAAAGCCTGAAATTGATGGAAAAGGTGCAACAGTAGTTAGTGCAAGTCTAGTTAATAAAAATCCAATAGATCAAAAAGTTATCGTGGATAGTTACTTAGAGTGGTTAAATCAAGGAATTACTAAAGAAAGTATTACGACATTTATTGAAAGATACTCTCAAGCATTAATCCCGCCTTTAATTGCTTTTATTCAAAATTATGGAATTGCATTAGAAGCACACATGCAAAATACAGTAGTGAACTTGGGGCCACATTTTGACATTCAATTTTTAGTGAGAGATTTAGGTGGTTCTAGAATTGATTTAGAAACATTACAACATCGTGTATCAGATATTAAAATTACAAATGATAGTTTAATAGCTGATTCTATAGATGCAGTGATTGCAAAATTCCAACATGCTGTTATTCAAAATCAAATGGCAGAATTAATCCATCATTTTAATCAGTATGATTGTGTTGAAGAAGCCGAATTATTTAACATAGTACAGCAAGTAGTAGCGCATGCCATTAACCCAACACTACCACATGCAAATGAGTTAAAAGATATTTTGTTTGGACCAACAATTACTGTCAAAGCGTTATTAAATATGAGAATGGAAAATAAAGTAAAGCAATATTTAAATATTGAGTTAGATAATCCGATAAAAAAAGAGGTGTAGTACTACATGGCACACGTTAACATAAATATATCTAAGATTAAATATAACGCCAAAGTACTTCAAACAGTTTTTCAAAGTAAAAATATGCAATTCACACCAGTAATTAAGTGCATAGCTGGTGACCGTACAATTGTAGAAAGCTTAAAAGCTTTAGGTATCAATCATGTTGCAGAATCCAGATTGGATAACATAATTAGTATTGCAGATCAGGATTTAACATATACGTTATTGCGTACGCCTGCCAAAAAAGAGATTTCAGATATGATAGAAAAAGTTGATATGAGTATCCAAACAGAATTATCTACCATACATCAAATAAATGAAGTAGCAGAAGTTTTAGGAAAAAAACATAAGATTTTATTAATGGTAGATTGGAAAGATGGCCGTGAAGGTGTTCTGACTTATGATGTTTTAGATTATATTAAAAAGATTATTCACTTGAAAAATATCCATTTTGTAGGTTTAGCATTCAATTTTATGTGTTTTAAATCTGATGCGCCAAGTGATGATGATATCTTTATGATTAATCGATTCGTCTCAGCTGTTGAAAGAGAAATAGGATATCGATTGAAAATTATTTCAGGTGGTAATTCTAGCATGTTACCACAACTTTTATATAATGATTTGGGTAAAATAAATGAATTGCGAATAGGTGAAACGTTGTTTAGAGGTGTTGATACAACGACAAATCAAGCGATAGCTATGTTATATCAAGATGCGATTACATTGGAGGCTGAGATTTTAGAAATTAAACCTCGAGTTAATACACAAACGCATGAATCATTCATACAAGCTATTGTAGATATTGGTTATTTAGATACAAAAGTCGATAATATTTCACCTATGGATCAGCATATCAATATTTTAGGCGCTTCGAGTGATCATTTAATGCTTGATTTAAATGGTCAAGGACACTATCAAGTTGGAGATCATATATCTTTTTCATTAAATTATGAAGCACTTTCTCATTCGATGTATATGAAAAATTTACATAAGGTATATATTGATGATTCAAAGATTGATACGCTACTTCAAAATTTTGATGTGAAATCTCCTGCTATGGTAAACCAATATTAATATATTAATCAATAAGTCTAAGTTGACTAGTTATACTACATATCGTTTACACGGTTGTATCATAATTGTTCAACTTAGATTTTTTGTATTTGTTGATTTATCAAATTAGTGCAACAGTTCGTCACATAAAACTGCAATAGGTAATATCAGCTGAATTAAAGAGATAACGGTCATGCTAAATGGTGTCAATTGTATTAATTCAAAGATGATATAGCCATGATACATTATCAGTATTTTGTCTAAGGAAATGTGCTAATTGTAGTCATAATTATTAGAGGGAATATATATAGTCATACATTTCAGTAATATAAAAAGATTGAACACTACTTGACAATGATAATTGTTATCAATAAAATAATAAATGAAGTTATACATATTAAGGAGTGGAACGATGAGAGGTCTAAAAACTTTTAGTATATTGGGATTAATAGTTGCCTTATTTTTAGTTGCAGCTTGTGGTAATACGGATAATTCAAGTAAAAAAGAATCATCAACTAAAGATACTATTTCGGTAAAAGATGAAAATGGTACAGTAAAAGTACCTAAAGATGCAAAACGTATCGTTGTATTAGAGTACTCATTTGCAGATGCATTAGCAGCATTAGACGTTAAACCAGTTGGTATTGCTGATGATGGTAAGAAAAAACGTATCATTAAACCAGTTAGAGAAAAAATTGGGGATTATACTTCTGTAGGTACACGTAAACAGCCAAACTTAGAGGAAATTAGTAAATTAAAACCGGATTTAATTATCGCTGATAGCAGTAGACATAAAGGTATTAATAAAGAATTAAACAAAATTGCACCAACATTATCATTAAAGAGTTTTGATGGAGACTACAAACAAAACATTAATTCGTTCAAAACAATTGCTAAAGCTTTAAATAAAGAAAAAGAAGGCGAAAAGCGTCTTGCTGAACATGATAAATTAATCAAAAAGTATAAAGATGAAATTAAGTTTGATAGAAATCAAAAAGTGCTTCCAGCAGTTGTTGCTAAAGCTGGTTTATTAGCACATCCAAACTATTCATATGTTGGACAATTTTTAAACGAACTTGGATTTAAAAATGCATTAAGTGATGATGTAACAAAAGGTTTAAGTAAATACTTGAAAGGACCTTACTTACAATTAGATACTGAACATTTAGCTGACTTAAATCCTGAACGCATGATTATTATGACAGATAATGCTAAAAAAGATTCTGCTGAATTCAAGAAGTTACAAGAAGATCCAACTTGGAAAAAGTTGAACGCAGTTAAAAATAATCGCGTGGATATTGTTGACCGTGATGTTTGGGCAAGATCTCGTGGCTTAATTTCTTCTGAAGAAATGGCTAAAGAACTTGTTGAATTATCAAAAAAAGAACAAAAGTAAGGTGGAAGTAAATGGCTATAAAAGAAATAAGTAGCCAATCTGCCATAGATCATAAAAGAAAAAGACGCACAACACTCACGTATATAGTGAGTTTGTGCTTTCTTTTTATTTGTATATATTTAAATATGGCGATTGGTTCTTCGAAAATTAATTTTAGCGATATCGTTCACTATGTTACTGGTCATACAGATACGAAAGCAACGTTTTTATTGCATAATGTACGTGTGCCAAGGATGATTGCAGGGTTATTTATTGGCGGTGCATTAGCGGTATCTGGTTTGTTAATGCAGGCGATGACACGCAATCCGCTCGCATCACCTAAAATTTTCGGTGTCAGTTCTGGTGCATCGTTTTTCATTGTATTTGTGACGATTATCATTCCATCATTAGAATATTATGCATTATATTTAGGTGTGATAGGTGCATTTATAGGTGGTTTAACTGTTTATACACTTTCAGGTGCTACGAAAGGTATGACACCCATTAAATTAGCATTGGCTGGTATGGCCATCCATTTGTTTTTTAGTAGTATGACTGAAGGTATTATTATTTTGAATGAGAATTCAAACGAACAAGTGATGTTTTGGCTTGTCGGTTCATTATCCAGTATGAAGTGGGATGAAATTTTAACCATTTTACCATGGATTATTGGTGCTTTAATTGTAACGATTTTTATTGGACGTCAACTAACGATTATGGAACTAGGCGATGACATTGCTAAGGGATTGGGTCAAAATATAAATAAAGTTAGAATTATCATTGGACTATTAGTCATTATTCTTACAGGTATGTCGGTGTCAGTGGCAGGGCCAATTGGATTTGTTGGCTTAATCGTACCGCATATAGTCAAACGCTATGTGAGTAAGAATTATTTAGTCATGATTCCATTAACATTTATTATAGGTGCAGATTTGTTACTACTATCAGATGTATTAAGTCGTTTAATTACATATCCTTATGAATCACCAGTAGGGATTGTTACATCATTCGTAGGTGCACTTTACTTCTTATTTATAACGATTAGAGGGGTGAAAAGAATATGATGACAACGAAAATTATACGTCGTTATAGTTTAATCACAATCCTTTTAATTGTGAGTATATTCATAAGTTTATGTGTAGGGTCTGTCATGATTCATCCGATTGATGCTATTAAGGGAATCTTTACACAAGATGATTTTATTTTAAATGAGTATCGTATACCTAGAACGTTACTTGGTATTATTATCGGTAGTAGCTTGGCTATATCAGGTGCAATTATACAAGCTGTAATAAGAAACCCGTTAGCCTCACCTGATGTTATAGGTATTTCTAAAGGTGCCAGTTTAGCTGCTGTAATTATTATTATGATCTTTCCAACAGCACCATTGTTTGTATTACCTATAGGTTCATTCTTAGGTGCCTTTGCAGTAAGTTTATTTTTATCATTTTTAATTTCAAAATATGATGTTAAAGGTTCAAAGCTTGCCTTAATTGGTTTAGCAATAGGCGCAATATGTACGGCGATTGTGCAGTTCTTATTAATCAGAAATCCACTGGAAGCAAACAAAGCGCTTGTTTGGTTGACAGGTAGTCTATATGGTCATGATATGTCGAATATTTATACTATATTACCTTGGTTTTTAATAACGATACCAATCATCATTTTATTGAGTTATCAATTAGATGTATTGAATCTAGGTGATGCTGTTGCAACCGCACTCGGTTTAAAAGTTAAAACTATTAAAATGATATTGCTAATTTTAGCAGTAATATTAGCAGGATCCGCAATTTCAGTTGTCGGTGGTATTAGCTTTTTAGGATTAATTGCACCTCATATTGCGAGACAATTAATAGGAAATAAAACATTACACGTTATTATCATGTCGGGGTTAATTGGTGCTATATTGTTAACATTTGGAGATGGTTTAGCCCGTGGCATTCATCCGCCACTGGATATTCCTGTAGGGGTTATCATTGCAATTATCGGTGCACCATACTTCTTAATATTATTACGAAGAATGAAATAACTAACATATGATTAGAGTTAAAAAAGGTTAAGTACGAAATCAGTAATTGTACTTAACCTTTTTTGAATTCACCTTGAAAAATTACAAGAAATAGCGTATATTTAATAACTGTAATTATTCATTATTTTGCATACATAAACATTTTAAAAGATAGAATGATAAGGAATATGTTTGTTAACTGAATAGAATTCTGTATATACTTAAAACGAATACATAGAGAAATGGATTGATTTTATGGATAGCTTTTCAAGGAAAGAGATAGTCATTGGGAGACTTAAGTTTATTACGATGTCTTTAATTGGTATCTTATTATTTCTAGTACCAATTCCAGTCGAACAAGATGGACAGAAGCAAACAACGTTGCCCGTGGCATTTTTAGCAGGCGTGCTTAAAGATGTATTAGGTGGCGTAATGCCATTTTTAATTGTGACGATAATTACTTTGTCGGGTATCATAACGCTGATTTGTTCAACAATTTTAAAAGATAAATTGAAACCTGACGGGCTAATGAACAATGCTTTTAATGTTAGAATTGGTTGGTTAATTTTACGAATATTAGCAGTTGTTTTTGCATGGATGACATTTTTACGAATTGGTTCAAAGGTTATTTACTCAGATGAAACGGGTGGATTATTGTTCTCAAGTTTATTGCCAACATTAGTGGCAGTATTCTTATTTGCAGCTCTATTTTTACCGCTATTAATGGAATACGGTTTGTTAGAGATGTTGGGTCCTATTTTTAGACCGGTTATGAGACCTTTATTTACATTGCCAGGACGTTCGACGGTAGATAATTTAGCATCATTTATTGGAGACGGAACTGTTGGGGTCTTAATTACAAGTAGACAATATGGTGAAGGATATTATTCTCGTCGTGAAGCAACAGTTATTTCAACGACATTTAGTGTAGTTTCTATCACCTTTGCAATTGTAGTTGCTGAAACAGTGCACATGCAAAATCAATTTTTTGCTTTCTATTTATCAGTGATAGTATCCTGCCTCGTTGCAGCAGTCATTATGCCAAGAATTTGGCCTTTAAATAAAATTCCTGATGAGTATGCTAAGGAGGTACCTGAAAGTGCGCGTACTGAGGCATTGCCAGAAGGAAAGACGGCATTGAGACATGGCTTTGATACTGCAACAGAAGTAGGTATTAAAGCACCGGGCGTTATTGACTTTTTTAAGTCAGGATTAAAAACAGTCGTTGATATGTGGTTTGTTATTTTGCCTGTAGTGATGAGTATTGGTACTATTGCTACCATTATTGCGAACTACACGCCCTTTTTTGTCATATTGGGTAAACCTTTTGTTCCATTTTTAGAGTTAATGCAAATACCTGAAGCGGCACAGGCTTCTCAAACGATTATTATCGGTTTTGCCGATATGTTTTTACCTTCTATATTAATTGAAGGTGTACAAAATGATATAACTCGTTTTGTTATTGGGGCACTTAGTATATCGCAGTTAATATACTTGTCTGAAGTAGGTGGCGTCATACTTGGTTCGAAGATTCCTGTAAGCATCGGCAAATTGTTTATGATTTTCTTGATTAGAACAATCATTACACTACCGATTATTTCTTTGATGGCACACTTGTTATTGTAATTAGATATAGAAAAGGACAACTGTTAAAATTGTGGAAACAGTTGTCCTTTTGTATTTGTTTATGCTGGGTGTTGAATCAATTAAAAAAATCATTCATGAAGCCCTAACCATGAATGATTTTTTTATACAATTTATTTAGTTAATTCATTGTAAACTTTTTGATCATTTTGAGTATAAATAATGTATTCGTGGTCTTCAGTATCGATAATAACGCGATTCGTTTTACCAAATGTTGAGCCGATTCTAGATACATCTTTGCTGTCTAATTTAGGAACTGCATGTATATCTTGGTCTTGTGTAATATTTTTAATTTCACTTGTAGGAATTTTGATATCAGCAACTCTCCATTGAATACGCACTTCATTATTATCCTTTTTTACTGTCATTGCCATTATTCAAACACATCCTTTAAATATTTTGTAAATACATCATAAACGATTTTGTAATCGTTTTCAAGAGTTTATGTGATACTTTTTTAAATTGTGTCATACTAATGAAGTTTAACCCGAAAATATGTTCGTGTTTTTGTTAGGGATATGGTAAAATGTGAGTATTAAAGGAGAACAAATATGACAGGTAAAACACATGCTTCATGCGGCATGCTCGTTGGAGCGCTAACAACACAATATTTTCAAACGGATATTTTTTCGTCGGTTACGGTTATCATTCTAGCAACTCTAGCTAGCTTATTACCCGATATATGTCACACTCAAAGTAAGATTGGCAGAAGGTTTAAGGTAATTAGTTTTTTTGTGAGATTGATCTTTGGACATCGAACCTTTACGCATTCAATATTATTTATCGCAATCATAGCATTTTTATTGCAAATTATTCAGACGCCTAATTATTATATGGTAGCAATTATAATTGGATTAGTGTCACATGTTATACTAGATATGATAACACCAAAAGGCGTGAAATTATTTTATCCGTTACCGTTTAATGTGAAGACACCAATCCAATTTAAAACAGGTGGACTTGTAGACTTATCTTTAGCTACTGCGTTAATGGTCGGAACAGTTTATGTTTTATTTCAGCCTTTCATCAATGATATAATAAGCAACTGGAATACTAAGTTTTTATAGAAAATAAATTATTAAAGGTTACAAACTCAGCAGGAGGCATAAAATGCTAGATAAAAATCAATTAGCTAAATATAAACAAGATCATTTATGTGAATATGAAAAAATAATGAGTAACAATGAAAAAGAAGCGCTTGAAGAGAAGGTAGCGTCATTAGATTTAGATTTTATTGCCAAATTATATAACGATTTATACATCAATAAGAAAACAATAGATGATGTATCTGCAGTTTCTGAAGTGAAATATGATATTAAATCACAAATGAGTGATGATGAGATTAAGCGTATAGAGGAACAAGGACTTCAAGCTATTAAAGAAGGACAATTTGCAGTACTTTTGATGGCAGGTGGTCAAGGAACAAGACTTGGTTACAAGGGACCTAAAGGTTCGTTTGAAATTGAAGGTGTAAGTTTATTTGAACTTCAAGCTAACCAATTAAAAACATTGAATCATCAATCTGGACATACGATTCAATGGTATATTATGACAAGTGATATCAATCATGAAGAAACTTTAGCTTATTTCGAAGCACATAGTTATTTTGGATATGATCAAGAAGCAATCCACTTCTTTAAACAAGATAATATTGTGGCGCTTAGTGAAGAAGGGAAGTTAATTTTAAATCAACAGGGTCGTATTATGGAAACGCCGAATGGTAATGGTGGCGTGTTTAAATCTTTAGACAAGGCAGGATACTTAGAAGAAATGTCTAATAATGGCGTTAAGTATATTTTCTTGAATAATATCGATAATGTTTTAGTAAAAGTGTTGGATCCACTATTTGCAGGATTTACGGTAGAACATGATTACGATATTACTTCTAAAACAATTCAACCAAAACCAGGAGAAAGTGTTGGACGATTAGTTAATGTCGATTGTAAAGATACAGTATTGGAGTATTCAGAATTAGATCCAGAAGTTGCAAATCAATTTAACAATGCTAATATCGGTATTCATGCATTTAAACTTGGTTTTATTTTAAATGCTGTAAATCGTGAATTACCTTATCATTTAGCTATTAAGAATTTGAAGCAATTAGATGAGAACTTTGGGGTTATTGAACAACCAACTTTAAAATTCGAATTGTTCTATTTTGACATATTTACTTATGGAACTAGTTTTGTCACGTTACAAGTTCCTAGAGAAGAAGAGTTTTCACCTCTTAAAAATAAAGAAGGTAAAGATAGTGTTGCAACAGCAACTGAAGATTTACGTAGAATGGGTTTAATTTAATGTTAGGCGGTGACTATGATGTCCAAATCAAGTAAAAAAAGTAATGACACAATTGCAGAAACATTTAAGGATATCATTCCATTGTCATTTGGAGAAGAAATAGGCAATGCTGCATCTCATGGGCTGGCAGCGCTGTTAACACTATTAGTCTTACCTTATGCGGCTGTACATAGTTATATTGCAAATGGCACACTTGCATCAGTTAGTATGTCAATTTATGTTATTTCTATCTTTATGATGTTTATTTCATCAACAATTTATCACTCTATGCAAAATGAAACACCCCATAAATATATTTTAAGAATTATTGATCACAGTATGATTTACGTAGCAATTTCAGGTACATATACTCCTATTTTGTTAACAGTTGTAGGTGGTTGGATAGGTTGGACAGTATTTATTTTATTATGGGGAACGACTCTTTGGGGGATTTTATATAAATCCATAGCTGTCAAAGTTAACCAAAAGTTAAGTTTAATTGTCTATTTAGTGATGGGCTGGGTAGGTATTATCTTGTTACCGATTATTTTTATTCGCACATCATGGATATTCATATTATTCATTTTCTTAGGCGGTGTGTCATATACAATTGGTGCATGGTTTTATGCACAAAAGAATAGACCATATTTTCATATGATTTGGCATATTTTTATTGTTATAGCATCACTATTGCATTTAATTGCAATCTTATATTTTATGTAGTCGTTTAGAAAAGGTGGGGGAAACTCCGCTTTTTTTATTACATAAATCATTCTATTAGGGGATTGTATTGTAATAAAATTATCGTTAAGCTTTGAAAGTCAAAAGTGTTTATACATATAAAAATCAATAGTTTGTAAATAAAAGCTTATAAATATATAGAAAGAGGTATTTCATGCGATTAAAGTCAATCATAACTGTTATAGCTTTAATATTAATTATGTTTATGTCTGCGATTGAATCATCTATTATTTCGCTTGCATTACCTACAATTAAACAAGATTTAAATGCAGGAAATTTAATTTCATTAATTTTTACCGCGTATTTTATCGCATTAGTAATTGCAAATCCTATAGTGGGCGAATTACTTTCGAGGTTTAAAATTATTTATGTGGCAATTGCAGGATTACTTTTATTTAGTATAGGTAGTTTTATGTGTGGTTTAAGTACTAATTTTACTATGCTAATTATATCACGCGTGATACAAGGTTTTGGATCAGGTGTATTGATGTCATTATCGCAAATTGTTCCAAAGTTAGCATTTGAAATTCCGTTACGATATAAAATTATGGGCATAGTTGGCAGTGTTTGGGGTATTTCTAGTATCATTGGGCCACTTCTAGGTGGCGGTATATTAGAATTTGCAACATGGCATTGGTTATTCTACATAAATATACCGATTGCGATCATTGCCATTATATTAGTTATATGGACATTTCATTTTCCAGAGGAAGAAACAGTTGCTAAATCAAAATTTGATACTAAAGGGCTCACGCTATTTTATGTGTTTATTGGATTGATTATGTTTGCTTTATTAAACCAACAGCTATTACTTTTAAATTTCTTAAGTTTTATCTTAGCTATCGTTGTGGCAATACGTTTATTTAAAGTAGAAAAACATGTTTCTTCACCATTTTTACCTGTGGTTGAATTTAATCGTTCGATTACTTTAGTTTTTATAACTGACCTTCTAACAGCTATTTGTTTAATGGGATTCAATTTATATATTCCAGTCTACCTTCAAGAACAACTAGGATTATCTCCATTACAAAGTGGATTGGTTATTTTTCCTTTATCTGTAGCTTGGATTACATTGAATTTTAATTTACATCGAATTGAAGCAAAACTATCAAGGAAAGTTATTTACTTACTATCATTTACGTTGCTACTAGTAAGTAGTATTATCATTTCATTTGGTATTAAATTGCCGTTACTTATTGCATTTGTATTAATTTTGGCAGGATTAAGTTTTGGATATATTTATACAAAAGATAGTGTAATTGTCCAAGAAGAAACTAGCCCATTACAAATGAAAAAAATGATGTCTTTTTATGGATTAACTAAAAATCTTGGGGCATCAATAGGTTCAACAATAATGGGATATCTTTATGCGATACAATCAGGAATCTTTGGTCCAAACTTACACAATGTGTTAAGTGCTGTTGCTGTAATTAGCATTGGGCTTATTGTTTTATGGGTCGTATTTTTTAAAGAACAGTCATCTCAATCAAAAGAATAGAATTATGATTAAAATTGATGTAGTGTAATTAAAGTAAGAAATAATAAATTTACTAGATGCTAGATAAATCGTTCAATATTTTATTAATAAGGAGGCCAATGATTGTGAATTATCTTAAACATAAGTTTTATAACTTGTTAACTACAATGATTGTTCTCTTTATTTTTGTACTTTCTGGTGCGATTTTTTTAACATTTCTAGGGTTTGGTTTATATGGATTAAGTAGAATACTTATTTATTTTAGGTTGGGTGACTTTACATATAATAGAAGTATGTACGATAACCTATTATATTATGGTAGTTATATAATCTTTGGGTACTTCATCATATTTGCAGTCGAGCATTTAATGGATTATTTTAGAAAAATGTTGCCTGAAAATGCATATTTTAGAGGCGCGACTTTTCATTTGATTTCTTACACAGTTGCAACAACGTTATTTTATTTCATCATTCATTTAAATTATGTTTATATCAATATCGATTTTTGGGTAATCATGGTTATTATAGGGTTCTTATATGTTTGTAAGCTTCAATTTTACCCTGAAAGTAAAAATTTAAATAATAGAAAATAGATATCTGAAGTTGAGTGCACATATGTGTTCCAACTTCTTTTTGTTCAATAGAACAATCGATAATAGTGAGTCTTAGTGCTCAATTTGTGGTAAATAAGTTAAATAACCATTGTATGAGTCTGAGACATAAAATAAGTTATTAAGCGCTACAATGTTATATTGTTAGTTTTTAAGTCAGGCTGGGAAATAAATCAATGTTCTATGCTCTACGAAGTTATATTGGCAGTAGTTGACTGAACGAAAATGCGCTTGTAACAAGCTTTTTTCAATTCTAGTCGGGGCCCCAACACAGAAGCTGGCGTAAAGTCAGCTTACAATAATGTGCAAGTTGGCGGGGCCCCAACAAAGAGAAATTGGATTCCCAATTTCTACAGACAATGCAAGT